>Ga0105250_10000005_pt1 | contig 422580 bp, 359 predicted proteins | sample KBSS54metaG_FD_80425 | JGI IMG/M metagenome (GOLD analysis project Ga0105250, IMG submission 80425) | Switchgrass rhizosphere microbial communities from Kellogg Biological Station, Michigan, USA - KBS S5-4 metaG | ecosystem: Host-associated > Plants > Roots > Rhizosphere > Soil | place...
CCGACATGGATACCGGCGCACCCACCTTTAGACTGCCGATGTTCTCAAAGTTCGCGACGAGCTGATAACCGCCGTTGTTGCTGACACTGAAATCTTTATTAGTGATCTGCGTCACCAAAAAAAACAGGGCGGCAAAGCCAAATAGCACAAAGGCGCCGGTGACAATTTCAGTTGCACGAGTCTGTTGCATAAACACTCTCCGAAAAGATCACAGCATCACGGCTGTAATCATGTAATCCAGAATTAAAATGAGAACGGCGGAGTTCACTACGGTACGCGTAGTGGCGCGACCAACGCCTTCAGCAGTCGGCTCAGCGGTATAACCCTCATAAACTGCAATCAAGCTGCAGGCGATACCAAACACCACGCCCTTGATCAGGCCTTGCATGATGTCATCGACATCGACACTGCCACGCATCTGCGACCAGAACGTGCCCTGATCGACACCCAGTTGCTGCACGCCGATCAACTGCACACCGAAGATGCCAATGGCGATGAAGATCATGGTGAGTAACGGCATCGCAATCACACCGCCGATAAAACGGGGTGCAACCACGCGACGGAATGGATCGACGGCCATGATTTCCATTGCCACCAATTGATCGGTAGCACGCATCAAACCGATTTCCGATGCCAGCGATGTGCCGGCACGACCGGCAAACAGCAATGCGGTAATCACCGGTCCCAATTCCTTGGCCAATGCCAACGCGGCACCGGTGCCCAACGAACTTTCCGAACCAAAACGTTGCAATAGATCGTAGCCCTGCAGGCCCAACACCATGCCGACAAACAAGCCACAGGTCATGACGATCACGAGTGACAACGCACCTGCGTTATGAACCTGGTGAACTACCAGCCGAAAGCGGAGCAATGCCTGTGGCACCTGACCGAGGATACGGAACAGGAATAACGCTACGGCGCCGATGTTGGCGACGATGCTGCTGAGGCCTGAAACAAAGTCGCGCATCAGGGTGCCATTACCATGTTGACCATCATTGAGTTGAGCATGACGATTTATTCGATGAATGAGCGCTGAACACTGCACAGCTCATCAAGATAATAATTGGCTGTGATAATCGGCAGCCGGATAGTGAAACGGCACTGGGCCATCGGGCAGGCCGTTCATGAATTGTTTAACTAACTCAGACTGATCTGCCTTGAGCGCTTGCGGACTTCCGGACGCCACCACCTTGCCGCCGGCCAAGATGTAACTGATATCCGCCACCTGTGCGATTTCATCGACGTCATGCGACACCACCATGCTAGTGATGCCCAACGCATCGTTCACCTTGCGCAATAGCCGCAGCACCACGCCCATTGAAATCGGATCGAGGCCCGCGAACGGTTCGTCGTAAATCAACAGTTCGGGATCGCGCACCATGGCGCGCGCCAGTGCCACACGACGCGCCATGCCGCCGGATAGCTCATGCGGCATGAGCTTGGCCGCACCACGCAATCCCACCGTCTGCAACTTGGTCAGTACCAGATGGTTGATCAACTCTTCGGGCAGATCAGTGTGTTCGCGCAGCGGAAACGCCACGTTTTCAAACACCGTCATGTCGGTCAGTAGTGCGCCGTTCTGAAACAACATACCCAGGCGCTGGCGCAGGGCATACAGATCGCGACGCGACAGCTTGCTGACTTCTTTGCCATCCACCAGCACCTGTCCGCTGGTTGGTTGAATCTGCCCGGTGATCAGGCGCAGCAAGGTGGTTTTGCCGGTGCCGCTCGGGCCCATGATGGCCGTGATCTTGCCTCGCGGGACAGTCAAGGTCAGTCCTTTAAAGATGTCTCGCCCGCCCACCGAGTAATAGACATCACGAATCTCAACCAGATTGTCCGTCATGGGATTGCTGCTTGGCCCTTTATTGCAATGCGCCCCTCAGTGAGGCTTTGAGTTAGCACTTAGTCGTCCGCGCAGCTGCATAGTTCAGTCGCTGCGCAGCGCCATTTATGTTCGGGAGAATAACAAATGCCGCGGGTTGTAGTCGCTGCAGTCGCCACAGCGGCGCATACGCCTACACCGGCCGGTCAGCTCCGGCAGCGATTCAAGGGTGACATTAGTCACAATCAGTACTAAAATGGTCCTAATTGAATTTGGCTGCGAAACCCCGGAATTAGACCGTGCTGCGCATCAGCAAACTTACCGACTACGCCACTGTGATTCTCGCCTGCCTCGCTACTGGCGATCAGCGCCTGTATACCGCGACCGAGCTCGCCGAGTTGACTCGCTTGAGCCCCACGACAGTGAGCAAGCTGCTCAAAAAGCTGAACCAAGGCGGTCTGGTGAGTTCGGGACGCGGCAGTCATGGCGGTTATCAACTGGCCAAGCCGGCCAGCCAGATCACCGCCGCCGCAATTCTCGATGCACTCGAAGGCCCGTTCGCGTTGACGGAATGCAGCAGCACACATAGCACCTGCTCGATTGCCGGCAGTTGTCACGTGGGCCACTCGTGGCAACGCGTCAATGCAGCCATTCGTCGCGCGCTGAATGATGTATCGCTGTCGCAGTTGGCCGGTCTGGATCGCGCGCCATTGAATGCGCTCGATTTGCGCCCAAATTCCACGGCTCGCAAGGAAGTTCCTTTGACCCGCATGCCCCGCTCCCGCTGAATTAATTTTTATTGAATTTCCATGGCTAGCACACCGCAAGATCTCGACGCACTGGTCGCACAAAAATATCGGCACGGCTTCGTGACCGATATCGAGTCTGATACCGTGCCGCCCGGATTGAATGAAGATGTCATTCGCAAGATTTCGGCGATCAAGAAAGAACCGGAATTTCTGCTGCAATGGCGTTTGAAAGCCTATCGGCACTGGCTGACCATGCCGGCGCCGGAATGGGCACACGTGAAGATTGCGCCCATCGATTATCAAGCGATCTCGTATTACTCGGCGCCCAAAGCGAATAAGGATGCGCCGAAGAGCTTGGATGAAGTCGATCCGAAGTTGCTGGAGACGTACGACAAACTGGGCATTCCACTGCATGAACGTGCACGTCTTGCTGGCGTGGCGGTGGATGCGGTATTCGATAGCGTATCCGTCGCGACGACATTCAAAGATCGCCTGCACAAGGCGGGCGTGATCTTCTGTTCGTTCTCCGATGCGGTGCAGAATCATCCTGAATTGATCGAGAAGTATTTAGGTAGCGTCGTGCCGCAAGGCGACAACTACTTCGCGGCATTGAACTCGGCTGTGTTTACTGACGGTTCATTCGTGTACGTGCCCAAGGGTGTGCGTTGCCCGATGGAACTGTCGACGTACTTCCGCATCAACGCGGCCAACACCGGACAATTCGAACGCACCCTGATCATCGCCGATGAGGGCGCGACAGTGAGTTATCTCGAAGGTTGCACGGCGCCTATGCGTGATGAAAATCAGTTGCACGCGGCCGTGGTTGAATTAGTGGCGTTGAAAGACGCCAACATCAAGTACTCCACCGTGCAGAACTGGTATCCCGGGGATGAGAACGGCGTGGGCGGTATTTATAACTTCGTCACCAAGCGCGGCGAATGTCGCGGCGCGAATGCCAAGATCAGCTGGACTCAAGTTGAAACCGGCTCGGCCATTACCTGGAAATATCCGAGCTGCGTGCTCACTGGCGATAACTCGGTGGGTGAGTTTTATTCGGTGGCGCTGACCAATCATTACCAGCAAGCCGATACCGGCACGAAGATGATTCATATCGGCCGCAATACCAAGAGCACGATTGTCTCGAAAGGTATCTCCGCGGGTCATGGTCAGAACAGCTATCGCGGCCTGGTGAAGATTTTACCCAGCGCCGAAGGGGCGCGTAATTACACGCAATGCGATTCATTGCTGATGGGCGAACGTTGCGGTGCACACACCTTTCCTTATGTGGAAGTAAAAAATTCCACCGCGTCGGTTGAACATGAAGCCAGCACCTCCAAGATAAGTGACGATCAGTTGTTCTATTGTCGCAGCCGCGGCATCTCGCAGGAAGATGCGGTGAGTATGATCGTGAATGGTTTCTGCAAAGCAGTGTTCAAGGAACTGCCGATGGAGTTCGCGGTGGAAGCGCAGAACTTGTTGTCGGTGAGTTTGGAAGGAGCAGTGGGGTGATGATGAGTGAGCTTTAGTGCTCTTCAATTTTGAAAGACGCCGTAAATACGTCCTTGTAGGCTCGACACGCGGATCCATCCGCGTGACGCTTTCAAAATTGAAGAGCACTAAAGCTCACCTGTTTTGTAGGGGCGAGGCATGCCTCGCCCTCTCGATCGGTTGACAGGTGGGCTTTATCAACCCGCGGTAATTCAGATGTAGGGGCGCAATTCATTGCGCCCGGATTGGAGATTTGTAGTGCTAAGCATCAAAGACCTGCACGTAAACGTAGGTGACAAAAAGATCCTCAAAGGCATTTCGCTGGAGATCAAGCCCGGCGAAGTGCATGCCGTCATGGGTCCGAATGGCTCGGGCAAGAGCACGCTGTCGCAAGTACTGGCGGGTCGCGATGGTTATGAAGTGGTGAGTGGCAGCGTCACGTTTAATGGAAAAAATTTGCTGGAGTTATCGCCGGAAGAACGCGCCCGGGAAGGCGTGTTTCTGGCGCTGCAATATCCTGTAGAAATTCCAGGGGTCAACAATGTGTACCTGCTCAAGGCTGGCTTGAATGCCATTCGCAAACATCGCGGCTTGCCTGAGCTGGATGCGTTCGAGTTCCTGGCCCTGGTAAAGGACAAGATGAAGCTGATGCAGATGGATGAAAGTTTCCTCAATCGCGGCGTGAATGAAGGCTTCTCCGGTGGCGAAAAGAAGCGTAATGAAATTCTGCAAATGGCCGTGCTCGAACCCGCGTTGGCACTACTCGATGAAACCGATTCCGGTCTCGACATCGATGCGCTGCGCGTCGTTGCCAATGGCGTGAATAGTTTGCGCAGCGCTGAGCGCGCGATTGTGTTGGTGACGCATTATCAGCGCCTGCTCGACTACATCGCACCCGACTATGTGCACGTGCTGGCCGGCGGCAAGATCATCAAGTCGGGTGATAAGTCATTAGCATTGGAGCTGGAAAAACAGGGCTACGACTGGCTGACTCACCCGGCTGCAGCAAAGGCCGCCAACGCATGAGTGTCACTGCCGCCATCGCTCCTGCTCCCTCTGCCGCATTGACGCGGTTGCAAGCAGCGTTTGCACAGCACGCCGGTACAACGATGCCGGTGCGTCAGCAGGCGTTCGAAAAATTTATGCAGCGCGGCTTCCCTACTACGCGTGATGAACAATGGAAGTACACCAACCTGCGTCGCCTGGAAACGCGTGAGTTCGCCATAGGCTCGCCGAATGCGTCGGTTGCTATCGAGCTGCTGCGGCAAATCGATGCCTATCAGATCGTGTTTGTCGATGGCTGGTATCAAGCGAACTTATCCACGTTGCCGGCATTAACAGGATTGCAAATCCGCAGCATCGCTGAGTTGCAACGCAACGATGTCAACGCGCTTGCGGCTGTGTTGGCGATGACCGCCAACAGTGATCGGCTGGTAGCACTCAATACCGCATTGACACAGGATGGCCTGGTCATCGACCTAGCTGACAATGTCTCTGCAGATAAACCCATCGTATTGAACTTTGTCTGGAGTGCCCAAACTATTAGCCTCATGGCGCACCCGCGCATCGTCATTCGCGTGGGTAAGTACAGCAAGCTCAGTGTCGTGGAACAGTATTCGGATAGCGGCAACACCGCACACTTTAATAACGTGGTCAGCATCGCCGAGCTGGCCGAAGGTGCGCAACTCGAACACAGCCGCATCCAAAGCGAAAACTCGCACAGCTTTCATATCGGCTTGCTGCAAGCAAATATCGCAGCTCATGCCAAACTCACCAGTCATCAAGTGAATTTCGGCGCTGCGCTGGCGCGCATGGACATTCACGTTCGACTATCGGGACTCGACGCCAGCGTCGTGTTGAACGGTTTGCAGTTTGCAACTGGCACACAGCATCACGATACGCACACGTTGATTGAACATGCCGTGCCACATACCGCCAGTGACGAAGACTATCGTGGCATTGCCGATGGTCGTGGACGCGTGGTGTTCAATGGCAAGGTGCTGGTGCACGAAAAAGCCATCAAGACCGACGCGCAGCAAAGCAGTCGCAATCTGTTGCTGGCGAACACTGCCGAGATCGATACCAAACCTGAGCTGGAAATTTATAACGACGACGTGAAGTGCGCGCACGGCGCGACCGTTGGTCAACTGGATGCCAACGCCCTCTTCTATCTGCGCTCGCGTGGTCTTGATGAAGCACAGGCGCGCGCGCTGCTGACGCATGCGTTTGCCGATCACATCATCGCGCAGTTGCCGATTGCCGAGTTGCGTGAGCAACTCACCGCAGCGGGTCATGCCCGTTTCGGTGCACAACTGGAATCAGCTACATGAATGCCCACGTCAAACCCGTGATTGAGCAAGTCGGCCAACGCAGCGTCGCCAGCATTCGGGGTGACTTTCCGGTGCTGCATCAACAGATCAATGGCAAGCCGCTGGTGTATCTGGACAACGCCGCGTCTAGTCAGCACCCGCAAGTGGTGATCGATGCCATCAGTCGCTATTACGAACACGATCACGCCAACATTCATCGCGGCGTGCATACCTTGAGTCAGCGCGCCACCGATCAATTCGAAGGGGCGCGCGATGAAGTGCGACGCTTCATCAACGCCCGCTCGGAAAAAGAAATCATCTTTACGCGCGGCACGACCGAGTCGATCAATCTGGTTGCACAGAGCTTTGCTCGTCCGCGCCTGAAAGCCGGCGATGAGATTCTGATCTCGGCGCTGGAGCATCACGCCAATATCGTTCCCTGGCAGATGGTGTGCGAACAGACCGGCGCGAAGCTCAAAGTGATTCCGATCAATCAGCAAGGCATTGTCGACTTCGCTGCTTTCGAACAATTGATCGGTCCGCAAACCAGATTGCTGGCGCTGGCGCATGTGTCCAATGCGCTCGGCACCGTTAATCCGGTAGAGAAGTTCATCGCGGTGGCGAAACGTCATGGCGTGCCGGTGTTACTCGATGGCGCGCAAGCTGTTCCGCACGCAAGTGTGGATGTGCAAAAAATCGATTGCGATTTTTACTGTTTCTCGGCGCACAAGTTATGCGGCCCCACCGGCGTCGGCGTGTTGTACGGCAAGCAAGCGCTGCTCGACGCGATGCCGCCATGGCAAGGCGGCGGCGACATGATCCTCACCGTTAGTTTCGAGAAAACCACCTACAACCAATTGCCGTGGAAGTTCGAAGCCGGCACGCCGAATATCGCCGGCGTGATTGGCCTTGGTGCAGCGTTGCGTTATCTCAATCAATTGGGCATGACCAATATCGCTGCGTATGAGCATCAGTTGCTGGAATATGCGACGCAGCAACTTAAGCAGCTCGAAGGTTTGCATATTATCGGCACGGCACCCCACAAGGCTGCGGTGGTTTCGTTTGTGACCGACGGCATTCATCCGCACGATCTTGGCACCATTCTCGATTCCGAAGGTGTGGCGATTCGCACCGGCCATCACTGCGCCATGCCGGTGATGACCTTCTATCGCATTCCGGCCACCGCGCGTGCCTCGTTTGCGTTCTACAACACCTTCGCTGAAGTCGACCACCTAGTCGCGGCGCTGCGTCATGCGCGCGAAGTGATGGGTTAACCGTTATGGATCTGAAAGACCTGTATCGCGACGTCATCGTGGATCACAACAAGCATCCACGTAACTTCGGCCGCCTCGATCCGGCTGATGCACATGCTGATGGGCACAACCCATTGTGCGGCGATCAACTCAGCGTCACTGTGAAACTCGCCGGCGACAAGATCGACGATGTGAAGTTTGATGGCAGTGGCTGTGCGATTTCGGTGGCCTCAGCGTCGTTGATGACTGAGGCTGTGCGTGGTAAATCGGTGACCGAGTTTGAAGCGCTGCGCGGCAAGGTGCATGAATTGCTTACGCAACATGACTCAAGCATCGATCCCATGTCGCTGGGTAAGCTCGGCGCCTTGTCCGGCGTACGTGAATTTCCCGCACGGGTGAAATGCGCCAGCCTGTGCTGGCATACGCTGGAAGCCGCGTTGCTACATCAGTCCGAACCTATTTCTACCGAGTGAAATGTATTGAGTCGCTTCGCGACGTGCTACGACTGGATTTACGTGCTATTCGATATTTGAGAGACATACGATGCTTGGGCGCGAACACGAACCGGTAACCATACGACGCGACGTTGATGCGGTCATCGTCCCTGCCGGCGTGGCCGTCACCTTGCGTGAAGGCAAGACCGGCTTCATCACGCAGGCGCTGGGCGGCAGCTTCACTGTTTATATCGAAGGCAACCTGTTTCGCATTGCCGGCAAGAATGCCGATGCATTGGGACACGAAGTTGAGCTGCCTATCGAAGTGCCCCCCGATGCCACCGATGAAGACATCAAGAAGCTGGTGTGGGATCAGATGCGACTGTGTTTCGATCCGGAGATTCCGGTAAATATTGTCGAACTCGGTTTAATTTATAGCTGCGAAGTGACCACTGACACCGATGGTCAACGCATCGTCAAGATCGCCATGACGCTCACCGCGCCTGGTTGCGGCATGGGTGAGGTGCTGGTTGCCGACGTTCGCGAGAAAGTGGAAATCATACCCACGGTTAAACAAGTCGAGGTGGAACTCACCTTCGATCCACCGTGGAATCAAAGCATGATGTCGGAAGTGGCTCGGCTGCAGACTGGCATGATGTAACGATCATGTCATTTCGAATGAAATGAGAAATCCGCTTTGTTCAGGCTTTAACCTGGTAGCCCGCAGATTTCTCCCTTCGGTCGAAATGACAAAAACAAACTGGCTGACAATACTTAAAAAGGCAACAAAGAATGGCTTGGCTTCCCGTAGCTGGTGCGGATCAAGTAGCACCCGGCGACTACATTCAAGTTGATACCGGCTCACTGTTTATACTGATCTGCAATGTGAACGGCGAACTCATGGCCGTCGAAGATAAATGCAGTCATGACGGCAGCAGCATGATGGGCGGCAGTCTCGAAGGCGATGAGATCACCTGCCCGTGGCATGGCGCGCGCTTCTGTCTGCGCAATGGCTCTGCATTGTGCGCGCCGGCGTATGAAAGCATACCGACTTATCCAGTGCGTATTAACGGTCGCAACATCGAAGTCGACGTACCGGCATGACAGATTCACACCTGCGTTTAAGTTTGATTCGTCACGCGCAAGCCGACGATCCGGTCACCCAGCAAGAGGATTGGGATCGCCCACTGACGCGTCGCGGCACACTGGATGCCAAGGAAATGGCGCGACGCATGAAGACAGCCAAGTACAAACCACAGCTTATCTTGAGCAGTCCTGCAGTACGCGCCCGCCAGACCAGCGAAGCATTCGCACAGTGTTTCACCGGTGCAACGCTGCAGTTTGTCGATGACCTGTATCTGGCCGAGCCGAAACAGTTGCTGCAAAGCATTCGTGAATACGGCGGCACGGCAACACACTTGCTGGTAGTGGCGCACAATCCCGGCATCACTGAATTCGCCAACCAAATCGCACAGGACCGCAACATCGATGCCATGCCCACCGGTTTTGTGGTCACTGCAGAATTTGCGTTAAGCAACTGGCATGAGTTGCAAAGCAATTCAGGCGTGAATGTGGAGCTGGATTATCCGAAGCGGCCTGCTTGATAGCCATGCGTTCGTTTTACTTGAACTCATAAACCAGATTTGCCGTCAGCAATCGATCCGAGTGCGCATATTCATCGCCAACCGGATAACTCGGCGCCACGCGCACACCGGGCTTGGTGTTGTAACGCAGTTGATAACCCAGCGCTAACGCCAGCACGTCCGTCATCTTCACCTGCAACGACAGATCATTTTGAATGAAGGTATTGCTCGAACCTGCTTCCACAGCCAGCTTATTCAGCAGCATGGTATTCGCGGTGAGTTGTTGTCGATACTCAAGTGAGCCGGTAGCGATTGCATCGCCATCGGTATCGGCATCGCGGTTCTTGAAGCGCTTGTAACCCACACCAACCTGTCCCACCAATTTGGTCCGCTCGTTGTCATAGAACGTATGACCAATACCGGTGGACACTGCTGCCTGGTATTCAAAGCTGCCGAGATCGTCATTTTCATAACGTACTGCACCGAACCAGAACGTCTGCGGAACAAAGTTGTAGTTGGATTGCTCATGCAGCTCCCAACGTTTGGCGCTAGTTTCATTCTGCGGATTCGGCTCGTCCACGGTAGCTTCTGCTTTTGACGAGGTATAAACCGTCGAACCACCGAAGGCATGTTTCCACTTATCGATTTCGTCGGCCACATCCAGCTTGGCGGTGAAGGTTTTGTTGGTGGCGCCACTGTTGGCCGTCGCCAGCGCCGCACCCGCTTCGCCTTTGCCGGACCAATCGGCAGAGGCAACCAGCGGCAACATCAACATACTCATGCCCAACAACGAACTGGCTTTGCCCTTCAAAAGCATCAGAGCCTCCAACGGAAATGAAGAATGAAATTTAAACAGTAAACCACCGGACGCTTCGACACGCTGCGCTGCTCAGCGACCGGAATAGTCTGGTTCGGTCGCTGAGTCTGTCGAAGCGTCTTGGCGCAATGAACGCATTCATCAGCTAATTAGAATCGTGAGCAACTTGCTCATTAAATTCTGTAGGTGCAACGCCAATGCGCTTCGACACCATGACTGGGCATTGGACGATCAATGACTATTTTTATGTGTCCGTGTCACTTTGCCGGCGGCTCGTAATAAATCGCCTTGGCATCCATGGGCTGATCGATCACTTTTAAGTCCAGTAATTGCTGTATCAGCGTCTGCCAGCGTTCAGCTTTCATGCTGCCCAGTTCATCGGGACTGGCTGTTTCAACCATTGGCTTCTGCGTCTCGGCGGCAGCGGCAAAGGTTTCCTGACTCATGGTTGGATTGAGCGTGCCCATGTACTGATTGACCTTCACCGGGTCGGCGAGATAACTGCGCCATCCTTCACGTACCGCATCGATCATCTGCTTCACTACATCAGGGTGTGCCTGCAGGTAAGTTTCGCTGGTAGCTAAAATGGTCATGTATGGGTTGTAGCCGGAATCGGCGATCAGAAACGTTTTCGGCTCGATGCCGATTTTCTTCGCCGCGAAGGGTTCGGCAGTGATGAACACCTGCATGGAGTACGTGGGATCAGTGCGATACACACTCAGGTCGCCGAATGGCGATGGCACGATGCGCAGTTTGCTGAAACCGTATTTCTTCTCCAGAAAATCCGCATACGGCAGGCCACGTTCCAGCGCCAGCGTGCCTTCATGCGCAAACACATCGGCAAGCGAAGTGAAGCCACGTTCGGCGCGCGTCATGATCGCGTGCGGATCGGTTTGATAAACAGCGAACAATGCCACCAGCTTGTTGCCGTGTGCACGCGCGCGAATGATTTCATCGCCACCAATGATGGCGAAATCGACTTTCCCCGCGCCGAGCATATCGGGCGTCGGCGTACCAGGACCGCCCGGTCTGATATCTACATTAAGCCCATGCTGCTTATAAACAGCGTCGAGCTGCGCTGCATAGAAGCCGCCGAACTCAGGCTCAGGCTTCCAGTTGAGTTGCAAAGTTTGTTGTGCAGCGGCTGGCGCACTCGTGGGTGTTTGCGCCAATTTGCTGCATGCCTGCAGGCCACCGATAGCAAGCAGGATCGACAGAACAGCTCTTCTTTTCATTGACTCTCTCGCTCCGATGGATGCCAGCGCCGCATCACCAAACCGCCGACGATATTGATGACGGCAAATAATACGATACCGAGCAGCGACGCCAGAATGAGTCCGGCAAAGACTTTGTCGACACGATTTTGTTGTCGCGAAATGATCACTGAACCGCCGATGCCACCACTGGTAATGAACTCACCGACAATCGCGCCAATCACGGCAAGCCCGCCGGCGATGCGCAGGCCGGTAAAGATATGCGGCAACGCAAACGGCAGTTTCAATTTAAACAACGTTGCAGCATGGCTGGCGCGATACAGGACAAACAAATCCTTCAATGCTGGATCGGTGGATAGCAACCCCGTCAATGCATTGGCAATCACCGGAAAAATGGAGACGATGAATGCTGATGCGACAACGGTGTGATCCCAACCCACCCAGATCACCAGCAAGGGCGCAATGGCGATGATGGGCACGGTCTGAAAAAACACGGCGTAGGGATAGAACGCGCGACGAATCCAGTTCGACGATGACAACAAAATCGCCATCGCAATCCCAATGACCACGCTCATGCCAAAACCAATCAGTGCAGAAGTGGCTGTGTCCAACGTGGCTGACCAGAGATCAGATTCAGCAAGCAATGAGGCCAATACGCTCGATGGTGCAGGAACAAGGAAGGATCGAACCCAGCCGGCACGCACTGCAATTTCAGCAACGACAACCAACAGCACTAAGGGCACCAATGGCGGCACAATGTTCTGCAGAATTCTGCGCGCGTTCATGGGTTGCTTCCGCGCTGGCTATTGATGCGTTGGCCACCTTCCAATGCTTCGTACAGCGTTTGCATTTCGCGGGCAAACTCCACGGTGGTGCGCAGTGTGGCATCGCGTTGCAGCGGAAGATCCAATCGATGGTTGAGCACGATGCGTGCCGGCCGGCGACTCATCACAATAGCGCGCTGCGCGAGGTACGCTGCTTCGATGATCGAGTGGGTAACGAAAATCACGGTGATCTGTTGCTCGCGCCACAGTCGATACAATTGTTCATCGAGCTGCTGGCGACTGATTTCGTCGAGCGCGGCGAACGGTTCATCCAGCAACAATAGCTTGGGTTTTGCCACCAAGGCTCTGGCCAGTGAGGCACGCATGCGCATGCCGCCGGATAACTCTGCGGGGTAGCGAGTTGCCGCGTCTTCAAGACCCACGAGCTTCACGGCCCAGCGTGCCGCAGCCTCACGCTCATCGCGTGATTTACCCAGTAATTCCAGCGGCAAAGCGATGTTGTCCAGCACACTCCGCCACGGCAACAGATGTGCATCCTGAAACACGTAGCCGATGCGCTGATCACCGCCGCGTGCGGCCAGCACCTCGATGCTGCCGACATCTGCATAATCAAGACCGGCGATGATTCGCAGCAGCGTCGACTTGCCACAACCGGATGGACCAAGGATCGCGACAAACTCACCATCGGCAACTTGCAGGTCGACACCATCGATGGCTTGCACTGCACCGGCAAAGGTGCGACGAATGCCGCGTAGGTTTACGGCAAGAGGGGTATTCGGTGCTACGGTTGAATCGAGTTGCATGAATGAGATAACTACTTTGAAATGGCCTGACTTCGTAGGTCGGGTTTTAACCCGACAGCGATGTCAGATGTCGGGTAGCGCTGAAGACAGCTAACCCGACCTACAGGAAGAGCGCTTCTTGCTATTTCCACTCCCATCACACTCATCCAATCTAACTCGTTCAAAACCCCTTCAATCCACGCAACGCCCGCCGCGCATGTTTATCTGGTCGACGCATCGGTGCCGGCGCGGCGTAACGTTGCTGCTCGCGACGTTGCTCACGCTGTTGCGAACTGGCTTCGGTCTCGGTGTAGTACAGACGCGCTTCCGTTGCGGGACCACGTCGCGTCGGTATGCCGCTGACAATCACTTCGAAGCGAATCTCTTCGCGGGTGATTTCCAGACGATCACCCTGCTTCACATCACGTGAGGGTTTGACGCGTTCACCATTGACATGCACTAAACCACCCGCAGCCGCATCGGTAGCCTGCGAGCGGCTCTTGAAGAACCGCGTGTGCCACAGCCATTTATCCAGACGCTGTGCCGACTCGGCGTCCTTTTCGCCAACGTTGTCGCGGTCACGCTGCTTCACGCCGACCTCTGCGTTTCACTCAATGGTGCAGGCGCAGTAGTAATAAGCTCCGCGCGCGGTAGCGAAACGCTGCATGCGCTGCAACTCCCGCTGCAAGGGCGGCGCGACTTGCTGCAACGTCGATAACAACTTCATATCCGGCGCCAATGCATGCGTGATGCGTCCAGAAATCGCCGTCATTTCCTGCGCGAGTATCTGTCGCCACGACAGATCGGCTTCGATGTAGTCCTGCTGATACTTGTCGCTTAGCTGTGCGCGTTGTGCCGCAGCTTTCACCGCATCCTGCAACAAGCCAGTCTGATCGATGAGACCACGTTGTTTGGCGTCGGCTGCCGCCCACACCCTGCCCTGCGCCACGGCATCGATGGCTTCGAAAGGTTGATGACGCGCTTCGGCAACTTTATCGACAAACTGCGCGTACTCATGCTCGACAGAAAGTTGGAACACCTGTTTAGCGGTATCGGACATAGCACGATCAGTGCGCAACGAACCGGCAATGGAAGTCGTGCCCAAGCCATCGGTGCTGATGCCCAGCTTGCCCAGCGTCTTTTCGAACGTCGGCACAATGCCGAATACGCCGATCGAGCCAGTGATGGTGGCGGGATTGGCCCAGATTTCATCGGCATCCATGGCGATGTAATAACCACCCGATGCGGCCGTGCTGCTCATCGACGCAATCACCGGCTTGCCGGCTTCTTTCAACGCGGCGACTTCGCGACGAATCAATTCAGAGGCCATCACGCTGCCGCCGGGACTGTCGATGCGTAGTACCACGGCTTTCACATCGTCATCGTAGCGAGCCTGACGCAACAGGTCTGCCATCGAATCACCGCCGATGGTGCCCACGGTGCGTTCGCCATCGACGATTTCGCCCGCCGCCACCACGATGCCCACCTTGTCGTGCCCGCGATTCTGCAGTGGATGTTCGGCATGCTCAGCAGCCAGATAGTCCTCGAAGTAAACCCGTTGATAGGAATGATCGTCGTCGTCTTCGCCAACCTGCAACTTCAATTGATCGATCACTTGTTCGCGCGTCTTCAACTCAGTGACCAGATGTTTATCCAGCGCCAACTGTGCAAAATCACCCTTGGTGCCTTGCAACGCCGGCAACAATTGATCTGCGTATTCGGTTAACGCATTGGCTTCCAGACCGCGCGCTTTGGTGACGACGCTCTGGTAATAACTCCACAACGAACCCAGCCATTGTTGATTGGCTTCGCGTGCTTCCGGCGACATGTCCTGGCGGATAAACGGTTCCACGGCCGATTTGAATTTGCCCGCTTTGAATACGTTGACGGTGACGCCTAATTTGTCGATGGCATCTTTGTAATACTGGCCGTAATAAGCAAAGCCATCGATGAGAATCATGCCGTGCGGATCGAGATAGATCTGATCGGCATGCGCAGCCAGATAGTATTGCTGTTGATCGAAGGATTGCCCCATGGCTATCACTTGCTTGCCGCTGCTGCGAAAGTCGCGCAGCGCATCGGCCACTTCTTCCATCTTGGCGATGCCGCCGCCGGTAAGGCCATCGAGATTCAACACGATCACCTTAATGCGCTCATCGTCCTTGGCACGATGAATGGCTTCCACGATATCGCGCAGACGCACTTCAAATTCGCGATTGCCCGAGACTTCGGCAACGGCACGATCCAGCGGTCCGCCGCTGTTCTGTTCCACCAATGCGCCTTGCGGTTCGATCAACAACGCGGCCTTGGCCGGCACGAGGGGGGATTGTGGCTTGATGGCCACCAACAGAATAGCGAACAGCAGCAACAACAAAACCAGATGCAGTACCTTGCGCAAGCCATCCAGCGCATACCAGCAGTAACGGAAGAATTTGGCGATGTAACGCATGCAATTAAACTCCGAATCCAATGGTGCTTTTTAACATGACGGCCAGAGTTGTGGTGTCGGCTTGTGCATTTAGTATGTCAGCACCGCGTGCCCTTGAAACCGTGCATCATAAAGCAAGGCGCATGCTGCAAAGGGCTGGGCATGCCCAGCCCCCTTCGTGACGATCTTGGCTTTGTAGGTCGGGTTTCAACCCGACATCTTAAGATTGTCGGGTTGAAACCCGACCTACGAAGAATTGTAACCGGCCATATCGCGCCCAATAAAAAACGGGTACCCAGCTTTCGCTCGGTACCCGCTTTTTAAATCCATCCATTGCAAGAGACTCGACCATGTCTATTAACTTGGCGAGCCCCTGCAACGCAGCTTATTGCTCGATCTTTTCTTCGATGCGAGCCGACTTGCCGGTGCGTTCACGCAGGTAGTACAGCTTGGCGCGACGTACGTTACCGCGGCGCTTGACGGTGATTTCACCGAGCGATGGGCTGTAGCTCTGGAACACGCGCTCCACGCCTTCGCCGTGCGAAATCTTGCGTACGGTGAACGATGAGTTCACGCCGCGGTTGCTCTTGGCGATGACCACGCCTTCGTAAGCCTGCACGCGTTCGCGGTCGCCTTCCTTCACCTTCACTTCAACGACCACCGTATCGCCGGGACTGAAGTCCGGGATCTGACGGGCCATCTGTTCTTGTTCCAGCGCTTTGATAATGTTCATGTGTCTACCCTAATCCAAACTCAAACTTACCAATCTAAATTCACTCGGCAGATTCAGCGCTGTTCCGCTTTGAACTCCGCCAGCAATGCTTGCTCTTCAGCAGTCATTGCCCCTGATTCAATGTGGGCAGCCAGCAAATCCGGCCGCCTCAACCAGGTTCGTCCCAACGCCTGCTTCAGGCGCCAGCGACGAATCGCTTCATGATTCCCACCGATCAGCACCTCGGGAACCTGCATGTCTTCCAGCACTTCTGGTCGCGTGTAATGCGGCCAGTCCAGCAAGCCAGTCATGAACGAGTCTTGCTGTGCCGATGCTTCATCACCCAGCACACCAGGCAAGGTTCGCACCACGGCATCGATCAATACCAAGGCCGGCAATTCACCGCCCGAGAGCACGTAGTCGCCAATCGAAATGGTTTCATCCACTTCGGTGGCGAGCAGTCGCTCATCCACGCCTTCATATCGCCCTGCCAGCAACATCAACCCCGGCAGCACGGCCAACTCGGCCACCTTCGCCTGCGTCAGCGGTGCGCCATCGGCACCCATATACACGCAGCGACTACCAGCCGGCAGCTTGCCCTTCGCGGCGCGCAGCGCGGAACGAGTCGGTTCCACCTTGAGCACCATGCCGGGACCGCCACCATAGGGACGATCATCCACCGTCTTGCGCACATCGCCGGCAAAGTCGCGCGGGTTCACCGCTTCAACCTCTACTTGCCCGCGTTCCTGCGCTCGTCCCACCACGCCTACCTGCATGGCGGTGTTGATGAACTCGGGAAACAGCGTGATGACGGCAATCTGCATCGACTCTGTCTCAACCAAACTCATTCACAACAATCAAATCAAACCCAACCTACCAGATCGCGCTACGCATCGCGTTCATCAGTCCAATCGAGCGTCCAATCCAGCACCATGGTGCGCTTCTCAAAATCGACGCTCTGTACGCGACCCTTCGTCAATGGCACCAGGTTCTCAACCTTGCCCGTATCACCTCGGTCCAGCAGCACCATGAAGGCATGGGCGGGACTATCCAGATAATGATCGAGCTTGCCGAGCTGCACACCTTGCGGCGTGAAAGCCATCAATCCCAACAAATCTTCCCGGTAGTACTCACCAGGCGGCGGCGGTGGCATTTCATGACGAAACACTCCTACCTCGGTATTTCTGAGCAGATCGGCGGCATTACGATCGGCAACGCCCTCCAACTGCACCTGCAATTCTCGACCTGACCAGCGGCTGCCTGTTACTCGCAGCAATTGCCAACCCGCAGGGGTGCGCAATTGCCAGGTTCGGTAACTCAACAGATTGTCGGCGGGATCGGTGTAACTCTCTACCTTCACCCAACCGGCCAATCCCACCGCCGACCTTATTTTTCCCAACACCACCCGGCGTTCGCTCGAGTGGGAATGGGCAATCGGCGGTGTCTCAGCAGTGGTGGATTTCCGGGGCGGTGTGCTCATCCCAGAAGTTTCCAGCACGCGGACATCGCCTTAGGCAGCAACGGCCTGCTTGCGATAGCTCTTGACCAGATCCTGCACGCGCTCGGAAAGCTGTGCGCCCTGCTTCTGCCAGTGTTCGACACGGGTCAGATCCAGGTTCAACTTGACGCTCTTGCCCTTGGCAACCGGATCGAAAAAGCCGATCTGTTCCAGGATCGTGCCACCCTGACGCTTGCGGCTATCGGTTACCACGATGTGATAGAAGGGCAGCTTTTTGGCGCCGCGACGGGTCAGCCGAATCGTAACCATGAGTTGTTTCGCCTCAAAAATCGCTCAAAAACTGAAATTTGTTCAAACCAGAACGCCCGAAATGCGCATAACACGACAATCGGGCCGGATAAGGGGCGCGCAGTCTACTGAAAAACTCTGTAAAGCACAAAGCGAAAAATGCCCGCGGGTCAAGGAGGTAGGCCGGTTCGATCTGGTTAATCCCCCACGCCAAATATCTTTATAGAAAAGCGTCAGATGGGCGCGATGAATCGCGCCGCTACGGCAAACCTCTTCTAAATGTAGGGGCGCAATTTATTGCGACCTTCGCGACATCAGATGTCGGGTAGCGCTGCAGACAGCTAACCCGACCTACAAGGGGCGCGCTACTCCCCACTCACCGCCTGCAACACATCTGCCTCACGCCGATGTCGTGCCTGTCGCTTGGCTGTGTTGCGTGGGCCAGAGGTCTTATTCTCCACCGCGTTCGCCTGAGCCATAAATTTAGGCACGCCACGGGCACCCGATTCCACATAGTCGCGGCTCAATGCTTCGCGTGCGATATCGGCATCCACACCCAATGTCGATGTGATGCCGTCAAACACCAGGGTGTACAGCCGATCCAACGCGATCTGATGCGTCTGTCGTGTAGTCGCAAACATCCAATCGCTAAATGCGAGAAAGCGATTGAATGGCGCATCGCTGAGCAACAAGGAACGCGTGCGCACGAAGCGACCCGAATTGCCGATCATGTCCCAGTAACGCGCGAAGCGATTCAAGCGCTGCATGGTGGCGAAATCGATATGCATATTCGACAGTATGTTGTACGGCGGTTGCGGGTTGTAACGCATGTCGAACGCTTCGGTATGTCGCGCGATTGGCGTGCCGCGTAATCGCTTAAGAATGCCTACCTGAACCTCATGCGGATTCAATTGCACCAACCGATCAAACCCTTCGCCGAAGCTGCTCATGGTCTCGCCAGGCAAACCAATGATGAGATCGGCATGCAGATGCGCGTGCGTATGCTCACGTAACCAGCGCAGGTTCTCGGCGGTCTGCACATCATCCTGTTTGCGCGAGATATGTTTTTGCACTTCGGGATTCAAACTTTGGATGCCGATCTCGAATTGCAATGAGCCCTCAGGAAATTTCGTAATGGATTCCTTCAATGCATCCGGCAGATGATCGGGAATCAACTCAAAATGAATGAACAATCCTTCCGTCATGCGCTCCAGGAAAAAATCGAGAATGCGTTTGCTGGCCTTGATGTTGAGATTGAAAGTGCGATCCACGAATTTGAAATGCCGCACGCCACGCTCGTACAACGTATGTAATTCACTCAAGAATTTATCTTGTTGGAATGGCCACGCAGTTTTGTCTAGCGATGACAAACAGAATTCGCACTTGAAAGGGCAGCCGCGTGAGGCCTCCACATAAATAAGCCGATTGGCGATATCGGCATCCGTGTATTCGCGATAGGGCATCACCAGATCATCCATGCGTGGCACCGGTGCGCGAATGATCTTCTCGGCCGGCAACATTCCCGCCAACAACTCGCGACACAATTGCGCAAACGCCAAGTCCGCTTGTCCCGTCACTACATAGTCAGCCAATTGCACGATGCGTTGCTCGTCGCATTCATAACTGACTTCAGGTCCGCCCAGCACAATCAGCACGTCTGGGCGAATTGCCTTCAGCAGCGCGACCACTTCGGTGGTCTGCACTACATTCCAGATATACACGCCCAGGCCAATGATCTTGGGATCATGCGCCAGCAACGACTCGACCATATCGATGGGCCGCTGCTCCAGCTTGAATTCCACCAGCTTCGTCTGTGGTCGCAACTCGCCCAAGTTGGCCAGCAGGTAACGCAAACCCAACGAAGCGTGGATGTATTGCGCGTTGATGGTGGAGAGCAGAATCGTGTTCATTGCAGCCGGGCGGTCGCGGGCGAATAAATTGGAGGAACGACAATATACCGCGAGAAGCGTTGATTGTTCATTGCGCAGCAGTTATCGCCAATAACTGCTACGAATTCAGCATTCATTCGCTTGGCAGCATATGACTGAAGCGCATATCTCTCACCCTCGCCTACAGAGACGCGCAAATATGCCGGAAAAACGGCGCATTTTTGTTCGGCATCACTTACCTTAAGCAACGCGCCACGAGTATCGCTGGTTGGCACGCTCCCTGCTACGGTTAGCGCTCCCACTCTCATCAACAGGATCGATCATGCCTCACGCAACTCGTTGGCTAGTTTCCCTGGCGCTGGTAACGACCAGCACCTTTGCCGCCGATTTACCCGCACTGCAAAAAGCAGCCACAGCGCTCGGCGCGAGCAATTTGCGTTCAATCGAATATACCGGTAGTGGCTTCGATTACGCGTTAGGACAGGCTTATGAAGTCGACAAGGCCTGGCCCAAGTTCAACGACAAAACCTATACGCGTCTGGTGAGCTTTGAACCGTGGGCAACGCAACTGAAGCGCACCCGTACCCAATTTGAAAATCCGGCTCGCGGCGGTGGCGGTCAACCGATCGCTGGTGAACAGAATCAAACTCAAATCGTCGCAGCCGGCACGCCTGCAGCAGCAACGGTCGCGGATGATCTCGCCTTGCAATTACCGCAAGCATTCATCAAAGCCGCCACAACGGCAAAAGATACGTCGGTAACGAATGGCGCACGCAACGGCAAGTCGTATCAAGTGGTGAGCTACACCGCCGGCAACAAAGCCATCACACGCGGCTGGATTAATAGCGATGGTTTGCTCGAACGCGTCGAAACCAAGATTGACAATCCGGCATTGGGCGATATCGTCTATGAAGTCAGCTATGAGAACTACAAGGACTTCAATGGCATCCAATTTCCCACCCACATCGTGCAGCATCAAGGTGGCTATCCCGTACTGAATATCACTGTCAGCGATGTAAAAATCAATGTGCCTGCGGACATTCAAGCCGCAGCACCTGCAGCACCACCAGCAGCGTTGTCATCGGAAAAGCTCAGTGATGGCGTGTATCTGATCACTGGCGGTTACGCAGCTGTTGCCGTCGATCTCAAGGATCACATTCTGATTATTGAAGGTGGGCAAAACGATCAACGTTCTGAAGCAGTCATCAACGAAGTCAAGCGCTTATTTCCCGGCAAGCCCATCGGCGAACTAGTGAACACACATGCACATGTGGATCATCTCGGCGGTGTGCGTGCTTACGTTGCAGAAGGCGCAACCATCGTCACACACGCAACCAATAAGGCCTACTACGAAAAAATCTGGACCAACCCACATACATTGGTGCCCGATAAACTCGCGCAGAATCCCAAGCCCGCGAAGTTCAAGTTGGTAAACGATGAACTCACCATCACCGACGGCAACCATGTCGTGAAGTTGTATCACGAACGTGATTTCGGTCATCACGCCGGCGCGATCTTCGCGTACTTGCCCAAGGAAAAGATTCTGATCGAAGCGGATGCATTCAATCCACCTGCTACGCCCGCCACGCAAACACCAGCGACGATCAGCTCGTTTAATCAAAACTTGGTGGCGAACATCGAACGTCTGAAACTGCAAGTGGATCGCATCATCCCTATTCACCTGCCCGCCGATAACCGCAAGGTCACGCTGGCGGAGTTGTACACAGCGGTTGGCAAGTCGGTGGCTGAAGTAGCGAAGCCTGCTGAAACGAAGGTGGCTGAGGCAGCTGCTCGTTGAGCTAAGCATTAGTTGCTCAAGAACCAGAACACTTCGACTTCGCTCAGTGACCGGAGATCATAAACCCGGCCACTGAGCAGCTCAGCGTGTCGAAGTGTCTGGACTTCAATTTAGTCGCGAAGCGCACTGGCCAACCAGATCAATGATAATCCTCTTCCCTCTGATGCCTGACCGCAATGATATTCACCACATTGCCCGGCTCAATCTCGAACAACGCCACATAGCCCGCCTTGCCAAACGGAATTACCAGCTCACGCAAAAATGAATTCGTGGGACGAGCCTTCCGACAAGAAAATGGAGAGAACGCCAACAGGCCAATTGCCGCTTCGATTGCAGCGAGCGCATGCTCTGCGGCATTGATATCTTGTTCAAGCAAGAACAGATACAACCGATACAGGTCGTCGCTCGCCTCTTCCGTAAAGCGGACGGTGTATGACATTTAGCTCAACGTTTATTGGTTTTAGCTTGTTTGCGCGCGGTTCCTAACTGCTTACGCAATCCATCGAGGACAACATCGGCCGCCACATACTTGCCCGTTTGCTTTGCCTTGCGACTACTCGCCAAACCTCGTGCAATAAAATCTCGCTCTTGCTTGCGAATTTCAATATCACGGGTTACTGCGGCCAACACCAATGAAGACAAGGTCTCGCCCTCTTCCAGAACTTCTTCCGCCGCTTTACGCAAGGCGGGCGACACACGCAGTGGCGGCAAGCTGGTGGTTTTCACGACAACCTCAAATGCATTGCAATTGCATCGCAGATTAGCTTGCACACAGCGGGACGGCAAGCCTGAAGCCGCATTTTTCGAACTTTTTCCTTGACCAACCCCAAATCATTGTTTTAATGTACTAGCACATTAGTACAGACAGCCCACTGTCTTAATCAAGACCAGATGAAAGAACACCGCGCCATCACGCCACGGCAGGAAGCACTTGCCGAGCGGGCTCTGTTTGGAGCCATTTTGTCGTTGCAATCCGTTGAGGAATGCCGCGCGTTCTTTCGCGATTTGTGCACGCCGGCGGAATTGCAGGCGCTGACGGATCGCTGGGCGGTGGTGGGTTTGCTCAAGTCCGGCCTGCCGTACCGCGAGATTCACAAACAGACCGGCGTCAGTCTCACCACGATCGGTCGGGTGGCGCGCTGTTTGAGCGGCGGCGATGGCGGTTATCGCATCGTCAGCGAACGGCTGGCGCAACAGAAGAATGGCCGACATCACGCGCAGCACGATCACGCTTAGATAATCACTCAAGCGTTCTTGACTGGGTTCCCGCCTTGCGGGGACGACCACCAAACTTAAACAGCAGCAATTGCATTCATGGATAAACAAACCCGTTTAAAGGTCGCCATTCAGAAGTCCGGTCGCTTGACCGAGCACTCGCTGGACTTGCTGGCGCGCAGTGGCTTGAAGTACAGCCGCGGTAAGGATCAGTTGATTTGTTACGGCGAGAACATGCCACTCGATGTACTGCTGGTGCGCGATGACGACATTCCGGATCTCGTGCAGCAGGATGTGGCAGATCTCGGCATTGTTGGCCTGAATGTCATTGAAGAAAAGCGTCTGGCATTTGAAGCCAAAGGCATTCAACCGTTGTTCGAACAATTGATGCTGCTCGATCATGGCCGTTGTCGTTTGTCGATTGCCGTGCCGGAAGACTTCACTTACAAGAACACGCAATCGCTGCAAGGCAAGCGTATTGCGACTACGTATCCCAACATTCTGGGTCGTTATCTCAAACAGAATGAGGTGAAGGCGGAGATCGTTACATTAAGTGGCGCTGTAGAAATTGCACCTCGCCTGGGTCGTGCCGACGTGATCTGCGATCTGGTATCGACGGGCGCCACGCTCACCGCCAATCACCTCACCGAAGTGGAAACCATTCTGGAAAGCCAGGCCGCGATCATCCGCACGCCGCTTGCTGTCAGCGACGCGAAGCAAGACTGGATGCATCGCTTGATGGTGCGCATCGATGGCGTGCAGCAAGTAAAGGAAAGTAAGTACATCATGCTGCATGCACCACGCGCCAAGCTGGATCAGATCAAGCAACTGCTGCCGGGCAGTGAATCGCCAACGATCATTCCACTGGAAGGTCATCCCGACAAAGTCGTCGTGCACGCCGTCTGTCGCGAGAACGTATTCTGGGAGACGCTGGAAAATCTGAAGAAGGCCGGCGCCAGTTCAATGCTGGTGTTGCCGGTTGAGAAGATGTTGAATTGATCATGGTTGGCAAACGCATCACAACATTCCCTTCTTTGTCATTCCCGCGCAAGCGGGAATGACAGTTTGAAAATGAGCCCCCACTTAACACCTAATCAGATGACCATCCGCATCAAAGCCCGCCGCATTGACTGGACTGCACTCTCCGCTGCCGAACAGGCCGCGGTGTTGCATCGCCCTGCGCAGGACAATGCCAGCGATGTGATGCAGAAGACGCAAGCGATCATCGATGAAGTGCGTGCGGGTGGCGATCGCGCATTGCTGGCACTCACAGAGCGGTTCGATGGCGCGAAGCTGCACAGCTTGCAAGTCAGCGATGCGGAGTTCGCCGCTGCCGAGCAATCACTCAATGAAGTTCAACTCACTGCGATTAAACGCGCCATCGGCAATGTGCGTCGCTTTCATGAAGCGCAGCTCAGCGAACCGCTGCGCATCGAAACCTCACCTGGCGTGATTTGCGAACGCCACTATCGCGCTATCGATGCCGTGGGTTTGTATGCACCGGCCGGCACTGCGCCCTTGCCTTCTACGGTCATCATGCTTGCGGTGCCGGCCAGCATTGCCAATTGCCCAACACGCGTGCTGTGCACCCCGCCGCGACGCGATGGTTCAGCCGATCCAGCGATTTTGGTCACCGCCAAACTGTGCGGCATCGACAAGATATTCAAGATCGGTGGCGCGCAAGCCGTTGCGGCGATGGCCTTCGGTACCGAGTCCATACCCAAGACCGATAAAATTTATGGGCCAGGCAATCGCTGGGTCACCGCCGCAAAGTTGTTGGTCGCAAACGATCCGCAAGGCGCTGCACTTGATCTGCCCGCAGGTCCTTCGGAAGTATTGGTGATTGCCGATGCGCAAGCGAACCCGGCATTCGTGGCTGCCGACTTGTTGGCACAGGCCGAACACAGCGTCGATGCGCAATCGATTCTGGTAACAACTTCCATCACGTTGGTCGATCAAGTGCTCACTGAGCTGGATCGCCAAACCAGTTTGTTATCGCGTGAAAGCACGTTGCTCAAAGCACTCGAACACGCGCGTCTGATTGTCGTGAAAGATTTACACGCGGCTTTCGCAGTCAGCAACGCTTACGCGCCTGAACACTTGATCGTGCAAGTCGACAACGCACGCAGTTGGTTACCGCAGATTCGCAATGCGGGTTCGGTGTTCCTGGGTCCCTGGACACCGGAAACCATGGGCGATTACTGCAGCGGCACCAACCATGTGTTGCCGACGTATGGCTTTGCCCGTGCGTATAGTGGTCTGTCACTGGCCGACTTCATGAAGCGCATAACGGTGCAGGAATTAAGCAGCGATGGCCTGAAAGACTTAGGACCCACCGCGGTAACCATCGCTGATCTTGAAGGCCTGGATGCGCATGCGAATGCGGTGAAGATCCGGATGGCGACGTTGAAATAACGAATGAAAACGTCCCCATTCAACTGCGCTGCACTTCTTACTCCCTCTCCCTGCAGGGAGAGGGTTGGGGTGAGGGTGTTTTCGTGCTATGGCTCCCCCTCACTCTGTCTCTCTCCCACGAGGGGAGAGAGGACGCTAACATTGATATTGGCGAATCATTTGAGCTTCGTACCATGAACCCCAATCTCAAACTCGCCCGTCCCGAAATTCTCACGCTGCAACCTTATGTGCATGCAGCTTGGGATCATCGCTACGAGCGTATGCACGCAAATGAAAACCCATGGCGCGCTGCGGGCGATACCTCTACGCTGGGTTTGAATGTTTATCCTGAGTCGCCAGCCGAAGCATTGCATGCCCGATTGGCCGAACTGTATGGCGTCGACATCAAGCAGGTGCTCGCCGGTCGCGGTAGCGATGAAGGCATTGATCTATTGATTCGCAGTTTCTGTCGCGCAGGTCTGGATAGCATCATCATCTGTCCGCCGACATTTGGGTTTTATCGGGTCGCGGCGGAAGTGCAAGGCGCAGGTGTGATTGAAGTGCCCTTGATTCGCAGCGCCACTGGTTTCTTGCTCGATGTCGACGCCGTGCTGGACGCATGCACCGTCAAAGTAAAACTGGTATTTCTTTGCTCTCCCGGCAATCCGCCCGGCAACGCATTACACGTTGATTCGATGTTGGCGCTATGCCGGCAATTGAATGGCCGCGCGTTGGTGGTGGTGGATGAAGCCTATATCGAATTCACCGGCCGTCCGAGCTTCACGACGATGTTGGCGCAGTATCCGAACCTGGTCGTCCTGCGCACGCTGTCCAAAGCTTATGCATTGGCCGGCGCACGCTGCGGCACTACGATCGCTGATGCCGAGATCATCAGTGTGTTGGCACGTGTGATCCCACCTTATGCGATCCCAACTTCGACCGTGGAATCGGTGTTGACCGCGACTGCGCCCGAACAACGCGAACGCATTCAGCAACAGATTCAAACCTTGATCGCGGAACGTAGCAATCTCAGCGAACAACTCAAGCAATGCAAGTTGGTCAAGCATGTGTTCCCCAGCGACGCCAACTTTTTGCTGGTTGAATGCGTGGACGCCGATGCAGTCTTCAACGCCGCCAAATCTGTGGGCCTGGTAATACGCGACCAACGCAAACAACCGCAATGCGGCAATTGCCTACGCATTACGGTGGGATCGCCCGAACAGAACCGCAGGTTGGTGCAAGGCATTCGTGCTGCTGAGCAATCGGGGCACGCCGCATGAATCGGTGTTGCAGCGAAAATATATCGTTCTCTCTCGCCGTTCTGGTAGAGAGGAATAAATTGGTGTTCGCATGAAGAAAGTCCTATTCATCGATCGCGACGGCACGCTGGTCGAAGAGCCCGCCGATCAGCAAGTCGATCGCATCGACAAAGTGAAGTTGATGCCCGGCGTCATTCCTGCGTTGTTGAAACTGCAGAATGCCGGTTACGAGTTGGTGGTCGTCAGCAATCAGGATGGCTTGGGTACCCCGAGCTTCCCCGAACCTGATTTCACGGTGACGCAAAACTTTATCCGCGAGTTATTTACGTCGCAGGGCATCAAGTTCGCGGCTGAATTCTTCTGCCCACATTTCTTGAAAGACAACTGCGAATGCCGCAAACCAAAAACCGGTTTGCTGACTGATTACCTGCGGCAAGCCATCGATCTCAATAACAGCTACGTGATCGGCGATCGCGAGACTGATTTGCAGTTGGCGAAAAATATGGGTGTGCACGGCATTCGTTTGGTCACCAACAAAAATCCCGGTGAAACCTGGGATGACATTGCCAAGCGCTTGATCAAACCGGACCGCGTTGCTGAAGTGACGCGCAAAACCAAAGAGACCGACATCAAGGTGCAAGTGAATCTGGATCGAGAAACGCCGGTACAGATTCATACCGGCTTGGGTTTCTTCGATCACATGCTGGAGCAAATCGCGCGGCATGGTGGTTTCTCGCTGCAATTAAATTGCAGCGGCGATTTGCATATCGACGAACATCACACAATAGAAGATTGCGCGTTGGCACTCGGTCAGGCATTGCGCGCTGCACTGGGCGATAAGAAAGGCATAGGTCGTTATGGCTTTCTGCTCGCCATGGATGAATCGCTGGCGCAGGTGGCCATCGATCTTTCCGGTCGCGCATACTTTGTCTGGGAAGGACAATTCGGACGCGATCAGGTGGGGCAACTGCCGACTGAACTCGTCCCACATTTTTTCAGGTCGTTGTCCGATACGTTGGGCGCGGCGATCAACATCAAGGTTACCGGCGAGAACACCCATCACATGATTGAAGCCTGCTTCAAAGGCGTGGGTCGTGCGCTGCGCCAAGCCTTCCGCATCGAAGGCACAGAATTGCCTTCGAGTAAGGGGATGCTGTGATGCGACTGGCGATTATCGATAGCGGCGGCGCCAATATCGCTTCGTTGCGATTTGCCATCGAACGTCTCGGCGTAGCCTCTGAACTCACCACCGATGCGCAAGTGATCCGCAATGCCACGCATGTGATTCTGCCCGGCGTCGGCGCGGCAGCCGATTGCATGGGCCGACTGGAACGCGCCAATCTGGTCGACACCATTTTGAATCTGCAGCAGCCCTTCCTCGGCATCTGTGTCGGCATGCAACTGTTGTTCGAATCGTCGGAAGAAGGTGATGTGGATTGTCTTGGCATGTTACCCGGACGTGTGCGTCGTTTTCCTAATCGCGATGGATTGCCCGTACCACACATGGGTTGGAACAATCTGGAAATCATTCATCCCTCGCCATTGCTGAAAGATTTCAGCGAAGACGACTATGTGTACTACGTACACAGCTACTGTGCACCGGTGGGCGATGAAACGCTCGCTTCCACCAACTATGGCGAAAATTTTTCCGCCATTGTGCAACGTGAAAACGTATTCGGTGTGCAGTGTCATCCCGAACGTTCGGCAAAGTCCGGCGCGTTGTTGTTGAAGAATTTTTTGAGTATTGAATAGCGTGACGTGTTCGTGCGTGATCAAGAACACCCTCACCCTGCCCTCTCCCTTAGAGAGAGGGTTCTGTGTTATTGCAACCTGCCACAGCACTTTACGTTCTTCACTTTCATGCCCCCTCTCGCTGAGGGAGAGGGTGGGGGTGAGGGTGAAACAACTTTGGTTTAGCTAATGCAACTGATCCCCGCCATTGATTTGAAAGAAGGCCGCTGTGTTCGCTTGTTTCAAGGCGACTTTGCCGCCGAAACGCAGTACAGCACCAACCCTGTCGAAATTCTCGATCGCTATGTGGCTTTTGGCGCGGAGCGAGTGCATGTGGTCGATCTCGATGGCGCCAAAGATGGCTCGCAAGGCAACTATGGTTTGATCGCCAGCTTCGCTGATAAAAAAGTCGCGCAACTGCAAGTCGGTGGTGGACTGCGTACGCTGGACCGTGTGCAGACATTGTTATCACTCGGCGTGCAGCGCGCGGTTATCGGCAGTGTTGCGGTAGCGAATCCCGATGAAGTGATTCGTTGGGGCAAGATTGTCGGCACGGATAAGCTGGTGCTTGCCTTCGACGTACGCATCGATGAAGCCAACACGCCGTTTCTCACCACACATGGTTGGGTGAAAACTTCAACCACCACATTGTGGTCGTTGCTTGAACGCTATGTCGACTCCGGCTTTGCACACGTGCTGTGTACCGACATTGCTCGCGATGGCGCGCTGACCGGCCCGAATGTTGCGCTGTATGCCGATGCCGTGCGCCGCTTTCCTACCATCAAGTGGCAGGCATCGGGCGGCGTGTCTTCTGCAAAAGACCTGCATGAACTGCGCGACTGCGGCGTGGCCGCGGTCATCAGCGGCAAAGCGCTGCTGGAAAACAAGATCTCGCCCGAGGAGTTACGACCATTCTTGCGAAACGCATAATCCCCTGCCTCGACGTTCGCGATGGCCAGGTTGTCAAAGGCGTGCGCTTCCGCGATCACGTGGTCGTGGGCGACATCATTGAATTGGCCACGCGCTATCGCGATGAAGGCGCAGATGAACTGGTGTTCTACGACATCACCGCAAGTCCGCATGGCCGCACAGTGGATCGCAGCTGGATCACGCGCATCGCCAAGATTCTGGATATTCCCTTTTGTGTGGCCGGCGGTATTCGTTCCGTTGCCGAAGCCGAGCAAGTGCTGGGCGAAGGCGCAGAAAAAATTTCCATCAACTCGCCGGCATTAAGCGATCCCGACTTGATCAATCGCCTGAGCGCGCGCTTCGGTGCGCAATGCGTGGTGGTGGGCATCGATAGTCAGACCATTGAAGGTGATTTTCGCGTGTATCAATTCACCGGCGATCCCACGCGCACCCGTGACAGCGCACGCAATACGGCCGATTGGGTGAAAGAAGTACAAGTACGCGGTGCAGGCGAGATCGTTCTGAACTGCATGGCCAGCGATGGTGTGCGCACTGGTTACGATCTGGCGCAACTGAAAGTCATTCGTGACATCTGCAAGGTACCGTTGATTGCATCGGGTGGCGCCGGTGCGCCGGAACATTTTCGCGATGTGTTCAACGATGCGGGTGTGGATGGCGCATTGGCGGCCAGCGTGTTTCACAGCGGCAGCATCGCGATTCCGGATTTGAAGCATTACTTGCGTAACGAACACATTGAGATAAGACCATAAACAACGTTAACAATGATATGAACACCAACGCTCTGAACCTGCTCGACTGGAACAAAGGCGAAGCCGGCTTGTTGCCCGCCGTCGTGCAGGACTATCACACCGGCAAAGTACTGATGTTGGGTTACATGAATCAGGATGCGCTGAACAGGACGCTCGACAGCAAACAGGTCACCTTCTTCAGCCGCAGCAAACAGCGTCTGTGGACTAAAGGCGAAACCTCAGGTCATGTACTGCAGCTCATCGATATTCATGTCGATTGCGATAACGATACGTTGTTGATCACTGCCGATCCAATCGGCCCGACCTGTCATACCGGCACCATTACCTGTTTCGGTAATGAACCGGTCACCGCTGCAGAACGCATCAGCTTCTTGAGCAAACTCGAAGCGGTTATTGCGCAACGCATCGCCGATAAGCCCGAAGGCAGTTATACCGCGCGCATCTGGGAGCGTGGCATCACCCGCATGGCGCAGAAGGTTGGCGAAGAAGGGGTGGAAGTCGCACTGGCTGCGGTCACGCAAGAAGATGCACAGTTGGTATCTGAATCAGCGGATCTGGTGTATCACTTGGCGTTGTTGCTCAAGAGCCGCAACTTGTCGTTAACCGATGTAGTTCGTGAATTGGAGCAACGGCACGCGGCAAAGCCGTAGGCATTGGTCAACTTGGCCAACAGCGATCATGACGCTTCGACAGGCTCAGCGACCGGAGTTTCAAGTTCCGGTCGCTGAGCCCGTCGAAGCGTCATGAGCTTGGCTATTCACAGGCTTTTCTCAAACCACAAACTCCGCCGCCGGATCACGCAGGTTGTAATGCGAACTCATCGCACGACCATACGCGCCGGTAGTGGCAATCAACAGCACATCGCCTTCCTGCGTCACTGGTAGCAAGCGATCTGAGCCCAGCATGTCACCGGACTCGCAAATAGGGCCAACCACATTCACCGTTTGCGTCGCAGGGTCGTTGATGCGACTCAAATTGAAAATATCATGATGGGCGCCGTACAACGCAGGGCGAATCAATGAATTCATACCGGTGCTGATGCCCACATACTGCACCTCGCCCTTGCCTTTGCGTTGCGTCACTTGTGCCAACAACACGCCGGCTTCGGCGACGAGGTAACGGCCGGGCTCCATGCACAACTTGATCGTGCTGTGTTTGGCTTTGAATTCGCCGAGCAGCTTCGATAACGCAGCGATATCAAACTCCGGTTGCCCAAGTTTTTCCGGCACGCCCAAGCCACCACCGATGTCGAGAATGCGCAGATCCTTGAAACGTGGCGCCAAGCCGGCAAGTATCTCGGCCACTTCACGCCAGTTATCAACATTGAACACGCCGCTGCCGGTGTGGGCTTGCAAGCCGATGACTTGTACGCCGATCTTGCTGATCAGTTGCGACAACTCATCGAAGTCGGACACCGGAATGCCAAACTTCGAATGTGCGCCGGCCGTACGCACATGATGATGGTGGCCGCGACCATAACCGGTATCGACGCGCAGCAACACCTGCTTGCCTTTGAACAACTCGGGCCAGGCCTGTAACACATACAGATTGTCGATGGTGACATTGACACCGAGCTGCAACGCAAACTCGTATTCACTGCGTGGCGCAAAATTCGGCGTGAACAACACGCGCTGTTTATCCAGCATCGGCAGCGTTTTAAAGACATGCTCCAACTCGCCGCGCGACACACATTCCAACCCCAAGCCTTCGGCTTCAAACACCTTGAGCACTTCGGGATGTGGATTGGCTTTCATGGCGTAGAACACTTGATCGACGCCGCTGATGCTCTTCATTAAGCGCGCCTGACGCTGCAAGGTGGCGCGGTCGTAGACGTAGGCCGCGCCATGTTCGTTGGCAAGCTTGATTAATGCCGCTTGTTTGCCATGCCACCATGCAGTGGTGTTGGTTGGCGCTTCCTTAGGACCGTACAATTGTTCCCAGGTTGGGCCGAGGATGTGACTGTCGGGTGCATCGGTAATGGTGATTTGATGCAGGCGACTCACCAAGCGATCGCCTTGATTTTCATCGAGCACGAAAGTCAGATTTAAATCGTTGGCCGCTTGCGTGACCAGATAAATTTTCTGCTCTTCAAACAACTCCAGCGCATCGCCAAGCTTGTGCAGAATGGCGCGAATGCTCTTGCCCACCAGCGATACTGCCGCGCAGGGACCGATCACTTCAACGCGACACAACTGACCTAAGTCAGCAACCAAGGCATCGACCGCTACTTGCGTGAGCGTGTTCGCTGCAGGATCGAGCGACACGGTGACATTGGTTTCGGAAGTCGAGACGAGATCCACCGACATGCCGTGATTCTTGAACACGGTAAACGCATCGGCGAGAAAGCCCACCGAGTGCCACATGCCCACCGTGTCCATCGACACCAGCGTGATGCCGCTCTTCACGGTGACGGCTTTGACGTGTGCATCGCCATCACCGCCATGCGCAGTGATGACCGTGCCTTCAAGATCAGGCGTCTGCGTTGCATACACGTACAACGGAATACCGTGCTGCTTCACCGGCATGATGCAACGTGGATGCAGCACCTTCGCGCCGGCGCTGGCGATTTCCTGCGCTTCATCGTATTCGAGCGCACGCAGCAAACGTGCGCTCGGAATTGAACGTGGATTGGCGCTGAACATGCCGGGCACATCGGTCCAGATTTCCAGTCGTTGTGCTTGCAGCTTGGCCGCGAAATAACTGCCGGAGGTATCCGAACCACCACGGCCCAGCAACACGGTGTCGCCGGCATCGTCGCTGGCGATAAAACCTTGCGTGATGTACACGCGGCCGGGATGGGTCCATTGCTGTTGCAATGCGCTGTCAGGATCGAAGTTGCATGTGGCTGAGAGATAAGTGGCGCGCGTGCTGGCGTTACGCAGAACCACCGACTTCAATACAGTACGCGCGTCCACCCATTGCACATCGAAGCCCTGCGATTCGAGAAAGGCCGCACCAAGACGCGTGGCCATCAACTCACCTTGAGCCATCACGCGGGCGCGCAGGCGTTCGCTGATTTCACCCACCAACGCAATGCCCGATGCGATCTGCCGCAGACGATTGAATTGATCTTCAAGCTCGGCGCTGGGCGTGATGCCAAGATCGCGCGCCAGGTCGCGATGCCGGGTAACGATGGCTTCCAGTGCGCTCTCCCAACCGCCGCTGAGCGCTTTGGCCAGCAACTGCTCGAGACTATCGGTGATCTTCGATACCGCCGAATGCACTACCAGCGGCTGCAAGCCTTGATCAAGACGCGACTTCAAAATGCTCGCGATGTTCTTCCAGTTGGCCACCGATGAAACACTGGTGCCGCCAAACTTCAACACTACCCACGGACTGACGGTGGACTTGGTTACGGAATCGTTCGGCTTATTCATCTGCAAAACCTGTCAATCAATTGTTCGGAATCACTTCGTGATCAAACTGCGGCTCTCGCACTTCCTGTGCTTCGCGGCATTCGTACCTCCTGTACAGCAAAACGGGGCACACATTCTGGTTGTGGCCCCGTCTTGGAAATTTAACTAGCTTCTCTGAGCTGGATTTGTTGCGGTGGGGTCAACCGTCTTCGTCGAAGTCCTGCAGTTGTTTAAGCAGGCGTTTTTCTGCAAGCACGTCTTCGAGCTTGCTCCAAGCAGCCTTGCCTTTTTTCACGGCTGGATTAGCGGCGCGACTGCGGCGACCGGCAGTATCCAACATGCGATCGTAGTCGGTCTCGTCTTCATTGGATGCGACGAATTCATCGTCGATATCGAAGTTGTCGCCGTCTCTTTCCACGCTAGTGTTCCTAAATGATCCCGGGAAATCAGTCCGAAAAAATAAGCTAGAAATCAGCTACTTCACGCGCCGGGTCAGCTTTGAAGCCCGCGGACTATATACGATGTCGCGCGGTTTTCAATGCCTGTGTGGTACGCCGGCGCCACTGCCGGTCCGGCGGTCGGTTCAGCCGGTTGAACTGGCGGAATCGGCTATCGCCAGCGATTCGCCAATTTTCGCCTGCAGCGTCCGACCCGCGTTCCCCTGCGCAAGGGCGATTTCCACTGTCCCCCAGGAATTGACCAACCCGATCAACGAGCCGGCCGGCGCATAGCCATAGCTCTGCTGAACGGGAATAGTTTGGCCGCGGAACAACACGACAGGTTCGATCAGCCTCTCAAGAGATGTTGCCGGGATATCTGAAATCAGATTGCCGAAGTGATCGATGCCGATGATGCAGCCCTCATTGGGCATGCTCGGCGGGTGCGCCGCAGGACTGGGCTTGGGCTGTCCCAACGCTGGAATTGAAATTCGACCTTCAATCATTTCAGCTACTAAGGGCGCAAAGATGTCTCGACCATGAAAAGTATTGCTGATGCCGGCGGGCGCCACGTGCCGCACATCATCGATGTGAAACACGCGCCAGCGAGCCTGCGTCGCCGAATGGAACACCGGCTCAAGCAAGCCATTGTCCGGCGCCACGAAAGCGTTGCCGTCCGCTTCGAGCACGATCATGGCCCGCTCGGTGCCGACGCCGGGATCGACCACAGCCAAATGCAGCGTGCCGGACGGAAAGTATCGCCAGCTTCGCGCCAGCCAGAACCCGGCCAGGCCGGTTTGGTACGGGGGCACGTCATGGGTCAGGTCGATGCAGCGGGCGGCGGGACACCGACTGAGAATGACACCCTTCATGATGCCGACATAGGGTTCGCTCAAGCCGAAATCGGTCAGCAACGTGACCAACTTGTTTGGCCGAAATGGATCGAGTGTCGTAGTTTGACTTTGCATGAGTAACTCATCCCGGGATTTAGCCACTCAACACCATTCTGTCATTTCGACCAGAGAAATCTTTCCTGAAAGGCTGCTCGATACTTTCGAAGAGAGATTTCTCCCGTTGGTCAAAATGGCAGTAACGAAAAAACTTCCAGCGTTGACCTAGCGCAAGGCGCGCGTCAGAAACGGTAGCGAATGATCCATCCGATAGTCGATATCCGAGTGCGTATCGTCGAACTCTTCGTACTGATGTTCGATGCCCGCCAGTTGCAAGCGCTTGGAGAGAATGCGGGTGCCGTAATGAATGTGGTACTGATCGCGCCAGCCGCAATCGATATAGATGCCGCGTAGCGAACGCAGATTCTTTTTGTATTGACTGACCAAGTTGATCGGATCGTGATTACGCCACTGCTGCCAGCGCGCCGGAATTACTTCGCCGGTTTCGAGATTGAACGGCACTCGAAAACCGTTGGGCGCTTTCGGATCGGGGTCATAACTTGCGGCCATGCACAGATTCATCAACGCATGCACTTCCGCGCCTGACAATTTGACCTTGCCATACACCTTGTCGAGAAAACGTTTGACGCGTCCGTCGTCCAGACCGCGATCGACGCCGCGCTCTAACTTCATTACATCCACCCGCCCTTCCCGCGCTGGCTTGGCGCGATACTTCGCCAGTTCGTTTAAGGTGTTGGGCCAATCGTGCCAATACACATAGTCGAAGTAAGCGTCGCCGGAGTGATCGGCAATCGCCCCCCAGGTCGACGCATACTGCATACCGTGAATGATCGCGCCGTAACCGCCGGATGATTTGCCGAAGCAGCCGCGATATTCACGTGAGCCGTGGGTGCGAAATTCACGGTCAACGAAAGGAATAATTTCCTTGAGCAGGTAATCCGCATACCGACCGATGGCCGACGAATTGATGTACTGATTGCCGCCTAGCGCAGTAAAACAATCGGGAAACACAATGATGGCCGGCGCCATCTTGCGTTCGTGTATCAAGCGCGCGGCGCGCTCCGGGAGGTTGTCGCTGAAGTTTTTCCATGCGATATGCGACAACCCTGAACCGGAGTATCCGGCCATATCCATCAACATCGGATAACGCTTGCCGCGACTGCTGTCGTAACCGGGCGGCAGCCACACGGCCAATTGCCGCACGTACGGATCACCCAGCGCGTTGTCGCGCAAGATTTTCGACACATGTTCCAGTACCACCACGGTGCCGGATTGCCACTGCGAACGTTTCAACGCCATGAGAGATTCCTTTGAGCTGGGGTGATGATTTTTAACAACGCCACCCAGCAAAACGCAAATGGGCTGCGAGATATTTCATCTCGCAGCCCATTGCTTGAAGGATCAAAAAAGCAGATTGCGAACAATCTGCTTTTCAGACGGTTCGCTTACCAGCGACCGCCACCACCGCCGCCATAGCCACCACCGCTACGACCGCCACCACCACCGCCGCCACCACCGCCGGTGCGTGGCTTGTCCTGCGCTTCGTTGACCTTCAACGGACGGCCGCCCATATCCTGGCCGTTCAAGGCCTGGATGGCGCGTGCAGCGTCGGCGTTAGGCATTTCGACGAAACCGAAGCCGCGAGGACGGCCGGTTTCGCGATCGTTGATCAGACTGACGGAATTCACCGTGCCATGTTGTGCAAACAAGGCACGAACTGCGGCTTCGTCTGCCGTGAAGGGCAGATTGCCCACATAAATCTTGCTCATTAAAAAAACCTTCGTAAGAAAAAACCATCACCACACTCTGAAGAGTTTGGGAGCGGGTCAAAAAACAAAACGAGTGTGAGACTACACACCCTCTCCTGTATCGAGAACGATTCGGCGTTGTAGACCTTGAACAATCCGCCGAACGGTAGACAGCAAGGAGAACAAAGTAAAAGGTCGCGAACGGCGTGCAATATACCCACTCGTTTTGCAAACTGCGACCTTATGTTGGCTGGTTTTGCGTAAATTAGCGTCCGTCCCACAGAATTTTTCTTTTTTCCGGTCAATTCAGCGCTCACTGCCCCATTGTGACTCAGGCACGACGCGTTTCAGGAGTGTTCATGAGCGACGCCATCCCGCTTTCCGGTGGCTGTTTGTGCGGATTGGTACGGTACCGAATCGCTGCTCAACCACTGGGTGTGCGGCTGTGCTGGTGCCGCGTCTGCCAGTATCTGGCAGCCGGTAACGCCACGGTAAACATCGTCGTTCCTAGCGAAGCGGTCAGTATTGCCGGTGAACTGCGCGAGTTCCGCAGCGTTGCCGATAGTGGCAATGTCATGTTTCGCCGCTTCTGCCCGACCTGCGGCACGCCGATGTTCAGTCAGGCAGAGATACGCCCACATCAATTGATCGTGCGCGCCGGCACGCTGGATGAGCCCAATCGCATCAAACCCACCACCGCTATCTGGACCGACTCCGCGCCGCCTTGGGCGTGCTTCGATCCGGCCCTCGCTACGGTGCCGAGGCAACCTACCTGAGTAAGTCATTGCTTCGCGCATGCGGTGAGTTGACTGCATGACTCTTTACCTCAGCAAGCCACCTCCCGGTATTTACCGAGCGGGTATTTACCTAGACGGTTTTTGTACTTGGTGTCGCTACTCTCACCAGGAATCCCCGGCTCAGGGAACGGCGTCCCCCTCCAAAGCCTCTGTTCAATCAGGGGCTTTTTTTTGCACGCGAACATGCTGCTCACGCGCGCAAGCGATCGGCGTTCGCCATTGATTGAGCTAAGCCTTGCCGTCTTGCGCATAGCATTCTCTATATAATGCCGGCCAAAAAATACGCCGGCTCAGCATGAACCAGAATCTTCCAGAACAACAAAACGCACCTGTAGATACGGCACCCTCGCAACCCATTGCCATAACTCGCCAGACTTATCGCGGAGAGCGTTGGCTGAGTGCGTTGTCGATCGGCATCGTGGCGATCTATGTATTGCTGTTTCTAACCTCGCTGCCATTGTCTGGCCCCAAGGATCACGACCAGTTCCTGGTGTTCCATGAGCTGCAATACTGGAACAGTCAACTGTTTGGCCTCGCCAAACAATGGACGCCCTTGATGTGTTCGGGTTTGTCGCTGGCCGGTGAACCCCAGGTGCCATTCATGTCCATGAGCATGATGCTGAGCTACCTGCTCGGTCCGTTGTGGGGATTGAAGCTGGCCACCTTGCTGTACTTCATCGTCGGTTGGGCGGGCGCTTATTTGTATGCCGGTCTTTGGCTGAAGACATTCACGCAAAGATCGCTCGCGGCAGCACTATTCATCGGCAATGGCTTTTTCTTCTGCCGCTTGGCTTATGGGCATATTGATTTCATTCCCTTCCTCAGCTTGCCGCTGATGCTGTGGACGCTGCATCACTCGGTATTGATGGCGAGCAACATTGCATGGCGTGGCGCGCTGAAGCTATTGATCGTCACCTTGTTGCTAGCCGCCGGCATTGCTGTAGTAGTCGATGGTTCGCCGGTCGCCATTATTCACTTGATGTTCTGGATCGGCTTGTATGCAGTGGTGCTGAGTTGCACCCTGCGTTCGTGGACACCGGTGGTGATGCTTAGCAGTGCGGCAATGATTGCGTTGCTGCTGGACGCAGGCTACATGTGGCCGATGCTGGAAGCACAGAGCATGTTTCCACGGCACCGACCGGATAGCTTCACCAGTTTCCTGTCGCTCATCTGGTTTGCCCTGCTGCCGGCGCGCGGCAAACTGCTGCCCGCTAATGGCAATGGTCATGAACTGAGCGTATTCATCGGTCCGGTGCTGGCTTATGCACTATGGCGGTATCGTCATTGGTTGCAGGCAAACGTGCCCTCGGCAATCAAACAACCGTTGCTGACAGTCAGCATCGTCTCCATCGTGCTCGGCATGGGCAGCCTCAAACCGCTGCATATTCCGACGTGGCTAAGCCCCTTTGACCTGTTGCATCCGCTGCCGGGTTTTCGTTCGTTGAATGTGACTGGCCGTTATTGGGGATTTCTTTCTCTGCCACTGAGTTTGTTTGCGGCTGCAGTGCTACCGCGATTGGTTGATGAAACGCGCGGCGATAAACGCTGGCGGTTCTGGATTGGCTTCGCAGTAGTGCTACAACTGGGCTTTCAATCGCAAACCCTGTTTAGCAAGTGGTGGGGTTCGGCGCCGTATAAAACCGAAGCGTTCGCGCAAACATTCAAACAGCCGGAAACCATCGACTATGTGATCGCCGATCCCGATCGCCAGGGCCAATTCATTGCGCCGACCAGAGGCGTAATCGATTGCTATAACGAAGACGATTTCATCAGGGCCGAGATGAATACCGGCACGCAGCTAGTCAGAGAGCAACTAAACGATGGCGCCGCGATTGCCGTGCAACCATCGACACACGCTGCCTTCGTCACCTGGAGTCACATCAGGTTGTGGCTGGACAGCGATTCGCCAGTATTGACATCGACTGATGAAAACACACGCCTGCAATTGGTGTTGAACCAAGCCTTTCATCCGTTGTGGCAAGTGGATCAATGCAGCACCACACGCAGCGCGACCAACAATCTGGTAGTGGACTGTCCCTTGTCCCGCTGGCGCAGCGGCGCTGTCGACCTGCACTTCAACGATGTGCTCAGCACACAGGCGGCAATGGTGTCCGTCATTGCGTGGCGCTGGTGGCTATGTGGTATCGCCGCGTTGATATTGCTGAGTTATGCGGCGCGGGAACGCAGCGCCGCTTGAGTCGTTCTGTTCGAACAATTCAACACGGAAAATTCAGCCGCAGAAAAATGGTTGGGTGGGATTCGAACCCACGACCAATGGATTAAAAGTCGCCCTATTTGCGCAAACCTACACCTTATGACACGTCGCCACTCATACTAACTCATTGATGTTTCAAGCATCCCATACGTGGCAAGTAGTGTGCCGATGTGTCACGCAGAGCAGGTCACTGCACTGAAATTACACGAAATGTGACACCATTGATTAGTAGTTACCCAACGGACATGCAGTTACCCTGAAAGTTACCCACCAATCACGCGCACTGGGGTTTTGTCCGCTATATTCAGGAAAAAATGCAGGAGCACCCAATTGAAGCTGTCAAGAGTATTGGATTTTTTTGCTGGGTTTCTAAGGAAAGCGAGAGATGGACTGGGTCACAACGCCTTTGCAAACATATTTTCGCTCATTGCACTAACGGTATCTATCTACTCAGCAATCTCCAGCAATAGAACGGAAGAACGACGTCGAATCGAGAGAATTCACGAGAAGCACATATCCGTCCATACAACGATGCGTCAAGGATATGCATACGAGATAGAGACTCAACACGTCCTTCAACAGATTCTAAAAACCACAAGCAATGACAATTGCAAAAAAACATCTACCAAGATGCTCGAAGAATCCATCGTGACGAACAAAATAAGAGATCATGAATGGACCACTCTGGAAGACTTATACGATCGATGGAACGCTGAAGGAGGCACGCCAAGTGTTGATATAGATAGAAACGGATTCTCCTTCGATGACAATCTAGACTACTGGTTCTCTGATATTGTGGACGGTACTCAGGCTTCGGAAATGCAGCTGAAAAAGTCACAACTTCTTGCAAGAGAATGCCAAACGGATGCATCACCTACATACGAACCCGGGGAAAATACATCGCCGCACGAAGGGAATTCGAAGTAAGGAACAAGAAAGACCGCTCCTAAGAAGTGAATGAAAACACACGGTCAGCCAGCTTCGCCAAACCCCATTTGAGTTGGTTCGCCGCGTTCATGTCGAAATCAGGCAGCGCCAAGCGATCAACGTCCAGCAGCGCCGCATCTTTGAGCACAATGAATCGTTTCGAAACGAGCGAGACGGACACGGCAGAACCTGCTGTGTACTGTCCATCGACGCGAGGCGCTGCAACACCGTGCAGCATTCTGCGAGTTTCTTCCTCGTCTTTGCGACGGTATGCGTAAGTTGTCTCTAGTGGGAATTCAATGGAGCGGTATAACAGCGTTTGCGTACCGTCCTTTGCTGTAGCCAGCAGGTGCGGCGTCCCTGCAAGTGCAAGCAAGCGCTCTACTTCGGCCCGCACTTCCTCACGCTCAGTCGGCAACCATTCGATACACGCAACCCATGCGCCAATGCCTGTATCGCCAGCGGTGCTCCAATGCCAGTTGCTCGCATAGTCACGCCAGCCATCGCTTAACGGTTTGCCGTTCTTGTCTGCAGGCTGTAATTGCCAGCCGCGTTCTTGCAGGTGCTTGCGTAACCCTTGATTCGCCCAAGTTGGACGTTCGCCGCGGACCAACAGTGGTTTCGGCGGCTCGATTGCTCGCACGGGTTCAGGCTCGGGCGGAGGTGCATGCTGTTGGAACAGCGCATCAAGGTCAGCAATGAGTTGCGCGCATGCTTCAGCCGTGAGTACTGCAAGCTCGTTATGAGGCACATCTAGCAAATTGCCATACGGCCATTCACCCGCAAGCGGAACGAACCACATATGTTTGATACCAGCACTGGCGTGCTTGTAATGTGGTGACGTCGCGGGGCTTTCGTCCCATGCGGGCAGCTCGTTCGCATCGAGACGGAAAACATACTGCCGCATTTCGCCGTCGATCCTCAGCGTTATACGGCCACGTTGTGCAATCCATGCTTCTACTTCTGAGTGCAGCGCGTCAGGTGCCTGCACTTCAAGCAGAGCAAGCCATGTGCTCGCGTGGTCATCAATGCCGCCGGGACCGCGCGGTGCCGGTAGAGTCGTCAATACCGTTGCTTGCATGTCGTGATAGTTCGTGAAGCGTTCAAACGTAATCTGTTGAGCCGCCCATGGACCAGGCGGATACGGTGTTGTCGGGTCCCAAGGAGCTGGCGCGTAACCATTGGCATGCAGTATCGGTGCGCATGATTCATAAGTGAGTCGAGACATGATTAGCGGCCTCCATTGCGGATGTATGCAGCACTGGGAAAAATGCGCGAGATGTCGAGTACAAAAGGGGCGCTATCTGCTACTTGCACATCTGGGCCGACGCGGCCTTGGCGAACAAGAGCAACATGATTGCCAACTATGTTCCGCATGACGCCGTCATACGCTTCACATTGCGGTGTGATGCCTGCGCGCATGTCGGCGTCGTAGCGATAGCCGCATGACAGTTGCCGTTGCATGCCTGACTTGATGAGGTCAATCGCATCTGCACGCCACACAACCAAATCGGCAAGTAAATAAGGCGATTCAAATCGCACGTTGTTGACGGCGCCTGCAACCCTGTCTTGCGCCGGTTCGTTTGCGTTCACTACTTCATGGTCTATCAGCAGTGGTTTGCCATGAAACGTCGATGCCGCGCGTCTGAGTTCATCAGGATGTCGATACAAACGATACAATTTGTTCGCCTGCAGTCCAAGCCGCTGCCAATCGGCAACCTCGCGGCCATAGTACTGATTGACACGTGCTGCGCTGATTCGGTTCTTATCAACAAACAAGTGGCCGTCCGTATCAATACGGCGTCGATCAAATACAGTGTTAGGTTCGGTCATGATGATTACCTTGACTCAAAGTAAGTGTGGTTATCTTTTGCCGTTGTGGTCCGACACGACGCGGCAAATCGTCCATAACGTCACGCTCGAAGAAATGCCGATAACGCTGATGTGTCGGCACACGTGGCAATCGTTGCCACTTGCTCCGCGATATAAGTCCACCCGCGAAAGCAGTAAACGCTGCGCATGCGAGTCGTTGTTCGGGACAGCGCTTAGCTAACGGGCAGTCATCGCATGGGCCTGTGTGGTCGGTTGCTTGCATGTAAGGCGTATCGTGTCGTCGGAACTGCCATCACGATGACACCGACCAACCAAATTCGGGAGACATAGGCCGGACAAATGAGTGGCGACTAACCACACACAATTGGAATGCACGCACGGGAGAATTCTTGGCATCACCGTGCGCTGCGGTTCGCGAGCTATTAGGCGAATAGTTCGAACTGTGTCTTATGTGCTTGTTCAGTTCGCAGCGATGCGATTACGTGTCTATGAGCGAGTGCGTTTATTTCGGTTCGCACTTTCCCAAAAATACATATAAAAATTTTCGAGGCACACACGGCAAAAACTATATGTAACGGATCGTCGCCGCGGAAGGCCGATTGTATGGGACCCATTTTCTGTGGACTGGCCGAAAGCTGGCAGAGGAACAGAGCTACAAACAGATAGCCAATCCGTTGTGAATAAATGTAAGTTATTGTTTGTAATTATAAATAGTCAACTTGCGTCGCCCTCAGTGCAAAGCCCGTGCAATGTAGCTGATGGCGCTTGCTCGGTGCGGTTAGCATATGCCGTCTGCACCGCGTCACCATGCATCGGCGAACACTATGGCCGCAGCTCGCCGCATTGCCATTGGTGCTGACATCCATAACTGCGAACGCAAAGCACATTAGCCAGCTCAGCACTTAACGCCACATGCTGGCCTGCAAGCACAGCGCATCTCGCCAAGTAAACAAGTGACACAACGTGCCGTAACACACTAGCAACGCGCCTGTAATGGTCTCAAGCAGTGCCACAGAGTGACGCGTGACTGCTTGGCCGCGTTACAGGCCGTTGCTGTAAAGCGGCCACCCGCACCGGCTCGTTTATCCCCTCCCTCCTTTACCCGATGCACTATTGAAATCTGGACACCCGTCGCAGACATGCGCTACTGGTGGGCCTACGTTGCTGCAAGATTATTTGAGTAGCACTTGGGGCGAGAAGCTATGGAAACAAAGTGGTTTGTGATTATTGGCCTTGTTGTGACGGGCGCACTCTACGGGTTCAATCAATCTACCCATTCGGGTGGCTCCGGTGGGAAACCAGTTTCCGTTCAAGAATCTCCTCGGGCGGCGCCCGTTAAAGCCGATGAAATCTATTTGCTAAACGCCGTAGGGACTGTAGCAACCCAAAAAGTTAATACCGTTTTCATTTCGAATATGGAAAGCGCAATCGTATGCCGTGGCTATGAAAGTTCCGGAATCAGCATCCGGACAAAGGCCCCGATTCCGGCAGGCTACATTGTCGAGTCCCGATGCTCGAATAAAGCAGTCATTCAAGCGGTGCTGAAAATGTATCGCTGCACGCCTGACCAGACACAACGGGAACGCTTCGGGCTTGATGACTTATATGATGGTTACCGATGTCGCGGCGAGCCTGCCTGGTATGAACGGTTCCTCCCTTCAAACGAGCAGGGGGGTGATATAGATAAAGATCATAACGGGCTCGTACATGCTCCTTCGCCATCGCGAAAAGCAGTTGCCGACGACATCTATGCAATCACTTATGTCAATCGCTCAACGAATGAGAAAACCGAAGGCATGATGCTTCGGCGGGCAGGTTCACTTGAAGCTTGCAAGCTATCTCTGCAAGCGGATGCCATGGCCGGAGCCTACCAACCAAGGCAAATCCCGATTGGCTATTCAGCTTCATCGGCCTGCATAACTGAAACAGACGCGCAAGCTGCCGTCGAACTTCACCGATGTACCCTGCTTGCTACGCAGGACGACACGCTAACTGACCTCATGTTCCCGACATACGCTTATCAGTGCAAAGGCGAGGCAGCGTGGTGGGACGTATTTGGGCGATTCTAGCTCTTGAGATAAAGAACTTGAATTGTATTGCAGGAGAGATTCAATGAATCCACTAAGGACGCTTCTAGATTCGTCGATTGGACAGGATCATGTCGACATGCATTTAGCTTTCCTAGCAAACCCTGATGGGGCGCTGTCCCTAGGCATAGGCAAAACGTGGCTGGTTCAATTTCCACCAAACCCTGGCGTCTATTGTATCTATTTGGGTAATGAACTCGTCTATGCAGGCGAGACCGGCAGTCTCAAGGGACGAATGCGAGACCTGTTAGACACTCGAAATCATACATTTCGTCGTCAATTTGGTAGCGTGCAATTTGGCACTCATCATTCTTATCAAGCCGCCAGCTCTAGAACCAAGTTTCCCGATGAAATTGAAGTACTGCTAACCGATTTCATGTTGAAGCAACTCAAGGTCAAAGCAGTTCCAGTGACGCTTGGTCGCAAGGAGATTGAGGAGCGTCTTATTGACGATGTGAAACCGAGGTACAACATAAAAGGGAAGCGGGGTGAGGTACTGAACGCATCCGTGCTCTAGTCTCTGTGGAAAGGCGTGACCCGCCAGCTCATAACCTACGGCGGGCAGCTGGGGGCAAGCTGGGCACGCCAGTGAAACACGATCGGCTCTTTTCGTTCACTGGCATCGGGGCTGCCTATAGTTTTTTGGTTTCGTCCCATATTTTTATTTTCTGTCTCTGGCCGCGCTTGTCCGTACTCGGCCCATCCGTCCCTCACCTCAACCCCTTTCTAGAGGGTTGAGGTGTAATGAGGAACCGGCTTTTGGGCTGTTGAGTATTGAGGGCCGATGAGGGACAAATGAGGGGCTTATTGAGGAGCAGACGCGGGCCATAAATTCCGCAAATTATGAGTAAGCACCCTGCTAGCGCCCATATTTTGCCACGCTTCATTCCCATAACAGATGCACCCGGTCCGCATCTTGGCGAACTGCCCCGCTTTGTATGAGGTCTAACAGTGACCGTTTGAGGTTGTCCCGGCGTGGCTCGCTCTTGCCGTCGCTCTTTCGGGTGCTCACCACTTCCATGAATAGCACGTCAACCGCTACGCCGTCGGGATAGGCCCGCAAAGTCTCGACGATGCGATCCTTGATTGCACTGCTGCGCTTGTTGCACACCGCCGTTGGTTCGACATGGACCACTACCGCCCCCAGCGCTGAACCCGTACCGAAGACGGGCCGCAGCTCGAAAGTCGTTACAGTGATACCGTCCTCGCCATCCCGTTGCTTCGTTATGCGTGCCGCGCGCTGACCGCCGTCGCCCCGTGTCACCTCTATTTCCGTGTCCATCGCAGCTCGAATTGCTGAGCTACCACGCGCGCCCCTTTCGCTGTCCTTGCCTGAGTGGTGAATCAAGACCACCAACCCGTTTGTTGCCTCTTGGATCGCGCGACAATGCCCAAGAACAATGCCCATGTCCTTGGCCGAGTTTTCCTCTCCGCCTGCCATTGACGCGTGCACTGTGTCTATGACGACAACATCCGCACCGCCTGCAGCAACGATCGCATCCCGAAGTAACGTTGAGTCACCACCATCCATAAGATTTGGTGCAGCAGTAATTACACTCACTGTGGGGTCTGAAGCATGCAGCCTGTGATGTTGGTCATAGGCTCGCAGCCGCTGTCTAAAACCTCCTGCACCTTCGGCCACGACATAAACGACGCGACCTTGCTTAACGATTCGTTGATTGAGTCCGTAACTCTTACCGCGCGCAATCGTCATAGCAGCATCAATCGCGAAAAAACTTTTCCCACATCCCGATGGTCCATAAATCATTGCCAACCCGCGCTCTGGCAAAATGCCATCAATACGCCATTCTGGATCAGGGCCGCTTGCGAAGTCGCGACCATTGATAACGTGAAAGCGTTGGGTCGGTGCCGTCATGAGCGGCGCGGTGTTTGCCGTTGGGGGTAGCGGTTGCTGACCGAATCCGAGCTTTGTCTACGGTCTTGAGCGTCGATGAATTCATATCGACCCGCTACCGACTCACCCGGCACCGGGCAAGTCACCGAGGGAGGCCCGACTGTGTAGCCGGTGCTGTGCCCTCGAATGTCGATACCTGTTGGCAATGTGCCGCGTGAGTTGCCTAGCGGTTTTCTGGTGTGCAAATACAAATGAAGTCCGCCCGACGGTGTGCGAGTCGTAAGCGTCTTGATAGGTCCATGCTTCGCGATGAATGATGCCCATGCGTCCATGCCGCCGTGTTTAGTGTCCACATCGACTCGTAGCAGAAATTTATCTGTTGCATTTGGATCGCCAACGATGCCGATATTTGCATCAGGTTGCGCGGTCCACCATTCTGCAATCTGTGCGGGGTCAGTTGTTGCGCTGGTTATACCTAGGCCTCCTGCACTGGGTTTCTTGTGGCCCTGTGGTAGAGGGAACACGGCAAAGCCATGAGTCACGACGGACCAGTCGGCCCACTTATGCGCGTTACTGCGCTTGTCTGCGACGATGGCACTCACGGCAGCAGGTCTTCCACGCGAAGTGGGGTACTCATACCCATCATTCGCAGCACTGCATAGACCTGTGCGATCACATGAGGACGATCTACTGCGGAAATAGCACCGCATTGTATGCCGACATCGACCTCACGCGCGGCTTCAAGCCATGCTCTATTGATTCGCTTCTGTTCGATCTGGTTCAGCGGAGTAGTTGTCATTGCGCACCGCCAGTGCGAGACGACACACTCAAGACTTCCTTTAGCGTCGCAATCTCTACAAGCTGTGCTTCGACATAGGATGGATTTCTTGCGCGAAATTTAAGCCACGCTTCAGCACGTGAAAGCAGCGCTTCAATTGCCACACGTTCAACACCCTGCGGCAATGCTCGGGCAATATCGTTGCACAACAGCTCAACCTGCTTGCGCGTGCCGGTTGCAACAATGTCAGCAGCACGTTGACCATGACGGCGAATGACAGCGAGGGCGCGAGCGTATCTCCGGCGAGCGCCGTACATCTCTGAGTCGGCCAACATCCCGGCCCTTGTCCGGGTACCATGGCGCGCCGCGTTCATGCTCGCACCGTGCGAGTGCTGGCGCGTGGTTTGGAGCGACCAGACAGCCCCAGGAACCAGCGCAAGAACGATGGCTCATGTAGGACCAACTCGCCGCAGGGTGAATCGTAGACAGCTCCCGCAGCAACTAGGCCGTTGCGGGAGCGGTTACGCAGCGCCCATGAAAGGCGATGCTCATTGAGCAAATGCGGGTGACGTTCAACTAGTTGATGCTTGTCGAACAGCTCGGCACTTGGCGGAATAGAAATAGCGGGTTGCACAACGTGGCTCCTTTTCAGCCCTGACGATGTGCACAGCGTTACACGCAGCCATACGGCGAAGTGGTCCGCACTTCGTCGAGTCCGGATCAAGAGGCGAGAAAGCTAGCGTTGGCGAACGCGCACTAGCATCCGAAGCTTATTCGGTTCGATGTCTATCCTGTGATCGCGAGCGAGCCAAGCAGCAAGCTTCGTCCAGCTTGGGCGGCGAACGTGGCGAACGCAAGGTTCGATGATCGCGTAAATTCGATCATTCGCCTCTTCTGGGTTCGTGCGTCCATTGTGCATCGGCATTGACCTTTTCGGCCAAGGTGGCACTCGCGCACCCGCCATGCGAATGCGTTTATGAAGTCCGATTGCATCGGGCCACCGAGCATAGAACTCGTTCACCGTAACCGAGTATTTGAGCATCCAAGTAGCGAAGCGCTCGGGTTCTCGCTCAGGATCAGGTCGCGGCGGCAACGAAGCCTCTGCCTCTATGCGCTTACTAAGCGCCGCAGCATCACCGAGCCATCGACTGCGAGTTTTCAAGACTAAAGCCCCTTCACCGCAACCATGCGTTCGATCACTTTCGCTTTGTGATCTACGACCAAGTGCGCGTAACGCTTCACCATCGCAAGTGTCTTGTGCCCGAGTACGTCGGCAATCTCCAACAGCGAGCAGCCTTGCGCTGCGAGCATTGAAGCCGTGGTGTGGCGCAAGTCGTGGAACCTGAAATTCTCGATACTCGCAGCATCTAACGCGGCGTGCCAGTGCGCGTCGAAATACTCGAAATATCCGGGCAGCCCTGACGCATTAGGAAACACATATTCACTGCGAGCAGAGTCGTTTAGCTTGAGCACGCGCAATGCCTCAAGCGCTTTACCTGCAAGCGGCAATACACGTTGCTCGCCGTTCTTCGTCTCCCGCACGTGCGCGCGGCCCGCCTTCAAATCCACGTCAGCCCACGCAAGGCTGATTAGCTCGCCTCGTCGTGCACCCGTAGTGATGGCCAGCAGCACCAGCGTATAGAGTGGCTTCCAAGTGGCCTGCTTGCACGCATCTAGCAGACGTTCGCGTTCATCGTCTGACAAGAACCGGGTTCTGCCACTCGATTCCTTCTTACGTTTGATGTCGGCCACAGGGTTTCGGTCGATCAAGCGGCGTTCCTTCACGGCGAAGGACATCGCATGCGACAACGTTGCAATGTAGCGATTCGCGGTCGCGCCGCTGCGTTTGTATTCCTTCGGAACTGAAACGACTTCGCCTGTCTTTTTATCGAATTTCTGCTTGCCGCGCGTAAACGTTTCGGCCGCGCAGACATCACGCGCCGTAGCGACGACATCAGAAGTAATCTCGGCAAGGCTTCGACCTGAGAACTGCTTGGACCACCATGCAAGGTGACGTTCTCGAATTGCCCGTTCGGTTTCGTCGAATTCAACGAGAACGGTCTTAACGTAGTCTGCCGCGAGCGCGTCAAAGCTTGTGCGCTTGGCGGCTGCATGCGGGAAGTGTCGACCTTCCCTAATCGCCGTCTCGATGCTCGCAGCCCAGGCCTGCGCTTCCTTCTTATTGGGGAATGTTGCCGACTGGGAAGAACGTCCTTTCACTCGCACTTGCGCGCGGTATGAAACCTCATTCGTAAGTGGTGAAACGATTCGTTGAATACTTGCCATTTCGTGCAGTCCTTACGCTGTGTAGCGCGGAGTAAGTACCTGCACTGAATTTACACGAAATCAACGAAATACAATGCGACCTACGCGCGACAAACTCGTAAGTGATTGATTTTACGAATAAAATGGTGGGTTGGGTGGGATTCGAACCCACGACCAATGGATTAAAAGTCCAGTGCTCTACCAACTGAGCTACCAACCCGTTGTCGGGCTGTTGGTAAGCCCGTCGGAAGGGCGCGCATCATACCCGATCATTTCTGCAAATTCACGAATTGTGTTTTGCGATTTTCAAGTGTGAGCTGCGGCGGGCTAGCGTGCTTGGTAACGCGTCGGGTCGGGAACACCGGCCGCTGCAAAACCTTCGCGACGCAGGCGGCACGATTCGCAGCGTCCACAGGCCCTGCCCTCGCTATCGGCCTGGTAACACGACACGGTCTGACTGAAATCGACTCCCAGCTGCAAGCCGCGTTGAATGATTTGCGCTTTGCTCAAGCTGATCAGCGGCGCGTGCACTTTGAATTGACTGACGCCTTCGACACCGGCCTTGGTGGCGAGATTAGCCAGTTGTTCGAAGGCGTGAATGAACGCTGGCCGACAATCGGGATAGCCCGAGTAATCGACGGCATTCACACCCATGAACAGATCGGACGAGTTGAGCACCTCTGCCCAACCCAGCGCCAACGACAGGAAAACGGTATTGCGCGCCGGTACGTAAGTGATGGGAATGCCGGCCTGCTGTTCTTCGGGCACGGCGATGTTGGTATCGGTCAACGCTGAACCGCCGATGCCGGCGAAATCGATGCGCATGGTGCGATGTTCAATTGCACCCACCGCCGTGGCAACGCGATCGGCTGCCTGCAATTCCGCGCGATGCCGCTGACCATAATCGAAGCTCAGCGCGTGACACAGATAACCTTGCTCGCGCGCGATCGCCAGGGTGGTGGCGGAGTCGAGACCACCGGATAAGAGGACAACAGCGTGTTTGGCGTTCATACGATGTGGAGCGACAGATACGAAGTGATGACTTAGTGATAGCACAGATTGAGCGCGTTGCACTTAAGAGTTGTGCCAACTTCTCCACCCTCACCCCAGCCCTCTCCCTGAGGGAGAGGGAGCCGATCAGCACTCGATCAAAATTTACGGTTACTTACCTTGCGCCTCACCCCAGAGCAATTTATGCAATTGCATCTGAAAGCGCACCGGCAAGCGATCTTCAATAATCCATTCTGCCAATTGTGTTGGCGTCAGTTGCGCATAGCTGCTGCTGAACAACACCATGCAACGTTCATTGAGACGATGCTGACGAACCTGTTCGCGCGCCCATTCGTAATCGGCGCGATCACACAATACAAACTTCACTTGATCGTGGTGCGTCAGCAGCTCGATGTTCTGGTAGCGATTGCGCGCGACTTCGCCGCTACCCGGCGTTTTCAGATCAACCACGCGCGACACGCGTGCATCGACCGCAGCGATATCGAGTGTGCCGCTGGTTTCCAAGGACACTTGATAGCCGGCATCGCACAGTAATTTGAGCAGAGGAATGCAGCCTTTTTGCGCCAGTGGCTCGCCACCGGTCACACAAACATGCTTGACGCCGTAGCCTGCGACTTGTTGAAGCACCTCCTGCAAGGCATGCCATTGACCGCCATAGAACGCATATTCAGTGTCGCAGTAAGTGCAGCGTAACGGGCAACCGGTAAGACGCACGAACACGGTGGGCCAGCCGGCGCTATCGGCCTCGCCTTGAATGGACAGAAAAATTTCGGTGAGCTTGACGCGCTCGACACCGGGAATGGTGGCGTTATCGTCTCGAGCCTGAGCAGCAATGGTAGTCATGACGAAGCACAGCAGGTTACTGCGTCAATGACCTTCGGCAGTCATCTTGGCCAGCCGCTGCTGCGCCAATTTGCCGGAGTTGGTCTCCGCATACTGCTCCGCCACCTGCTTCAGCGTGGCGCGCGCATCTTTGTAGTTCTTTACTTCGTAGTACGTATAGCCAAGCTTCAACAAGGCATCGGGCAACTTTGCCGAGTTCGGATAGTTGTTCTGTACTGCCAGAAAATCGCGCTGTGCCTGCGCATAGTCTTTCAGCACATAGTGTGCTTCACCCAACCAGTACTGGGCGTTGTCGAGCAAACCACTTTGCGGATAGCTGCTGAGGAATTTGGTGAACGCTTCAGCCGCTTCGTTGTACTTGCTGTCTTTAAGCAAATTGAACGCGTTCTGATAAGCGTCGCGATCATTCACCTGTGCCGCGGCCGCTACCGATTGTGCAGCAGCCCGGCTCGATTCCAGCGTTTGCACGCGCTTATCTAGATCGGCATACAACTCACGCTGCTGATCGCGCAAGGTATCGACGCTGTGCTGCAACTCTTCGAGCTGACCACGCAGGCTGCGCAGATCGCTTTGCAACACGTCGTTCTTTTGGGCGAGTTCGAGCAGACTTTGATTATTGATCACGCGCTCGATACGCAGCACGCGACCATCTACTTCCGTGAGCTTCTGCCAGGTTGGATCCTGTTCACGCGGAGTCGTGCAAGCGGTCAAACACAAGCTGCCCATCAGCACGAAGCCAAGGTTGCGAGTGTGATTCAGCATGCTGTTACGACTCCGAGTTAACACGGTGCGCGGCGATCAATTCGGATTAATAACCGAATTCGACGCGACGATTCTTGGCGTAAGCCGCTTCGTCGCTACCCTGCACGGCAGGACGCTCTTCACCGTAGCTCAGCGTGGTGATCTGCGCTTCGTTCACGCCTTGCAACAACAGCGCACGCTTTACGGCCTGCGCGCGACGCTCGCCAAGCGCGATGTTGTATTCGCGAGTGCCGCGCTCGTCGGTGTTGCCTTCCAGACGTACCTTCAGGCCGCCGTTGCTCGACAGGTACTTGGCATGTGCGGTCACAACGGCATTCGATTCAGGCTTGAGGTCCGAGCTGTCATAGTCGAAGTAAACCACGAAGCCGACGCTCGCCAGTTCCTTCTTGGCCAGTTCTTCGGCACTGAGCTGCTGACTGCCTTGAGTGCCTGCGCCCTGCATGCCCGAGGTGGTGGCGCCGGTGCTGCCGGTGGAATCTGCAGGAGCCGTTGACGCAACCGGTGTGGATTTGCAACCAGCCAGCATCACGACACCCGCCAACAAAATAGCGATCGACACATTACGCATTGAAAAAACTCCTAATCAGATCAATTCGAAAACTACGAGGAAGCCAGAATTTTGAGCCGCGAATTTTGCCACATTGGAATACATCGCGCAGCTCTCGTTGGCCTTACAACGTGTCAGTCGGTGCGCCGCCGGTACCTATTACGCAGACCTAATGGGGAGATCTCACTTCGCCGGCAGCGGTCCCCACACCGGCTCACGGACGTCGCCACTGGTCGCGCCCATCTTCTGTTGAAACCTTCCGTCGCTGGATACCAGCGCCAGAATGCCGCGGCCACGATCCTGGGTGGCATAAATCAACTGCGCGCCATTGGGTGCATAACTCGGGCTTTCGTCCTGACGGCCACGGGTCAGCACCTGCATGGCATTGGTTTTGAGATCCAGGGTGGCGACGTTGAAGCCATTGCCAGTCTGCGTAATCAACGCCAACGTTTTGCCATCCGGGGAAACGCGAGGTCGGGCGTTGTACTTGCCTTCGAACGTCACACGACGCGGATTGGCGCGCGGATCGGTGGTGCTGATCTCATAGATCTGCGGCGCGCCGGAGCGGTCCGAAGTGAAATACAGCTTGCTGCCATCCACTGACCAACTAGGTTCCGTATCGATGGCAGGATCGAAGGTCATGCGCGTCAGCATCTGGCTGGCCAGCTCCAAGGTGTAAACGTCGACATCGCCGTCCTTGCGCGACAAGGTCAGCGCAATTTTTTTGCCGTCGGGCGACCAGGTGGGTGCGCCGTTAATACCGGCGCGCGCAGATACTTTGACGCGTGATCCCGTGCTCAAGGTTTGCGCATAGATCGCCGCCATTTTGTTTTCGAACGACACATAGGCAAGGCTATTGCCATCAGGCGACCATGCCGGCGACATGATCGGCTCAGCGGAATTGGCAATCACACGCGGGTTCATGCCGTCGGCATCGGCCACCGTCAGTTTGTAACGCAGATTCGGCGCCACGCCTTCCACGTTGAGATAGGCAATGCGCGTTGAGAACACACCCGGCACGCCAGTCAGTTGCTCGTAAATCAAATCCGCGATGCGATGTGCCGTTACTCGCAAAGCACTCGTGCTCGACGTGATGCGTTGACCGAGCAAGCGTTGACCATTGAGCACGTTGTACAACTCGAACTGCACAGCATAACGATCCGCGCCATCCGGCACCAGCTTGCCCACTGCAATGAAGTTGCTCTTGAGTAACTTCCAATCGGAAAACTGGATTTGATCGCCTGAAGTGGGCTTCTCGATCATGTCGCGGCGTTCCAGCGGTGCAAAGCGCCCGCTACGGGCCAGATCGTTTTGAATGATTTCTGCTACATCATCGGTAGGTACAACAGGTCCGGGCACGCCGAACGGTACGACGGCAATGGGAATGGCATCATTGAGACCTTGGGTGATTTCGATCACGAGCTGTGCGTGTGCATTGGCCAGCATCAGCATCGAAATCAAAAGACTTTTGATCCCCAGTCGAACAATACTTGTCATGCTTATCACTCAGATGGCTTAAATTTCAGCACAAAGTTGCGGACAAAAACGCGTGGATCGTCCGGCGGCGGCAAAGGCGAAGCGCTTAACACTGCATTCTCGATGGATTGACGCACAGCCGCATCACCATTGCAGCTCTGCACCTGCGCGGATAAAACGGTTCCGCCAACCGCCTGCGTCACTGCCACGTAGCATTCCAAACCTAACTTGGCCGATGGTGGCTTGATCCAGGCTCGCACAACGCGTTGCTGGATCAACGCCGCCCATTTGTCCTGCGCCCCTGCATTTACCGCGCTATTTACTCCCTCTTCGGCAGCCAACTGCGCCTTGAGTTCCGCCTCTTTCGCGGCTTGTGCCTTGGCGTCGGCATCGGCCTGTCGCTTTAATTCGACTTCACGCTGCTTTTGTTGAATGTCGGCGAGACGCTTTTTCTCGGCCTCTTGCTGCTGCTTTTGCTGTTCGGCTTGCACGGCTGCTTTGCGTTGCAGCTCGGCTTGTTGTTGGGCTTGCTTCTGTTTTTCAGCTTCATCAGCCATGCGTTGTTTGTCCAACGCTTGCTGCTGCTTCAACTGCGCCTGCTTTTCTTGCTCTTGTTTCTGGCGCTCTTGCTCGCGCTGCAATTGCTGCTGTTTTTCCAGTTCTTTTTGCTTGTCTTCCTGCTGCTTGTCTGGAGCAGGTTCGGCAGGCGGTGGTGCGGCTTGAGTACGAGCGACTTGATTTAACGCACTGCGATCCACCAGCACCGCATTAATCGCCAGTTGCGGCACGATGGCATCGTGACTGCGCCAGCTAACACCGATCAGCAGTACACCGAGCAAAGCATGCAACAGCAACGCACCGGCCAGATACTTGAGCTGACCGCCCGATTCGTCTTTCCAGTACGTCGCACGCATCGCGCTCATGGGTGCAACACTATTTGTTTTTGCGCTTGGCGCTGGCTGCAGTGGCCGGATCGGTGACAAAGCCCACCTGCGATGCGCCGGCGCGTTGTAACAACACCATGCCTTGCACAACTTGGCCATAAGGCACCGCAGTATCGGCCTTCACGAGCACGGTGGTGGTCGGCTCACGACGCAACACGGCCGCCACTCGCTCGGTGACTGCCTCCGCCTCCAGCGCTTGCTCGGGCTTACTCCCCACGCTGAGAAAATAATTGCCGCTTTTATCGACGCTCAAAATCAGCGGCGGTTGATTCTTTGGATCCGGTGGCAACGGCGCGGCGCCCGCTTTCGGCAACTCCACCTTGATGCCCTGCGACATCAACGGCGCGGTGATCATGAAAATGATGAGCAACACCAGCATCACGTCGATGTACGGCACGACGTTGATCTCGCCCATTAATTTGCGGCCGCGTCGCGCCATGCATCAAGCTCCCTTGCTGGCAGGCGCGGCGGCAGGCCGCGTAGCGGCGCTGCGTTGCAGGATGGTCGACAACTCTTCAACGAAGGTGTCGTAACGCAACTCGAGCCGGCTGACTTGATCCGCATAACGGTTGTAAAAGATCACTGCGGGAATCGCTGCGAACAACCCCATCGCGGTTGCGACCAGCGCTTCGGAAATGCCGGGCGCCACTTGCGCCAGCGTCACCTGCGCAGCGTTACCCAGGCCATGAAACGCACTCATGATGCCCCACACGGTACCGAACAAACCCACATAGGGACTGGTTGAACCAATCGTCGCCAGCATCGATAAGCTTTTTTCCAGACGATCGGTTTCTTTCAGCAAGGCAGCACGCATGGCGCGGCGACTGCCTTCGATGATCTGATCCGAACCGATCGAAGCATGTTGACGCATGCGACCGAACTCGCGAAAGCCCGATACAAAAATGCTGGCGACACCGTATGCAGTGCCCTTATGCGCTTCGAGTTTGCGATACATGGCATTGAGATCGCCGCCCGACCAGAACTCTTCTTCAAACTTGTCGGCGTTCCCACGTGTCTTGGCGAGCTCGGAACGCTTGCGCAAAATGATCATCCATGACGTCACCGATGCTGCCAGCAACAGCAACATGACCAGTTGCACAACCACGCTGGCATCGCGAATCAGCTCCAGTACCGACAGATCATTCATGCGGACAAACTCCCAACCATACTTCGAGACAAGCTCTCAACAATATTTTTTGGCAAGGCTTTAGGCTTGAAAGTGTTGGCATCAATGCACCCCACTTTTGTCGTGCCATTGACCAACAATTCTCCGCCTGCGGCATTGCCCTCGGCGGCGCGATAAACGCGCTGTTCGAACGTCAGGCTGACCTTGCCGATCTCGCTCATGCTACACACCACTTGCAGCAAATCGCCATAACGCGCCGGTCGGCGATAACTGACATCGACATGAGCAACGACCATCAAAATGCCCTCTTGTTCCTTCAACGGCATCTGTTCGATACCCAATACACGCAGCCACTCGGTGCGCGCACGCTCCATGAACTTCAGATAATTGGCGTAATACACCACGCCGCCAGCGTCGGTGTCTTCCCAATAAACGCGCACCGGCCAGATGAATTCGCGCGCGGCGGCTGGTTCGCCTGCCTGACTCATGCTTCATCCTCACCAAACAAATCTGGTGTCGCGGCGCGTTCCGGCGACTTGAGACCGAAGTGCGCATACGCGCTGCGAGTCGCCATACGACCACGGGCGGTACGCATCAAGAAACCTTGTTGAATGAGATAAGGCTCGATCACATCTTCAATGGTGCCGCGTTCTTCACCGAGCATCGCCGCCATGCTTTCCACGCCGACCGGACCACCATCGAATTTTTCCATGATGGCGAGCAGCAGCTTGCGGTCCATCACGTCGAAGCCTTGTGGATCGACAGCAAGCATGTCGAGCGCCGCCTTGGCGATTTTATCGGTCACCGTGCCGCTGCCTTTCACTTCGGCATAGTCACGCACCCGCCGCAGCAAGCGATTGGCAATGCGCGGCGTGCCGCGTGAACGCAACGCAATCTGCAGCGCGCCTTCCGCTTCCATCGGTACGCCGAGAATCGATGCCGAGCGTTGCACGATGCTGGTGAGATCGGTGGTGTTGTAAAACTCCAGACGCTGCACGATGCCAAAGCGGTCACGCAGCGGCGACGTCAACAAGCCGGCACGCGTGGTTGCACCCACGAGTGTAAATGGCGGCAAATCGAGTTTGATCGATCGCGCCGCCGGACCTTCGCCAATCATGATGTCGAGCTGATAATCCTCCATCGCGGGATAGAGAATTTCTTCCACCACCGGGCTCAAGCGATGAATCTCATCGACGAACAACACGTCATGAGGTTGTAAGTTGGTCAGCAAGGCCGCGAGATCACCCGGCCTTTCAATCACCGGACCCGATGTTTGTTTCAATCCGACGCCCAGCTCATTGGCAACGATGTTCGCGAGCGTGGTCTTGCCCAGGCCAGGCGGTCCGAAGATCAACACATGATCCAGCGCTTCACCGCGCTGGCGAGCCGCCTGAATGAAAATGTCCATCTGCGTGCGCACCGCTTGTTGGCCGACATAGTCGGCCAGTTTTTTCGGGCGTACGGCGCGGTCGTAGGTTTCGTCCTCGCCTTGTTCGCCGGCAGAGATGATGCGGTCGCGCTCGATCATGTGAAATCACTCTCGCGGTAACCTGCGTTACTCGCAACGTCGGAAGTCGTTGCGTCCTCTGCCACCAGCGGCATTGCAGGCGCAATGAATTGCGCCCCTACGGATTGCATCGAATGATTTTGGTTCGTGCTCACTTCTGCACCGCCGCTTTCAACGCATGTCGGATGATTTCTTCCACACTGGTCACCTCGGGATCGACCGCCTTCAACAAGCGCGTGATTTCAGCGGGCTTGTAACCCAATGCCAGCAAAGCACTGAAGGCTTCGTGCTGCGCGCCGCCGCTCGGCTGCCCTGCCACCTGCGTGAATTGCGGCAACGAGGCCAGTTCACCGAAACCTTTCACGCGATCGCGCATTTCGATCAACAACCGTTCAGCGGTCTTGCGACCTACACCGGGAATGCGCACCAGCGAATCGGCATCGCCGCTGGTTACACACATCAACAACTCATCGACATTGATGCCCGACAGAATTGACAGCGCGAGCTTAGGACCAATGCCCGACACTTTCAGCAACTCGCGAAACATGCGTCGTTCGCGATCGGAGCCGAAACCAAACAGGATATGCGCATCCTCACGCACCACCAGATGCGTAAACAGATGCACATCGCTGCCGGTGCCCGGCAGGCCATAAAACGTCGACATGGGCGCGTCGAGTTCATAACCCACGCCGCCGACGTCCACAACCAATTGCGGTGGCTGCTTGGCCACCAATTTGCCGCGCAGGAAGCCGATCACTTGCGCACCGCCTTCGCGCTCGCGCTCAACAAACCCTGCAGTCGACGCGAGTGCGCGTGACACAACGCGATCGCCACCGCGTCAGCCGCATCGGCGCCCATCTCGCCACTCAGCTTCAACAAACGTCGCACCATCAGTTGTACTTGCATTTTTTCCGCGGCGCCGGTACCCACCACCGCCTGCTTGATTTCGCGCGGCGCATATTCGAACACGCTGGCAGGCACGCCGAAGGTGGCACACAACGCGGCACCGCGCGCCTGTCCCAGCTTCAATGCGCTGTCGGCGTTGCGATGCATGAACACACGTTCGATGGCGACTTCATCCGGTTGATGTTCGGCCACCAGTTGCGCCACGCCGTTGAAGATCTGTTGCAACCGCGCTGGAAAGTCGTTGCCGTCAGCACGAATGCCGCCGCTGACCACGTAACGAATCTCACCGCCGGCACAATCCAGCACCGCAAAGCCGGTCACGCGCGAGCCGGGATCCAAACCGAGAATGCGCGCACGCAACCCGATGTTCACCTGCACCTTCGGCTGCAACTCATCAAGGCTGCTTAACCGATGCGGCGAACGGCGCACTCTACGCATAGCAAGGGCACGGCCACGCACAGTCATTCGGCCCTCGCAGGCAGGCAGCGACCAACTTGAAAACGTGCGTGAGTAATAACGAAACCCTGCTTTAAAATAACTACTCGGTGTGGTGGCACTCAGGTAAACCTCGTCATTCTCGCGCAGGCGGGAATCCGTTTAATGATTGTGTCGCGAAGCGACTCAAGTTAGCTGGATCCCCGCTTTCGCGGGGATGACGTACTGGGACTTTATTGGCTTCACTTGCTGCGATTGACTAGTTCGCGGCTCATGGGGACTTTGAACCAACAAGCCTCACGTATGATACCGGCATTATCTAAACATGTGGACCACGCTTGACTCCAACCGCCGCCGAACCCACTCACGATTCGCCTGCTCTCGCGACTTTGCGTACCGCGTTGGCGGAAGCGCTGCCGCAAAATGCGAGCAGCACGGCGTGTCTGGAACGCGCCTGGGCTATTGCCAATATCGTGTTACCGCTGGGCGTGGAGCTCGACATCGTCAGTGGCGCGTTGTTGTATCCCTTGCTCGAAGCCAATTTGCTCGACGATGAACTGGCTGCCGATCTGGCCGGACCGAATGCTGCGCGCATTGCCCGCGACAGCGTGCGCTTAAAACAATTTGAAGTGTCGGGTGGCCAGCCCGGCGGTCCAGCCATCGATGCGGCACGATCTGCCGGCCAGGCCGAAGCGCTGCGCAAAATGCTGCTCGCCATCGCGTCGGATGTACGACTGGTATTTATCCGCCTCGCCGATGAACTGTATCAATTGCGTCACGCCAAACAGGCTAGCCCTGCCGAACGTGAACGGCTGGCGCGCGAGACGCGCGAGATATTTGCGCCGCTCGCCAATCGTCTCGGCATCTGGCAACTCAAGTGGGAACTCGAAGACCTGAGTTTTCGCTATCTCGATTCCGACAATTACAAACGCATCGCCGGCTGGCTGGTCGCAAAGCGCGCCGACCGCGAACGCTACATTGCCGATGTGCAAGCCGAGCTGCGCGTGGCGCTCGACAAGGCCGGCATCAAGGCGGAGATCGCAGGCAGGCCAAAACATATCTACAGCATCTGGCGCAAGATGCAGAAAAAGGGATTGTCGTTCGAACAAATCTTCGATGTGCGTGCTGTGCGTTTGTTGGTGGATAGCATCGCCGATTGCTACGCCGCACTGGGTGTGGTGCACGGCCTATGGCAAAACATTCCGAACGAGTTCGACGATTACATCGCCACACCCAAGGGCAATAACTATCGCTCGCTGCACACTGCGGTGACCGGGCCCGGCAAGCTGCCGCTGGAAGTACAGATTCGCACGCGCGATATGCATGAGCATGCCGAACTCGGCGTGGCAGCACACTGGCGTTACAAAGATGGCGGTCGCAGCAATCCTGCGTATGAACAGAAAATCGCCTGGCTGCGCCGCGTGCTCGACCCTGCTTCAGGAGATGCGCAAGATAAAAGCGAAACCGATTCGCTGGATCGCATGCGTGCCGAGTTGTTTGAAGATCGCGTGTATGCCTTGTCGCCCAAGGGCGAAGTGGTCGATCTGCCCAAGGGCGCGACGCCGCTCGATTACGCGTATCACGTGCATACCGATCTGGGTCATCGTTGTCGCGGCGCGAAGATCAACGATCAGATCGTGCCGCTCACCTATGTGCTCAACAACGGCGACACGGTGGAGATCATCACCGCCAAACAACCGCATCCCAGTCGCGATTGGCTGGCGCCGTCGCTGGGTTTTCTGGCTTCACCGCGCAGCCGCGCCAAAGTACGCGCGTGGTTTCGCAAGCAGGACGAAGGCCAGAATATCGTGCAAGGTCGGCAGATGCTCGAACGCGAGTTGCAGCGACTGGCGATGAACACCATCACCCTGCCCGAGTTACTCGATGAATTGCACCTGCCCAATGCCGATGCGCTGTATCACGCACTAGGTGAAGGCGAACTCACCATCGCGCAAGTCACTGGCGCTGTGCAGCGGCGTGCACGCCAGGATGAAATCACCGACAAACTCATTCGTAAACCCACCACCAGCAAGCCCGTGCAGGGCATCAGCATCGATGGCGTGGGCGATCTGCTATCGAACTTCGCCAAGTGCTGCAGGCCCGTCCCACCGGAGACCATCTCCGGCTATATCACGGTGGGACGTGGAGTGAGTATTCATCGCAGCGACTGCCGCAGCTTCAAACATCTGCTGGAGAAGCACCCCGAACGTGTCATCCCCGTTGACTGGGGCAGCAGCGTCGGACAAGAGTTTGCAGTGGATATCGTCGTCAGCGCCTACGACCGCCGCGGCCTGGTGCGTGATATCAGTTCCGTACTCACCGACGCCAAGCTCAGCATTCAAGCGATGAACACCCTGACGCAACGCGATGGCATCGCCGACATGCAGCTACGCATCGTCGTGCACAACATCAATGAACTGACGGATGTGATGGGACGGATTCAGGGGTTGGCAAATGTGATCAGCGTGCGCAGAAAGAGCTGATCGGCAACATGTTCCAGCCGGAAGCAGTTTGAATCCAGCTTATGACTATCTCATGCCTTATGCCACCCAAGTAACCTCATCCTCATCGCCCAGCGCCGCAATTTCATCTTGCATCATGCGCGCCAGTTTCTTGAGGCTATCCAATTCGGCGCCGGCTACTGCATGACTGTTTACTTGCTGCCAGATGGAGAGCACGACGGCTGAGATTGCGGCATTATCCAATTGGCCGGTGCGCCAACTGAAGTACGAGTTCCAGTAACTCTCAACCAGTTCTGACTTAGCAGCGCTCACTACAATCTCCATCTCCGCACTCGTAAAAACAACGATACACAGGTTGGATGACAGCACTGTGAACTTTGGTTAAGTGAGGATGAGATTGTGATGCTGGTCACGCGCAGCTTAAAAAATAACCACTCAAGCATATTGATGACCACAACAACTTGCGCAACGCAACCAACATAATGTCAAGCAAGTGCGACTAATGCCGTTAACGAGGCATGTTGTCGCACGCCCTCCCCAAATTATTTTCACCGGCCATAGCGGTCTGTACGCTTGTCTGCTGTGCGATGGCGCAAGCACATGCCGAGTCTGCCATTGGGTATCGAGTCGGCACGTTTGGTTTTGGTCTGGATTACAACCAACGATTAAGCGATACCGCTACCCTGCGTCTCGGCTACAACCTGTATGTAATGAGCCGCGACGAGGCCAGTGATGGCGTGAGCTACGACGCCAAGTTGAAAATCACTGCTGCGTCATTGCTGGTTGATTTGCACCACATCGGTTCGCCATGGCGAGTGACGATAGGCTTATCGCAATCGGGACCCCATGTCGAAGCGAGCGGCAATGCGACCGGCACCGTGACTTTCAACGGCCAAACTTATAACGCCAGCGATCTCGGTCATATCGACGTGAGCATCAAACCGCGCAATGCCATCGCACCCTATCTAGGCATCGGTTATGGCCAGGCAATCGGCACAATGGATCGCTTCACTTTCCTCGCCGATTTAGGCGTGCTGTATGTGGGCTCACCCCAAAGCAAGATCGTTGCCGAATGCGGCAGCGCCACCGCCGGCAGCGAATGCGACCAACTCATGGCGGACATTCGCGCTGAAGCTGCCGCGCGTGAACACGATTGGCGCCATTTGAAATGGTGGCCCGTATTGAGTATTGGTTTTGCGATGCGGTGGTAGTTCAGAATGAATCGGCCTAAATAAAAAACCAATGCAATTTGTAGGTCGGGTTTTCACCCGACATCTTCGGAATGTCGGGTGAAAACCCGACCTACAACGGAGACCCATCTCGCGAAAGCAAACGGGGTGCATTAAGCACCCCGTCTTGATCAATCATTTTTGATGCCGAACTATCGATTCGGCCTTATCTATTGGGAAAATCAATCGCGATCTTGTCTGCCGCCAATGCGGCTTCATGCACCGCTTCCGACAAGGTCGGATGCGCATGAATCGTGCGCTGAAAGTCTTCGGTGCTCGCCGAGTATTCCATCGCCAACACGGCTTCAGCGATCAGTTCACCGGCCATCGGACCGATGATGTGTACGCCGAGCACTTGATCGTCATCGGTGGCGGAAATCATTTTGCAGAAACCGACAGCGGCTTCCATCGCGCGGGCACGACCGCTGGCCATGAACGGAAAGCTGCCGATCTTGTAAGGACGGCCGCTGGCTTTGACTTGCTGTTCCGTTTGGCCTACCCAGGCGATTTCCGGTGCGGTGTAGATCACGGAAGGAATGATGTCGTAGTTCACTTCGCCGTGTTTGCCGGCGATGAGATCGGCGACCACCACACCCTCTTCCTTACCTTTGTGCGCGAGCATCGGGCCACGCACCAGATCGCCGATGGCCCATACGTTGGCAGCAGCGGTACGGCATTCGTGATCGACTTTAACGAAGCCACGCTCATCGACTTCCACGCCGGTGCCTTCACCGAGCAAGTTGCCGGTGAATGGGCGACGACCGATGGCAACCACGACCTTATCGACAACCAGCGTTTGTTCGCCCTTGGCATCGGTGTACTTGAGGGTCACGCCCTCCTTGCCCTTGTCAGCGCCAGATACCTTCGCACCGAGCTTTACATCGAGACCTTGCTTCTTCAAATGCTTCAAGGCTTCGGCTGAGACGGCTTGATCGGCCATCGGCAAGAAACTATCCAGTGCTTCAAGTACGGTGACTTTTGCACCCAAGCGATTCCATACGCTGCCGAGTTCAAGACCAATCACGCCCGCACCGATCACGCCCAAGCGTGCCGGCACGGCGTCGAATTCCAATGCGCCCCACGAGTCGACGATTTGGGCGCCATCGAATGGCAGGCTGCGCAATTCGGTCGGAATCGAACCCGAAGCAAGCACCACATGACGTGCGCTGAGAATCTGCACCTTACCGTCTTTGTCAGTGAACTCGACTTGATTGTTGGTGCCATCGCTCTTGAGCAACTTGCCATGACCCACCAATGCAGTCACTCCAGCGCCTTTCAGCAAGCCGGCGATGCCTTGCGTTGAAGTCTTCACGATCTTGCTCTTGCGCGCCTGCATGGTGGCGACATCGAACGTCGCGCCACTGATCTTGATGCCGTGCAAGGCAAACTCATGTTGCGCGCGGTGATACAGCTCGGAAGATTCGAGCAATGCCTTGGAAGGAATGCAACCGGCGTTCAAGCAAGTGCCGCCGAATGCATAGGTGCCGTCGTGATTTTTCCACTCATCGATGCAAGCCACTTTCAATTTGTTCTGACCGGCGCGAATGGCGGCCGGATAACCGGCAGGACCGGCACCGATAACAACGACATCAAATAGTTCGGACATATAAATTCTCGTGTATTAAAACCAACGGGGCGGCTCATGAGCCGCCCCCTACGAATCATGGGGGCATTTGCCCCAATTCAAGAGTTACAGTTGCAACAACAAGCGAGCTGGATCTTCCAGTGCTTCCTTGATCGCCACGAGGAATTGCACCGACTCACGACCATCGACAATGCGGTGATCGTAAGTGAGCGCCAGATACATCATCGGACGAATCACGATCTGGCCGTTCACTACGACTGGGCGCTCTTGAATCTTGTGCAGACCCAGAATGGCGACTTGCGGCGTGTTGAGAATCGGCGTCGACAACAGCGAACCGAATACGCCGCCATTGGTGATGGTGAAGGTGCCGCCGGTCAGTTCTTCCAGTGTGATCGAGCCTTCGCGAGCGCGCTTGGCATACGCACCCACTGCCGATTCGATTTCAGCGAAGCCTAAATTTTCAGCGTTGCGAATCACCGGCACCATCAAACCACGGTCAGTGGACACCGCCATGCCCATGTCGTAGTACTCGTGATACACGATGTCATTGCCATCAATGGACGCATTCACCGCCGGGAACTTGCGCAGTGCTTCAATCGCGGCTTTCACGAAAAACGACGTCAAGCCCAGCTTCACGCCATGCTTCTTCTCGAACTGATCTTTGTAGCGCGCGCGGATGTCGTTCACTGCGGTCAAGTCGACTTCGTTGAACGTGGTCAGCATCGCCGCAGTGGATTGCGCTTGCACCAGACGCTCAGCGATACGCGCACGCAGCCGCGTCATGGCAACGCGTTGTTCGGTGCGCGCGCCCTTCTGGGTCAAGGCTGCTACCGGTGCGTCGCTCTTCGCAGCCGCAGGCTTGGCAAGGTGTTGAACCACATCGCTCTTGGTGACGCGACCGTCTTTGCCGGTTGCCACAACATCGGCAGGCGTCAGTTTGTTTTCTTCCATGATGCGGCGCGCGGCGGGACCGGATTTATCGGTGGTTTGCTTTGCCACTGCAGCGGGTTGAACCGCTGCAGCAGCCGTTGCGCTCGGTGACGCAGCAGCCGTTGCACCTTCTTCGATGATGGCAAGCACTTGTCCGCCTTTCACCGTGGCGCCGCTTTGAATCTTGATTTCGCGCAATACGCCGCTGGCTGCGGCGGGCACTTCCAGCATGACCTTGTCGGTTTCGAGATCGACCAGATTCTCATCACGGGCGACCGAATCACCGACCTGCTTGTGCCACTTGGCCAGCAAGGCATCGGCAACCGATTCAGGCAACTGTGGAACGCGAACTTCAATACTCATGGACCTGGCTCTATAAAAATAAAACGGAAATAAACGCTGTTACTTGGCCCCGTTATTTCGCCCATTATTTTGCAATGGGCGCTTTCAGACGGGTGGTCTGACGCAAGCTGTCCTCAGTGGTGTCCGAACGCAATGCGGCATCAAGGAACGCTTGCAACTGCATGTTGTGCAGCTTTGGAATACCCGTCGCAGGTGCAGCCGCCGGCGAACGACCCGCATACAACAATTTATCTTTGCTGCTGAGCGGCTCTTGCAGACGATGGCGGATCTGATACCAGCTACCTTGGTTCTGTGGCTCTTCCTGACACCAGACGATTTCGCGCGCGTTGGTGTATTTCTGCAGTACGGCGGCGTATTCCGCGGTGGGGAATGGATAGAGCTGCTCGATACGCACCAGCGCCACATCCTGAATACCATCGCCGCGGCGCGACTCGAGCAAATCGAAATACACCTTGCCGGCGCAGAACACCACGCGCTTCACCTGCGCCGGTTTGATGTCGTCGACTTCGTCAATGACATTGCGGAAGGTGCCGGTAGTCAGATCGTCCAGGGGCGATACCGACAGCTTGTGACGCAACAGACTCTTCGGCGTCATCACGATCAGCGGCTTGCGCAACTTGCGCAGCATTTGTCGACGCAGCATGTGGAACATCTGCGCGGGTGTCGATGGCACGCACACCTGCATGTTGTTCTCAGCGCTCAACTGCAGGAAGCGTTCGAGTCGTGCTGAAGAATGCTCCGGTCCCTGGCCTTCATAACCATGCGGCAGGAACAAGGCAAGACCGCAGAGACGACCCCACTTAGATTCACCCGAGCTGATGAACTGATCGATGATCACTTGCGCGCCGTTGGCGAAGTCACCGAACTGGCCTTCCCAGATCGTCAGACAATTAGGCTCAGTGGTCGAGAAGCCATATTCAAAACCCATCACGGCTTCTTCCGACAACAGCGAATCGATCACCGTAAAGCGCGGTTGCGTCGGCAAGATATTTTTCAGCGGCACATAGGCATTGCCGGTGGTCTGGTCATGCCAGACAGCGTGACGATGGAAGAACGTGCCGCGCCCGCTGTCCTGACCGCTGATGCGCACTTCGTAGCCTTGCGTCAGCAAGCTGGCGTAGGCCAACGTTTCAGCCATGCCCCAGTCGAGAGGCAATGCGCCGGCAGCCATTTTTTCGCGGTTCTGCACAATGCTGGCAATCTGACGATGCAAGGTGATGTTGGCCGGCACCGTGGTGAGCTTGGCGGCCAGTTCACGCAGCGATTCGATCTTGACGCCAGTGGGCACATCTTCATCCCAGCTCGCGCTTTGATACTTGCTCCAGTCGACTGTGTGCTGATTGCCGATCAAACCCAGCGCTTGCGGCGCTTGCGACTTGCCTTCATCCATCTCGCGACGATAGCGCTCCACCATCGCATCGGCTTCCGACATGGGCATAGCCTTCTCGGCAGTCAGACGTTCGGCATAGAGCTGACGCGTGGTCGGCTTCTGACGAATGATTTGATACATCATTGGCTGCGTGGCTGCGGGCTCATCGGCTTCGTTATGGCCGAGACGGCGATAGCAAACCAGATCGATGACCACATCTTTGTGGAAGGTCATGCGGTAATCGAGCGCCAGGCGGGTCACGAAGATCACCGCCTCGGGATCGTCGCCATTCACGTGGAAAATCGGCGCTTCGATCATCTTGGCTGGATCGCTGCAATACAACGTCGAACGCGTATCGCGCGGATCGTTGGTGGTGAAACCCACCTGATTGTTGACGATCACATGCACCGTGCCGCCGGTGTAGTAGCCACGCGCCTGCGACATCTGCAGCGTTTCCATGATCACGCCTTGACCTGAAAACGCCGAGTCGCCGTGAATCAACACCGGTATCACCTTGTCGCCGGTGCGATCGTTGCGGCGTTCCTGACGCGCACGCACCGAACCTTCCACCACCGGATTCACAACTTCCAGATGCGACGGATTGAACGCCAGCGCTACGTGCACGTTGCCGCCCGGGGTGCGGATATCGGTGGAGAAACCCTTGTGGTACTTGACGTCGCCCGAGCCCTGCATGTGATTGATGTCGTACTTGCCCTCGAACTCGGAAAACAATTGCTGCGGCGATTTGCCGAGCACGTTCACCAACATGTTCAGACGACCGCGATGCGCCATGCCGACGACGATCTCCTCCACGCCGCGCACGCCACCTTGCTGAATCAGGTCATCCATCAACGGGATCAGGCTGTCGCCGCCTTCCAGCGAAAAACGCTTCTGTGCCGGATAACGCGTGGCGAGATAACGTTCCAGGCCTTCCGCAGCGGTTAATTGCCACAGGAAAACCTTGCGCTCTTCCAGCGTGTAGCGCTGATTCAGGCGGCCTTCCTGAAAACGATCCTGCAGCCACAGGCGTTCCTGCGTGTTCGACACATGCGCAAACTCGGCGCCGATGTTGCCGCAGTAAATCTGCCTGAAGCGGGCGATGATGTCGCGCAGCTTCATGCGCTTCGCTTTGGAGCTGGGCTCCCACGCGGCGTAAGTGTGAAATTCGGAATCCAGATCTGCTTGACCCAGCCCGTAATAATCCAGCTTCAACACATCCGGCTCGGGGCGCTGCAACAAGCCCAGCGGATCGATGTCCGCAATCAGATGACCACGATTGCAATACACCTGCACCAATCGCGATACCGCGCCCTGCTTGGCAATCAGATCGGTGTTGATGTCTTCGGTAGCGGCCGTAACAACGGTGCGCTGCGCACGTTGCGCCAGTGCTTCTTTGACTGGGCCGTGCGCCACTTCAGCAGTGACGCCCTGTCGCAGCCCGCCGAAATAGTCGCGCCACTGTGGTGCCACCGAACTCGGGTCGCTCAGAAATTGTTCGTACAGGGATTCGAGGTAATCTGCCTGGTCGGACCCCAGGGCAGTAGATTCGAGCAAAGCTCGCAGTGACTCGCTCATTAGCGCGTAAGTCCTAGTTACTATTGGCAGATATGCGGGGTTTCGGTCCCGCCAAACAAGGCTCGCTAGTGTAGCCGAACACCCGTCTGAATGAGAAACCGAAAGGCTACAAATTGTGCGGAATAACGCAGTTGAAATTGCGTTTTCGATTTGGCGCTCAACCAGCGTGCACCTTTAGCAATGGTTTAACTGCTGATGCTCTGATTCCGGGCATCAACAGAACGTCCACTTCTGAAGTAATAACCATCGCTTCGATCGAGACTTGGGTTGGTGCCCCGGGCAGGAGTTGAACCTGCGACCTACCGCTTAGGAGGCGGTCGCTCTATCCACTGAGCTACCGGGGCTTGCAGCGAAATGTTGTCCGTGGACGACTACATCGTCGCACTCGTCATCACCACAGCCCAAGGTCATAACAACAAAGGCCAGCGCTTCGGGCTGGCCTTTGAAGTGGTGGAGCCGAGGAGGATCGAACTCCTGACCTCCTCATTGCGAACGAGGCGCTCTCCCAGCTGAGCTACGGCCCCACGCGTGTGGGCGCGCGAAGTGTAGCACCGTCTTGGTGGCGTGCAACCGAAGCAGGACAAAGCGCGACCGATCAGCCTCAGTAACGCAGGCGCACCGCGGTGGGCTTGCTCAAACGCGAACGCGAGATGACGAATACCGAGCCGTAGTCCGCTTCATCGACAACAAAGTTAGCGGTCGCCACCTGCTTGAGCAAGGCGTTCAATGCGGCACGATCGGCAACAATCATCACCACCTCACCGGCGTGATTGCGCATCACCACACTCGGCAACTTGGACCAGTCGGCGGCGCTGACTATATTCACTGCCAGCCCCATGGACTCAGCCAATGGATTTGCTGTTTGTTGTGCCGCGGCGGCTTCGGATACATACACCGCGTCCACGCCGCGCTCGGGTTTGGCTTGCGCCAGCAATTGCTGCAAGCGAGCCGCGCGTTGCAATCCTTCGGCGCTCAATGGTGGATTGGCGATTTCGCGTTGCTCAAGCTCCGCATGACGCACCACGATCATCACCGTGCTGGTACGCGCGTCGAGCAACCAGATCGCCGCTCCGATAACCAATGCCAGCAACGCCAGCGGCATCAGCAGCGGCACCCAGAAGGGCCGGTGTTTCAGCTTGCGAAAATTGGATCTCATCGACCGATCATAACATTCGACCGCTGGTCATCAGCAGGTCGCATTGCGTCTATCGCCGATCTCGCGGTGTTTGCTCGTCCCGATCGCCACGGTGACTTCCGCTTGCTTGAACTCGCGCCGGGCGTCAGCATCGATGAAACCAAGGCCAAGACTAGCGCTAAGTTGCTGTGGCGGTGTGAGCGCGGCGATTGAGTGAATCGTTTTTTTTGTGCAGGAGCGGCCCATGGCCGCGATTAAATTCATTCGCGGCCATGGGACGCTCCTACAAGATGTCGTACCGATCAACACTCAAGTCGAATATCAGTGCAATAGCACTCACATCCACTATCAGTGCAATAGCACCGAATACAAATCCCAGTAATCATCAAGCAGCACGTTGATTTCTTCCGGGATGCCGGACTGATTGGTTTGCGCGACGCCGGTATATGAACGTACTTGTGCGGTACCGATGGACTCCGGCACGGGCACGGTGTCGTGATCGCTGCGGTAACACGCGTTGGCGCGCAAGCGTTGGGTCACTTGCTTCAAATGCGCCAGATCGCGAGGCCGTTCATGCAACAGTTGCAACGCCGCGTGCAAGCGCTTCATCCACACCTGGCAATCTGCTGCGGAACCGTAGTCCACATCCATCACGCGTTTGAATGAAGCATCCTTCGCCAGCATGGCCACGCCCTCCGCGCCCAGGCGTTCCAGCAATTGCTGCGCATAGGCCAGCGTCGCGGTGTTTACCAGACGTTTGCCTTCCACGCTCAAGCCGGAAAAATCCGGCACGGCGGCCTCGACCAATTCTTCGCGTTGCTGTTGCAACAACATCAGGTCGCTGCTCACGTGCGCCAGTTCGGCGCGAATCGGTTCGCAGGTCTGATCGATTTCGCGACGCTTCTGATATAGCCAGAACCAACGCAGTTGTTCGCGCTTGCGCATCAACAACTGCAAACGCGCGTCCAGCGAATCCACCTGCGACTGCGTATCGAGAATGGTTTTATCGAGATCGCCAATCCGACGTTGCCGGTTCTGATCGAACTCCAGCACTTGCAAGCGACGCTCACGTTCGGTCTGTTGACCAATGAGCTCCTGATTCAACTCAGCCAGCCGCTTTGACGCCTGTCCCCACACGGCACGCAACTGGTAGTACACCAGCACTGTCAAGCCATTGTCGGGAACACCGAGAAATTCTTCGATCTGTCGCAAGCGCTCCTGCGTCTGCCCGTGTGCCGTTTCCTGCTTCTTAAGTTGTTGCAGCAAACCGTAGTTGTCGTCCTGCAGCCGCGAGAATTCTTTTTTGAGTTCAACGCGATTCCAGTACAACTGCAGCAGACGTTCGTCTTCCGCCGGCTTGGAACCACCTTGCACGCGCTTGCGAAGGCCATCAAGTTGATCGGTGATACCCATGATGACGCGCTTGTAGTAATGCTTATGCGCGGGCAGCGAATCGATGGCCGCGTTCGACGCAGTAATCCAGCCACTTGTTGAGCATCACATTGCGCAGCCAGCGATCACCCAACTGGCAATGCAGATCGGACTTGATGGCCGCGAGCACTTCATGACGATGCCACTTCGCGCAACTCAGCACTTCAGCGAGGCGAGCGTCGTGGTACACACGGACTTGCAGATCAGGATCGGCAAACTGACCGGCCGGCGAGTCGAATACATAGGTAAGCGTAAAGGTTGTGGTGTACGGGCCGCGCGATTCAATACGCAGATGCAAGGGACAATCGCCGGCGACGTTAGAGGTCACTGCGCCCTCAAGCGCATCCAGCGCGGGCACCAGATTTTGCAAGCGGACATAGTTGCTTTCATACAGCGTCATCAGGCTGACGAAGTCGCCACGGCGTGACCGCCAGGAGACCGGCAACAACTCATCACGGGTATGACCCACTTGGGTATCGGGTAGCATGACCCGACTATAGCACAGGGTTTTTACTTGTCTGCCGCAACGCGAATCCGCCCAGCGAAGCTGCGAAATAGCTCACGTCGAGCGTTGCGTGATGATTGTGGCCGTCGCATCGACTGGAGCAAAGAAAGATTTCTCCGGAGTTTATCCTGAGCTTGTCGAAGGGGTCGAAATGACCGGCTTGCCAGTTACGTCATTACTCAAGACTCAACACGAATGAAGTGCTGCCGATAGTATTTAAGCTCATTGATCGAATCATAAATGTCATCCAGCGCCAGATGCGTTGACTCCTTCTGCAAGCCATCCAGCACCTTGGGAGACCAGCGCCGCGCCAATTCTTTTATGGTGCTGACATCCAGATTGCGATAGTGAAAGAAACGCTCCAGTGTTGGCATCTCACGTGCAAGAAAGCGACGATCCTGGCAGATGCTATTGCCGCAGATGGGCGATTGACCTTTGTCGATCCACTCCGACAAGAACGCAATCGTGCGCTGCTCGGCTTCGGCCAAGGTGATGTTGCTGTCGCGAATGCGCTGAATCAAACCCGACCCGCCGTGCTGACGTTGATTCCAATCATCCATGGCATTCAATACCGACTCCGTCTGATGGATCGCCATGACCGGCCCTTCGGCCAGCACGTTCAGGTCCTTATCCGTCACCACCGTCGCGATCTCGATGATGTGATCGTTCATGGTGTCCAGCCCGGTCATTTCCAGATCAATCCAGATCAGACGCCTGTTATCGATGGCAGCCACTCGTTGCTCCAACCAAATTAATTGCCGTGCAGAATAACACGTCACTTGAAATCCTCACCCTGAACCCAACCCTCACCCACAACCTCCATTGAGTCATTCTTCACATCTGGTAGGCTGCGCCGCTACCGAAGTTTCCTGTACGTGCAATTCATGTCCCTCATGACAACTATCTTTCTGATCGCCGTTGTCGCCAGCACCGCATTGCGCCTGTGGCTGACGCAACGGCAAATGAACTCGGTGGCACAGCATCGCGCCACGGTACCCGGGCCGTTCGTTCACAGCGTTGAGTTAGCAGAGCATCAAAAAGCCGCCGATTACACGCTGGCGCGCGCCAAGCTGGCACAAATCGATACAGTGCTCGGCAGCGTGATCCTGTTTCTGGTGACGCTGGGCGGCGGCATCAACGTGGTCGAATCGTGGTGGCGACCGTTAGGGTTATCGCCCGCATGGCATGGCGTGGCAGTGATTGCCAGCTTGATGTTGTTAATGTCCCTCATCGAGCTGCCGCTGTCATGGCTACGCACGTTTCGCGTCGAAGCGCGGTTTGGTTTCAACCGCATGACGCCGGTCATGTTTGTGGTCGATCTGCTCAAGGGTCTATTGATCGGCGCGGTGCTTGGTTTGCCCTTGTTATGGGTGATTCTCAAACTGATGAATTCTGCCGGCACGTTGTGGTGGTTGTATGCCTGGACTATCTGGCTGGCTTTCAGTTTGTTGATCAGTTGGGCGTGGCCGATTTTCATTGCGCCGCTGTTCAATAAATTCACGCCACTGGCCGATGCCGCTTTGGCCGAACGCATTGGCCAGTTGCTCACGCGCTGCCAGTTTTCTTCCGCAGGTGTGTTCGTGATGGATGGCTCATCGCGCTCGACGCATGGCAATGCCTACTTCACCGGACTCGGTCGCAACAAGCGCATTGTGTTTTTCGATACGTTGATGAGTCGCTTGTCGCCCAGCGAAATCGAAGCCGTGCTCGCACACGAGTTGGGACATTACAGCCTGCATCATATTCGCAAGGGTTTGATACTTTCTTCGCTGTTGACGCTGATTGCGTTTGCGGCGCTTGGGCTGCTCACCGACTGGCCTGGCTTTTATACGGCGCTGGGCGTGCAGCAACCTTCCGCACATGCCGCGCTGTTGTTGTTCATGCTTGCCAGTGGTCCGTTCATGTTCTTCTTCACTCCACTCGGTGCGGCGTGGTCACGCAAACATGAATTCGAAGCCGACACTTTTGCGTCGCAACACGCCAATGCACGCGAGTTGATCACTGCGTTGGTCAAACTGTATCGCGACAATGCCACGACGCTTACTCCCGATGCGGTGCATTCACGCTTTTACGATTCGCACCCGCCGGCACTGGAGCGCATTGCATTCCTCGAGCGCCTGTCGAACTCACCCACTGCCTACCAAGCATGAGCACCGATTGCGCGCAAGTCGTCGAGTGTTATGGACGACGCGTTGTGCTCGCGCTGAGCAATGGCGAACGCCGACAAGCTGAAGTGTTCGGCAAGCGACTGCGCGTGGTATGCGGCGACCAAGTAAAAGTCGAAACTAATTCAGCGACACACGCGTTGCAGGTAAAAGAGTTGTTACCGCGCAAAACGCATCTCACGCGCACCGACAGTCATGGCCAGCCCGAAGTGTTGGCGGCCAACATGACACAGTTATTGGTGTTGATGAGCGAACAGCCGCCAAGCGATCCATACATTGTCGACCGCTATCTTGCCGGTGCTGAATTGGGTGGCATCAAGGCAATGGTCGTTGTGACGAAGCAAGACCTCGACAATGGTGAGCTATTGCAGCAACTCGCCAATGACTATCGTCAGGCGGGATATGAAGTCGTCAATGTCTCGGCGCAGAGTGGCATCGGCATTGACGCATTGCGCACCGCACTGAGTAATGAAATATCTATGTTGGTCGGAGAATCCGGCGTCGGCAAGTCCACACTTACCAACGCATTGCTTGGCACCGAAGCACAACTGGTTCGTGAGATTTCCGCCGGCACCGGTGAAGGCCGGCACACCACAGTATCGTCAGCGCTGTTCGCCATGCCCGCTGGCGGCGCATTGATCGACTCACCCGGTGTGCGCGATTACGCCCCCGCACCGGTCAGCGACTTGCAAGTTGCATTCGGCTGGCGCGAGTTTCGCGCTTACGACGGGCAATGCAAATTCAACAACTGCGTGCATCTGCGTGAGCCCGGCTGCGCGATTGTTGCGGCGGTTGCATCCGGTGCGATCAATACGCGTCGTTATGAGAGCTACAAGCGATTGTTGAACTTGATGCGGCAATTGTTGCCGTCTTATCAGCGGCGTTGAAAGGTTCTTTCGCGCATCACCAGACGGATTCCGTCATTCCCGCGAAAGCGGGAATGACGGACATCGAACATTTCGATTCCCTACGCACCGCCGCCAGCACGCCGCGGCGCACCGCTATGACCATGCTGATTGCCGTGCTGATTAAAACTGCGACTACCATTGGGTCGCGAGTCTGCACTACGTTGATTGGGTCGATTGGCTTGCTGACGCTGCCTATGCTGGTGCTGATCGTGCGATGGCACAGCAGGGGCATTAATCACTGCACGCGGCGGTGGTGCAGAAATGGTCGGCAAGGTTTCGCGACGAATCGCTTTACCAATCAACCGTTCGATGTCCTTGAGCAGACCCGATTCATCGGGTGAGACCAGCGATACAGCGGCGCCAGTGGCGCCGGCACGACCAGTGCGACCAATGCGGTGCACGTAATCTTCCGGCACATTGGGCAACTCGTAATTCACCACGAATGGCAGCTCTTTGATATCGAGACCGCGCGCAGCCACTTCGGTCGCGACCAACGCGCGCACTTTGCCGCTCTTGAAACCGGTCAGCGCCGCGACCCGCGCGGATTGACTCTTGTTGCCGTGAATCGCGGCCGCCGTAATCGAATCTTCTTCGAGCTGCTTGGTGAGGCGATTCGCGCCGTGCTTGGTCCGCGTGAATATCAGTACCTGTGACCAGTCGTTGGCGCGGATAAGATGCGACAGCAACGCGCGCTTGTCTTCCTTGCGCACCAGATGCACCAGTTGTGTCACGGATTCGACAGCGGTGTTGCGACGCGCCACTTCAACTTCGGCAGGATTCTTCAACACGCTATGCGCTAGCGCGCGAATATCTTCGGAATACGTCGCCGAGAACATCAGGTTCTGACGCTTGGCTGGCATCAGCTTGATGATGCGACGAATGTCGTGAATGAAACCCATGTCGAGCATGCGATCGGCTTCATCCAGCACCAGAATTTCAATCTGGCTTAGATCGACGGTGCGTTGCTGCGCGTGGTCGAGTAAACGACCCGGCGTGGCAATCAGAATATCGGTGCCGCGACGCAACGCATCGATCTGCGGATTGATGTTCACGCCGCCGAACACCACGGCGCTGCGTAACGACAAATATTTACCGTAACTGCGCACGCTTTCGGCTACTTGCGCGGTGAGTTCGCGCGTCGGCGTCAACACCAATGCACGCGGCGCGGTGCCGATGCGCGGTGCGCTATGCAAACGTTGCAGCAACGGCAGCGTGAACCCTGCGGTTTTACCGGTGCCGGTTTGTGCGCCTGCCAGCATGTCGCGGCCGGAAAGAATTTCGGGAATGGCCCGCGCTTGCACGGGAGTCGGTTCGGTGTAGCCGCGTTCAGTGACGGCGCGCACTAGTTCGGGCAACAGCCCGAGATTGGAAAATGACATGTAGTAGAGAATCCTGAATTGAAAGCCGGGTTAAACAGTCGGCCTGCAGGAAATGTTTCCTGGTCCGGTAAGGCTTGGAGCTTGGGATCGCGAGCAACAGAAGATCTGTTTGACTGCAGCGAGGGAGAGGAGCAACCCGGACAGCGCTATGAAAGCACGCGCACTGTAACGCATGCGGCAGCAAATTGCACGGCAAGAAAATTCAACAATGAGTTGTAGCTCATATCGCCTAGCTTGATGCGTTAAAGCCTCACAAGACTTGCGCCTCTTCCATCGAACATTCAAGCATCAAGAGCCAGCCCAGGTGTAGTTTGGTATTTCGGTTATCGGCGTGCCAATTTGAATCGTTACTTCACGATGCGAAATCAATTCAATGTCGCCTAAGTTGGCGCCCGTGTATTCAGTTACCACGCCGTTATCAGTGACATAAACAGTCACGGGCAAACCCGTTAAATCGGCGACATTGGTGTAACTCAATGGTTCACCCCAGATCGCGAACAACTGACCTAGTGTAAATAAGTCGGAAGCCGGCGCTTCAACGTGAATGATGCCGGTCTTATTGTGCGTATGAATGTGGTAGTCGCAGTGCACGGTCGCAGTGTCGACAATGCCGATCGATGCCGGTACAGCTAATTGCTCGCCATTGAGGAAAATAGAAACGTGAGTGTGTACGTGGTAAACCTGACTGGTCGCATTGCATGCCACGCCAGCTACGGGCTGCCCGAGGCCACCACTGGCGGTGTCGCCATCGGGCCAATTCACTGTACCGACTTGATGACCATCATCGAGATTAATGACTGTCGCTGAGAGTGGCGGAACGCCGCTGCTCGAACTTGATGATGAACTTGATGAGCTTGATGATGAACTCGAGCTCGAGGAAGAAGAACTCTCGGACGACGAGCTCGATGATGATGAGCTACTAGATGAGTCACTCGACGAACTCGATGAGCCACTGGTCAGCGGATCATCTCCTGAGCTGCCACCACCGCAACCCGCCATCAATCCGGCGATCAACAACGTGAGTAATTTTCCGTGCCAGCCGACAGACACGTTGTCCGGCTGTTGTAACGATCGCTTACATGCGGAAGCGGAGGAGCACCCGGCATTCTCATGGTAAGTAGTCACGGCCTATTCTCACGATCACCCCACAACGGCCTACATACTAGGGTGAACGTTCTGACCGTATCAGTCGCAACTGTCGACAACCGCTGTAGGAAAACAGCGCTAAGCAGCTTCCGCAAATTGGGACGACGCAACCTTGCGACGCAGCGAGTGACGCTACCGCTTACCTGCCGGCTGACGGATCAACAACACCGGCACACGCGCTTCGCGCACCACTTGCTCGGCATCGCTACCCATTAACAACCGGCCCAAACCACGACGACCATGCGTGCCAAGCACGATGATGTCTGCTTTGGAATTTTCAGCGTCTTTGACAATCGCATGGCCGGCATGGCCACCATTCGCTTCGACTAATTCAGTTTCAACCTGAATGCCGGCGGCGCTCACAGCGGCCCTGGATTTTTCCAACAATGCTTTGCCGCCTTCCCGCAAGCCCTGGATCAAGTCGCCGGTATAGAACGCGCCTTCGTTGGTGGCCACCACCATCCACTCGTTAACCACATGGAGCAGTCGGATCACTGCGTGCTGATCTTTCGCCAGCTTTATGGCTTCATCCAAGCCGCGTTGTGAAGTATCACTACCGTCAATCGGAACCAGAATTTTCTGATACATGAGCGTAACTCCCGGAATATTGACGACGCTGGATGGCGCAGCCGTTACGCCACTTAAGCGCTGGTGTTAATTGAGCACCTTGAAAGTACTGATGTCCATTACCGGAATCACGTACAAGTCGCGTGGTTATCGCGATCCATACCTGACTTGAACAACCAGGTGCAGACGATTGCCTTTTGGCGTACTGAGCGTGAGATCGGCGCCGCCTGCCACCCGCTGTTGGCGGAACACAAATTCGCTGGGCAGATAAATAGGCAATTTGAATTGCGCATCGAGTTCAATGGACGCATCAGCAAAGCTGTCGGCAGCAAGTCCCACGCAACGCGCCAACGACCACATGCCATGCGCAACGGTTTGCTTGAACTGAAACGCCTGCGCCGTGCGATCGAATAGATGAATCGGATTGAAGTCGCCCGATACGCGCGCATAGCGCCGTCCTGTGTTTGCAGCAGCACTCACAATCTGTTCTTTCACTATCCGATCGGCATCGCGTTGTGCGCGCTCAATGCTGGGCCGTTTGCCCGGCGTGACGCGTCGCGCCAGCATGGTGCTGACTTCTTCCCACACCAACTTACCGCCCGCTTCGCAGCGAGTAATGATGTCGTATTCCTGACCGCTGTCGGTCTCACGCAAGGAGTTGTATGTCACTTGCAAGTCCAGCTTGCTATTAGCTGTGATCGGCTGCGCCTGCCGGATCACATTGCGTATGTGCACCAGCCCCAACACTTTTACCGGAAACAGTTCGTGTGTGAACACACGCAAATGCAATGGCATTGCCAGCACATGCAAGTAGGTGTGCGGCAACACGTTGCTTGAAGTAAAGCCGCAGATGTCGGCATAACGTTGCAAGTGCGCTGGATCGATACGCACGTCATGCGCCTCGACTATTAACGATGGCGGCATGACATCGCTGGCTGCCAGCAGTGGTTTGCCGGCAACCAGCACTTTGCAGAACGGCCACACCATCGAAGGCAGACCGCGATAGCGGAGCGACGCAGACATCAAGGCACTCGCTGATTGATCTCGATGCTCACGCTACCCTGCTCGCCCTGTTTGGCGAAGGAATAATCGGCCGTGCCAAATAGGTCGCCGCTTTGCTCGGTGGGCATGCCGCTATTCGACAAGCGGGCCACGATCTGCACCTGGTCGGCACTGGCCAGTGTGCGGGTCGGCAACATGGCATCGTCGGCACTCAACTCAATCTGCAACGGCAACTCGGTGGATTGATGACGTTCTACCGCCAATGGTGGACCGGGCTGTGCGGGATTACGCGCCAGAATGAATAATGACATTGGCGTTTTAAGTTGTTGTTGCAACGTTGGCGACAAGCTCACCTTCACGACTACCTTGCGTGCGTTACTTGCAGCAGGTACGGACTTTGCACCCGCCTCGCCGAGTTGTTGATCGAGATCCTGAATCTGTCGTTCCAGCAGCGAGCGTATCTGCGGCGGTGGATTCATACCCAACATGGTTTTGAAGCGATCGCGCGCCAATGGCAGATTGTCGAGTTGCAATGCGACCAGACCGCCATACCACAGCGCTTTGGGATTATTCGGCTGCAACTGCAAGGCCTGATCGATCAACACACCGGCACGACCGCTTACCGCAGTTTGATCGGTGAGCACCAGCGCTTCGGCGAGGCCGGTCAATACTTCCACATCCTTGCCCTGCGTCAGGTCATATGCCTTTTGATAGGCATTCACACCCATTGGGAACGCACCCGCCCCCACATAACCGCGGCCCAGCGCTTTCCAGCTATCAACATTATCTGGCTCGCTGTCGGCTTTGGCTTGCAAGGCGGCAAGCTCCGCCTGAACTTGTACTTGATTAGCTTGTTCCTGAGTCGCCGCCTGTGGCGTGTCTTGCCACGACCAATTGGTCTTGCCGACATAAATCGCGCCAGCCAGCAAGCTCATCGTGAGGCTGGAAAGGATAAACACCGACACGCGTTGCGGCGACGCTTCGCCATCTCCACGCTTGAGCAAGGGATAGCCGATCAATGCAATCGCAGCGAGCAGCATCAACACACAGATCGATACAAAAACAATCATGCCGTCTCGCTTTGCTCTTTCTCGTCATCTTCAGGCTGCTGCGCTGCCAATCTGGCGCGCTGCAAAACAATGCGCACCGCTGCGAACGCACCGATCAATAGGAACAACGCCGGTCCCAACCACAGCAACCAGGTGCGCTGTTCGAATGGCGGTTTGTACAGCACGAATGCGCCGTAACGATCGGTCATGAACTTGAGCACTTGCTCATCGGTTTTGCCGGCGGCGAGTTGTTCGCGTAGCTCACGACGCAAATCGCCGGCCAGTGTTGCACCGGAGTCGGCGATGGTTTCGTTCTGACACACTAGACAACGCAGTTGATGCGTCAACGCTTCGTAACGCGCTTGCAACTGCGCATCTTCGAATGCCGGCGCGGAATCGACTGCCCATGCCAATGAAGAGAGGCCCACCGATGTGAATAAAAGCAGAAAAACAGCGATCAGCTTATACATGTGGTTTTCGCATCCATCGCTGCTTTGTCGGGTGCTTGATTGTTGATGACGGGTTTGAACACGCGTTGCCAGACCGCGTCGGTCATGGCGCCAATGCGTTTGCAGAGAATGATGCCCCGCTCGTCCACCAGAAATGTCTCCGGCGCGCCATACACACCAAAATCAATCGCAGTACGGCCTTCCACATCGAAGCCGGTTGCAGAATAAGGATTGCCCAGTTGCGACAGCCATTGCTGCGCCAGAGGCAGTTCATCTTTCCAGTCGATGCCGACGATAGGCGCAATGCCTTCGCTGGCGATTTGCAGCAAGTAGCCATGTTCGTGGCGACACTCGGCGCACCATGTCGCCCAGACGTTAACGAGATGCTTCTTACCGGCGACATCGGTATTGCTGACCTTGAGCTGCGGGTCTTCGACTTTCAACAGCGAGTAGGTGGGTGCCGGTTTGCCGAGCAATGGCGATGGCACGTTGGCAGGGTCACGAGATAAACCGACGACAAAAAAGCCGATCAATACGACAAAGATCGCGCCGGGAATCAGGTAACGCCACATCGCTCAGACCCTCGCCGTGCCATCGGCAGCCACGGCGACTCGCGCCGTTTTGACGCGATAACGTCGATCCAGTACACCGATGAAACCACCTATCGCCATCACCAACGCGCCCAGCCAGATGAAGCGCACCAACGGTTTGTATTGAATGCGGAAACTCCACACGCCATTGCCGAGATCGTCGCCCATGGCGACAAACAGATCGCGTCGCCATTGGTAATCGATGCCGGCTTCGGTCATGGGCGACGTCTGCACGCGATACACACGCTTCTGCGGGTGCAGCACCGCGACCTCATTGCCATCGCGTGTAATGCGCACCGTGCTTTGAATCGCGTCGTAGTTGGGGCCACGCACTTTTTCCATCTGCAACAGCTTGAAGTCGTAGCCGGCAATCTGCGTGCTCTGACCGGTAGTGAGGCTTAAGTCTTTTTCGATCTTGTAAGTCTCGACGGTGGTTGCGCCCAGCACAAACAAGCCTAAACCGATATGCGCCACGCTCATGGCAATGATGCCCGGCGACAAGCTATGTCCGGCCCGCAGACGCGACACGGGATCGATCAGTGCGGACAGCATGACCCATGCGCCCGCCAAGGTGCCAATGAATGACAGCAGTGAAAAATGACTGTATGTCCACAAACCAAATACCGCCGCAAACACGGCCGCCACGGCCAGCATCGATAACAATGGCGTGCGCACACTCGCCAACTTGCCATGCTTCCAACTGGCGTGCATGCCCACCGCCATCAGGAACAACAGCGGTAACATGGGAATCAGGAACACCACCGAAAAGTATGGCGGACCGACGGAAATCTTGCCGAGATTCAGCGCATCGACAAACAAGGGATACAAGGTACCAAGCAGTATCAATGCCGCCGCCACCACCAACAGCACGTTGTTGAATAGCAGAAACGATTCACGCGAAACGATGGCAAAGCCGGCGTCGGACTTAAGACGTGGCGCGCGTACTGCGAACAAAGTCAACGCGCCGCCAATACACAACGCGAGGAACACCAGAATGAATAAGCCGCGACTCGGGTCACTGGCGAACGCATGCACCGATACCAACACGCCGGACCGAACTAGGAAAGTCCCCAACAACGACAACGAAAAACCGAAGATCGCGAGCAACGCCGTCCAGCTCTTGAATAAACCGCGTTTCTCGGTCACGGCAAGTGAATGAATCAATGCCGTGCTCATCAACCATGGCATGAACGACGCGTTTTCAACGGGGTCCCAGAACCACCAGCCGCCCCAACCCAATTCGTAATAAGCCCAGAAACTACCCAGTGCGATGCCGACGGTGAGAAACAACCATGCCACGGTTGTCCACGGACGAACCCAGCGTGCCCACGCTGCATCGAGTTTGCCCTCCATCAACGCTGCGACGGCGCAGGCAAACGGAATCGCTAGGCCCACGTAGCCCGTGTAAAGCAAGGGTGGATGCGCAGCCAACGCGGGATCTTGCAACAGGGGATTCAGATCACGACCTTGCATCGCGGCGGGCAACAAGCGTTCAAATGGATTCGATGTCGCGATGATGAACAACGCAAAGCCACCGCTCACCAGACCCAGCACGCCGAGCACGCGACCGATAAACACTTCGGTCATGGCGCGATTGAACACCGACACCGCTGCCGACCAGATCACCAGTATCAACAACCACAACAACAACGAACCTTCATGCGCGCCCCACACCGCCGCGACGCGATAAAAATTCGGCAACTCGGTGTTGGAATTGGAAGCCACATACAACACCGAAAAATCATTGCGTAGAAACGCAGCGGTGAGACAGGCAAACGCAAACGCAGTGAACACCAGTTGTCCGATCACCGCCGAACGCGCCGCGCCCAGCCACGGCGCGCGCCGCGTCGTTGCACCGGCCAAACCGAAGAATGCCTGCAGCAACGCCAGCGCAAAGGCGAGGATCAACGCAAAGTGTCCGAGTTCAACGCTCATAAGTCAGGTGCCTGTTGGTTCTCGATTCGTTGGTGAGCGTGATGCGCTGTGTCCCCTCCCTGCTATCGCCCGTAAGCGGAGGAGGGAAAGAGTCGATTGAATCGCAAGCTTGATTGATCCCCTCCTCCGCTTGCGAGGGAGGGTTAGGGTGGGGGTGTTTGTTCGAACGCAAGCTCATTATGCCGGATACTCTCAGGGCTTCGTTCCTGCAAGTGGTGCAGTGCGAACGGCATCGCTTGCAGGGTTGGCATTAGCAGCAGTTTCCGCCGCACGTCGCGCTTCATGCGTTTTCTTCAGACTTTCGGCCACATCGGGCGGCATGTAATTTTCATCGTGCTTGGCCAGCACTTCATCGGCGATCAACAAACGCTGACCGGATTGCATGTCGACGGTGGCGTCGACCAACTTGCCGCGCACCACCACGCCCTGGCCTTCGCGAAACAGATCCGGTAGTACGCCGCTGTAACGCACGGTCACTTCGTGCGCAAAGTCGGTGACATCGAATTGAATCTGCAAGCTGCCGGCTTCGCGTTTGACGCTGCCGTTTTCCACCATGCCGCCGAGCCGGAACGCACGATCCTTCGGGGCTTTACCGGCAAACACATCGCTGGGCACGATGCTGTATTGCACGTTGCTCTTTAATGCTGTCAACAAGAACGCTGCTGCAGCACCCACGCCCAGCAGGATCAAGCCAACAAACAACATGCGACGACGACGGGGTGTCATGAACCTGATTCCGAATGATGAGCAGCAATCTGCGTACGACGGCGCGCCTGCTTGAGTTCAATCTGCCAGCTACGACGTGCTGCAAACACCATGAACAGCAGGCCGAGCAGCGTCAGGCCGTAGCACGACCACACATACGCGCCATAACTGCCCATCTTGAACGCATCGCTCAACATCATTGCACCGAGCCACTGACTTCTTTGAACAACCACTGCGCATTGCGTTCGCGACGCAAAATCTCTGCACACAGACCCGCGCACAGCACGGCGCCGAAGAACATCAGGAACGCCAGCATCATCACCAGCAGCGGCGCAATCATGGACGAATCGATCGACGACTTACCGAACACCGACAGAGTTTGTCCTTGATGCAAGCTGTTCCACCACACCACTGAGTACTTGATGATGGGAATGTTGATCACGCCCACCAATGCCAGTACCGCCGAAGCGCGATCCGCGCGAGCGACATCATCGAACGAAGCGCGCAAGGCCATGAAGCCGAGATAAAGAAATAACAAAATGAGTTCGGTGGTCAGACGCGGATCCCATGCCCACCACGCGCCCCACATGGGTCGTCCCCAAATCGAACCGGTGAGCAGGGCCAGCACGGTGAATACGGTGCCCGGTAACGCACAGGCTGCCGCGACGGCATGCGCCAGCTTCATGCGCCAGATAAGACCGATGCCCGCCGCAATTGCCATCATGCTGTACACCAGCAGCGATAACGATGCCGCCGGCACATGGACAAAAATAATGCGGTACGCATCCTTCTGCTGATAGTCCGGCGGCACCACAAACAAGCCCGCATACGCCGCCCACAACATCATTAGCACCGCTGGCCATAACAACCACGGACGCAGAATGCGTGCGAATGCATAAGCCGACGGCGGCGATGCAAGCTTGTGAAACCAGACCCAATTCATCTCGTTACTCTATCCAAGTCGTACTTGGTAGTTAATTAATACCCAGACAGATTTTGTCTGTGCTTATTCGCAAACTGTCTTAGGAAAACTCCCATCAACTGTCATTTCGGCCGAAGGGAGAAATCTTTCTCATTCAAGTAGAACTCAGATTTCTCCCTTCGGTCGAAATGACAACCTCGTTGAGCTTCTTATTCCGACGCAGCGTCGCTTACCTCGAACTCAAACCTATTCAATGCTGATGCGAATGGCCGCCGCCATCGCGAAAGGTCCCAGCACCAAGGCCATCAACAGAATCGCCGTCATCAAACTGATCGGCCCGGTAACCAGTTCACCATGCAAACCCATATCCAGTGCGCGTGCGCCAAAGATCAACACCGGTACTTCGAGCGGCAACACCAGCAAGGCCATCAGCATGTTACCGCGCCGCAGACCCACTGTTAGCGCAGCACCGATGCCGCCCAGCAAACTTAAGGTGGCGGTTCCGAGCAACAACGTCAGCAACATCAGCGACCAGCCATCGCTCCCCAATCCAAGCCCTATTGCAACCACCGGCGCCATCACGACTAATGGCAAACCAGTCAGCATCCAATGCGCCACGGTCTTGGCCAGCAACATCCACGGCAAAGGTTGACCGGACAGCACCCATTGTTCCATTACCCCATCTTCAACGTCCGGTCGAAACAAAGCGTCGGCCGCTAATAGCGAAGCCAGCATCGCCGCCACCCACAAAATGCCCGGCGCAATGCGACGCAGCTCCGACAACTCTGGACCAATCGCCAACGGAAACAGCGTGATGACCACCACAAAAAATACCAGGGGTTGCAACACTTGATCCCAGCGCCGCGCGGCCAGACGCAAATCGCGCGCAATCAACAAGCCAGCCAGCTTGAACGGCGGCAACTCAGTCATTGCAATTGCACGCTGCGCACACCGGCATGTCCGGCAAGCAATGCCTGATGCGCCGCGGCGATAATCATGCCGCCCTTCTCTAGGTGTTGCGCCAGCAACGATTCCACCACCGCAATGCCGCTGACATCGAGATTGGTGATCGGCTCATCGAGCACCCATAGCGGCACGTTCGACAACAGCAATCGCGACAGCGCCACGCGGCGTCGTTGTCCCGCCGATAACACGCGCGCCGGTAACTCGGCGCAGTGTGGAATGGCTACTGCCTGCAATGCTGCGCGGCACTCTGCATCGCTGACCTCGCGGCTCAAACCCGCTGAGAAACGCAGATTTTCCAGCGCCGTCAGATCCAGCTTCAACGCATTGCTGTGACCGAGATACAGCATGTTCTGTCGATAGTCGGCAGCGGCAGGTTGCCCCTTCCAGAATAATTCGCCGGACTCAGGCGGCAGCAAGCGCGCAATCACGCGTAACAAACTGGTCTTGCCCGCGCCGTTAGGACCGTTGAGCTGCAGCAGTTGCCCTGAGTCGAGCAAAAAGGAAATGCCACGCAGCAAGTGATGCTCGCCCCGCCACAAATGCACATCGCGCACTTCAAGTGCGCCCGTCGCTGTGCTGGCGAAACGCTGGGCTTGAACAGATGACATGAAATACTGGGCGCGGTCCGGCAGGTAAACGTGGCGCGATAGTAACAGATCGAATTCAGCGGCCTTTCGTCGTGCGAAAACGACGTGAATACGGCTACAATCGCGCCCCTTCCTGTGGCGGCTTAGCTTGCCCATTCTGTTGAAAAGACCGTAGCGACGTGCCATGCATCGCCCGCTTGGTCTGACTTCAGGATGCTCACCTTCTGGCGGTGTGGCGGAATTGGTAGACGCAGCGGACTTAAAATCCGCCGATGTTAAAGTCGTACCGGTTCGATTCCGGTCACCGCCACCATGTATCACAGTGTGCAAAAGACACTTGATCGGCCGCGTCCAGCGACAGGTAAGTTAGCAAAACTAAGGATCAGGCGATGAAATTAAGTCGACGGAAAGTTGCCGCTCTAGCCTTCGCGCTTCTGGTCCTCACATTCCGGGCAGATGAGTCCTTTGCCAGCGAAGGAATCCTTCTAAGTAACGTTCCCCGAGGAGCTACAAAGCCGCAGCTCATTGCGATAATCCAGCAGGCATTTCTCAATCGGCAATGGAGCGTTACCAAGACAGACGAATCTTCGGTAACAGCCAAACTTGATCACCGGTCGTACGATTCCGAGATGACGATTTCGATATCCGGCAACACGCTAACGTATTTCGCGGCCAGCACGTTCACGGAAAAATCACACATACAAGCCGGAATGATCGGCGCTGACCGTAAACTCACACGAGATGTACCGTCTGCGTGGATTTTGAATTTGCGTAAAGACATTTCACAGACGGTATCGGCGATTCCCAGCCCAGACACCACAGGTGGAACAGCATCGGCTCAAAACCCTGCTGAACGCCTAAAGGCCTTGGAAAATCTACGCAACTCGGGACTCATAACTGACCAGGAATACACACAAAAACGACAGGCCATCATTGAGGCACTTTGAGCACAACCCGATAGCGACTCAAGCGTCAGTTCTTTGCCAAGCGTTCCAGCATGCCGCGCAACTGATTGAGTTCATCGCTGCTCAACGGCGAGAAGCGGCGGTTCAATGCCAGACTGACTTCGTCTTTCAACTTGGGATATTGCTCGGTGCCTTGCGGGGTGAGCGTGATTTTGACGACGCGTCGATCATCCGATGAACGCTCGCGGACGATGACAGCCTTTTCTTCCAGGCGATCCAGCATGCGGGTCATTGAGCCGGTGTCGTATTCCAGCACACGACACAGTTCGGCAGCCGTGGTCGCAACGCCCTCGGCAATACGCCGCAGAATGATGAACTGCGCAGCCGTGAGACCGTAAGGATTCAGGCAGGCATCCATCTCCTGCATCATGCGGGTACGCACACCCGTGACCAGGTAACCAATATATAAACCGGGATCATCGTTACCGGAAGTTTGCGCGGCCGTGGCCGGCGCATCGGATTTGTTGCCGTACTCGCTCATAGTCGACTCACCGTGCACCCGTTGATTGGCATTCTGCGTGAATGCGTGGATGGTACATCCGCCAATGTCCCAAAGCCCAGTCTCAACACGACTGAGATGGCCATTATTGTCGTGCACCCATTTCTTGTACTGAGCTTGTATCGATCTTCTGGTCCGATCGAATCATTGTATTCGAACCATGCGATCAGGTCGGCTGAGTCTGGAGGCTAGGGTCGGAATCGAACCGGCGTAGACGGCTTTGCAGGCCGCTGCATGACCACTCTGCCACCTAGCCCTCGGTTAACAGCCGCACGGCATATCTACTTCACCACTCAAACAGATCTCGGACAGATCGAATGGCAGATCGAATACCGTGCCTCATAAGCGCCAAACCCCGGTAGCACCGGGGTTTGTACTAGCGGAAATTGGAGCGGGAAAAGGGGCTCGAACCCTCGACCTCAACCTTGGCAAGGTTGCGCTCTACCAACTGAGCTATTCCCGCAACACTCCTGAGAGGCCGCGTATTCTAAGGGCTGATCAGTGGCTGTCAACACTCAAAGCGAGCTTTATTTGCCGATAAGTCGACAGATATTTCGAGTACTTGCGTAGCCAAAGGCCGCATTTACAAGCGCTCATCACGGCGCAGACTTCTTCAGCTCCGGCCACGCCGCGCTCAAATAAGCCACCATCGACCACAGCGTCAGCGCTGCAGCGGTAACCAGGCATGCCACACCCAATTCCAGCACCGGTATGCCCAACAGATCGTCGCGATACAACATCATCGACAAACCGGTCATTTGAAAAATGGTTTTAAGCTTGCCCATTGACGAGACCGCCACCTTGCCGCGTGCGCCGAGCTCAGCCATCCATTCGCGCAAGGCGGAAATGGTGATCTCGCGACCGACAATGATCGCCGCCGTCACCGTCACCAGAATATGCGGGTTGAAATGAAATGGCCGCAGATACACCGGCTCATCGCTCACCAGCAGAATCAATGCGACCGCCACCATCAACTTGTCAGCGACCGGATCGAGGAACGCACCGAGTGCAGACATCTGATTAAGACGTCGCGCCAGATAACCATCGAGCGAATCGGTGACCGCTGCCGCCACGAACAACAACGCCGCAGCCGGCTGCGCCCATTGATACGGCAGATAAAAAAACACCACCACCAGCGGGATCATGATGATACGGGCGAAGGTCAACGCATTGGCGATCTGAAATTTCACAGTCACAGCTTACCCGCTCGCGGGACGAATAAAGGGTCTGTTAGCAACTAATGCATCGCTGCGACGGGACCAGCAAGACTCAAGACGCGACGCACCGAGCGCAGTGTACTTAACGTACTCAAGCGAGGTGCAACAAAGTCTTGAGTCTTGCTGATCCCGTCCCTTCGGGTTGGGCCTCTGAAAGCGTCATGCGTCCAACGTTCAATTCAATTGGGCTCGTCGCTCATTTGGAACGACCAAACGTCGCTCCTCGCGCCTAGCCTGACGCTTTCAGAGACTCCAACGCAGCGATGCATTAGTTGCTAACAGACCCTCATTATGCGTCTGGATGCAAGCTGGCAAAGATCAGCTCGGCCAGCGGTCGACCGATACCTTTCACCTGTTCGATATCCACAATCGCGGCGCGCCGCAATCCCTGCAGACCACCAAACTGTCGCAACAACTCACGCCGCTTGTGCGGACCGAGACCATTGATGGCTTCCAGCACCGAACGTTGTCGCACCTTGCCGCGGCGCTGACGATGCCCAGTGATGGCGAATCGATGCGCTTCATCCCGAATGCGTTGCACCAGATGCAAAGCGGCCGAGTCGGCCGGCAGTATAGTGGCCGCCTTCTCACCGGCCAAGAACAGTCGCTCCTGTCCCGGCCGCCGATCCGCGCCTTTGGCCACACCCACTAACATCACACCGGTGATATCCAGTTCTTTCATCACCTCTTCGGCGATAGCGAGTTGATTTTCACCGCCGTCGATGAACAACACATCCGGCAGCGCCACTTCGCCACGCTTGATGCGCGCGTAACGACGCGTGATGGCTTGACGTAACGCACCGTAGTCATCGCCGGGTGTCAGGCCTTCGATATTAAAACGACGATAATCGGCCTTGATCGGCCCTTCCCTGCCAAACACCACGCATGACGCTACGGTGGCTTCGCCCATGGTGTGACTGATGTCGAAGCATTCAAGTCGCGATGGTGGTTGTTCAAGGCCCAACGCAGTGGCCAACGACTGCAACTGCGCCGCCACGGTGGCTTCGCTGGTTTGCTTCATACGCAAGCCCAGCTCGGCGTTGTTGCGCGCCATCAACAGCCAGCGCGCACGTTGGCCGCGCACCTTGTTGCGCAGACTCACATTGTGTTTCGCATGTTGCGCCATCGACATTTCGATCAGTTCGCGATCTTGCATCTCGACGTCGACCACGACCTCAGCGGGCGCTTCGTGACTCAAGTAATACTGTTCGACAAAGCTGGTCAGCAATTCATCGCGCTCGGCCAGACCCGCACGTGGAAAAAATGTCGCGCTACCCAGGTTGCGTCCGCCGCGCACAAATACAATGGCCACGCAGAATTGTCCGGCCGCTTCCGCGCACGCCACCACATCCAGATCGCCGGCGCCGCGACTGTTCATGGTCTGCGCTGCTTGAATGCCCTTCACCGCTTGGATGCGATCGCGCAGACGCGCGGCACGTTCGAACTCCAACTCTGCAGCAGCACGCTCCATGCGTTGCGCCAGTTCGCCCACCAGTTCCTGATCGCGACCATCCAGCACCTTCACTGCATCGGCCACATCCTGCGCATAGGCCTCGGCAGTAATTTCATTCACACACGGCGCCGAACAGCGTTTGATCTGAAACTGCAAACAGGGTCGCGAACGATTGGAAAAGAATGTGTCCTCGCATGGACGCACCTTGAACAGCTTCTGCAACGCCAGCAAGGTCTCGCGCACCGCATGTGCATTCGGATACGGCCCGAACAACTTGCCCGGCAGCTTGCGCGAGCCACGATAAAAACTGAAGCGAGGAAACGGATGCGCCGACAGATGAATGTAGGGAAAGCTTTTGTCATCGCGCAGCATCACGTTGTAACGCGGCCGATGCTTCTTGATCAGATTGCATTCCAGCAACAGCGCATCGATCTCTGAGCCGGTGACGGTAACTTCCATGCCGGCGATCTGCGCCACCATCGCCATGGTCTTGGCGGTTTTCGGTTGCGCGGAAAAATAACTCGCCACGCGATTCTTCAGATTGCGCGCCTTACCGACATAGATCACCTGCCCCGCCGCATCGAGCATGCGATAGACGCCGGGATGCGCGGTTAATGTGGCGAGGAAGGATTTGGCATCAAACTCAGACATTATTTTGCTCTCCCGCGAGGAGAGAACCAGAGTGACGACGTTTCGTAGGGGCGCGATTCATCGCGCCCTTCCGACTGCGCCAAAGCGGGCGCGATGAATCGCGCCCCTACGAACGTTAATAGCTCCATTGCCAATCGAATCAAACTGACTTATCCAGCAGTTCCCTTGCCCGCGCAAACACCTGATGAAACATCGCCTCCGTCAAACGACCGGTATTGGTGTTGTAACGACTGCAATGATAGCTATCCAGCAACACATGACCGTTCGGCAGTACGTGCTCGGCAGCATGACCGAACTTGTAATCGGCGACGCGCAAGTTGAATGCCCGCAACACCGCCGTATGCGCAATGGTGCCCAGCGCCAGCAGCACCGAGTTGGTTTGCAATGCATTCAATTCAGTATTGATGAATGAACTGCATTGCTTGATTTCTGCAGGCAACGGTTTGTTCTCGGGCGGTACGCACTTCACGGCATTACTGATGCGGACATTCTTGAGTCGCAGACCATCGTCGCGCGAAGCTGAAGTCGGTGCGGTGGAAAAGCCATAACGATACAAGGTGTCGTATAACAAGATGCCCGCGTAGTCACCTGTAAAGGGTCTGCCACTGGCGTTGGCGCCATGAAACCCCGGCGCCAGACCAACAATAATCAACCGTGCCGCAGCATCACCGAATGGCGCAACCGGCCCGCAGTGATAATCGGGATAATCGCGCTTTCCTTGCTGCAAAAACGCAGTCAGGCGTGGACAACGAGTACACGCCGGATCGAAAGTATTTAAAGTGGTTTGAGTCATACGCCAAGCATAACAATCCGGCGCGTGACGTGGCACATTGAATAGACCTGCAGCGTTAAGACGCTTCGACAGGCTCAGCGACCGGATTGCTGTGTTCCGGTCGCTGAGCCTGTCGAAGCGTCTTAAGCACATTGCGAAAACTTACCCGTCACTTCACTACTACTCCTGCTCGTCAAACCATGCGCCTGTTGTTACTCAACAAACCGTTTCAAGTCCTCACCAAATTCAAGACCGAAGATGGTCGCGCCACGCTCGCTGATTACGTCCATGCGCCCGGGTTCCACCCTGCGGGACGACTCGATTACGACAGCGAAGGTCTGTTGCTGCTCACCGATCACGGCCCACTGCAAGCGCAGCTGAGCAATCCCAAATGGAAAGTGGCCAAAACCTATTTCGTGCAAGTTGAAAACCATCCCAGCGTACAGGCGATACAGCAACTACAGCGTGGCGTATCGTTGATGGATGGCCTCACGCTTCCGGCCGATGCCGAACTTATTGATGAACCAAGCTGGCTGTGGCCACGCACGCCGCCGATTCGCTTTCGCAAGAATATTCCCACCGCCTGGTTGAAACTGACGATCAAGGAAGGCCGCAATCGCCAAGTCCGACGCATGACCGCCGCTGTCGGTCATCCCACACTGCGCTTAATTCGCTGGTCGGTGGGACCGTGGACGATTAAAGGCATGCAGCCAGGTGATTACAGGCAAACAGCCAGCAGTGAACTGCAAGCGTTCGTGAGGAGTTCACACAAAGCGTAGCGGCATGCATGTATGGCGTGGTCCTAACCGGTCACCATTCCTTATCGTTGATGCAAATCCGCGATGCGCATTGCCAGCTCCAACGCCTGCTCATAGTTCAAACGCGGGTCGACCGTGGACTTATAAGCGCGCTCAAGATCGGCATCAGTAAGACCACGCGCGCCGCCCGAGCATTCGGTGACGTCATCACCGGTTAATTCAAAGTGAACCCCGCCCAGCAATGAACCTTGTTCGCGATGAATACGAAATGCCGCTTCCACTTCTGACACGATATTTTCAAAGCGGCGCGTTTTAAGTCCGTTGCTGGCGGTCTCAGTATTGCCATGCATGGGATCGCAAATCCACAACACCGGGCTGCCAGTGGCTCGCACTGCTTTAATCAAAGCAGGTAGATGCGCATCGATGTTGGCTGCACCCATGCGATGAATCAGCGTGATGCGTCCCGGCTCATTGTTGGGATTGAGCGTGGCGATCAGGCCCTGCACCCATTCTGCATTCATGGTTGGACTAACCTTGATACCAATGGGATTGGCGATGCCACGACAGTATTCGACATGAGCGCCATCCAACGCCGCGGTACGCATACCGATCCACGGCATGTGCGTCGACTCGTTGTACCAACGTTGCTGGCGCTTGATGAAACGCGATTGGGCCTGCTCGTAGTGCAGGTGCAAGGCTTCATGACTGGCGTAGAAATTGACGCGGTCCGATTCTTCGATCGTCTTGCCACGCATGGCTTCGAAGAAATCCAGCGCATCGGAAATGGAATTGACGATGCGTTCATAACGATCGCGCAGCGGCGAGTGACGCACAAAATCCAGATCCCAATATTCAGGATGATGCAAATCGGCAAAGCCGCCATCGATCAACGCACGTACAAAGTTGAGTGTGAGCGCCGCTCGCTCATAGCCACGTAACAACAATTGCGGATCGGGCTCGCGATCTGCTGCGGTAAAGCCAGGACGATTGACGATATCGCCGCGATAACTGGGCAAGGTAATGCCGTTCTTCGTTTCAGTATCAGCCGAGCGTGGCTTGGCATACTGACCAGCCATGCGACCGATGCGCACCACAGGTTTCTTCAAGCCATGCACCAGCACCAGACTCATCTGCAGCAGGATCTTCAATTTTTTGGCGATGAGATCCGAATCGCATTCGGAGAACACTTCTGCACAATCGCCGCCCTGCAACACGAAACGCTCACCGCGTTGCGCGGATGCGATCTGTTGTTTCAGTGCTTCGATTTCCCACGACACGACCAGCGGCGGCAAGGCCGATAATTCGGTGACCACTTGCTTGAGTGCATTCATATCGCGATAGACAGGTTGCTGCTCAGCTTTGAATTGCTGCCAGCTATCGGGTTGCCACGGATGTGAGGGATTTGGTTTGTTCATGGGGCGATGCTAGCACCACCGGTAAATATTGGATGCCTTCTTGTAGGTCGGGTTTTAACCCGACATTCCGAAGACGTCGGGTTAAAACCCGACCTACAAGAGAGATACCAATCTACACCGCTTCTTTCTGCGCCGACTGCAGCTGCTCCTCAAGCCGCTTCGCCGAAACCGGTATCGACGTTTTCAGTTCCTGCGCAAACAGCGACACGCGGAACTCCTCAATCATCCACTTGAGTTTGTGCAGCTCGATCTGGCGCAACGATTTGCGTGCGTCGAGCTGGCGATAGCGTTGCACAAATGGTTGCACCTGTTGCATGAGTTGTGCATCGCGCGCCACGTTGCCCGCAAGACGTTCAAGACGTTTGCCTGCTGCTTTGAGATAACGCGGCAGGTGACCAAACCAGGGTTGCGTGGTGGTTCGTAAAAAGTCATCGGGCAACAACTGCTTCAGTTGCTGATCCATATCAGCGAGTGCGTCTTTTAACACCGGCGAAGCAAGTTTGCTCATCGCCTGACGCACCGCACGCCATTCCTTGAACAACGCCGAAATGGTGTTGCCCAGCGTCACAACTACTGAATTCAACTCACTGCGATGACGCTCGATCAGCGCTGCAAATGCCTGCCTGTCGCGCGGTAACGGCTGATCGTCATGCAGGAAACATTCGCGCAACGCGCGCTCCGCCAATGCATCGGCTAACGGCCGTTGACCACTGCTGCCCTGCCCCAACAACATCAAATCGTGATTCGCAGCGAATTGTTGTCGCGCAAACTTGTATTGCTGTGGCAATGCCAACACTAGTAATCGCAGCACGCCATCACGCATCACCTGTTCGGCGTGTTGCGGATTACTGAGTTCGACAACGGCCACGTTGTCGCCCTGGTCCTGCAACGCGGGATATACCTTGAAACGCACCGACTTGCGCTGCACTTCGCGTTCAACCGGCAACTCGCCGCATTCCCAACTGCGCAAGTTTTCGGTTGGTGTGTTCGTAGCCAACGCAAGCGGCGCAGGTGGTGCAGCGGCGACCGCCACTTGCGATTCACGCAGCAAACGTCGCAGTTCACGGCCTTGTGCGACAACGCGTCCTTGCAAATCTTCAACGCGCACATAGGGCGTGAGATGCGCCGGTAGTGTCAGCGCCTGCAAATCTTCTGCACTGAATGCGACACCGCTGTGTTGCGTGACCCATTGCGCCAACCAGCGATCGGGCTGACTCCCGGATGTCAGTTGTTGTTCAAGTTGCGGTAATACTTGCGCGGCGAATTGCGGCACCGGCACAAAGTTCTTACGCATTGCCTTGGGTAAGGCACGCAGAATTTCGGTGATGCGTTCCAATCGCCAACCGGGCACGCACCACGCCAGTTGCTCTGCACTCAACGCTGCTAGCACCGGCTCGGGAACAACGATGGTCACACCATCATCAACTTGCGTAGGCTCAAACTTGTAGCGCAACGCCAATCGATTGCCGTTGGTTTCGATAAAGTCGGGATAGACGGCGGCGTTGTAGTCGATCAACTCACGACGCAGCAGATCTTCAACACTCATACGCAATTGCTGCGCTTCCAGGCGCTGCTCTTTCAGCCAGCCATTGAGAGCGGTCGCCGAATGTACATGCGCCGGTAGTTGCTGCAGGTAAAAGTCCACTTGCGCCTGCTCATCCACCAGCACATCGCGACGACGAATACGCGCCTCGATGGCTTCGACTTGGCGAACCACCGCGCGATTGTGAGTAAGAAAATCCGCCTTGATATCCGACTGCCCTTCCACCAACGCGGCGCGCACAAAGATCTCGCGCGCCTCCTGCGGCGCGACGCTGGCGTAATTGACACGACGCTGACCAGACAGGCTTAAGCCATACAACGCCGTACTCTCGTAGGCAGCGACGAAGCCGCGCTGTGCTTCCCAATGCGGTTCGCTGTAACTGCGTTTGAGCAAGTGCGCGCCGGCCGCTTCGATCCATTGCGGCTCGATGGCCGCCACCATGCGCGCATACATGCGCGTGGTTTCCATCAAACTCGCGGCCACCACCCACTTGGGCGGCTTCTTCGCCAGCGGCGTGCCAGGTGCGATGACGAAGCGTGTATTGCGCGCGCCCAGATACTCGCGATTTTCATCCAGAGTGCCAATGCCGCCGAGGAAGCCACTCACGATAGCTTGATGCAAATCAGCATAGTTGGCGTCCATTTGATTGGGACGCAGACCCAGCTCGTCGATGGCCTCACGCAATTGACTGTGCACTTCCTGCCATTCTCGCATGCGCAGGAAGGACAGAAACTGTTCACGACACCATTTGCGCAGTTGATTGCCGGATAGCTCGGCCGCGCTGTCATGAAATTTTTTCCATACCGCGAGCACGGTCAGAAAATCAGAACGCGCATCGGCATACGACGCATGATGCTGATCAGCTTTTTGTTGCGCTTCCTGCGGACGTTCACGCGGATCTTGCACGGAGAGAAATGCAGCAACGACCAGCATCTCGCGCAAACAACGATGGTGATCGGCCGCCAACAGCATGCGCGCAAGTCGTGGGTCCAATGGTAGTGCCGCAAGCTGTTTGCCCAGACTGGTAATGCGACGCGCATCGTCAACGGCCTTTAGTTCCTGCAACAGACGATAGCCATCGTTGATGAGCTTCATTTCCGGCGGATCGACGAACGGAAACTCGCTGGGATCGGGCAAACCCAGCATCGCCAGTTTCAGAATCACACTGGCGAGATTGGTGCGCAGGATTTCCGGCGCAGTAAATTCATCGCGCGTGTTGAAGTCGTCTTCATCATAAAGACGAATACAAATGCCTTCGGCCACTCGACCGCAACGACCTTTGCGTTGATCGGCGCTGGCGCGCGCGATTTTTTCAATCGGTAAACGCTGCACTTTGCCACGCACGCTGTAACGACTGATACGCGCAAGGCCTGAGTCGATCACGTAACGCACACCGGGCACAGTCAATGACGTCTCCGCCACATTGGTGGCCAGCACGACACGGCGATTGCTATACGGCGTAAAGATGCGTTCCTGTTCACCTACCGACAGGCGGGCGAACAACGGCAGGATCTCGGTGTTGCGCAACTTTGCATCCTGCAACACCTTGGCGGCTTCGCGAATTTGTTTTTCACCGGGCAGGAACACCAGCACGTCGCCACCAATACCGCGCGCATCGTGTTCAAGCTCCTCCACCGCGGCCAGCACACCTTGTGGCAACGACAACTCCACCGACTCTTCGTCCTCGGAATACAACGGCCGATAGCGAACTTCCACCGGGTAACTGCGACCCGATACTTCGATCACCGGCGCATCGCCGAAAAAGTTGGCGAACTTCTGCGGATCGATCGTCGCCGACGTAATGATCAACTTCAGATCGGGACGGCGCTTTAATACCTGCCGCAACACACCCAACAACAAATCAATATTCAAACTGCGTTCGTGCGCCTCATCAATAATCAACGTGTCGTAGCGACGCAGCTCGCGATCGGCTTCCAGCTCACGCAGCAGAATGCCGTCGGTCATTAACTTGATACGACAGTGAGGACCCGTGTGGTCGGTGAAGCGCACTTGATAACCCACTCCGCCACCAACGGTAGTGCCCAGCTCTTCGGCAATGCGATTCGACAAAGCCCGTGCAGCAATCCGTCGCGGTTGCGTATGACCGATCACGCCGTACAGCCCGCGGCCTGCTTCGAGACACAACTTGGGCAATTGCGTGCTCTTACCTGAGCCGGTAGCGCCGCAGAGAATGATGACTTGATGCTTGGCCAACGCGTCGATGAACTCTTGTCGATGCGCGCTGATCGGCAGCTCTGGGTCGTAGTCGAGCTTGAGCGGCACTGCGCGCAACGCTTCAACCTGCGCCACCCCCGCATCGACGCGTTGCTGCAACTTAATAAAGCCGTCGCTGATATCCTGATCTTTGGCGTGATGCGCGCGCAGGCGCTGCCATTCCCGATCCAGTCGCGGCCGCTCGCTGATGCGCGTGAGCGCGATGCGTTCGCGCAATGCATTGAGCTGGCTCTGCGTGATGGCCCGAATGACGGCTTGAGTATCGTTATTGGCCATCACTATGCGCCCAGCAATTGCACTGTGATGCGTGCGCCGCCCAGATGCGAGTAGCCGATCTCCACACTGCCGCGATACAACTCGGCGAGTTCACGCACCACCGACAAGCCAATGCCCTGCCCACTGATGCGTTCGTCCAATCGCGTGCCGCGTTCCAATACGTGTTGGCGCTTGTCGGTAGAAATACCCGGACCATCGTCATCGACCACAATGCTCAAGCCGGTGCGACGCGAATCGGGAATCGTTAATGGCTGCACGTTGATACTGACTCGTTCGCGACCGTATTTGAAAGCGTTATCGAGCAGGTTACCGATCAGTTCCATGAGGTCGCCTTTGTCGGCGAGAAACGCACAATCAGGCGCGACTTCAGCGGCGCAGGCAACACGTCGCTCGAAGTACACCTTCTGCAAGGTACTGACCAACGGCTCAACCACCTCTTTGAGCATGACTGGCGCAGCGCCCAACGTGAGGCCCGCAGAAGCAGCGGCGCGTTTTAATTGATAACGGACGATGTCGTCCATGCGGCCTACTTGTTCATCCAGTTGTCGTGCGCCCTCGATGCTGCGCAGCTCGGGCGATGACAACTGATTGCGAATCACCGCCAGAGGCGTTTTCAAACTATGTGCGAGATTGCCTAGTGTGTTGCGATAGCGCCCCATGCGTTCGCGCTCGCTGCGCAGTAGCGTATTCATGTTTTCGGTCACGCCAACCAGCTCACGTGGATAACCCGTGCCCAGTTCGGCCAATCGCCCTGCTTCGATAGCTTCGATTTCATGTTCAATACGTCGCAATGGTTTGAGCACGTTGCGAAACAGAATCGCTAGCGCCACGATCAGCAGCAAGGTCAAAAAGGCAAAGCCGCCGAACAGGCGCACGCGAAAAACTCGTAGCTGCGCGTAGTACTGCTCCATGCTCTCGGCGACACTGAAAACAATGTCTTCCGATTTGCCGTTGTTGTATTCCCAATTCAGTCCGACACTCAAGGTGAGCACCGGCGTGCCATTAGCCATACGGCGTTCGCCGAATGCACGCGCGCCAGGCTTTACATTGACAATGAATGGCACGCTCGTTCCGAGCAGCGAAGGCGATACCCAGAAAGCCGTTTTGTCGCGTTTGGCCAATTGACCGTACAGACCGGAATTCGGACTCAAAAAACGCGCATCGAGCAATTGATTGGCCGGCATCAGTTTGTTGCCGCGCTGCTCTTCGGTAGCGGCCATCAACACCAGCGATTGAATATCGAGCCGATCGTGAATTGCCTGTTCGCTGGAATCGCGAAACACCGAGTCCAGCACCACGATCGTGACGCCGAAGAACAGCACCAACAACAGACTGACGGTGACCAGCAAGCGAGTGCTGAGTGAATTACTGAACATTCCCAACTAATCGAAGTGGCATTTTGGCAATTGGCGATCGTCATTCCCGCGTAAGCGGGAACCCAGGACAATAACGATTTTTCTATAACTGGATTCCCGCCTACGCGGGAATGACGGCTAGTGAGCACACAAACAAACAGGCCTGCGAGATTCGCAGGCCTGTTAATTGTATGTCGGTAGAAGAGATATTGCTGAGAAGCCGGCCGCCGCCTCTTCTGTAGGTCGGGTTTTACACCCGACTCGGGGAGCGGATGTCGGGTATAAAACCCGACCTACAGGAAAGCCTCGGTATCAACATTCGCCGCGCATTACGAACCTACGATGCCGCCAACGCCGCGCTCTTGCGCTCCAGTGCAAAGCGATAGCCGCGACCACGCAGAGTTTCAATCGGACGATAGGTTTCATTGGGATCGAGCTTGCGGCGCAGACGACCGATGAAGACTTCGATGGTGTTGCTGTCGCGATCGAAATCCTGTGCATACAGGCGCTCGGTTAATTCGGCTTTGGATACCACTTCGCCGGCGCGATGCATCAACACTTCCAGCACGCGATATTCAAAGCTAGTCAGCTCGATATTGCGGCCATCGACAGTGACTTGCTGACTGCGCGTATCCAGCGCGACCGGACCGCCTTGCAAAATGGATTGCGCCCAGCCCGATGAACGTCGCAATAGCGCCTGTGCACGCGCCAGCACTTCGGGAAAATGAAACGGCTTGGCAACGTAGTCGTCGGCGCCGGATTGCAGGCCTTCAACCTTGTCCTGCCATTGATCGCGCGCGGTGAGAATCAGAATGGGAAAGGTCTTGCCTTCAGCGCGCAGCCGCTTGATGACTTCAAGACCTGACAGCTTGGGCAGGCCCAGGTCGATAACGGCAAGATCCAGCGGATATTCCCGGCCGAAGTACAAGCCTTCTTCGCCATCCGCTGCTTGATCGACATTGAATCCAGCTTCGGCAAATTGCGCCACCAGTGAGGAACGCAGGGAATTTTCATCTTCCACAATCAACATGCGCATAAGGATCACCGATTGTCGTTAACGAGTTACTGCAAAAATTGCGGTTGAAGGAGCCCCAATCAACAAGCTCATCAAACCGCTTAAGTCTGTCATCCGATCGAAGAGAAACCTCGAGGGCCGCATGCTCTGTAAGCCTCGCAAGCGATCACGATGCACTGGCATTAAAAACCAAAAATTTCTCGGCGCGTAGGAGATGACAATTAATTAATCAGAACTTCCGTAAGACAACGTAACGATTGCCCTGTCAGTTGATGCGACCAGTGCGCGCATCCACTGTTACTGTCCAGACTCTCGATCTGTCCGCACTCAACAACCGGATTCGATATACCAATTGACCGCCCTCGGTCACGGTATCGGTTTTCACGGCGGTGGCATTGAAACGCGACTGCACCATCGATACCGCATCGCTCAACGCCACTACCCGCTCGTCCAGTTCGTATTCCCGACCAGGCGTGCGTAGCTCTTCGCGCGGAAAGCGTCTGCCAGAAGGCCAGTCGCCATCGGCAGGACGGACAAAGTGATCGGGTGCAAACTCTCGACTTGGTCTGTCGCGACCGAACTCGCCGTTGCGGAAATCAGGCCGCCCGCTTCGTTCACTACCCCGATCATTGCCTCGCTCACCGCGCCCATCAAACCCCGGGCCATCGGGTCGATCGGCCGAAGCCTGCGTACCCCAGCCGAGCGACAAAATGGCGGCAACCAGCAGTATGAAATTTCGGTTGGTCATGACGCCCGATAGTGTATGTGAGTGCCGTCGCGGCTGCACGACAGCACTCACCGATGTGCACGCTCAACAACACAGCTGTGAACTGCGTTGCTTAACGCACTACATCCACATCTGTGCCGACGCGCACTTGCACGCGATTACCCGGGTCATACGGCATGACGGTGTGGTAATCGCGGCCGTGGTACACATAGGTCACGCGATAACCATCGACACGTTCTTCGTAGTCACGTTGTGTAGAAACTTCGCAGCGTTCGACGTCGCGCGTCTCGATACCGGCGTTGCGTGCCGATGCATCGTGGCCCACCGACGCACCCAACGCCGCACCGGCGACGGTGCCGAGATTGCGCGAATGACCACTACCGAATTGATGACCGATCACGCCACCGATAATTGCGCCAAGAATGGTCGGCGTCGCACTACGCGGTTGCGCATACACTTCACGCTCTTCGTTCCAGCATTCGCGGCGCGGTGAATCGATAGCAACACGACGTACGATGGGGTCCACATCCACTACGCGCGCATAGTCGTAATCGACACGTGGTTCGTACACGCGATATTCGACGCGCTCGTCGTAGCGATCGTCATCGCGATCCCAACGACCGTGAGCCCAATAAGGTTGATTGGCGGAAGCAACACCTGCTGCCACCAGTCCCAAGCCCAGGATAGAGCTGCGGACAATGGACTTAAGCATGGTATTCATGATCGGTTCCTCGTTTAAAAGTCCGGCCCGAAAATTCGGTGCGGAAGCTCTACTGAGCTTGGAGGGAACTTTAGGCGTGTGGCTATGAATGCTTCCTGAATGGTGTTCAGGAAGAGTTTGGGGGTTGTGGATCAATTGGTTAGAGAGCCTTGCCGTGGTGACCGGCAAATGTAGGAGCAGCCTATGGCCGCGAATAATTAATCGCGGCCCCATTTATTCAAGAAGGGCCGCTCCTACAAAAATCCGTCGCAACGCAAGAGCGGTTCGCGAGCCGCCGCCCCTACGAATCAATGTTTGAAGAGATCACTCACCTCAAGAGATCTTCAAACAGCATTATCCCCATCGGTCACTGCACCCAACGATGCGCTGCTGACCGTGCGTGCATACTTTGCCAGCACACCTCGCGCGCTCTTCGCTGCCGGCGCTTTCCATGCAGCACGACGTGCATGCATTTCTGCTTCCGTTACGTTGCAGTTGATGGTGTTCTTCACTGCATCGATGGTGATTTCATCGCCATCCTTGATCAATGCAATCGGACCGCCGACGGCCGCTTCCGGCGAGACATGTCCTACCACGAAACCATGGCTGCCACCGGAGAAACGACCATCGGTAATGAATGCGACTTTGTCTCCCAAACCGCGCCCCATGATGGCGCTGGTGGGGCTAAGCATCTCGCGCATACCCGGCCCGCCTTTCGGACCTTCATAACGAATCACCAGCACATCGCCGGCGACGATGTCGCCATCGAGAATGGCTTGCAATGAAGCCTCCTCGGAATCGAACACGCGCGCGCGACCGGTGAAATGCAGCCCTTCCTTGCCGGTGATTTTCGCCACCGCGCCTTCCGGTGCGAAGTTGCCGTAGAGAATGCGCAAATGGCTGTCGGCTTTGATTGGGTCATTGAAGGCGTGCACGATGTCCTGATTCTTTGGGTACGGCTTCACACCACGCAGATTCTGCGCCACGGTCTTGCCAGTAACGGTGAGGCACTCGCCATGCAGTAAGCCTGCATCGAGCAACATCTTCATCAACGGTTGAATGCCGCCGATCTTCACCACTTCCGACATCAGGTACTTACCGCTGGGTCGCAGGTCAGCCAACATCGGCACGCGCTTGCCGACGCGAGTGAAGTCATCCAACTCCAGCTTCACGCCGGCACAATGAGCGACCGCCAGCAAGTGCAGCACCACATTGGTTGAGCCGCCTAGAGCAATGGCCACCGTAATCGCATTTTCAAATGCCTTGCGAGTGAGAATGTCCGATGGCTTGATGTCTTTTTTGATCAACTCCAGCACAGCTTTGCCCGCCGCTTTGCAATCGTCGAGCTTGGTGCGCGATACCGCCTCCTGTGCCGAACTATTCGGCAGACTCATGCCCAGCGCTTCAATCGCCGAAGCCATGGTGTTGGCGGTGTACATGCCGCCGCAACTGCCGGGACCGGGAATCGCGGTCTTTTCCACTTCCAGCAATTGCTTGTCGTTGATCGTGCCCTTGGCGTATTGACCCACCGCCTCGAACACCGACACCACATCAGTATGCTTGCTGCCGGGCTTGATGGTGCCGCCATACACAAACACCGAAGGACGATTCAAACGCGCCAGCGCCATCATGCAACCCGGCATGTTCTTGTCGCAGCCGCCGATGGCGACCACGCCATCGAAGCCCTGTGCGCCGGTAACGGTCTCGATCGAATCGGCAATCACTTCACGTGACACCAGCGAGTAACGCATGCCCGGTGTGCCCATCGAAATGCCATCCGACACCGTGATGGTGCCGAATGTCGTGCTCTTGCCACCCGACGCATCGACCGAATCGGCAGCCGCTTTCGCCAGCTTGTCGATGTGCATATTGCACGGCGTCAGATTGCTCCACGTCGAAGCAATGCCCACCGACGACTTTTTGAAATCCGCATCCTTGTAACCCACTGCCCGCAACATCGCGCGACTCGCCGTTTGTTTCAGACCATCCACCACGATGCTGGAGTAGTGGCGAACGTTGGGCTTATTTGTCGCTTTGGGGCTGGAAGATTTGGCAGCGGTTTTCTTCTTGGACGGCACGCGTGGCATAACTCACCTGTTGGAAACGAAGTCGCCATGGTAAAGCGCCGTGATCGAATGACAAGCACGAAATGACCGAAAATGTTCCGGTCACTGAGCAGCGCAGCGTGTCGAAGTGTCTTCTCCGTCTTATTTTCCGTTCGCTAAGCGCTTGGCGCCATCATGCTCTTGGTACGCAGCTCAATAATCACCACTCCGACCAGTGTCACCGCACCACCCAGCAACATGCGACCGGTCAGTACATCATGATTGAACAGCACGCCGGCGATCATGCCGAACACGGTGGACAACACGGTCATGGGCGCCACGCTGCTGACGGGATAACGCTTGAGCAAGTAAAAAAATCCCGACTGGCCGATCAGGCTTGAACCCAGCGCCGCCGTCAACACTGCGCCCCATGCCAGATAGCTCGCCGATGCTGCTGCCGCTATCGGCTGATGTTCGAACAGCAAACTCAGGCCAAGCACCACCGGCAGGGCGAATACGGAGATCCACGCCTGCAATTGCATGGGACTGATGCCACGCAGTCGTTTCACGTACACCATACCCAACGCTGCCGACAAACCCTGCAAGGCCACGCAACTCAACCCCGCGAGATAACTGAACGCACGCGGATCGAAGCCAATGATGAAGACACCGATGAACGCCAGCGCGATGCCGGCCTTACGCCGCCAGTGAATCACTTCGCCCAGCATCAACACCGAGAGCAGCGCCGAGAACGGCACAATTAATTGCGAGAAGATCGCAACCGTCGATACATCTTTGGACAAGCCACTGCCCAGTGCCAATAAACCAAAACCGCCCGCGCCAGTAAACATCGCAACGCGAAACAAATCGGCCATCTGTCCCGGAAACCAGCGCAGCCACGGCCCGGCAATCAGCAACATGATGAGCAGCCGCAACGTGGCAAAAAAGATCGCGGGAATTTCGTGCACACCGAGCTTGGTGGCGAACAGATTCAATCCCCACATCAAATTGACGAGCACCAGCAGAGCGAGGTGATGCGGTTTTAACCAGTGATGATGCGTGGCGGTAGACAAGTTATTTCTTACAAGCTGCAGCGGCGAGGCATGCCTCGCCCTTCTTAAATGTCGGCAGTCGGAGGGCGACTCTTGAGTCGCCCCTACATCGGAATATTGACAGCGTTTGTATCACACCAAATCAGTCGCAATCTCGATCTTGCCGCTCAATACTTTGTGAATCGGACACTTGTTGGCGATGCCCAATAAGTAAGCGCGTTGCTCATCGCTCAGCTCGCCTAGCAACTCGATCTTGCGATCCAGGTGATACACGCCATCGGCTTCAGTATGGGTGATCGTCACGCGTACATCGGTGAGCGGAATCTGTTTGCGCTTCGCCACCATGGTCAAAGTGAGCGCGGTGCAAGCGCCTAACGCGGAATCCAGCAAACCGTGACCATCAGGGCCTGCGTTGTCACCGCCGTGCTCAAGAGAGATATCGGCAATCAACTCGTTGCCATTGACCTCGATGCGCTGCTTGAATTTGCCGTCGGCGGCTTTTTGAACTTTAACCATCGCCTCAACCTCTGTTTTGAATAAATTCAGCGAACCCCTGCATGAATGCGCTTAATTGCTTGCGCACCGCATCGTCAATCAATTCACCGTTAGCATCGAATGCCTGATGCGCCCGCGACACCATCAAGCGTCCACCGAACCAGGCATGCATGCCTAAGGTACGTAGGGTCGGCAACCATGCTGTCTGCGACAACAGCGTGCCAAACCCGCTGGGCGACGCACCAATGATGGCAATTGGCTTGTTACCGAACACCTTCGATGCATCCGCCGGCGGTCGCGACAACCAATCGATTGCGTTCTTGGTGACGCCCGGAATGGAGTTGTTGTATTCCGGTGTCACCAGCAAAATGCCATCAGCGGCAATGATACTGTTCTTCAGTGTCTGCACGCTGGCCGGAATGCCGCTGCTGGCTTCGAGATCACCGTCATATAAAGGAATGCCTTTGATGGCGCCGATCTCCAGTTGCACATCAGGTGGCAATACTTGTGAAGCCGCGCGCAGCAGCGCCGAGTTATATGACCCAGCGCGTAAGCTTCCCGAGATGCCAATAATGTTGATGGGCCTGCTCACGCGATTCTTGCCTCGATTGGTTGACCTGCGTACAAAGGTAACCGAGTAGTGAAGGATTGAATATATAGTTATTCATCATGTCGCCGCTGGCGCTTCCAATAGATAGATCTCTTCGTAGGGGCGGTTCGCGAACCGCCCTCCTGAACTCACAAGAGTGTCGTTCACGAACGACCTCTGCGGGGGAAATAAATCCGGTGCAGGATGACTCAGGTCGCTGAGCAGCGCAGCGTCGAAGCGTCCTCTCCTCTGACAACGCACTGGTACGATTGCAACTGAACTGGTATTGCTCGCATGACCAAGCCCACCACCACAGAACGCCTTGCCACCCGCGACACCCTGCTCGGTGAAGGTCTGCCCATTCGTCGCGCGTTGCCAAACAAAGCGCGCCGCACGATCGGTGCATGGTGCTTTCTCGATCACGCCGGCCCGATGACCATGAAATCGCATACGGAATTTCGCGTCGGCCCGCATCCGCATATCGGTCTACAAACTTTCTCGTGGATGATTGCCGGCGAAATTCTGCATCGCGACAGCCTGGGCTACGTGCAAGTGCTGCGTCCCGGGCAAGTCAACTTGATGACTGCAGGTAGTGGCATCAGCCATTCCGAAGAAGCCATGCCGATTACCGAGCCCATGCAGTTGCACCTGGCACAGTTGTGGATCGCCCTGCCCGATTCAAAACGCCACTTGCCGCCCGCGTTCCAACATTACCCGGAATTGCCCGTATTCAATCAAGGCGGATTCAATATCACCCTGTTAACCGGCGAACTTGCGGGGCGCGTATCACCCGTGCATGTGCATACGCCACTATTCGGTGCCGACCTCAACTGCGCGGCACAAGCAGATGCCACGCTTACCTTGAATACCGATTTTGAATATGGAGTGTTAGTGCTCGAAGGTGAAGTCACCGTCGATGGCGAATCACTGGCCTCTGGCACCTTGCTTTATCTCGGTACCGGTCGGACGCAACTGCGAATTCAAGCCAGCAGTCACGCACGTGTGCTGTTACTTGGCGGCGAACCCCTCAATGAACCCGTATTGTTATGGTGGAATTTCGTCGCCCGCGATGCAGCTGAAATCACTCAAGCCACGGATGATTGGAATAACAGCAACCGCTTTGGCGAAGTGAAAGGCTATGAAGGCGAGCGATTGGTGGCGCCGAGCGTCGAAGGATTGCATCTTCGGAAATAAATCCGTTCCGCGTAGGTGCATTCGTGAATGCACCCCTTTGGGCAGAAAAATTTTGCCGCTATCGCCACGAATTAGATAGCGCATACTCGGCGCACGCCAACGTGGGCGCACTATCAAGCGGATGGATTTATGATTGGGCCCTCCGCACACCAGCCGTTACTCGATATCACCCTGCGAGTCGGTTGCCATCTCGTCTACGAAGTGACGGGCACAGCGACTTTACTGCTCAACGTGCAACCCCTGCGCGATCGCCAGCATATGATTACCGGCGAATCGTTGAGCATGGGTCAGAACCTACCCATCGAAGAATTCGTCGATGCCCACGGCAATCATGTGTATCGGTTGGTACTGCGCCCCGGCACCAACATCATTCATCACGACGCCATTCTCGCGGTGCCGTCGTTGCTCGATAACTGGCAGACCACCAACACCACACCAACACCGGTGGAAGATCTGCCGCCTGAACTATTGCGCTACACCTTGCCGAGTCGCTATTGCGATTCCGATCGCCTCACCAACTTTGCCTGGGAAAAATTTGGCCATATCGAACATGGCCTGCCGCGCGTGCAAGCGATCAGCGAATGGCTGCATCACAACATCAGGTATCAATACCTCTCTGGCCGTCCCGATCTGTCGGCAGGGGATGTGCTGCAACGCGGTTATGGTGTCTGCCGTGACTTCGCGCACCTTGCTATCGCGTTGAACCGCACGTTCAACTTGCCCGCGCGCTATGTCACCGGCCATGTTCCCGACATTGGTTTTCCCGATCCCGAAGGGCATATGGATTTTCACGCCTACGCCGAGGTCTATCTAGGCGGCCATTGGTACACCACCGATGCTCGCTTTCATGTGCCGCGCATCGGGCGAGTGAAAGTATCGTGTGGACTGGATGCAGTAGACGGTGCGTTCTCCACCATCTACGGCGCCGCATCGCTTAGCCACTTTGAGATTTGGGCATATCAGATTGCGCGCGGCTCGGTAAATGTCGGCGATCCGATCGATTTGTCGCGACGGATTGATAATCAGTGGACGGTGATGACGGATGCGGTTTATTAAGTCGCGACGTCGTAGGTTGGTGCTGAACGAAGTGAAGCCCAACTCTGAAAGGATGTTGGGCTTCACTTCGTTCAGCACCAACCTACCCGAGCTGAGTGCGGCACTGTGTCTACGTCAACTGAGATAGTCATCTCATTCAGCAAAGTCAATGCCACTTAAAATTGCGCGCAGCCCTTTAATGGGAATGCCACTTTTTTGGTAGATTCAAACTAACGGATGTCACGTGAACATCGCTTTACTGATCGATTGCGAAAATGCCGACCCCAAATCGATTCACGGCATACTCGATGAGCTAGCCAGCCGAGGCACGACGAACATCCGCCGTGCATATGGCAATTGGAGAAATAACGGGGGATGGGAGGCAAACCTGCACCCTTTTGCCATCCAGCCCATACAGCAATTCCCCTATACAAAGGGTAAAAATGCGATCGACATGTGTATGGCTATTGATGCCATGGAACTGCTTTACTCGGAGCAGATTGATTGCTTTGCGCTTATCACCAGCGACTCTGATTTCACACCCCTGGTATTAAAATTGTTAGCCAAGGGAAAAACCGTGATTGGATTTGGCCAAAGCAAAGCGCCTGAGCCGTTCAAGAATGCATGCAAGCCCTTTATTCACACAGACGATTTTCACGAACCTACTGCGGACAATCCAGCGCCGCAACGAGCAATCAAGAAATCGTCGAACGAACTAAAGGGCGATACGGAGTTGCTGAATGTATTGCGCAGCGCGATCGATGCCGAAGCTGAAGATGATGGCTGGACTCATTTGGGGCGCATCGGTCAATACATTGCAAATAACAAACCCTCACTCAGCCCCAAAAACTATGGATATTCCAAATGGGTCGCACTCATACAAGCGACCAAGTACTTTGAGGAAGAGACGCGTAACAACCATCCATACTTTCGCAAGAAGCGCAAACCAGCGAACACCGAGCCTGAGATTCGCGGCCCATCCAGCGAATAGAATCTACCGAAACCTTTCCCGCAAATACCCAAACAACATCCTTACACACTGCGCCTCTGCTCCCGAAGGCCGACCCGGTCGATCCTTAGGATTCCACGCATACAGATCGAGATGCGCCCATTGCTTGGCTTTGCTGACAAAGCGTTGCAGATACAGTGCAGCGGTGATCGCACCGCTAAAACCCGAGCTGGATGAGTTATTAACGTCAGCGATCTTGGACGACAGCTCATCGTCATACGGTGCCCACAATGGTAAGTGCCACACCGGGTCTGATTCACGCGTACCTGCCGCCATCATGTCGCTGGCAAGCTGCATGTCTTTAGTGAACAGCGCTGGCAACTCAGGTCCCAAGGCTACGCGCGCAGCGCCAGTCAAGGTCGCCATGTCGATTAACAACTCCGGCGCGTCGGCATCGGCAAGGCTTAGTGCGTCGCAGAGAATCAAACGGCCTTCGGCATCAGTATTGCCGATTTCGACTGTGAGCCCACTGCGTGTCTTGATCACATCGCCGGGTCTGAACGCATTGCCGGAGATAGCGTTTTCGACGCAAGGAATAATCACGCGCAAGCGCACCGGCAACTTGGCTTGCATGATGAGTTGCGCCAACGCCAGTGTGCAGGCGGCGCCGCCCATATCTTTTTTCATCAGCAACATGCCCGATGGCGGTTTGATATCGAGCCCGCCGCTGTCGAAGCACACGCCCTTGCCGACCAAGGTGAGGCGCGGATGCTTTGCGTCGCCCCATTCGAAATCCACCAGCTCTGGCGCAACGGCGGCAGCACGGCCAACGGCGTGCACAGTGGGAAAATTGTTTTGCAGCAAGGCGTCGCCCGCATAGCGACGCACTTCCGCACCGTAGCGTCGTGCAACATCGACGACTTGTTGGGCCAATGCCTGCGGCGTGAGATCACCTGCCGGCGTGTTGATAAGATCGCGTGCCAGCGTGCAGGCCGCATTCACGGCAAGTGGCTCATCGATGTTCACCCCCACACTTGCAACCAGGGTGCGCGGTTTGCGTTCCGGCTGTTGCTTGTACCGCTCGAATCGATACTGGCCATACTCCCAACCTAATGCGAACTGCTGCGCAGTCTGTGCGTTGAGGTCGGTCTGCACTACGTACTGGCCTTCGGGCAAACGATCCACCAGTGAAGCGGCGCTCCACATGTTGATCGCTTCTTCGTTGCTGCGCTTGCCGAGGCCCAACACCACGGTAGCGATGCCGCCTTGCTCGTTGGGAAGCAACACCAGCTTGCCGCGCTCACCACGAAAACTTTGCAGGTCTAGCCATGCCTGCGCTGGTTTCGCTTGTTGTTGTCGCCAGGTGCTGAACTCGTCTTCGTGCAACAACAAAATCGGTGTGGCAGCAGCAGCGGTTTGATTGAGCAGCATGAAAATCTCGCAATGAAAAATTTCGCCAAAATTTTGCGGAAGGACTTGCCACCGGCAAATTTACACGGATGACGATCCCAAAAAATTGGTAGCAAGGATAGCAGGCAGTGGCTAGCGTCCCGGCCCTAGAAATTACGGAGTTAGGCGCTTTCGACCATTGACAAATCAGGGCCTTGTGTGATGCCATTGCGCCGCTTTTTTTACAGGCTGTTTTCTTGAATTTTCACACCGCAAATTTTGCCAAGGTCAACGTACCGGCCAACTCACTGGCAATGGCTTTAGTCTGGAAGGTCGCCGTACCGCCGACAGCCTTCGCGGGAAACTGAACTGAAGTAGCCAACGCATCTCAGCCCAGCAAACCCCGCCAGCATGCAGCGGGGTTTGTCGTTTTTGCCGACATGGTTTTTTCTGGAATGACTTTCGGGATTTGGTTTCGATTTTGTTTTGTTTCGATCAGTTGATTTTATTTAATTACTAACACTAGTTACACAAGGCCATCCTTCAGGAGCCACGACAATGCAGATGTACTCGCAGAAAGACGTCAAGAAGAAAGCGCTCGCCGGCGCTCGCATCGCCATCCTCGGTTACGGCAGCCAAGGCCGCGCCCACGCGCTGAATCTCAAAGACAGCGGCTATGACGTAGTGGTTGGCCTGCGCAAGAATGGCGATAGCTGGAAGAAGGCAAAGCAAGACGGTCTAGCCGTCGCCGAACCTCAGGAAGCGGTGAAAGGCGCGAAGCTGATCGCGTTCCTGGTGCCGGACTTGGCGCAGAAAGATCTGTACAAGCTGGTGCTGGACAACACTTCGCTGGGCGCCACCATTCTGTTCGCACACGGCTTCAACATTCACTACAAGCTGATCAAGCCACGTAAAGACCTCGACGTGGTGCTGATTGCGCCGAAGGGCCCCGGCCACTTGGTGCGTCGTCAATATCAACAAGGCCGTGGCGTGCCCTGCCTGATTGCGGTTAGCCAGGACGCAACCAAGAGCGGCTTCGACAATGCACTTGCTTATGCAGACGGCATCGGCGGCACCCGCGGCGGCGTCATCAAGACGACTTTTGCAGAAGAGACAGAGACTGATCTGTTCGGCGAACAATCAGTACTGTGCGGCGGCACCACGGAACTTGTGACCAAGGGCTTCGAAGTGTTGACCGAAGCGGGCTACCAGCCTGAAGTCGCTTACTACGAAGTGATGCACGAGCTGAAATTGATCGTTGACCTGTTGCACGAAGGTGGTCTCGCCAAGATGCAGCAGTATGTCAGCGAAACCTGCAAGTACGGCGACCTGACCCGCGGTCCACGCATCGTCACTGCTGCGACCAAGCGCGAAATGAAGAAGGTGCTGAAGGAAGTGCAGAACGGCAAGTTCGCTCGTCAATGGATTGCGGAAAACAAGCGCGGCCAGAAGAAGTACAAGGCTATGCTGAAGAAGGACCTGGCGCATCCGATCGAAAAAGTGGGCGCGAAATTGCGCGCTCGTATGCCTTGGCTCGAAGAGTAAAAATTGTAGGGGCGCAATTCATTGCGCCCTTGTCTTTACGCATCGCACGGGCGCAATGAATTGCGCCCCTACGCCAGACACAAAAATCTATGACCACTCTCGATCCCAACCGCCTCGAAAATAGAGTGTTGATCTTCGACACCACCTTGCGTGATGGCGAACAATCACCGGGCTGCAGCATGACGCAGCCGGAAAAACTGCGAGTTGCCAGAGCACTGGCGGAATTGGGGGTGGATGTGATTGAAGCCGGTTTCCCGGCCGCCTCGCGTGGCGACTGGGAATCTGTCGCAGCGATTGCTCGCGAGACTCACGGACCACGTATTGCCGGTCTCGCGCGTTGTCATCGCGACGACATCAACAAAGCGTGGAACGCCCTGAAAGCTGCGGCCAAACCACGCATTCACGTTTTCCTGGCCACCAGCGCCATCCATCGCCAGTACAAGTTGAACATGGCGAAGGACGAAATCATCAAGACTGCAGTTGAGGGCGTGAAGATCGCTCGCGACCTGTGCGAAGACATCGAGTTCTCGCCGGAAGATGCTTCGCGCACCGAGCTTGAGTTTCTCGCTGAAGTGGTCGCTGCCGCGATTGCCGCCGGCGCTACCACCATTAATGTGCCGGACACCGTGGGGTACACGGTGCCGGAAGAATTCTTCGATGTGTTCTCTTATCTGAAGAAAAATGTGCCCGGCATCGACAAGGCCATTCTCTCGGTGCACTGCCACAACGATCTCGGTATGGCTGTCGCTAATAGTCTGGCAGCAGTACGCGCCGGTGCGCGGCAAATCGAATGCACTATCAACGGCATTGGCGAACGCGCCGGCAATTGCTCGTTGGAAGAAGTGGTGATGGCGATCAAGACTCGCGACAACCAGTTCAAGGTGCATACCGGCATCAACACCACCAAGTTGTATCCCACCAGCCGTCTGGTCTCATCGATCACCGGGATGGCGATTCCGCGTAACAAAGCGATTGTGGGCGAGAACGCCTTCGCACATGAGTCCGGCATTCATCAACACGGCATGCTGCGTAACAGTTCCACTTACGAAATCATGCGTCCGCAGGATGTGGGTTTGTCACGTACCAACCTGGTATTGGGCAAGCACAGCGGTCGTCATGCCTTTCGCGAACGCGTGAAAGAACTCGGCTTCGAGCCCAGCGATGAGGAAATCAATCAACTGTTCGAGAAATTCAAAGCGCTCGCAGATAAAAAGAAAGAATTGTTCGACGGCGATATCGAAGCACTGGTGATGCAGGCTGAAACCGACACACCCGGTCCGTGGCAGTTGGTGGATGTGCAAGTCAGCACCGCGCCTGGCAAAGCCAAGGCCGATATCAAACTCAAACATGTTGATGGCCGCGATGTGAATCAATCCGTCGTCGCTGCCGGCCCTGTCGATGCAATCATTAAGGCCATCGAACAGGCAACACATCTGCAAGCTGCGCTCGCCAAGTTTGAAGTGCGCAGTGTGTCGCTGGGTGAAGATGCCCAAGGCGAGGCGTTGATCACAGTCGATCACGAAGGCCGCAGTTATCGTGGCGTGGGCTTAAGCACCAACATCATTGAAGCGGCGGCGTTAGCTTTCCTTGAAGTAGTGAATCGCATCGAGACCACGCGTAACAGTGCGGAGCGCCGCAGTGTGGAGCGAACAGGCATTACCAAGGCCGATGTGACGGTGATTTGAATGTTGCAGATTTACCCGTGACCAGCAGTCGCAGAAGCTAAATGACAGCATGCAACCATCAGATCGTCATTCCCGCGCAAGCGGGAATCCAGTCAAGGGCGTGTCGCGAAGCGACTCATTAACTGCTGGATCCCCGCGTGGGCGGGGATGACGGTCCATCAAGTAAACGACTTTTACAATAGTTAAAGCCAGACACGAACGAGTAGAACCATGCCCATTACTGAAGCGAAATACATCTGGCAGAACGGCAAACTGGTGCCCTGGCAGAGCGCGACCACGCACGTGCTGGCGCATGCGTTGCACTACGGTTCCACGGTGTTTGAAGGCGTGCGCGCTTATGCAACCTCGAAGGGCCCGATCATTTTTCGCTTGAAGGAACATACGCGTCGTCTGTTCGATTCCGCGCGCATATATCGTATAGACATTCCCTACTCTCCCGCCGACATCAACAATGCCTGCAAAGAAATTGTGGTGGCGAATGGTTTGAACAACGGCGCTTATCTGCGTCCGTTTGCCTATCGTGGTTATGGCGAAATTGGCGTCGCGCCGAAGAATCCACCGCCGATTGAAACCGTAGTCGCGGGTTTTGAATGGGGCGCGTATCTCGGCGCCGAAGGCATGGAGAAAGGCATCGATGTCTGCGTCTCGTCATGGCAGCGCCTGGCGCCCAACACCATTCCAGCCATGGGCAAGGCGGCGGGTAATTACTTGTCGAGCCAGCTCATCAGTCTCGAAGCCAAGCGTTTGGGTTTTGCTGAAGGCATCGGCCTGTCGACCGATGGCACAGTGAGCGAAGGCGCGGGTGAAAATCTGTTTGTGGTGCGCGATGGCGTCATTCACACGCCGGGCTTGGGCAGCTCGGTGTTGCAAGGCATTACTCGCGATAGCGTCATTCAACTGGCCAAGGCGCATGGCTTTGAAGTGCGCGAGCAACCCATTCCACGCGAACTGTTGTACATCGCCGATGAAATGTTCTTTACCGGTACTGCCGCTGAAGTCACGCCAGTACGCTCCGTCGATCACATTCCTGTTGGCTCGGGTAAACGCGGCCCAGTCACCGAAGCGATTCAATCGGCCTTCTTCGGTCTGTTCAACGGCAAGACCGCCGATAAGTGGGGCTGGCTGGAAAGCTGCGAAGGCTATCAGCCCAGCGCCAAGTCGGCTTAATCAAGCAAGCTTAAAGCTTGGCACTTTTCATCCCCCCTCCCTAAGGGAGAGGGCCAGGGTGAGGGTGCTCCGCACTTTGTTACCCTCATCCGCAGGAGAGATGTGATTAGCCATACAAAGCGTCCCTCACCTACCTTTCAATCAGAAGGACGCTGAGCGAACACTTCACTCATTCATAACAGGCTGTCTCGTCACATTTACTGACGAGCCACCATGCCTGCAGCTTCTGCCCGCATTCGCATAGGAATATCCGGCTGGCGTTATCCGCCGTGGCGCGGTTTGTTTTATCCGCCCGATCTGCCACAACGTTTGGAGCTGGAATATGCATCCGCTTGCTTTCCAGTGATCGAGCTAAATGGCTCGTTCTATTCACTGCAACGACCAGAAAGTTACGCGCAGTGGTACGAGCAAACACCTGACGATTTTATCTTCACCATCAAAGCGCCGCGTTACATCACGCACATTCGCAGGCTGCGGGATATTGAAGCGCCGATGGCCAATTTGTTTGCTTCCGGCGTATTCAACCTGAAAGAGAAATTGGGACCATTTCTCTGGCAATTTCCACCGTCGTTCAAATTCAATGCCGAGTTGGTCGAGAACTTTTTTGCACTACTGCCGCAAGATGGCGAAGCGGCCACACAACTGGCACGCAAGCGCGATGCCTTTATGCGCGGCCGTACGCGGTTGGCGATCGATGCCAATCGACCCATGCGCCACGCCATGGAAATACGCAACGAAACTTTTCTCGATACTGCGTTTATTCGCCTGCTCCGTAAGTACAAGGTGGCGTTAGTGATTGCCGAAACCGCGGGACACTGGCCATTACGCGAGGACATTACCAGCGATTTCGTGTACCTGCGCCTGCATGGCGAGAAGCGTTTGTATGCCAGCGGTTATTCCGATGCATCGCTCACACGCTGGGCTAAGCGCATCGCCGCTTGGCATCAAGGTACGCAACCAAGCGACGCCCAACTTATAGAACCAGCTGCGCCGCTTAGAAAAAAGTCACGCGATGTGTTCTGCTTTTTCGACAACACCGACATCAAACTGCGCGCACCCTTCGATGCCGCCAGCATCTCAAAGAAGTTGCATCTACCTGAGCGAAAGCCTGTCGTTAAGTATCGCAAGTAACGGTGGATCGCCACCGAACTTGTGCGCCCTGCCGTGGAAACTCTCACGCCATCGCCAGCGACGATGGCCCCTTCGACATTGAGCAATTCATTCCTGGTAGCAAAGCGGGCATGATGCTCCCTTAAAATTCAGTTTCGCCCGTCATTGTTGAGAAATGCCCATGAGCGCGCCTAAAACCTTGTTTGAAAAAGTCTGGGAACGTCACGAAGTGGTTCCGGAAACAGCAGACACGCCGGCAGTTTTATATATCGATCTGCATTTGACGCACGAAGTGACCACGCCACAAGCCTTCTCGCTATTACGGCAGAAAGGTTTGAAAGTGCGTCGCCCCGATTTGACGCTGGCGACCATGGATCACTCAACCCCCACCGATCCGGAAATTATTGCCGGCCGTATTCCCATCAAGGTGAAATCGGCGGCGCAGCAAGTCGAACAGTTCGAAAAGAACTGCGCTGAATTCGGCATCGAACTGCGCAATATGAAATCGCCGGAACGCGGCATCGTGCACGTCATCGGTCCCGAACTCGGTGCAACCCAACCCGGTAAAACCATTGTGTGCGGCGATAGTCACACGGCAACGCATGGAGCGCTCGGTGCACTGGCTTTCGGTATCGGCACTACGGAAGTCGGTCATGTGCTGGCCACACAATGCTTGTTACAGCGTCGCCCGAAAACCATGGCCATCAATGTGAACGGCCAGTTGCCGGAAGGCGTGACTGCAAAAGATTTGATTCTTGCCATCATTGGCAAGATCGGTGTGGCTGGTGGCACGGGCTATGTCATCGAATATCGCGGCTCGGCAATCGAAGCCTTGTCGATGGATGCACGCATGACCATTTGCAACATGTCCATCGAAGCGGGCGCGCGTGCCGGCATGGTTGCGCCGGATGAAACCACCTTTGCGTACTTGAAAGGCCGCCCGAAAGCACCACAGGGCGCCGCATGGGATAAAGCAGTCGCCGATTGGCGCACGTTGAAAAGCGATCCCGGTGCGAAGTTTGATCTGGAAGTCGACATCGATTGCAGCGAACTCACGCCGATGATCACTTACGGCACCCATCCCGGCATGGTGATTCCGGTCAATGGCAAGGTGCCGGATCAGACCAACGATCCCGTATTCATGAAATCGCTTGCGTACATGGGTTTGCAACCGAACGAACAACTGCTCGGCAAACCTATTCAAGTGGTGTTCATCGGTAGCTGTACCAACTCGCGTTTGTCCGATCTGCAACTCGCTGCCAGTGTGTTCAAAGGCAAGCATGTCGCGCCAGGCGTGCGCGCCTTGGTGGTGCCGGGCTCACAAGGCATCAAGAAACAAGCCGAAGCGTTGGGACTGGATAAGATTTTCCGCGACGCCGGCGCTGAGTGGCATGAGTCGGGTTGCTCAATGTGTCTGGGCATGAATGGCGATACCGTAGCCAGCGGCCAATATGCGGTGAGCACCAGCAATCGCAACTTCGAAGGTCGTCAGGGCGCGGGCTCGCGCACGATATTGGCGAGTCCAGCGACGGCGGCGGCTTCGGCGATTCGTGGTTGTGTTGCCGATCCGCGTGAGCTCCTTGCCTAACATCGTAGGGGCGAGGCATGCCTCGCCCTACACATGAATTCAATGTAGGGGTTCGATTCATCGAACCCTCCTACTCGCAAGACACATATATAGAGAGCTTCTTATGGAACCGTTACGCATCATTTCTTCCAAGACTGTGGTGATTCCGTCTTCCGATATCGATACGGATCAAATCATTCCGGCGCGTTTTCTCACCACCACCACACGCGAAGGCCTGGGTGAACATGCCTTCTCCAACTGGCGTTACAACGCCGATGGCAGTTTGAAATCCGATTTCATCTTGAACAAGCCGGAAGCCAGGGGCTGTCAGATATTGGTTGCCGGTAACAACTTCGGCTGTGGTTCATCGCGTGAACATGCGCCATGGGCCTTGCTCGATTACGGCTTCAAGGCTGTCATCAGCACCGAGATCGCCGACATCTTTCGCAGCAACAGTTTGAAAAATGGTTTTCTGCCGCTGGTGATCGATAAAGAAAACCACGCGTGGCTGATGGCCAATCCCGGCGTGCAGGTTGAAATCAACTTGGAAACCAGCACGTTGTCGCTGCCGAATGGCAAGCAGGTGAAGTTCAATATCGAAGGGTTTGCGCGTTACTGCTTGCTCAATGGCGTCGATGAGCTGGGTTATCTGCAGAACCAGCTCGACAAGATCAAGCTTTACGAAGCGGCGCGACAGCACTGATATTTAAGGATTCCGTCTCCTCTCCCGGTACGTCTCTGATCATTAACATCAACTCTTAAGTAACTTACTCATGAAAGCCCAAGTAAAAGCGAAGATCGTGGTTCTCGGCGGCGATGGCATCGGTCCTGAAGTCGCTCGAGAGGGCGTGCGTGTGCTGCAGGCCATTGCGAAAAAGTTTGGCCATCAATTTGAAATCGCTGAACACTTGCTGGGTGGTTGCGCCATCGATGCGACGGGTGTGCCGCTGCCACCGGAGACTGAAGCTGCCTGCAAGCAAGCCGATGCGATATTGCTCGGCGCGGTTGGCGGACCGAAGTGGGATGATCCCAATGCAAAGGTGCGACCCGAACAAGGCTTGTTGGCACTTCGTAAATCGTTGGGACTGTTTGCGAACTTGCGTCCGGTGAAATTGCATCCTGCGTTGTTGGATGCATCGACCATCAAAGCCGATGTGCTCAAAGGCACAGACATCATGGTGGTGCGTGAACTGACTGGCGGTATCTACTTCGGTGAAAAGACTCGTACACCCACATCGGCCAGCGACTTGTGCACTTACACGGTGGAAGAGATCGAACGCGTCACTCGCACTGCCGCCAAACTGGCGCAACAACGTCGCAAGCTGCTTACCTCGGTCGATAAAGCCAACGTGCTGGAAACTTCACGACTGTGGCGCAGCGTGGTGGAACGCGTGATGAAGACCGAGTTTCCGGACGTGAAAGTCGAACACGTGCTGGTCGATTCCGCCGCCATGCATTTGATCCGCCGACCGGCGAGTTTCGATGTGCTGGTGACCGAAAACATGTTCGGCGACATCCTGACCGACGAGGCCTCGATGCTGGCTGGCTCGCTCGGCCTGCTGCCCTCCGCCTCCTTGGGGGCCGGGAAACTGGGCATGTATGAACCAATCCACGGCTCGGCGCCCGATATCGCCGGTCAGGGCAAGGCTAATCCGTTCGCTATCATCTTGAGCGTCGCCCTGCTGCTAAGACATTCCCTGGGACTGGAAGCCGAGGCGCAAGCCGTTGAATCGGCAGTCTCTTCTGCCATTTCCGACGGGGTCAGAACTGCCGACATTGCCGGCAATGGACCAGTATCCAGTACCAGCAAAGCGGGTAATTCCGTAGTGGTACGTTTGTCGTAAAAAACACGTAACTTTTTGTTTATTAAACAATAAATTGACTTTTAAAAACCTGAAATCGTGCTTGCCAAAGGGCCACTTAGTCGGGGTATGATGCCCGCCAATCCACCTGCAGACCATTTTGAATACGGTTCAGGACTGCAGGTGATGATGCTCAGACTTGGTGGAGATGAGGCTGTGTCAGGTTAGTCCCACGTTGATGCAATCACATCAGCACGACTCTAGTCTTCGTTGCCACATGTAAGGCCGACTTAATCAGTCGGCCTTTTTTTTGCTTAGCATGTTTCGCACGCACGAATGATGCGACTGCATTGATGCGCTTCAAGCACTCATCTTCCACTGCATAACGGCAGCACCGATGACGACTTGAGTTACAACTTGGATAACCATCCAAGTTACAACTCGCGTCATCAAGCGACCGAACGTCTGCTAACTTCTTCCATAGCTCAATTGAACTCCGTCGCTGCCACATAACTTGCGTAACTGTTCCAGCACTTCGTTGTTGGGTGCGATCTTCCAATCGTCGGAGAAGCTGACCACCGCGCGTGCAGATTGATTGCGGTAGTGCACCGCAATGCTGCACGGTGCACTGTCGTTGCGGTGCGGCTTGAGTATCTGCTCAAGCTGACGCGCCACATCACGGCGATTGCCATTGGTGTCCGGCCAACGTAACAGCAAGCGCCGTGCATTCTGTTGACGAATTTGTTCCACGGCTTGCGCTTTGTTGATCGTCAACCGCCAACCATCGATGAAGTCGTCGAAACGAATCTTGCCTTCGAGCAACACCACGGCACCCTTGGTCAGGATGTGCTTGTATTGCGCGTAGGCTTCTTCGAATAACGTCGCTTCAAGGCGCGCACTGCGATCGTCGATCTTGATGATGATGCGATTACCGCGTTTGCCTACTTCGTCCACCATGCCGGCAACCGTGACCGGCTTGCCTGCAAAGCGAAAGCCTTCGCCCTGTGGAACCACGGGTTTATCGCCGGTAAGTTCATTGATCGGGCCGCTGGTCATGGCGCGCAATTCGTCGCGATATTCATCGAACGGATGACCGCTCAGATATAAACCGAGTGTTTCGCGCTCGCCGTCGAGGCGGGTTCGCTCCGACCACTCATCGACTTCTTGCATGGCAATCGGTGCGTGATCTTCCGCTGCAGGCGTTGCCGACAGACCGAACATATCGTTCTGCCCACCTTGTTTTGCCTTCGACGCTTGATCTGCCATCTGCATGGCACTAGGCAGGTTATGCATCAAAGTTGCGCGGTTTGCGCCGAGACTGTCCATCGCTCCAGCGCGAATCAAGGCTTCCAGCACTCGTTTGTTCAAACGATTGGCGTCGCTGCGATGACACAGATCGCCCAAACTCTTGAACGAACCATTCGCTTCGCGATCGGCAACCAAGGCGTCGACCACACCCTGCCCCACGCCTTTGATCGCGCCGAGTCCGTAACGAATGCTTCGCGGCCCGGACACCGTAAACATGTAGCACGAATGATTGACATCGGGCGACTCGACTTTAAGTCCCATGCGGCGCGCTTCTTCGATCAGCGGCACCACCTTGTCGGTCTTATCCATATCCGACGACAACACTGCGGCCATGAACGCCGCTGGGTAATGCGCTTTGAGGTATGCGGTTTGATAAGACAGCAAGGCATATGCAGCCGCGTGAGATTTGTTGAATCCGTAACCGGCAAACTTTTCCATCAAATCGAAAATCGCATCGGCTTGATCTGCTGACTGGCCATTTTTCGCCGCACCTTCGCGGAAGATGGCGCGATGCGTCACCATCTCTTCGGGTTTTTTCTTGCCCATCGCACGACGCAACAAATCGGCGCCGCCCAGCGTGTAACCGCCGACGACCTGCGCCATCAGCATCACCTGTTCCTGATAGACCATGATTCCATAGGTCTCTTTCAGCACCGGCTCGACGCGCGCATCGGGATAAAACACCTGCTCCTGCCCGTGTTTGCGCGCCACGAAGCTGGGAATGAGATCCATCGGGCCAGGGCGGTACAACGCACCGAGTGCAATCAGGTCTTCAAAACGATCCGGCTTGGCGTCCTTGAGCATGCGTTGCATGCCGCCGGATTCAAACTGGAAGATCGCGATGGTGCGCGCCTTTGCGAACACTTCTTTGTAAGTCATCGCATCGTCGAGCGGCAGCTTCGCCATGTCCAGTAGCGGCTCACCCTCCTTGGCGCGCTGCTGATTAATAATTTTGACCGCCCAATCAATAATCGTCAGCGTGCGTAAGCCGAGGAAGTCGAACTTCACCAAACCAGCCGCTTCCACATCGTCCTTGTCGAACTGCGTAACCACACTGTTGCCATCCTCATCGCAGTACAAGGGCGCAAAGTCGGTGAGCAAGGTTGGCGAAATCACCACGCCACCCGCGTGCATGCCGGCATTACGCACCAGACCTTCCAGCGACAAGGCGAGATCGAGCACCGCTCTGGTTTCTTCCTCGTTCTCGTAACGCCGACGCAGTTCGTCTTCCTTGGCGATGGCGTCTTTGAGCGTGATGCCCAATTCAAACGGAATCAGTTTGGCGATGGAATCGGCGAAGCCGTAGCTCTGTCCCATCACGCGCGCCACGTCGCGCACCACGGCTTTGGCTGCCATCGAACCGTAAGTGATGATCTGCGAAACGCGTTCGCGGCCGTACTTGCGCGCCACGTAGTCGATCACACGATCGCGATTGTCCATGCAGAAGTCGATATCGAAGTCGGGCATGGAGACGCGTTCGGGATTCAGGAAGCGCTCGAACAGCAAATCGTATTGCAGCGGATCGATATCCGTAATCTTGATGGCATAGGCCACCAGCGAACCCGCGCCCGAACCACGCCCGGGTCCCACTGGAATGTCATTGTCCTTCGACCATTGAATGAAGTCCGCCACGATCAGGAAGTAACCAGCGAAACCCATCTTGCAGATCACGTCCAGCTCGGTTTGCAGGCGCCGGTGATATTGCTCATGCGGAATCTTGCGGATCAGATTTTTTTCGTTCGCAACAAGATATTCGAGACGCCTCTCCAAGCCTCGACGCGATTCCTGAATCAGGAATTCTTCCGTCGTCATGCCTTCGGGCACGGGATACGCCGGCAACACCGACTTGCCCAGCTTTACTTCCAGATTGCAGCGCTTCGCCAATTCGACCGTGTTCTGCAATGCCTCCGGCAAGTCGGCAAACAACTCCGCCATTTCCTGCGGCGATTTCAGATATTGCTGTTCGCTGTAGCGACGCACCCGATTCGGATCGCCAAGCTGCGCGCCATCATGAATACACACGCGCGCTTCGTGCGCTTCGAATTCTTCCGGCGCAATAAAACGCACATCATTGCTGGCCACCACCGGCACACCGCGCAACATGGCGAGATCCACCGCTGCTGCAAGATGTCGTTCTTCATTCGGCCGACCGGTGCGTAGCAACTCCATATAAAAGCGATCGCCGAATAACTGCTGCCAGTAATCCAGCGCCTGTTCGCTTTCCTGCTTGCGACCGTTGATCAAAAAGCGGCCGAGATCGCTGCCCGGCCCAGCCAGTGCAATCACGCCACTCAACGTTTCGCGACTCAGCCAATCGCGTTGCGCCAGCGGAATGCCTTTATATTGACCTTCGAGATAGGTACGGCTGACCAAGCGCGTAATGTTTTTATAACCGGCTTCATTCTGCGAGAGCAGCACCAGTCGCGATGGCTCGGCTTTATCGCCGGCTTCGTGCAACAACAGATCGACACCGACAATAGGCTTGACGCCCGCCGCCTGCGCCGCTTTATAGAATTTGACCATCGCAAACAGATTGCTCTGATCGGTCAATGCCAACGCGGGCATGCCCATTTTGGCCGCGGCATCGAGTACGCCCTGCGCTGTTATCTGCCCCTTATCGTCCTTCTCGCTTTGAATGCGAATGACGCTGTCGACCAGCGAATATTCGGTATGTAAATGGAGATGGACAAACGACATGCAGGGTTTCGACCGGGGGCGAATTAGGGCGCGGCATTATCGCATGCACACCAATGAACAGCACACCACCGGCATGCCGAAAATGCATCCGCTTTGCGGCGTTGGCGTTTCTAAGAATTCGGCGTAAAGAATGCCAGTTTGATTTCGCTGAACTCCGGCAACGCTTCACAACGCGCCACCAATGCTTGCAAAGCTGGATACGGCGCCATGTCCATGCGCACCGCATCGGTGAGAAAGGTAAACACACACGCCACAGTGATATCCGGCTGCAGCATGCGCGGTCCCAGCAACCAGCTATCGGATGATTGGATTGCGCGCACGCGTTCCAGTTGCGCTAACGCGCCCACGACTTGCGACTTGCATCGCTCGATCCAGGGTTGGTGATATTTTTCCGGCGGGCGGAATGCGCCTTCGTACACTTGTGCCACGCCCTTCTCTGCGGCGCCAACCGCCATCGCCATCAACTTGAGCGCATCGCGACGTTGTTTGCCGCTGCGTGGCAACAATGCGCGCTCGGCGCCGACCAGTTCATCGAGATAATCGAGAATCGCGCTGGACTCCATCAGCGCTTCGCCATCATCGAGCACCAAGGTTGGCACGCGGCCTAAAGGATTGTGTTCGCGAATGCGATTGAAGTCTTTGCCCACTGACCAGTTGGCGTGTTCGAACGGCAGATTCAGCAAGCGCATGCTGATAGCCACGCGACGTACAAAGGGAGAATCGAACATGCCGATGAGCAACATGATGCGCGCCTCTAGAGCCTGGACATTGAGAGTAACGTCTTACTCAGTGATCAAGCAATGTCCGGGCAGTCGTCGAAGTAATCGATTGAATAGATGTCGAGGTCATCACCCAAGCAGGCGCGCACCGGGGCGAAGCTGCGACGATGAATCGGCGACGGCCCCAGGCGCTGCAATGCCTGCAGATGTGCGGGCGTGCCGTAGCCTTTGTGCGAAGCAAATCCATAGCCGGCATATTGTTCATCCATCTCCAGCATCAATACATCGCGTGCGGTCTTGGCCAGAATCGATGCAGCACTGATGGCGGGAATCAAGGCGTCACCATCGACAATGGCTTCAGCACTGCAGGTGAAAGGCAAGCCGATCATATTCGGCAATTTGTTACCATCGACCTGAATGTGAAACGGCCCATTAATCAGCGCCTGCGGTAACTTCAAGGCGAGCAACGCACTGCGCATGGCAAGCAACGTCGCTTGCAGAATGTTGATGCGATCGATCTCCGCCACATCGACATGCACCACTGCCCAGGCCAACGCGCACTCACGTATTTGCGGCGCCAGAATGTCGCGTTGTTTTTCGGTCAATTGCTTGGAATCGTTCAAGCCGACAATCGGTCGCGATACATCGAGAATGACGGCGCTTGCCGTGACTGGTCCGGCCAATGGACCGCGCCCTGCTTCATCGACGCCGATGATGATGGACGTGCTGGTATCTAGCTCTGGCAGGAGCGAACCATTGCCGCGATTCTTATTTGCGGCCATGAGCCGTTCCTGCGGTTAATAACTCAACGATCGCGCTCGCGGCTTGCTCGCTGGCGTTCTGCCGTAACTGTTGATGTACACGCATGAAGCTGGCGTCGAGTTCGGCACGATCGGGGCGATCTAGCTGCGTGAGGATAGCAGGACCCAGCACTTCGGCGCGTACTTGATCGTTAAAGAACTCCGGCACCATGGGTTTATCTGCAAGCAAATTGGGTTGCGAAAAATACTGGGTTTTCACCAGACCCAGGCTCTTCAGCAAGAAGGTCGTCACCTTGCTCAAACGATAGGCCACCACCATGGGACGTTTGCACAACATGGTCTCCAGCGTCGCCGTGCCTGAGGCAAGCAGCACCACATCGCTGGCAATCAATGCAGTCTGCGCCTGACCATCGAGCAAGTGCACGTGTTGTTCGACGCCTGCTTGTTGCAATGCTTGCTGAAACACTTCACGTGCTTTGGCGTTCGCCATCGGTGCCAACACTTGAATGTTCGGACGTTGCTGTCTGAGCCAGACAAGGGTGTTGCTGAAATCTTGAGCAAGACGCGTCACTTCGCCCTGACGACTGCCGGGTAGTACAGCCAGCACCAACGCATCATTCGACACGTTCACTGCGGCGCGTGCTGCTGCGCGATCAGGCTGAAGCGGAATCTGATCGGCCAGCGGATGACCAACGAAACGCGCCTGTACGCCATGTCGGTCATAGAACTGTTTTTCAAACGGCAGCAGACACAACATTAAATCCACCGCGCCGGCAATCTTCTTCACGCGTCCCTGACGCCATGCCCACACTTGCGGACTCACGTATTGCACGGTGCGAATGCCCGCGGCTTTCAACTTGCGCTCAACGCTGAGATTGAACTCCTTGGCATCAATACCGATATACACATCCGGCGGATCGGCCAGCAATCGCTTAACCAACTGACTGCGTATGCGCAGCAAACGCCATAAGTGCGGTAGTACTTCAAAGAGGCCCATCACGGCGAGGCTTTCCGCAGGCACCCACGCTGCACAACCTGCGGCAGTCATGCGTGGTCCGGCGATACCGAAGAAAGTCGCTTCAGGCAGGCGTTGACGCAACGCAGCCATCAACGCAACGCCGAGGTTATCGCCGGATTGTTCGCCGACAACGATGGCAATGCGTGGCGGTCTGGACTGGCCGTGCGACTCAGTCATCTTGCGTTACCTGTGATCGAGAGAACTTAGCGCGCGATGCCGCGCTGGCTCTTATCGAGAAAATCGACGATGGCCCGAATTTCGCTCTGGGTTTTCGCCAGCTCGCGCAATTGCTCGGTGGCTTCGGCCAGCTTCAAGTTGGAGCGATACAGCACGCGAAATGCATTGCGAATGTTGCGTACTTGTTCCACCGAAAAACCACGACGCTTCAAACCGATTTCATTCACCACGCGCGGCACTGCCGGTCGGCCCTCGGCGGTGAAGTACGGCGGGATGTCATACGTCGCTGCCGTGTTGTTGGCAAGAAACGCGTGCGCACCGACCTTGCAGAATTGATGCACGCCCGCGTAGCCGCCAAAGATCACCCAATCGCCCACTTCAACATGGCCTGCCAGACCCACATAGTTGGAGAACACGCAATGACTGCCGACGACGCAATCGTGCGCCACATGCGAGTAAGCGAGAAACAGATTGTCATTGGCGATGCGCGTCACCCAATCCTGCTTGGTGGTGCCGCGATTGATGGTGACGCATTCGCGAAACACATTGCGATCGCCGATCTCCAGGCGCGTCGCTTCGCCTTTATAGCCATGATCCTGCGGCGCATCGCCGATGGAGGCGAACTGAAAGAATTGATTGTCATTGCCGATCTTGGTGGGACCATTGATGGTGACGTGCGGACCGACCTTGTTGCCCGTACCCATTTCAACGTGTGCACCGATGATGCTGTATGGACCGACTTCGATGTCGGCAGCGAGCCTGGCATCCGGCGAAATGATTGCGGTGGGATGAATGGCCATGAGTTAGCGTTCCCGAGCGGTTATTTGTTATTTCTTTCTAGCGAGCGCCAGCATCATTTTGCATGAGGCCACCTCTTCACCGGCGACTTCCGCACGCGTTGCGTATTTCCAAATACCGCGCATCACTCGCTCGATGTTGGCCTTGAGAATGAGCTGATCGCCAGGCACGACCAGTTTGCGAAATCGGACTTCATCGATACCGGCAAAATAAAATTGCGCCGCCTGCTCCGGATACACGTCTTCAGTTAGAAAAGCCAATAACCCAGCGGCTTGCGCCAGCGCTTCCAACATCAACACCCCGGGCATCACCGGGTTGCCGGGAAAGTGTCCCTGGAAAAACTCTTCGTTAATCGTGACGTTTTTGACGGCAACGATTGATTTGCCCTTGTGCCATTCCAGTACGCGATCCACCAGCAAGAATGGATAACGATGCGGCATGCGCCGCAAAATTTCATGGATGTCGACGCTCGATGACGCAGTCATCGCTTCAGGCACAGAGTCAGTCATAGAAAATTGCCAGAGTGATTGTCATTCAGAGGCATCGGTGGCCGCCGAATCGGCGGACTCGATACCCAGTTTTTTTCCAATGCGTTTGAGTTGCTTGGCCAGCTCGTCGAGCTGACCGAAGCGCGCCGCATTACGCCGGAACTTGCGCGCGTCTTCAAGCGGCAGCGACGAAGAATACACGCCCGGCTTGCGAATCGAGGTCGATACCATGCTCTTGCCGGTGATCATGACGTTGTCGCAAATGGTGAGATGACCGCCGATGCCAACCTGGCCGGCAATCAGACAACGACTGCCGATGGTGGTGCTGCCGGATACGCCGACAAACGCCGCCATGGCGGTGTGCGCACCGACGCGCACGTTGTGGGCGATCTGAATCTGGTTGTCGAGTTTGACACCGTCTTCGATGACGGTATCGCCGATAGCACCGCGATCGATGGTAGTGCCGGCGCCAATCTCGACATCGTTGCCGATACGCACTATTCCTACCTGTGGCACCTTGACCCAGCCGCTGGCCGGATCGGGCGCAAAACCAAAGCCTTCGGAACCGATGACCGCACTGGGATTGATCAGGCAGCGCTCGCCGACCACGCTGCCATCGTACAACGTGACATTGGCCATCAAGCGCGTGTCAGCGCCTATGCTCACGCCTGCGCCAAGCACGCAACCGGGAGCAATAACGGCACGAGCGCCGATGCGCGTCGCTGCACCGACCACCACATGCGCTCCAAGATACGCAGTCGGATCGATCTGTGCGGTCGGGTCGATCACCGCGCTGGGATGCGCACCCGCCGGCAGGGTCGGCGCGGGATGCAGCAAGGTCGCGATGCGCGCGTAAACCACATACGGATTCTTAGCAATCAGCACCGCCACCGGACTGTCGGCGGCGCTGGCAGCGTCCAGCACCACTGCGCCGGCGCGGGTATTCGCCAGTTGCGGCCGGTACTTGGGATTGGCTAGAAATGTCAGGCAATCCGCCTCGGCATGTTCCAGTGTCGCGACGCGTCTGACTCGCGCTGCCGGATCGCCCTGCAGCGAGCAACCGAATTGCACGGCCAGCTCGCCGAGGGAGATTCCTGCTGATGCCATCCCTGTTGCAGTCGACTTAGCCATTGCCACTCAGCCGGTGTGCTGCGTTTTATGCGGGCGATTTACTTGGATGGCTTGGCCGGAGCAGCAGGCTTGGCGGCAGCCGGTGCCGCCGGCTTCGGCGCGGCCGGCACACTGGCGGGCCGGGTGGCCAGATAGGCAAGCACTTGCTGGGTCACATCCAGCGACTCCTTCGCATACACGGCGACGCTGGTCGGGATGACCAGATCGTAGCCGCCGGTCTTGGCAAAGGTCTGAATCTCAGTCACCAGGAAGCCCTGCAACTTGTTCAACTCTTCATTACGACGGGTGTTCACTTCTTCCTGAAACGCTTCGCCATCGCTTTGCAGTTCGCGTTGTCCCTTGGTGAGGTCTTTTTCCAGTGCAGTACGATCCTTCTCGGCCATGACAGCGCCATCGCGCTGCAGCCTTTCCTGCTTGCTTTGCAGATCCTTCTGCTTCTGTTGCAGGTCGCGCTGGCGTGGCGCGAATTCATCTTGCAGCACCTGGCTCGCTGACTTGGCTTGATTGGACTCACTCATCAGACGATTGAAATCGACGGTGGCTACCTTGATTTCCGCATGCGCATTGCAAGCGGCAAACAGCGCCAGAGCGGAGACCATCAGACTCTTACGAATCATTGCAACAGACATTACTGTAACCCTCAACTAAACAGTCGTTTAAATAATCGTTATCGAATTTAGAAAGCCTAAATTAGAAAGCTTGGCCAACCGAAAACTGGAATCCCTCTTTCTCGTCGGCATAGTAAGGACCGGTCGCCGTTTTGGCATTTAACGGCACTGCATAGCTGAAGCGGAAGATACCCAACGGCGCCAACCACTGTACGGCAATACCTGTCGAGTGCTTCAACTTGTCGAAGCCGAACTTGTATTGCACCGGCGTCACGCAATACTCCAGATGCGCGACGTCGTTGCAACGACCGTAGAACTGTACCTTCTCGGTGGAGAACACATTGCCGATGTCATAGAACAAACTGAAACGCGCGCTATTGCGCCACTTCTCCGGCATGGGCAACAGAATCTCGGTTTGCAATACGGTGAGCAGGTTACCACCGTAAGGATTGCCGTAGGAATCGCGCGGCCCCAGGAAGCTTTCCTTGTACCCACGAATGGAACTAGGTCCACCGGCATAGGCATTCAGGAATGGCGGCACTGAGGTGGTCTTGCCTGCGGCTTGCGCATAGTTGATCTGGGCGTTGAACAATATCGTGAACGACTTGCCCAGCGGCACCAATTGCAAGCCATCGTAGCTCGCAGTCCAGAACTCGATGTCGCTGAACGGCAAGGTATAACCAAAATTGATGCGGTGCCGCGCGCCACGATCGGCGAAGATGGAACGATTCAACGAATCGAACCCCCAGCCCACGTTCAACGAATAAGCATTGAACTTGCTGCCATAGAACGGCGTCGCGACCGACGGCGTACCGGAGTAAGCATTCTTGACGTAGGTCTTGCCATTGTTACGCACCCAATCCACCGCTTGAGCGGCGCTGTTGGTGGGACTGGTCAACATATCCGATTCCTGCACTGTCGCGCCCCACCGCACCGTCTGATACTCGGTGAGCGGATAACCGTAGATCACGCTGACCTGGCCGGTCTTGGTGGAGAAATCCGATGTCGATGAGGTGTACTGCGTGGTATCGCGATATGCCAGCGAGATGGTGCGCGAGATGCCATCGACACTGGCGTAAGGATTGGTGTGCGAAAAGCTGTACACCTTGGAGTACCTGCTGGTATCCGCTTCCAGTGCAACGCGATCGCCCGTACCAAGAAAATTGGAATGCACGATGCTGGCGTTCAAGCCCAGCTTGTATGTTTCCGAATAGGAAATACCGCCAGTAAACTGGCCCGGCAAGCCTTCCTTGATCTTGAAATCGACGTCGACCAGATCGGGGGTGCCAGGCACCGGCGTGGTGTTGCTCTCGACCTTCTCCACATACGGCAAACGTTGCAACAGTTGTTTGGAGCGGTCCAGCAAGGCATTGGACAGATAGCCGCCTTCAAGCTGACGCGTGTCGCGACGGAACACTTCATCGTTGACCGTGGTTGCACCGTTGTAATTGACGCGACGTACGTAAACGCGATTGCCCGGCTCGACCAGGAAGGTCAGCGCCACAATGTGTTTGGCATCATCCACAGTCGGCACGGCCTCGACTTTGGCGAAGGCATAACCATCCTGCCCCAATCGTAACTTGATCGCTTCTTCTGATTGCGTCACCAGCTTGCGCGAATAGATCGTGCCGGTTTGCACTTGAATGAGCTTGCGCAATTCAGGCTCGGGCACCATCAAGGTACCGGCCAGTTTGACCTCGCCGATGCTGAACACGTCGCCTTCGGTGATGCTGACCGTGATGAAGATATCGTCCTTTTCCGGTGCAATGGCGACCTGTGTCGAATCGATGTTGAAGTTGGCATAGCCACGATCCATGTAGTACGACTTCAGTTTTTCCAGATCGCCTTGCAGCGTTTCGCGCGCATAACGATCGTCCTGTTTGAAGAACGAGGTGAAGTGCGGCGTCTTGGATTCGAAATTTTCGCGAATGTCGTCTTCTTTGAACGCATGATTGCCGACCAGGTTGATCTGGCGAATCTTGGCGCGCTTGCCTTCGTTGATGTCGACGGTGACCTTTACCTGATTCTGCGCCAACTCTTCCACCTTGGCGTCGATGACCACGCTGTACTTGCCGCGTGCGTAATATTGATCGGTGAGATAGCCCTTGATTTCCTCCAGCGTGGATTGATTGAAAGTCTTGCCGGCCGACAGTCCCACATCTTTTAACGACTTGGTGAGATCTTCGGTCTTGATGTCCTTGTTACCTTTCAGCTCGAAGCTTTCGATGGAAGGACGTTCCAGCACCGCAATGACCAGCGTACCGCCATCACGACGCAATTCGATATCACGAAAGAAGCCAGTGCCGTACAACGCCTTGATGGCTTCGACGCGACGCTGCCGCGTCAATCGATCGCCGATGTTCAGCGGCAGATAGTTGTATACCGTGCCTTCGGAAATACGTTGCAAACCTTCAACGCGAATATCACCGATAGTGAATTCATCTTCGCTGGCAATCACGGTCGCTGGGGCCTGTGCAACTGCGGCGCCGCTGGCTGCAAGCAGCAGCGTCGCATGAACGATCGAACGCAAATTCATTATTAGCTCAGCTGTCGTGCAATATCGTTGTAAAGGGTGAGGCTCAAAAGCATCAGCAACATGGCCACACCAATTTGCTGGCTGATCAACTGAATGCGTTCTGAGACCGGACTGCCTTTGAGCAGTTCCACAAGCTGGTAGAGGATCTGACCGCCATCGAGCATCGGGATGGGCAATAGATTAAAAATACCGATGCTGATGCTGATCACTGTCAGAAAGCCAAGGAACGACAGCGCGCCCTGACGCGCCGCCACACCGCTGTATTCAAACGTGCCGACTACCCCGGTTAGGTTCTTGGTCGAGACCTCGCCAACAATCATTTTCCAGACCATTTTCAAAGTGAATGCGGAGGTCTCCCAGGTCTGCTGCGCGCCACGCAGCAATGCACTAACCGGACCGAATTTCTGAACCGCACGCAACTGATCGGGAATCACTGGATTGGTCTGCTGCACGCCAACGCCGATCACACCTTCATTGTGGCCATCATGGATTTGCTGGCCGATGTTCACCGTCACGTCCATGATCTCCGTGCCGCGTTGAATGCTGAATACGACTGCTTTATTCGCACGCGATTTGACCAGCGTAACCAGATTGTTGAAGTTCTTGATCGGTTGGCCATCGATAACGGTAATGCGATCGCCGGTTTTCAAGCCCGCGCGCTCAGCCGCACCACCGGGCACAATAGTGCCAATCACTGCCGGCAAACTCGGCTGCCAGAAATCAAACCCCAGACCGGGCATCATGGTTTGCGGATCGGTGAGATCAAGACGACCCTCACCCGTCTGCAGCACGACGTCGCGCGTTTCACCGGCACCCATGTCGCCGCGCACACGCAACTTCACGGCGCCATCGCCGACGTTATCGATCAAACCCATCAATACACTTTCGATGGTGCCCACTTCGCGACTTTGTAGCGCAACGATCAAATCATCCGAACGCAGACCGGCGCGCGCTGCAATCGAATCGGGCTTGATATCGCCGATCACCGGTTTGAAGGACGGAATACCGATCATCAACAACACGGAATAAGCCAGTATCGCAAAGATCAAGTTTGCGGCCGGCCCGGCCAACAACACCAGAATGCGTTTCCAGGGCGATGCGCGGTTGTAACTGAATGGCGCATCTTCAGGCGCCACCTCGCCTTCGCGTTCATCGAGCATCTTGACGTAGCCACCCAATGGGATGGAGCCGATGACGTATTCAACGCCATCTTTCTTCGCTACTCGCGACCATAGCGGCTTGCCAAAGCCCACCGCGAAGCGCAGCACGCGAATGCCCATTTTGCGCGCTACCCAGAAGTGTCCGAACTCATGCACGGACACGAGAATGCCAATCGCCACGATGAACGCGGGCAGATTGGTGGTCAGCCACGACAATGCAGTCGAGCCAGTCATTGTTTACACATACTCCCCAGTCACTGACCAGTTACTCATTGACCAGTTACTCATTGACCAGTCACCGAATTAAATGCTGGATTCACCATCGACAACACCGGGCTACGCAGTTCCGCCGATAAATTCGTCTGCAACAACTGCCCGGCACGCTGGCGCGCCCAGCGATCCAGCTCCAATACTTGATCCAGCGTCGTCACCGGCACGGTGCTGTGATCGTCAAGCACTGCAGCGATCAACGCTGCAATATCGACAAAGCGCAACTTTCCATTCAGGAATGCCGCCACCGCCACTTCATTTGCTGCATTCAACACTGCCGGCGCACTATCGCCGGCGGCCGCGGCTTGCTGAGCCAATCGCAGGCAGGGAAATCGCTGCAAGTCCGGCGCTTCAAACTCCAGACGTCCAGCGCGTATCAAGTCCAGCGATTCTACACCGGCCGTCACGCGCTCTGGCCAGCTCAATCCATACGCAATCGGTGTGCGCATGTCGGGATTGCCCAACTGCGCCAACACCGATCCATCCACGTACTCCACCAGCGAATGCACGATGCTTTGCGGATGCACCACCACTTCGATGCTCGCGGCAGGCATGTCGAACAACAAACTGGCTTCAATCAGTTCCAGCCCTTTGTTCATCAAGGTGGCGGAGTCGACTGAAATCTTGCGCCCCATATTCCAGCGCGGATGTGCGCAGGCTTGATCGGGTGTCACTGTCGCAAGCGTTGCCGCAGCAGTGCGCAAAAATGGTCCACCCGATGCAGTCAGCAACAAACGCTTCACGCCAGGCTGCGCACCCGTGCCGGAAAGCCGCTGCGGAGGTAGACACTGAAAAATTGCATTGTGTTCACTATCGATCGGAATTAAATGCGCACCGCCGGCGCGCACTTCGCGCATGAACAGCGGGCCGGACATGACCAATGCTTCCTTATTGGCCAACAAAATACGTTTGCCGGCACGTGCCGCAGCCAACGCGGAACTCAAACCCGCCGCACCGACAATCGCTGCCATCACGCTATGAACATCGGCATGTGCTGCCAATTCATCCAGCGCAGTGGCGCCTGAGAGCACTTCCGTAGCACTACCGGCAGCTTGCAGTTCATTCTCTAATTGCAGCGCTGCATCGGCATCGGCCAGTGCGGCAAAACGCGGTTGAAACTGCAGGCATTGCGCTTTCAACTTGGCCACATTGCGATGCGCTGCCAACGCCACTACCTGATACTTGTCCGGGTGACGGGCAATCACATCCAGTGTGCTTTCACCGATGCTGCCCGTCGCACCCAGCACGGCGATGCCCTTACGTTGAGTCGAGTTTGAATCAGCTTGCGTGGCCGCCTGGTTCATAACGCAACCACACCGAGATAGATCAAGCCACTGAGAAACACGGGTGCTGCCGCAGTAATACTGTCGATGCGATCCATTACGCCGCCATGACCGGGCAGCAGGCTGCCGCTGTCTTTAAGACCGGCATGACGCTTGAACAGACTTTCGGTGAGATCGCCGACGATGGATATGCACACGGTGAGCAAACACAACAGCATGAAGGGCAGCACCGGCATGCTGAACCAGTATGCACCACACAATGCAATCAGCATGGACAATACCAGGCCGCCGCCAACGCCTTCCCAGGTCTTGCCGGGACTGACACGCAGCGCCAGTTTGGTATGACCGAATTTGCGACCGAACAAAAATCCGCCGATATCCGCGCTCACCACCAGCAAGAACAGGAACAGCACCCATTGCGGTCCGGCTGGCAAATGCAAGTGCAGCAATGCCAGGGTCAACCACGCCGGCACCAGCACCAGCAACCCAGCGATCATCGCTGCGCCGCGCGGTACCGATAACGGCCGCAACAAAATCCATAACAAGGCAATGCACCACCACGCCAAGGCGCCTTGCAACAACCAATGCAACGGCTCGGCGGCACGCAGGTAACGCCAACTCAAGATGATGCCGAGCGCCAGCAACACGAGATAAGCCGCGCGGGTTGTCGCGTGACGCAATTGCGCCAATGCCGACCATTCCCAGCCGGCAAGCAGTACGATCAATGCGAACAACACCACGGTGATCGGCGGCGGCAGCCATAGCAGCACGGCAATCACCGGCAGACCCAACAGCAAGGCAGTGATGATGCGTTGTTTCAACATCACGCCGTGCCCGAGTTCGCTTCAAGCTGTTCGCTGATCTTGCCGAAGCGGCGTTCGCGTTCGGCAAAGTAACGCAGCGCGTCGCTAAGTTGTGCTTCATTGAATTCGGGCCATAGCACGTCGCAGAAATACAGCTCGGTGTAAGCCAGATTCCACAGCAGGAAATTACTGATGCGACGTTCGCCACCGGTACGGATGAACAGATCGGGTTCCGGTAAGTCATGCAACGCGAGATGCGCCGCGAGGTCCGCATCGCTCAATGAAGCCGCGTTGCGCTTACCTTGCACACACTCGTCGGCAAGCTTGCGCACCGCCTGCATCACATCCCAGCGACCACCATAGGCAACCGCGATCACCAAGGTCATGCCGGTATTCGCTGCCGTGCGTTGCTCTGCAGCCTGCATGCGTTGCTGCAGGTCGACATGCAGCGCGCCGCGATCACCAATGAAGCGTACGCGAATGCCGTTGCGATGCATGCTATCGATTTCACGATCCAGCGCTTGCACGAACAGCTTCATCAGACTGCCCACTTCTTCAGCGGGTCGTTTCCAGTTTTCGCTGGAAAAGGCAAACAAGGTCAGCACCTGCACACCGCGTTTGGCACAGCCTTCGACGGTGGTGCGCACCGCCTGCACACCCGCATGATGACCGGCAACACGCGGCAAGCCACGCTTCTTCGCCCAACGACCGTTGCCGTCCATGATGACGGCAATGTGGCGGGGCAATGCCGTTGCTGGAATATCCTTGCTCATGGGTCGTGAAGTGGGGTCGTGAAGTTGCGCTGCGATGGCGCGCTCAGACTTTCATCAATTCTTTTTCTTTTTCGACCAGCACCTGATCGATCTCGGCAACATATTTATCGGTGAGCTTCTGAATCTCTTCGCTACCGCGGCGTTCTTCGTCCTGCGACACCAGTTTCTCTTTAAGCAGCTCCTTCAGATCATTCATCACATCGCGACGCACGTTGCGTACTGCGACGCGAGCACCCTCACCTTCGCGATTGACGACTTTGACCAGATCGCGACGCCGCTCTTCGGTCAGCGCAGGCATCGGAATGCGGATCACCGTGCCGGCGGTGTTGGGCATCAAGCCAAGATCAGACTTCATGATGGCCTTTTCGATGGGCGTCACCATGCTCTTGTCAAAGGGCGTGACCACCAGCGTGCGTGCATCTTCAACAGCCACACGCGCCACCTGCGCGATGGGCGTATCGGTGCCGTAGTAATCGACGCGCAAGTGATCGATCAAGCTGGGATGGGCGCGACCGGTACGCATCTTTTTTAATTCGTTCTGCAAGGCCAGGACGCACTTCTGCATGCGTTCGACAGCGTCTTTTTTCAGGTCTTCAATCATGACAACTCCAATCCCGATTCAGCTCGGCGCAACAAAACCGTAAGTACGCTCCAAACCGCCAAACAATCAGCAACTCAATTGGTGACCAAGGTGCCTACCTCTTCGCCGCGCACAATACGCAACAGCTCACCCGGCACCGTCAGATCGAATACCCGCAGCGGCAAATTGTTTTCGCGGCACATGACGATGGCGGTGGCATCCATCACGCCTAAACCATCGGTGAGTACCTTTTCGAAATTCAGACGATCGTACTTCCGGGCCTTGGGATTCTTTTTCGGATCGGCATCGTAAATGCCGTCCACCTTGGTCGCCTTGAGCAGCAAATCGGCTTCGATTTCGATGCCGCGCAGACTTGCTGCAGTATCGGTGGTGAAAAATGGATTGCCGGTGCCGGCCGCAAAAATGGTGACGCGACCTTTTTCCAGATGCCGCACCGCACGACGGCGAATGTATTCCTCGCACACTTCATTGATACGCACGGCTGACATGACGCGCACCTGACCACCCAGTGCTTCGAGCGCGTCTTGCATCGCCAGAGAATTCATGACGGTTGCCAGCATGCCCATGTGATCGCCGGTGACGCGATCCATGCCCGAACGCGCCAAGCCCGCACCTCGGAAAATATTGCCGCCACCGATTACTACGGCGACCTGCACACCCAGATTGGTGACCTGATGAATTTCAGCAGCGATGCGTTTGAGCATCTCAGGGTCGATGCCGTAATCGGCTTCACCCATTAACGCTTCGCCCGACAGCTTGAGCAGAATACGACTCAACTTGCCATTGGCGGATCTGCCAGTGCTGCCTTTCCTGGCAGCGCTGCTTTTCGAAACTGAAGTGCCGGCTGTACTTGCTTTGGTCATAAGATCTCGAGTGTATCCCGGGGCTCAGCTCATGGACTTAACTTTCTGTAACTGTGTGGTCATAAGCCGCAGTTAACAGGTCGCGATTATAAATAACCCCGCACGTGGCGGGGTTATTAGCGGCAGTTCGCGAACCGCCCGCTTGGTTGATATCACGCAGAGCGGTTCACTAACCGCCCCCACAATATTTTAATTACCGAATGCCTGCTTCATTACCTCGGCAGCGAAATCTTCCTGCTTCTTTTCGATGCCTGCGCCTACTTCGAAGCGCAGGAATGAAGCAATTTCAGCCTTTGAGGCTTTCAGAAATTGCTCAACGGTCTGCTTGTCGTCCTTCACGAAGGGCTGACCGAGCAAGGTGATTTCACCTACCCATTTGCGCAGCTTGCCGTCGATGATCTTGACCAGCATGTCCTCAGGCTTGTTAGCGTTCTTCGGATCCTGCTTGATCTGCTCGAGCTGAATTTCTTTTTCCTTTGCGACCACATCGGCAGGCACATCGGCTACTGAGAGATGCGGCGGATTGATGGCCGCCACGTGCATGGCCACATCTTTGGCCACGGCTTCATCGCCCGACTTCAGCGCCACCAGCGCACCGATGCGCGTGCCGTGCAGGTACGTGCCGATCACGCCGCTGCTCTCCAGCAGAGCGGCGCGACGCACGCTGATGTTTTCGCCGATTTTGGCGATCAGGGCGCGACGCGTTTCATCGACGGTTGAACCATTGGCAAGCTTGGCGGCTGCAATTGCATCAACGCTGTTGGTGCGGCCGGCCAATGCCGCCTTGCCAACATTGGCGGCGAATTCCTGGAAATCTTTTTCGCGCGCAACGAAGTCGGTTTCGCAATTGACTTCAACGATGGCGGCAACTTTGCCGTCCGCGCTGCGTTCGATCACGATGACGCCTTCGGCAGCGATACGGCTGGCCTTCTTGTCAGCCTTCGCCAAGCCCGTCTTGCGCATGTTTTCGGCAGCGAGGTCGAGATCGCCATTCGCTTCAACGAGTGCCTTCTTGCACTCCATCATGCCGGCGCCGGTGCGCTCACGCAGGGTTTTTACGGCTTCTGCGGTAATAGTAGACATTCGATTTCTCCACTTAAGACCCGACGACGCGGGTCTCGAACCATAACGTCGAGTCATTAATCGCGACTCCTCACCAAGTTCGCGAATAGGGACTCGTGCTCAAGCTTGAGAACATCTCATCGCTTGACGACGCCCAACCTATGGGCGTCCGGTTGCAAACACATTAACTCTGCAGTTAACGCTTGGCGGCGCGACGACCAGCACCGTCGGCATCGGCCTCTTCGTCGGCAGCATCCGCGGTCACGGAGGTAATGGCCACATCGCCTTCCACCATGGCCTTGTCGACCACCGGTGTACGACGGCCAGCAGTCTTCTTTTTAGCCGCGGCGGCGACGGGACGACGGCGCGGCGCACCGGTACGTGGTTTGGGCTTGCCTTCTTCATCCAGTTCGACGAACTCATCTTCGCCAGCCGGTACAGACGGCGCTGCAGACTTGCCGTCGAGTACTGAATCGGCAATGCCCACCGAATACAGTTGAATGGCGCGCATGGCGTCATCGTTACCGGGGATCAGATAATCCACGCCATCGGGTGAGCAGTTGCTGTCCACCACGGCCACCACGGGAATGCCCAGTTTCTTGGCTTCGTGAATAGCGATGTGCTCATGGCCCACGTCGATGACGAACAACACATCCGGCAGCGAATCCATGTGCTTGATGCCACCCAAACTGCGTTCCAGCTTTTCCTGTTCGCGACGCAGCATTTGCGCTTCGCGCTTGCTGTGATGATCGATGGTGCCGTTGGCGATTTTTTCGTCCAGCTCCATCAGACGCTTGATCGAACCGCGTACGGTCTTGAAATTGGTGAGCATACCGCCCAGCCAACGATGGCTGACAAACGGCATGCCGCAACGTTCGGCTTCTTGCTTGACGGCTTCGCGAGCCGAACGCTTGGTGCCGACGAACAGCACTTTGCCGCCGTCTGCTACGACCTGACGAATAAAACCCGCAGCTTCGTTGTAAAGCGGCAAGCTCTTTTCGAGGTTGATGATATGAATACGATTACGTTCACCGAAGATGTACGGGGCCATCTTGGGGTTCCAGAAGCGGGTTTGGTGTCCGAAATGAACACCCGCTTCCAGCATCTGTCGCATTGACACGCTGGACATGAGAGATCTCCAAATTGTAGGGGTTAGGCCGCCACGCATCCCTGACAACAACCCGGAAACTGCCGACAAATACGTAATTTGCCGTGTTGTTCCGAGCACCCAGCCGTCAGTGTCGATACGTGTGTGGTTTTGATTGCGAAAAAAACGCGCGCTTTATACCATGACTTTCCTTATCAACCAACTATTTATGCGCATTCGGATCGTGAATCGACACGCTTGCGCCGCTGCAATTTGCGTCTGAGCGGTCCCGTATCCGCACTTCTTGAAATCAACCAAACTGCGACCACGTATCGTAGCGCACTTACCGAGATCCATCAGTCCTTCATGAAATTCACCATCAAGACTCCGGCCGAGCAGGACGCCATGCGCCGTGCCGGCCGCATGGCCGCTGACCTGCTCGACTTCATCGAGCCGCATGTACAGCCGGGCATCACCACCGATGAGTTGAACGATCTCTGTCACCGCCACATGGTCGAAGTGCAGAAGACCGTGCCGGCGCCACTGAATTACCGCGGCTTTCCGCGTTCGATCTGCACTTCGGTGAATCACGTGGTGTGCCATGGCATTCCCAGCGACAAAAAGCTCAAACAGGGTGACATCATCAACGTTGATGTCACCCCTATCGCCGATGGCTGGCACGGCGATGCCAGCCGCACCTTCGCCGTCGGCAAGATTGCGCCCGCCACCGAGCGCTTGATCGATGTGACTTATCGCGCCATGTGGCTGGGCATCAAGCAATTGCGGCATGGCGCACATGTCGGCGACATCGGCGCCGCCATTCAGCAGTACGTCGAAGCGCAGCATTACTCAGTGGTACAGGAGTATTGCGGTCATGGCATCGGTCGCACCTTTCACGAAGACCCGCAGATCCTGCATTACGGCCAAGCCGGCACCGGTATGGAATTACAGGCGGGCATGACGATCACCGTCGAACCGATGGTGAATGTCGGCAAACGCCATGTGCGGTTGCTGCCCGATGGCTGGACCGTCGTTACCAAGGATCACTCGTTGACCGCACAGTGGGAACACACTGTGCTGGTGACCGAAACCGGTTACGAGGTGCTCACCCTGGGCGCACGCGAGCGCGCCAACGGTCCGCCCGTTTAAATCCCTTTAAATCCAGTAGCGCGTTTTATGAGGCAGAACGACCTCTTGTAGGTCGGGTTTAAACCCGACGATGTCGAAAGTCGGGGAGCGCTGAAGGCAGCTAAACCCGACCTACAAGCACCGTTACGAAACCGCAAAGTGCCACAGCCGCTGTGGCATCATGCGCGCACTTTCTCTCAGCCGGTGGCGCTTGGCATCTCAATGCGAACTTTGACGAGTGATGATTTCGAAGAATCGAGCGTAACGGCCAAAGATCCCACCTGGGATTATCTGGCCAGCGTCGACCAGCAACTGGCTGCACAGAATTTCGCGGTGGCCGCATTCCGCGCGGTTCTCAACGAAGGCGACAATCGCCTCAAGCAACGCTTCAACGACGAAGACTCGGTAGAGATTCTGGTACGCGATCGCGCACGACTGGTCGACACCATGTTGCGCACCGCGTGGCATCTGCATGTGGGCAGCAAGTTCAAGGATCTCGCCCTGATCGCTGTCGGCGGTTACGGCCGTGGCGAACTGAATCTGTGTTCCGACATCGACGTCATGATCCTGCTGCCGAAAACCGAAGACAGTGTTTGGCAACCGGCGCTCGAAGGCTTTCTCACTTTCATGTGGGACATTGGCCTTGAAGTGGGACATAGCGTGCGCACCATTGACGACTGTCAACGCGAAAGCAAAGCCGATGTCAGTGTTGCAACCACCTTGATCGAATCGCGCCTGCTTGCCGGCCCTGACACCTTGTTGGAAGCAATGCGCCGCGCGCTGGCGCCGGAACGGGTGTGGCCGACCAAGGATTTCTTCGCCGCCAAAGTGGCCGAGCAGGAAACGCGTCACCATCGTTATCACGACACCGCTTACAACCTCGAACCCAATGTGAAGTCGAGTCCCGGCGGTCTGCGTGATATTCAAACCATCGGTTGGGTGGCCAAGCGTCACTTCGGCGCCGACTCGCTCGATGAACTGGTTACGCATGGGTTTCTAACGCGCAGCGAATTGCGCAAGCTCAAAGCCGCGCAAGCATTCTTGTGGCGCGTGCGCTTTGCGCTGCATCTGCTTACCGGTCGACGCGAAGATCGCATTCTGTTCGACTATCAGATCAAGCTCGCCAAAATGTTCGGTTATGAAGACGCCACGTATACCCTGGCCGTCGAACAGTTCATGCAACGTTACTATCGCAATGCGATGGAAATTTCGTTGCTCAACGAAATGTTGTTGCAGCTATTCAGCGAAGCCATTCTCTCCGACGCCACTTCGCCGCCGACGCCGGTGAATCCGCGTTTCCAGATTCGTAACGGCTATCTGGAAACCGTCAACGAAGATGTATTCGAACGTTCGCCCTCCGCCTTGCTGGAAATCTTCGTGGTGCTGCAGCAACACGCAGAACTGCGCGGCGTCAGTGCCGCCACCATTCGCCAGATCACACGTCATCTCTGGTTGATCGACGATGAGTTCCGTCAACATCCGCGCAATCATCGCTTGTTCATGGAGATACTGCTCGCGCCGGTAGGTGTCACCCACGAACTGCGCCGCATGAATGCCTATGGCGTGCTGGGTCGTTACATTCCCTCGTTCGGTCGTGTCGTTGGCCGCATGCAGTACGACTTGTTTCATGTGTACACCGTCGATGCGCATACGTTGTTCGTCCTTAGCAACCTGCGTCGTCTGGCCATGCCCAAGTTCGATCATGAACTGCCTGCCATCTCGCGCATCATGCAATCTCTGCCCAAGCCCGAGGTGGCGTATCTCGGCGCGTTGTTTCATGACATCGCCAAGGGCCGCGGCGGCGATCATTCCGAACTCGGCTCGGTGGATTCAGAAACCTTCTGTCTTGAACAAGGCATGTCGCGTTACGACGCGCGTCTGGTGTCGTGGCTGGTGCGTAATCACTTGCTGCTGTCGATCACTGCGCAGAAAAAAGATATTAGCGATCCGCAGGTCATCAACGAGTTCGTGCAAATCGTCGGCGATCAGACCCACCTGGATTATCTGTACGTTCTGACAGTCTCCGATGTACGCGGCACCAATCCAAAGCTGTGGAATAACTGGAAGGCTTCCTTGTTCGCCGACTTCTACGAACGGGTCAAACGTGCGTTGCGACGCGGCGCAGAAAATCCGATCGACAAAGATGAACTCATCGCAGAGAACCAAGCCGCGGCACGCGAAATGCTGCTCAATGGTGGCGTCAGCGCTGCGCAGGTGGAAGGCGTGTGGGAACGTTTCCCCGAAGCGTATTTCATTTGCTTCAACGCCAATGAAATTGCCTGGCATACCGAATTACTGGCGCAACGCGCGCCGAATGACGACACACCATTGGTATCCATCCGGCAAGTGCCGGGACGCGGTGGCACCGCCGTGCTGGCGTATACCTCACGACGTCAGTACAGCTTCGCCAAGACCACTGCGCTGCTCGACCAGATGGGCATCAACATCGTCGACGCACGCATCATGCCCACCACCGAAGGTCACTCGCTGGACATCTATCACGTGCTGGAAGACACCAACAAGGAGTTAGGCGATGCCAGTCGTATTCGCGATATCGAAAACGAACTGCGTCGCGTACTCGCTGCCGACGATGGCTACATGACTGCTGTCACGCGTCGCGCCACGCGCCAGGCACGTCTGTTTACCACCTCGACGCACATCAACTTCAGCGAAGACACGCTCAACAATCGCACCATCCTGGAGTTGATTGCCGGCGATCGTCCCGGCTTGTTGTCGCAGATCGGTAAAGTGTTCATGCAAGAGCATGTGTATCTGCATGACGCCAAGATCGGCACCGTCGGCGAACGCGCCGAAGACGTGTTCTATGTCACCGACGAAGTGGGCCATCCGCTGCCGCCGCAAACGCGTGTGCAATTGCAGGCGCAACTGGTCGCGGCACTGGATCAGAAGCCGGGTGGTTAGACGGAACACTTCGAATCTGTTTGTAGGGGCGGTTCGCGAACCGCCCTCCGCATAAGAGGCCGTTCTCGAACGGCCCCTACGCGAAAAAATGCGGTCGCTGAGCAGCGCAGCGTGTCGAAGCGTCTTAAGATATTTACGTTATGAACCCCGCCCTCTCACAACTCAAACCCTATCCCTTCGAACGACTGCGCGCACTGCTTGCCAACAGCAAACCCAATGCCAATCTGAGTCTGATCGGTTTGCAGATTGGCGAGCCGCGTCATCCTGCGCCGGCTTTCGTCGAACAAGCTTTGATCGACAACATGAAAGGCCTCGGCAGTTATCCGCTGGCTGCAGGCTCACCAGCGTTACGACAAGCCATTGCCTCATGGTTGGTGCGTCGCTTCAAGTTGCCGAACAACAGCGTCAATCCCGGAACCATGGTGTTGCCGGTGAATGGCACGCGTGAAGCATTGTTTGCCTTCGTGCAAGCGGCCATCGATCGCGGTAAACCGGCTGCGGTGTTGATGCCCAATCCTTTTTATCAAATCTATGAAGGTGCAGCGCTGCTCGCCGGCGCGGAGCCGGTGTATCTCAACACCACTGCGGCCAATGGTTATCTACCCGATCTCGATAGCGTTACGCCGGACACCTGGCAACGCTGTCAAGTTCTGTTCCTGTGTTCGCCGGGCAATCCCACTGGCGCGGTGATGTCGCAAGCGTATTTGCACCGGGCGCTAGAGCTGGCCGACCGCTACGACTTTGTGATTGCTGCCGACGAGTGCTATTCGGAAATTTATCTCGATGAAGCCAAGCCACCGATCGGGTTACTCGAAGCAGCAGCGGCCAGCGGTCGCAACAACTTCGAACGTTGCATGGTGTTTCATAGCTTGTCGAAACGCTCCAGCGTGCCGGGCTTGCGTTCCGGTTTTGTCGCCGGCGATGCTGCACTCATCAAGCCGTTCCTGTTGTATCGCACTTATCACGGCTGCGCCATGCCGCCACCGACTCAAGTAGCCAGCGCTCTTGCATGGGGTGATGAAACGCACGTGATCGAGAACCGCCGCTTGTATCAAGCGAAGTTTGCGGCGGTGTTGCGCATCCTCAAATCAGTGCTGGACATCAACACTCCTGCCGCCAGTTTTTATCTATGGCCAAACGTCGGTGACGATGAACGCTTCACTCGCGAGCTGTTCGAGCAACAGCATGTGATGGCGCTGCCCGGTAGTTATTTGTCGCGCGCGACGGCGCAAGGAGATCCGGGCAAGGGTTATGTGCGGCTGTCGTTGACCGCCAGCATCGATGAATGTGTTGAGGCGGCACGACGTATTCGCACTTATATAGAATCGCGGTGAACTCCGTGTAGGGGCGGTTCGTGAACCGCCCTACGAATTTTAATCATTGGAATCTTCAACATGACCGACCACACCCAACTCGCCAACACCATCATCGCCGCCTTCGAAAAGCGTACTGAGTTCTCAGCGAAGAACGCACCTGCCGATGTGCGTAATGCCGTCGAAGCAGCATTACAGTTACTCGACAGCGGTAAAGCGCGTGTTGCCGAAAAGACTGATGGTCAGTGGAAGGTCAACGAGTGGCTGAAGAAAGCCGTGCTGCTGTCGTTTCGCTTGAACGACAACGTACCGATGTCAGCCGGTGGCTTCACCCAGTTCTTCGACAAGGTGCCGACCAAGTATGCCAACTACGACGCAGCCCGCTTCACGGCCGAAGGCGTGCGCGTGGTGCCGCCAGCCGTTGCACGTCGTGGTTCGTTCATTGCACCGAATGCCATCCTTATGCCTTCGTATGTAAACATCGGCGCGTACGTGGGTGAAGGCACGATGGTCGATACCTGGGCGACCGTCGGCTCTTGCGCACAGATCGGCAAGAACGTGCATCTCTCCGGCGGCGTGGGCATTGGCGGTGTGCTCGAACCCTTGCAAGCCAGCCCCACCATCATTGAAGACAACTGCTTCATCGGCGCGCGTTCGGAAATTGTTGAAGGCGTCATCGTCGAAGAAGGTTCGGTCATTTCGATGGGCGTATTCATCGGCCAGAGCACCAAGATCTATGACCGCACTACCGGCGAAATCATCATGGGTCGCGTACCTGCTGGATCGGTTGTAGTGTCCGGTAACTTACCAGCGAAAGACGGCACACATAGTCTGTATTGCGCCGTGATCGTCAAGCGTGTGGATGCCCAGACGCGGGCCAAGACATCGTTGAATGAGTTGTTGCGTACGACGGATTGATTTCTTTCTCACACAGCACCGTCATCCTCGCCCTCTCGTTAGGAGGGGTTGTCCGTGTAGGTCGGGTTTTAACCCGACTTCCCACATCGCCGTCGGGTTAAAACCCGACCTACAAAATCTCGCGCACCAGCTCCGCCGGTCGACACAGACGCGTGCCCTTCCCTTTCACACAATCGATATTGATCAATATCGGATTGGCAACCACGAAGGCGCATAATCTTTGACTACATCAATGCCGATCGAAGGCTGCTGCCAGAAAGTTTACTTATTAGGTTTGAACTGTATGCCTTGGGCCGTGGCTTTATCCGGCACAACCACCAACAAGTACGGCTTATCCGCAGCGGAATGGCACTCATTGCAACCGTTCATCGCATCACGATAAGCAGCGCTAAACAATTTTCGGTCTTGCGCCGTAATTTGTTTTTGAATCTCCGCGAGCCTGTCGGCGTCAAATGGGTCGAACTTGTCCTGCAATTTCAATTCGCCATGTGTTGTCTTGCGCACCGGCACCAGTCGCAACGACCACTTGATATGACTGCGTGTCTCGTTCAAATAAAACTGCGCCAGCGGCCAATTCTTCTCCTGCCCGGCAAACCATAAATTGGTGAAATGAAAACTGACATCCATCATGGCGTGCGACTGACTGGGAATGAGGCTGCGCAGCTTCACGTTCTCGGACTTCAGCGCCGCCAGTTCATCGGTGGGCGGTGAATCAGCCGCTGCCATAGATTGGGCATTAGCGTGATTAAATGAAAAGACGATGGCACTCAACGCCGCAGCGCGGAAAACATAGCTGCGGGTTCGCAGCCAACGTCCATCAATAGCCATCGCCATATCTCCAACGCTTATGGTTCTGTTCGGCAGACGCGCCAGTGTTACTGCACCCTACAAGCCACGAATGACTGGCTGATCACGCATCGACGCCTTGTCGCTGCGTTCAGTTATCCCATCGCGACATTTTTTGGTTCTATTCATTCGCTATGCACCGCCATCTACAACACAGGGGAACCGCCTCGTGCCCCGTCTGTGCGAGATGGTTCTCTATATTTCATCGCTGCCTGACCGGGTTCGACTTGCACCCAAGTGGAACTGCGTGCGAGTACGAGGTTGTCAATGCAACTGGTAGAAACATCGATGCGCCGCCCGCTTACGATCATCGTGTTGATCGTGGCGGTGGTGCTGGCAGCGGGCATGGCGCTGCAGAAGATGGCGCGCGATATTTTTCCGACCTTGGGCGTGCCGACCATCTATGTGGCGCAGCCCTATGGCGGCATGGACCCGGCGCAGATGGAGGCTTATCTCACTTACTACTACGAGTATCACTTCCTCTACATCACCGGCATCGAGCACGTTGAATCCAAGTCGATTCAAGGCGCAGCACTGATCAAGCTGCAGTTTTATCCCGGCACGGACATGAATCAGGCGATGGCTGAGACGGTGTCCTATGTGAATCGCGCTCGTGCATTCATGCCGGCCGGTACGGTATCCCCTTTCGTTACGCGCTTCGATGCCGGCAGCGTGCCGGTGGGCAATCTCGTATTCACCAGCGAGAACCGCAGCGTCGGCGAAATGCAGGACGCCGCGCTCAACAAAGTGCGACCGTTGTTTGCCACGTTGCCCGGCGTATCTGCGCCGCCGCCCTTCGGCGGCAGTGCGCGCACCATCGTGCTGAGCGTGAAGCCGGAAAAGCTGCGCGCCTACAACATCTCGCCGGATGACATCGTCAATGCCATCGCCACGGCAAACATAATCAGTCCTTCCGGCAACATTACGCTTGGCGATTCATTTCCCATCGCGCCGCTCAACTCGGTGGTGCAGAACGTTCAAGACTTGGGTGGCGTGCCGCTGCGCACCGGCACTTATCCTGCAGTGTTTGTACGCGATGTGGCCACCATTGCCGATGCATCAGACATCGTCACCAGTTACGCCGACATCAATGGCCGTCGTACGGTCTATATTCCGGTTACCAAACGCGCCGATGCGTCAACACTGACGGTAGTCAACCTCGTCAAGCAAAACATGGCGAAGTTTCAAGCCGCGGTGCCGGATGGCATCACCGTCAGTTATGAATTCGATCAATCGCCGTTCGTCACGCGCGCTATCTCCAGCTTGACGATGGAAGGTGCGCTCGGTGCATTGCTGTCGGGTCTAATGGTGTTGTTGTTCCTGCGTGATTGGCGCAGCGCGCTGGTGGTGGTGATCAACATTCCGCTATCGTTGCTCGCTGCAACACTGGCGTTGTGGCTGACCGGGCAGACCATCAACTTGATGACGCTGGGTGGCCTGGCCTTGGCCGTCGGTATCCTCGTCGATATGTCTACTGTTGCGGTGGAGAACATTCACACGCATCTCGCCAGACACAAGAGTGTGGCGCTAGCGGTTGCCGACGCTGGTCGCGAAGTTGCATTGCCGTTGTTCATCGCCATGTTATGCGTGCTGGCGGTGTTCATCCCTTCGTTATTCATGGAAGGCGCCGGCAAGGCTTTATTCGTGCCGCTGGCGTTGGCTGTGGGCTTTTCAATGCTGGCTGCGTACTTGTTCGCCAATACGTTTGTTCCGGTGCTGGCCACCTGGATGATTCGCAGTCATCGCCAAGCGGAAATTGATACAGCCGAACGCACCGCCGCGGCGTTCGACCGTTTCAGAGAACAGTATCGGCGCACTTTGCAACCGATGCTCAAGTTGCGTTGGCTCACGCTGGCTGTCTATGTCGTTATCACCGGCCTGGTTATCACATTGGTGAGCGGTCATCTCGGCACCGAGATTTTTCCGCAAGCCGATGCCGGTCAATTGCAGCTGCGCCTGCGCGGTCCTGCCGGCACCAAGGTGGAAAACACCGAAACCACTGCATTGCAGGTGCTCGATTACATCAAGGAAGTCGCCGGCCCCGATAACGTCGCCATCTCGCTCGCCTTCGTGGGTGTGCACGCACCCAACTATCCCATCAACCTCGTGTATCAATGGAATGGCGGACCTGAAGAAGGCATTGTGCAAGTGCAGCTCAAGGAGGACGCGCACCTCAACATGAGCGAACTTCGTGAGCGGCTGCGCAAACATTTCGGTGAGGCATTGCCCAATGTCGAATTTTCATTCGAACCGGCGGACATCGTCAGTCGCGTGATGAGCTTCGGCGCCAATACGCCGATTGAAGTGGATATCGCCGGCACCAATCTCAACAACGATCGAGACTTCGCCGAAAAAGTGCGCGCCAAACTCAGCAGCATCACTGCGCTGCGCGATCTGCAGTTCGGTCAGGCACTCGACTATCCCGCTGTCAAAGTCGACATCGATCGCGAGCGCGCCGGCTTGCTGGGCGTGAAGACCGCCGACGTGGGCCGCGCGCTCGCTGCGGCCACTGCATCGAGTCGCTTTACCACGCCGATTTATTGGGCCGATACCAATAGCGGCGTGGCCTATCAAGTGCAGGTGCAAATTCCCAAAGCCGACATGAATTCGATGGATGAACTGCGCAACTTGCCCATTGCGGGTCGCGGCAACACATCGATTCCTCTGCGTTCGGTGGCGAAGGTATCCAATGGCACCGTCGTCGGTCAGTACGCGCGTTACAACATGCAGCGCATGGTATCGGTCACCGCCAACATCGAAAGCAGCGATCTGGGCACTGTGGCCAAACAAGTCGCGTCGGCGATCGCCGAACTCGGCGATCCGCCCAGCGGTGTCAGCGTGACGTTGCGCGGGCAAGTGACACCAATGAATCAAATGCTCGACGGTTTGCGCAGTGGTTTGTATGTGGCGGTGCTGGTGATCTTCTTGCTATTGGCCGCTAACTTCCAATCACTGCGTTTGGCATTGGTCGTCATCGCTGCAGCGCCTGCAGCAATAGCGGGATCAACATTGATGTTGTGGCTCACCGGCACCACGCTCAATGTGCAATCGTTCATCGGCGCCATCATGGCCATTGGCGTGGCAGTGGCCAATGCCATTCTGTTAGTCACGTTTGCTGAGCGCGCTCGCATCGGTGGATTGAATGCCACCGATGCCGTTAGCGACGGCGCGCAAAGCCGCTTGCGTCCCATCTTGATGACTTCGCTCGCCATGATGGCCGGCATGTTGCCGATGGCATTGGGCTTGGGCGAAAGCGGTCAACAAACCGCGCCGCTGGGCCGTGCCGTGATCGGCGGTCTGCTTGGCGCGACCATCGCAACACTCTGGGTGCTGCCGGCAGTGTTCGCCGTACTACGCAATAAGGCCAGCGTGCGTTCGCGTTCACTGGACCCGCGCGATCCAGACAGCGGTCACTACGTCTCGCCCGTGATCAGTGACATGAATTGAATCAACAGAGCCTCACATGCAAATCACCAAGGTATCGTTCCGGTTTACTTGCAGCTTGATGCTGGCGCTGCCGTTGATCACGCAGTTCGCCTCGGCACAAACGGCCACACCCGCGAGTGTTCAATTCACGCGTCCCACACAGGGCAACGTGAATCGTTGGTTGACGCTGCCCGGCAGCGTCAAGCCGCAACAAGAAGCGGTGTTGTACGCCAAGGTCGCCGGTTATCTGAAGTCCATCAGCGTCGATAAAGGCGACAGCGTGAAAGCCGGCGCGACCTTGGCGATATTGGAAACGCCAGAGCTGACGGCTGATCTGGCGCGCTATCGCGCCGAGAGCGATGCGGCCAAGGCTGAGTACGAACGCATGCAACAAGCCATCAAGCAAGCGCCGGATCTGGTGATGCCCGCGGAACTCGATCGTGCCAAAGGCAAGTACGACGTCGCCAAAGCCAACCTCGAACGCACGCAAAGCTTGCTGGCCTTCAACAAAATCATCGCGCCCTTCTCCGGCGTGATCACTAAACGCTTCGTCGATGCCGGTGCATTTATTCCAGCCGCCACTTCCGGCAGCGCCGCGCAAACTGCGGCGGTGCTGACGCTGATGGACTTCAGCACGGTGCGCGTGCAAGTAGCCGTGCCCGAAGCAGAAGCAACATTGGTCAATAAAGGTCAACCTGCTCGTTTCAGTGTTGAAGGCCTGCCGGAACGTAAATTCGAAGGCAAAATCACGCGGTTTTCTTACGCACTGGACGACACCAGCAAAACCATGTTGGTGGAAGTCGAAATCCCCAATCCAAAAATGGAACTACGTCCCGGCATGTACGCTTCAGTGCAACTGGCGCTGCAGCATCATGACAATGTGATGTTGATTCCCACTGCAGCACTGGTGATGGAAAAGGCCAATGCCTTCACCTACACCGTCAATGGCACGGCGGCAAAGAAGCGGCCGATCAAGATTGGCTTCAATGACGGCAGCATGGTGGAAGTACAGGAAGGCATCGCCGCAAACGACAGCGTCATTCTCGCCGGCAAGAAGCCGATGAGCGATGGCATGGCCATTCAAGCCACGGAGGCCAAATGAGTTGGCCATCGATGCAGGTGTCTATGCGCGTGTCGTTACTGCTCTCGCTGTTGAGCGTCACGCCGCTAACTACCTACGCGCAAGCTGCCAATACCTTCAGCATCGATCTGCCGACCACGTTGCGATTGGCCAAGGCCGATAATCTCGATGTGAAGCTGGCGCAGGAACGCATCAACGAGGCCAAGGCCAATCACGGCAGCGCCATGGCCAAGTTTCTACCCTGGTTGACCGCAGGCGTGGCTTATCGTCGCCATGAAGGTCGCACACAGGCAGTGGATGGCACGTTGCTGGATGTCGACAAGCAAACCACCAGCATCGGCCCCACCATTACCGCGCAAGTGGATATCGGCGATGCGCTGTTCACCACGCTGGCTGCCAAACAAACTATTTATGCCAGCGAAGCTGCCTTGCAAGCGCAACAACAGGACAGCACGCTGGCAGCGGCCAGCGGCTACTTCGAATTGCTCAAAGCCAAGGCGCTGGTCGACGCCAATCGCGATGCACTCAACACATCGCAAAGTTACGAACAGCAATTGCAGGGTGGTCTGGCCGCTGGTGTGATCTTCAAAGGCGATTTGCTACGCGTGCAAACGCAGACGCAGCGTTATCAAGCTGCCGTCATACAAGCCCTGCAACAACAACGTTTGGCGTCGGCGCGTCTTGCCGAAACACTGCATCTGGATCCATCGGTGGAACTGATGCCGCAGGACAGCGAGTTGCTCCCCATCGCCTTGTTGCATGGCGAGTCTGCGCAAGACGTGCTGATTAAACAGGCGCTCGATACGCGCGCCGAATTGCAACAGACCCAGGCGCAGCTGCAAGCCGCACGTGAAGCAAAGAAGAACGCTGTGTATGGCGCGTTGATTCCATCCTTGGGCGCTCAAGCTTTTATGGGCGAATTGGGCGGCGGCAAGGACAGCGCCAATGGCAACTACGGCAGCTCGCGCGATTACGCCGTGGGCTTGAACTGGCGCTTTGGTCCGGGTGGACTATTTGACTTCAGCCGCATTAACGCCGCGAAAGCAAAATTGAACAGCGCAGAATTAACCGTCGAGAAAACCAGCAACAGTATCAAGCGTCAGGTAGTTGAAGCACAGACGCGGGCACAGTCCACTGCGGAGCAACTGACCGCCAGCCGCAACGCGTTAAGCAACGCCACCGATACCCTGCGTCTTACCCGCGAGCGCAAACAACTGGGTGTGGGTATTGTGCTGGAAGACATTCAAGCGCAGCAGGAACTGGTGCGAGCACGCACCGACTATCTGAATGCGATTACCGAATTCAACAAAGCGCAATATGAGTTGAGCAAAGCACTGGGTACTTTGTAAGCCATCAATCAACGCTTGCCCAGCTCGGGCCACTCGTCAATTTTGATACGCGCCAGCAAGGCACTGCCGCCCTTGCCATCCGCACCGAATACCAATGCTTCGCCATCGGCGGCGTTATGAGCTTCCGGAAACGCGGCGCTGATGTTGGGAAGATGCGTAATGATGAACGTGTTGCTGCCAGCCGGTGGCAGTTGAGTGACTTGTTGTTGCAACCACGTGCCCTGTCCGTTACCAGCCAAGGCCATGCTCTGACCACCATCGCCCAATTCTGGATAAGTCTTTACACCGCGTAACTGCGCAAACTTCGCTGTCTCGAGGGCGCGATAAGTAGAACTCGACAACACCTCACCAACGGGAATCTTCAATTCTCGCAGCGCCTTTCCCATTTTGGCGGCGCTGGTGCGACCGGCACTGTCGAGCTGGCGTTCCAGTGCGGTGTTATCCGGATTGGCCTCAGCCTTATCAGGCAAGGTGCGTGGCGAGCTGGCATGACGCATCACAATGACGTTGCCGCCTGCCCGTAAGACCTGCAGCAACTCCGCAGCGGAAAGACTTTGCGCGGGTAACGGCAAGCTGACACTCAGGCAACACAGCAACAAGCCGGCAACAGCGACACGACGTGGCATTGGCAACATGAAAGTTTTCTCAATGGGAGATTCAGTAGTGTTATGCCGTCGTTGCTCACGGCCTGTCAACAGTCGTCACGCCATGGTTGCCATGCGCACCGCGGCGCGGTCTACAACAATTCCTGCACCAGTTCCGCTGGTCGACACAGACGCGTGCCTTTTGCCGTCACCACAATCGGTCGATTGATCAGAATGGGATTAGCGATCATGAAGTCGATCAACTGATCGTCACTCCATTGCGCATCGTCGAGTTTCAGCTCCGCATAACGCGCTTCCTTGGCTCGCATCAATTCGCGCGGCGTAAGTTTGGCATCGTGTAATAACTTCACTAAGGTCGATCGATCCGGTGGCGTTTGCAGATATTCGATAACCTGCGGCTCGATACCGGCTTCGCGGATCATCGCCAGCGTATTTCGCGACGTGCTGCATTTGGGGTTGTGATAGATGATGACATTCACGAATGCTCCACTGCGCTGCAAGTAAAACTTGCGGCGCACTTTACACAAACGCTTTAGACGGAAGAAGTTTATTCGCTGGCAGTTTGTTGGCCGAACATGGTTCCCAGCACACGCGCGATGATGCTGAGCAACAGAACGAATGCGGTAATCAGGAACGCGCCCGCCCATGCCAGATTGCGCCAGTCTTCATAAGGGCTCATCGCAAATTGGAAGATCACGGTCGGCAGATTCGCCATCGGACGAGAAATATCGGCGCTCCAGAATTGATTGTTCAACGCGGTAAACAACAAGGGCGCCGTCTCACCGCTGATGCGCGCCACCGCGAGCAACAAGCCCGTGACCATCCCGCTACGTGCAGCGGGATACACGATGCTGGTAATGGTTCGCCAGGGATGTGCACCCATTCCTGCCGAAGCCTCACGGATGGTTTTCGGCACCAGCAGCAACATGTCTTCTGTAGTGCGCACCATCACGGGCATAGAGATAATCGCCAGTGACAACGCGCCGGCGATGGCCGAGAAATGCCCCATACGCATCACCACCATCGTATAAACAAACAAACCAATGATGATGGACGGTGCACTGAGCAACACGTCATTGATAAAGCGAACCACCGTACTCAGCGAACTGCCGCGACCATATTCCGCCAGATACGTACCGGCCATCATGCCCACCGGCCCGCCGATCGCGATGCCCAACACAGTCATCAACAAACTGCCGAAGATAGCGTTTGCCAGGCCGCCGGAGCTACCGGGTGCAGGCGTCATCTGCGTGAACAAGGTCCACGACATGGCGCTGAAGCCTTTGCCCAACAGGGTCCAGAGGATGGCGCATAACACGGACAAACCAATCAACGTGGCAATCGTGGACGCAGTGAACGCCAGGAAGTTGAAGATTCGTCGCTTGCGTAAGTTGGTCATAGTTTTTTGCCACCGCTATTCGCTTCAAGCCGTAACAACATCAGTCGTGCGCTGCCGATGATCACGAAAGTCAGCAAGAACAACAGCAGGCCCAGCGCAATCAATGCTGAGGTATACAGATCGCCATCGGCTTCAGTGAACTCATTGGCGATGGCCGCGGAGATGGTCGTGCCGGGCGCAAGAATCGACGGACTGATGCGATGCGCATTACCAATCACGAAGGTGACTGCCATCGTTTCTCCCAGTGCACGACCCAGACCTAACATGATGCCGCCAACTATACCGGTGCGAGACCAGGGCACGACGACATCCCACACCACATTCCATTGCGTCGCACCCATACCATAGGCCGCTTCTTTGAGCGAACGTGGCGCCATGCGAAATACTTCGCGCATCACGGCGGTAATGAATGGAATCACCATCACTGCCAGCACCACACTCGCGGTCAACACACCGATGCCGTAGGGCGGACCTTGAAATAACGGACCGATCACGGGTAACGGCCCGAGATGATCGATTAACCAAGGTTGCACGCTGTGTTGCAGAATCGGCGCAAGCACAAACAAACCCCAGATGCCGAACACGATACTGGGAATCGACGCCAGCAATTCAATTGCAGTAGAGATTGGACCACGCAACCAGTTCGGGCAGGTCTCAGTCAGAAAGACGGCGATGCCGAAGCTCAACGGCACAGCAATAAACATGGCCAGCACGGAAGTAACGGCCGTTCCGTACAAAGGCGCCAGCGCGCCGAATTCATCGTTGACGGGATTCCATTTCACGCGGGTAAGGAAGTCCCAACCAAAGGTTTTGATGGCTGGCCAGCTACCGTACACCAGCGTCACGATCACGCCGACAAGTAGCGCCAACACCAATACTGCGCAGAAGGTAGTTGCCGTGCCAAACACGGATTCCATGCGCTTTTCGCGGCGCAGAACAGGCAGATAAGCTGGGGTCGTTGCCATGGGCACTCACTAAAAGTTGCGACCGAAGACAATGCTGTCTTCGGTCGCGACTCAGTCATCTATCATGGATCAATTTTAATGGTCAACTCTAACCATCAATTCGACTTTTTCAAATTGAATCTTACTTGCCGTTCCAGACGGGCTTACCGCCGGACATGACGGAAGTCACCCAAGTCTTCTCCACCAGCTTGATGACATTCTCAGGTAGTGGCACGTAATCAAGTGCAGCAGCCATCTCACCACCACTCTTATAGGCCCAATCGAAGAACTTGAGCGCTTCAAGTGCATCGGCGGCATTCTTGGTTTGCTTGTACATCAAGATGAAGCTTGCACCGGTGATCGGCCAGCTCTTGGCGCCAGGCTGGTTGGTCAGAATCAGATAGTAACCTTCTGACTTGGCCCAATCGGCGTTCGATGCGGCAGCCTGGAAAGCAGGCGCCTCAGGAGCAACGACCTTGCCGTCTTTGTTCTTCATCCGCACATAGGCCATCTTGTTCTGCTTGGCATAGGCGTATTCGACATAGCCGATTGCACCAGCAGTTTGCGTCGCCATGCTGGCTACGCCTTCGTTGCCCTTGGCGCCGATACCGGTTGGCCATTCAACAGACGAATTCGCACCGATCTTGCCCTTGAAAGTGGGGCTCACATCGGACAAGTAATACGTGAACAGGAAATTGGTGCCCGAACCATCGGAACGATACACGGGCGCGATAGCTTGATCCGGCAGGCTCAGCTTGGGATTCAACGCTTTAACGCGCGCGTCATTCCACTTGCTGATTTCACCCATATAAATGCTGGCCAATGTTGGGCCGTCGAGAACCAGATCACCTGGCTTGATGCCGGTGATGTTCACTACCGGTACCACACCACCAATGATCATCGGGAACTGCACCAGACCGGCGTCGTTCAACTCCTTCGGTTCCAAAGGTTTGTCAGAAGCACCGAAAGTTACTGTGGCTGCCTTGATCTGCTTGATGCCGCCGCCGGAACCGATGGATTGATAATTCAATCCGACATTGGTCTTCTGCTTGTACGCTTCCGCCCACTTCGCATACACAGGATAAGGAAAGGTAGCGCCAGCGCCGGAGATGTCGGCGGCGATAACGGCTTGCGATGTTGCAGCAAAGCCGATCATCGCGAGCGAAATCGTCGCTACAAATTTCTTTATGTTCATTAAGACTTCCTCTAATACAACGCATCTTTTAGCTGATTGCTTGCCGGCGATGCGCATAACCAGCAGCAAAGGCATCCCTGCCAGTGTGAGCCTTGTTTATTTCAATTTGATCAACACCAAAGCGATTTACCAGGACAATTGCGTGCGCAGCGCAAACGCATCCATCTTATAGCCTATCGGCGCACCAAGCGGTGCAGTGGCGGTAGCTGTACCATTTACCCGATCAAGCTCGCTATGAACGTAGTTGAGCATGAAGCGAAGATAACCATTGAGGTACCAGTTGGCGCCCAGCGTAATGTTCTTCATTTCGCCGCCATTAACTGCAGTCGGCTGAGCTGACAATGCAACACCTTCAACGAAGTCATCGTTAAGATTGGTCTTGCTGTAGCGAGCTGCCAGCTCCAAGGCGCCCCAACCGCCGTGAACTCCGAACGGTTTGTTCGGCGTGATGCCCGAGTAAGCTCCAGTAGTAGGCGAATACTTGCGATGTTCGCCGGTGATGGTCCAACTGACCTGACCGTAATAACCATCGAAACTATTGCTGCCCAAGCCACGGCGGCTGACATCATATTTGAAGTATTCACCTTGTCCGTAAATGCTGTTCCAACCACCAGCAGCTTCAAAGCCATATACCTTGGCGCTCGATACGGGATTAGTCGCACTGCCAAGGCCACCAGTAGAAAGTAGTGCAGTGGGGTCAATGCGCAATTCAGGACGATCACTCAACGTAACGGTTCTAGCCGTACCGGGACCGGTATCAGGTGTTTGCAACAATTCAAAAGCATTAACGCCGAGATGCAACGAATAATTGTCACCCGTCAAAACTTGTGCGGTTGCACGCTGAAATGAGCCAAGTCGTTCGCGAACCAACGTATGTGAGTCACCATATGCGGGACCCGTAAGATAAGCACCTATCCAATAGCGATCACCGTAAAAACGTACGCCGGCATTGGAGCGAAAATCGCCGGCGCCAAAACCTGCCGCCACGTTTGCCGGTGTTGCGCGTTCCATGAACATGATGTCATTTGAACTGACGGCAACGTCGAGCGGATACGGCGGTTCAGAATAGCCAGGCAAATCGATGATGACGCCTTTGAAGCCGGTGTAGCTGATCTGCGCGGTTTGAATACCAGCGGGATTTCCACCAGTTCCAGTTCCATCTTGCGAGTTACCCCCATCGTAGATGAAGCCAAAGGTCCAGCCGCCGGCAACTTTGCCGCTAACGCCGATGCGCGCGCGACGGGCGTTCACGCCGTCACTGAGAAATTGCGGCCCGACGGTTGCATTGTCTGGCTTGAAGGAAACATACGCGCCGGTATCAAAGTGCAAGCGACCGGTGAGCGAAATGGAAGTGAGACCATCGGCGCTTTCCAATGCAAATTTGCCAGAACCATTTTGCGTGACATGGGGAACGGGCTTGGCGTTTGCGGAATCGGCAGGCGCATCTTTACTCTGTGCCTTACTCTTTTCCTTCAGAGCACTTACTTCGGCTTCGAGGCGCTCATTCTTAGCCTTCATCTCGGCGATTTCTTTTTGTATATCATCGAGCGAAGCAGCCTGCGCCATGGCAGGACCTGCGAGGACTGCAGCAATCGCGGTCTTCAGTAATAAATTTTTCACAATCGTCTCCCGTTTTTGGATTGCCCGCGGTGATATCGGGCACGGAGCACTTTATAAAGTCGTCACATGACAGAAATATTGCAGTTGTCTGTTATTTAGATGACATACATGCGTATGACATTTGAACAACATTCATCAGCTATGAGGTGCAGTTCGTATCGTTATGTCCAAGAATCGATGTGACTTGTTCTGCGATGTTTTTCGCGTGATCACCAATGCGCTCCAATCCCTTGAGCGAAAAAACAGTGTCAATGGTTGCGCGTAAATATGGCTGGCCTTCCATGACCAGCGTAAAGACTTTACGCAACGCGCTGGCGAACTCTTCATCCAGCTCCGAATCGCGCGTAGTCACGCGTTCGGCCAGTTCAAGTGCAGACTCATCAAGTGAACGCACTGCATCGCGCAGCATGGAAGCAGAAAGGTCCGCCATATGACGCAGATACGGACTGATGATTCGCACCGGCCCCTGCGGTGGGCCATCGATCACATTGAGTGCAAAACTGGCAATTTTTCGCGCCTCATCGCCGGCGCGCTCTAGCTCACGAATGATGCGCGAGATGGCTCTCACCAGACGCAGGTCTCTTGCAACGAGTTGATGCAAGGCCAGCATCTCGAAGGCTTCACGATCAATACGATGTTCCATCTGGTTGACTTGGATTTCACGATCCAGTACCTGCTGCGCGGCAGCTTTATCGCCATTCAATAATGCACGTACGGCAGTGCTTACCTGGTCAATCACCAGGCCACCCATGATGACAGTGCCCAGCCTTAGTTCGGACAGCGCATGGTCCAACGACTTGCTGATATGGCCTTCAGTAGGATCGCTGTTGATGCTTGTATTCATGATTTGAACCTTCACGGCTCGAAGCGATTGTCGGCGGATCGCCTTCTGATTGGGTTACGCTACCGTTTTTATTTCCGGCACGAACTCATCAAGCACGTATTTATCGGTACGTGCAAACTCAAGCGACGTATCAGCCGTAACGACCGGTGATGTAGTCTTCGGTCGCTTTCTTGCTGGGGTTGGTGAAAATTTTGGCGGCTTCATCGAACTCCACCAACTCACCGAGATACATAAAGGCGGTGTAATCGGAGACGCGCGCTGCTTGCTGCATGTTGTGCGTCACGATCAACACCGTTACTTGATCGCGCAAGGTCGAGATCAACTCTTCAATCTTCGCGGTCGCAATCGGATCCAGCGCTGAAGTCGGCTCGTCGAATAACAAAATTTCCGGCTTGGTCGCCAAGGCGCGCGCAATACACAAGCGCTGCATCTGACCACCGGACAATGCCAATGCCGATTCCTGCAAGCGATCCTTGGCTTCATCCCATAACGCTGCGCCGCGCAATGCCTGCTCGACCTGTTCGGCCAGCAGCACGCGATTGTTCATACCGTGCAGACGCAAACCGTAGGCAACATTTTCAAAGATGGATTTAGGAAATGGATTGGGTTTCTGGAACACCATGCCGATGCGCATGCGCACTTCGATTGGATCGATGCCCTTGCCCACCAGATTGATGTTGTCCGGCTGCAGGGTGATCGAGCCTTCGTAGCGCGTCAGTGGTTGCAAGTCATGCATGCGATTGAAGCAACGCAGGAAGGTACTCTTGCCGCAACCCGATGGGCCGATCAGCGCAGTCACCTGCTTGTCGGCAATCGGCATGTTCAAACCTTTCAACGCGCGCTTGTCACCGTAGTAAAAATTCAAATCCTGAACCAGCGCCTTGATCTGCAGCGCGCGTACCTTGCGCGTATCGTTTGCCGGCATCGTGATTAGAGGTGCAGCACCGCCGATGACTTTATTCGCGGTAGCGGCAGCAACGGACATAGATTCGGTATCAATAGCCAAGGGGCACCTCGGATCGTCTGGCAAGGAATGTCAGAATCGACAGCAGCACACAAGCAGGATTGCCGCGGCAATGAACGTCCAGCAGTGTGCTCCAGGGAAATGACAGAATTGTTACAAGGCGGCATAACCCTGGCTATAAACAGCCGGCCGAGCACCGGAACGAACCGGTTGCGAGTGCAGACCTCGTCCGTTATAAGGACCGCCCGCTGCCGGTTTTTCGCCCTTCACGTTCGTTATTCAGGCCACCCATGTCAGCCGCTCCTCTCGACATCACCACGCTTTCGCCCGCCATTGCTCTGACGGCCGAATTGATTCGCCGGCCGTCGGTCAGCCCGGAAGACAAGGGTTGCCTTGACATCATTGGCGGCCGCCTAGCCAAGGTCGGCTTCAGAAACGAACGCATCGACTTCGCACCAGTGGCCAATCTCTGGAGCAAGCACGGCAGCGGCCATCCGGTGTTGTGCTTCGCCGGTCATACCGATGTCGTACCCTCGGGCCCGCGCGAAGAATGGCAGACCGATCCATTCGAGCCGGTGATCCGCGATGGCGTGATGTATGGTCGCGGCACGGCCGACATGAAAAGCGGCCTCGCCGCCATGACGGTAGCCGCCGAACGCTTCGCCGCCAAACATCCCCATCACAAAGGCACCTTGGCGTTTCTGCTGACCAGCGATGAAGAAGGTCCATCGGTGGATGGCACGCGTCGCGTCATGCAGGTGCTCGAAGCGCGTCCCGAAAAAATCGACTGGTGCGTGGTGGGTGAACCGTCAAGCGGTGAGAAGCTGGGCGACACGGTAAAAATCGGTCGACGCGGTTCGCTGTCCGGCAAGCTCACGGTGCACGGCGTGCAAGGTCATGTCGCCTATCCGCATCTGGCAGAAAATCCCGTGCATCTCTTGGCGCCAGCCTTGCTGGAACTCGCCACGCGCGAATGGGACAAGGGCAATCAATTTTTTCAGCCCACAACTTTTCAGGTATCCAACCTCAGTGCCGGCACCGGCGCACCCAATGTCATTCCCGGCGAGTTGAAGCTGCGTTTCAACATTCGCTTCTCCACCGAACAAACCGTGGAACTGATTCAGACGACCATCACCGAAATTCTCGATCGCCATAACGTGAATTACACGCTGGAGTGGTTTGTGTCCGGCTTGCCGTTTTTCACGGCGCCAGGGCCGCTATCGAACGCCACGCAACAGGCGATCAAGGAATTCACCGGTATTACTGCGGAATTGTCGACTACGGGCGGCACTTCCGACGGCCGCTTCATTGCACCCACCGGCGCAAGCGTGGTGGAACTGGGCGTGTTGAACGCCACCATTCACAAGGTGAACGAATGTGTGCGTATTGCCGACGTGGATGTGCTCGCACAGATGTATGAACGCATGATGGAGTTGTTGCTGGTGTAAAGCCGGGCGCAATGAATTGCGCCCCTACACGAAGAGCATGCGGCATTTTCGTAGGGGTTCGATTTATCGAACCCCTTCCCATAAGGGTGACGCATGCGTCACCCTCTATATACAACATCAGCATACAAACCCGGGCGAGGCATGCCTCGCCGCTACAGAAAACAAAAGCATGACCATCCTGTACGGCATCAAGAACTGCGACACCATGAAGAAGGCTTGGACCTGGCTGGATGATCATGGCGTTGCATACACCTTTCACGATTACAAGAAGTCAGGCATCGATCGCGAGCGTCTGGAGAAATGGTGCAAGCAAGCTGGCTGGGAAGTCGTGTTGAATCGCGCCGGCACAACGTTCAAGAAACTTGCCGACGCCGACAAAGCCAATCTCACCGAAGCCAAGGCCATCAAGCTGATGCTGGCGCAACCGTCGATGATCAAGCGGCCGGTATTGGAAGCAGGCAAGCAGTTGCTGATTGGCTTCAAGCCGGATGAGTATGCGGCGCAGTTGAAGAAATAAACGAAACATCAAGCGAAGCCGATCCAAATATAAAAGGACAATGCGATGCCGCACTCCATGCTAAATCTGTCGCTTGATGAACTGCTGACCACCACCCGCTCAGTGCGCAAGCGGTTGGATCTGGGGCGCCCGGTCGAGCGCGATTTGATCGAGCGTTGTATCGACATCGCCGTGCAAGCACCAAACGGTTCCAACCAGCAATATTGGCGCTGGATCATCGTTGATGACCCAGCCCTATTGCGCCGCGTCGCCGATATCTATCGCGCCGGCATGCAACAACAGATCGATAATCCCGGTTATCGGCGCGATGTCGATTACACCACCGAGCAGGCTCAGCGCATTGGAGCCTCGGTCTGGCACCTCACCGAACACCTGCACGAATTACCGGCGCTGGTCATTCCGGTGATGAGCAGTAAGGTCAATGGCCTGGATATCTTCGCGCAGGCCAGTCACTGGGGCTCGATTTTGCCGGCGGTATGGAATTTTATGCTGGCACTGCGAGCGCACGGTCTCGGTTCGGCTTGGACCACTGTCCACTTGCATAAAGAAAAGGAAATGGCCGAGCTGCTCGGCATCCCGTACGAACAGACCTCACAGGCTGGATTGTTTCCCATCGCCTATACCCTCGGTACCGATTTCAAACCCGCAGAACGCAAAGGCGCCCATGAAATCATCGGCTGGAATCATTGGTAAGAAGGTAATCCCGATCTATCCCTCACCGGCCCGATAATCGGCCACTGCGATCGATCAACAATCCCGGCGCGATGATGTTGACCCACAATGCCCACACGCCAAGGCCGATGCAGGAGAACATTACCCACCACGGCATCGACAAGCCGAATAACTTCCAGTTGATTTCGGCGCATTCACCGGAGCCGGTGAGCACCTTGGTGATCACATTCCACACCGGCAAAATTTCCATCATGTAACCCAGCGTCGCGCCGCAGGCAGCGACGGTGCCGGGGGGTTGCGCCTGAATCCACACATGACGGCCGGCGATAGCAACGCCGATCAGTGCGGCGATGATCGCTAATACGCCGTATACCGATGCGCCCTTGTCACGCGGATGATGCAGCGCTGCCAGCAGAAAAATCACGCCGATCGCCATCACGGCAATGCGCTGGAAGATGCACAAAGGACAAGGCTCGAAACCCAATCCATACTGGGAATACAGGGCATAAGCGATCAGCCCCGCACAGAACAGAAAGCCAACCAGGTTACCGCTACGACGTTCGGTGAGAATTCGGTTCAGTAACTGGTTCATGAATGCTCTGGCTATCGTTACATCGCGCTATGCCGCGACTTGAGTTGTTCTTCGATGTCCTCGATCTTGGTGTGGCGCACATCCTTGCCATGCACCATGTACACCACATATTCGCAGATATTCTTGGCGTGGTCACCAATGCGTTCGATGGCGCGGGCCACCCATAGCACGTCGATGGCGCGACGAATGGAACGCGGGTCTTCCATCATGAAGGTGATGCACTGGCGCTGGATGGCTTCGTATTCTTCATCGATCAGACGATCGCGCTTGACCACCTCCAGGGCAGCATCGGCGTCCAGACGTGCAAAGCAATCCAGCGCGGCATGCACAATTTCCTCGACAGCGCGGCCAAGATGTTTGATTTCGCGGTAGCGATCCGCCGGGCGTTCCATGGTGGCCAGACGCGAACCGATGTTGCCGATTTTTTCCGCTTCATCGCCGATACGTTCCAGATCGGTGATGGTCTTGATCACCGCCACGATCAAGCGCAGATCGCCGGCCGCCGGGGCACGCGTGGCGAGAATGCGATTGCAGTCTTCGTCGATGGCCACTTCCATGCTGTTGACGCGATGATCATTGCGCACGACGCGCTCGGCAGCAGCGCTGTCACCATTCACCAATGCCTGCACGGCGTTGACCAGTTGCTCTTCCACCAGCCCACCCATTTGCAGCACGTTGGTACGCACGCGTTCGAGGTCGGCATTGAAGCGGCTGAGAATATGATGTGAAAGATCGGCTTTTTCCATGATGGGCTCCGGCAGTTGCAGCAGATATACCGAGTCGGTGCAGTCACCGCAACTCAATGACTAACTCGATGAAAGAGATTGGCAATCAATGCCGCTGCGCAGCAGCGGCTGTGTAGATACGAGTGGTGATGCGTTCCGGTGGGAAATGACAGGTAAACGTGCTGCCCTTGCCTAGCTGGCTGACTACGCTGAGCGTGGCATCGTGGCGTTGCAATGCATGTTTGACGATGGCCAGGCCCAGACCGAAACCACCTTTGGCGCGCGAACGGCCTTCATCGACGCGGTAGAAACGTTCGGTCAAGCGCGGCAGATATTCAGCGCCAATACCAATGCCCGTGTCGGTCACCGACATATGTGCGCCCTCGGCATCACGCCACCAGCGAATGGTTACCGAACCTTCGGGCGGCGTGTACTTCACGGCGTTGGAAATCAAATTAGCAAACACGGATTGCAGTTCGGTTTCAGAACCAAGCAGGCAGACATCAGTTTCGATGTTCAGATTGATCTCATGCGGCCGTTCGTGCAGCGTCAGCGCATCCTTGCGGATCAGCGCCAGCAAGCCGGCCACATCGATACATTGGGACTCGGTGAAGTCGCTGCTGTTTTCCAACCGCGACAACTGCAGCAAGCCTTCGATCAAGGTGCGCATGCGTTCGGTTTGGCGACGCATTTCCTGCACCGGCTGCTGCCAGACTCGATCCAACTGCGCGTCGTCAGACAGTGCATCGAGATAACCCGACACCACCGTCAGCGGCGAACGCAGTTCATGCGAGGCATTGGCGACAAAGTCCTTGCGCATGGCTTCCAGCCGCATCTCATGCGTCATGTCGCGCACGATCAGCAACCGCTGTGTCGAACCTTCGGCGCGAATCAAGTGGAACGACAACCAACGCTCGGGACTGCCGGCCTGCAAGACGGTGACCGACTGGCTGTAGTCGCCGCGTTCGAGATACTGCACAAAGGCCGGATAACGAACCAGGTTCTCGATGCGAATGCCCACATCGCGCTTGCGGCGCAAACCCAGCCAGCGTTCCGCCTTTTGATTGAACCACAGCAATTCGTTATGACTGCCGAGCAGCACGGCGCCGTCGGGCATCCCCGAAGTGAGACGCCGAAATTCGCGCAGCAAATTACCCACGCGCTGTTTATGAAATTGTTTGCGGCGATAAATCCGCGCAATGACCGTCGTGAGTTCACCCCACGGGCCACCGAAGTCCGGCGGACTCAGCACACTACGAAAACGCACCCAGCGATCCAGTTCCCAGAGATTGCGCAATTGCCACAGCAGATACACGAACAACATCAGGGCCAGCCACCAGCCCATGTTGCCGAGCATCAGGCCAAGCATCACACCCACCAGCACCACGCCAATCACGCGATAAGCAAGTCGCCAGGTGACGCCGGTAAAGCGTGCCAGGTGATAGCGGGACAGACGTGCTCGATTCATGTCACAAGCCGTGGTGAAGGTAGCGGCATTGTAGAGCGAACATGCAACATGTCTGTGTGGTTTTGCCGCAGGTCTGAATTGTGGCGATCAGCTATTCAGGCTGCACGGAAAAGCGATAGCCCGCACCACGCACCGTCTGAATGTATTGATCCACATCGAAGCCTTCCAGCGCTTTGCGCAAGCGGCGAATGTGCACGTCCACCGTGCGCTCTTCGACATACACATTGCCGCCCCACACGCGATCGAGTAACTGGCTGCGGGTGTACACGCGCTCGGGATGCGTCATGAAAAAGGACAGCAAGCGATATTCAGTGGGACCTAGTGTCACCACGCGATCGCCAACGGTGACGCGATGACTGCTGCCGTCGAGCTTCAAGCCATTGATGTCAACCACCTCTTCGGCGCTGGCCGGCGACACGCGGCGCAACACCGCTGCAATGCGGGCAATGAGTTCGCGTGGCGAGAACGGCTTGGTGACGTAGTCGTCGGCGCCGCTATCGAGGCCAGCTACCTTGTCGTGCTCATCGGCGCGCGCGGTCAGCATGATCACCGGCACTTCCTTGGTTTCTTTGTCGCGCTTGAGAAGGCGCGTGAGTTCCAGACCGCTCATGTCCGGCAACATCCAGTCCACCAGAATCAGGTCAGGACGACGGTCGGCAATACAGGCACGTGCGCGGCTGGTGTCCTCCGCTTCGCTGACTTCGTAGCCACTGCGGCGCAGGCCGAAGGCAATCATTTCACGGATGGGCTTTTCGTCTTCAACTACCAGAATGTGGGCGGCCATAAATGTGTGTCAACTCATGAACAAACGATGACAATTCAATGACAGCATCTCAGCAGCAATTTGTGACAGCGAAATGACAGCGACGTCATATTCATATGAAAGCCATATTGCGGCACGCTGTCACACAGTGTTCACACGATGAATTCATACCGATGACTTCACGTGAACCACTTGATCGCGCAGGTACACTGGTGCGGCATCGGCCGGGCTGACTCGCAAACCGGCATGCCATTCGCGCACCGCCAAACGGGCAATGTCAGCAGCGTGCGGTAAAGCGTCTTCTTTCAATGGTAATTCGGCATAGCGTTGCTTCAGCAATGGATAGGCGCGAAAGCCGGTGCCCAATCCCATGCTCAACGAACTCGTCGCTACATCGATACGTTCGGGCGGGCAAACCTGTTCCGCGCTCGCTGTGGTAACCAAGCCATCGCTGTCGAGCTTGAACAACCCCGAATACACCTCGCCCATACGGGCATCCATGCACACCAGCAATTGCGCACCGATAGACACGAGTCGCGCACCTTGCTGAGCGACCGCCGCCAAGTTGGAAACCGGCAGCAATGGCAAGTCAGCCGCATACGCCAAGCCCTGTGCGACGCCGATGGCAATGCGCACGCCGGTAAAACCGCCAGGACCGCGCCCGAATGCAATGGCATCCAATTGTGTAAAGCTCAGGCCTGCTTCGGCCATGAGCTCTTGAACCATGGGCAGCACCAGATCGGCATGCCCCCGCGGTGTCTGCACGCCTCGGCTGAGTTCAGCGCCCTGGTGCAACAACGCCACCGAACACTGTTCGGTGGCGGTATCGATGGCCAGCAAACTTGGCGATCTGATGGCGCTGTGGCTCAAGACATGGCTCCTGCATCTACCGGCTTGGTGGCCGCTGCTGCATCAAGATGTTCGCGTAAGAATTGCGACACCTTATGCACATCCTCGGTACGCGGCATAGGCGGCAGGCTGTCGAGAAACACTTTGCCGTAGCTGCGCGTGGTCAAGCGTCGATCGCACAACATGATCACGCCGAAATCATGGCGATCGCGAATCAAGCGACCGACGCCTTGTTTGAGTGTCATCACTGCTTGCGGCACTTGTTCTTCCATGAAGGGATTGCCGCCGCGTTGTTCGATCGCCGCCAATCGCGCCTTGATCAATGGCTCGTCCGGCACGGCGAACGGCAATTTGTCGATGACCACTACGCACAACGCATCGCCCTTTACATCGACGCCTTCCCAAAAACTTCCCGTACCCAGCAGCACTGCATTGCCGAATTCGCGAAAGCGTTGCAGCAACACATCGCGCGGCACTTCACCTTGAACCAGCAAGGGATACGGCCCGGCCTCGCCCCACAGCGAACGCAGTCTTTGCGCCGCTTCACGCAGTGCGCGATAACTGGTGAACAACAAGAAGGTACGCCCGCCACTTGCCTCAATCACCGGCAATGCAGCATCGACCACCTGGCGCGTATGTTGTGGCGTCGAAGGCATGTCGAGTTTGCGCGGCAAGTACAACAACGCCTGACGCTGATAATCGAATGGACTACCGAATTGTTTCGCTACCGCTGTCGGCAAGCCAACACGATTGGCAAAGTGTGACAGGTCCGTACCAACAGCCAGCGTTGCGGAAGTAAAAATCCATGCGCCGCCTTGCTTGCGGATCAATTCGCCCAGCGGCTTCGCCACATCCACTGGCGCGTGATGCAACGAGAAGCCACTCTTGTTGAAAGTGGACCAACGCACTGCAGGTACCACTTCTTCATCGTCGGATGTGTGGTTGATAAACAGCTCGCAGCGCTGCGCCAGCTCCAGTGCGCGATCGCGCAGACCGCGTAACTCGGATTGATCCTCGGCAGCAACCGTGGTGCTGGCAATAAATTCATGCAGCAACTTGCGGCTCTCGGCCAGCGCGTCGAGTAGTAGATCGGGCCAGCGTTCCGCATCCACTGTTTCGCTCATGCCGGCCAGCGCCTGTGTGCCAAGCATTGCCTGCTCTTCAAGGCCATGCATGATTTGCAGCTGCTGTTCCGATAAACCCGCGATGGCGGCTAACGTTGATTCGCTGGTGACATCGCGCACCAGATCGCGCAGTTGGCGTGCGCTGAAGGTGGTGCCGAATGCTTGCGTCGCGACATCGGGTAGTTGATGCGCCTCATCGACAATGACGGCATCCGCTCCCGGCAACAGATCACCGAAGCCGTTTTCCTTGAGCAACAGATCCGCCATCAACAAATGATGATTCACCACTACGATGTCCGCTGCCAAGGCTTCGCGTCGTGCGGCGATCATGTGGCAACGATCGAAAAAACTGCACTCCGCACCCAGGCAGTTATCGCGTGTCGACGTCACCCATGGCCACACCGGATCGCTTTCGGCCACCACGGCCAGCTCGCCGATGTCGCCTCTGCGGGTCTGCATGGACCACATGTTGACCTTGCGCAAGCTGCCGGCCAACTCGCGCGAAAGGCCGCGATTCTGTCCATGCGTCATCGCCAATCCAAGTCGGTGCGAACACAAATAGTTGGCGCGGCCTTTCAACAAGGCGATACGCACCGGTCGTCCCAACACTGCGGTAATCATGGGCAGATCGCGGCGGAACAACTGATCCTGCAAACTGCGTGTGCCGGTGGAGATAACCACATGTTTGCCGGCGAGCAATGCCGGCACTAGATAAGCGAAGGTCTTACCGACGCCAGTGCCGGCCTCGACGATCAGTGCCTGACGGCTGGCGATGGCACTCGCCACGCAATTGGCCATGGCCAGCTGCTCATCGCGTACGGTGAAGCCCGGCAAATGCTCAGCAAGTCTGCCTTCTGCACCCAACAGCTCGTGCAGATCAATTCTTGAATTAGCAGCAGGGGTAACAGTCATCGTCACTCGAAGGTCGCGCGAAAACGCGCAAGCACCACCGCCTTCGGCGCGAGCGCGTAGCGTAATTGCCAGCGAATATGCGTGTATTCGGCGGCATCGGCAACACGCTCGGCGTTGACCGGCGAGCGTAACGCACTAGGCTTGGCGAAGTGCTCGCCACCATCCGCCGAGAATTGAATATCCGCACCCGCACCAGTGGCCGATCCGGCGACATAGTGAGTGTTGGCAGGCAATGGCTGAATCACGATCGCTGGCGGTAATGCTTCTGTGTTGGAATTGGCGATCCGCACGGTGTAATTGATCTCCTGGCCTTCCGTGAGCTTACCGGCAGGCACGTACTGATAAGTATTGGTGGCGCCGCGCAGCACTCGCACTTCGGCCCGCAGCGTAACAACAGGCTTGACCATATCTTGCGAGCCAGAGTCCCCAGATTGCATCACATCGCCATAGGCGCCGCCGGACGCAAGCAATACCAGCGCCACCCTGCAGCTCATCCGCCAGCCATGTTTAAGCGACCAACCCAATGACATATGTCGACTCACCGTCCCACACCCTGCACCCTTGAGATCACACCGTTCAAAGTTGCGCCTCAAACAAGTGCAACTGTACACAACTAAAGTGGGATTGCTTCGCAATCCGCCCAATTTACCGTATGTAGAGTTCCCGTAAAGCTCACACAGCAGATGCCATCTCGTTATAATTCCTGGGCTTGTTTGCGCGTGGAACCGGCTACTCACGCAGTTGCCGGACGGTCTTTACCGAGATGAGATCCGGCTGAAGGGCTCCAGCGCTGGCATATGCAAGAGCCAGGACGCGGCAGATCGAGTTGCGATCTGTCTGAAATATTACTTTCGTATTGGAGTCGACAGCCGAAATGACCACGACCAATGCCGCACTGAAGCAATGGGTTGACGAAGTTGTGCAGCTCACCCAGCCCGATTCGATCTACTGGTGCAATGGCTCTGACGCCGAAAACGAAACCTTGATCGCGCAGATGCTCGCCAGCGGCGATCTGATCAAGCTCAACGAAAAGACTCACCCCAACTGCTACCTGCATCGCTCCAATCCCACCGACGTGGCGCGCGTTGAACACCTCACTTTCGTCTGCACCGGCAACAAAGAGGATGCCGGCCCCAACAACAACTGGATGGCCCCGAAAGAAGCCCACAGCAAAATCGATGCGCTGTTCAAAGGGGCGATGAAGGGTCGTACGCTGTATGTGATCCCCTACTGCATGGGTCCGATCAATTCGCCCTTCTCACGCTGCGGCGTTGAAATCACCGACAGCCCGTATGTGGTGGTGAACATGCGCATCATGGCCAACATGGGAGCGGCAGCGCTGGCGCGCATCGAGCGCGAAGGCGTGTTCGTCAAAGGCCTGCATTCCATCGGCGATCTCGACCCGAACAAACGTTTCATCATGCACTTCCCCGAAGAACTCACCATCAAGAGCGTGGGCTCGGGCTATGGTGGCAATGCATTGCTGGGCAAGAAGTGTCACGCACTGCGTATCGCCAGTTATCAGGCACGCAGCGAAGGCTGGCTGGCCGAACACATGCTCATCATGGGCATTCAAAATCCTGCCGGTAAGACGCACTACATCGCCGCCGCTTTTCCATCGGCATGTGGCAAAACCAATCTCTCCATGATGTTGCCGCCGGCTTCCATGCCGGGCTGGAAGATCTGGACGGTGGGTGATGACATCTGCTGGTTGAATGTGGGGAGTGATGGCCGCTTGTGGGCGATCAATCCGGAAACGGGTTATTTCGGTGTCGCGCCGGGCACCAATCTCAAAACCAATTCGAATGCTTACAAGACCGTGCAGCACGACACGATCTTCACCAACGTTGCGCTGACTGCCGATAACCAACCGTGGTGGGAAGGCATGAAGGAAGGCACACCGGTGATCGATTGGCGTGGTCAACCTTACGATCCGAAGAACGGTCCAGCAGCGCATCCGAATTCGCGCTTCACTGTCTCAGCAAAACAAAATCCGGTTTATTCGACGCATGCTGAAGATGCGCAAGGTGTGCCGATCTCGGCCATTCTGTTTGGTGGTCGTCGGCGCGAACTTGCACCATTGGTATACGAGGCTCGCGACTGGGCGCATGGCGTGTTGGTCGGCGCCGGCATGGCGTCCGAAACCACTGCGGCTGCGACCGGCCAAGTTGGCATCGTGCGTCGCGACCCGATGGCGATGAAACCTTTCTGCGGCTACAACTACGGTGATTACTGGCAGCATTGGTTGTCGTTCGAAAAACGCTCCAACAATTTACCGAAGATGTACCACGTCAACTGGTTCCGTCAGGACAAGGACAACAACTTCATGTGGCCGGGCTTCAGCGACAACCTGCGTGTATTGAGCTGGATCTTCGATCGTTGTGAAGGCAAGGTTGGCGCGCAGGAAACGCCCATCGGCAACCTGCCGCATGCCGCCGATCTGAATACTTCGGGCCTGGATATTCAACCAGACACGCTGCAAGAACTGCTGTCGATCAGTAAGGATGCATGGCGTGCCGAAGCTCAGCAAATTGGCGATTACCTGCGCGAATTCGGTTCGCGCACGCCAGCCAAATTGCAGGAACAGCTCAGCGATGTACAGAAACGTCTGGCTTGATGGCAAGACCGATGACCTGATTCGAAATCCGAATTAGGCAATCAAAAAAACAAACGCCTGAAGAAAACTCCTCAGGCGTTTTTTATTGAGTTGTTACTTGATGTGTGGATCGATAACGAGCTTACGATTCACTCTTCGCAACTGAATTGCAGCATCTGCCCCGGCGTACTGCCTTCGGGTGTTTTACCCAAGCCGATCATGCCCTCGCCTTTCAACTGCAGACTATCGCGACGCACGAAAGATTCCTCGCCACTGCCACTGAGCACAAACGTGCCATTGGTGCTTTGATCGACCAATAGAAACTTGTTGCGATTGAATTCGATGCGGGCGTGCAGACGTGAGATGAGATTGCCCTTGATGACGATGTCGTTTTCTTCAGCACGACCCATGGTGACACTCACTCGGCCATCGGTCATGACCAGCTCCTGGCCTTGATACTTCAGACGTAACCGTTGTGGCTTCTGCTTATCGCGCATCGACCCGCCCATTGCCAACGTCGGCAGCATGCTGGTGGCATCTTCCTTCTGCCATAGCACTTCAAACAACTCGTCTTCGTTGGTCTTGCCCTTGAGCGTGGCGATATCGATCTGGCGCACCGACGAACGCCATTCGGGCGCCAGTCGTTGCACCATCGCACCGGTAGTCATCACTTGGCCCGCCTTGGCCTGACTGGTCATGCGATTGGCGGTATGAACCGCAGCGCCAAAGATGTCGCGGTTCTCCAACACCACCGGACCGAAGTGGCAGCCAATGCGAATCGCAACGTGTTGTTCGCCCACTTTCAATTCAGCACGCGAACGGATTTCGTGTTGCATCTGGCTGGCTGCGTTGAGTGCGCTATCGGCAGATGGAAACGTGGCCATGATTTCGTCACCAATGGTTTTGATGACGGTGCCTTCGTGCGTTTCGGTGGCGGTACGCATGATGTCCACGCAGGTCAGTACGATGTCACGGGCGCGCAAGTCACCCATGACTTCATAAATATGCGTGCTACCGACAACGTCGGCAAACAGAATGGCTAGCTCTATATCCTTACCCACGCGACGATTATATACATAAGCTGGTGCAAATTAGACCAATGTATTCGCGCGGTAAGGGCGGAGGAGCTAGGCCGCTGAATCGGTGACGATACGCAGCGAGTCCAGCAAGAGCTTCGCGTCGGCCTGCCGTCGTACCACACCCTCGCTCAAGTAACGCCGCCATGAGCGTGCGCCGGGCAATGCGTGGTACAGGCCCAGTACGGGCCGGACCATGTTGTTGAGGCGTTCGCCGCGCGCCAATTGCCGCTCAACATACTCGACATAAGCATGCACGACGGCTTGACGGTCCGGTAACTCACTATCGCAATGCATATCGCAGTGCAGCTCAGCCAGCAGATAAGGATTCTGATACGCCTCGCGACCGATCATCACGCCATCGAACGCTTTGAGATGCTCGGTGACTTCAGCACGCGTACGGATGCCGCCGTTGAGTACAAACGTCAGTTGTGGGAACTCGCTACGCAACGCTGCCACCACTTCATAACGCAGCGGCGGAATCTCGCGATTCTCTTTGGGACTAAGGCCGTTGAGGATAGCGCGACGTGCATGGACGATGAACACTGAGCAACCGCCGGTCGCCACCGTGCTGATAAACTCGCGTAAAAAATCCGCGTCGCTGCGTCCGGCCATACCCGGTTCAATGCCGATACGACACTTGATAGTCACCGGCCCATTCACGGCAGCACGCATCGCCATCACCGCATCACGCACCCGCGTCGCATCGCCCATCAGACATGCACCGAACTGCCCACTCTTCACTCGATCGCTGGGGCAACCGCAATTGAGGTTGATTTCGCGATAACCGCAACGCTCGCCAATACGTGCAGCATGGGCCAACTCATCAGGATCGCTGCCACCTAATTGCAAAGCGACCGGATGCTCCGCTGCATCGAATTCCAGCAGCCACTGCGCATCGCCATGCAGCAAGGCCTTGGCCGTCACCATCTCGGTGTACAGCAATGCGCTGGGCGATAACAAACGCATGAAATAACGGCAATGCCGGTCGGTGTAGTCCATCATCGGCGCCACCGATACGCGGCGATCAATAGCGACAGGATCTACAACGGACACGGGAATGAACACTCTCGGCTGGGCGAAGTTCAGGGGCGCGCAGTGTGCCGCAAGCATTCCCGTGCAGCAATCAGGCGATGAATCAGGCGGACTCGCGCAACTTGAGCTGCGGCGACGAACGGGTAATGCGGCTTAACGTCTCCACCGAGCGCGGTTCAGCGATGTAATAACCCTGCGCATAGCCAATCCCGATTTCCGCCAATGTCTGCAGTACCTGCGCCGATTCGACACGTTCGGCCACCGTCTTGATGCCCATCGCTCGGCCGACCTGGTTGATGGCTTCCACCATGCTGCGATCGATGGGATCGACGCTGACCTTCTGAATGAACTGGCCATCGATCTTCAAATAATCGACGGGCAGATTTTTCAGATACATGAATGACGACAGGCCACTGCCGAAGTCATCCAGCGAGAACAGGCAACCACGCAACTTCAACTCACGCATGAAGTGCACGACTTTGGCCAGGTTGGAAATGGCGGCAGTTTCGGTGATCTCGAAGCACACCGCGCCCGGACTTAAATCATGCGTCTGCAGTTCGTGAATCAGAAAATCGAGGAAGCGATCGTCGTTCAATGATGTGCCCGAGAGATTGATCGCCACCGAATACGGACTCAGCACCTCGCCAGTGACCGACTCGCAGCGATAGTGCGCCAGAGAACCCAGTGCATGCTGCACCACCCAACGATCGATGACGGGCATCAAGTTGTAACGCTCGGCCGCGGGAATGAATTCACCGGGTGGAATCAGCACGCCATTTTCATCGCGCATCCGCAGCAGCAATTCATAGTGACCGCGCGTATCAGCATTGTTGCCGATGGCAACGATGGGCTGATAAAACAACTCCAGGCGATTTTCTTCGCAGGCGCGCGTGATGCGCGATACCCACTGCATTTCGCGATGACGCTGTGGAATTTCATCGTGCTGATAAGCACGAATGCGGTTGCGACCGGAGTCCTTGGCTGCATAACAGGCCACATCGGCGGCGCTCATCACGCTGACGATGCTTTCGCTGCTGCAATTGATCTCAACGTAACCGATACTCACACCGACATTCATCGCAGCATCTTTCCACATGAAGCGGAAATCGCGAATCGCCTGCCGCAGATTGTCGGCAATCGGCATGGCTTCTTCGGCCGAGCACTGTTCAAGCAAAACGCCGAATTCATCGCCACCGAGCCGGGCAATGACATCGCTGGCGCGCAGGCGGGTTTGCAACAGGCCGGTCACTTGTTTGAGCAAGCGATCGCCGGCCTGATGTCCACACGTATCGTTAACCACTTTGAATTGATCGAGATCGAGGAACATCAACACGTGCCGTACGCTGCTGTCGTTCTGCGCCGATAACAACGCCGCGTTCAATCTATTTTCGAATTCGCGACGATTGATTAACCCCGTCAACGCGTCGTGGTTGGCCTGATAGGCCAGTGCGCGACGCAAGCGGCGTTCCTTACTGACATCGTGAAACACCATCACCGAGCCGATGATGCGTCCGCCACGATCGCGAATCGGCGCAGCGGAATCTTCAATCGCCACTTCCTGGCCGCGACGATTGATGAGCACGGCATGTCCGGCAGCAGCAACGACCCGACCTTCGCGCAAACATAGCGTGACAGGATTCTCGAGATCGTTACGCGTAGTTTCATCGACGATACGAAACACGTCGGCCAACGCACGGCCCTGCACTTCACGCGACTCCCAACCGGTCAGATCCTGCGCAACGGGGTTCAAGTATTCGATACATCCCTGTGCATCGGTGGTGATCACCGCATCGCCAATCGATTGCAAAGTCACCTGTGCTTTTTCTTTTTCTTCGAACACCGCCATTTCAGCTTGTTTGCGCGCGCTGATATCACTGATGGTGCCTTCAAAGCCGATCATGCGACCTTGCTCATCGCGCACGGCACGCGCGTTTTCCACTACTGTCAGCGTTGAGCCATCGACGCGACGCAACTGGAATTCCGCATCGCGCACTTCGCCATCACGGACGATGGCGGCAATGATTTCAAAGCGCGCCAGCGGATCGGCGTACAGACGCTCCATCGGCAACGCCAGCAATTCTTCAGCCGACGCCACGCCCACCATCTTTTCCAATGCGGGATTCACTGAAATGAATCGACCTTCAATGGTGGCGCTATAAACACCTTCCACGACCCTGTCGAATAAGCGGCGGTAACGCAACTCGCTATCGCGCAATGCATCCTGACCGCGTTGTCGCTCGATGGCGATGCCGGCAAGTTGCGCAATACGCGCCATCAAATCAAAGTCACGACGAATGGGTTGGCGGACACTCGTAAAGTACAACGCCACTGTGCCCAGTTCATGGCCATCGGCCGCATGGATCAGCGTCGACCAACACGCACGATAGCCCGCCGCCAATGCCGGCTCACGACGGTTTTCCCACAATGCATCTCTGGAAATATCCGCGACGATGATTTGTCGCCGCAGATAGACTGCCGCAGCGCACGAGCCGTTGCGCAAACCGCAAGAGACATTCGCCATCGCTTGAACGTAAGTGCTGGGTAATGACGGCGCGGCGCTGATGCGTAATTTTTCGCCGCGATCCACCAGTAAGCTGATCGCGCAGACTGCATCGCGATTTACTTTCTCCACCATCTCGGTGATGGCACTGAGCGTGGTACTCAGATCGACATTAGCGGCAAGCCGTTCGAACACGCGTTTCTCGCCGGCCGCCAATTGTTCGGCGCGCTTGCGTTCGGTGATATCGGTAATGCTGCCGCGTACCAATTGACCGCTAGATGACGGTAGACGAATCAAGCGCACTTCGCTGGGTACTTCATTGCCGTCGCCGTCGCGGCACGACCATTCGAATACCGGCGCTTCGCCGCTCAAAGCACGCTTGATCTGCAATTGCAGCATGTTGCTGGTTAAACGGCCATCGGGTTGCAACGGCAAACCCAACTGTTCGGGGGTCTTGCCCAACAACACTTCGCGACTTTGCTTGAAGAAGCGCACCGCATTTTCATTCACATCAACCAGTCGCAGCGCTTCGGCATCCATCACCAGAATGATTTCCGGTGCATGTTCGACCAGCGTGCGATAGCGCGCTTCGCTGTCGCGCAATTCGCGTTCGGCTTGCTTGCGCTCGGTGGTGTCGCGCAGGCACACCACGTACACATTGCGACGACTGACGCGTGTCTTACTCACTGCCATTTCGGCGCTGAAGGTTGAGCCATCGGCGCGCACGCCGAGTGTCTCAATCGGTGTCAGATCAATCTGCGTGTCATCCAGTCGCATCGCCAACCGTTCAAGAAGTTCGGTGCCTTTCTGCCCTTGCATTTGTGGCAGCAAGACTTCCAGCGTGCGTCCCACCAGCTCGGCTTCGGTACGGCCGAACACGCGTTGGCCCGTAGCATTGATGGTGGCGATATGACCGGACTCGCCGGTAGTAATGATCACATCCTTCACATGATCGAGCACCGCCTGCAATTGCATGGCACTGCTCTCGCGAACTTCGCGCGTAAGCGCGTTGGCTTCGTCGGACATCATCTGCATGGAACGCACGACGCCACGACGCTCTTGTTCGTGATGTGCATAGGTGCGCGCCACGGCGGCCAGCAGCCGCGGCATATCGAGCTGGCCATCCGCGTTTCGCGCTTCGCGCAGCTGCTGTTCCAGCAGTTTGTTCATTCAATAACCAGACCTTCGAATGATGCGTCGGCAATCCGCTTGCCCGGCACGCCAACCCGAAATACTCGGCGAGACATGGCCCCGTTGCCACGTCGTCTCAGGCGTGTTGATGTCTGGGATCGTAGGGAGAGTCAGAAAAGCCGGTTGTGACCCGGCTCGCGTTTTGGGTATTCATTCAGGGGATGCCCCATGACAGGACATCTTTATGACGTAAGGATGTCTCAGCGCACCACTGATGCTCAGTCAGCGCTTTCTTCGGCCCGGCCCGGGCGCTTGCGCTCATGTTCCTTGAGGAAACGCTTGCGCAGACGAATCTGGCCAGGCGTCACTTCGACCAGTTCATCGTCGTCGATGAATTCCATGGCCTGTTCCAGCGTGTACCGAATCGGGTTGCTGAGCACTTGATTCTCATCCTTGCCCGCCGCGCGCATGTTGGTGAGCTTCTTGGCTTTGAGCGGATTCACTACCAGATCGTTATCGCGACTGTGAATGCCGATGATCTGACCTTCATACACCTCGTCACCGTGACCCACCATCAAACGACCGCGCTCCTGCAGGCTGAACAGCGCATAGGTCAGCGCCTTGCCCTGGCCATTGGAAATCATCACGCCGTTCTGACGCTGACCAATTTCCTTGTCCAGCACCGGACCGAAGTGATCGAAGATGTGATGCATCAGGCCGGTGCCCGAAGTCAGCGTACGGAAATAGGTTTGAAAGCCGATCAAGCCGCGTGACGGAATCATGTAGTCGATACGCGCACGTCCCTTGCCATCGGCTGCCATGTTGGTGAGCTGGCCACCGCGTTCGCCCATGGCGTTCATCACCGCACCTTGCGAGCTTTCATCGAGATCGATGGTCACGGCTTCGTAGGGCTCACTCTTCACGCCGTCGATTTCCTTGACCACTGCGCGCGGACGCGACACGGCGAGTTCATAGCCTTCACGGCGCATGTTTTCCAGCAGCACGCCCAGGTGCAGTTCGCCGCGACCATACACCACGAATTTATCGGGATTTTCCGTGTCTTCCACGCGCAGCGCGACGTTGTGCATGGTCTCGCGCGTCAACCGCTCGCGAATCTGACGGCTGGTGACGTACTTACCTTCCTTGCCGCAGAACGGCGAGGTGTTCACTTCAAAAGTCATGCTGATGGTGGGTTCGTCCACCACCAAGGCTTCCAAGGCTTCCGGAGTGGTCGGATCGCAAATGGTGTCGGAAATTTTCGGATGTTCGATACCCGCGAAGGCAACGATGTCACCGGCGCTGGCTTCGTTCACTTCAACGCGATCCAGGCCCATGAAACCCAGCACTTGAATGATGCGTTCGTTACGCACTTTGCCGTCGGTGCCGACCACCACCACCGGACTGTTGCGCTTGAGCACACCGCGCTTGATGCGACCGATGCCGATGGCGCCCACATAACTCGAATAGTCGAGCTGGCTGATCTGCAACTGCAGCGGACCTTCGGCATCTACGTCCGGCGGCGGGCAGTGATCGACGACGGCCTGGAACAACGGCTCCATGTTGTCTGCCATCTTTTTTGGATCGAGGCCGGCGAAGCCACGCAACGCGGATGCATAAACCACCGGGAAATCCAGTTGTTCTTCGGTGGCGCCGAGCTGATCGAATAGGTCGAAAGTCTGGCCCAGTACCCAGTCAGGACGGGCTTCGGGACGATCGATCTTGTTCACGACCACGATGGGACGCAGACCATGCGAGAATGCTTTTTGCGTGACGAAACGTGTTTGTGGCATCGGGCCGTCCACGGCATCAACCAGCAACAGCACACAGTCCACCATTGACAACACGCGCTCTACTTCACCACCGAAGTCGGCGTGTCCGGGGGTATCGACAATATTGATACGATAGTCGCCCCAGGTGATGGCTGTGTTCTTGGCGAGAATCGTGATGCCGCGTTCTTTTTCCAGATCGTTGGAATCCATCACCCGCTCCGGCATGGCCTTGCGGGCGTCGAGGGTGCCGGACTGTCTCAACAACTGATCGACTAGCGTGGTCTTGCCATGATCGACGTGGGCGATGATGGCGATATTGCGTAACTTGGCGGTGCTCACAGAAAACTCACTGGCGGGCGCGGCGCGCTTGGGGGCTGGGAAAGGGCGCGGATTATACGGCCCCGGACTTGCGCCGCCATGACTAAATTAGCGTGAGTTGTAGCCCTTCCGAATCGCGACGCAACTATTTATGTTCCGCTGTGGTCGCGGTTGCAGTTGCGCTGGCACTGCTCTGTGCAGTGGCGCCGATCACCGCCACCGGAATCGCGTAGTTCAGGGTGCGCGGTCCGCCATTGGCGGTGAGCGCGAGATTGGCATCCATCACAATGATGCCAGTGCCGGTGGGCCGCAGGGTCACAGTGTGAGTGACGATCTCGCCAGCCTTGATGGCAGCAAAGGCGGCGTCGCCACCCGCGATGATGGCGAGCTTGGGATCGGCGGAGAGGGTCAACTTCACATCGGCCAGATCATCAGCTGCACGCAATGCCAGTTTGATATCGACTGCCTCGCCGACTTGCGGCTTGGCGGAGAGATCGAAACGCAGCTCAATGAATTGATGACGCGTATCCGACGTCACTGCTTTCACCATGCCGGCCAGCGGATCGGCACTGACGCTGCTTGCCGATTTGGCGGTCTGTGACGCTGCCGGTGCCTAAGCCGGTTCTGAATCACGATTGCAGCCACTCAACACGCTGCAGGACAACGCCAGGCCAATCCATTTGCCGACCAGAGATGCTTTCATTTGTTGTGCTCTTTATTGCTGTACGTTGTTTGCATTACTTTTTCGCCGTCCGCCCGCGCAGTGATCAAACGCGCCGCTGTCAACCCCACAAGGCCAGCAACGGCTCATCGAATGCCGCCAGTTGTTCGCGCAGATCCAGTACATGCCGTTCCCAGAATTTTGGCTCACCAAACCATGGAAACGCTTTGGGAAAAGCCGGATCGTCCCAGCGTCGCGCCAACCACGCCGCGTACGTCATTTGCCGCAGAGTACGCAATGTTTCGATCAAGGCAAGCTCGCGATAATCAAAGTCGGCAAATTGGCTGTAGCCCGTCACGATTTCGCGCAGTTGCAACGCCTGTTCGTCGCGATTGCCCGATAGCAACATCCAGAAATCCTGAATGGCAGGACCGGTCATGCAATCGTCAAGATCGACAAAATGCGGCCCCTGCCCTTCGACCCACAAGACATTGCCCAGATGGCAATCGCCATGCAGGCGTAGTTCTCTGAGCGCACCGAAGCTCTGCAGCGTGTCGCGCATGCGTGCAATCAGTTCACGAGCAATCGATGTGTAGGCGGCTTCAAGATGCTGCGGAATCCAGCCTTGCTGTTGTAAGAAGCGTTGCGACTCGTCGGCGTTGCGCACGATGTCCAGGCGCGCGCGATGCTGAAACCGACCGCGACCACCGATGGCATGAATGCGCCCCAGGAAGCGTCCCAACCATTCGCGATCATCAGTAGTCGATAACTCTGGCCAGCGTCCGCCTTGACGTGGATAAATCGCGAACAAAAAATTGTCACGCTGAAATAACGATTCGTTAGCGAAGCACAACGGCGCGACCACCGGCACTTGTGCCTGCTGCAGTTCGTGCGCAAACGCATGTTCTTCAAGAATGGCAGCACGGCTCCATCGCCCCGGCCGATAGAACTTCACCACGACCGGCTTGTCATCCTCCCTGCCGACTTGATACACGCGATTTTCGTAGCTGTTCAACGCCAGCAATCTACCGTCGCACAACATGCCCACCGATTCGGTCGCCGCCACAATGAACTCGGGCGTCAACTGATCGAAGGGATGACGTTTGGCTTGGTTATGCGACAACTGCTGCGTTCCTGTTCAGATACAATCTTTGGCGTGACAAATCTGAGCTATGGATTTTGTCTCAATCAATGCGACTCTATCAGTTGCCGTGTTAGCGCACTGACTGTAACTATGCAGTGCGCATAATCGAAGGCAGCCTGCATGTCAGTCTTCGCTGACATTATCTTGAATGACGAGGGCGCCATAGAGTCGGTAGGCGCGGCGCAGCTTGTTCGTTTTTTATGAGGATGTTTCAGCATGACCATACTGGTGACCGGCGGCGCGGGATATATCGGCAGCCATGTAGTACGACAACTTGGTGAACGCGGCGAAGCGGTGGTGGTGCTCGATAATCTCAGCACCGGCTATCGCAGCGCCGTGCTGCACGGCCAACTGATCGTCGGCGACACGGCAGATCGCGAGCTGGTGTCGCGCATCATGAAGGACCATCGCGTCGACACCGTGATGCATTTCGCCGCGCATACCATCGTGCCGGAATCGGTCGCCGATCCGCTCAAGTACTACGGCAACAACACTTGCGCCACGCGCAATCTGTTGCAATGCTGCCGCGATGCAGGCGTGAAGTATCTGGTGTTTTCATCCACTGCGGCTGTGTATGGCTTGCCCGCCGCTGGCGTGGCCAGTGAAGACTCGCCCACCGCGCCCATCAATCCTTATGGCGCTTCCAAGCTGATGACCGAGATCATGCTGCGCGATCTATGCGCCGTGACGCCGTTGCGTCATGTAATCCTGCGCTACTTCAATGTGGGCGGCAGCGATCCCGGCGGTCGCATCGGGCATTCGGCGCCCACTGCAACGCTGCTGACCAAAGTGGCGTGCCAACATGTGGTGGGTGCGCGCGACAAGGTGATGGTATTCGGCACCGACTATCCCACCGCGGATGGCACCGGCATTCGCGATTACATCCATGTCGAAGACCTGGCTTCTGCACATCTCGATGCGTTGCGTTATCTGCGTGCCGAAGGCGCATCGACCACGCTCAATGTGGGCTATGGCCGCGGCTTCAGCGTACGCGAAGTGTTGTCCACTGTGGCCAAGGTAAGCGGCAGTAAGCTGAATATCGTCGAGGCCGAGCGTCGTGCCGGCGATCCCGCAACGCTGGTGGCCAAAGCGGACCGGGTGCGTCAAGTGTTGGGCTGGCAACCTAAGTTCGACAACCTTGAGATCATTGCCGGTTCACAACTCGCATGGGAACGTCATTTACTCGCGCATCCAGAACTGCTTCGAAATTGACTGATGCAAGCGTGTTCTGAACAGCCCAGTCCCTTACAATAGTGGACTATGCAGTTATGGCGACCGCGATCTCTCACTGACTTGATGTTCATCGGCTTTGCGCTGGTGGCAGTGCCGTTGCTGTTTGCCGTGATAGTCTCAGCAACCAAGGTTCGCGGTCTCGCCGATGAAAGTGCAGCGCTGGTGCGCAGTGGTGTTGAATCGACGCACTACACGCAGCAGTTGTTTCAGCATATTTCCAGCATGGAGCGCAATGCCCGGTTGTATCAATTGCTCAAGGACGAATCGTTTCTCGGCGTTTACAACGCCGCGCGCAAACGCTTTCTCGCCACGCTGGATCATGTGGCGACCAGTGTTGGTTCGACCAGCAAGTTGAATGCGCAGATCCGGGCACTCAAAGCAGCCGATGCAGAACTTTACGAACAACTGAAGTCGCTGCAGGGCGGACAAACCAGCGCACAAGCCAACGTGCTCAATGAAGCATTCGTCAGCCTGTTCGATGCAGCGACAGTGCTGTCTGAGGAAACCGGATTGCAAATCGAAGCGGGTCTTTCGCACATACAGAACTCGACCGATGAAACTCAACATTACTTACTGTGGCAGTCGGCAGGCGTGATTCTGATTACAGCAGGCCTGGTCGGCATGTTTACGTTCTTGATCATGCGTCCCATCCGGCAGATCGATAGCGCCATTCATCAACTGGGTCAGGGCACGTTCTCCAAAACCATTGCGGTGCGGGGCCCCTCGGATCTGCGCAAGCTCGGCCAGCAACTGGAGTGGCTGCGCACGCGCTTGTTGGAGATCGCACAGGAACGCAATCGCTTTCTTAGGCACATGTCGCATGAACTGAAAACACCGCTGGCAGGTGTGCGCGAAGGTACCGAGTTATTGCTGGATGGTGCGGTGGGCGAGCTGACCAGCGGTCAGCGTGAGGTGGGCGAGATCCTGCGCGACAACAGCATTCGCTTGCAGCAGCTGATTGAAAATTTATTGTCGTTCAGTGCCTGGCAGACGCGTCATACTGGCCTTGAACTGACGCAATTTCGTTTGCGTCCATTGATCAAGTCGGCGCTGGAGACTCATCAACTCACCTTGCTGGCGCAACGCATGCATCTGGATCTCAAGGTGGACGATATCGAGCTGTATGCCGATCGCGCCAAGCTGAAACTCATTCTCGACAATCTGTTATCCAACGCACTGAAGTACAGCCCCAAGGGCGGTACGATTTTCGTGCATGCCCATCATGATAAAGGACAGCTCATCTTGGATGTCGCAGATACCGGCCCTGGCATTCCACTCTCCGAGCGCGCTGCGGTATTCGAAGCGTTTTATTCGGGGCGTGCGCCGGTATCCGGCCATCTCAAGGGCACGGGCATCGGCTTATCGGTGGTGTCTGAATTCGTAGCGGCGCACGGTGGCACGATCGAAATCATGGATGGGCAATTCGCCGGTGCGCACTTTCGCGTGGTGATGCCGCTGAAATCCCGCGAGGCCACCACTGCATGAAGCTCATGGTCCGCCAGCTATTCATGATGTCATTTGCCTGTGTGGCGATCACAGGATGTGAATCATTGGCGCCCAACAAAGCGGTTGCGCCCACCACGATAGCTGCGCCCATCAACTCGGTATTAAATGATTACATCGGGTTGCTTGCAGCACTATCCGGTACCGACAAGGTTCAGCAAAGCGATGTGTTTTACGCAGTAGAAAAGGCGCAAACGCAAGCGCCGACAACACTCAATGTGCTGCGTTACGCAATTGCATTGGCCTGTCCCGGACATCCCAATTTCGATCCAGTAAAAGGCAAACGCCTGCTGGAACAGACACTGGCCAACCCGGAAAGAATCAATAGCGACGAGCAAGCGATAGCGACGACGATGCTCAATATTGCCGATCAATGGTTGAAGACTCAGGCCGAAATGCGTCGGCTCACCGCGACAGTCGACGATAGAACACGCACGCAATCAAACTCTGATCGTCGTTTCCAAGCGCAGACAGAAGAAATTTTGAAATTGCGCAAGGCGCTCGACGCGGCCCAGCAAAAGCTGGATGCGATCAGAGACATAGAGAAATCAATCAGTGAACGCAGCACTACGCCCACTGGGACTCGTGAATCCGGCAGCCGTGATACCCCAAGCCAAACGCAAACCCCGCCTGTTAGTCGTTGACGACGATCCAGGTCTATTGCGCCTGCTGACCATTCGTCTGCGGGCGGAAAACTATGACGTCGAAGCAGCAGAAAATGGTCTGGCTGCATTGGCTGCGTTGGCACGCGTGCGCCCCGATCTGGTCATTACCGATCTGCGCATGGATCAAATGGATGGCATTGGCCTGCTCAAGGAAGTGCAAAGCCGTGCGCCCGGTCTGCGCGTCATCATTCTTACTGCGCATGGCACTATTCCCGATGCCGTGCAGGCCACTCAAAGTGGCGCATTTGCCTTCCTGACCAAGCCTGTCGATAAACAGGAGCTGCTGGATCAAGTACAGAAGGCACTGAAAGTTTCCGGCTTTGCCGACAGCGTCGAAGAATGGCGCGCTGAAATCATCACACGCAGTTCGGTGATGGAAGAGAAGCTGTCGCAAGCGCACATGGTGGCCGGCACCGATGCACGCGTAATGATCACCGGCGAAAGCGGCACCGGTAAGGAATTACTGGCACGCGCAATTCACAAAGCCAGCGCCCGCCGCGGCAAACCCTTCGCAGTGGTCAACTGCAGCGCCATGGCGGAAAACCTGCTGGAAAGCGAACTGTTCGGCCATGTGCAAGGCGCGTTCCCGGGTGCACTGCAAGATCAAACCGGCCTGTTTCAATCAGCTGATGGCGGCACCATTCTGCTCGATGAAGTCGGCGATATGCCGATGCGTCTGCAAGTGAAGCTGTTGCGCGTGCTACAAGAATCGCAGGTCCGGCCGGTAGGCAGCACCGAAGCCATTGCAGTGAATGTACGCTTGATCTCATCGACCAATCGCGATCTCAAGCAACTCATTATGAGCGGTCATTTCCGCGAAGATCTGTTCTATCGCCTCAATGTGGTCAACATCGATATGCCAGCGTTGAGTCGTCGCCGCGAAGATATTCCTTTGCTGGTGACTCATTTCCTTGATCGCATCGCTAAGGAAACCGGCCATCAACGTTTCATCTACGCGCCAGAAGCCGTTGAGCTATTGGTAAGCGCCGACTGGCCCGGCAATGTGCGGCAACTGGAAAACGTGGTGCGACAGAACGTCGCCTTGGCGAACAGCCCCATCATCAGCGCTGAATTGGTACAGACTGCCTTGGGCGTGGGCCCCGCTCGCCTGCCTTCATTCGATGAAGCGCGCGATGAATTCACGCGCAATTACCTGTCGCAAATTCTGCAAATCACCGGCGGTAATGTCAGTCAGGCAGCACGTCTGGCGAAGCGCAATCGCACCGACTTTTATAAGCTGCTGTCGCGTCATTCTTTGACGCCGGATGAATTCAAGCAGCGCTAGAAGACACGTGTGTATGTAGGAGCGGCCCATCGCCGCGAATTAAATCAATCGCGGGCATGGCCCCGCGTCTACAAGTTCATCAGAACGGCCTTGGCATCTTACCGCCAAACGCGCGCATCAACTTGCTCATGCCGCCCTTGGACATCGCCTTCATCATCTTTTGCATTTCCATAAAACTCTTGAGCAGGCGATTGATCTCCGACACATGCACGCCGGACCCGGCGGCGATCCGCCGCTTGCGTGACGCATCGAGCAGCTTCGGATAACGACGCTCCTTGGGCGTCATGGAACGAATAATCGCCATTTGCCGGCGTATCTCGCGGTCATCGGGCACTTGTCCCTGCGCTGCCTTGTTCACCAGCTTGCTCGGCAGCTTATCCATCATCGCCGACAAGCCACCCATGTTTTGCAATTGCTGAAGTTGATCATGCAGATCGTTGAAGTCGAAATCCTTGCCCTTCTGCATTTTCTCGGCAAGCTTTTCCGCTTGCTTGCGATCAACCTGCCGCGACACATCTTCAACCAGCGACAACACATCGCCCATGCCGAGAATGCGCGAAGCAATGCGCTCGGGATGGAACACTTCCAGCGCGTCGGTCTTTTCGCCGACACCCATAAACAGAATCGGTTTGCCAGTGACCTGCCGAACCGATAGCGCCGCGCCGCCACGCGCATCGCCATCGGCCTTGGTCAGAATGACGCCAGTCAAGTTGAGTGCATCGCCAAAGGCTTTTGCAGCGTTCACTGCATCTTGACCCGCCATGCTGTCGACAACAAACAGCGTCTCCAACGGTGACACTGCAGCAGCGATTTGCTGCACCTCGGTCATCATGTCGGCGTCGATGTGTAAACGACCTGCGGTGTCGACAATCAATACGTCATATAAAGACTGACGCGCTTCTGCTAAAGCTTCCGTTGCCAGCGTGACAGGCGAACGCTTCGGATCAGAAGGTTTATAACCAACGCCCAATTGAGTAGCGAGGCGCTCCAGCTGCAGAATCGCGGCAGGGCGATACACGTCGGTGCTGGTCAACAAGACCTTCTTGCGTTCGTTCTCCTTGAGCCACTTCGCCAACTTACCGGCGGTGGTGGTTTTACCCGCACCCTGCAACCCGGCCAACAGAATTACTACGGGCGGCTGTGCACGCAGATTGATGGGGCGAGCACCCTCACCCAATACCTTGATGAGTTCCTGATGGATGGAGCGCACCAGTATCTGGCCAGGGGTGAACGCCTTGTCGAATTCGGTGCCCACCACCGTCGCCTTGATCGACTCGATCAGCGATTTCACCACCGGCAAGGCCACATCGGCTTCGAGCAAAGCCATGCGCACCTGCCGCAGGGTGTCGGCAATGTTGTCGTCGGTGAGACGACCCTTACCGCGTAATCCGTCTACTACGCCTTGCAGGCGCTCGCTCAGCTTGTCAAACACGTGGTCGCTCGATTGTTCACCATTGGATGCCCATGTTAGCCAGATAGCCTCCCGCCGTCACATGTCCGTGCGAGACTGGCTTTATGGAACCGCTCGGCTTATGACATGATTTGCGCGCCCTTAGCGGGCAATACAAAGGACTAATCACTTCTCATGTTGTCTATCGCTGTTCTGGTCATTTATCTCTGCGGCAGTGCATGGCTGCTGGCGTCAACCTGGCGCAAAGACAACCCGCGACGCTCACACGGTTTGCTGATCACCGGCCTGGCCATGGCGGCGCTGGGGTTGGTATTTCACGGCGTCTTGTTGTGTCGCGCCATTTTTCGCGGCGCTGAGCTGGCTTTGAGCACCACCGATGCTGCCTCATTGGTTGGCTGGATCGTCGCTTTGATTACCTTGCTGACCACCTGGTCGCGGCCCCGGTTCGCAGCGATCGGCGCGGTGTTATTGCTGTGTGTCGGGGTGGCTGCCGCGTTCACCAACGACAGCGCGCGCGACTACGCAATGGTCGACTCGGGCTGGGCGCTGACTGCACACATCGTCGTCGCCATCATTGCCTACTCGCTCATTGCGATCGGCGCCGTGTTTGCACTTACTCTGTCGAGTCTGGACAAGCGACTACGCTCACATCGACCGCTGGGCGTCATGAGCAATATGCCGTCGGTTGAAGCGCTGGAAACCGCGATGTTCCAGACCATCTCGGTCGGCTTTGCGTTACTGACGCTGACACTGTTCAGCGGCTTTATCTTCGTGCGGGATCTGGTGGCACAACACTTGGCGCACAAGGTTGCCCTGTCCTGCCTGGCGTGGTTGATTCTCGGCATGTTGCTGATCGGACGCTGGCGTTTCGGCTGGCGCGGCCGCATTGCTTCGCGCTGGGCATTGAGCGGCTTCTGCCTGCTCGGGTTAGCTTACTTCGGCTCAAAACTAGTTCTAGAAGTATTCTTAGGACGTCACTGGGGATAATTGTTTCGTAACGGAATCTTGCCTTCTTGCTTGTGCCTCAACACAGGTGAGACTATTACCGTCCGTCAGTAACCAGGTCTTGACCCGTTGAACGAAATTTCGCTAAGCGCGTTGATCAGCATCGTGCTGACGATGATTGTGATTTCGGCCTTCTTCGCCAGCACCGAAACAGCGCTCATGAGCCTGAACCGCTACCGGCTCCGCCATAAAGCCCTGTCCGGCAATCGCAGCGCCAAACTTACCGAGCATCTGCTGGCGAAGCCCGATCGATTGATCGGCATCATTCTGCTCGGCAACACCTTCGCCAATGTCGGCACCGCGACTTTAACCACTGTACTTGCGCTGCGTCTTTACGGTGAGTCGGGCGTGGTCATCGCCAGCGGCGCAGCGTCAATAGTGATGTTCATCTTTGGTGATCTCGCGCCGAAGACTTTCGGCGCCCTTCATCCAGAACGACTCGCGCTAACGTCGGCCTGGGTTTATGTGGTGCTGGACAAAGTGCTCTACCCGGTTGTGTGGTGCGCCAATCTGGCGGCCAATTCGCTGCTCAAACTGCTGGGCGTTTCGCCGCAACAAGTCACCACACATTCGCTTAGCCGTGATGAGTTGCGTACCGTAGTCGCGGAGGCCGGCAGCGTCATTCCACAAGATCACCAACGCATGCTGACCAGCATTCTCGACCTGGAAAAAATCACCGTCGAAGACATCATGATCCCGCGCAACGACATTGCCGCCATCAATGCCGACGACGACTGGGACGACATTCTTGAGCAGCTACGCTCCAGCGCCCATACCCGGCTTCCCGTCTATGAAGAAACGCTCGATAACATCATTGGCTTTCTGCATCTGAAAAGTGTCGCGCAGCACTTGGCGCATGGCGAACTCACCAAAGAGGAATTGATCGAGCTGGCGCGTAAACGTGAGCCGGTTTTTGTCCCGGCTGGAACTTCCCTCAATACCCAACTGCTGAACTTTCAACGCACTCGGCGTCGCATGGCAATCATCGTGAACGAATACGGCGATGTGCAGGGGTTGGTTACGCTTGAAGACCTGCTGGAAGAAATCGTCGGTGAATTCACTACCGATCCGTTCACCCTGCATCGCGAAATCCATCAAGAACTCAATGGCAGCTTTGTGGTGAGCGGCAGCATCAATGTACGCACGCTCAACCGAACCTTGGGCTGGACGCTTCCCACCGATGGCCCGCGCACTTTAAATGGCTTGATTTTCGAGCACTTGGAGTCCATTCCGGAACCAGGAATTAGCTTAAAATTGGGTCCATACCAGGTAGAGATTCTCCAGGTCGCCGACAACATCGTGAAAATGGCACGCCTTCAGGCGAGTTAAGCCACTCAGAACGCGCGCGCGAGCGCTTCCGGCAAACGATCCACCGCGATTACTTCCAAGCCTTCAATGTTGCGACGTGGCGCGTTAGCTGTTGGCACAATCGCACGACTGAAACCATGCTTGACGGCTTCGCGGAGACGCTCCTCGCCGTAAGGTACCGGCCGTATTTCTCCCGCCAAGCCTAATTCTCCAAAGCAGACCAATCCAGAAATCAACGGCTTATCGCGCAAACTGGATGCAGCCGACAGCATTACTGCAAGGTCGGCGGCCGTCTCGACGATGCGTACGCCGCCCACCACATTGATGAAGACATCCTGGCCCTGGGTTGCCACGCCGCCATGGCGATGCAGGATTGCCAACAGCATCGCCAGACGATTTTGCTCGAGCCCAACGGCCACCCGCCGTGGATTCATGCCCTGGCCTTCATCTACCAGCGCCTGTATTTCAATCAACATGGGCCGACTGCCTTCGCGAGCCACCAATACCGCACTGCCCGGAATCGGTTGAGCGTGTTGCGACAAGAAAATGGCTGAAGGATTCTTCACTTCCTTCAACCCTTGTTCCGCCATAGCAAATACGCCCACTTCATTGGCGGCGCCAAAACGATTTTTGACCGCGCGAATCAAGCGATAGCGGCTGCCCGCATCACTTTCGAAGTACAGCACCGTGTCGACCATGTGTTCGAGAATGCGCGGCCCCGCGATGGTGCCTTCCTTGGTAACGTGACCAATGATCAGCACCGCCGTGCCACTGTCCTTGGCATAGCGAACCAGTTGCGCCGCCGACTCGCGCACCTGCGATGCCGAGCCAGGCGATGACTCCACGCCATCGATGAACATGGTTTGAATCGAATCCACGACCAGCACCTTGCAGGTCAGTCGCGCCGTTTCAGCGAGCAGGGTTTCAATGTTCGTTTCAGCCATGAGATGCAGTGCCTGCCCCGCTGCTTCCAACCGTTTGGCACGCAAACTCACCTGTCGCAAGGACTCTTCACCCGTGGCATACAAGGTCGTCACGTTCTGGCTGAGCTGATCGGCAGCCTGCAGTAACAGCGTCGACTTGCCGATACCGGGATCACCACCCAGCAACGTCACTGAGCCTGCGACCAAACCACCGCCCAACACGCGATCAAATTCGGTCATGCCGGTTGAGATACGCGCCTCATCGCCTTCACTGATTTCGTTAATGCGCTTGCTTTGCATGCTGCCGGCGACCAAGGGTGCCTGACGTGCAGCAGGGTGTTTGCCTGGATTGAATTTGACCAAGGAATTCCACGCACCGCAGGCCGGACATTGTCCCTGCCACTTCAAGGATTCAGCGCCGCATTGGTCGCACAAAAAGACTTCGCGAGTTTTAGCCATTCAGGCAGTTTACAAACCAACGCGTAAAAAAGATTGCCCGCTTACAAGCAATAGACTCGGCGTTCAGCAATTCCCTTAACGGTAGATGTGACGAAGCCAACAATTTTACAAAAGCTGTTCCTCTATACTGACCCGCACTGTGGCCAACACGTTGATTTACCTGCGCGGATCGTGATTAAAGCCCTCAACAAATATAAGCCGACTGTCATTCATGCCGCTCTTGCCGCCTTCTTGGTGGTGTGCTGCATGGGCTTGATCTCCGGGGCTAACAATCCCCTGCAGCGCTGGCTATATGATCTCTCGCAACGGCATACCGCGGTCAGCAACAACGACAGTCCCGTTGTCATTGTTGCTATCGATGAAGACAGCAAGGCCAAATTGGGCGAGTGGCCGTGGTCGAACACCTTGCATGCAAGCTTGATCGAACAGTTGCGTAAAGCCGGCGTCAGGGCGGTGGCCTTCTCTGTGCCCTTGCAATCTTCATCAGATGGACTCGCCACCGATGACAACGCCGACAGGCAACTCGCGCAAGCGATCAAGGCACAAGGTCGAGTCGTATTGCCGCTGGAAGTCTCCACTCGTCCCGGCGTCAACAAGCCGGATCGACAACTGACCGCGCTGCTCAATCGCACGCAACGGCACTTCGGTGATGGCAGCCTCGATCAAGCAGTGGCAGCGCGGCCCATGGGCAATTCCAATAACCCGCTGATCGCCGCTGCCGCCGCGTTGGGGCATGTGATTTCACCGGCAGACACTGATGGCATCACACGCCGCGAATACGCTGCGGTCAAACTGGACACACTTGCCCTGCCATCGTTGTCGGTCGCCTTGAGCAATTTAAGTACTGAAGAACGCAATGCCTTGATCGTCACCAACAATCAACTGCAATTGAATGCGCAACGCAATGCGATTTCGCTTGGCAAAGAATTGAGCTTTTTGCCGTTGTATCCACGTAGCAGCTTTACAACCTTGCCGTATTGGCAGGTGCTGAGCGGCGAAGTCGATCCGCAACTATTGCAGGACAAAGTGGTGCTGATTGGTTTCACCGAGGGAGCCAATGCCGATCGAGTTGAAACATCCGTGGGCACACTGCCGCGAGTCAGTGTGATTGCGGCTGCCACCAATAGCCTGCTGCAGAACCGCACTTACCATCACCCTTTATGGGCTTCACTGGTGGAGTTGTTGCTGGCGATCGGCGTTATTGCGTTGTGCGCCTTCGTGCCCACCGTCATCAAAAGCAATCTCAAAGTACTGATTTTTCTCGGCGTCTCGCTGTTACTGATCGCTATGGATTACTGGTCATTGCAACATTTGGCGATGCTGAATCTGGTGCCGCAAGTCATTGCGTTAATTGCCAGCGCCGCGATCATCTGGGCACTGGGGATCGGAAATATTCAGCAAAAATCGAGTACATCGCCCACCATCAGCATGGATACGCTGAAGACGCTGGCGCTCACTTTGCACGGTCAAGGCCAGCTTGATCTGGCGTACGACACGTTGCGTCGTTGCCCGCCGAACACCGACACACTCGATCTCACTTACCGACTGGCCGCTGATTACGAACGCCGGCGTGACATCCTCAAAGCGGCACAGGTATATCGCTACATCAGCGAGTGCAATCCCACTTACAAAGATGCCGCCGCGCAACTGCAACGCCTGCAACAACTCATCGAACGGCCTAAGCCCGCCACTGACCCCAATACCGTCAAACCGCTGCGCAACATCAGCAAACCCAAACCGGTCGAACCGCTGGTCGAGCGCAAATCAGGCAAAGAAACCTTAGGGCGCTACGAGATTGAAAAGCAGATCGGCAAGGGCGCCATGGGCGTGGTGTATCTAGGGCGCGATCCGAAGATCAATCGCATCGTCGCCATCAAGGCCATTCCACTGGCTGAAGAGTTCGAAGACCACGACCTGGTCGAAGCCCGCGAGCGTTTCTTTCGTGAAGCGGAAATGGCGGGGCGGCTTAATCACCCCGGCATCGTCACCATCTTCGATGCTGGCGAGGATCATGGCCTCGCTTACATCGCTATGGAATATATCAAGGGCGAACATCTCAGCTATTACTGCGAGCCATCACGATTACTGCCGGTGAAGAAGGCCCTAACATTGGTCATTCGTGTTGCAGAAGCGTTGAATTACGCACACTTGCAGAATGTGGTTCACCGCGATATCAAACCCGCTAATATAATGTTCAATATCGAAACTGACGCGCTGAAGATCACCGACTTCGGTATCGCCCGCCTGTCAGATGTGAGTAGAACAAAGACTGGCATCGTCCTCGGCACCCCGTCATTCATGTCCCCCGAACAGCTCGAAGGTAGACCGCTGGACGGACGTTCCGACCTGTTTGCACTCGGGGTGACCATGTACCAAATGCTGACTGGCCAATTACCTTTCCGGGCTGATTCAATGACTCGACTGATGAATAACATTGCCACGGAACCGCACCCACCGATTCGATCATTGCGTCCCGAATTACCTGCCAGTCTCGAAAGCATCGTCGATCGCTGTCTTGCCAAAGCCGCGGAAGATCGTTTTCAGAATGGTGTCGAAATGGCCGAAGCACTGCGCAACTGCGTGCGCAACATGACCTAAAAAAGGAATCCAAGGGCATGTTAAGCGGCAAAATCAAATCGGTAGGTTTGAGCGACGTTGGCAAAGTGCGCGAGCACAACGAAGACACCATCGGCGTGGACGCCGATATCGGTTTGTTGGTGCTGGCCGATGGCATGGGTGGCTACAACGCGGGCGAAGTGGCCAGCGGCATCGCCGTCAAAACCATCATGAGCTTGGTCAAGGAAGCTTATGAGCGGCAGGATCTGTCGGTAGCCGATCCTGAAACCGGTCTGTCGCGTCCTAGCATTGTGCTGCGCGACGCCATCATGCGTGCCAACAAGATCATCCATCAAACGGCTAAGACCCAACCTCAATGCGAAGGCATGGGCACGACGGTGGTCGCCTGCCTGTTCTCGGATAACAAAATTTCGGTGGCGCACGTGGGCGATTCACGTTTGTATCGACTACGCGGGAATCGCTACGAACAGATCACGCTTGATCACTCGCTGTTACAGGAGTTGGTGGATCGCGGTTTTTATTCGCAAGCCGAAGCACAACGGGCCACCAATAAAAATTATGTGACTCGTGCGCTCGGGGTAGAGACCACTGTGGACGTCGAGATTCACGAATACCCCGTCAACAAGGGCGATTACTACCTGCTTTGCTCCGATGGCTTATCGGACATGGTGGAGGACGAAGACATCCATTTAACAATAAGTACCTTTGGTGCTAATCTGGAAACCATTGCCAAGCAATTGATACAGCTATCAAACGACAATGGCGGCCGGGACAACATTTCAATCGTTCTCGCTCATGTGACCGATTCGTTTGCATTACGCAAAGGAATGGTCGACAAGCTGCTGAGCTGGTTCAACTAGGTTTTGACGGAGTCGAGGCATAAAAAATGGCACGCTTAATTCTGAGTCTGGACGGCCAGGTACTCGCCGAATACAACATGAACAAAGAGCGATACACCATCGGCCGTCTACCAGACAACGATGTGCGTATCGACAACCCGGCGGTCAGCGGTCACCACTCGCTGATCATCAACATTCTCAACGACTCATTTCTTGAAGATCTCAACAGCACCAACGGCACCTATGCCAACGGCAAGCTGATCAAGAAGCATGCGCTGCAACATGGCGATGTGATCACCATCGGTCATCACCAACTGCGTTTCGTCGACGTGCAGACTGCTGACAACGAACAGGATGAATTCGAAAAGACCATGGTCATCACGCCCGGCAGCGCAATGGCAGACGCCGCCGCCAAGAAAGCCGCCGCATCGCCCGCCGCTGTCGCGCCCGCACCGGCACCGGCTGCACCGAGTCCGGCTCCAGGGGCAGTTGCTCTGCAAAAAGCCAAGCTGCAAGTGCTCAGCGGCGCCTTCGCTGGTCGCGAACTGGAATTGAACAAGGCGCTCACCACATTAGGTCGCCCCGGCGTGCAAGTCGCCGCGATCAGTCGCCGCGCTGATGGCTTCTTCATCATTCATGTGGACAGCGGCACCGCAGGCGACTACCCGCATGTCAATGGCACAGCGATTGGCCAGCAAGCTCGCAAGCTCAATAACAACGATGTGATTCAGCTCGCCGGCGTGAAGATGGGCTTCTTCGAGAACTGATCGACTTTCGGTTGTAGGGGCGGCTCGCGAGCCGCCCTTCTTATTTTCAACGCTGATTCATATGCACAAGAGAGCGGTTCACGAACCGCCCTTACGATTTAAATCACCGATACTGCAACGCCACGCGTTGGCTCATGGCGCACACCAGTTCATAAGGAATGGTATCGGCAAAGGTGGCGACGCGTTCTGCCGGCAAGCCTTCACCCCACAAGATCACCGGCTCACCGCTTTTCACCGCTGAATCCGCACCGAGATCGATGGCGATCATGTCCATCGATACGCGTCCCACAATGGGCTTGATCTGGCCGTTGATGCACACCGGCGTACCGCTGCGCGCATGACGCGGATAACCATCGCCATATCCCACTGCAGCAATGCCGATACATGTTGCTTGCGTTGCGCGCCACGTGCCACCGTAGCCCACTTCTTCACCGGCCGGCACTTCACGCACTGAGATCAGTGGCGTCACCAGCGTCATCACCGGACGCAAGTTCAACTCAGCCGCAACGCTATCGGCAAAGGGTGACATGCCATACAACATCAAGCCGGGTCGCACCCAATCGGCACGCGCTTCCGGCCAGGCAATCAATCCTGCTGAATTGCCGATGCTGCGTTCGACGTTAAGTCCTTCCACTGCGTGATTGAACTGTGTGATTTGTTGTGGCGTGCGCTGATGATCGCGACTATCCGCATCGGCGAGATGGGTCATTACACGCAGTTGTTGAATCTGCACACATTGACGTAGTCGCGCCCACGCGATCGCAAACTCATCCACTCTGAAGCCCAAGCGATTCATGCCCGAATCGATCTTGCACCACACACTCAAGCGGCGGGCGCTGCTCCAGCTTGCCAACATGTTCAACTGCGCAAAGGAATGAATGACCACATCGAGTTGTAGTTGGGCTGCAATGTCCAGATCAGAATGAGCGAACACGCCTTCGAGCAACACAATGGGTTGACCGATGCCGGCATTGCGCAATGCCACGGCTTCTTTCAAGCGCGCTACGCCGAATGCATCCGCGCCCAACAGCGCTTGCGCAACCTGCACAATGCCATGGCCATAAGCGTTGGCTTTCACTACAGCCATCACTCTGGATTTAGGCGCAGTGCTGCGCACCACATTGAGGTTGTGACGTAACGCGGTGCGATCGATGAAGGCGCAGGGCCCGCCGTGCAAATCCATATCAAATGGGAAGTCGGAAGCGGTCACGGGCTTACCCCGAATGCGAAGTCCACGTACCTTCGCCGTAAGACTCGGACACCAGATTTTCGAACTTGGTGAATTCGCCCAGGAAGGTCAGACTCACTTCACCGGTGGGACCGTTACGCTGCTTGGTGATGATGATGTCAGCAATACCCTTGCGCGTGGTGTTCTTGTCGTACACCTCTTCGCGATAAATCATCATGATGATGTCGGCATCCTGTTCGATAGCGCCCGACTCACGCAAATCGGACATCACCGGTCTTTTATCCTGTCGTTGTTCAAGGCTGCGATTCAACTGTGACAAGGCAATCACCGGCACCGATAACTCTTTAGCCAAGGCTTTCAATGAACGCGAAATCTCGGAAATTTCTGTCGCACGATTTTCCTTGTTCCCCGGCACCTGCATGAGCTGCAGATAATCGACGATGATCAAACCCAGACCGTGCTCGCGCTTCAAACGTCGGGCGCGCGCACGCACTTCGGTGGGTGTCAGCGCGCCGGTGTCATCGATATAGATCGGCGCGGTCTTCATCATGTTGATGGCACTGTTGATGCCAGCCCATTCTTCGTCGCCGAATCTGCCGGTGCGCAAGTTGCTTTGATTGATGCGCCCCAATGACGAAATCATGCGCATGCCCAGCTGATCGCGCGACATTTCCATACTGAAAATAGCAACGGGTACGGGCTTGCGTCCAAACGCAGCGTTCTCACCAATATTGAGTGCAAACGATGTTTTACCCATTGATGGACGTCCGGCAACGATAATCAAGTCACCCGGTTGCAACCCTGCCGTCATGCGATCCAGTTCAGTGAAGCCCGTGCTGACGCCGGTCAATTGCCCCTGGTTCTGATGCAGCATGTCGAGCCTGTCGATCATGTCGCCAAGCAGATCGCGAATCGGCACGAAACCCGAACCTGCCTTGCGCCCTGATTCAGCAATTTCAAACACGCGCCGTTCGGCATCGTCGATCAATTCACTGACGGAGCGACCTTCAGTATTGAAGGCATTGGAAGTGATTTCACCACCGACGCTGATCAGGCGACGCAATTGCGCGCGCTCACGCACGATGTCCGCATAGGAACGAATGTTGGCCGCGCTGGGCGTTTCGCGCGTTAGGGTGGCGAGATAACCCAGGCCACCGCCCTCTTCCAACTGGTTGTTGCGCTCCAGTTGTTCGGCCAGCGTCACCGCATCGAGCGGTTCGCTGCGTGATGCCAGTTCGGCAATGGCTTCGAAAATGAGCTGGTGATCGCGACGATAAAAGTCTTCCGCAGTCAACCGGTCGGCCACTGCGTCCCAGGTGCTGTTATCCAGCATTAGTCCGCCAAGCACGGACTGTTCGGCTTCCACCGAATGCGGCGGTACGCGCACGCCGTCTTCGACACTGCCACTTCTCACGCCAGGAGGCGCGGTGTACTCAGCGTCGAAACTGGACCCTTTATTGCGGTCCTTATATTTGCGCGGCGCGCCTGCCATGAGCAGGTAACGGCGATTCCACAGATTGAGCGACGCTCAATCCATGCAATGCCGAGCCGAACTACTCTTCGCCCGTGACGATGACCGGCACTTCAACGAGCACGTCAGCGTGGAATTGCAACTGCACGCTGTGCTCGCCGACGTGACGAATCGGGCCGCCACCCAGACGCACTTCGGCGCGGGTTACGGTGTGACCGGCTTTGGCCAGCGCTTCGATGATATCGGTGTTGCCCACCGACCCGAACAGCTTGCCTTCATTGCCGGCCTTGGCGGTCAGGTTCAACTTGAATCCTTCCAGCTTGGCGGCGCGAGCCTGCGCAGCAGTGAGCTCTGCCTGCGCTTGTTTTTCCAGTTCGGCACGACGTGCTTCGAACTTGGCGACATTAGCGGCAGTAGCAACCGTGGCCTTGCCCTTGGGCAGCAGGAAGTTGCGGCCGTAACCGGACTTCACATTGACGCGGTCACCGATGTTGCCGAGGTTAGTGACCTTCTGCAGCAAAATGACTTCCATCTTGACACCTATTGAGTAAATGCAAACCGAAACACTTGTGGTCAGGCGGCGCTCATGCGCAGACGACGCCAGAAATCCACCAGACCCCACACTGCCAGCACCGCCACCGTCACCGAAGACGACAAGGTAGCCACTAGCAACACATAAATCGTGACCAACCAACCGCGACGCAACCGACCTTCCGCCTTGCGTCGATGCGCGACTGCCAAACCTTGTAGCGCCAATCCCATCACCGCAACCTGCGCCAGCGAATCGAGCCAGGCCAAATCGCTGAACAACGAAGCCACGCTGACAACAGCCAGCACCGAGGTTAACGCGACGCCCGCATTCAGCGAACGAAACTCTTTACCGAACTCACCCGGCGCATGCAGCAACGATTGCCACCAGCGCGCCAGCAACACGGCGCCGAAACTCACCAGTACCAGCAGCGCCACCACTGCGCCCCACATCGAGCGAACCCAGTAGTCGAACAGCGCCGCATCGACCTTGATCTCGGCATGTTGCAGCATGGCCATCGACTGCGTCAGCGGCGCCTGCCAAACATCGGTGGGATGCGCAAGGAGGGCAAAGACACTGCCGAGCACCACCAACGCCAGCAACAGCAAACCCTGAAACACTAGGTTCAACGAACCGTAGCGACGCAATAACTGAGCGAACACTGCCGGCAACACAAACAACATGCCGGCATAGGCCAGGCCGAAAATCGGCGGCTGTTGAAAGCCGACCGCGGTGCCAACAATCGCTGCTCTCCCCGCCAGGACCACGTTGCTGCCGGCTCGCGGACCATGCTCCAGCGTGATCAACGCCGGAATCGCTGCGACCAGCATCACCAGCGGAATCGCACCCAGCAACAGCAAAATGCTCAGGCACACGGTAACCATGGCGGTTCGCCACGGAGACTCGACTAACCAGGCAGCTAGAGCGCGATGCATGACGATCACTGTATCGCGATGCTCAATCCGGAAGTACAACCCTCCGGATCGACATCGCGTGCTCAGCAGGTTTAGTGCTGATCGGTATAAGGAAGCAAAGCCAGAAAGCGAGCGCGTTTGACTGCAGTCGCGAGCTGACGCTGGTAGTTGATCTTGGTGCCCGTGATGCGGCTGGGAACGATCTTGCCGGTTTCGGTGATGTAGGCCTTCAACGTGGCGAGATCTTTGTAATCGATGCTTTCTACTTTTTCAGCGGTGAAGCGGCAGAATTTGCGACGGCGGAAAAAACGTGACATGTGCGACTCCTGAATTCGATTGCGAGCGAAACGGTTGAGGATTAGCGCGGCGATCAAGCGCCGAAGCTAGCTCCCGGACCGTCTTCATCTTCGTCGTAACCAATTTCGCGGGCATTCTCTTCGCCCTTGGCCATTGGCGACGGTTCGGTAACCGCAGCATCCATCTTCATCACCAGGTGACGAATCACGGCGTCGCTGAAACGGAAAGAACCGGTCAATTCGGCCAGCGTTTTCTGGTCGCATTCGATGTTGATCAGGATGTAATGAGCTTTGTGGATCTTGTTGATCGGGAATGCCAGTTGGCGACGGCCCCAATCTTCAGTGCGGTGAATCGTGCCGCCACCGGCGACGATCATGCTCTTGTAGCGTTCCAGCATGGCCGGAACCTGTTCGCTCTGGTCAGGATGCACCAGAAATACGATCTCGTAATGTCTCATTTAAGAGCTCCCTATGGATAAAGCCACCCGCCCAAAGTTTAAAGTGGATAAGGTGTGGCAAGGAGTGATTCGCCGGAGCCTGTCCCCGACGAGGGCGCGGATGTTACTGGAGCCCCGTCACGCAGGCAACCGCGGGATGGCATCCGCTGCATATTTAGGCGGAACCAGTGTTTTTCAGGCTGCGTTGCGGATGATTCCCGCCAACGTAGCCAGCCCACGCTCAGCCGAGGCAGCACTGGCATGACTGAAATTCAGGCGCAGCGTGCCACTGGCACTCGGCGAATCCGGGTAAAAGGCTTCTCCCGGCATGAAGGCCACTCCCCGCTCAATGGCTTCCGGCAACAGGCGCCGGGTATCCAACAAACGATTCAGTTGCAGCCAGAAAAACAAACCGCCTTCCGGTATGTGCCAACTGGCCAGATCGCCAAAGTAACGTTGCAGCAGTGCGGCGAACGCATCGCGCTTGCAGCGATAGTCGGCAGCCAAGTGCTGCAAGCGCTCGGCACGATCCGGCTTGCGCAGTTGCTCCATGACGAGAAATTGGCCGATGCGATTGCTATGCAAGTCGGCAGCCTGTTTGAGCCTCGCTATATAAGGAATCAAATCCGGCGACGCGGCGAGAAATCCCAAACGCAGACCGGGCGCGAGACTTTTCGAGAACGAGCCTTGATAAATCCACGACGCGCGTTGCAGCCGCGCGCAAATCGGTTGCCGGTCGCAAGGCTCATAAACCAGATCGCGATAAGGATCGTCTTCAAACAAGGGAACGCCATGCGCATCGCATGCCGCCGCCACTGCCTCGCGTTCGGTCGTTGAATAACAGTAACCAGTCGGATTCTGAAAAGTGGGAATCGCGTACAGCAATGTCGGCTTGTGTTTAGCCGTCAACGCCTCCTGCAGCGTAGCCGGTGAAAACGCCTGCAACTGCGCACCAAAAAAACGAAACACCTGCAACGCTGCCAGATAAGTCGGTGATTCAACCGCAACCGGCGTGCCTTGATCGATGAATAATTTGGCGACGAGATCCAAACCTTGTTGCGAGCCCGATAACACCAGCACTTGCTCAGGCGTGCAGCGCACCCCTAACTCGCCCAGTTGCTGCGCGAGCATGTCACGCAACTCTGGTTCGCCTTCCGTCGCGCCGTATTGCAGAAACGCAGCGGGCACTTGCTGCGTCAACGAGGGAAAGCTATCCGGTGCGGGCAATCCACCGGCAAATGACACCATGCCGGGGCGATCGATTACCGCCAGAATCTCGCGAATCGGCGAAGCGTGCAGATCGGGAATACGCCGCGAAAGATGTGCGCTCACACTCGTCCCCATAAGTCCGGATAATGTCGTCCTAATAAGGTCAACAGTATTGACCTATGGACAGATTAGTCAGCCGCAACCTAAAGTGTCAAGATGGTTGACCAAAATAGACAGACGCAATTGCGCAGTGCCATCGAGCAGTTCTACTTCGCCTATCGGGCGTTTACCGAACGGCCTGACAAGATTCTCGAACAGCGCGGTCTCGGTCGCGTTCACCACCGCATTCTGTACTTCGTTGCACACCGGCCCGGTTTATCTGTCAACGAACTGCTGGGCATTCTCGATGTGAGCAAGCAGGCACTGAATGCGCCGTTGCGACAGTTGCTGGAAATGAAGTTGTTGTCCAACGATGCGGCCGATCACGATCGGCGCGTCAAACAGATTTATCTCACCGAAGAAGGTAAAAAACTCGAAGCGCAATTGACCAATACGCAGATGAAGCAACTGGACGCCGTGTTTCAACAGGCTGGCAGCAAACCGACCGCCGCCTGGTTGAACATCATGACTGCGATTGCTCATGAGCAGACTCAGCAATCACCATGAGCTTCGACACACTGGCACTTCCCTCTGCATTGATGACGGCACTGGGCAAGCAAGACATCATCGCAGCGACGCCCATTCAAGCGACAGCACTTCCCACATTGCTGGCCGGCAAAGACGCGTATCTGCACGCGGAAACAGGCACCGGCAAGACCCTGGCTTATGTGCTGCCCATCTTCACTCGTCTTGATGTTGCGCTGGCCGCGACTCAAGCCATCATCATTGCGCCCACACACGAACTGGCGATTCAGATTCAGCGCCAATGTACCGAGCTTGCCCAGAATGCCGGCTGGCCGGTTCGGGTATTGCTGTTGATTGGCGGCACATCACTGGATCGTCAACTGGAAAAATTGAAAAAGAAACCGCATGTGGTGGTGGGTTCGCCGGGGCGCATCCATGACTTGATCAGCAAAGGCAAGCTGAAGACACAACACCTGAAAACCATCGTGATGGATGAAGCGGATCGCTTGCTGAGCAACGAAAGCCTAAACGCAGTCAGCAGCATCATCAACGCCGCACCGGCAACCAAGCAACTGGTATTCGCTTCGGCGACGGTGGGGCCGGACAGCATGGCAACGATTCGCTCATTGGCGCCAGCGCTGGAACTGCTGCAAGCGGGCGCAGCGCCGGTGAATGAAAACATCGAACATCTATATCTGGTTTGCGAAGAACGCGACAAGCCGGATGAACTACGCAAGCTGTTACATGCGTTGCAACCGGAGCGCGCCATCGTGTTCGTGCATCGCAATGAACTGGCCGAGAAAATTGCATTGAAGCTGGAACATCACCATATCCCAGCAATGGATATCAGCGCGACACTCGACAAGCACCTGCGCAAACAGGCAATGGATGGTTTTCGCAGCGGCGAACTGCGCGTGTTGATTGCTTCCGATGTCGCCGCACGCGGCCTCGACATCAAAGGCGTTACGCATGTATTCAACTTCGACGCGCCCACTTTAAGTAAAGCGTATCTGCACCGAGTGGGACGCACTGGCCGCGCCGGCGCAAAAGGGCTGGCGATATCACTGGTTACGGAGGTCGAAGCGCGAGTGATTCCTCGCTATCAAGATGAACTTGGTATTCGCGTTCAGCGGGTGCGTATGCGTGAAGGTCGAGTGGTTGCAGTCGAATAACCACCCTGTAGGAGCGGCGTGAATTAATGGATGGGGCCGCGATTAAGAAAATCGCGGCCAGAAGCCGCCCCTACAAAAATCTCAATCTCAATTGCTACGCCCCACCGCCGCAAACAACTGCGCGGTCACATACAACCGCTGCGCCTGCGCGCGTACATAGCCTAGTCGCGCTTGTTGATACAGTCGCTCGCTATCCAGCACCTGCAACACACCGACGTTGCCTTCATTAAAACTCTCGCGCATCAGATCGAGGCTTTGTTGCGCCACTTTCAGGGCCTGCGTTTCCGCACTCAATTGTTCAGCACCATGAGCGACTGCATCGAGTGCGTTGGCAACCTGCGCAAAAGATTCCAGCACCACTTGTTGATAGTGCGCCGCTTGTACCGACAACGTTGCCAATGCCGCGCGCCGCTCGGCTCGCAAACGACCGCCATCGAAAACCGGGGCCGTCAGATTACCGATCAAACTCCATGCAGAACTGGAGCGATTGAACAAGTCTCCCGCTGCCAAAGCTTGTTGCCCAAATGTAGCGCTCAACGTGATGCGCGGATACAAGTTCGCTGTTGCCACCCCGACGGCAGCCGTTGCCGCGTGCAGTTGTTCTTCAGCGGCAAGGATGTCAGGTCGCTGATGCACCAGTTCCGACGGCAATTCCACCGGCAATTGCAGCGGCAATTCAAACGCGGTGAGATCGAAATCGAGCGGCGCGACTTCTGCAGGCGAATGACCGGTCAGCACACTGAGCGAATTGCGTGCTTCACTCAGTTGCTGGCGCAGCTTCGGCAATTGCGTGGTGTCGCTGGCCAACTGACTCTGTGCGCTAAGCACATCGACACGGCTGATGGAACCCGCATCGAACGCGACTTGCACCATTTGCAGATTGTGCCGGTCATCGCTGAGCAACTCTTCAATGGTGTGTATCTCCGCCTGTATTGCTGCTATCTCGATCACTTTTTCAACGATCGAACTCGCCACTGTCAGTTGCGCGGCGTGGAGTTGATATTGTTGATAGGCCGCCAATGCCTGTTGTTGCTCGATGGCGCGTTTAGTGCCGCCGTTATAGTCGAGCGTGTAACTCACCGCTGCGCCAAACGAGTAATAAGTAAACGGCGGTGGAAATGCCAGTCCGCCCAGAAACTGCGCGCCATATTTCTGTCGACCACTCGATGCAGTGAGATCTACTTGCGGATAACGCATGCCCAACCTTGCTTCCGCCAATGCCTGCCCTTGTTCCACCGTGGCTTGCGCCGCAGCAAGATTCTGATTGTGCGCCAACGCCTGCTTGATCAACTCACCGAGCACATCGTTCTTGAACAGCGTCCACCATTGCAGCGGCAGTTCAGTGTCCATTGCGATCTGCTGCGCCGGCACATCTGTATCAGGTGCATCCGCCGGTATGGCATTGCCTGCCGAGTAGCGATCTATTGTCGGTGTGGCTGGCGGCGTGAAATTCGGCCCGACGACACATGCACTCAACGTGGCGGCAACAGCGACGGTCAGTACCTGTGAAAACTTGTTCATGATTAGTTGCAAATGACTGCGTGAATAGACACGCATGATGTTGTTACGAGCAATCATTCAGCCGCTACAACGGGAGCGGAACCAGCCGCGGCCTTACGCAACAGCAGCACCAACGGTATGCAGGCGAGGCTCATGAAGAACATCATTTTGAAAACATTGTTGTAAGCCATCATGGTGGCTTGCCGCGTTACTTCGCCATTGAGCGCCAGCAATTGCGCGGCACTACCCAGATCTGGCGGTGTTTGCAGTGCACCCTGAAACGGCGTGACATGTTCCGCCAGTCGCGCATGCATGATCTGTGTGTTGCGAATGAACAGCGCCTGCACCGCGGCGATGCCGATGCTGCTGCCAAGATTGCGCATCAGACTGAACACCGACGTGCTTTCATTACGCATTCGCGCCGGCAGCGTGGCGAACGCCACAGCAGTCAGCGGTACAAATGACAAAGCCATACCTAAACCGAGCAACACACCCGACCACACCAGCAGACTATCGTTCATCTGCAGATAAAAACCGCTCATGCTCCAGATCGAAGTGGTGGTCACAATGACTCCCAAGCCGATCACTGCGCGTGTGTCGAGATAACGCAACAACGGTTTGAGCGCAAACGTCGCGACAATGGTGCCCACCCCGCGAGGCGCCATGATTTGCCCAGCAGTAATTACGGGATACGCCAGCAAGTTCTGCAACAACGATGGCAACAACGCCAGTGGCGCGAACATCAGCGCGCCGATCACAAGAATAAGTAAGCTGCCAAGAACGAAATTGCGATCTTTGAACAGATGCAGATCGATAAACGGTTCACGCTTCGTGGCGCTGTGCACGCCGAACCAGTAAGCGGCGATCAGTCCCAACACCATCTCCACCCAGATCTCGGTGGAATTGAACCAGTCCTTGAGTTGGCCACGATCCAGCATCAATTGCAGCGCGAGGATCGCAGTGGTCAATGTCGCGAAACCGAAGTAGTCGAACGCAGTGCGCTTGGTCGGCGTCTCGGGCATGTAACTCACTAATCCGAAAAAACACGCCGCGGCAATCGGTACATTGATAAAAAACACCCAGCGCCAACTGTAGTGATCGGTGAGCCAGCCGCCGAGCAATGGCCCCATGATCGGACCAATGGTGACGCCCATGACATACAAGGACATCGCGCGCGCATGCCGTTCGGGCGGATTGATGTCGAGCAAGGTGGCTTGCGACATCGGCACCAGTGCGGCGCCTGACAAGCCTTGTAGCAATCTGAACAGCACCAGTTGCGGCAAGCTTTGCGCGAGTCCGCAGGCCATCGATGTGCCGGCAAACCACACAATCGAGGTGAGCAGCACTTTTTTGCGACCGATACGGGTGCTCAACCAGCCGCTGAGCGGAATCATGATGGCGGTGGCGACAATATATGAAGTCAGCACCCACGACATTTGTTCCTGCGTCGCTGCCATGCCCGCTTGCATGCTGGGCAACGCGACATTGGCAATCGTGCCATCGAGTGCTTGCATTGTCGTCGCCAGAATCAGCGACGTCGTGATCAATCCATGATGAGGTACGGTTTTAGTTGTCGCGTTTGACACGAATCAACCTAACGCATCATTACCGTTGGCGAGTCCGATGCAGGTTGCGATTTCATCCCTGCATTCGACGCACCGAACACGCCGCGATGATATTCGGTATCAACCGTCACCACCGCACTCAGGCCGGACTGCAGCTGCCCCACTTGTGCATCCTGCAACTGCAATCGCACCGGCACACGCTGCACGACTTTCACCCAGTTACCGGTGGCATTCTCCGCAGGCAGCGCAGAAAACTCACTGCCCGTACCCGGGCTCAGGCTCGCCACCGTGGCTTTGAATTTGCGGCCCGATAGCGCGTCGATGGTGACTTCAGCCGTTTGACCTGGCCGCATATGTGCCAGTTGCACTTCCTTGAAGTTGGCTTCCACCCACACATTACTGGTCGACACCAGTGCAAACACCGGTTGTGCGGCGTTGATGTAGCTACCCACTTGCAACGCTTCGACCTTGGTGACGATGCCATCCTGCGGCGCAGTCACCGTGGCATAGGAAAGATCGAGCCTGGCCTGATCGAGCTGTGCTTGTGCCGCCATCACTGCGGGATGTTTTTCCGGCGCGATATCCGCATTACCACCCAATGCCGATAACGCTGCGGCAAGCTGCTGTTGTACCGCAGCGTATTGCTGTTCGGCGTTTTCTTTCGCATGCACCGCCGCATCAAATTGCGCCTGCGATGAAATACCTTTCGCCAACAGACGTTGTTGACGTTCGAATTCACTGCGTCGATAACTCAACGTATCGCGCGCGCCGGAAAGGTCGGCTTCGCGCTGTTTATAAGCGGCCTTGAGACCCTGCACCTGCAAACGTGCATTGCCAAGTTGCGCTTCAGCCTGTGCAACAGCGATGGCCAGTGGCGCATCGTCCAGCTTGAACAGCATATCGCCGCGATGCACCTGTTGATTGTCGTGCACGGTAAGCTCCGTCACGCGTCCGGCGACATTGGCGCTGATATTCACTTGTGCAGCGCGAATGCGCGCATCGTTAGTGGACTCGTAACGACCACCGACCACATAGATATAACCAGCAATCAACACCACCAGCAACGGACCGGCGATCAAGAGCGGCATACGCAACCGCTGCCCGAGAGATCGCTCCGCCGTCATGGTGGGCGCGGTAAGAACATCTTGAGCGGCGGAATTCATCGTACAACTCCCCGTGACTTGCCAAGTGCCTTGCCAAGTGACTTACCAGGTTGGCCGCGAAGCAGTGCAGCAACCGACGTTTTCTTGGCAACCGTTTTCGTGCGCGGTGAGGGTTTTCGCGCACGTCGCGCAGCGCCCGCCTGAGTGTGCGAAGGCTTGTCAGCCTGCTCGGCGAGCATGAGCAACATCTGTTCATGCACCCGCTCCAGCAAAGTCATCAGCGCATTGCGCTCTTCAGCTTTGAAGCCGGCCAGCACCTGCGAACGTAATTGCGCGCTGAGTTTCCAGATCTGATCCAGCGTTGCCTGGCCCTGCGCCTGTACATGCAATTGCCGGGCGCGACGATCGGTGGGATGCGCACGCCGCTCGATGCGCCGATCGGCCGCCATGCGATCCAGAATACGTACCAGACTCATCGGCTCGACGCCGCTCAACTCGGCCAGTTGTGCCTGGTTCAATCCCGGATTGCGACTTAAGTACGATAGCACCCTCGCTTCGGCCAGTGTGATGCCCAGATGATTGGCCTCGTACTCGAACAGCTTGGAAAACAGGCGACCGATATCCTTGATCAGGAACCCGAAATTGTGCAGGCGGTCGGCTGAGACGCTCATGGAGTCGTATCATGCGTTATCATCTCTGTGGTTACAATCACCGATGTGACGACTTTTTGTGATGAATTGTCCATGCAGTGCGTGGCGACGCAGGCCCGATTATGTCTGCCGCCGGGCAATGGCCAACCGCCAAGTTTAGCCACAGAGAGCAGAAGCAATGCGACCAGCGAACGATGAAATGAAAACCGGAAGTCAGCCGCTGACGCAGCGATTGCGCCCATCCGCCTTGGCTTGATACAAGGCCTTGTCGGCGCGTTCGAACGACGAGCCGGCCGAGTCTGCGGCGCTGAATGCGGTGACACCGCAAGAAATGGTGATCGACACCGGCGTGCCGCGAAAGTGGAAACCCAGTGCCGCGATGGCCGCCCGCATATCGTTCAGTAATTCAAGCGCTGCTTGCAATTCGGTGCCCGGCAAAATCATGACGAACTCTTCGCCGCCGTAGCGCGCCAGAAAATCCGTACCACGCAGCCGCGCGGCCAGTGTATCCGCGACTACTTGCAAGACACGATCGCCGGCGCGGTGGCCATAAGTATCGTTGATACGCTTGAAGTAGTCGATGTCCCACGCGGCAAGGCACGTCGGTTGATTGAACCGTTGCCAGCGCTGCAACTCTTCTTCCATGCGTTTTTCATACGCGTGGCGATTGGCAATACGCGTCAATGCATCCATCGATGATAGGCGTTGTTCATCCTGCAACTGGCTCTGCAACTTAGCCGCTTCCGCCTCCAGCGTGGCGACCCGCGCTGACATCTGTTCGTTGCGAGCGCGAATCACTGCATCGCGCTGCACTTCCCGCTCGCGGAACACCTGCAGATGCTGGCCGATGGAATCGATGCGTTGCCGCACCAGCAAACGCGTCATCCGCAGATCGCTGGCGGACTCGACACTCTCGCCCATCGCTTGCATTTCACCGACGAGTTGCGTGTTCAACGTCTGACTGCTGGCCAGCGCCTGATTCTGATTGGCGCTTTGCTCGGCGACGAACTGACTGATTTCATCCAGCTTGCCAACCATCTGATTGAGCAGCGCTTCGGTTTCGCGTTTGGCGTGCTCGATGCGTTCGATGCGTTTGCCAACCAGCACCATCAATGACGACAGCACCTCCGGCAACTGCGCATAGGTCATCGCGCCGAGCTGGCTATCGATCGCCGCCACTTGCTTAGTCAGCGTTGTATCGCGCTTGATCTCCGTCACGAATGCAGCCAGCGACGCACGCACCTTTTGATCGTCGATAATGACTGCATGCGCCGCAGCCTTTACTGCAGCAGGGTTTGCATCTGCAGTCGCGCCACTTTGAGTGGCGTGAGTGACTGGCTTTGCCGCTGCATTCGGCGCCCCCACGGAGGCATCGAGCGCATGAATAGCCTCGGTCAGCGATGGCGTTAACTGCTCCAGTTCTTGCTGTGTGACATCACGACGAACTGCCGATTGCACCTTGCGCAATTGCTCGTCGAGTTGCGGCGACAGTCCTAATGATGCCACGCACAACCGTCCAACCAGGCGCTTCAGCGTGGCTTCCATCGCGCGAAAGGCACGCTCTTCGTCTTCCAGTGAACGCAGGCTGTCCAGGTATTTCTTGCGCCAGTCTTCTGCTTCTGATGCGGTCTTCACAATCCCGGCCCGTTTTTTTTGTTTAACGCAGGTAAACATGGCCGTTATCGGCAGGTGCGCTGGAAATTGAAGGCTGGCCGTACAACTAATCGCAGATCGGCGTTGAGATGTCGCAGTGCGATTATTGTCACGCCATCGTCATGGCCTAGAATCATCACCGTGAGGTTGGGGCTACAGTAGTGTCGCGCCAAGCTCAGCCGGATAAAACGCTCCGCGAAGCAACACATAACATCAGGAAGTCATGAAAATAGTGCTAATGATCGTCGGCGCCCTGCTTGGCGCTGCAATGCTTGAATGGCCAGGCATTGTCTTCGGCGCAGTCATCGGGTGGTTGATCGGCGCATATCTTGAAGTGCGTCATGAGTTGCGTGCGCTGCGCGACTCGTTTACTGACCTTGCCGACTTGCATGCGACCGGCAGGACGGATGTAGATAACACCAGTCGTGCGGCAGTTGTCACTACAAAGGACCACATCCCAACGAGCGCATCCATTGATGAACCAATCGACTCATCAGTAAACGCGCTAAACGCTCCTCCGACAGCGGCAACGGCAGAACAGCGCGTTATCAAAGACACCGAACACTATGCCTCTGCGTGGCAACCGGCTGCTGCACAACCGCGCAACAGCACCAGCGGCCCGACCTTCATCGATACTGCCATCACCACCGCTATTGAATGGATCAAGAACTACTTCACCGGCGGCAATACGCTGGTGCGCGTGGGCGCGATCATTGTTCTTCGGTGTGGGTTTTCTACTCAAGTACGCCGCTGAGCACACGCATGTGCCCATTGAGTTACGACTTGCTGGTGTCGCATTAGGCGCTATCGTTCTGTTATCGATCGGTTGGCGGTTACGCATTAAGCGCAACGCGTATGCATTGGCGTTACAAGGCACTGCGGTTGGCATTTTGTATCTGGTGGTGTTTGCCGCCTTCCGTTTGTACACAGCACTACCTGGTGGCATGGCTTTCATATTGCTGGCCGTCATCTGCGTACTGTCAGCGGTGCTGGCGGTGCTGCAGAACTCAATGACGTTCGCCGTGCTTGGCGCCACGGGTGGTTTCCTCGCGCCCATTCTTGCGTCGACCGGCGACGGCAGTCATGTCAGTCTCTTCAGTTATTACCTGCTGTTGAATCTCGGCATTCTCGGCGTCGCCTGGTTCAAGGCGTGGCGACCATTGAACGTGCTGGGCTTTGCTTTCACCTTCGTCATCGGCACTGCGTGGGGCGCACTCAAGTATCAATCATCCTTGTTTGCCAGCACTGAACCCTTCCTGATCGCGTTGTTTTTATTGTTCGTCGCGATCGGCGTGTTGTATGCCGCACGTCAACCTATACAACTGCGTGGCTATGTCGACAGCACCATCGTGTTCGGCACGCCGCTAGTTGCCTTCGGTTTGCAGGTGGGCATGTTGCATGACAATCGTTTCGCACTGGCGCTCAGCGCTGCGACAGTCAGTGCGTTGTATCTGACGCTGGCAACTGCGCTGTTACGTTCGCAACGCGAGAGTTATCGAACATTGACGAAAGCCTTCTGGGCATTGGGCGTGGTGTTCGCCACCTTGACTGTCCCGCTGGCATTGAGTGGCCAATGGACTGCGGCAACTTGGGCGCTCGAAGGCGTTGCCATGTTATGGCTCGGTGGCAAACAACATCGCAGGCTGGCGCGCGCCTTCGGTGTGTTGCTGCAATTTGCAGCCGGCATCTCGTTACTCAACAGTATCAACCTGCTCTCGCCGGCAGGCGGCTTCTGGCTGGATGCAGTGGTGCTGGCGTGCAGCGCCGTGCTCAGTGCGTGGTTGCTATCGAAATTGAGCGAGCCGGCAATTTACGAACGGCCGTTGGTTCCCATTCTGTTTTTCGTCGGCTTGGCATGGTGGTTATGCGGGTGGACAACTGAAGCCGTACAACTACTACCCTCGCGCTTTGAGTTGCATGCAACACTGGCGGTGTTCGCTATCACCGCTGCACTTTGCAGCGTGATAACACAGCGTATGCAACTGCGCGTTGCGCGCATACCTGCACTTTGTTTGTTGCCGGTGATGATGCTGTTTGCGCTCATCGATCCATTTGATACACATCATCCTGTTGATCGTGCTGGATTTGTTGTCTGGCCACTCAGCTTTATATCGCTGTACTTCATCCTGCGACGCGATGAAGCGACTTGCAGATCCAAGCTCGTCACTACCTTGCACAGCGTCGCGTTGTGGTTGCTGCTGGCGTTAAGCAGTTGGGAAGTGGCTTGGGATATCGATCAACTGGTGCAAGGCAGTGGCTCATGGCCTGCGATTGCCTGGGCGATTGTTCCGGCAATGGCGTTGTATGTGTTGCCAGGTTTAATTGAAAAGGTGAGTTGGCCGCTTGCCGCACATCGCACAGCCTATCTGGCAGTGGGTGGCGCAGGCGTTGCTGTTTACCTGTTGTTGTGGTCATTGCTGACCAATACACAATTAACCGGCGATGCCTATCCCCTGCCCTATGTGCCGATATTGAATCCACTCGATCTTGCACAAGCAGCCGTACTGCTTGCCGCGGTTCGCTGGTGGTGGCGTTGTGAACGCACAGAGCTTGCCATTTTCATCGACAACCAGTTGCTCGCGTTGCGCATACTCGGCGCGGTGATCTTCGTCTGGCTCAATGCAGTGCTACTGCGCACGCTGCATCACTGGGCCGGCGTACCCTATGATCTTGACAGCCTGCTGAGTTCAACCCTGGTGCAAACCTCGCTGTCGATTTTCTGGACACTGCTCGCGCTGACCACCATGGTGTTCGCTACACGGCGCATTACCCGACCGCTGTGGTTTATCGGCGCGACGTTGATGGCGGTGGTGGTGTTTAAATTGTTTGCAGTGGATCTATCGCGCATCGGTACCGTCGAACGCATTGTCTCGTTCATCGCCGTGGGCATATTGATGTTGGTGATTGGTTACTTCGCGCCACTGCCGCCAACACGGCAACGCGCGTCGCAACAGGAGTCCGCATGAACCTTTCAGGCCGTATTGCGCTGGCATTGTTTTCGCTGTGTGCATCACTACCCAGCAACGCTGCCGATCTTGCACCGAACGATTTCGCATACGGCATGCCGTTGCAACTACAAGGTGATGCGGCTCTGTATACATTGCCCGTACCCGTTAATGTATATCGACACACGCTGCGCACCGATCTGGGTGACCTGCGCATCTTCAATCACGATGGCGAAGCAGTCACTTATTCGCTATCGACACCGGTAGGTAAAACCAGTCGCGCTGAATTGACTGCAGTACCGCTGTTTCCCTTGCACGGTGAACCCGCACGCGCACTGGATCGTGTCAAGATCACCATTGCCTCCGAGCAAGGCGCAGTCAATCTGCAAACTTCAGGCGATACCAAGCCGGCACAGATTCAGGCTTATGTGTTGGATGTACGCAAACTCGATAGACCCTTGACTGCCTTGGAGTTGCATTGGCCAAACGATGCAACCGAATTTTCCGGCGCCGTTGATATAGAGAGCAGCAACGATCTTGGTGAGTGGCGAACGGTGGCCAGCCACCTGCCCGTGGTGAATTTGAAATTCAGCGATCAGCAGTTACAACAGAATCGTCTGGAATTTCCGGCAATCAAAGCCAAGTATCTGCGGCTGCGCTGGACCGATCAGCCCGCGCCATTTTTAATCAACGAAGCGCTTGCCGAAGCCGCGCCCACGCAGAGCGAAATCGCGCGCATGCAAGCGGAGAGCACCGGCGTTGCCGCCGATGCGGCCAACAGTTACGACTTCACGCTCGATGTTCACGCACCGGCGGATCGTGTCAATGTGCAATTGCCACAGACAAACACCATTGCCGATGTCACCTTGTCATCGCGCCCGCAACCCGCGCAGCCATGGCGCGAGATCACAACACTGCGTGTGTATGAATTACAAAACAAGGGCTCCACGCTGCGCAATGCGGCGATGGTGATCGCGCCCAACACCGATCGTTACTGGCGCATGCAAGTGCATACTGCCGGCGGCATCGGCAAAGGCATGCCCGTTCTGCAAGTGGCCTGGACACCGCAGGAAATATCTTTCGTGGCACGCGGTCATGCTCCATTTGAATTGGCCTTCGGCAACGCCACGGCGCGCGGCGCGACATCGCCATTACAAAATTTGCTCGCCGATCCGAACACACCAGTCAGCGTCGGCATTGCAACGGCCGGCGCATTGCATGAACTTGGCGGCGCAACGCGACTAACGATCAAACCAGCACTGCCCTGGAAAACCTGGGGATTATGGGCAGTGTTGATCGTTGCGGTAGGTGTACTCGGCTGGGTGGCCTATCGTTTGTCGCGTGAAATGTCGAACTGAACAATGCAACACGCACCTGACAATCAAACCAGCGAGTTGACGCTGGCGCATTACCAACAACGCGCGGAAGCATTTCGCGCCGGCACCCGCGATCACGATGTCAGCCAGAACATCGACGCGCTACTGCGTCACATAAAAGGCGCACCATCCTCTTCTTCACCTCTGGCGATTCTTGATTTCGGTTGTGGCCCCGGCCGCGACTTGCAAACGTTCACACGCATGGGACATCGTGCCATCGGCCTCGATGGCACCGCCGCCTTTGTCGACATGGCGCGCTCCGCTTCTGGTTGCGAAGTGTTGCATCAGGATTTTTTGCAGCTTGCATTGCCCGATGCTTACTTCGATGGCGTGTTTGCCAATGCTTCCTTGTTTCATGTACCCAGCAGCGACTTGCCGCGCGTACTAAGACAACTGCATGCAACGCTCAAAAGCGGCGGCGTGTTGTTCAGCTCCAATCCACGCGGCAACAATCAGGAAGGCTGGAACAACGGTCGCTATGGCGTATACCACGACCTGGATGCCTGGCGTCGCTACCTCAATGAAGCAGGTTTTATTGAATTGGAACATTACTATCGACCCACCGGCTTGCCGCGCGAGCAACAGCCTTGGTTGGCTGGGGTGTGGCGGAAGCAGGTGAGGTAAGTGTTGTGATCGTTCAGATCTTGTATAGACATGGGTCGCATGCGGCCGAGGCTGTTTGAAAACACATTGAGTGGACTCTACGAAGCCAATCTCGGTGGCGGGTTATTGAAAAAGCGGATCTCCCGTCCTGGGCAAGGAAAGAGCGGGGGATTTCGTACCTTAGTTGCTACGAATAAAGGCAATCTTTGGTTTTTTGTGTATGGCTTTGCAAAGAACGAGCGAAGCAATATTGATAAAGACGAAGAGATCGGATTGAAAAAGTTGGCGGCAACATTGTTGACGATGCCGATATCGGCACTTGGGAAGGCATTGAAAGCGGATGAATTGATTGAGGTGAAGTGTGATGCGTAAGAAACAATCCAAGATTCTCAATGCGGTTCATGCAACAGCGAAAGGATTGCATAATGCAGGTGCAATTGATCAAGTGACAATGCGTGAGTTTGACACGCTGTGCATTCCGCCGATCGCGCCACTTCGTCCAACTCAAGTCAAGCATATTCGTGAGTCGTCACATGTGAGTTAGGCTGTCTTCGCTGCGCTGTTGAACACCAGTGTCTCGACCATACAGAAATGGGAAATTGGTCAAAAGAAGCCAACTGGCACGGCGCTTAAATTGTTGCGTCTAGTGCAAAAGCGTGGACTGGATGCTGTTGCCTAAATCTAAGGCCGAAAATTATATTCTGATGCTTCTGGCCCATGGACAAAACGACCGGGCTTCCGATTTTTCCGGGAAGCGACCACGACAAAGGGAACGCTCTGCTAGATACAACAGAGCGTTCGGGTTCAGTGTAAGCCGTCGACGCTGTTGACAGGCGCTGTCACGCCTTTTTGGCCTCAACCGATCCAGTGGGCTGCGCATGTTAAGCGTGGCCTCAAGCATGTGTGTATGGATCACCATTGCGTCGAACCGGCGTGCGCAATCTCAAGGAGGTCCTTCAACTGCTTCGTCACAGCTCCGGAAAACTTCTTTCGCCGCGAACAAACCATTCAGTGCAGCCGGAAATCCAGCGTAGACCGCCATTTGCATCATCACTTCGACGACTTCCTGTCGAGAGCAACCCACATTCAGAGCCGCTGCGATATGCACCTCTAGTTGTGGTCTGGCGTTACCCATGGCCGCTAGCGCTGCGATGGTGGCGATCTCCCGCGACTTCAGATCGAGGCCCGGGCGACTGTAGATATCGCCGAACGGGAATTCGATAATGTAACGTGCGAAATCCGGTGCGATATCGACGAGGCTGTCGATGACACGCTGTCCGACGTCTCCATCGATCTCCTTGAGTTTTGCTGCGCCACGAAGGTATCGGTCGTTGCCGGTAGAGTTCTGAATGGTCTGAACTAAATGGGTCATGGTTTTACCTTGATGTTGGATGCCTGCTGCGCTTTGAGCCATTTCCGATAGGTTTTCGTTTTCAGATCAAGCGCCGTGAGGTTTTCTGAGAGCGCTGCGATGTTGCTCACCAAGCGTTTGCGATGGAGTTCGAGCATCGTGAGCCGCGACTGAAGAGTGGCATCGCCACCAGCGCGCAGTTGCGCATACTTGCGAATTTCCGCCAATGGCATGCCGGTGATCTTGAGCCTCAGTACGAAGTCGAGCCACGCTATGGCATCAGACCGATACAGACGATGCCCGCTTGCGGCCCGATCAGCTGGCTTCAATACACCAAGCTTCTCGTAGTAGCGCAGCGTGTGCGTCGACAAGCCGCTAGCCGTAGAAAGTTCGCCAATCGACATCGTGTTTTTTGCCATGGCGATATCCTACGAGTTAGAGTCCGCTCTAAGTCAAGATTTGGTTCATCAAGGACAATTGAATTCGCGAACGAAACCCCTGGCGGGTCATCCGACCGGTATCGGATAGATAGTTCATTGCTAACAGCACGCAGAAAAGCGGGCATCGCAGCAGACGTGACTCATACCAATGACTTACAAAATTCGAAGCAGACGGGGCATTTTTTTATTTTGATGGTCTGCTTACAAGGAATTCACTGCGCGTTAAATGCGGCCCTAAGCAGCCGGTCGTTATAATATCTGCTTTCCAAGTTAGCGGACATTCGAATAACCGAAATGCCGAAACCCTGTGACATTTCCTCCACGCTTGATTGAATTTTAGAGGGTATCTTGGGGATGAACATTCCAAATCCAGGCGCTCCAGGACAAGTAACTGACGTCCGCATGACACTTGACCACGATGCGCCGACGTTGCTCTTGCAGTGTCAGATACTTGTTACGGGATCACAGGTATCAGATGGCATCATAGTTGAAAGCACGGCGCTGGTTTGGCGGGCCATTTTTCTCGAAATCCAACGAGATCCTCAATTTCTAATTCACTTCTCTCGGAATTCACGAGCTTTCGAGAATTTTATTGCGGGCGCATACATTAAAGCCGGGTTCGATGAGGTCATCATTACTCCGCAAAGGGGGGATAGAGGACGTGATGTTATTGCCACTAAGCACGGATTTCTTTCCGTGCGTATTTTGGATCAGACAAAGGCTTATAAGCCTGGCCACCTAGTAACTCACGATGACGTGCGAGCGATGGTGGGTGTTCTTAACATTGACCAAAATGCCTCAAAAGGTCTTATCACCACCACGTCTGATTTTCAGCCAGGCATTGCTTCATCACCAGAATTTCAGCGATTCATGCCCCACCGACTTGAACTAAAAAACGGCGCGCAGTTAAAAGCATGGCTGACTGAAGTTGCCCATGTTTCGGGGACAGATAAATACGGGAACGGTGCCGGTCAGGAGATCGGGGGTATTTGAGCGAGCGACCGCTTTGGCGGTCTCTAATGACTGGGCACAAAGCAACCATTCCTTGCTTTACAGATTGCACATTCCATACAGATACTTCCGGCAGTGACATCGATATTCAATGGGCCTAGCAACGCATTCCATGTCCACCGCCCTACCCTCCACTCGCCACCGCATCCAGTCCATCGTCGCCAGCGCCTCTGGCAATCTGGTGGAGTGGTACGACTTTTATGTGTATTCGTTTTGCTCGCTGTACTTCGCTGCCGAATTTTTTCCTAAAGGCGATCGCACCACGCAGCTATTAAGCACTGCGGGCGTATTTGCCGTCGGGTTCTTCATGCGTCCGGTTGGTAGTTGGATCTTCGGTCGCATGGCGGATCGTCGTGGTCGCAAGGTCGCGATGATCACCTCGGTGCTGATGATGTGTGTGGGTTCATTGATGATTGCGTTGCTGCCCACGTATGAACACATCGGCATCTGGGCGCCGATCTTGTTGACGGCTGTACGCATGCTGCAAGGCATATCGGTTGGCGGCGAATACGGCACCAGCGCCACGTATATGAGTGAAGTCGCGCTTAGCAAGCATCGCGGCTTTCTGGGTTCGTTTCAATATGTGACCTTGATCGGCGGTCAGTTGCTGGCGCTGTTGGTACTGCTGATCTTGCAAAGGCTGCTCACTGTTGAACAACTTCGCGATTGGGGTTGGCGTATTCCTTTTGCGCTCGGCGCGGCGGCCGCATTGGCAGCGCTTTATCTACGCCGCGGTTTACTGGAGACCATCGATGCAGGCACGCGTAATCAGCATCAATCGGGCACCTTGACCGAGTTGCTCAAGCATCGACGCGCGTTACTGACGGTGATCGGTTTTACCGCAGGCGGCTCGCTGAGCTTTTATACCTATACGACTTATATGCAGAAATATCTGGTGAACACCGCCGGCTTTAGCGTGACCGTTGCCAGCGCGGTGATGACTGCGACGTTGGTGCTATACATGTTGATGCAACCGTTATTCGGTGCATTGTCCGATCGCATCGGTCGACGCAATAACATGTTGTGGTTCGGCGCACTGACAGCCATCGGCACCGTGCCGTTGCTGACGACACTGGCGGACGTCCGCCATCCCGTCGTTGCTTTTGCGCTGATCACGCTGGCACTGGCGAGCATCAGTTTTTACACGTCGGTGAGCGGGCTGGTGAAAGCCGAATTGTTTCCCATGCAAGTGCGCGCGCTGGGGGTGGGCCTGTCCTACGCCGTCGCCAATGCACTATTTGGCGGCACTGCGGAAGCCGTGGCGCTGTGGTTGAAAACACTCGGACTGGAATCGTTGTTTTACTGGTATGTCAGTGCCATGGCGGGCGTGGCGTTGATCACAGCACTAACCATGCCTGACAGCAACAAACACAACGCACACGGCATAGCCGAGGATTTGCGTTCGGATTGATATGGCTTCCAATCACGGCGATTCACCGTGCAGCAATAGGACGCAATGAGTCATCCCCGCGAAGGCGGGGATCCAGTTATTTTTGCGTCGCTTCGCTACACCTTAGTTGACTGGATTCCCGCCTTCGCGGGAATGACAACGCAACGGGCTCGCGGGGTCTCCTTACATCGCTATACAACCTACAATTTGCGAGATATCTTCGCCTCCTTCCAACCGGAGACTGTCATGAGTTCCCTTCCTGCCCGGTTCGTCGATCGCGAAGCAGTGCTGCATGCCTTGTATGAAGCCGCAGAGCTGGAGCACAACCTGATGTGCACCTATCTCTATGCGGCTTTCAGCCTTAAAGAAAAAGGCGATGCAAGTTTGAATGCGGAGGAAGCCGAGGCAGTGGCGCGCTGGCGTCGTACGTTGATCGGCGTGGCTGTGGAAGAGATGGGTCATCTTGTGGCTGTATGGAATATCACGTCGGCGCTCGGCGGCAGTCCGCGCTTCGGTCGCACCAACTTTCCGTTGGACATGGGTTATCTGCCGGCAAGCGTGGTGGTGAAACTCGCGCCGTTTAATGCCGACACGCTGCAGCACTTCATCTTTCTCGAACGCCCGCATGGTTCAAGCGAACAAGATGGCGCCGGTTTCGCTGTGGAGCGTCCTTATGTGCGCGGTCATGACATCGCGCAACTGACACCCATGGGTGTCGACTACAACACCGTCGGTGATTTCTACATGGCGCTGTCTGACGCACTGCGCGGTCTGGTGGCGCGCTACGGCGAAGATGCCACCTTCAGCGGCGATCCTGCGCTGCAACTCTCGTCCAACGAAATCAATTTAAGCGGCGCAAAGCCGGTAATCTGCATCAAGACTGCGCTGGCGGCGTTCGATGCCATCGTGCAACAAGGCGAAGGTGCACAAATCGACTCGAAGAATTCTCACTACCAGAAGTTTGCCGAGATACGCAGCGAGCTGCAGGGGCTTGTGCACAAGAACCCTGCATTCAAACCAGCATTACCTGCCGCCACCAATCCGGTATTGCGCAGACCACCACGACCCGAGGGCCGCGTATGGATCGAAACGCCCGAAGCAATCGCGACTGTGGACATCGCCAATGCGGCGTATGGTTTGATGTTGCGCTTGCTTGGTTATGCCTACGTTGTACGCGGTCCGCATGCAGAGAAATCCTTGGCTATCGATTTAAGTCTCGGCTTGATGCGCGCCGTAACGCCATTGGCAGAGCACGCCGCGCGACTGCCTGCAGGCCCGTCTAATCCAGGCTGTAACGCGGGCATGTCGTTCACCGCCTTGCGCGATGCCGCGCCATTGCCACCAAGTCGCGCTGCACGCCGCTTATTCATCGAACGTTTTGAACGACTGGCTGCTGCCGCCAATAGCCTGCGCGATAACGGCAACGCTCGCATTCAACTTGCAGCCGATCACCTTGCAACATTAGCGAAGCGTGCGCGTGGCTTTGAAACATTTGCAACGGCTGCAGCCGCTACGCCGGTCATCGAGACCGCAGCTAACGCAACGAACATACCAGAGCAAAGCATCAGCGATGGTATTGAAATCGTCAAAGGCAAAAAGCTGGACTTGATTTACGAAGGCAAACGCTGCATTCACGCACGCTTCTGCGTTACCGGCGCGCCCACGGTATTTCTCGCCAATGTAAAAGGTCCGTGGATTCATCCCGACACCGTGGAAGTTGAGCATCTCGTTGAAATCGCGCATGCCTGTCCATCGGGCGCCATTCGCTACAAACGAACCGATGGCGTTCATGATGAGATGCCGCCGCCAGTCAACTTAATCGGCGTGCGCGAAGCAGGACCCTATGCGTTCAGAGGTGCGCTGCAGATCGATGGTGAGCCTGCCGGTTTTCGCGCCACGCTATGTCGCTGTGGCGCTTCGAAGAACAAACCCTTCTGCGATGGTTCACACCACGAAGTGAACTTCGCCGCCAGCGGCGAGCCCGCCACCGGCACACAAACCGACATGCTGCCGGTGCGTGATGGCGTGCTGGCCATTGATCCGGAACTTAATGGTCCATTGGCGATTCGCGGCAATCTGGAAATCATTAGCGGCACCGGGCGTATGGTGGCGCGCGTAACGACAGCGCGCCTATGTCGATGCGGCGGCAGTGCAACCAAACCATTTTGCGACGGGACACATGCGCAGATTGGATTCAAGTCCACGACGTGAAGCAGACATCGGAAGTCACGGGGTGCAGTGCAACGTATCGCATGGCAACAGTAACTTAATCAAACACCCACCCACCGTCATCCCCGCGAAAGCGGGGATCCAGTTATCAAACGTCGCGAAGCGACTCATCCACGCTACTTAGTAATGCGACTATCCGCTCTGACCAACATCAACCCAACCACACATATCGCACCCAACGAAAACCACGTGATCGCATAAACAAGATGCGCATTGCGAAAGGTAACCACCGTCAAACCACCCATGGGTAACTCACCGGGATTCGCTGCCGCATCGGCATCGATAAAAAAAGGCGCGACGTTAGACAAGCCGCGCTTTGCAGCGATCGCAGCGACGTCACGTGAAAACCAACGATCGGTAGACGGATCGTTCGGGCGCAGGATGCGTCCATGTGGTTCTGACAGTCGCAGCAGTCCGGTGATGGTTACTGCATCGTTTACCTGGCTCGCTGATCGTGTGTTTGCATCGCGGCGCTCGACTGGAAGAAAGCCGCGATTCACCAGCACGATACCGTCAGCGGTGACGAGCGGTATCAACAGCCAGACTCCTGGACCACGCTCGGTCAAGGCATCTACCAGCGTTTCGCGATCGTGAAGAAACACGCCAGTCGCTTTCACGCGTGTGTATTCCGCGGCTTTGACATCCAACGTTGCCCATTCGGGTTGTGCCGGCATTGCCACCGGCGGCAAATGAATGCGTGTCGTCACGCGTGCGATGAGATCGCGCTTCCAGAATAGCCGCTGCACCTGCCAGATGCCGAGTGCTGTAAACAGCAATGCGCCGAACAAAAACAGCACACGCAGCCACACACCTTTGTTTGATTTTGCGGCGGCGGATTTCAAGCTAAATTCAAGGAGATTGAGAAGTCGTCTGCGGATCGCTCATCATGCTGGGCATCATGTTCGAGTTGAGGTGATTCATGATCCACACCGAACCGGCAATGGTGATCAACAGCAACACCGCAGTGAACACATAGGCCATCAAGGTCCAGCCCTCTTCGGAACGCGCATTCACATGCAGGAAGGCCACGGTCTGGACAATGATTTGCACCACTGCAAGCGTCACGATCACCGCGCTAGCAATACCGGCGCTGCTAATCGCACCGGTCATGACAATCCAGAATGGAATCGCCGTGAGCACCAACGCCAGCAGAAATCCGGTGATATAGGTGCGCAGGCTGAAGTTCACGCTCATCGCCTCACCACTCATCGCACGACTCCCAGCAGATAAACAAACGTGAACACGCCGATCCAGATGACGTCGAGGAAATGCCAGAACATGCTTAAAGTTAGCAGCCTTCGCTGGTTATCCGCGTGCAAGCCGCGCTGACCCAATTGCACCAACATCACTGCGATCCATACGATGCCGAAAGTGACGTGCAGACCGTGTGTACCGACCAAAGTGAAGAAGGCGGAAAGATAACCACTGCGTTGTGGCGTCGCCCCTTCGGCGATCAGATGGCGAAATTCATGCAGCTCGATACCCACAAAACCAGCGCCTAGCAATGCAGTGACCACCAGCCACAGTCGCACCGCACCCAACTTGCCGGCTTGCAGCGAAATCATTGCCAGACCGCAGGTCAACGCCGAGACCAGCAACAGCGCGGTGTTCATGGCAACAAGATTCAAATCGAACAACTCACGTGGCCCAGGACCACCGGCAAAACTTGAGTTGAGCACGCCGAACGTTGCAAACAACGCTGCGAAGATCAGCGCGTCGCTCATCAGGTAAATCCAGAAACCCAGCAGAGTGCTGCCACCGCTGTGCTCGGCGTGATGTTCTTCTTCTACTTGATAGAACACCAAGGTGTCCTGCGCTTCTGAAGCTTGCGTCGTCATGATCAAGCTCCTTCCGCCAGACGCTCAATGTGCGCGACTTCGTCAGCACTCACGTGGTAATCACGGTGATAGTTGAAGGTATGCGCGATGGTGACGACCAGCAGTGCAACCGATGACAGTATCGCCAGCCACCACATGTACCACACCATCGCAAAACCCAGGACCAATGCCAGCGCAGAAATAACCACGCCTGCGCCGGTGTTGCGTGGCATGTGTATCGGTCGAAATCCCGCAGTCGGCTTTTGCGCGCCGCGACTCTTCATCTCATACCAGGAATCAAGATCGTGAACGATCGGCGTAAAGGCGAAGTTATAGAACGGCGGCGGTGATGTCGTCGACCACTCCAGTGTGCGGCCATTCCATGGATCACCAGTCACATCGCGCAGCGCGTGGCGGTTCTTGATGCTGACCGCAATCTGAATAACGAAGCCGAGAATGCCAACCAGAATGATCAGCGCACCGATGCCTGCAATCACAAACCATATCTGCAGACTGGGATCATCGAAGTGGCGCACGCGTCGGGTGGTGCCCATCAGGCCAACGATATAGATCGGTGTCCATGCCACCCAGTAACCAATGACCCAGCCCCAGAACGTTACCTTGCCCCAGAAGGGATCGAGACGAAATCCAAAGGCTTTGGGGAACCAGTAATACATGCCGGCGAACAAACCGAACACCACACCGCCGATGATCACGTTGTGAAAGTGTGCGACCAGGAACAGCGAGTTGTGCAACACAAAGTCTGCTGGAGGCACGGCGAGCAGCACGCCTGTCATACCGCCAACGACGAAGGTGATCATGAACGCCACCACCCACATCATCGGTAATTCAAAACGAATCTGGCCGCGATACATGGTGAACAGCCAATTGAAAATCTTCGCTCCCGTGGGAATGGAGATCACCATGGTGGCGATACCGAAGAAACTGTTCACGCTGGCACCGGAGCCCATCGTGAAGAAGTGATGCAGCCACACCAGATACGAAAGAATCATGATCACGACAGTGGCGTACACCATCGACGAGTAACCAAACAGCCGCTTGCCGCAGAAGGTGGAGGTCACTTCCGAAAAGATGCCGAACACCGGCAACACCAGCACGTAAACCTCTGGATGGCCCCATACCCAGACGAGGTTCCAGTACATCATCGGGTTGCCGCCGAGATCGTTGGTAAAAAAATTGCTGCCGATGTAACGATCAAGCATGAGCATCACGAATGTTGCGGTCAGCACCGGGAAGATCGCAATGGCCAGCACATTGCTGCACAGCGCCGTCCAGGTGAATACCGGCATCTTCATCATCGTCATGCCGGGCGCGCGCATCTTGATGATGGTAGTCACCATGTTGATAGCGGACAACGTGGTGCCGACACCGGCTATCTGCAATGCCCATAAATAATAGTCGGGTCCGGTGTCTGGACTATTCTGAATATTCGCCACCGGCACATAGTTGAGCCAGCCGGCGCGACTGAACTCACCGACAAACAGCGAAATCATTACCAGTATGGCGCCCGCAACGGTGAGCCACAGACTTAAGCTATTCAGAAATGGAAAGGCCACATCGCGCGCGCCGATCTGCAACGGCATCACAAAATTGACTAACCCAACGATCAGCGGAATGGCAACGAAGAAAATCATGATCGTGCCGTGCGCGGTAAAGATCTGATCGTAGTGATGCGCGTTGAGATAGCCTTCATTGCCACCGAAGGCCATCGCCTGTTGCAGACGCATCATCAGCGCATCGGAAAAACCACGCAGCAGCATGACGATGCCGAGAATGATGTACATGATGCCGATCTTCTTGTGATCCACCGACGTGAACCACTCACGCCACAGATAACCCCACAGACGGAAGTAAGTCACCGCAGCGACGAGGCCGACGCCGAGCAGAACCACTGCCGCGAAGGTCCACAGCAGGATCGGTTCGTGAATCGGAAATGATTCCAGGCTCAGGCGACCGAATATTGCATGGGTCAAAGCGGGATCATTCATGCTCATGCTTCATCATCTCGTTCATGCTCCCCGCCTCAGTGCTAGGGGGATTCATCGGGCTCATACTCCGGCTCATGTCATGCTTCATTGTCTGAACCATGCAAGGACTGCCGGGCTCGACGCAGCGCTCAAGTATGCGTCGGTAAAGATCGCGGTCGACACCGGCGAAATGCATCACGGGAACTCGCTCGGATGGCAGCACCAATTCGCGATACGAATCGAGTGCCAACGTTGCGCCACTACTGCGCGTCTCTGCAATCCACTGCGCGAATTGCTGTTCATCGAGACCTTTCAAAGTAAAGCGCATATCCGAAAAGCCCCTGCCGCTATAACTGGCAGAAAAACCTTCGGATTCGACCGGCCGGTTCAACACGGCATGCATCTGGCTTTGCATGCCGGGCATCGCGTACACCATGCCGGCCAGTGTGGGTGCATAGAAAGTATTCATCATGTTTGAAGAGGTGATATCGAAGCGCACTGGGCGACCTACCGGTAGCGCCAGTTCATTCACCGTTGCAATGCCCTGCTCGGGATAAATGAACAGCCACTTCCAGTCCAGCGAGACCACCTGAACCACCAGCGGCTTTGCCGCAGTCTTATTGCTGAGCGGACGAAAAGGATCGAGCAAGTGCGTGCTCGACCAGGTCAGCGCGCCGAGCGCAATGATGATCAGCAGTGGCGCCGACCAGATCGCCAGCTCCAGCGCCGTGGAATGATCGAAGCTGGGATCGTAAGTGCCCTGCCCGCCTTTGCGATAACGCCAGGCAAACACCACAATCAAGATCAGCACCGGAATAATGATCAGCAACATCAGACCGGTGGAAATGTAAATGATGTCGCGCTGCTGACGTGCGATATCACCGGCAGGATCGAGCACCGCCCGCTGACACGCCCCCAGCAGGGTTGTCAGCGCCACCAGCGCGAGCGATTTAAGGCGCTTTTTTGAGAGAAAAATCTGCTGCAGCATGTCGATCTATCTGAATACAGGACGATTACTGATTTAGCCTTGTACAATCCGGTGAAGTCGCCATCCAGGCAACAAGGAATTCCCCTCTTGCGTCTATAGCGTATGCACGGCATAAGCTCGTAGCGATTGGAGACTCATTGCGATGACTATACCTTCATCCTCAGCAAATTCGACACCACTTGAACGCGATGCGCGTTTGATTAACGCTCGCGACGATGTCGTTCATCCCGGTGACATTGCCATTGGCGTCATTATCGGACGCACCAGCGAGTTCTTCGATTTCTTCGTGTATGCGATTGCCTCTGTGCTGGTGTTTCCAACGCTGGTGTTTCCGTACGCCGATGCGCTGACCGGTACGCTGTATTCGTTCGCGCTGTTTGCACTCGCGTTCATTGGCCGGCCGATCGGCACGCTGCTGTTCACTGCCATCGATCGACGCTATGGCCGCGGCACCAAACTCACCATTGCCTTGTTTCTGCTGGGTGGCTCGACGATGGCAATCTCGTTGTTGCCGGGCTATACGCAATGGGGCGTACTCAGCGCGTGGGTGCTGGGTTTCTTCCGCCTGTGCCAGGGCATTGCACTGGGTGGCACATGGGATGGGCTGCCATCGCTGTTGTCGATGAATGCGCCGAAAGACAAACGCGGTTGGTATGCCATGGTGCCGCAGATCGGCGCGCCGCTGGGCCTGGTGTTGGCCAGCTCGCTGTTTGCGTACTTCCTGGCGCTGCTGACGCGGGAAGATTTTCTCTCCTGGGGCTGGCGTTATCCGTTCTTCGTGGTGCTCGCGATCAATGTGGTTGCGCTGTTCGCCCGGTTGCGGCTGGTTGCGACACCCGAGTTCGAGCGAGCGTTTGAATCGCGTGACTTGCAACCGTCGCCGCCATTCAGAACCTTGGTCATCGAATGGCGCACGATTTTGCTGGGCGCCTTCGCGCCGCTCGCGAGCTTCGCACTGTTTCATCTGGTGACTGTGTTTCCGCTGTCGTGGATACACCTGCATACGCAAGCTGAACCGGTTCGCTTTCTCATTCTGGAAGCTGTCGGCGCGGTGGTCTGCGTGCTGGCCATCATGGCATCGGGCTTTCTCGCCGACCGTGTCGGCAGGCGTGTTGTGCTCGGTGTCTCGGCAGCGTTGATCGGCGCCTACAGTGGCTTTGCGCCGCAACTGCTGAATGCCGGTGAGCTAGGCGAAGCCATCTACATGCTCGGTGGTTTTGTTTTATTAGGACTATCTTTTGGCCAATCCTCGGGCGCAGTCAACAGCAGCTTCCCGGTAGCGCATCGCTATACCGGCGCCGCCATTGTTGCCAACTCCGCATGGTTTATCGGTGCCGGCTTCGCACCGCTGGTCGCATTGTTCATCGCCAGTCGCTTCGGACTGTGGTCGGTTGGCTTGTACCTGCTGTCCGGCGTGCTAGGCACACTGCTTGCGTTGTTCATCAACAAGGAGTGGGCGGCGCGCGAAGCTGTTACGCGGAGTTGAATGCTCAGTGCATGCACCTGCGATGATCTCATCAATGAAAGATTTCGTACGCTCGCTGCTATGGCTTGGCATTGCGCTGCATGTATGCGCTTCGGTACAAGCGGAACAGCGCTCGTTGACGGTATACGCCGCCGCTTCGCTGACTAATGTATTACAGGATGCCGGCGCGGAGTTCACCCGCAATACCGGCGTTGCACTGAAGTTTTCCTTTGCAGCCAGTTCAGCATTGGCGAGACAAATCGAAGCAGGCGCGCCGGCCGATGCTTTTTTCTCGGCGGATGAAGAATGGATGGATTACTTGCAGACGCGTGAGTTGCTGCAAGCCGGTTCACGTCAGGACATCGCTAGCAATCAACTGGTGTTGATCGCGCCTAAGGACAGCAAACTTAAATTAAAAATCGAACCGGACTTCAAACTCGCCGCAGCATTAGGCGCTGATCGTCTGGCCACAGGCGATCCCGACTCGGTGCCGGTGGGCAAGTACGCCAAGGCAGCGCTGATCAAACTCAATGTGTGGCAGAACGTTTCCAGTCGCATCGTCGGCGCCGAGAATGTGCGCGCCGCGCTGGCCTTTGTGGATCGCGGTGAAGCGCCGCTAGGCATCGTTTACGAATCCGATGCGCTGGTCGATACACAGGTGCGCATCGTCGATGTTTTTCCGGCCGGCTCACACCCGCGTATCACTTATCCCGCAGCGGTGATCAAGAACGGTAACGCAGCGGCAAATGAATTTATCAATTTTGTCCGTAGCGATAACGGCAAAGCGCTATTGAAAAAATATGGCTTCACGCCGCTGTGATAGCAATGAAACTGTCATCACGTATGAAGGCAATGCAACGAGTCAGGGAAGCTCCGGTTAATTCCGTTCGTCCTGAGCAGCGCAGCGTGTCGAAGGATTCTTCAACGAACTCAAAGAACGTTTCGACAGGCCTGTCCTGAGTTCGCCGAAGGGCTCAACGCGAACGGGGAATAAATCAGACCTTCCCTAATGAAAATCACGCGCCTTGATCTGCAACGTACCAATCCAGTTGCTGCGATCGATCATTGACTCCACCACCACATGCATGACGCCGCTTTGATGTTGCAGGCGGCCGGTGACTTCAAGCAGCTGCGCTGCCAGAAAAGCCTGGCGATAACGCTGCGCGACACTCGACCAGACAATGAGATTGACATGACCGGTTTCATCTTCGAGCGTCATAAAGGTGGTGTCCTTGGCGGTTTGCGGGCTTTGTCGATTCAGCACCAGGCCGGCGATGCGTATCGATGTGTCATGCGCGATGGCTTGCAACTGCACGGCGCTCAAGATGTGGCGACGCAAACAACGATCACGCAGCAATGCCAATGGATGACGTCTGAGCGTCATACTGGTGCTGCGATAGTCGGCGAGAATGTTCTGAGCTTCGCTGGGCACAGGTAGTAACGGTGTCGCCTCTGCCAGCGGCAACTCGGCAAACAACGGCAGTTGCGTATCTACGCCGGCCAGCTTCCATGCCGCTTGGTGACGATTGCCCGCCAGGCTACGCAAGGCATCGGCTGCGGCCAGCGCTTCCAGATCGCGCGTGCTCAAGCGAGCACGTAATGCCAGATCTTGTGCATCGCTGAAGGGACGCTCCTGCCTTGTTGCCACCAAGCGTTGCGCAGCTTGTTCGGAGAAACCAGCGATTTGGTGCAGGCCCAAGCGTAGTGCGGGTTGATTGACCTGATGATTAATCGCCTCTGTAGAAAAAACATTTTGTGTAGGGGCGGTTCGTGAACCGCCCTCTTGCAATGTTGAATTAAGACAGGACGGTTCACGAACCGCCCCTACGAAAGAGTCATCAAATTCCAATGTACTCAACCACTCACTAAACAACACATCAACAGGCCGCACCACTACGCCATGATCCCGCGCATCGCGTACCAACTGCGCTGGTTGATAAAACCCCATCGGTTGACTGTTGAGCAATGCCGCAGTGAACTCCACGGGCGCATAACACTTAAGCCACGCCGATGAATACGCCAGAATGGCGAAGCTGGATGAGTGCGATTCCGGAAAACCATATTCGCCGAAGCCTTCGATTTGTTTGAAGATGCGTTCGGCGTATTCCAGTGTGTAATCACGCGCCAGCATGCCTGCATGCAGGCGTGCGCGAAACTGTTCCAGCTTGCCGCTTTTTTTCCAGGTGGCCATCGCTCGTCGTAATTGATCGGCTTCGCCTGGCGTGAAGCCGGCAGCAACGACGGCAATCTGCATGACCTGTTCCTGAAAGATGGGCACGCCCAGCGTGCGTTCCAGCACTGCTTTCACCGCGTCGCTGGGATACTCGATTGTTTCCAGACCATCGCGACGGCGCAGATAGGGATGCACCATGTCACCTTGAATGGGACCAGGACGCACAATGGCAATCTCCACCACCAGGTCGTAAAAATTCTTCGGCTTTAAACGCGGCAGCATCGACATCTGGGCGCGCGATTCGATCTGAAACACGCCGATGGTGTCGGCCCGCTGAATCATTGCATACACTTTTGGATCTTCCGCCGGAATGCTTTTCAGTGTCAGGCAGGTACCATGACGCTGGTTATAAAACGCCAGCGCGCGACGAATCACCGTCAACATGCCCAGCGCCAGCACGTCCACTTTCAACAAGCCCAATGATTCAAGGTCATCCTTATCCCACTGAATCACGGTGCGCTCCGGCATGCTGGCGTTTTCAATGGGCACCAAGGCATCGAGATTGTCTTCTGCAATGACAAAGCCACCGACGTGTTGCGACAGATGACGGGGAAAACCCTGCAACTCGTCCACCAATGCCATTAGTTGTTTGATCACGGCACTGTCCGGATCGAATCCAGCTTCATGCAACCATCGCGCCATTTGTGGTTCGCCCGCCTCAGGACGGCGGCGCAAGGCCAGAATCAAACGTTCGAGCTGCAGCACATCCAAACCCAGTGCCTTGCCGACATCACGCATGGCACTACGCCATCGATAGGCAATAACCGTTGCCGCCAGACCGGTGCGATGTCTGCCGTACTTGGTATAAATGTATTGAATGATTTCTTCGCGGCGTTCGTGCTCGAAGTCCACATCGATATCGGGCGGCTCGCCGCGTTCTTTGGAAATAAACCGCTCGAACAATACTTCCTGACGCGCAGGATCGACTGCGGTAACGCCTAGGCAAAAACACACCGCCGAGTTGGCAGCCGAACCACGTCCCTGACAAAGAATTTTTTTCTGGTTTGCTTCGCGCACCAGATCATGCACGGTGAGAAAGAAAGATTCGTATTTCAACTCGCTGATTAATTGCAGCTCATTGCGCAGCAACTTCTGTACTTTTTCAGGAATGCCATCGGGCCAGTGTTTATGCGCGCCTTGATACGTTAGCTTCGTCAAATGCGATATGGGCGTTTCGTCTTGCGGCACCAGTTCGCGTGGATACTCATAACGCAATTCATCCAGTGAGAAATTGCAGCGCTTCGCAATCACCCCTGTTTCCGCCAGCAACTCAGGTGGATATAACTTGGTCAAGGCCGCAAGTGAACGTAGATGCCTCTCACCATTGGTCTGCAACGCATAACCGCACTCGGCCACCGGCGTATTCAAGCGAATCGCAGTCAGCGTATCGTGTAACTCCTTGCGTTCGCGCACATGCATCAATGCGCCGCCGCACGCAGTTGCCGGCATCTGTAATGCCGCAGCGATGTCCAGCAATTGCTGTAGTCGTTGCCGGTCACGTCCATGACAATGCAACTCGATGCCCAACCACACTCGCTCTGCAAAATGCTGTTGCAGATATCGGCCTTGTTCAAGATCAGGATTGTCTTGCGGCAACCAGATCAAACAACACTCATCCAATGCACCCGCTAATGCCGTCGCTTCAAGGTAGTAGCTGCCCTTTGGCGCGGCGCGGCGCGCGCGCGTAATCAATTGACTCAATGCCGCGTAACCGCGCCGCGATTGCGCCAACGCCACCACACTGAGTTGTTGCTGGCAATGTAACTCGGAACCGATAATCAGCGGCAGATTTGCTTGTTTGGCTTCGACATGTGCGCGAACTACGCCGGCAACAGAACATTCATCAGTAATGGCCAGCGCGTGATAACCCAACTCTTCAGCACGATGCACCAGTTCTTCTGGATGCGAGGCGCCGCGCAGGAAGGAGAAATTACTTAAGCAATGGAGTTCGGCGTACATGATCAGAGTGTTCCCCCACCCTAACCCTCCCCCGCGTGAGGACACGCAAGGGAGGGGACAGGATGTTTTAACTTCGACTCTTCGTTCCCTCCCCTGCGTAGCGGGGGAGGGTTAGGGTGGGGGAAATAAAAACTCTCCACACTCACCCAAACCAGCCATGCACAAACCATCCAGATGGCGATAACAAATCCTTGAACACCCAACAGGATCGATGCTGAGTTCTGGCAACGTAGTAATCGCGCTTGATCGGCACATCATTCCACCAACCCGATTCGATTCGTTCCGGACCTTGTATTAATTGTAGATCGCCAAATGATTTGTGGACGGGCAATGCTTGCGGCTCTGTCAACAACCACAGAGGTCTGCTCATGCATGCAGGCAAGTGTTCATGGATGGGCGCTTCGCTGTGCAACGTTGCCGGTGATTTGCATTGCGCATATTCGGGGCGATGATCGGCATGCAATCGCAGACACTGGATGGCGTCTTTTCCGAGACGAATCTGCAAACGCTCCAGCAAACGGCCCAGCAGATCCAGTTGCGATTGTGCAGGTCGTTGCTGAGTAATGCCGGCCAGCATATCGGCCACGCGTCCTTGCGCAGCGAGCAATTGTTTGACACACAACTTTATTTCCACCACGGGTTCGGGCAGGATCAGTCGCTGCAAACGCTCGTGCAACAAGCCGGCGACGCGCTTCATCTCGGCAGTGGGTGTGGCAAGACCAATCGTCAGACGTGTCGATTCCAGTTCGCGATGTTTCAGTTCGATCGACACCCGACTCAATGCCAAATCATGTTCACGCAGATACTGTTGCAGTCGTTGCAACGTCGACAACAACACCTGTTCCAGCAACTGCGTGCTGCTCATTTCAAAATCGAGCAGCATGCGATCGCGATAAACCGGTGCGCTCTTGTACGCTGATCGCAGTTCGACATGCCTACCCAGCAATGCATCCAGCTCGCGCAGATATTTCACGCCAATACGTCGTGCCAGATCGGCACGCGGCAAACGCCATAGTTCACCGAGACGCAGAATGCCGAATCGCGCCAGCCTGGTTTCGATCGTCTCCGGCCAATGCAAACAGCGCAGTGATAAAGCGGATAACGTCGCTTTCAACTGCGTTGGCGTCACCCTCTGCATGGCATTGTCACCCGCGCGTTGCGCACGTGTCAGACATAGCGAAGCACGCGGTGTGGAACTTAATGCCATGCGTGCAGAAAGCTGTTGCAAGCGTAGCTCGCGTTCAATCGTTTGCAACAACACCGCTGCACCACCAAATAAATGCAAACTGCCGCGCACTTCCAGCAACAATTCATTCGGCGCTTCTACATTCACTACCGGCGTAAAGCGCTGTGCCCATGCGGCAAGCTCATTGAGCATTGTTTGTTCTGCTGCTACGTCTCTGGATAACAATTGCAATTGCGAGCACAACGCCAATGCAGCGTTCAGCGTATGACCGGGACGTACGCCTTGCAACGCAGCGATGCGATTGGCGGCGAGCACATGTCGTTGTCGATCCTGATCCAGCACAGCTAGCGGTTGTGTAGTCAATTTTTCTCGCTGCGGTAACGGCATCCCTTGCAACGTCACATGCAATGGCCAATCGGCAAAATGCAATGCCAGCCAGACCTGCTTACGTTTACGCCGTGCTTGCGGCGGCGTGGTGATCGGTGGAACACCGGAAGTTTCTGTGGGCAAGCCTATGGGCGGCCTTGCCGGTAATGATGGTGCTATCGGCATCACTGTCGATGGCATAGTGACGCGCGCAGATGAACTCATCACGACACCTTCGTAACTGGCACTGTAGGAACCGCTGTTTTATCCAACAGATACGATTGCTGCGCCTGCATGGGCAACACCACAGTGCAATGGCGCCTGCCCTGCACTTTCAACAATTCGATGCGCAGACCCTCAGGGGTCGCATCCAGTTGCAGACGCAAATTGGCCGCGGTGGGTTGCGTGGCCTCGCGTTGCGAACGAAACAACACACCCACGCAAGCACCCGACAACGCCGCCAACTTCAAGCGTCGCAAATTGGGCATGGTCAGGCCATGCAACCACGACAACACCAGCACACAGGCGCCAGAACGCAACGATTGCTCTGCAGTCCACAACGCATTAGTGGCATCGAGATGATTGATCAACCAATGCTGTGTCGGCTCCAATCCCTGCTGCGCCAATGCCGCAGCCTGCGGTTCGAAAGGTGGGTTAATCCATAGCACCGGCTTGAGAGATTGCGCATGGTCAGTTGATCCACATAGCGCCCGCATCAACGGCAACAACAACTGCAATTCACCCATGCCATGCTGATCGCACAGCAACTCCAGCAACCCCGGCACCGGCCAACCACCACCCAGTGCGCGATCCAGTTCTGCACGACCACTCGATACGTATTGCGCCGCGGCGCCCGCTAACGCTTCGGCACGCCAGAGATAGGGAATCTGTTGTAGAGAAATCTCGCGCATGGAACCGGCCAGGTACGGGGCGTCCTGGCCCAAGGTGAGTCCCAGATGATTAGACGACCGATGGATATTCGGCCGGGGAACATATACTGTATATAAAACCAGTTACGAATCGCAAGCGGGAAATGGCGCTAATTGATGTTCGTCGCTATCGGCAATAGCTGTTCCTCCTACAGAGATGCTGCTCATCGCAATAACGGACATCCAAGAAGCGTGACGGCCATTGACGGTGTCGGTATATTGGCCGTAATAAAGAGACAGCTTGGAAAGGACTCGGCATGAAAACAAAAACTGACAGACGCCAAAATCTGTCCCCACTAATAAACATGTTCGGGCGTCAGCGTCAGTTCATTATCTGTTGGATGCCAGATAGGACTTGGATGAGAGCATGACCGAAGAGAAGCGCCTTTCTCCATGGATCGTCGGTCTGGTAGACACGCTGGTTGGCGCGCGAGTGATACTAGCCACAACCATTCCCCACCGTAATAGACTGGCCGTTATTCTGATGGATACAGCATTTGAAACCGCATGCCGTGCATTTCTAAAACACAAGAAAAAAATCAAGCTGAATGACGCCCACCGAAATCGCGATACGCTTGTGAAAGCTACACGAGGAAATTTGAAACAGATCGACGATGGCGTCTGGGAGAGCATCAACTACTACTATGAAGAGATACGTAACGACCTGTACCACGAGAGCGCAGGAAAGACTATCACCGACGAAGCGCTGCTGGACTATCAAGATACGGTCGAGTTCGTGATAAGCCATGCCTTCGATGTCAGCGTCGCATCGATGGTACTAGCAGAACTTGAAAAGCTTAAGGCTTCAGAATCGAGTAGTCTGCCAGAACTTAAGACAATTACAGCGCCGAGTCTTCGTGGAATCACGGATCGAATGGATAAGGTGATAGTAGCAGTGGCGGCTGTTCAGCCTCACAATTCAGGTGATCTCAACGAATTCTTCAAGCGCGAAGGCGATCCGCTGAGACTCAAGCCCACTGAGTTTACAAATCTACTCGCGAAGAATTCAGGAAGTAAGCGTTTCTTCTATTATTCGAAAGAACACAAAACATGGGGATTGTCCTCGGCTGGGCAGTTCAAGTTGAGCCAAATCGCATCTACGGAGCAGGTATGAGCTATAAGCTAAAGGAAGTTGAGATAAACATTTCGGCTGGTACTGTTTTGACCGCGGAAGTGGATACCGTTGCTGACCTGAAGCAGCTGCTTGATGACCTTGAAGGTCTAGGCCTTGGCAATATCGCGTTGCATCAAAAAGAAAAGGCAAAAGATACAGAGACAAGAGCAAGAGATGTGGACAACGACTCGCCGGAATCGCGGATCGAAACACGAGCTAGCCTTGTTCCTGGAAGCTTGCGCGCTAAGAATGTCATGGCATTCAAAGATGGTGTTCCTCAATTGCTTCGTCCTAGCACTTTTTCCTCAGTAGCCGACGCCACCGTTGCACTCTTGCTTGCGGTAGAGACTGGCCTAAAGAAGAACAGTCTTGAGTTCGATGCGTTTAAGGCTCTGTATGAATCACAAAACATAAAGAGCGGAAGCCCTGTCTCAATGTTGGTAACAAATCTCAAGAACGCTCAGTATGTCGATACAAAACTCTATTCTTCTGAGAGAAAGCTTCGGCTGACTGCAAAAGGCGAAACTAAGGCTGTTGAAGTTCTTAAGTCTATGGTTGGAGGGTCATAGTGAAGGCATCCAACAAACGCTCCGAGACGAACCGTCCAAATCGCTGCGCGCTTTGCCCGGCGGATCAAGCGCGAAGTGGAGCGCGATGAATCTCGGCTATTTCGAAGATTTTAAAGGCCAGAACACAGTGCTGCTATCAGGCCTGTGTACAGAGATAGCTGACCTCAAATCGCAGGTACGCGGGTTTGCGCAGTCGGGGCGCAATGAAATTGCCATTCATGACTTCGCTGCTGTTTCGTCCAGACACCCGGTACATCTCATCCTTTCAAAGCTACCGACATCTAGTACTGGCTTTCATTGGGTGTGCTCAGTTGTTGAGCTTGTTACAGTGCAAGCCAAACTCGCGGCTCTTACCCGCGGCAAGCCTGGACACCAGTACTTCGATCTGGCTCAGGCCGATACTCAGCTCATGGTGTCTGTCGGTGAGTACGACGATACGTGGTGGTTACATCACGGCTAGTGCCGCGAAGGCAATCTACTCAAGCAGAACGCCATCACTCTCAACCACCCTGCGCCACCTTCAGAAATCTCACCAGCGTTGGCGTGTTGTCATCGCGACGCCAGACGAGTCCGGTTTCAAGTCTGGGCACCTTGCCTTGCAGATCGAGATAGCGCACGCCGGTTCGCGCCAAGTGACGCAATGAATCAGGCACTAACGCAATGCCCAATCCTGCCGACACCAGGCTGATGATGGTTTGCATTTGAATGGCGTGTTGCACGATGTGGGCATGACCGCGGTTCGCAGCGTAGTAACCCATTACCAGATCATAAAACGCCGGCGCGAAAGTTCTGGGGAACACAATCAACGGCGACTTCACCACTGCGGCCGCGGCAAGCTTGTTTTTAATCAGTTTCAATTGACCTTGTGCCAGCCAACTTTCGGGCACAGCGGCAATCAACGGCTCGGACATTAGCTTGCGATAGGCAAGCGATTCTGGAAACGCCGCGTTGGCCGGTGGAATAACAATGCCGACATGTCCCTTGCCATTCGCGAGTGCAGCAATCTGCACATCGCTGGTCGATTCCGACAACATCAGTTCGACATCGGCATAAGCATGTCGATACCGCCGTACTAGATCCGGCAGGATGCTGTAGTCGGCGGTGCTGACGAATGACAACTCCAATCGCCCGACTTCACCTTTACGCAACGCACGCGCGATACGTGGCAACTGGTTCACTTCCGCCAACGCGGCGCGCACATAGACAAGCCATTGCTCGCCAAACGACGTCAACTTCACGCTGCGCTTGGTGCGTGTGAACAATGCCGCACCCAGCTCGCGTTCCAGCGCCATGATCGATTGGCTTAAGGGTGGCTGTGAGATGCCCACCTGCTCCGCGGCTTTGCCGAAATGCAGCGTATCGGCCACTGCGATGAAATGTTTGAGCTGGCGGGCATCCACGGTTTAATACTCTGCATGAATTAATAGAGCCTCAATAATATATTTTACAGACGTTTGCGAAAGAACTACCTTCATGCCCGGCCGCCTCCCTGTCCGCCCGTGCTTGCGGGAGAGGGTTGAAGTGGCGGCCTCTCAATCAACGCTATCCGCAAACACTCAGGAAACTGCATGCCTGCCTATCGCTCTCGAACCAGCACCCACGGCCGCAACATGGCCGGCGCTCGCAGCCTGTGGCGCGCCACCGGCATGAAGGACGGCGACTTCGGCAAGCCCATCATCGCGATTGCCAATAGCTTCACGCAGTTCGTGCCGGGTCATGTGCATTTGAAAGATCTCGGTCAGTTGGTCGCGCGCGAAGTCGAAGCCGCCGGTGGCGTCGCCAAAGAGTTCAACACCATTGCGGTGGATGACGGCATCGCCATGGGTCACGACGGCATGTTGTATTCATTGCCCAGCCGCGAGTTGATTGCCGATAGCGTTGAATACATGGTTAACGCGCATTGCGCCGATGCGCTGGTGTGCATTTCCAATTGCGACAAGATCACGCCCGGCATGTTGATGGCGACGATGCGACTCAACATTCCCACTATCTTTGTTTCGGGTGGGCCGATGGAGGCCGGCAAAGTGATCGTCAAAGGCGAAAAACGCGCACTTGACCTGGTCGATGCCATGGTGATGGCCGCAGATGATAGTTACAACGATGCCGAAGTCGCTGCAGTGGAACGTTCGGCCTGTCCCACCTGCGGTTCATGCTCGGGCATGTTCACTGCGAACTCGATGAACTGTTTGACTGAAGCATTGGGTCTCGCCTTGCCAGGCAACGGTTCGGTACTCGCTACCCATGCGGATCGCGAACAACTGTTTCGCAACGCCGGTCAACGCGTGGTTGAACTCGCACAACGCTGGTACGAGCAGGATGATGCACGCGCCTTGCCGCGTGGCATTGCAACGCGTGCTGCATTTGAAAACGCCATGAGCCTCGACATTGCGATGGGCGGTTCGACCAACACGGTGTTGCATCTGCTCGCTGCCGCGCAGGAAGGCAATGTGGATTTCACCATGGCTGACATCGATCGCTTGTCGCGGCGTGTACCTTGCCTGTGCAAAGTCGCACCGGCCAAACATGATGTGCACATGGAAGATGTGCATCGCGCCGGTGGGGTGATGGCAATTCTCAAACAACTCGAACAGGCCAGGTTGCTGGATGGCAGCACCGCCACTGTGCACTCATCAACGCTCAGCGAAGCCTTGAATCACTGGGATATCGACAGCACACACAGCGAAGCGGTGCGCACGTTTTATCGCGCTGCACCGGGCGGCGTGCCGACACAACAGGCATTCAGTCAGTCGGCGCGCTGGAAAGAACTCGATACCGATCGCGTGAATGGCGTGATTCGCTCTGCTGCACATCCGTTCTCTAAAGATGGTGGGCTCGCCGTGTTGTTCGGCAACCTTGCGCCGGAAGGTTGCATCGTTAAAACCGCAGGCGTCGACGATGCATTGCTGACGTTCTCTGGCAAAGCGCGCGTGTTTGAAAGTCAGGACACCGCCGTGGCCGGCATTCTCGGCAACAAAGTCATGCCGGGCGAAGTGGTGGTAATTCGTTATGAAGGCCCCAAGGGTGGCCCCGGCATGCAGGAAATGTTGTATCCAACGAGCTATCTCAAATCGAAAGGCTTAGGGAAATTGTGCGCACTGGTCACCGATGGTCGCTTCTCCGGCGGCAGCTCGGGATTATCGATTGGCCACGTTTCGCCGGAAGCCGCCGAAGGCGGTTTGATTGCATTGATCGAAACCGGCGATCTGATTGTGATCGATATTCCCAATCGTCTGATCAAGCTCGACCTCGATGACGCGGCCATCGAACAACGTCGCGCCGCCATGAACACCAAAGGTGTTCATGCATGGAAGCCGCAGGATCGGCAACGCAATGTATCGCCGGCACTCAAGGCTTATGCGGCATTGACCACCAATGCGTCGCGCGGTGCGGTGCGTGATGTGGGACAGATAGAGTCCAAGAAATAATCGCGTACCCGATGCTTGCGAGAGTGATCATGGCGGTCGCTCTCGTTTGCCGCGATGGACTAGCATTGCGAGCACTGACACTTCGCTGCATCATGCATCGCTCAAAACTCAGTGTTCCTGAACGCAAGGAAATCAAACGATGCAACTGACAGCTCGCGTCTCGCACTACCTGTCACTAGTAGTCTGTCTTGCCACGCTAAACGCTTGCACCAGCAACAGCAGCGTGAACAAATCCGTTGCGTCACCACCGATGACCAATACGGGTTTCGTCGCCGGTTACCTGCCTGCCAGCCTCATACCCAACAGCCTGAGTTTGCTGCCGCCACCGCCGACCGCGGATTCACCCGCTTTTGCAGTCGATGAAGAAATCGCGCGTAACAGCCTTGCCTTGCGCGACACGCCGCGTTGGACACTGGCCATTAAAGACGCCAACTATCGTTTTCCAGAGGCGCCAGCCGCCTTCAGTTGTGCGCTAAATGCACCGATCACACAACAAGACACGCCGCGTCTCTATGTGTTGTTGCAACGCGCCGCATCGGATGCATCCGCCTCCACCAATGCCGCCAAGAATTACTACAAACGCCCTCGTCCCTTCATGGTCAACAAGGAACCGACTTGCACACCGGACGATGAAAAATATCTGGTGAACAATGGTTCGTATCCATCCGGACACAGCGCCTTTGGTTGGACGCTGGCGTTGCTGCTCAGCGAATTATCGCCAGAACACGCCAATGCCCTGCTTGCCCGAGGACGCGCGTTCGGCGAAAGCCGCAACGTATGCAACGTGCATTGGCGCAGCGATGTGGTGGAAGGTCGTTACATCGCCACCGGCATGGTAGCGGTGCTGCACTCCGACGCCACCTTCCGTGCGGATATGGAAGCGGCCAAAGCGGAAATCACCGCGGCACATGCCAAAGGATTGAAACCAATGCGCGATTGTGTGGAAGAAGCGGCGCAGTTGAATACCAGCAAGTAAACATCGTAGTGCCAATGGCACACTTATGTGCCTGCCCGGAGTTACAGAGGCTTTATTAACTAGAAGCACCGGCTCAACACTGCCAGCGCTTCATCCAACAGCAACAAACGCGCACGCTTGCTGGCAGGCACTGCCAGTTCTATTTCCACATCGCGCCAACGCCATTGCGCTAACTCGGTTACCGCTCGTCCTTCCAACCAACGCGCAAGATTTTCACAAGCCGCAAGAAAATGCGGACAACCGTAGGCCTGATATCTCGCAGTTGTTACGCGCTCATTGTGTACTTCGATAAACCATTGCACGTATGCGCCCTGCTCGCACGAGCCAACAGCAGCAGTTAATACACCCTCTTTCGTAGGGGCGGTTCGCGAACCGCCCTCTTGCACAACCATTTCAGCTGTCGGTTCGCGAACCGCCCTTACGGCATGATCAAGATTCGCAAACAACTCGCGCACGCGCGGGCTGTACTCGAACTCTGCGGCTGGATTCAGTATCTCTGTCATTACTTATTTCGACGCAACCGCACGTAGACGCGTGACTTCGCGATGTATCAATTGCAACGCTGCATCGATGTCGGCTTCGGTGCTATAACGACCAAGACTGAAACGCAGTGAGCTTTGCGCCAATTGATCGCTGCGGCCCAAGGCACGCAGCACGTAAGAAGCGTCATCCGAACCAGTAGAACACGCAGCGCCCGCGGAGATCGCCAGTTCATTCAGCGCATACATCAGACTTTCGCCTTCGATACCATGAAATGCCACATTCAAGATGCCTGCGACGCGTTGCATGGCATCGCCATTAAGCTCAACGCCACCGAGCTGCTGTAACCCACTCCACAAACGATCTCGCAACTTGGCAATGCGTGCGTTGTCTTCATCGCGCTCCGCCACCATCAACTGCATGGCGAGACCGAAACCAACAATCTGGTGCGTGGCCTGTGTGCCTGCACGCAGACCGAACTCGTGACTGCCGCCAACAATCTGCGTCTCCAGCCCCAGCACTGGTTGCCGGCGAACATACAACGCGCCCACGCCTTTGGGTCCATACAGTTTGTGCGCCGTGCAAGCCAGCAAATCGATATTCATCGCCTGCACATCGATGGCAATACGCCCAGTGCTTTGTGCTGCATCGACATGAAACAACACATCACGCTCACGACAGATCGCACCGATGGCGCCGATGTCCTGCACCACGCCGATCTCGTTATTCACATGCATCAGCGACACCAAAATGGTTTGCGGCGTCATCGCGTCAATCACTTGCTGCGGTTGAATGATGCCGCTGGCATCGGGTTTGAGATACGTGACTTTGAAACCCTGTTTTTCCAGACGTTTAAGCGGTTCGAGCACGGCCTTATGCTCGGTGCGCGACGAGATGATGTGATTGCCTTTGTCTTTGTAAAACCGCGCCGCACCGAACAACGCGAGATTGTCGGACTCCGTTGCGCCGGAAGTGAACACAATATTCGCCGGTTGCGCGCCCAAGGCGTTGGCGATCTGCACCCGCGCCTGTTCAATCACTTCGCGCGCACCGCGACCGTAGTCATGCGTTAACGACGAAGGATTACCCTGCAACATCGGCTGCGTCATGCAAGCCATCATGCGTTGTGCCACACGCGGATCAATGGGCGTGCTGGCGGCGTAGTCGAGATAGATGCTCATGGGTGTGGAATGCGAATGCGTAAGAATGAAGACACTTCGACAAGCTCAGTGACCGGACGTAGGCAGGACGACCGATGACACAGTGCGGTCGCTGAGCCTGTCGAAGCGTCCCGAAATATTTCGGCCTTAGTTACAAGACTCATTCGCCCCATCATTTCATCTTCTCCTGCACCGCCGTCAAAATGCCGCGCAAGATGCGCATCTCGTTCTGATCCACCAGCGCACGATTGAATAACCGTCGCACTCGCGACATCAAATGACCGCTGCTGGTGTGATCGCGAAAATTCGTTCCCGCCAGCACGGCTTGCAGATGTTCATAGAAGCGCTCCATGTCCGCCTGCGACGCCAATGGGTCTTCACGTAGATGCACAGGCATTGCTTCGCGTGCAGCAAGGCGCACTTCATATGCAATGATCTGCACGGCCATGGCAACGTTCAATGAACTGTACACATCGCTGGTGGGAATAGTGACCAGATGACCGCACAACGCCAGCTCGTTATTCGTCAGTCCGGTTCTTTCAGTGCCGAACACCAACGCCACGGGATTACCGTCGCGCGCCTTGTTGACCACTAACTGCGCACATTCACGCGGTTCGATGGGCACGAAAGGAATGTGTCGCTGACGTGCGCTAGTGCCAATCACCAGACCACAGTCAGCAATCGCGTGTTGCATGCTGGTATGTAGGACAGCGCTATCAAGCAAATCATCCGCGCCTGATGCGCGCGCGATGGCTTCTGAATGCGGAAACTCGCGCGGATTGACCAGGTGTAGTTCGCGCAGCCCCATGTTCTTCATGGCGCGCGCCACGGCGCCGATGTTGCCAGGGTGACTGGTCTCGATGAGAACAATGCGAATGGGCAGAGTGAGTTCGGTCATAAGATAGAAAGGCCGCGTTTCGCAATCGTCATGCCCGCGCAAGTGGGGATCCAGTTCCAGATGAGTCACTTCGCGACACTTTGTTGACTGGATGCCTGCTTTCGCGGGCATGACGCGCTCAAACTTTCAAACGTTAAAACAAGCGTGACAAACCAAATTCCGCTGCTATTCTAGCCGCCCTTTCCGGCCGCCATGTTCTCCAATTCTGGTTGCCGCGCTCTTTACTTTCAGTTGGTCCCCGGCTGCACAATTCCACGCAGTCCACGCAGAGGTATGACATGCAACACCCCATGCTGAACATTGGTATTCGCGCCGCCCGTCGCGCTGGTGATTTGATTTTGCGCAGCATGAACCGCCTGCACCAACTGGAAGTCCGCCGCAAAGACGCCAACGATTTCGTTACCGAGGTCGACCTGCGCGCCGAAGCGGAAATCATTGAAACCATCCGCACCACGTTTCCCGACCACGGCATTCTCGCCGAAGAAAGTGGCCGCACCGATAGCAAAAACGGTTTGAAGAATGCCGCGGGCGACGATGAATTTGTGTGGATCATCGATCCACTCGACGGCACCACCAACTTTATTCATGGCTTCCCGCAATTCGCCGTCTCCATCGGCTTGAAAAAACGCGGCATCATGGAATGCGGCGTGATTTACGATCCATTGCGTCAGGAGCTGTTCACCGCCGCACGCGGCGACGGCGCCAAACTCGACGACCGCCGCATTCGCGTCACCAAACAAACCACGCTCGAAGGTTCATTGATCGGCACCGGCTTTCCCTATCGCGCCAACATGAAATGGCTGGATGCCTACATGGGCATGTTCAAGGACATCACGCAACAAGCCGCCGGTCTGCGTCGCGCCGGCTCCGCCGCGCTCGATCTCGCCTACGTCGCTGCCGGCCGCATGGATGGCTTCTGGGAATTAGGCCTCGCGCCGTGGGACACCGCTGCCGGCATGTTGATGATCACCGAAGCCGGTGGCCTGGTCAGCGACCTCACCGGTGGTGAGTATCAACACCAAGGTCATATCGTGGTGGGTGCGCCAAAAGTACATGCTGCGTTGCTGGATGTGCTGGCGCCGCATGTGCCGGCGGATTTGAAGTAGCTGTAGGGCACACACGCGTGTGCGCCTGTGGGTCGGGTTTTATACCCGACTTCTTCGGAATGTCGGGTATAAAACCCGACCTACAACGGAGGGCCTTTCGGCTTAAGGAAGTGCCATTGGGTTTTAACCCGACAGCAATATCAGATGTCGGGTTGAAACCCCGACCTACACACTGCATCAACGCGCCCGCAAATACCTCGCCGCAATAAGCGGCAACACCCACAGATTCAACAGCGTCGACGAGATCAATCCGCCGAGAATCACCACCGCCATCGGTCCTTCGATTTCGCGGCCGGCTTCGCCGCTGCTCAATGCCAACGGCAACAAGCCCAGGGCGGTGACTAACGCAGTCATCAAGATGGGCGTGGTGCGCTCGCGTGCACCACGTAACGCGAGTTGCCATGACCATTGCTTGCCTTCTTGTTGCTGCAAATGATCGTAGTGCGCCACGAGCATGATGGCGTTGCGTGCGGAGATGCCGAACAACGTCACGAAGCCGACCAGCGCGCCCAACGACAATGACGCTGAAGTCAGCGCCACCGCAATGACCCCACCCAGCAATGCGAATGGCGCATTGATCAATATCAACAGCACCGCGCGCGCCGAACGAAATGTCGCTGCCAACAACAGCAAGATGCACAACGCAGCAAAGCCGCTGTTGAGCAGCAACTGCCTCGTGGCCGATCGCGCTGCCTCCGCAGCGCCGCCGAATTCGTAGTACACACCTGCAGGCAACCTTACTTTCTCGGTCAGCACTTGCTGAGCGCGCGTCACGAAACCAACCACATCGCTGGTGGGATTCAAATTCACTACCTGTCGACGCTGACCGCCTTGATGCGAGATGGCGCCACGACTGGACACGAGATCGATTTCAGCAACTGCCGCTAACGGTATGTCGCGACCTACTGCGTTGTGGAGGATCAGCTTGCCCATGTCTTCAGGATCGTGTGGTTGCTGTGCGCCGAGACTGACTCGCAAGGCTAACGCCTGGTTACCTTCGTATACCTCGCCGATCTTGTTGCCTGCGTAAGCGACTTGCACGGCATCGAGCACGTCGATATTGCGCAAGCCAAATGCTGCCAATCGTGACGGAATAGACCTGACCTGCACCGTAGGCAACTCGGATGCGGTATCAAGTTGCACGCTGCCCGCATCGGGCATGGTTTGCAAAGCAGCCTTGACTTGATTGGCTGCTGCATCGAGTTGATCGAGATCAGTGCCATAGACATTCACGCTAACGGCTGCTGTCTCACCGGAAATCGATTCGCTGATGCGATCACCCAGAAACGTCAGCACTTCAAATTCAAAACCGGGAAAGCTGTTCAGCACTTTGTGCATGGCGTCTTGAATCTCAACCTCCTGATGCGCCGTCAAACCCGGTTTCAACTCGATATGAAATTCGGAACGACTTGGATCCCAAGTATCTTCCCCTGCTTCGGCGCGACCAGCCTGTTGCGACACCGTTGCCACGCCGGGAATCTGCAATGCCTGCAACGCAATACGATCACCGACGCGCGTGGTTTCATCCAATGATGTGCCCGCAGGCCCGAACAATTGCACCACTAGATGTCCTTCACGAAACATCGGCATCAATTCCTTGCCGAAGGTATTGGCGTAACACAAGGCAGCGATGCCTATCAGCAACGACAGTACCAACAATACAGACCCTGCTGCATGCGTGCGTTTTAACACCGAATGTTGTATCAGCTTCAAACGTCGCAGCCAGCGCGGCTCGTGTTCGCGCGCGTTCACGTGCAGCAACAATAGACACAGTGCGGGCGTCACCGTCAGCGCAACGATCAATGAGCCGGCAGTTGCCAACAAAAAAGCCGTCGCCATCGGCGCAAAGAAACTTCCTTGCAGACCGGGCAGCATCAGGATTGGCACAAACACCAGACCAACAATGAACGTCGCCAAAACAATGGGGCGTCGCACTTCCACAGACGCGTTGAGGATGATCGCATCGATCGGCGTCAGCGCCCTGGTCTGCGCTGCCAGACGCAGGCGTCGCAGAATGTTTTCCACATCGATGATTGCGTCATCAACCACCACACCCAGCGCAACGGCCAGACCGCTGAGTGTCATGGTGTTGATCGTCCAACCTATACGCTGCATCACCAGCACTGCAAACAACAATGACAAGGGAATGGTGACAAAGGAAATCAGTGCCGTGCGCCAATTGCGCAGGAAGACGATCAGCACCAGCATTACCAGCAAGGCGCCATACAACAACGCGTCGCGCATGCCTTGCAATGCCACCTCGATAAAGGTTGCCGGTCGATGCAATGATGCATACATCGTGATGCCGCGCGCCTGCAGCATCGGTTTTAACTCGGTCAATACAGTTTCAACGCGCTCGGTGACATCGAGCGTATTCGACAGATACTGGCTGCCGAGAGACAACAATACCTGCGGCTTACCTTGCACATGCGCATCGCCAAACTTGGGTTCAATGGCGTAACTCACTGCAGCAACATCACCCAACGTAATGTTGCTGCCTTCCAGCTGAGTGACCACAGTGCCGGAGATACTTTGCGGTGTGTGGCTGTCTGTGGCTGCGCGTATCAACAAACGTTGGGTCGGCGTATCGACAAAACCGGAGCCGCGTACGCCGATGGCATCATTCGCCGCCGCCAGCACTTGATTGATGCCCAGATGCAATGCAGTCAGTCGATCGGGCTTGATTGCTATCTGAATCTCGCGACGCCCACCGCCGTACACAATGGCGCGCGCCACCCCCGGCACCGCCAACAGACGCGGCTTGATCGTCCACTCCACCAGGGTGCGCAACTCAACAGGACTCAGCGTATCGCTGGTAAAACCCACCTTCAGCAAATCCATGGTGGATGAAGTCATTGCTCCCAACTTAGGCGTGCCGGTTCCAGCCGGTAACGATGCCGCTGCTTCCGCTACACGCTCAGCAAGCAATTGCCGATCGCGAAAGATATCGGTGCCTGCATCGAAAGTGACATCGATAACCGATAAACCTTGAATGGAGTTGGAACGCACCTGCGCGATATTGGCGCCGCCATTGATCGCGTTTTCCAAGGGCTGAGTAATCAATCGCTCTACATCTTCCGCCAGCAAACCCGGCGCTTCGGTTTGCAACGATGCCTGCGCCGGCACGAACTCGGGGAACACATCGTACTTGGCGTGCAACAAGCTTGTAGCGCCATACAGCAGCAGCAACGTCGCCAGGATCACCACCAGCACAGGATGGCGCAGCGAACTGCGAATGACAGCGGCAAGCATGCGCTATTCTTCTTTGTCGCTGTTTGCCGGCTTGAGCTCGGCGCCCAGCAACAAACCCGCACCGCTGACGACGACTTTGTCACCCGGCTTGATGCCTGCCGATACCAGCACCGCATCATCGAGCCACTGCGAAACCGTTAAGGCTTCACGCTCGTAGTGTCCAGCAACCGTTTCAATGTACGCCCACTGTTGGCCTTGCCAACGCAACACGGCCGCGCGCGGCAACTTGATACCCGACGTGGTTCGCGTCGCATCCTGCAATTCAACTGACAACATTTGTCCGGCCTGTAGCTCCCACTCCTTGGTGGGTTGGGTACTGAGCAGATAACTTTTTCCCAACGTCTGTGAATTGGTCTGCGGCAACGCGCCTATTAATTTGCCATTCAGCGTTGCCTCATCGTTGAGCAGCTTCATACGAATACTCGATGCCGTGAATGCAGTCGGCGCATTGATCAATTCAGCGCGTACCAATACCAACGTACCAGCCAACAACCCTTGCGCAAGTTGCTCGCGTTCATTGGCCTTCATCCGTGCAATGCCCGCTCCCCAGCTACTGATCAGTTGCGCCTGCAAGGTTTGCACGCGGCCGTTGTCACCGATTGCCTGCGCGCGTGCGGCCTCAACGTTTTTAAGCGCGGCATTGGTATCGGCCTTGTAGAGCTGCTCAAGGCGCTGCAGCTCGGCTTTCGATGCATCCGCAGTTGCCTGCGCGGCACGCAGATCGGCAAGGCCAGTCACCAACGTCAAGCCATCCAGTACTTGTGCAGTGGCATGCCATTGCCGATTGAGTTGCACAGTGGAAGCGGTAATCGTGCTGATGCCGAAGTTACTGCGTACCTGCTCGGAGAGTTCTACTTCGGCACGCACAGGCACAGCGAGCAGCAACGCACTGAAAACAATGCTTCTTAAGAACAGGCGGCGAACAGCGTGCGTATTCATATGCGTTGTTACTTCGTCGGTGGATCCGCCGAGAATGGATTGAGCAAAGCAGATTTTCCGAGCGCGAGTTCGGAACCGGAAAGCGGCGTGCGCAGTGAGTCTTCCAACTGACCAAGCGACTGTTGCATGCGCTCGATGGCATCCAGCACTGCCAACGATTGAGTATCGCTATTCATCTTGGCAGTAATGACACCGATTTGATCGGTATCCCCCAACGATAGTGACAGCGTCGCTTGCTGAACTAACGCATCCGCGGCTTCACTCTGCTGCAGTACGGCTTGCAACGCTTGCACGGACACTTGATAGGCATCGCGGGTCGAAGCGATTTCATTCAACGCTTGCGCCTGCACTGCCAGTACTTGCTCACCCGCCGCAGCACGACGCGCTTCCGCTTCGGCAATGGGGCCTTGATTGCGATTGAATAGCGGCAAGCTAAACGCCACACCTAGCGTGGCCTTCTTGATGCCGTGATCCCAGGTGTAGCCCGGACCCACCGACAACTGCGGATATTGCTGTCGCACCGCTTGTCGCAACTCCAACTCACGGCTTTGATAATCCAGCACGGCACGTTCCAGGTCCGCACGCGATAGCAATGCCGCGTCGCGCAGGTTGTCTAGCCGCACGTCGTCAACTTCGGTGACGTGCATCAGATCGTCCCAATTGAAGGAAAGATGTCGCACCGCATCCAGCGGCACACCGATGCTCTGCGCAATCTGCGTCAACGCCGCTGCTTGCGAACGCGTGTTATCCATCATGTTGCTGCGAGCACGCGCCAATTCGAGTTCAACCAATGAAGCTTCGCCCGTTGCTGCTTCACCGAGAGAAATGCGTTGCTTCTGCAGCGCTAACAATCGCTCTTGATCAGCCACCGCGCGCGTCAAAACGACGCGACGTTGATCGTTGAGCAAGTAATTCAACAACGCACTACGCAACTCATTCCGCACGGTCCATAGCGCTTCGGCGTAATCGACGCGTGCCGCCTGCAACTGCGTATCCGCCAACTGCTCACGGATGCGTCGACGTAACCCCACATCCAGCAACCAATCCGTGCTGATCGACCACAACCAGGGCGACTCACTGGCCTGCGACAGATCATATTCGGAGCCCAGCGTGATGGTGGGATTGGGCAAAGCGCGAGCCGTCTTCGTCGCAGCGCTGGCTTCCTGAACCCGCGCCCGCGCTGCAAGCAACTTGGGATTACGTTCCGCCGCAGCCACCAATAACTGCGCCCGAGTCCAGCCATTTACCGGCACACCCGCACCGGATTCCTGCAGCCGCTGCTGCAAATCGGTATCGGTCAACGTGCGGCTGGCAAGTAACTTCGCACTGGCAGGCAGATTCAACGGCTGCGCTTGATAGTGCGCGCACCCGACCAACAAAGACGCGCCACTAAGCAGCGTTGCGCGATAAAGATGAATGAGATTGCCGCGAATCATGGTCGTGGAGCATAACCAGCAATTCCACGAACAACAAAGGCATGAACAAAATGGGATTGGATTTATTAACCCGGCCCGCAAATACATCTGGTGCTTCGTAGGGGCGGTTCACGAACCGCCCTCTTGCTTGCTTTGAGAAGGGCGGTTCAAGAACCGCCCCTACGCGAACCCCGAGACAAAGCGGAGCTGCATACATCCAACGCACGCGATTGGTACGTGCACTTTCGTGAACACGTTAAGGTGGCAATCAACAGTACCTATCAGCGAGAGTCAGACGCTTCGACAGGCTCAGCGACCGGAATCACAATATTCCGGTCACTGAGCCTGTCGAAGTGTCTTAACTCTTGCTGACCGATCGAGCAATAAATGCTGCCGAGTAAAACGCGACTTGCACCACCGCCCCTGCTGAATCACACCAGCGTGTGATAAACCTTCTGCACATCTTCATCCTGCTCGAGCTTATCGATCAGTTCGAGCGCTTCGTTGGCTTGATCTTCCGGCAGCTCCGTTCCCGCCTGGCAAACGTATTCGGACTCGGCGGACAGTGGCGTGATGTTGCGATCTTCCAGCGCTCTTTGCACGTTGCCGAAATCGCCGAAGGCGCAGCGCACGACTAGCTGTGGTTCGCCCTTTTCGCCGGTGCTCTCGCCCATTTCTTCCAGGCCGTGATCGATCAGATACAACTCCAGATCGTCCTGATCGATGCCTTCGGGATTCAGCCGGAACACACCCATGTGTTTGAACATGAATGACACGCTGCCGGTGGTGCCGAGATTGCCGCCGGTCTTGCTCTTGTTGAAGATGGCGCGGATGTTGGCGATGGTGCGGGTCGGGTTGTCGGTGGCGCATTCGATCATCAATGCCACGCCATGCGGCGCGTAACCTTCGTAGTACAACACTTCGTAGTTAGTTGCGTCCTTGCTGGTGGCGCGCTTGATCGCGGCTTCCACCTTATCTTTGGGCATGTTGAGCGCGCGCGAGTTTTGAATGGCGCGACGCAGGGCGGGATTGGAATTGGGGTCGCCGCCGCCGTTGCGCACGGCAATGGCAATTTCCTTGCCGATGCGCGCGAAGCCCTTGGCCATGCGATTCCAGCGCGCGAACATCGCGTGCTTTCTGACTTCAAAAATACGACCCATGATGACTCTGCCGGATACGTGCTGATTAATGAGGCGCGGATTCTACACGGGCCTTATTCTCAGGGGCAGACCCGTGTGTCGCTCCTTCTTGCGATGTACCTCATTCAGAGGGCGGGGACATGAGTTAGCCCCTATAGCTAGGTCAAACGCTCATCGCCTATCGTAGGGGTCGTTCGCGAACGACCTTCTTCCAAGAAGGCGATTCGCGAATCGCCCCTACGAAAGATGAAAACCATCTGCATCCAGATGCGCCGGGAATTTCTGCCGGAATTTTTGCAGCGATGCATAACTGAGCGTCGCGCTGCCCTGCCACGCCTGCTCCGGCGCGCTGACCATCGGCTGACCCATAAAATCCAGCACCACGCTATCACCGCTGTGTTCATAGCCCAGGCCATCGGCGCCATAGCGATTGACGCCGATGCAATACGCCTGATTTTCAATCGCGCGGGCACGCAACAGGGTTTGCCACGGATAGCGCCGTACGCTGGGCCAATTGGCCACATAGATCAGTACATCGTACTCAAGCTCGGCACGGCGACGACTCCACACCGGGAAACGCAGGTCGTAGCACACCAGCGGGCAAATCTTCCAACCGTGCAACTCGGTAATGATCGTGTGCGTGCCGGCCGTGTAATGCTCGTGCTCACCGCCCATGCGAAACAGATGGCGTTTGTCGTAGCACTCGTAGCTGCCATCGGGCCTTACCCAGTAAAGACGATTGTAAAAGCGTCCCGCATCCATCACCGCCACACTGCCAGTGATCACAGCTCGAATGCCCGCCGCCTGTTCACGCAGCCACTGCAACGTTGGCCCGTCGGCCGGCTCAGCCAATCGCTCCGGCTGCATGGTAAAGCCGGTGGTGAACATTTCTGGCAACACCACCAGATCGGTACTGCCAGCCAATGCCGATAACTGTTCTGCAAAGCGTCTGCGATTGGCGTTCGGGTCTTGCCAAACTAATTCGGCTTGCAGCAGCGTGACATTCAAATCTTGCATCGATTGATCCTACGAACTGTCAGGAAGGGTGCAATGAATTGCGCCCCTACGGGAAAACTCGTGCAACCTTTAATGTAGCGGCGTGATTCATCACGCCCTTCCGTATCGAAGGTGTCGAGAACAACAGCTAAATTTTGCACAATAGCTCCGCCGCTTTCGCTAGCGTTTCTTCGCGCTTGGCAAAACAGAAGCGCAGGTAGCGATAGTTGATGGGCTGATCGCAAAACGGCGAGAGCGGAATGGCCGCCACACCATGCTCTTGCAATAAGCGCTCAGCGAATGTCGTGTCATCTGCATCGGTAATGTTGCTGTATTCCAGCAACTGAAAAAAACTGCCCGGCGAAGGAGTCCAGGTAAAGCGCGAATCGCGCAGTAGCGTTAGAAAATAATCGCGCTTGGCTTGATAGAACGCGGGGAGACTGCCGCGATGCTCGGGGCAGGCTTTAATAAATTCTGCAATCGCCCATTGCAATGGATAGGCAATCGAGAAGGTATTGAACTGATGCACCTTGCGTATCTCGCGCGTGATCGCCACGGGTGCGATGGCATAACCCACTCGCCAGCCGGTGGCATGCAACATCTTGCCGAAGGAGAACACGCTGATGCTGCGTTCACGCAGTTCGGCGTGAGCCTGCGCGCTGAGATGTTTTCTGCCATCAAAGATGATGTTGGCGTAGACCTCATCACTGAGCACCACAATTTGCGTATCCCGCACCAGCTCGGCCAGGGTATCGAGATCGTGTTGCGACCACACCGCGCCGGTGGGATTGTGCGGACTGTTCACGATGATCAAGCGAGTACGCGATGTAATGGCCTCCTTCACACGCTGCCAATCGATGTGGAAATGCGGCGGCAACAATGGCAAGCGCACCGCTCGCGCCCGACACAACGCAATGGCGGGACCATAAATATCGAATGCCGGATCGAATACGATCACCTCATCGCCGGCGTGCACCAGTGCTTGAATGCTGGAAAACACCGATTCGGACGCGCCCAGCGTAACGGTGATTTCATCATCTGCATGCGCCGTGATGCCATGCGCAGTGGCAAGCTGGGTAATCTGCTCACGCAATGCATCGACGCCACTCATCGGCGCGTATTGATGCAGGCCCGCCTGCGCAGCCTCGGCAAGTAACGCACGCAGTTGCTGCGGCGGATCGTAGTCGGGAAAGCCCTGCGACAGGTTGATTGCACCCAGCTCACGCGCCTTTTGCGTGATCACGGTGAAAATCGTGGTGCCGACCTGCGGCAATTTTGATTGGGGAACAAACATGGATTTGCGGGATCAACAACGACTGGCTAATGAATGGCTGGTTATACCAATGGATCGCCACTGCTCACAAGCCAGTGGTCACAGGTAGGAGCGGGTCATGCCCGCGAATCAAGATCGCGGGCATGGCCCGCTCCTACACCTAGTTATGCAGCCACACTGTTAGAATCGTCCCTCTCACTTACAGCATCGCCTCCGGAGTTGCACATGCGCATCCTGAAAATTACTGCATGGATTATCGGTGGCGTGGTCGCACTGCTGGCGGTGGGCATCACACTGGTGGTGCTGTTCTTCAATCCCAACAACTATAAAGCGGATATCGAAGAACTGGTCACCAAGAAAACCGGCCGCGATTTCAAGCTCAATGGCGATCTGAAACTCTCGGTATTCCCGTGGCTGGCAGTACAAGTCGGCCCCACTACGCTCGGCAATGCACCGGGCTACGGCGACACACCGATGGTGGCCATCAACGGCGCACGACTTGGCGTGCGGTTACTGCCGCTGTTGCATAGCAAGGTCGAGATCGACGCGGTGGAACTGGATACACCGCGCTTCGTGCTGATTCAAAACGCCGACGGCAGCAACAACTGGGCTGATCTGGTCAAACAAAACGATGCGCAAAAAGACGCTGACGAATCCAGCTCCGGCAAGCTCAACGCCAGCGTTGCCAGTATCAGCATCAAGAATGGTTCGTTGAGCTATGACGATCGCAAAGCGCAGGTGCTGACCTCGCTGCATGATTTCAATCTCAGCACGGGTGAGTTGCAATCCGGCAAACCAGTGGACTTGAAATCCGACTTCACACTGGAGCGCGGCAAAGACCTCCAATTAAATACAAAGCTATCGGCGACGATCACTGCGGATATGGAGGCCAGTCGTTATGAACTCAGCAAACCCGATATCACCGTCGTGCTGACTGGTGCGGGTTATGCCAAGGATGGTGCGCCAGTGCATGTCACAGCCGGCCACATCGTGGCCGATCTGGGTAAACAGACGGCACAGATCGATGCGCTCAAGGTGGATACCAAGGGCTATGTGTTTGGCGCAGACAAGCAGTCAACACTGGACGCACAACTAGCCGCCAACATCACGGCGCAGCTCGATGCCAAGCGTTACCAACTCGACAAACCTGAAATCACATTGCTGGTAAAAGGCGCCGGCTATCCGAAAGACGGCTTGCCGGTGCAGATCAAGACCAACACCATTGTTGCCGATCTCACTGCACAAACTGCCGATATTGCCGCATTGGCGATGAATGCAGCGGGCGCCAACATCACCGGCGATATCAAGGCTGCGCAGATCATCGATGCACCGCATCTCACCGGCAACATCAAGCTTACGCAAATTTCGTTGCGTGACATCGCCCCTAAATTCGGCGTCACTTTACCGGTAACCGCCGATCCTAAAACCTTGCAGCGTTTCAGCTTTGAAGGCGCGCTGGATGCCACCACCAAAGCTTTTTCGATAACGAACATGGTGATGCATCTGGACGATTCAACCATGACGGGCAGCGCAGGTATTGCCGACTTTGCCAGCAAGGCGATGCGTTTCAACCTGGTGCTGGATCGCATCAATGTCGATCGCTACCTGCCACCAACGGCACCCGAAGCAGCGTCTTCAAAATCTGCAACAAGTACCGAGACTGCGCCTACACCCATACCTGTTGACACCATTCGTGGCTTGAACATGCGCGGCGCACTGGCTATTAACGATGTCACCTTCAAGAACATGCAGCTCAGCAAAGTCAGCGCCAGCATCGATGCAGCCAACGGCAAGCTGCAACTTGATCCGATGCAGGCATCGCTATACGAAGGTAAGTATCACGGCAATGTGGTGATTGATGCGGCAGGCAAGCTGCCGCACTTAAGCCTCGATCAACATCTGGAAGGCATCAACTTCGCGCCCATTCTCGAAGCGCTGTACAAAACCAAGCGCTTGAGCGGCCGCGGCACACTCAACATGAAACTCGCAGGCGTCGGCACCGATACTGACGCCATCAAGAAAACCGCAAACGGCACATTGGACTTCAACGTCGCCAATGGCACCTTGAATGGCTTCGATCTGTGGTACGAAATCCGTCGCGCTCGCGCGGTGTTGAAACAACAAGCCATTCCCGCACGCGCGGCCGGCCCCGAACAAACTGCGTTCACCAAGCTGCAAGGCACCGCCACCGTCACCAATGGCGTGTTAAACAACAAAGATCTACTCGCAGCGATGCAATACCTGAAAGTCACCGGCCAAGGTTCCATCGATATGACCAGCAACGCCATCGACTATCACCTCGATGCAGCGGTGTTGAAGATTCCATCCGAGGACAAAATGGCTGAATCAACGCAGGACATTGTCGGCCTGACAGTCCCAGTGAAAGTCAGCGGCACCATTGCCGATCCGAAAGTGCGCCCCGATGTCGAAGGCTTATTGAAAGAAAGGGCCAAACAGGAAATTGATAAGCAAAAAGACAAGCTGATCGATAAGGCTAAGGAGAAATTGGGCGATAAGTTGAAAGGGTTGTTGGGTGGGTGACGTGATTAGGGAATCTCTGATTTATTCAGAAGAATCCATCCCCGATCGTTGGTCCAAAAAAAAAAGTCATCCTCATTTAATCTGAGGATGACAGAAGCAAGACAAAAACTTCTTCGTGATTAGCAATGAGCTATTGCTTGAGCGGCAGGCTATAACGTAAGGCTCATTGCCTCAACTTTCTTTACGCCGCGGACGTTTTGCGCAAACTCGATAGCCAAGGCGCGCTCTGCGCCGCTATCGACCTTGCCGCTAAGAGTGACAATGCCACCTACCGTGGTGACGCCGATATCGGAGCCGTTCACATTGCTCGAATACAGGTAAGTAGACTTTACTTTCGTCGTAATCCAACTGTCGGCGATGTCATGCTCGACCGCTGTTGTCTCACTCTTGAGCGTGGTGCCTTCGGCTGGTTTGGCCGCTTTCACTACGAGATTGTTGTCTACGCCAACCACGCCGCGCGTGTTCAATGCTAAGTGGCTTGCCAGTTCCTTGGCGGCCATGGTGTCAGCCGTACCGCTTAAACTCACCCTGCCGGCCTTGGTATTCACGTCAGTAGTGATGCCGCTGACATTCTTGCTCCACAACAATTTCGATTTTACGGCAGCTGTGATAGTGGCATCGTCAATGGTCTCGCCAAAGCTGCGCGAAGCAGCCGATTTGGCGGGAACGTAGTCCGATTGAACGACAATTTGATTGTCCACTTCCTTGATGCCATTGACGCCCATGGCTATTTGCTTGGCCAAGTCCTTGCTCACGCCTTCTTCAACCTTGCCGCTTAGCGTCGCCTTGCCGCTGTGCACGACGACCTTGAGGTCATTCGCACGCAGATACGGGCTCAACGCGTACGTGGTCCATATCTGGGTTTCTTGACGAGCATCGGTCACTTCTTGAGAAGTGGACTGACCCGCCAGTACCGGTTGAGCAAGCGCGATGGCCATAGCTGCGACGATTAATACATTTCTATTTTTAACATTCATAGGGATTCCGGATGTAAACGTTGGGTAAAGAGAGGTCATTGCGGTATGGCCGTGACCTTGCGTGTATTCAGCGTGCTAAAAATAATTGTTATGCCGCTGTCGAATTTATTTAAGTCAGTCTGTCGCCACAGCTGTGGTTTTTGCCGAGTGCTGACAGCCTTGGTTTGTTGATATTCGATATTGACGGATGAATGCAGCGATGTCGGTGCGGTAACGAACTTAAGCCGGCGATCGGCAGGGCAATGCCGTCTTAGCGTTGTGTTCTCTGACGTCCCGATATCTCAATGTGCGGTTAGCTGATTTGCACCATTTCGCTGGATCAGGCATTGCCCATTGTGTTCGACATAGCCCGCGTCGCATTCCCAGGCACTGCCGGAGTAATCGAGGTGGGCGCCAGCCGGCAACTTAACGGCGATGCATGCAGCGTTATTCTTGCTGAAGCTGCGTTCACACAACCAATCGGCGCCGTAACGATCCAGATAAGCATTGTGTGGAACAATAACTAACTTGCAGGCATTTCCTTGCTTGGCATAACCGTACTCGCACGCCCAGTCGTTACCGCTTTCGCGTAGATAACCGTGCTGAGGTACGGCGATGGCGATGCAGGCGTTGCCAGCTTCACTATAGCCGCGCGAGCATTTCCAGCTATCGCCATAAATGCTGTCGGTTAGATAGGCATTGGCCGGTAATTTAATTGCCACGCATGCCTCGCCACTCATTCGATAACCGCGGCCACATTGCCAACCGCGCGCATCGGTCGAGCTGGAAATCGCATTTGCCGGAACGGCAATTGCGACGCAACTGGAGTTGATCTGCTGGAAGTTGCGCTGACATTTCCAACCATGACCGGATGATTTAAGAAAAGCATTTGCGGGTACCGCCAGCAGCACGCAACTATCATTAACGGAATCGTAGCCACGATCGCATTCCCAACCTTTGCCGTATTGGCTGGCGTGGGCGTGCGCGGGAGCAGTGGTGTGCTCGGCAGCATCGGCAATGCCGGGCAACGTGGCCGCCAGCAGCCAGGTGAGTATCGAGATCAAGCTGAGCATAAGTAGACTTTGTGGTTTATCGGTGCCACCACATGCATGCATGTAGACGAGCTGATCAAGCGCCAGCGAGTGAAGCGGCTGCTTGTTGCAATCTGCGCTGTTGCGCGTGGCCGGGTGACGGCCACGCGCGAATCCCGATGTGGCTAGCGAGCCGACATCTGCGCGTTGGAAACAATCACTTCAACTCGTCGATTCTGTTGTCGACCTGTCGATGAAGCATTACTTCCCACCGGCGAACCTTCGCCTTTGCCCGAAGCAGTCAGGCGGGCTGTATCAATGCCATGCCCAACCAGATATGCCTTCACTGCGTCGGCGCGACGTTGCGACAAAGCCAGGTTGTAGTCATCGCTACCGATGCTGTCCGTGTAACCTTCAATCAATGAAGTTCGTTCCGGATACTCGTTGAGAAACCGGGCAAGCTGCGCCAGGTGCGCATCGCCACCGCCGCTCAATGTCGCGGTGCCGCTGGCAAACAATACATCGCCAAGCGTGACGACCAAGCCTCGATCGGTGGCCTTGGCCTGCATGGCATCAAGCTGTTTCTGCAGTTCCAATGCGCTGCGTTGCGCCGCTGCGGCTTGATCTCGTGCCATGTCTGCTGTCATTTTTTGATTGCCGGCATCGATCTGCGCCGCCACTGTGCGTATGTTAGCTGCATCCGCATTCTGCTTTTGATTGCGTGCATCCGCCTGTGCAACCGTCGCACGCATGTTGGCCGAGTCTGCTTCATTGGTGCGCGCTTGCAATCTCATGGCATCGCGCTGTTCAGCCAGTTTTGTTCGCTGTGCCACTGCGAGTCGGTCCTCAGACATTGCTTCGGCAATCGAGATCTTGCGATCCGCCATGAACACCAGGTGCTCGCCCAGCGCCTTATCGGTTTGTGGCGTTTCGGCAGCGACGACGGCTTGCTCTGCTTCTTTGATTGCCAGCGGCGCACGCGTCGCGAGATCGGCGTTGCCCTGTAATTGCGTCAAGCGGCTGCGCATGTTGGCGGCGCCATCCGGCTTCATCGGCGCGGCAGCGCACGCTGCCAGCAGAACACACACAACACTGGTAACGAGTAGTGTTCTGCCAGAATTTAAATAATTGTTCATTACTTGGCTCCTGAAGTACGTTGCATTTCTTGCGTCAGCGTGGCCGTGCTGCTTTTAATTTCGTCGTTTACTGCTTGAGCTTTGGCAGCTTCGATTTTTGCCGAAGCCAGCTCTGCATCGACGCGCGATTCCAGCGCCAGTCGCTCTGCGACCACCATGTTTTTGGCTTGTATGGCGGTTTTGGCTGCATCGAGCTTGTCACGAGCCTCGCTCAACTCAACGGAGTTTGAATCGGCAACGCGGGTGCGATCGGCAGCTGCAATTGCCTGTTCTGCCGCTTTCATCGCGACCGTCGGCTCGGCTGGGGTCGATGCGCAAGCAGCAAGTAGCGCTGCTACTGCCATCAACACAATTCCTGTGCCGGCACTGCTTGATGAATATGATGAGTTTGTCTGAGTCATTGGTGCTTCTCCTAAGTGAGAATCGAAGCAGACAATGACCTAGATGGTGGTGTGCGACTTCAACTTTCGCAGCGAGTATCCGTTTCTGCCTCGACAGCGTCGGTGCGCTAGCGAACTTAAGAATATGAGTCATTTGTTCGATAGCGAACATATCTGCTCATTAAGCGCCTATAGTCAGCGTGGCACGAAAGGAAATATATGACAGCACCCAGCCATCCGACTCAGAATCATCTATTGGCAGCATTACCCGAGACAGATCTGCAACGTTTACTGCCGCACTTGAAGCTTGTTCCTATGCCGTTGGGCGATGTTCTGTATGAATCTGGCACGCGTTTGCGCAGCGTTTATTTCCCCAGCACAGCGATTGTTTCGCTTCTTTACATGCTCGCCGATGGCGCTTCTGCGGAAATCGCCGTGGTCGGCAATGAAGGCATTATCGGCATGGCGTTATTCATGGGCGGCGAGACCACTACCAATCGAGCTGTGGTGCAGAGTGCGGGTTATGCCTATCGAATGCCAGGACAGGTGCTCAAGGATGAATTCACCCGCGCAGGCCCCATGCAGCACTTACTGCTGCGTTACACGCAGGCCCTGATTACGCAGATGGCGCAGACCGCCGTGTGCAACCGTCATCATTCAGTCGATCAGCAGTTGTGTCGGTGGTTGCTGCTCAGTCTCGATCGACTGGCCTCAAATGAATTGATCATGACCCAGGAGTTGATTGCCAACATGCTGGGTGTGCGGCGAGAGGGAGTAACGGAGGCGGCCGGTAAGTTGCAGCATGCCGGGCTTATACATTATAGCCGTGGACATATCACCGTATTGGATCGCGCCGGCGTGGAAGCGCGCAGCTGCGAATGCTATGGGGTGGTGAAGAAAGAAAGCGATCGTTTGTTGCCGAAGCAGGAAGCAGTTTAGAAATACAGGTTGTGCTCGAACAAGCATAGTGCATACATATCTTTATGCGCGCCCATATGGCAATACATCATTCAACAGCGATCATGAGTTCGTTGGCCGGTTTAACGACCATCAAATCAGCCAGATCGTCGGCATTTTTTTCCTTAACCGATAGAATCTGTTCCAGCAGGCTACTGGTGGCATGGTCGCTATTGCGGAGCGATTGGATCGAGTTGCGGTAATCGGCAATCATCGTGCACTCGGCGACCAGATCCTGATGAAGCATGCTGGCAAGCGAGTTGCCATCTTTGTAGTCGGTATGACTTCTCGATAATAGAGTGTCGGGTGCGAAATCCGGATCGCCGCCTAATTGCACTACGCGTCTGGCGAGCTGATCCGCGTGCTCCATTTTAGCGTTTGAAAAATTCAGAAATGCAGTGGCGGCGCTGTGCAGCGCCGCGTTCTGTGTCATGAAATATTGCCGTCGATAGCGCAGTACACATACCAGCTCGGTAGCTAAAGAGTCGTTTAGCAGTTTTATGATCGACTCGCGATCGACAACACCTGTTAGCATGAGAATGTCATTCACTACCTGCGGCTCGTTGCGAACTTGCAGAATTTCAAGATCAGTTTTCATGAAGAAGCTCCCTAATGCCTACGCGTGTAGGCGCACACCTTAGGGAAGCGGCCTAGTTTGCTCTGTGCGCAAACGTACAGAGAAAGGCGCAGGCGCTAAGTAAGCTCTTCTCGCTACGATGGCAGTTCAGTTGAATTTGTAATTGAAAGCATCACTCATCGAGAGGCGTAATGAGTACATCAAAGTATGTCGCCTCTGGGAATCGCCTGCTCACGTCCTTGCCGGCGAGGGTGCACAGGCGATTCATGGCTGGCTGCAAACAGGTTCGGGTCGAGGCCGACGAAGTGCTGTGCGAAGCCGGCAATGAAATCAGCCATGTGTACTTTCCAACCAACAGCTTTGTATCTCTTGTGACTCGACTTGACGACGGCGCGCGGCTGGAAGTCGTCATGGTGGGCGACGAAGGCATGCTGGGAATTCCCTTGATTCTCGGCGTCAACCAATCCGTGCAACAGATTGTGGTGCAAGGTGCAGGTAGCGCCTGGCGGATGCCGGCAGCGCAATTCACCAGTCTTTGTCTCGACAGCGTCGCGCTGCGGCTGAGTTTCACCCGCTATATCTATGTACTAATGCGTCAGATGGCATTGAGCGCCACCTGTACTCACTATCACGTCGTCGAAGAACGAGTGGCGCGCTGGTTGCTGTTGACGCGTGATCGCGCCCATTCCGACAAATTTCATCTAACGCACGAGTTAATGGCCGTCATGCTGGGCGTGCGTAGAGTCGGCATCACTGAAGCCGCCATGTCCTTGCATACGCGCGGCTTCATTACCTACAGTCGAGGCGACATCACTATTCTTAATGTTACCGGGCTTGAAGGCGCATCCTGTCGATGCTATCGCGATGCACAGCACATATATGACCAGACCTTAGGCAAGGCGGGGCAGTCCAGAAGCGACAAGGATCGCAGGCAGTTACGCTCTTGATGGCCTTGTTGCGATCGCTCGCTGCTGAAGCGCGGCATGGTTCACCGTGGCATACCGGCGCAATCATTCGTGAGGAGCTGTTCAGTGTCGAACGGCTTGAACAGCATGCCATCAGTCTGGCGCAAGCTCAGGTCGTGGCGCTCAAGCCGATAACAAGACGTTCGCTCAATGCGCGACTCAGCGATAACGAATCAGTCCTGCTGGCGGCATATCGCAACATTGCGGCGACAGTCGGCGAAGGTCATCCCATCACGCCGGCCGCCGAGTGGTTGATCGACAATTATCATTTGGTGGAAGCGCAGATACGGCAAGTCCAAGACGACTTGCCACCGCGCTTTTATCGACAACTTCCCAAGCTGGCCGATGGACCGTTCATTGGTTATCCACGCGTATTCGGCATGGCGTGGGCGTACGTGGCGCACAGCGATAGCCGCTTCGAAACGCATACGTTGCAGCGCTTCATTCATGCTTATCAGCAAGTGCAGCCGCTGACCATCGGCGAATTGTGGGCAGTGGCCATCACCTTGCGCATCGTGCTGGTGGAAAACATGCGGCGTGCCGCACAGCAAGTGGTAAGAAGCCGCACAGAACGTCAACGTGCCGACCTGGTTGCCGACCAACTACTCGGTTTTAATGGACATGCCGCCGACCCGCAGGCGTTGATGCGCTCGAACGCAGTCGCCACCAGCTCGGCGGCCTTTGTCGTACAGATGGTCAAACGTCTGCGCGACCAAGATCCGCGTGTGACACCGGCGTTGTTATGGCTGGAAGAGCAGCTTGCCAAGCAGGGCACCAGTTCCGATGCAATGGTGCATGACGAACATCTGCGCCAGGCAGCAGCCAACGTTACTGTGCGCAACGTCATTACCAGCATGCGCCTGATCTCTGATGTTAACTGGGCCGACTGCTTTGAAGAAATGAGCCTGGTGGATCGTGCGTTGCGTGAATCCAGTGATTTCGCCAGCATGGATTTCGCTACTCGCAACTTGTATCGCAGTGCCATTGAACAATTGGCAAAAGGTGCGCAGCGGACCGAGCTGGATGTCACTCAAATGGTGATTGGTGCTGTGAAGGTTCGCAACGGCAAGCTTGAGCATCACTGCGAGCCCGGCTATTTCCTGTTGGCTCGTGGCCGCCATGAGTTTGAACGTCTTATCGACTACCGAGCTTCTTGGCGCAGTTTATTGGCGCGAGTTAATACGCGACTCGGCCCTGCCGGTTATATCGGAACCCTGCTACTGCTTTGCGCGGCATTGCTGACGCTCGCCCTGTGGTCTATGCAGATGCACGGCCTTAGCCAACGCTGGTTACTGGCGCTGGGGTTGATCGGCTTTATTCCAGCGCTGGATATAGCCGTTGCGATAGTGAATCGAGTGGTCACGCGCAGCATAGGCGCCACGCAATTGCCGGCCCTTGAATTACGCGACGGCATTCTGGAGTCATTACGCACCATCGTTGTTGTGCCGACATTGCTGACGAATGCCACGGCGATTAGAGAACAGATCGAACGGCTTGAAGTGCATTGCCTGGCCTCAGTACAGGGCGAAGTTTACTTTGCGCTGCTGTGCGACTGGAAGGATGCCGATACTCAACATACAGAAGACGACGCTATGCTGCTGCAGACTGCGGTCGCCGGCATTGCTGAGTTGAACCGCGTACATGAGAAAGGAAATGCGGGGCCACGCTTCTATCTGTTGCATCGCCGCCGGAGCTGGAGCGCAGGCCAGCGCCAGTGGATGGGTTGGGAACGCAAGCGCGGCAAGCTTCATGAGCTGAACCGGCTACTGCGTGGTGCACTCGATACGAATTTTGCAAACAGCGACGACAGTATGCCGATGCTGCCTGCAGCCATTCGGTATGTGATCACGCTCGATGCCGATACGCGACTGCCGCGCGAAACCGTGCGTCGCTTGATCGGCAAAATGGCGCATCCGTTGAATACGCCTGTCTTCGATCGTGAAGCAGGTTATGTGACCGATGGTTATGCCGTGTTGCAACCGCGCGTCACTCCCTCGCTACCTATTGGCCAGGAAGGCTCTTTGTATCAACGCGTGTTTTCCAGCATGACCGGCATTGATGCCTACGATTCAGCCGTTTCCGATGTCTATCAGGATCTATTTGGCGCCGGATCGTACGCCGGCAAAGGTATTTACGAAGTCGATGCCTTCGAAGCGGCGCTGGCCGATCGAGTACCTGAGGACTCGATGCTCAGTCATGATTTGTTCGAAGGAACGTTCGCGCGAGCTGGTTTGGTTTCCGATGTTGAAGTCGTCGAAGAATATCCCGCGCGTTACGACGTGGCGTCGGCCCGCACCCATCGCTGGGCGCGAGGCGACTGGCAACTGCTGCCGTGGATATTCGGTCGCAAGGATGTTGCAAACACGCGCTGCAAGGGAATTTCTTTACTCGGTCGCTGGAAGATGCTTGATAACTTGCGGCGTACCCTGACTGCGCCGGCCTGCATACTTGCCTTGCTGATGGGCTGGTTGCTGCCCCTACCGCTGGCACGCCTGTGGACCGGCTGCGTGCTGCTCACCATTGTGCTGCCGCCATTGTTGCCGGTGTTTGCCGCCATCATTCCCACGCGCCGCGGTGTCGGTCTGCGTAGCCATCTGCGCGCTCTGAGCAATGATTTAGGCATGGCATTGCTGCAGATTATTTTTGTAGTGACCTTCCTGGCGCATCAAGCAGGGTTGATGGTCGATGCCATTGTGCGAACGCTATATCGCATAGGGGCGAAACGTAAATTACTTGAATGGGTAACGGCGGCGCAGGCCCAGCTTAACGCCAGGCCAAACCTGATGATGATGTATCGACGCATGTGGCCGAGTAGTGCGATTGCGCTCTTGGCCATCGCGCTGCTCGCGTCGGCACAACCTGAAGTCTGGTTGGTGGCGTTGCCATTCGTTGCATTGTGGTTGCTTGCGCCACTGATGGCGCAAATCGCCAGTGTCTCTCCCTTGGTGGCAGGTCGCGTGCCCGTATCGGAAGTCGATGCCCATGCATTGCGATTGGTGGCCAGACGTACCTGGCGTTATTTTGAGCGCTTTGTCACGGTGGAAGATCATTGGCTGCCACCAGATAACTTTCAAGAAGATCCACAGCCGGTGGTCGCGCATCGTACGTCGCCGACTAACATCGGCTTGTACTTGCTATGTGTAATCAGCGCCCACGATTTCGGCTGGGCGGGCAAGGCGATGCTGGTGGAGCGGCTGGAAGCAACGCTCGCGACCCTGCTTCGGTTGCAAAAATATCGAGGTCACTTTTTCAACTGGTATGACACGCGTGACCTGCGACCACTTGAACCGCGCTATGTGTCATCGGTAGACAGCGGCAATCTTGCGGCCCATCTGCTCGCAGTGGCCAATGCTTGTCGGCAGTGGCGCGATTCGCCGGTTGATCACGCGGCCAAGATGGCCGGCCTGCGCGACGCACTGCAACTCACACGATTCAATTTGCAACAACTGCCCGATATGCAGCGCACACAAGCAACGCTGCAACATCAATTGGGCGATGCGTTGGCAGCGATTGAGCGATCACTTGAAACCTTGAGTCAGCAACCCGGCGCCGCCGATGACGCCGCATCGCTGGGTGCCAGTCTCGCGGCACTCATCGCCGAGACGCTGATCCTGACCGATACCGCGCGTGCATTATCCAGCGAGTTGGCCTCTGCGTCGGCCGGTGAATCTATTGCGGTTGGCAACTCTGTCACCGACGATTTGTTGTTCTGGGCTGAAGCCGCGCATCAATCGTTGCTCGGCTGGCAGCGTGATGCCGGGCAAAGTGCTTTTGCACAGCAGGCCCTGCAAGCAAGGCTGATTACGATTGAAGCCATCGCGCGATCTTTGGCAATGACGATGGAGTTCGGCTTCCTGCTCGATCAGGATCGCAAATTGCTGTCGATTGGCTACGCTGCGAATGAAGGTACCCTCGATAGCAACTGCTACGACCTGCTGGCGTCGGAAGCGCGCCTGGCCAGCTTCTTTGCTATTGCCAAGAATGATGTGCCGGCGCGTCATTGGTTTCGTTTGGGACGTGCGGTGACTGCGATAGGTCATGGCGCAGCACTGATATCCTGGTCGGGTTCGATGTTTGAGTACTTGATGCCATCGCTGGTAATGCGTGCGCCGGTGGGCAGTCTGCTGGAACAAACCAGTCGACTGATTGTGCGCCGACAAATCGGCTATGGCGCAGCGCGTGGCGTGCCATGGGGCGTTTCCGAGTCTGCTTACAGCGCACGCGATCTTGAGCTCACTTATCAGTATTCAAATTTCGGTGTGCCCGGGCTCGGCCTTAAGCGCGGACTCAGCGAAAATCTGGTGATTGCGCCCTATGCGACGGGCCTTGCGGCGATGGTCGATCCAGATGCCGCGATGCGTAACTTCGAACATCTTGCGGCGCTGGGTGCACTGGGTCGGTTTGGTTTTTATGAAGCGCTCGACTTTACTCGCAGCCGCTTGCCGGAAGATCGTCGCGTTGCAATCGTGCGCGCCTACATGGCTCATCACCAGGGCATGACCGTCGTGGCGATTGCCAATGTGCTGTTCGATGCGCGCATGCGAGCGCGGTTTCACGCCGAGCCGATCATCCAGGCCACTGAGCTGTTACTGCAGGAACGCACGCCTCGTGATGTATCCATTGCCCACCCGCGCGCAGAAGAGGTGGCAACCGCGGCGCGCATTAGTCATGGCGATGCGCAGGATTTACGTCGTTTGCAGTTGCCGATTGAGGCTACGCCACAAACGCACCTGTTATCCAATGGCCGCTATGCCGTGATGCTGACCAGCGCCGGCTCTGGATATTCGCGTTGGCATGACCTGGCGCTGACGCGCTGGCGCGAAGACGTGACGCGTGATGATGCCGGTAGTTATATTTTTTTACGCGATGTCGACAACGGCAAGGTGTGGTCGGCGGGTTATCAGCCCTGCGGCATGCAGGCAGATACATACAACGTGGTGTTCACGGAAGACCGCGCCGAATTTACCCGCAGCGACGCTGGCTTGACCACCACGCTGCAGGTGGTGGTATCGACAGAAGACGATGCCGAGGTTCGGCGAGTGTCGATCACCAATACTGGCGATGACACGCGCGATATCGATGTGACGTCCTATTGCGAACTGGTGCTGGCGCCCGCTGCAGCGGATACGGCGCATCAAGCCTTTTCGAAAATGTTTGTGCAGACCGAGTATGTCGCTCGTTTAAATGCATTGCTGGCGACACGTCGGCGTCGCGCCGCCAACGAGTCTGAAGTGTGGACCGCGCACCACGCCATCGTCGAAGGTGAAGTGCTCGGCGCTGTCGAATATGAAACCGATCGCGCCCGGTTCCTGGGACGCGGCAGGGAAGTCAATGAACCCATCTCGGTGTTCGATGGACGCCCGTTATCGAATACGGTGGGCACGGTGCTCGATCCGATCTTCGCGCTGCGTTATCGCGTACGGATTGAGCCCGGCGTCACGGCACATTTGTCGTTCTGGACTTGCATTGCCAACTCGCGCGCCGGCGTGCTTGATCTGTTCGATAAACAACACGACGCCAGCGCCTTCACCCGCGCTGCAACGCTGGCATGGACGCAGGCACAGGTGCAGCTGCGCCATCTGGGTATCAGCGCCGAAGAAGCCAATTTGTTTCAGCGTCTGGCAGGGCATGTGCTGTATGCCAATGCCGCCATGCGTCCCGGCAGTGAGTCGATTCAACGCGGCGCCGGCACGGCCGCGGCGCTATGGGCGCAAGGCATCTCCGGCGATCTGCCGCTGGTGTTGCTGCGTATCGATCACATCGAAGACATCGACATCGTGCGGCAGTTGTTGCGGGCACACGAATACTGGCATTTGAAGCAACTGGCAGTGGACCTGGTAATCCTCAATGAACACGCTACTTCTTATGTGCAGGACCTGCAGATAGCGCTCGACACATTAGTGCGCATGAGCCAGTCGCATCTGCACGCAACTTCCACCGGTGCGTCACGACGCACACAAGGATCGGTGTATGTGTTGCGTACCGATCTGATCTCAAGTGAAACTCGTGGTGTGTTGTCGGCTGTAGCACGCATGGTGCTGGTAGGACAGCGTGGCAGTCTCGTCGAACAATTGGAACGACGCAGCGAGCCAACTGCCGAATACGCTCCTGTATTGCGCAGCCGCATGCCCGCGCTGATTGCTTCGCGTGCTGTGGTCAATGCGCCTGCGGCGCTGGAGTTTGCCAATGGCTTCGGTGGCTTTGCCGATGGCGGACGCGAGTACGTGACCACTCTGTACGCCGGGCAGACAACGCCGGCGCCATGGATCAATGTCATCGCCAATCCACAATTCGGCTTTCAAGTCGCTGCCGAGGGCGGCGGTTTTACTTGGGCGGTAAACAGTCGCGAGAATCAATTGACACCGTGGCGCAATGATCCAGTTGTGGATCGACCCGGTGAAGTGCTGTATGTGCGTGACAATGATAGCGGCGATCTATGGGGACCGACTCAAGCGCCGATGCATGACAACGCAGCAGCGTATGTTGCCGCACATGGACAAGGCTACAGTCGATTCAATTACGCCGCACATGGCATCGAGCTTGAGCTTTTGCAATATGTGCCGATGGACCACGCCATCAAGATCTCGCGACTGAAGGTACGTAACACTTCGTCGCGCCGCCGTAGTTTGTCGGTCACTGCGTATGTTGAATGGGTGCTGGGCAGTGTGCGTGCGACCAGTGCGCCCCACATCATCACCGCCATCGATGCCGAGACGGGCGCCATGTTCGCACGCAATCCGTGGAGCCTGGTGTTCAGCTCACGCGTCGCATTTGCAGACATGGCTGGACAACAAAGTCAGTGGACCGGCGATCGACGCGAGTTTCTCGGTCGTCATGGCCGACTCGATCAGCCGGCTGCATTACTCAGTCGCAAGCCGCTGTCGCGCCGCACGGGCGCCGGCCTTGATCCTTGCACTGCACTACAAACGTCGCTGCTGCTCGATCCGGGTGAAACTGCAGAAATAGTTTTCTTGCTTGGCGAAGCGGCCACCGAGCAGGACGCGCAAGTATTGATTCGTCATTATCGAGCTGCAGATCTCCAGGCTGTACTGCAGCGCGTGATCGATCATTGGGATGAAGTGTTGGGGACGCTGCAGGTGAAGACGCCGGATCGTTCGATGGACATCATGCTCAATCGTTGGCTGTTGTATCAAACACTGGTGTGCCGCATCTGGGCGCGCTCGGCGTTCTATCAGGCCAGTGGCGCGTATGGTTTTCGCGATCAACTGCAAGATGGCATGGCGTTGGCGATGACCCGGCCTGACCTGACACGCGAACATCTGCTGCGGGCTGCAGGTCGGCAGTTTCGCGAAGGCGATGTGCAGCATTGGTGGCTGCCGCCCACTGGCCAGGGTGTGCGAACGCATATCTCCGACGATCGAATCTGGCTGGCGTTTGCCGCTGCGCACTATGTGGACACGACCGCTGATCGATCGATACTCGATGAATCGATTGCCTTTCTCGAAGGCGCGAGATTGTCGATCAGCGATCACGATGCTTATTTCCTGCCCGGCATCGCCGATGATCGCGCCAGCTTTTTTGAACACTGTGCCCGCGGGCTGGATGCAAGTCTGTCTGTCGGCGCGCATGGCTTGCCGCTGATCGGTACCGGCGACTGGAACGATGGCATGAATCGTGTGGGTGAACAGGGCAAAGGTGAAAGTGTCTGGCTTGCCTGGTTCCTGCATACCACGCTGCTGCAATTCGCCACGGTGGCAGATGCGCGTAATGAATTGACGCGCGCAGCACAGTGGCGTCTACATGCAACAACATTGCGTGCATCGCTGGAAGCGCAGGCTTGGGATGGCGCGTGGTATCGCCGTGGCTACTTTGATGACGGCGCCGCATTGGGTTCGATTGATAGCGATGAGTGTTGCATCGATTCAATCGCGCAGTCGTGGAGTGTGATCTCCGGCGCTGCCGATCCGCTGCGCGCTGCTCAGGCCATGAGTGAAGTGGACGCACGCTTGATTCGTCGCGATGATAGTTTGGCGCTGCTGTTCACGCCGCCGTTTGATCGCACTGTGCTCGAACCGGGTTATATCAAAGGCTATCCACCCGGCCTGCGTGAAAATGGTGGCCAGTACACACATGCGGCAACGTGGTCGGTCATTGCCTTTGCCAAGTTGGGACAAGGCGATAAGGCGGCTGCGCTGTGGTCGATGCTCAATCCCATCAATCACACCAGTTCGCGTACCAGTGTGCGCCGTTATAGAGTGGAACCTTACGCAGTCGCAGCCGATGTGTATTCGGTAGAGCCTCACGTCGGACGCGGTGGTTGGACCTGGTACACCGGCGCCGCCGGTTGGCTGTATCGCGCGGCAGTTGAAAACATTCTCGGCATTAGACAGCAAGGCACGAGGCTGCTGATCTCACCATGCATCCCGGCAGAGTGGCCTCGCTTCGAGGTCGTCTTCAAATATCGAAACACACGTTATGAGATCGTTGTTGTTAATCCACACGCGGTAAGCAGCGGGATTACGAGCATCGTTATCGACGGCTTATCCGTGCCGGACTCGTTGAGTTCGTTTGAACTGATAGACGACGGCAAGACCCGTGAGGTGCAGGTGATGATGGGAGATAAGTTGAAGGGGTTGTTGGGCGGGTGAAGGATTTGTAGCGCAGTCATGAGTGCGTTATGAATCTCGCGAAGAATTGCAGGATCGGCCTGATCTGATTGAATGGGGCCGCGATGGTTTTGATTCGCGGCCATGGGCCGCTCCTACATATCATGACCAACTGCGACGCTGAATTCGATTCTTATAGGGCGTCACACCGCATCGGTGTGCGCCGAATGTCTTTTTCTTGATCAGGTGTGGTTCTTGATCAGGTGTTGCAGTCAGAAATGCGGCGCACTCACGAGTGCGCCCTACAAGAACCAATGCGAGTTACGAGTTGAGGACAGGGAGAGGGCACTTTCTTTGCGTCTCGTTCATCAACAGCTATAGTTCACGGCGCTTGAAATGGAGCCCAACATGCCACGCAGCGCAACAGCAGAAATAACCGTGAACGTCCCGCCCGCCGCGGCATGGGAACGATTGCGCGACCTCGGCAAAGCACACTATTACGTGCCCAACGCTACCGACACGCGCATCGACACGCCACAAACCAGCGGCGCCGGCACCAGCCGCACCGTGTTCATGAAAGGCCAGGCACCGCTGCAGGAGACCGTGATCGAATGGAACGAAGGCAGTAGCTTCACGCTCAATCTGCATCGCGGCGCCAAAGCGCTCGCGCCGTTCAAACGCGCTGAATTCGTGTACTCCATGGCTCCAGCCGGCGAACAAACGCGCTTCAAATTTGAACTGTGCTACACCCCCGCCAACTGGCTTGTCAGTCTGGTGGATCGCCTATTCATTCATAAGCTGATGCTCAAGAACGTGCGCAGCGTAGCGAAGAACTTAAAGAAGTATTACGAGACGGGAACAACCTCGAATCCTGGTTTTGGCGGCGACAGGTAAGCGTCGTATCAATGCCCTACTGCGCTTTCGGGCCGCCAATCCACCGCATCAAAATAATCGCGGCCAGAAACCGCTCCTACATGCGTATCGTGGCCACTTGCGATGCCGAATTCGACTCTTGTAGGGCGTCACACCGCATCGGTGTGCGGCGAATGTCTTTCTCTTGATCAGTTGCGTTGCAGCCAGACATGCGGCGCACTCATGAGTGCGCCCTACAACAGATCAATACTGGTTACGAGTTACAACGGAATCAACGCGGGTTACGCGTTGCGTCGTCAAGATGGATTACGAATTGTGGTACGCGGTGAGTAAGCGTACCTATGAATCATTGAGGAATGCATGGACCTCTGCGAGCACAGTCTGGGCCAAGTGAGGCGACACCGGTGCCGGATCGAAGATCACACCGGGTGCACCTCGGAGATGGTTGATGTTCCAGAGACCATAACGTTTTGCGACAACCTTTAACTCTCCGCGCCGTGCAAGCGGAATGATTACATCTTGAAGCCACTGCCGCGTGAAGGCACAGGATGGAAGGTCCTTAATAAGGGTCCGGTTATCCTTTTCTTTGGAAATGCTCGGACTTCTATAAGCACAACAGTTTACGAGTGCGGCTTGACCAGTTGGAATAAGGTGCCCGTAGTTCACCGAGTTATAATATTGATGCAGCGTTGTCCAGTCGGCAGTGCTTGGCGATGCAACCCTAGACAGATAAGCAGCAATAGCATTAGTGTCGCGAAATTCACTAGGCGTCGTGGCTGGGTTATACCCGGCATTCGCGTTCAGAATTAATACTCGGGCCCCAAGAACGTTGCCCACGTATGGGCTGACTGGAAAGTTTAGGTTGAAGCTGTGAGGGCGTTTCGCGAGTAATGGCGCGTCTTCAGAGTGGCACCAACCGGCATTTGTCTGTGCCTGTCTAGCCCAAAAATCGATTAAAGAGTTACGCTCCACGATTCAAAGTCCGTTATCCAAAAGCTCGCGCAGGTTGGGCTGCAAAGCCCAAAATTATTTGTAGCTATAGCCGAGGTAATTAAGCTTCGAAGAAGCCGCTTTTACGCATCCATGCGTTCGCGGCATTAATGCTGCCAGCATCGGCCCAACCTACTCAGCTTATACCTCGCCACTTATCCAAGGCATTGGTGGACATCAGAGATGTCCACCCTACGCTTATTCTGCGGCTTCTCCCTCACCCTCAGCCCCGTCTCCACCCTCACCGCCTTCGCTGACGATGCGCTCCACACTCACCAATCGCGCATCATCATCGATGCGGATCAGGCGCACGCCTTGGGTGTTGCGGCCGAGTACGGAGATGTCTTTCACGGGTGTGCGTACCAACGTGCCGTTGGAGCTGATCAGCATGATTTCGTCGTCGGGTTTCACTTGCACGGCGGCGACGACGTCGCCGTTGCGTTCGCTGGTTTGCAGTGAGATCACGCCTTGGCCACCGCGGCCGTGTACGGGGTATTCGCTGACTTCGGTGAGTTTGCCGTAGCCGTTGGCGGAGGCAGTGAGCACGAGGCCATTGTCTTCGACCACGATCAACGAGATCACTTCATCGCCTTCAGCGAGACGCACGCCGCGCACGCCGGCTGCCAGGCGACCCATCGGACGGACATCGTCTTCGCTGAAGCGAATGGCTTTGCCCGAAGCCGTGGACAGCATGATGTGTTTGCTGCCATCGGTGATATCGACGCCGACCAGGCGATCGCCCACTTCAAGATCCACGGCGATGATGCCGGCCTGACGCGGACGCGAGAACGCTTCGAGCGAAGTCTTCTTCACGGTGCCTTGACTGGTCACCATGAATACGTAGCGGTCATCAGTGAACTCGTGGATGGGCAACACGGCGTTGATGCGTTCGCCTTCCACCAGTGGCAATAGATTCACGATGGGCTTGCCACGCGAACCGCGGCTGGCCATCGGCAATTGATACACCTTGAGCCAGTACAACTTGCCTTGGCTGGAGAAGCACAGCAGCGTGTCATGCGTGTGGGCAACGAATAACTTATCAATGAAGTCTTCATCCTTCATCGTGGTGGCCGCCTTGCCGCGACCGCCGCGTTTCTGCGCTTGATAGTCGATCAGCGGTTGCGACTTGGCATAGCCGCCATGCGACAACGTCACCACCACGTCTTGCGGTTCGATCAGATCTTCCAGTGACAGATCGGAATGGGTGTGATTGATTTCGGTACGACGAGCATCGCCATACGTCGCTTTAATTTCCAGCAGTTCTTCGCGGATCACTTGCACCAGACGTTCGGCGCGCGCGAGGATGTCGCCGAGATCCTGAATCTTCAGCAGCAGCTCTTGATACTCACCGATGATCTTGTCTTGCTCTAAACCAGTGAGGCGATTCAAACGCATTTCGAGAATGGCCTGCGCTTGGGCCTCGGACATGCGGTAACGGTCGCCATGCATACCGTAATCCGGCGTCAAACCATCTGGTCGCGTCGAAATCGCACCGGCACGCGCCAGCATTTCCGGCACCGCACCGCCGGACCAATCGCGACTCAACAAGCCGATCTTGGCATCGGCCGGAGTTGGCGACGCTTTGATGAGTGCAATCACTTCATCGATGTTCGCCAAGGCAATGGCCTGACCTTCCAGGATGTGGGCACGTTCCCGCGCCTTGCGAATCTCGAACACCGTGCGACGCGTAACCACTTCGCGGCGATGACGCAGGAAGGCATCGAGCACTTCTTTGAGGTTGAGCAGCTTGGGCTGACCGTCGAGCAAGGCCACCATGTTGATGCCGAACACCGAATCCATGGCGGTGTGCTTGAACAGATTGTTCAGCACCACATCAGCCACTTCGCCGCGCTTGAGTTCGATAACGATGCGCATGCCGTCTTTATCGGACTCGTCACGTAAGCCATCCGACGCAATACCTTCGATGATCTTCTCGCGCACCAGCTCAGCGATGCGTTCGATCAAACGTGCCTTGTTGACCTGGTACGGAAGTTCGGTGACGACAATGGTTTGCCGACCCTTTTCGTCTTCTTCGATATTCGTGCGCGCGCGCATGTACACGCGGCCGCGGCCGGTGTGGTACGCCTGCGCAATTTCCTGCGTGCCATTGATGATGCCGGCCGTTGGAAAATCCGGTGCCGGGATGTGCTGCATCAACTGCGCGATGGTGATGGCGGGATCGTCGAGCAAGGCCACGCAGGCATCGATGACTTCGCTCAGGTTGTGCGGCGGAATATTGGTGGCCATGCCCACCGCGATACCGGTCTGCCCGTTGATGAGCAGATTGGGGACGCGCGTCGGCATCACCGCCGGTTCATGTTCGGATTCGTCGTAGTTGGGGGTGAAATCGACGGTTTCCTTGTCGAGATCGGCCAGCAACTCATGCGCCAATTTCGACATGCGCACTTCGGTGTAACGCATGGCCGCGGGCGAATCGCCGTCCACCGAACCGAAGTTGCCCTGACCATCGACCAGCATGTAGCGCATCGAGAACGGCTGCGCCATGCGCACAATGGTGTCGTAAACGGCGGTATCGCCGTGCGGGTGATATTTACCGATGACATCGCCGACCACGCGCGCGGATTTCTTGTAAGCCTTGTTCCAGTCGTTGCCCAGCTCGCGCATGGCGAACAACACGCGGCGATGTACGGGCTTCAGGCCATCGCGCACGTCGGGCAGCGCACGCCCGACAATCACGCTCATGGCGTAATCGAGATACGACTGACGCATCTCGTCTTCGATGTTGACGTGCAGAATCTCGCTTGCGAATTCAGCCATGGTTGAACCGGTTTTCCGTTATTTTGCTGGACTGGTTATCGGGCTCGTTATCGAGCTGGAAATACTTGCTTTTCACGCTTATCAGCAGCCGCTAAAGAGACGCTGTGAATCCACAAAATTCTAGCACATAAGGCTGCTAAAAATGGATATAAAAACCGGCCTCGCCAACACCACTCGGGCGATCTGAAAACATCGAAAAAACCCGATAAAAGTGCAGTCTTTTGCAACCCGCGAATAAAGCCTCGAGCAACCCAAAAATCGAACGGAAAATAGATGACTCCGAGCGACACGAAGCCCGCTGCCTGCACAGCTTGCCGGTATACTCCGCCACTTGAAAATTTCGGGCCTCATCATGACCGTCATCAGCAATCACGATCCCGCAGAAATCGCCCGCTTCGACAGCATTGCGCAACGTTGGTGGGACGCCGAAGGCGAATTCAAACCTTTGCACACCATGAACCCGGTGCGCGTCGGCTACATCGATCAGCGCGTGCAACTCAGTGGCAAGCGCGTGCTGGATGTAGGTTGCGGTGGCGGCCTGCTGTGCGAGGCCATGACGCGCCGCGGCGCGCAGGTCACCGGTATTGATCTGGGTGAAACCACCATCGAAGTCGCCAACCTGCACGCGTTGGAATCGCAACTAGATATTCGCTATCTGCGCCAATCCGCCGAGCAGCATGCCCAAGAACTTGTCCAGGAACATGCGGGCAGCTATGACGCGATCACCTGCCTCGAGATGCTGGAACACGTGCCCGATCCTGCCGGCGTCATCAGCACCATTGCCGCGATGCTCAAGCCCGGCGGCCAAGCGGTGTTTTCGACGCTGAATCGCAATCCCAAGTCGTATGCGCTGGCGATTCTCGGTGCGGAATATCTGTTGAAGCTGCTGCCCAAGGGCACGCATACCTATGCGCAGTTCATCAAGCCATCCGAGCTGGCGCGCTGGGTGCGCGAGGCCGGTCTGGAACTGCGCGACATCACCGGCCTGCAATTTCATCCGCTCACCCGCGTCTGCACACTGGGGCCGGATGTGGATGTGAACTACCTGATGCATGTCAGTAAGCCGCTTAGGGCCTGTTAACGCTAATGCAATCGCTGCGTTGGATCCCCAGAAAGCGCCAGGCTAGGCGCGAGGAGTGAAGTTTGGTCATTCCAAATAAACGACGAGCAACACCGCATGGCGCTTTCTGGGGACCAACCCGAAGGGACGGGATCAGAATGGCCCAGGACTTTGTTGCACCTCGCTTGAGTACGTTAAGTACACCGCGCTCGGTGCGTCGCGTCCTGGGCCATTCTGACCTCCGTCGCAGTGATTGCATTAGTGTTAACAGGCCCTAGACGCATGCCTGCCCGCCCGCGCAAACAAGCCTTGCTGCTGGATCTCGACGGCACGCTGCTCGACACCGCTGCCGATATGGCCGCCGCGCTGAATGCCTTGCTGGTTGAAGAGCGACGCGAACCGTTGCCCTTCACGCAGATTCGTCCGGTGGTATCGCATGGCAGCAGCGGTTTGATCCGGCTGGCATTCGGCACACCGAACGACGATGAGCGGCAACGCTTGGTAAATCGCTTCCTCGCGCTGTACAGCGACGCACTGGCGATCCATACGCAACTATTCGCAGGCTTCACGCCATTACTGCAACAACTGCGCGATTACGGCCTGCAATGGGGCATCGTCACCAACAAGCCCGCTTGGTTGACCGATCCGCTGGTAATGACGCTGGGAATCCATACACAAGCCGATTGCGTGGTCAGCGGCGATACCACTGCCGAAAAGAAACCACATCCACTGCCCTTGCTGCATGCTGCTGAGTTGTTGAAGCTATCGCCTGCCGATTGTTTGTATGTGGGTGATGCCGAACGCGACATTCAATCGGCGCGCGCGGCCGGCATGCAATCGTTGATTGCCATGTGGGGTTACATTGCCGACACCGACACGCCGCATACGTGGCAGGCAGATGGCATGATCGAATTGCCCGAACATCTGCAGAGGTGGTTGTTTGAGTAACGCAAGCGAACCAAGACGCTTCGACAGGCTCAGCGACCGGAAGCAGAAATCCGGTCACTGAGCAGCGTAGCGTGTCGAAGTGTCTTAATCGTCGCCACATCGGATCACTGCAAAAATCACTGTGAACATCCAATTTTTAGCCTTCGTTGCTCTGCTTATCGGCCTGCTTCTCGGCTGGCTGCTGGCGCGCGTCAAAGCCAATCGTCACGAACAACAACTCAGCAACGAACTCGCGGTCGCGCAGGCGCAAATCAAATCGCAGCAACAACTCGATCAGGAACGACAGACCGCGTTGCAACTGAGCATGGAGCGCCTTGCTGCCGAGTTCGATGCAGTGGCAGGCAGCTCGTTGCGCGCCAACAACGAAACCTTTCTGCAACTGGCGCGCGAACATCTGGGACAACATCAACAAGTCGCCAGCGCCGCGTTGAGCGAACGCGAAAAAGCCATTGAGACCATGGTGACGCCGATCAAGGAAGCACTGGCGAAAACCGAGCTGCAGATCAGCCGCATCGAAAAAGAACGTGCCGAAACCTTCGGCGCATTACGCACCTCGCTGGAAACCGTCACGCTGGGACAACAAGCCCTGCAGAAAGAAACGCGCAATCTGGTGACGGCGCTGCGTCGCCCTGAAGTGCGCGGTCAGTGGGGCGAGCTGACGTTGAAACGTCTCGCCGAACTGGCCGGCATGGTGGAACACTGCGACTTTACCGAGCAGGTTCATACCCACACCGATGACGGCGCATTGCGCCCGGACATGATCATCAACATGCCCGACGGCCGCACTTTAGTGGTCGATGTAAAAACGCCGCTGGATGCGTATCTCGAAGCAGTCGAAGCCGATACCGATGAAGCCAAGGCCATTGCCTTGCAACGTCACGCCAACATGGTGGGGCAACGGGTGCGGCAACTCTCTGCCAAAAGTTACTGGGCGCAATTCGCAAAGAGTCCGGACTTTGTGATTCTGTTTATTCCCGGCGATCAATTCTTGAGCGCAGCGCTCGCTGAAAATCCTGCGCTGCTCGAAGACGCAATTCGACAGGATGTGATTATCGCCACGCCCTCATCGTTGGTGGCGCTGCTGAAAGCAGTAGCCTATGGCTGGCGACAAACATCGTTGGCAGAAAACGCGCAAGTCATACGCGATCTTGGCGCTGATCTATACAAGCGCCTCAATGTACTGACCACACACTTGGGCAAGCTGTCGCGCAATCTCAATGGCAGTGTCGAAGCATTCAATGCGGCAGTAGGTTCGCTGGAACGACAAGTGCTACCCGGCGCGCGCAAGTTCACTGAGTTGGGCATCAGGCCGGACAAGGTGCTGGAGACGTTGGAGCCAATCGATGCATTGGCGCGCACGCCGGCCAATGCTGCGCTCGATGCGCCAGCAGATAAGCAATAAACGCTTCGCTGCAAATGAAACTTGATTCAACACTCACAGCCCGCGCCGTGCCGCCCGGCTCCATGCGTTACTACGCCTGGCTTTACACGCCGGAAGCGCAGCGCGATTTTCTTGCCGCGCTGTTGCTACTCGAAGCCGAGCTGCACGACAGCGCTCATGCCGCACATGAAGTGGCGCACGTTCGTCTGCAATGGTGGCGCGAGGAAATTGAGCGACTCATCGCCGGCAAGGCGCAACATCCAGCGACGCAGGTATTGCAAGCCGCAACACAGGACAGACCAGGACGCTTCGACTTCCAACTCCTGCATCAAACACTGCTTAGTGCCGCACAAGAACTCGCGAACGTCACGTTCGAAACCGATACAGAACTGAATCAATATCTGCATAACGGCTTGGGTGCACTCTTCACTTTATTTGCCGAGCGATCGACCGACGCCCCATCCGCACAATTGCTTGCGACTGCCAGCGAGATTGGCGCTTTCATTCGTCGAGCAGAAACCACGCGCGATGTACGCCAGGACTTTCATCACGGACGTTTGTATCTACCGTTGAACAAACTGGATGAACTCAATATCGAATACGAGACCTTGCAACAACCGCAGTGGCCCGAAGCTTTCGTGCAGTTGCTGCAATCGCGCAGCGCTGAACAACTCAGTGCGTATCGAACGTTGAAGCAAGGCTTGCTAACCACAGAGAAGCAAGCGCTGCGACCGCTGCTCGTGCTGGGTGATTTGCATGCACAATTATTGCAGCGACTTGCCGCTGACTTCGTTGCACATACTCGGCAACGGCTTGAACTGGGGCCGTTGCAAAAACTCTGGACGGCGTGGCGTGCGGCACGGGCGGCGCAATAAAGCATGCCCCCTCCCTGCCCTCCCCCGCAGGCGGAGGAGGGGTTGAGGACTAGCGTGGGCAGCGAGCACGCCCCCTCTCGCTTTGCGGACGAAGGTTGAAGACCAGCATGTAGCGTGTTCCCTCCTCCGCTTGCGGGGGAGGGTTAGGGTGGGGGCACTTGAGCACGGGAATGCAGCTTGGTATCCCACCACGCAGCCACTATCATGCGCGCCCTCGCCTGCCCATCCGATTCGCCATGCCAAACCTCAAACACTACCAAGCTGCGCCCGATTCCCTGAAAGACAGGGTGATTCTAATCACCGGTGCGACCGATGGCATCGGCAAGGCACTGGCCATTGCGGCGGCAAAGCTGGGTGCACAGGTGATTGCGCATGGTCGCAGTCAGAAAAAGCTCGAAGCGGTCGCCGATCTGGTCACCGATGCGCATAGCAAACCGATGGCGTTGTTGCCGCTGGATTTTGAGAAGGTCGGGCCGGCTGAATACGAAGCCATAGCCGAGGCGATCGAGAACAACTTCGGTCATCTCGACGGCCTGGTACATAACGCCGCGATGCTGGCTGAGCGCGCGCCCATCGAGCATCACGATGTACCCAAGTGGTTGCGCGCCATGCATGTGAACACGAATGCGCCCTTCATTCTCACGCGCTACTGTCTGCCCTTGCTCAAGAAGTCACAGAATGCATCGATCGTCTTCAGCAGCTGCGATATCGCCACTGAGGCCAAGGCGCATTGGGGACCGTATCTAGTTTCCAAATGGGCCAACGAAGGCATGATGCGTATGCTGGCCGATGAATTGAGCAATACCACTGTGCGGGTCAACAGCGTGAATCCCGGCACCACCAATACCAAAATCCGCATGCAGGCGTTTCCTGCTGAAAATCGTGATGTGCTGCCGAAACCGGAAGACGTGCTGAACCCTTACCTGTACCTGTTGGGCAGCAGCAGCCCAGGTGTGACGGGGCAGCAGTTCGGCAACGGCTAATCGGCATTAATGTAGGCGCGGCCTTTTTGAATAGGTGGGGCCGCGATCATTTTCATTCGCGTCCCCACCTATTCAAAAAGGCCGCGCCTACACGCTGTATCGCCAAAGTATTCAGCGCAACGCTTAGCAGCGTTATCGCACTGAGAGCGGCGTCAGATTATTCCCGCAACTAGCGATTCATTCCTCAAGGATGTCCCGTCTCAGTCGATGACCGGAAGAGAACTTCGCCATTGCTAACCGGCTTGAGAACAACGGCCTCGTCACGCGAGCCGCCAACTTATAACTACATGACCCAACCTGCCACACATAACGATGCACCCACGCCACTTGAAGTGGTGATGCGTCGCCTCGATGGCAGTTCGGGCTTTCCCGCGCTGTCGACGACCATCTCCGATATCAATCGCATTGCCGCTTCGGATTCGGAAAGCGTTACCAAGTTGACGCGCACCATTCTGCGCGATGTGTCGTTGACGCGTAAGTTGCTGCATGTGGTGAACTCGGCGACTTATGGGCAGTTCGGTGGACGCATTCATACCGTCTCCAAAGCCGTGTTGATTCTCGGCTTTGAAGCGGTGCGCAATGCGGCGATGAGTTTGATGCTGCTCGAGTTCGATCGCGGTCAATCGCAGGCGAAGACCATGCAGGACGAAATCGTTACTGCGTTTTTCGCCAGCGTGGTCTCCAAGTCCATTTGCGCGCGGATGGAAATCAAGAACGACGAAGAAGCCGTGATCTGTACCATGTTTCAGAATCTTGGCAAATTGCTGGCAACCTTTTTCTTGTACGACGAAAGCGTGCAAGTGCGTGAGTTGACGGCAACGGGTATGAACGAAGAGTTGGCCGCCACACAAGTACTCGGTGTGTCGTATCGCGAGTTGGGCACCGGCATGGCCAGGCAATGGAATTTTCCCGATCGCCTCATACATGGCATGCAGATGGCCACATCACTGGATATTGCTGCAACGAAAACCGATGCCGATAAATTGCGGATTGCCGCCAGTCTCGCCAATGAGCTGTGCGCTACGGCATTGACTACCGACGAATCAGAAAAAGCCGCGGCGTTAAAAGCCTTGGTGGGTCGCTACGCCAACGCGGTAAAGCTGGACAGCGCCGTGCTTACTGCGGCCATCGATGCCAGCTTGAAAGAAATTGCCGAGACGGCACCGGCGCTGAATCTGCCGGTAAAGAACAGCGCCTCATTGCATACCATCAAAACCTGGGCTGGCGATGTGACTGCTGAAGAAACCAACGCAGCGGAAGATCTCGGCACTGATACCGATGTACTGTTGCAAGACATTAATGCTGTGGATGCGCTGGAGCAACACGACAATCCAACTCACGACCCGGAACAGATTCTGTCGGCCGGCATCCGCGACGTAACCGAAACGCTGGTGTCGGATTTTGCATTGAACGATGTGTTACAGATGGTGCTGGAGACCATGTACCGCGGCATGGGTTTTACTCGCACGCTTATTTTCATCCGCGATGCCAAGCTCGGGACGATGCGCGCTCGCTCGGGCTTCGGCGACAACATCGAACGCATCATTCCCAAATGCGTATTTCCGCTGAAGTTTTCCCCCGACGTGTTTCATGTAGCGTTGGATAAAGGCGTCGACATTGTGATTGAAGATGCACTGTCGCCAAAGATTGTGAATCGCATTCCCGAATGGCATCGACAAACCATGACTGCGAAAAGTTTTTTGTTGTTGCCGGTGATGGTGAAAGGCCAGGCACTCGGCTTGTTTTATGCCGACTGCGATCGCGTTGAAGGTATCAACATCAATCCGCAACAACTTGGTTTGCTGCGTACGTTGCGTAGTCAGGTTGTTCTAGCGCCCAAGCAAAAATCATAATTTCTTGTCGGCAAGAAGCGCAGCTCTCTCTTTACGTAGGTCGGGTTAGCTGCTTCAGCGTTTACCCGACATCTTAAAACGTCGGGTAAACGCTGAAGCAGCTAACCCGACCTACGGGACTGCGATACGATCTCCTGAACATCAACTTTGAAAACTAAGCCCGACTCACGTCGGGCATAGTCCTTGCGGAAATCGATATCAGTTGATCACCCACACGCTTCTGGTGGCGCCACCGCCATCTCCCGCATCTCACACACACCTTCCCAACCTTCGGCGTACAAGCGATGCGCTTCCATGAACTCCACCGCTGACTGCACCGCTTCAGCACGCGTAGCAAATTCAAATATCGCAAAGCCACCGATCACTTCCTTGGTCTCGGCGAACGGGCCGTCCATCACTTTGATCTTGCCGGCACGCAACTCGACACGCGCGCCCATATCAAGCGGCATCAAACCGCCATCCATAATCATGCGCCCCGCTGCGCGCTCGCGCGCCGGCATCTTGTGAATCGCCTCCATCAATTTCTGCGGCGGCGGACCGGATTGCTGAACACACGACACCAAGTACATATAACGCATAAATAGCTCCTCGCAGCGCGACCATCGCGCCGGTACTTGCGAAGGACGATGGATTAATCACCGTTCCGACATTTATTTTTTGGCAATTTTAACCACGCCGTAACAGGCAAGCATTTCATCGCTTGCTATTCGGTCTGTTTTCACTCCCCCTACCTGCCAAGAAAAATTTTCCAGTTACGTTAACTCCAATAATTTACTCGAGCGTGATGAGGCAAGGTTAGTGCACCTTTCACTTGCAAGATCGCAATGAACGAAGTGCTCATCGACAGGCGCAGTGGCGTTGATCGACGCCGGCGCACACTCATGGCTTATGTGTACGGCGCCCTCCAACCGCGTCGCGTGCGTGGCCGCCGCACAGAGGATCGTCACTATCCGATTATCGATTGGCATTCGCCGCGGGTGCTGGCGTTGGCGGTGCTGATATTGATGTTGTCGAGCATCGATGGTGTGTTGACCGTTGTGCTGCTCGACCATGGCGCGGTTGAAGCCAATCCACTCATGGCGCTGTTAGTGCCGCATAACCTGCGGTGGTTTGCTGCTGTCAAACTTGGCCTTACCAGCGTGTGCTTGATGGTATTGGTTGCGTGTAGCCAGATGCGGGTGTTACGTGCCGTGCCTGGCGAATTGTTTCTGTATGCCGTGCTGGGTTGCTATGTGGTTCTGCTCGGTCATGAATTGTCGATGTTGAATATGATCGGTTAGTTGCTCAGCCACGCTGCAACTAATTTGGCAGGTTGGGCATGAACCCACCACCGGATAACAAGCCATAAGCCATCCATGCAGCCACCACTCCATAGATCACTCGTGGCGTCCACACCGCAAGCTGCTCAAGAAAGCCGTTGATGGACTCAGTTTCCATCCTGGTATGACGCAGCAACATCTCCGGCAACTTGCCGCTGGCTTCGCCGGTGCGCACAAATTGGATTAGACGTTCATCGGCGACATAGCCAATGTCGGGCAATGCATCCGTCAGCGACGAGCCTTTCGCAATGCGTGGCCGAAGTTTGTGCAGCTCACTTCGGATATCGCCGTCCATCACCGTATCCAGCGCAGCAGGCAATGCCTCCAGCATGGAAACGCCCGCCTCCAACAGCAAAGCCAGACTCTCAAAGAAATCACGCAGGTTCTGTCGTACGAAAATCCGACCGTACAACGGCAATCGTTGATAAACCGATTTACCTGCGGATCGAGCATTCAAACTCAGTAATGCACGAACGCAGTAGACCAACGCGCCAATCAACAATAGCGGCCTCAACACCTGCCACACATAGCTGACTACAGTTAGCGAGCCACCAATCAACGCCGGAATCGGTTGCACCAGCAACGCCAACAGCCCTATCGCTGCCGGCAGCATTAATCGCGACTTCATCACTGCCAACTGCCGAGCACGATCCGTGTAGTAATCGGCAAGGCGTCGATACATCTTTTCCGGACTACCCGCATTAGTCGCGGCCCGAATCAATCGCGAATCCAATTGCGTAAACAAACCGCACTGCCCACCCGCAGCCGCAAACTCTGTGCCTCTTGCAAGCAAAGCACGCATTGCCTCGACCCGCGCTTGAAATCGCTTTGGTAGACGCAGCAACGCAAACGCGCGATCGAAAGGAAGACCGGCGTTTTCCATTTGTGCGAGTTGGGTGTATAGCTCGGCACGGAGGCGATAGGGGAGTGGCTTGTTATTTGGCGAACACATTGTCAGTGGACGATTAGCGAGTTTTTTCAATCAACATTGTAGGTTGGGCTAAGTCTTCGCAGCGCAACGTCTTTATCTTTCTTGCTATGAAGTTGGGCTTCGCGGACTCAGCCCAACCTACGAACCTGACCTTTAATTCCAAAGATTATAGGCATGCCTCCATCAATGCGTATACTCATGCTATACGGACCAACGGATTGGATAGTCAAGGAATATGATCAGGTCATTCAGACACCGGGCATTGAAACATTTTTCCTGACCGGCAAATCTTCAGCATTCAGCCCAAGCATGCCAAGCGACTGCGACTTCAATTAGGTGCACTTAATCGTGCGCAACACCCTGGAGATATGAATGTTCCTGGATGGCGGTTGCACTCATTGAAAGGGCAAGCTGCCGAGCGTTGGTCAATCTGGTGGACGAAAATTGGCGGCTGACTTTTGCGTTTGACGGCACCGACGCAGTACTGGTCGATTATCAGGATTATCACTAGGTAGCGTTTATATGAGCATGCACAACCCACCCCACCCTGGCGGAATACTTCGCGAGTGGCTGACCGAAGTCACCATCACCGACGCCGCGACTTCACTGGGCATTACTCGCGCCATGCTGTCGCGTATCCTCAATGGCGCTGCCGCTATCAGTGCCGATATGGATGTTCGGCTATCTCGCGCACTCGGCACCTCGCCCGGTCATTGGCTAGGCCTGCAGGCTGACTATGATTTGTGGCAAGCGCAGAAAAGATTCAAAGCGCGGGTACGGCGCATTGCCGTACCGAGATTGCCGAAGACAGCGAATGGATGAGTTGGTTCAAACATGAGCTTGATATTGCAATTTGCGACATCAAACGTGCGGCGTACAAGATGTGGAAGCGGCTTGATTCATTCAGCGCACACAAGGTGTGCGCCCTACGTGAGCTTGAGCCCTTACAGATTTTTACTTTGAACCAACCATCACCGGTGAATTTCCCTGGATGATCACGCAACTCGAAGATTTGCTGCAGGCTTCCGAATAGCGCTTGACCGACTCCAGTTGCACAAACTGTGCACCATCGAGTTTCATCTCTTCACGATAGGCGTTGTCGGCATGTGCGCGGCTCTTTTCGGCTTCGAGGCGTGAGTCTTCAGCCAGCTTGCGCTGTACTTCGGTTTTCTGACGTTGTTGTTGGGCGGCCGTGTTATCCATCTCGTTGACAACCGATTGGTTCGGCAACGCCTTGCCCATGTTCACGTTGAGCAGCGACACGTGCAGTCCCGTTGCTTCAATGTGCTTCACAAAACGCTGGCCGATTTCCGCTTCAATTTTTGAGAGCGTGTCAGGATCAGTCATGATTGCTGTCATCTGATATTTTTTGGTGACATCACGAACGATAGTACGGTATTGCTCCTTCAGATTATTTTCATACCAGCCCGCAACACCAAATTTCTTAGCGTTGTACGCCGGATCCTTCCATTGCAACACGATATAGCTGTTGTAGTTGATGAAATTGTTGTCCGCCGTAGCCAAGTGCTCCAATGGCTCATCAAATTTTATTGGTGAGGTTGCGATATCAATCGCCGAGGTCGTTGACCAGTACCACGACAATCCCGGCTTTTGAGTTTCATCTCGCACGCCGCCGTGACCGAAGAACCACGGGTTGTCGATGATGACTGACTCGGTGGCTAGTGGTGTGGTGTTGCTGTGACAGCCGGTTAGTTCACCCGCGACTGCGAACAAAAGGAATACTTTTAAAAGTGACTTCAAGATTTTCCCCTTTAATAACTTGTTATTCTCCCCGATGGTAAAGCCATGAGCCTCGACTGGCAAATAGCGCTCGGGCCAACTATTCCAGTTACGTGATACATCATTACCAACGCGTGGCGCCACGAAGAAGGATTGCGGCATTGAATTTTCCGTGGCTTTGCCAGAGGCAATTGCTATAAAAAAAGCCCGATGTTTTCACACCGGGCTTTTTAGTTTCTCTTCCTTACTTGATACTCGCCAGCACCGCATTCAGCGTCGCACTAGGCCTCATGGCCTCGGAACACTTCGCAGGCGATGGATGGTAGTACCCGGCTATATCCACCTTCTTGCCTTGAGCACCGATCAACTCGCCAACAATCTTCTGCTCATCGCGCGTTAGTGCTTCAGCAACCGGCTTGAACAGCGCTTGCAACGCGGTGTCCTTGGTTTGTGCGGCGAGGGCTTGTGCCCAGTACAGGCATAGATAGAAGTGGCTGCCGCGGTTATCGATTTGACCGACTTTGCGTGCGGGGGATTTATCGTTCTCAAGGAACTTGGCGTTGGCAGCATCGAGTGTCTCGGCGAGTACTGCGGCTTTTGCGTTGTTGGTTTTGGCAGCTTGATCTTCGATGGAAACTTGCAGGGCGAGGAACTCACCAAGCGAATCCCAGCGCAGATAGTTTTCTTCGAGGAACTGTTGTACGTGCTTGGGTGCTGAACCACCGGCGCCGGTTTCGTACAGGCCACCGCCTTCGAGCAAGGGAACAATCGACAACATCTTCGCGCTGGTGCCGAGTTCGAGGATGGGGAACAGGTCGGTGAGGTAATCGCGCAATACATTGCCGGTGACGGAGATGCTGTCCTTGCCTTGGCGAATGCGTACCAATGAAAGTTTGCAGGCTTCAACTGGCGACAGGATTTGAATATCCAAACCGTTGGTATCGTGATTTTTGAGATAGTTCTTCACGATGCCGACGAGGTTGCGATCATAGGCGCGTTGTTCGTCGAGCCAGAAGATCGCAGTAGCGCCAGTGGCACGCGCGCGATTCACGGCGAGCTTCACCCAGTCTTTGATTGCCACGTCTTTGGTCTGGCACATGCGCCAGATGTCGCCTGGTGCGACGGTGTGCTGCGTGAGCACTTTGCCATCGGCATCGATGACTTTGACCACACCGGCGGACGCAATTTCAAACGTCTTATCGTGCGAGCCGTACTCTTCAGCGGCTTGTGCCATCAAACCCACATTGCTGACGCTGCCCATGGTGGAGACGTTGTACTTGCCGTGGGCAATGCAGTCTTCAATCGTAGCCTGGTAGATGCCGGCATAGCAGCGATCGGGAATCACGAACTTGGTGTCGTGCGGCTTGCCGTCGGGTCCCCACATTTGTCCCGAGGAACGAATCGCTGCGGGCATGGAAGCATCGATGATCACATCGCTGGGCACATGCAGATTGGTGATGCCCTTGTCGGAATCGACCATCGCCATCGGCGGATTCTTTGCATACACGGCTTTGATATCGGCTTCGATAGCGGCCTTCTGTTCGGCAGGCAGTGATTGAATCTTCGCAACCAGATCGCCAAAACCATTGCGGGTATTCACGCCCAGTTGCTTCAGCGTATCGGCGTGCTTGGTGAACACATCTTTGTAGTAAGCGCTGACGGCATAGCCAAACAGAATCGGATCGGACACCTTCATCATGGTGGCCTTCAAGTGCACGGAGAACAGCACGCCTTTGGCCTTGGCATCGGCCACCTGTGCTTCATAAAAACTTTGCAGCTTGGTGGCGCTTAAGAACGTGGTGGCGATCACTTCGTTCTGCTGCACTTTCACTTCTTTCAATACTTGTGCGGCGCCCCCATTCGGAGTGAATTCGATTTTCAACACGCCGGCCTTCGGCACGATGGCCGATTGTTCGTTGCCGTAGAAATCGCCATCGGTCATGTGCGACACATGCGATTTGGATTCGCGGCTCCACTCGCCCATCGAATGCGGATGTGCCTTTGCATACTGCTTTACCGCATTGGCAACGCGACGATCGGAGTTGCCTTCACGCAGCACTGGATTTACCGCGCTGCCGGACACTTTGGCGTAACGCGCCTTGATCTGCTTTTCCGCATCGGTCTTGGGATCTTCGGGAAAATCAGGCACTGCATAACCTTGCGATTGCAGTTCCTTGATCGCGGCTTTGAGCTGCGGCACGGAGGCGCTGATGTTAGGCAGCTTGATGATGTTGGCTTGCGGCGTCTTCGCCAGTTCACCCAGCTCAGCGAGATCGTCGTTCTGTTTTTGTTCGGGCTTCAAGTAATCGGGAAAGTTGGCGAGGATGCGGCCGGCCAGTGAAATGTCGCGGGTCTCAACAGCCAGCGAAGCAGCCTGGGTAAACGCCTGAACGATGGGCAGCAATGAATACGTGGCCAGTGCCGGGGCTTCATCGGTCAGGGTATAAATAATTTTCGCGTCGCTCATAGCGTTCCTATGGGGCATTCCGGGGGCTTTTTGGAAGGGCCTTCCAACGTGGAAGTGTCATCACGGACGCGAACCGCAGGCGCCGCGCCGATTAAAACGGGCGGAGTATAACAAGCGAATCGGCTTTACTGCGCAGGCAGCAGTGGAATTCCGCGGCCTCGGAACCGTAGGTCGGGTTTTACACCCGACATTCTTTAAGAGTCGGGTTGAAACCCGACCTACGGGTTCCGCTGCTAATCCTCCATCCGCGGCTTCGGCGGAAACATCTTGTACACCGCGACGAAGAACACCGGCACAAAGAAAATGCCCCAGGCCGTGGCGAACAACATGCCGCCGAGCACGCCGGTGCCGATGGCGTTCTGCGCGCCTGAACCCGCACCGGTAGCCAATGCCAATGGCAGCACGCCGAGTAGGAACGCCAACGAGGTCATCAGAATGGGTCGCACACGCAGGCGTGCGCCTTCCAGTGTGGCGTGAATCAGATCCTTGCCCTTGGCGTACTCTTCCTTGGCGAACTCCACGATCAAGATGGCGTTCTTGGCCGACAGGCCGATGGTGGTGAGCATGCCCACCTGGAAGTAAACATCGTTGTTCAAGCCGCGCATTAGCGTTGCCAACACCGCACCGAGCACGCCCAATGGCACGACCAGCATCACCGAAAACGGAATCGACCAGCTCTCATACAACGCGGCCATCGACAGGAACACCACCAGCGCGGAGATGGCATATAGCGCCGGCGCTTGATTACCGGCTTGCAATTCTTCAGCCGATGCGCCGGTCCATTCGTAGCCGATGCCCTGCGGCAACTGACCAATCAACTGCTGCATGGCACGCATGGCTTCGCCGGTGCTCTTGCCGGCGCCAGCCGAGCCCACCACTTCTACCGAGCCCACACCGTTGTAACGTTCGAGTTTGGCCGGACCGTACAACCAGCGCGTGGTGACGAAGGTGCCCAACGACACCATGTCTCCCGCGTTATTGCGAACGCGCCACTTGGCGATGTCATCGGGCTGCATGCGTGCAAAGGCATCGCCTTGCACATACACCTTTTTGACGCGCCCGCGATCGATGAAGTCATTCACGTACCTGCCGCCCCAGGCGGTGCTCAGAATGCTGTTGATATCCGCGACTGACAGGCCCAGCGCCGTGGCCTTTTCAGTATCGATATCCAACTGCAACTGCGGCGCGTCTTCGAGACCATTGGGACGCACGCCCATCAAGCTGGGATTTTTTGCCGCCATGCCCAGCAATTGATTGCGCGCACGAATCAACGCGTCATGACCAAGTCCGCCGCGATCCTGCAATTGCAGATCAAAACCACCGGCGATACCCAGACCGCTGATAGACGGCGGCACGATGACATAGATGGTGGCATCCTTGATCTGCGCTAATGCCATGTTGGCGCGCATCGCAATCGCGCTCACTTGATTCTCCTTGCCCTTGCGTTCATTCCAGTCTTTCAGGCGCACGAACATCTGACCCACGTTCTGACTGGCACCGATAAAACTGAAACCCGACACACCGAAAGTTTTATCGACGTTGTGCGGCTCGTTGTCCGCAAAGTACTGGTGAACTTGTTGAACCACGGCCTCGGTACGCTCACTCGTCGCACCCACCGGCAACGTCATCAACACATACATCGCGCCTTGATCTTCTTCGGGCAGGAAGGATTTGGGCAAGGTCAGAAAGCCATACAGCATCGCCACCAGTAACACCGCGTAGCTGACAAAGATGCGGCCGCTGCGTGAAATCAGTCGCGTAACAATGCCCTGATAACGATCCTGGCCACTGGCGAAGCGCGCGTTGAACCAGCGAAAGAATTTGGGCAAATGGTTCTGATGATCGGGATCGGCCGGCTTGAGCAAGGTGGCGCACAACGCCGGGGTGAGCGTCAACGCCACCAGCACCGACAGCACCATCGCCGACACAATGGTCACGGAAAATTGCCGATAGATCACGCCCACCGAACCACCGAAGAACGCCATCGGCACGAACACCGCGGCCAGCACCAATGCAATGCCCACCAATGCGCCGGTGATTTGCTCCATGGATTTACGGGTGGCCTGCAGCGGCGAGAGATGTTCTTCCTGCATGACGCGCTCGACGTTTTCCACCACCACGATGGCATCATCCACCAACAGGCCAATCGCCAATACCGTTGCAAACATGGTGAGCATGTTGATGGAATAACCGAAAGCCGCCAGCACGCCAAAAGTGCCGAGCAGCACCACAGGCACGGCAATGGTGGGAATCAAGGTGGCGCGCCAGTTCTGCAGGAACAGATACATCACCAGGAACACCAGGATCACCGCTTCCACCAGCGTCTTGATTACCTCATGAATGGAGGTGCGCACGAATGGCGAGGTATCGAAGGGAACCACCGACTTGACGCCGCTTGGGAAGTACGGCTCAAGTTCGGCGAGCTTGGCTTTCACGCGTTCCGCGGTCGCCAACGCATTCGCACCGACAGCAAGACGCACGGCCATACCGGCTGCGGGCAACTTGCCGTAGCTCACTTTACGATCGTAATTTTCAGCGCCGATTTCGATGCGCGCCACATCGCGCATCCGCACCATCGCGCCATTGGTATCGGTGCGCAAAATGATTGCGCCGAATTGCTCTGGTGTCTGCAAGCGACTCTGCGCGTTGATGGTGGCATTGAGTTGCTGACCTTTGACGGCGGGCAACGCACCGACCTGCCCCACCGATACTTGCGTATTCTGTGCAACCAATGCGCTAGTGATGTCGTTCGGGGTCAGCTTGAAGTTGTTGAGCTTGTCTGGGTCCAGCCAGATGCGCATCGCATATTGCGAACCGAGGATCAGTACTTCACCCACACCATCGACGCGCGCCAAGGCATCTTGCAGATTCGATGTCACATAGTCAGAGAGATCGTTCGACGACTTGGTGCCGTCATCGGAATACAGACCGAGAACGACCAAGAAGTCGCTGGCAGCTTTGGTCGTGACCACACCTTGTGCCTGCACTTCGGGAGGCAAGCGCACCAGCGCGCGTTGCAACTTGTTCTGCACCTGCATCTGCGCGATGTCGGAATTGGTGCCGGCTTCGAACGTGACCGTGATGGAAATTTGACCCGCCGAGGTACTGCCCGAGCTGATGTACATTAAGCCATCGAGACCTTGCAGCGACTGTTCGATAATCTGCGTGACGGAATCTTCCACGGTCTTCGCCGACGCACCGGGATAGGTGGCAGAGATATTGATCTGCGGCGGCGCAATCACCGGATACTGCGCGATGGGCAGCGACAGGATGGCGAGTGCACCAGCCAGCATGATGGCCAACGCAATCACCCACGCAAAGATAGGTCGATCAATAAAGAAGCGCACCATGGACTGAACTCCTTTACTGCTTGACGGGAGCCGCAGGCGTTGCAGGCGCCTCTGCCGCCTTGGCCTTGTCGCCCACCTTCACCCTTTGTGCGCCTTCGGTAATGACCCGGTCGCCATCCTGCAAGCCATCGCGAATCACCCAGTTGTTTTCCACCGCGCGATCCACGGTCAAGCGGCGTTGTTCGGCCACTCCTTCGGGTGTTAACACCAGCGCCAGCGCGGCGCCGGTGGGATCGTGGGTAACGGCCGCTTGCGGCACCAGAATCGCGTTCTGCTGCAAACCGGCTTCGATCACCGCACGCACGTACATGCCCGGCAGAATTTCATGCTTGGGATTAGGGAACTCGGCGCGCACGGTGACCGAGCTGGTGTTTTCATCGACCGTGACATCGGCAAACTGCAACGTGCCCGGCAACGCATACATTGAACCGTCTTCAAGAATCAGATTCACCTTGATGTCCGAACTATTGGTGCGCAACTTGCCGTTGGCTTGACGCAATGAGCCTTCGAGGAACTCGCGACGCAGCCGCATCATCTCGCCGCTGGTTTCGGTGACATCCACATAAATGGGATCGAGTTGTTGAATAGTGGCGATGGCGGTGGCTTGATTAGCCGTCAACAGTGCGCCTGCAGTGACTTCGGATTTGCCGATGCGACCGGAGATGGGTGCGGTAACGTGGGTATAACCCAGATTGATTTCAGCGGTCTGCAGCGCCGCCTTTGCAGCAGTGACATCGGCTTCGGCCTGACCGAGTGCGGCGACGATATCGTCGTTGTCCTGTTTGGAAATCACGCCCGACTTGGCGAGTTCAGCATAACGCTGCGCCTTGAGTTTGGTGGTAACCAGATTGGCTTCGGCCTTCGCCAGCGCCGCGCGTGCGTTCGCTACCGCTGCTTGATACAGCGAAGAGTCCAGCTCATACAACACTTCACCGGCTTTCACATCCGCGCCTTCACGAAATACGCGGCGCTTCAAGATACCACCCACCTGCGGACGTACTTCGGCAATGGCGTATGCAGTCGCGCGGCCCGGTAATTCACGCTTCAAAACAACCTGCTGCGCTTTGACGGTGATCACACCGACTTGCACGACATGCTCGGCACCCGCGCCGGGAGACGGCGCAGATTTAGAACACGCACTCAAGAGCATTGCCAACGGAATGACGAGCGCCACAACAGACCAGCCGGCATGCCTTACTGTTGATAACAATGCACGCGCCGGATCGGTCGTCTTTGAGTCGGCCATGAAAAACTCACACTGAAATCTAAGGTGGGGTGCCCGACAGTTTGACCGTCACCATACACATCGCGGCGGATGTGCGGCTGGCGGCACGCGGGCAATACGCAAGACATACTCATCGACGACTACCAGCATTCAGACAAACCTTCATGCAAGCCTCAGGTGTATTCATCTGAAGCTCACAGGACATCAAAGCCTGTTCATAAACGCTCGAATCATCGCTCAAATTAATCGGCCAACTTAACTGACCGAACTATTGATTGTAGAGGTCCAGCACAGGTCGTCAACCGCTCAATCATCAGACAAACACGGGTTGACAATCTCTATCGACAGTGAGCATCGCAGATCACTCTTCGCGTTGTCTGTCAATTTAGGTTAAGTCCTGTTTCGTACTGTTTTTGTACGCAATCAGGGTCTGTCATCCAACGACTGCTGCAAGTCCGCAATCAGATCGTCGCAATCCTCGATGCCCACCGATAGTCGAATGGTGCGATCAGTGATACCGGTCCACTGCCGCTGTTCGGCACGCAAGTCACGCGCCTGCAACATCGACGGCGGCAACACCAGCGATTCGGTCGAGCCGAGACTGGAGGCCAGGCGAAACAATTTCAGTCGTTGCACGCAGTCATGCGCCAACGTTGCGTTGCGTGCTTCGAAGCTGATAACGGCGCCTCCCTGTCCGGTTTGCTGCATGGCCAGTTGATGTTGCGGATGCGAAGCAAGACCGGGGTAACGCAGATTGGTGACCGCGGGGTGTTGCTCCAGAAAGCGGGCAATCTTCAACGCATTTTCGCAACTGCGTTCATAGCGCAGTCCGTAGGTCTTCAACCCGCGCTGAACCAGAAACGCAGCATGGGGATCAAGCATCGCGCCCATGGTGATGAACTCGGGACGCAGCTTGCTCATCAAGTCTTCATTGGCAATCACGGCGCCGGCCAGCACATCGCCATGACCGTTGGCATACTTGGTCAGCGAATGCACGTACACATCGATTGGATACTGACTATGCGCATGCAACCCGGACAACGTATTGTCCAGCACGGTCAGACAACCATGCGTTTTTGCCAGCGCACATAACCGATCGAGATCGGCAATCTTCAACACCGGATTGGTGGGCGATTCAAAAATCATCACGCGCGTGGGCGTTGCTTGCAGCGCGCGCTCGATGCCGTCGAGATCGTCAATCGACATCACCGTGAACGTTACGCCAAAACGCGCCAGCACCCGTCGCGCCATGGCGCGCGTTGGTGCATAGCCTTCGGCGAAAATCAGGATGTGATCACCCTGCTTGCATAGCGCCTGCAACGTGAGACTGACTGCAGCGACGCCCGACGCAGTCAGTATGCAATGACTGCGTTGTTGCAACTGGGCCAGCGTCAACTCCAATTGCCGCAAAGTGGGATTGTCGATGCGCGAGTAAAAGAAGCCATCGCGCTCACCGGCATTGGCGCGATCCGCTTCGCTTAATTCATCGAAGCTGAACTTCACCGTTTGATAAATCGGCGCCACCAACGGCGGGTTGTCGCTGGAGACCATCACTTGCGGCGGATGATTGGTGAGTGTGTCGGGTTTCATGGCGTAATCATTCCAATCATAAGAATGCGTATGCGTCGCGGCGGTTCGCGAACTTCCTCTATGAAGATGCCTGCGCTCGCAGCGTTGCTGATCGCTCACTGACCGCATCTCCATCATCGCATATTGCCCACGCGATACCGACATGTTCGCTATAATGCCCCGCCTTTAATTCAGCCGACATCCTGTGTTGATGTCACACGGAGAGGGTTCAGGTGACGACCACCGCGCAATTCAACATTCACTACCGCCAGTATCTCGATGCAGAAGGTCAGTTCTTGCCGACGGTCGATCAAGCCGCTCTGCCCGCATTTGTGCGCGACGCAGCCGAGCTGGTGAAGATGTACGAGATGATGGTGCTGGTGCGCACTTTCGATACCAAGGCCATCAACCTGCAACGCACCGGCAAGCTCGGCACCTATCCGCCTGCGCTGGGTCATGAAGCGGCGCAAGTGGGCGCGGCGGCCGCATTGCGCGACGAAGATGTCATCGCGCCGGTGTATCGCGAGATCGGTACGCAGATCTGGCGCGGCGTGACCATGGCGGAAATCCTGCGTTACTGGGGCGGTGATGAAACCGGCAATAACTTCGCTCACTCCCGTCACGATTTTCCGTGGTGTGTCCCTATCGGCACACAGACATTGCATGCAGCCGGCGCGGCGATGGCATTCAAGATTCGCAATGAGCCGCGTTGTGCGCTGGCGTATATCGGCGATGGCGGCACTTCGGAAGGCGCCTTTTATGAAGCGATGAATGTCGCCGGCGTGCGCAAGCTGCCGGTGGTGTTCTATGTGATCAACAACGGCTGGGCGATCTCCGTGCCGCTCGCGCAACAGACCGCGGCACAAACCTTGGCACAAAAAGGCATCGCCGCAGGCATTCCCTGCATTCAAGTGGATGGCAACGATGTGCTGGCCGTGCGCCACACCATGGCAGAAGCCCTGCAACGTGCGCGCGATGGCGACGGTCCCACCGTTGTTGAAGCACTGACCTATCGTTTGAGCGATCACACCACGGCGGACGATGCCAGCCGCTATCGTCAAGCCGATGAAGTGCAACACGGCTGGACTGTCGAACCGATCAAACGCATGCGAAATTATCTGGTGAACTTGCAGCTATGGGATGACACGCGGGAACAAGCATTGAAGCAATCATGCAGCGCGCAAGTGGACAGCGCCGTGCAGGACTATCTCGCCACACCCCGGCAACCTGTTACCGCGATGTTTGATTACTTGTTTGCCACGCTGCCGCCGCGCGTCCTCGCACAGCGCGAGGAAGCACTGCAATGGGCAAATAAAAAACTGAGCGGATCAAATCAGCATGGCTAAGGTGACTTTGGTTGAAGCCATTGCCATGGCGCAGATGTGGGAGATGTCGCGCGATTCCAGCGTGGTGGCGCTGGGCGAAGATATCGGCATAAACGGCGGCGTGTTTCGCGCCACGCAAGGCTTGCAGGAAAAATTCGGCAGCGAACGTGTCATCGATACGCCGCTCGCCGAAGGCATGATCGCCGGTTTGTGCGTAGGCATGGCGGCGCAAGGATTGAAGCCGGTTGCAGAAATTCAGTTCATGGGTTTCATCTATCCCGCCGTCGATCAAATCGTCAATCACATGACGCGCCTGCGTAATCGCACTCGCGGTCGCCTTACTTGCCCGGTGGTGATTCGTACGCCGCATGGCGGCGGCATTCACTCGCCCGAGCATCACTCGGAAGCAGTGGAAGCGATGTTCTGCCACATGCCGGGTCTGCGTGTTGTCTGTCCTTCATCGCCGGCGCGCGCGTATGGCTTGTTACTCGCGGCGATTCGCGATCCCGATCCCGTGTTGTTTCTCGAACCAGTGCGCATCTATCGTTACGCCAAACAGGAAGTGGCAGACAACGGTCAGGCGTTGCCGCTGGACGTTTGCTACGTGCTGCGCGAAGGTAACGATTGCAGCATCGTCACCTGGGGCGCAATGACGGTGGAAACATTGAAGGCCGCCGACGAACTGGCCAAACAAGGTATTCAGGTTGAAGTCATCGACCTCGCCACCATCAGCCCCATCGATGCTGAGACCATTCTCGATTCAGTCGCCAAAACCGGGCGATTGGTGATCGTGCATGAAGCCGCGCGCAATGTCGGTGTCGGCGCTGAGATCGCCGCGATTGTGGCCGAGCATGGCTTGTACGATCTTGAAGCGCCGATTCAACGCGTGACCGGCTACGACACCGTGGTGCCACTGTCGCGACTGGAACATGAATACGCGCCCAGTGTCGAACGCATTGTTGCCGCGGTACGCAGGACGTTGAGTTGAACGGACCAGACAACACGCATGTCATTCCCGCGAAAGCGGCGATCCAGTGCAACAAGCATCCTTGTATGCTTACCTGGTGGATCCCCGCTTTTGCGGGGATCACAGAGATAAGCAATTGATCTATCCATTCGAGGACCTGTAGTGACCACATTTTACCTGCCTGATCTCGGCGAAGGCTTGCGCGAAGCCGAGATCGTTGCCTGGCATATCAAGGAGGGCGATATGGTGCAGGTCGATCAACCGATGGTGTCGGTTGAAACCGCGAAAGCGGTGGTAGAAGTGCCCAGCCCTTATAACGGCAAGGTCGCGCGGCTGTTGGCCAAGCCCGGTCAAACCGTCGATACACATCAAGCTATCGTGGAGTTCGATCTCGGCAACGAGACCGGCATTAGCGATGCCACTGCGATCGATGCGCACAGCGTTGCTGTCACTGAGCCCGATGCCGGCTCCATGACGGTGGTGGGTCGGATGAACGTGAGCAATCACGAACTCGTCGAACACGCCACTGCGGGCGGCATGCCTTCTCACTCGTTACAAAGACGATTACGCGCCGCGCCGGCGGTACGCATGCTGGCCAGGCGTTTGAAAGTCGATCTTGCCCAGATCAAACCCACCGGCAAACATGGGTTGCTCACCGTTGATGACTTGTTGAATTACGCCAACCTGTCGCGTCATGGTGAAGGTCCACAGTTTCGCATGCCGGCGCTGGGCGAACGTCTTGCCGGTCCATTTGAGCCGGTACAGGGCGCACGACGCTTCATGGCGCAAGCGATGGCGCAATCGCGCGATCAAGTCGCTGCAGTCACCGTGTTCGATGATGTCGACATTCACGCCTGGCAGGGGAAAACAGATGTCACCGCGCGCGTCATCAGAGCCATGTGTCGCGCCGTGAAAGTCGAACCCGCGTTGAATGCGGTGTTCGATCCCAATGGTCCGGCGCGGCGCGTATTCACACACGTCGATCTCGGCATCGCCATCGATGAAGGTGATAAATTGTTTGTGCCGGTGATTCGCGATGCACAAAACAAATCCCTCACCGAGTTGCGCGCCGAATTGAATCGTCTCAAGACCGCCACCAGGGAACGCACGCTGGCCATCGAAGAGATGCGCGATTACACCATCACGCTCACCAACTTCGGTTCACTGGCCGGTCGTCACGCCACGCCGTTGGTAGTGCCGCCGACGGTAGCGATTCTCGGCACCGGCAAAGTTCATCGCGATGTGGTAGCGGTGGGCGATGCTATCGAAATTCATCCACGCATTCCGTTGTCGGTGAGCTTCGATCATCGCTGCATCACCGGTGGCGAGGCAGTACGGTTTTTAGGTGCAGTGATAAAGGATCTGGAGCTGGCGGATTGAGTTGATCAAGACAGGCGCGATGAATCGCGCCCCTACGTTTTGATTATGTAACGACTGCCAAACGCTACTGCTGTATCGAACTTTGATGATGTGGGCCATGCGCGCGGAACTTACTTGCTCGATCATCACCACGGTACACGCACCGGCATAGACACAACTTGTCACGAGTTAAATATTTGCCACAAAAGAGCCGGCTATCAGGCGGTTACCTACACGATTCCGCGACGCATTACGACGAAACCACAGCGTCAATTGGTCACGATAGCGGCCAACGGAACAAGCAGCGTTCAGAAATCTTGCTGACTGGTTGTTCGCGTAATGAGGCCTTCCATGAAACCAACCAAACCCACTTCCTTTTCCAGCGCAGCGAGCGGCGTGCGTAACGATGCAAAGCAAACCGACACGCAAGCCATTACCGACGAGGTGTCGTTGAGCGACGATGCCGATACGATTCGACTGGTGGCGCTGGAGCACAATGACAAGCTGTCCATCGAGGAAGATACCGGCACGGTGAACACGCCGTTCGATCCATACAATCGCACGAGTGCGATGTCACAGGATAACAAGCCACGCAGATCTATCGATGACATGCGCAAGCTCAGCGCCGAGATCAGCAAGACCAAGCATTACTCGCGCAAGGGCTGAAGGAATTATTAAACCGGCCAACAATAGTATTTGATTCCGTTCGTGGTGAGCCTGTCGAACCACTCTGGTTTCACCGAGTTGGCCCTTCGACAGGCTTAGGGCGAACGGTCTAAATATTGCCGGGTTAATAACGATGTGGCGATTCATGGTTGCCACTGATCGCGGGACGTCGCTCATACATCGCTGTACGCCTAGCCAATCGTCGCCCTAGCGGCGCTGTCTCCTTTTGCAACAACCAACCAAGCGCGATCAATGCGCCAAGCCATAGCAATGGCGCCAACCAAGCTGGCGTATCGTGAAAGAACACGTCGTAGCGAGACATCAACGGCCAATGGATCAAGTAGATTTCGAATGAATAAACGCCGAACAATTGCAGCATGCTGAATTCAACGCGCTTCAATAGAAACACCAGCAGCAACGCCGACATGGTGATCAGACTAGTGGCCTGATTGATAAATACATTCTCATCCACACTCATTGCATGCAGCGCCGACGACAATACCGGCCATGAAGCAGCGGTGTTGTGAGCGGCGCAATATCCGGCTAACAGCAGCATCACCACCAACAATGGATAACGCAACGATGGTGCTGCATCATTGCGAAACTGTTTAAGCTTCAATGCCACGCGATTGCATCCCTGCTCCGGTTCGTGAATAGCCCATGCGGCAATCATGCCCAATGAAAATGCACAGGTATGCAGGCGATAAAGCCACGTAACCTGTAAGTGAAAGGGATCGGCGATGGCCACCGCATTGGCGATGACAGCCAATAAAATTGCGGTGAGCCACGGTCGCCGCCCGCTGAACAACACCGGCAATAACAAATAAAACATCAACAGCCAGGTGATGTACCAGAACGGTGAGTTCACGTCGTCAGTGCCGGATGCATCGGGAAACCAGCCCAGCATCGATCGCAGCATGTAACTCAGCGAATAATATCGATGCAAGAGCAACGCATCGGCAGCGAACAACAACAGCAGCACCAGCCACAACGGAATGAACACTTTGATCAAACGTCGCCGATAGAATTCGATCAGCGCAATGCGCTCCTTCATCAAGCCGGCGGTCAAGCCAAAGCCGGACAGAAACAAAAACACGTCCACCCCCACGCCGGCTGCAATGGAAAGTGGAAAGAGATATTGTTTATCGGCGACCAGCATGTAACTGATATGCGCCAGCACAATGCTGAGAATCGCCAGGCCCTTCAACTCCTCCGTAACCGACGCGGGTAGTAGCTGCGCGTGGTGCGCCACACGTAACGGCACCAGCAATGCACCAAGCAGAATGGCGATCACGACAAAATTGGTATCTGCGCGGTCAAGCACGCCGAAAGAAAGCTCAATCATGTTCCGCCACAACAATGGGTGATGCGGCAATGATCGATTGAATGGTGCAGCTTGAACGTCAGGACAACGAGCAGCGCGTTGTCAGTGTTGATTGTCACGCGTGTCGGCGCATGCCTTCCCCGCAAAGCGACATGTCGGGCGCTGACAACATTACTTGTTTGAATAGGCCTGCACGGCAGCCACCGGCTTGCTGTCATTGCAAGCAAACTGAGGGTGCATTAGCACTGCTTCGCGCCATGATTCATCATCGGCACCCAACGGCGCTTGCGCATCGCTGCGCTGCCAGCGCGCCAACCATTCGGCGCCGAGCAATTCATGTGCATGACCATTCATCGCAGCAGCGCGCGATAAACCAATGGTTGTTTCTTGCTTCGGTCCGGTTGCACGACCTTTCGCTACATAAAAGCCCGCAGCCAGCATCGCGGCGCGTACTGCAGTGGAATACGTATACGTATACAACTCAGTCGCATGCTCGCCACAAACCGCATGCAGCTCGCGAAACGCAGCCAGCGTCCACAAATCACCATCGGTCTTGAATGAGAATGGATCGAAGAACACCACATCGGGGCGCGGCGCGATAAACTTGGTCAGCGCGAAATCGCCCGGCAATAATCGCCATTCAATCGAACCGCAGGCGCTGCTCCATTGGTTATCGTCAATCAATCGTCCCGGCGCTGCGTGCTTGAGATGCCTGAAGAGATGACGATGACGCAGTGCCAGCTTGAGCGAATCGAGATCGTTCTCGAAACTGATCAAACGCAATGGTCGTTGACGTAGCGCCGGCTGCAACGCTTCGCAGGCATGAATCGTCGCCATGGCATTGGCTGCTGCGCCCAGACCCACATCCCATACCACCAACGGCTCACCCTTGTCCTGCAGTCGTTGTATCAACCGCGATTGTTCGACATACAACGAACGCGCCTCCTCGGCGGGATCGTTGACCGAATGCATGACTTCACCCGACGTCTTATCGCGAATGCGACCGATGCCATCGCGCACTACCACTTCATAACGACCGAGCTGAAAATTCTCGGCGGCTGTGCGCTTCTCGCGTGCGACGCGAGCATAACGAATCGACTGTGCGCCGTAACGATCGCGTGCATCGAGCACTTCACGTTGTACGCGATAAAACGCATCCCATGTTCCAGCCAGAATATGCGCACGCATGGCGCGCGTGAGTTGCATATAGAAATGCACATTGTGCAGACCCAGCAATTGCCAGCTCTGACTTTCATGCACGCGGTTCAGATGATAGAGATACGCAATCGAATATGTTTTGCAGGTGTAGCAGGTGCAGGTTTCATCCAGCGGCCCATCGACATCGCGATAACGCGCACGACGCAGATCGACGCGGCCTTTGCTGGTAAACGCCAAGCCCTGTTGCGCCAGCGAGGTCGGCAGAATGCAGTCGAACATGTCGACGCCGCGATGCACGGCTTCCAGTAAATCCAGCGGCGTGCCCACACCCATCAAATAACGTGGCCGATCCTGCGGTAAGTGCTCGGTCACAATGGCCGTGCAATCTTCCCGTTCGCTCGCACCCTCGCCCACGGCCAGACCACCGATGGCATAACCATCGAATGGCAACTGCGTAATCGCACGTGCACTCTCGATACGCAGGTCCTGATAACAAGCACCCTGCACAATGCCGAACAACGCCGGCAAACTATCGCCGCGTGCATCGAGACTGCGTTGCGCCCAACGATGTGTCAGCTCCATTGCCGCGCGCGCCACAGTTCTTTCGACCGTGGACGGCACACATTGATCGAGCACCATCATGATGTCGGCACCGATCAACTTCTGCGTTGCAATGCTGCGTTCAGGACTCAAGCAAATCGTGGCGCCATCCACATAGCTTTTAAAGAACGCCCCCTCTTCCTGCATGCTGCGACTGTCGGGCAGACAAAAAATCTGAAAGCCGCCTGAATCGGTGAGCACCGAACGCGGCCAGTTCATAAAGCTGTGGATGCCGCCGAACTTTGTGAAGATCTCCACCCCCGGCCGCAACAACAAGTGATACGTGTTGGCCAACATCACCTGCACACCGCAATCAAGCAGGTCTTCGCGCCGCTGGCCACGCACCGCGGCATGCGTTCCCACCGGCATGAAGGTCGGTGTCAGCACTTCATTGTGTTGCGTGCGAAACCGGGCGGCGCGCGCCTGGGACCCGATGTTTTCCTGGGCGGCGGTGGCTTCAAGTTGGAATTGCAGTCGGCTCATGGGCGGGCTTATCTACCGGGATTTCGTCGCCGGTTCAATGCTTGCGCAGGAATAATTTTCCGTAGGGACGCGATTTATCACGCCCCGCTCGCGAAAGCCTGGATTGGCTTCACATGAAATTGCGCGTGTGCAGTTGCGACGCCTGTGCATCCACCGTTTTGTTCATCGGCGATCTGCTAATGCGCATCCGCAGGCGGCGCAGCAGACAGAGACACTTTTTTCATCGCGGGGACGAGTGCGGCTGCGATCACGAAGCACATCATCACTGCGAGAAACGAATCTGCATAGGTTTGTGTCTGCGCCTCACGCATGACAAGGGACCATAACTGCTTCACCGCGGCAGTCTGTGCGTTGACCACATCGAGGCCGATGCCGGTGGCGGTTGCGCCGGCACGCGACAGAAAATCATTCATCGCCTCGTTGCTTGCGGTCAGCCGTTCGGCGAGCCGTGCGAAATGCAGATTGGTGCGATCGTTGAGGATCGTGCCGCATACGGCAATGCCGATTGCGCCACCGAGATTGCGCATCAAGTTGAATAAGCCCGAAGCCAGCTTCAAACGCGCCGGCGGTAAGCTGCCCAGTGCCAGCATCACGATCGGTGCCACGGAAAATTGTTGCGCAAAACCACGCAGTGCTTGTGGGAACAACAATTCGCGCCAGCCCCAGTCATGGGTGATGAACGCAAAGCTGTACATGCTGGCGGCAAAGCAGGCGAGGCCAAACATCATCAACCAGCGCAAGTCGACGCGTCGCGCCAGATACGAGTAGACCGGAATCGCAGCGATCTGAAACAAGCCAGTGGAAAACACGCTTAAACCGATCTGTTGGGCGCTGTAGCCATGCACACGCGCGAGAAACATCGGCGTCAGATAGACCGTCGCGAAGATGCCGATACCGGTGATGAACGAAAACAGACTGCCGAAACCAAAGTTGCGAATCTTCAGCGCACGCAAATCCACGACGGGATTGCGATAACTCAAGGTGCGCCAGATAAACGCCACTGCAGTGATGGCCGAGATCCACGCCGTCGTCGTGATAGTGTCATCGCTGAGCCAGCCCCAGCGCGGTCCTTCTTCCAGCGTGTATTCCAGGCAGCCAAGAAAGATGGCCATCAACGCCATGCCGAGATAATCGGCATGGCGCAACAAGCCGAGATTGGGCTTATCGATGCGCACCAACAAGGGCACCACAATGGCTACGAAAAGGCCCGGCACAATATTGACGAAGAACAACCAGTGCCATGAATAATTTTCGGTGATCCAACCACCCACGGTAGGACCCATAGTGGGTGCGAGCGATGACAACGCGCCGACGGTGGCAGCGGCGATCACTCGATCTTGCCCCGTGAAGTAGGCAAATGCCGACGTGAACACCAGCGGCACCATCGAACCGCCGAGAAAACCTTGCAGCGCGCGAAACACGATCATGCTTTGAATATCCCACGCACAACCGCACAACAAACTGGCCAAGGTAAATCCGATTGCCGAGAGGCTGAACAACCAGCGCGTCGACATCACACTGGCCAGCCAGCCCGACAAAGGAATGACGATGATCTCGGCAATCAGATAACTGGTTTGCACCCACGCAGTTTCATCCGCGCCGGCAGACAAGCCGCCACCGATATCTGCCAGCGACGCGGAAACGATCTGGATATCAAGCAAGGCGATGAACAAGCCGACACACATGCTGCCGAAGGCCAGCAATTTTTGTCTGGGCGTTAACTCCGCAGCAGTCGTTGTGTTGGTTGCGACTGGCTTGGCTGCGTCGATGGCCACTGCGGCGTTCATATCAGTACTGCTTCGGTTGCTGTTTCAATCAGCGATTGAACTGTTCTGTGCCACTTTGCCTGCAACCAATAATGGGCGCTCATCCACTTTGGCTTTCACCGACAATCCAGGCCGCAACCGTCCCAATGTCGAGGCATCACCATCGAGCGCAATGCGCACCGGCACACGTTGAACGATCTTAGTGAAATTGCCGGTGGCGTTTTCGCTGGGCAGGATGCTGAATTGCGACCCCGTGGCCGGTGACAGACTGAGCACATGGCCGTGGAATGCTTCGCCGGGCAACACATCGGCTTCAATCGTCACCGATTGGCCGGCACTGATGCGCGCCACCTGACTTTCCTTGAAGTTCGCATCCACCCACAAGCCCTGTGCAGGCACGACGGAGATTAATTGCGAGCCCACTGCGGCATACATGCCCACCCGTGCACGACGATTGCCTACTGTGCCATCGATCGGCGCACGCAATTCGGTATAACTCAAATTAAGACGCGCCATGTCAAGATCGGCCATGGCTTGCGCCAACGCTGCTTGCAGTTGCTGCTTCTGACTATCGATCACTTTCAGTTGCTGCAACGTTGCAGCATACGTAGCACGCGCTTTATCGCTATTGGCCTGCGCCTGTGCATACTCCGCTGCCACTTGTTGCGCGCTTTGTATGGACACCACCGACTGGCGCACCATCGACTGATAACGTTGGTGATCGTTCTGCGCTCGCACCGTCTCGGCATCAGTGGCAGCGATGCCGGCGCGCGCTTCGTCAATCAATGATTGTTGTAGCTGTCGCGTTGCTTCTAAATTGGCCAGCGCTGCCCGTTGTGCCGCTACCTGCGCTTCTGCCTTTGCCAGCGCAGCGCGCAGATCGCGATCATCGAGTTTGATGAGCAGGTCGCCGGCTTTGACGTGCTGATTGTCGGCCGCGCGCACTTCAGCAACAAAACCCGACACTTTGGAGCTCAACACGGTGAGATCGCCACCCACATATGCATCGTCAGTGGTTTGCATATACCGCCCCACTGTCAACCATTGCTGCGCAAGATAAGCGGCAGCGACCATCAGCAACGCCGTGGCGCCAATCAACATCACGCGCTTGTGATTGACACCGGTTCGAACCGACGGCGACTCGGAATTCGTCGCGGTTACTTCGATAGTGTTCGATGCTTGGATAACAGCGCTCATGATGCGGCTCCTCGGCGCGCCTTGGTTCGTGGCGCAAAATCCGGCTTCAAATCAGGATTCAATTTTTTTGCAGCGGCGAACGCGATGCGTTGTCGCGTGCGGTCTCCCGCCGCTGGACCGGGCGCCAGGCGATAGTCGCCGGTGGTTAAACGCTTGCCGGTGTGCGCATCGACCAACACCGGATCGGCAGGCTTGCCGGTCTTGCTGTTCACCAGCACCACGCTAGGCCCTTCCGGCGCAAAATGTTTGTTGCCCCACGCCAGCAAGGCCAGCAGCACCGGACGAAAATCCCGACCTTTTTCGGTGAGCCGATACTCATCACGCGGCGGCTTTTCCGAATAGCGGTGTCGTTCGAGCAGGCCTTCATCGACCAGCGAGTTCAAGCGTCGCGTCAGCATATTCGGCGCGATTTCCAGGCTCTTTTGAAATTCGTCAAAGCGTGACAGGCCATAAAACGCATCGCGCAGAATCAGGATGCTCCACCACTCACCAACGCGCTCGAGACTGCGCGCCACCGGACACTGCGATGCACTGAAGCTTTTACGTTCCATCCGACTACCCTCTCGCCTTAAGTCACTTTCATCGTGGAAGTGACCATAGCCGTGTTACTATCATTATGCAAGTTACTAGGTAGAAGTCGCAGAACGGCCGGTCCGCCAGATAAAACCCGCAGCCGCGTACTCCATTCGAGATACATCCAGTCTTATGCGCGCTTGGTAGACTCGCCTCACCACACCCCATGCAGATTGAAGCCATGAAATCATTGGGCACTCGCGCCAATTCACAATCGGGCGCACGACTGGAACGCATGCAAGCGTCACCATTATGGGTGGGCGATCGTTTTCAGAATGTGCATCCCATACTGCCGAATCTGCGTGATCCGACTGTGCCGATGCCGTCGATCAAGGATTTCATCTGCGGCGGTGAACGCCGCGTGCCGCAGGCACCATTGCCATCGATGAATCCACTTGATGCGTGGATAAAAAAACCGCAAAGCGGTTTGCGCATTACCTGGCTCGGTCATTCAACCATGCTGATCGAGATCGATGGGGTACGCATCCTCACTGATCCCGTGTGGGGACCGCGCGCCTCGCCCTCCACACTCATCGGCCCGAAACGTTTTCAACCAGTGCCGGTTTCGTTGCGACAGATGCCGCCCGTCGATGTCGTGATTGTTTCGCACGATCACTACGATCATCTCGACTACCCCACTATTCGCGCGCTGGCGAAAACCAATGTGCCATTCATCACTTCATTGGGTGTGGGCGCGCATCTGGAATATTGGGGCGTGCAAGCAGAGCGCATCACCGAACTCGATTGGTGGCAAACGCATACGTTGCCGAATAGCGGCGTTGCAGTGACCGCCGCACCGTCGCAACATTTTTCCGGACGCGGTTTAAAAGATCGCAACGCTACGCTGTGGTCATCGTTTGCGATTCGCTCACCGCAGCATGCAGTGTTCTTCAGCGGCGATACCGGACTGACAACCGAGTACCAAACCATTCGCGAGCGCTTGGGGCCTTTCGATGTGGTGATGCTGGAAGTCGGCGCCTTCTACCCCGCGTGGGGTGATATTCACTTGGGACCGGATAACGCACTGCAAGCGCACGCCATGCTCGGTGGTGTATTCCTGCCGGTGCATTGGGGCACGTTCGCGTTGGCCATGCATGCCTGGGATCAACCCGCGGAACGCTTGCTGGAACTGGCGCCGCGAACCGATGCGCAATTGCTCATGCCGTTGCTCGGTCAACCAGTCGAGCCATCGTATGCAGAGAAAGTGAAACCTTGGTGGCGCGATGTCGATGCAACCACCACGAAATTGACCACGGATACTCAGGGTGAAATCACGCTGCCGAAGTCGGTGCCGTGGCCGCTGGACTAAGCGCCACTACGAGTGGCAGATAAATATTTCTTGCCCCTGTGTAGAGACGATTCGTGAACCGCCCGCTTCGCAAGCACTACAAGAACGGCGACAACTGCGCGGCACCCCATTGCAGGGCGCTGCGCTCGGCAAGGTACCACGCATCTTCAACGTGAAAGTGCAGCCTGCGATTGGTTGCTTTTCGATCGGCCGGCAATGTCGTTAGCCATTCAATCTCGGTGCGCACCGCCACCTGTAACAACGCGCCTACTTGCATATCGACAAACAACAAACCGGCGCGCGGGTTCAGCTCAAGATTACCCAGTGTGTTGAAGAAAGTGTTGCCGACGTAATCGTCCACCAGCAAGGTATCGCCGTGACGTTGTACGAAGCCGGCCTGTCCACCACGATGCGAAACATCGATGCCATATTCCGGCCGCTGCGCATCACGCGTGCACGGATGAGCGCTGGCGATAAAAAATGTGTCGGCTTGATCGATAACACTTATAAAAATTGGGTCGCTCGCAGCAATGCGTCGCGCCTGCGGCGTCAACTGGCGAGTCGGGCCGTACTCCACTGTGCGTGCTTGAATGTACTTGGGACAATTGCCGAAGCTTTGCAGTACCTGCACATCGAGATAAGCAGAAGTGACTTGTTCGATGACGCCATTGGCGCGATTTCGTCGGCGAGTCTGCGGCTCGATACCAAGTAATCCGATGTGAGCACCGGCTTGCAACCAAGCGGCCAATCGATCGCCGGCCGGCAAGGTTGCATGCAGGCGCAGGTGCGTTTCATCCAGCGCGGCAACAAAACCAGGCGAACCTTCGAGCAACGTTGCCCAGGGTTGATCATCGTTATCTAACGCAGCAATCACCACGAAAGGCAGCTTCTCGAACAGCTCGCGATGTTGTGCGGGCATGAACATCCGGAAATAGTTCTGTGTATCCAGCACAGGTTCATGCAGATGTGCGCGGTTACGTACTCGTTGTTCGCCTTCGTGAAATTGCGTGCTCATCGTCATCTCACTGCGTCACGTCATCAGGCGGTCGCGCGATCGTGCTTCATAGGGGCGGTTCGTGAACCGCCCTACGCAAACCGCAACACACAGCAGAGATATATCTGCCGGTTAATAGTACGCCAGCGAATCCCAACGATGGAATCTAAAGCCGAATGACACTAAGTTAAGCCTCGTCATCCCCGCGTAAGCGGGGATCCAGTTGTTTTTGAGTCGCTTCGCGACACGACTTTGACTGGATTCCCGCTTATGCGGGAATGACGGAATGGCAGGTTTATGCGCTTAACTTAGTGTCATTCGAACCTAAAGCCCCGTCATCGCCAAACCTGCTTGGTCGTAGCGCGCGCCTTGCACTGCCGATTCAGGCACCGCACGTTCAATCGCCGTCAGATCGTCGGCTGACAACGTGGTCTCAGCCGCGCCGAGATTTTCTTCGAGTCGATGAATCTTGGTGGTGCCGGGAATGGGTATGATGTCATTGCCCTGATGCAACAACCACGCAAGCGCCAACTGCGCGGGGGTGCGCTGTTGTTGTTTGGCTAGGCGCGTCAGCGTGTCGAACAAGCTGACATTCTGTTGCAAGGCATCGCCCTGCCAACGGGGCAAATTTTTACGAAAGTCATTATCAGCCAGTTGTCCGGCGCCGGCAGCGAGAAAGCCGCGTCCGAGCGGGCTGTATGGAACAAAGCCGAGGCCGAGTTCACGACACACCGGCAACACGGTTTTTTCCACATCGCGAGTCCATAACGAATATTCGCTTTGCAAGGCGCTAACCGGATGTACGCGATGCGCGCGACGAATAGTGTCAACGCCCGCTTCCGACATGCCGAAGTAACGCACCTTGCCCTGCTTCACCAATTCGCCCACTGCACCCGCTACGTCTTCGATGGGCACATTGGGATCAACGCGATGCTGATAAAACAGATCAATCGTCTCAATACCCAAACGCTTCAACGAGGCATCGCACACCGCACGAATGTTGGCCGGACTGCTATCGACACCGCGCGGACGTCCGCCATCCGCTGGAATCTTGAAACCGAATTTAGTGGCGATCACCACCCGATCGCGCACCGCAGGCAACACTTTGCCAAGCAGCAATTCATTTTTGAACGGCCCATACACTTCAGCCGTATCGAAGAAGGTCACGCCCAATTCAATAGCGCGATGCAACAACTGTAACGACTGTGCCTCCGGCGGCGCGGCGCCATAGGCATAACTCAACCCCATGCAACCCAGACCAATCTCTGAAACGGTTAAACCCTGAGTACCAAGTTGACGTTTCTTCATAATGAATACTCCTGCGCAGAGATAAGGTTTCGGCGGCTGAGGCTGCTCGATTGAGCTTAGCGATGACGATGCGACAGCATGACACTGCCGGCATCAGCAATGCACATGCATTTGTACGCAATGCAAATCGCTGACAACCATAGCAGCACCGCGCTTACATGCGTCGATTGCTTGTGAACTGATGTTGGACTGCTGCGATGGGGCTGTGGGTGCTTATTGATTAGCAACGACATCACCATCATCACTCCCCCTCCCTGCCATCCCCCGCAAGCGGAGGAGGGTAAGAATCACTGCTCTCCTGCTTTGTAGGGAAGGTAAGAACATTCCCTCCCCCGCTCTGCGGGGGAGGGTTAGGGTGGGGGCACTTTACTAACCACCAAGACGTTCAATCGACGCAGCGACGGCCAACCACCAATCGGTATTCGCCATCATCACTGCCGCGATCGGTTGCGCAATCAACAACAACACACCATACACATACACCGCATGCGGTCTACCGCGCGTACGCCAGTCATAAACCATTGCGCCGATCACGCATAACACGCCGATAGTCGCTGGCGGTATGGACACAAACGGCGGCGGCGGACCATTGGCTGCCGCACCCGGCGGCGCCAGAAAAGTCAGAAACACACGCGCCGCTGCCGGCGTCATCATGCCGGCCATCAATACGAACATCAGTCGCTTATGTACTTCGGGTCGACGCACATTGGCGATGGCAGCAACGAACAGGCCGATCATCAACGGCAAGGCGCCGAATGCTACGGCCGAAAAGCGCTTGGTTTCCAGGCCAAAACCGCGCACCTCGTCGATGCGCATCAAGCTGACCTTGGTGACGACAATCACACATACCAGGACGCTGAACAGCGATACGCCAACCATACCCCAGGCGCGATGCGCCGGTGTGCGGCCCGACGCCACCAATGCCGTTTGCAGAAAGTACAATAACGTCCAGGCGAACAGCAGCATACCGTGGATATGCACGATGGGCGGTTGATGGAAGGAACCCTCCGCCACCTTTGCCCAATACGTCGGATAAAAACCGCCGAAGGCAATCAACAAAAACAAGCCCGCCATCCGGACATGAAAACGTCGCACCTGAGTTTGCGGACTCACTTCTGTAATTGACGTTGCACTCATGAACACCCCTCCTTCTTAGAGCCTGTTCAAAATCTCGCTGAAGGGCGCATTGCCGCGTTGAAATGAGCTGAAAAATACTCACGTACTATTTGTACGCTGCGTTTTTTCAGCTCATTTCGCCTTGCACTGCATCCCTTGATCGAGATTTTGAACAGGCTCTTATAGTTTCTGCATTGCGGAACATTCGATCGATGTCATTTTAATCGGTAATCCTCTTATTATCCTCTTACTTTGTCAGCCAAAATTGGTACCGCTGACAATGAATGTGCGGATATCTGGATACCTCTGACCCAACTTTTTGGCTCGTTTCATCGGGCTGGCCCATGCTGCCGTAACGGCGTATGTTCACACGCTTAATCTTAAGCGATCTGGAATTCTCATGAGCACCAACCAAGCACCAACCGCAAACCACACATTGGGTCGCATCGGCATCTGGTCACTCGAACTTCGTTTCGGCGATCGCGGCGAAGCACAAGAAGCCGCCGCCGAGCTTGATGAGCTGGGCTACGGCACACTATGGATTCCCGGCGCCGCCGGCGGTGACTTATTGAATGATGTCAATCGCCTGGTAACTGCAACTAACCGCACTACCATTGCCACCGGGATCCTCAACATCTGGAAGCACGCACCCAACGACATCAGTCAATGGTGGCACTCGTTATCTCCCGCGCATCAATCACGCATCCTGCTTGGTCTCGGCGTCAGTCACTCACATATCATCGGCGAAGCCTATGTCAACACCAAACCGTTGGCAGTGATGCGCGAGTATCTCGATCAACTCCGCGCAGTCAACATCCCTGCCAACCATCTATGCCTGGCCGCCTTGGGACCAAAGATGCTGGAGCTGGCGCGTGATCGTACCGCTGGCGTGCATCCCTATCTCGTCACGCCGGAACACAGTGCCATCGCTCGTACAGCAGTGGGTCCCGATAAATTCGTCGCAACCGAACAAGGCGTTGTACTCGACACCGATCCTGATCGCGCTCGTGCATTGGCGCGTGGCGCACTCAAGCGCTATCTCGCTTTGCCAAACTACGTGAACAATTGGAAACGACTGGGCTTCACGGATGACGACGTCAACAACATCAGCAACAAATTGGTGGATTCGCTCTTCGCATGGGGCAGCGTCGATACTATCGCGCAACGCATTAACGAACATCTATCGGCAGGCGCTGATCATGTGTGCTTGCAAGTAATTACCGGTGGTGGCGTCAATATCGGACCTGCTCGTCCGGCTTGGCGGGAATTGGCGCAGGCGTTGTTGTGAGATGGCTCGCCATTGATCACGAAACTATTCGTTAGTACTTTTTTTAGATTTGCTTGTATTTGTCAGCAGTCATTTTGTTGGAAACTCTTCATATTTTGGCAAATCACATGGCGAATTGAACCATGTTGCCTTGGAACCCCAGAATACATTTTGCGTTGGCTGGATACCCGGGTCCTCGTCCAAGGTGCCCGCTGGAACGACAATATTTTTACCGCCTTGCACCGCCCAAGGTAAGGAAGAGCCGCAGTTTTTGCAGAAGCATGTTGCGAAATACTTTGCATCTGGATGCTCATAGCGGCCTACATTCTCCTGGCCGCTTAACCATTGAAATTGCGCCGGTGGAACAAACAAGTTCGGTGCTTGTGCGCTACCCGTAAATTTACGGCAACGAGAGCAATGGCAATATTGAAATATCTTGAACGGCGGATTTATTTCGTAGGTGACCGCTCCGCACAAACAACTCCCCTTCATGTCGCCTCCGATGATGCGTTTTGATTAGTGTCACTACGAATGCACAGCGTCGCCTTCAGTGGTTGAGTGGGCTGTTGCCTGAGATAACCCTCGACCGCTTGAATGCATTGTGCGTTACCGCCGAAGGTAAGCAACGATTCAGCCTCCGCTTGCGAACACCAACGCCACGATTGGTGCTCGGATGAAAGAACCGGCTCCAACGAGACAGCCAACAGCGCAACGAAGATACGCTCGATGACTTTCGTCGGCTCAAGCCCATAATGCTTGCGCCATTCCGGGCGAATTGCGTAACTGTGTTGAAACCCGGTGTCTGATAACGAATCCAACGTGAATCCGGTTTCCTCAACAACCTCACGAAAAGCCGCGTCGATAAACGATTCGCCGGACTCAAGCGCACCCGATATGCCTTGCCAAAATTCAGGTAATCCCAGCTCTGGACGCGCCTTGCGATGAAACAGGAGATACCGAAACTGGTGATCAACCCACTGGACAAGAAACACCTGAACTGAATACGGACGGCGCATTTCTACTTTGCTCAACATCTGTGTTCAACGTGAGCCGCGTTTTGGCGGTGATCCACTGGAGCGCTTTGTTGGTCCTTTCTTCGCCACTGCGTCGAGTGCATGCGCTCGTTTCCGTGAAGTTGTACCGGCCATATCTCGGCTTGGGTTCAGTCGGTGACAGGCACGCTCCAAGAGGGAGCGAAGCGACTTCCGATCGATTTCCGATAACCGAACCAGAACGACTGCGTTTCTGGAGTAGTGATCTACCACATAGTAAGTGTGAGGCTCATCGGCAAGCAACTGATCGCGTTCAGCCGCAGGTATCTTCACTACCAGAGAGTTGGGTTCCGCCGTTTTGTGAATGGCCTGGCACGCGAGCAATTTGCCGCGCATTTTGAAACAGCGGTAGCCATGCATAGTGCTCTCTTGCACGTCAGGCATAGACATTAAAATGCTTGCCACCACATCAATATCCAATCCCTTCATACGACAGCTCCTAATAAAGGCCCAACGCTGAGCTATCTCGAAGCGCCTATCAGACTGCATTCTTCTGCCAGTTGAAGATCGAGCCATCTTGAAGAACCTTGGCGATTATGAAGTGGTCACCGTCGATGATTGTAAGCTTGCAGTTGCAGCCTACAGCGCGAAGGCTTTCGTACATGCCTTGTATCCTTTCAACAGGCGTTCGTTGATCCTTATCACCATGAACGATGAAAACAGGGAACCTGCGAATCTGATGAATTAACTCCGGCATGTCGCGTGCGGAAATTGCGGCAAGCGTTCTAACCCTCGCCGGTTCGAAAACCGCAAACAGATACACACCACGCCCACCGCGACTGTAGCCGAGCAAATCATAACCACAACCGGGACTACCGTATGTGCTTTCAAAATCCGTAAGGAAGTCAGAGATCATGGCTGGCTGCCATTCGTCACCAGTGTGGCAACTAGGAATGACCACGCGACAATCCAGTTCCATTCCGTCTCTCAACAAACTTGGCAAGTCCGGATACTCAAATAACCCAGCCATTCCTGTTCCAAATCCGCCTGCTCCATGCAAATAGAGAACGGTTCGAATATTTGGGTCACGCGAAACAGGAGACCATATGAGTGCCCACATGCCTGTCGAAGCCGATGTAAACGTGTCATGGTCCATCATGCAATCTAACGCCGCGCTTTAGCAGCCTGCCAAAACGGGTAACGATTTGAAACAGTCCGCGTCGAAGCACCCAGTGGGCCACACGTTACCATTCCATCAGTTCTCCACATCCACCGAACTTGGTTGGTAGACCCCTAAAGTGAAGTAAGCCATCCATGATCGGCTTCTTCGAAAACTGACACTGAATGTGAAACTCAGGCGCAAAAGCTCCCTCTGGGAACAGCGCACCGTTTACACCGCGAACGGGGCGGCCGGGAATCTCCGCGAACAGATATGTTCCGCACTGACTGCATTTCGTGCGCGGCGAAGTTTTCAAGACTGTTGCGCACGTCTCTCCGCTTACCTCTACCGAGTTAGCAGGATAGACAGCACACGCATACGCGCCACCATGGACTGTCTGACAATCGTCGCAGTGACAAAAGTATTGCATCAGCGGTTGACCCGTCAGCGTTATCTCGACTGCACCACAGATACATTTGAGTTGAGTCGCATTCATTAACTCTGCTCCGCTGTGATCGGCCCAACGCTAGCGTCAACGCGCCTGCGTCTTCGCAGATCGCGCTGAGCGCTTTGCAAGCCTTGTTCTACCGGGCAGTTCCTCGCGTATCACTCGGCGTAGCACCGACTCTGTGAGCGGGCGCTCTTCCGTCTCGGCGAGATACGCCTTCAATGCTTCATTCATCATGGTTTGATACCCAATACCAAGCTTTTCCGCTCTGGCGCGAAACTCATCGAGTACAACGTCATCGATGTGGATAGTGATGCGGGTTTTTCCTTTGGTTGGAACAAGCGCACCTCGCTTGGCTTTGGAGAAATCGTATTCAGGTCTCATATGCGCGTATCTCGGCCGATGTGGCGCGACGAGCCGAAATTAACCGAATCGCTTCGCCACGCAAAGTGTAAACAACAACAAGTAAGTGACCAGCGCTTCCAGCGCCAATTGCCACGAATCGCTCCTCACCCTCGGCATCTGGATCGACGCGATGCAATGCGAGAGGATCCATAAACACGGCTTCTGCATCCGCAAAAGACACCTTGTGTTTGCGTAAGTTTCCAGCCGCCTTGGCAGGATCGAATTGGAAATCCATGTACAATGGTATGCATATTATACATACCAGTCAATAAATAATTTGCAGGCTAACGCTGCCATGATCCGCGTGTAACTTCTATGCGCTCTACGTCGAGCTGCTACCAATTAGGTCGGATACGCAACGCACACATAGCCTATCGACGTAGGGGCAATTCGCGAACCGCCCCTACGCAACCGCGAGACAAACAGAGATACTTAATCTTACGGATTAATAGATATCAGCTTCCTGCAACTATCGAGATCCCATCATGAGCACGTTGCCCTTCGATCCCGCTATTGAATCCTATGTGAGCCTGGCGACTTATCGTCGCAATGGAACGGAAGTTAAAACACCGGTATGGATCGCAGCGGCAGGCGGGCGCTACTACGTGTTCAGCGCGGGTGACGCAGGCAAGGTGAAGCGCATTCGCGTTACCTCAAAAATTCGCCTCGCGGCATGTGATGTACGTGGCAAGGTCAGCAGCGACTGGATCGACGGCGACGCACGCATCGTCTCCGATACACCCACTATTGCCGTTGCATTACGCGCGTTGCGTGCGAAGTATGGCTGGCAAATGCGCATCGGCGATTTTTTTGCCACGCTGTCTGGCCGAATGCGCAAGCGTGCTTATATTGAAATAGTGTTGAAGAAATAGTTTGCGCAAGAAGCCGATGCAGTGAATGCGTGGCGCGCTCGGCACATGCATTTGTTGTAGGAGCGGCCCTCTGGCTGCGAATAAATAAATCGCGGCCAGAGGCCGCTCCTACAGTCTACGTCATCAAAATCATGCTGCTTGTTAAGCAGCCGTACCAATAAACTCTCTGATCATCAGGTCCGCTTATCCTGCGTCCTGGTATCGAAGTCACTGGCATCATGGCGTTCATGCAATTGCTCTGCCGGTGGGCCTGAGGCGCGATTGACCATGCGACCGCGTTTTACGGCAGGTCGCGCGGCGATAACTTCGGTCCAGCGTTGCACATGCGTATATTCATGCACGCTCAGAAATGTCCCGGAATCTCCGTAGATCTGTCCTTTGGCAAGTGCACCGTACCAAGGCCAGGTTGCCATGTCGGCAATGGTGTATTGGTCACCGGCGAGATACTCGGACTCCGCCAGACGTCGATTTAACACGTCGAGTTGACGTTTGACTTCCATCGTATAGCGATCAATGGCGTATTCGATTTTGCTGGGCGCATACATATAGAAGTGTCCAAAGCCGCCACCAAGAAACGGCGCGCTGCCCACTTGCCAGAACAACCATGACAGGCATTCGGCGCGCTGTGTTGCATCGCTCGGCAAAAATGCGCCGAACTTTTCCGCGAGATGAATCAGGATCGCGCCCGATTCAAAAATGCGAATCGGTGTTGCGCCGCTGCGATCCAGCATCGCGGGAATTTTAGAGTTGGGGTTGACACCGACGAAGCCACTGCCGAATTGCTCGCCTTCGTTGATCTTGATCAACCAGGCATCGTATTCAGCGCCGCTGTGACCAGCAGCCAACAACTCTTCCAGCATGATCGTCACTTTCACGCCGTTGGGTGTGGCGAGCGAATACAACTGCAAGGGATGTTTGCCTACCGGCAATTCCTTGTCGTGCGTCGGCCCTGCAACGGGTCGATTGATGTTGGCGAAGTTGCCGCCGTTGCCCTTGCTCCAAGTCCACACAGGCGGTGGTGTATAGCTAGACGCTTCAGTCATGGCTGTCTCCGGTCGCAACGCGGGCGAGAGATTTATTTACAGCCGACAGCGTATCCGGAATGGTCTCACCGCACCCTCTCTCGCATGAGAGAGACCGAGGTTTGGGACGACTTCAATCAAACTGCACTGACTATTAACTCGGCAGCATTTATTGCCTGATCGGTCAGCACGCCTTAAGACACTTCGACACGCTGCGCTGCTCAGTGACTAGAAACTTGTGATTCCGGTCGCTGAGCAGCGCAGCGTGTCGAAGCGTCTGACTCTCACTAACAAGTACTATTGCTTGCCGAGTTAATAACTATTTACCGACTTTATCGCTCGGCAACACAGGCGTGTTCTTCGGCAGACGTCGGGCATGCGTCGCCTGCTCGAAGTCATAACCGTAAGCGAGTACTTTGCCGTCGCTATACGCAGTGCTCAGAATATCGATGGTCACCGGCAAACCCGCAGGCGTCATGCCCGCCGGCACCACCAGATCGGGATAGCCCGTCATGTTGGAAATGTTGAAGCCCTGCGCGGTCGGGCTAGTGGGTTTGGGATCTGCGGGCGGCTCAATCGGCGTCGCCGCAGTCGGCGTACTTAAATACACGATTGCATCGAGCTGATATTTTTTCATCACGGCATCGACGGCCGCTTTCACCATCGCAAAGCCTTCATGCAAGGCAGCAAGATAAATCGGATCATCCAGATCGCGCGCCACCGACGCGCTGTACTTCAATGCAAAAGCTTTTTGCGGGCTGGGATAATGCGTGGCGGGATCGTTGGCGAGTCGCACCAGATCATCAAACGATTTCGGATAACCCGGGCCGGTTTTCTTTCGCAGATATTCGGTGATCTGCGCTTTGAATTCCGCTTGCGTCACGGTGGTGAACACATCGGCGCGACCTTCCAGCATGAAGGGTGGATAGTTGAAATCAATCGTGGTCGCCCCGAGTTTTTGCAAACTGGCAACGGCGTCGTTGAACACCGCGTCGACTGCTGCATCCTTGCCATTGAAATCTCGCGCAATGCCAATGCGGGCGCCTTTGAGCGAACCCTTCTTCAAGAAGGTGGTGTAGTCCTTTTCGATATGACCTGCACTCTTCTTGGTTGCTGCATCATTGGGATCTACCGCCGCCATCACATTCAACGCTATGGCAATGTCGTAAACATTCCGCGCCATCGGCCCACCGGTATCCAGCGATAACGACAAAGGCACAATGCCATCGCGCGACAACAAACCCGTAGTCGGTTTCAAACCCACAATGCCATTCACCGACGATGGACCACGCACCGAGCTGGCGGTATCGGTGCCCATGCCGAACTGTGCATACACCGCGGCAATGCCGGCACCCGTGCCGCCACTCGAACCCGACGGACCGCGATCCAACGCATGCGGATTGCGTGTTTGACCACCCATCGAGCTATAACCATTGGGCACTGCGCCCGCCTTAAGAATCGCAGGATCTTTCGCACCGCCGACGCTGCCGCCACCGGAGGCAAATTCGCTGGTATTCACCTTGGCGAGAATAATCGCGCCCGCATCACGCAGCTTCTTCACTACGAACGCATCGTCGGGCGGAATGCTGCCCTTGAGTAACCACGAGCCCGCAGTAGTGGGCATATCGAAGGTGTCGTAGTTGTCCTTGAGCACAATAGGAATGCCATGCAAGGGACCACGCAGCTTGCCTGCCTTGCGCTCTGCATCGCAGGCCTTGGCTTCGGCCACCGCCTTTTGATTCAAAGTGATCACCGCATTAATGGTCGGGCCTTGCTTGTCATAGGCCTTGATGCGCGCGAGATACGCACTGACCAGTTGTTCTGATTTCAACGAACCGTCGGCGAATGCCGCCTGCAAATCGGCAATGGTAGCCGTCTCGATGTTGAGCGGCTTGGCATGCACCGCACCCACAGCCATGAGGCCGGCAAGAATCAATCCCAGTCGTGTTGTATGTCTTTTATGCATGGTGGCGCTTTTTTAATTGATGACAAACTGCCGAAGGTATTCGGCGACTTACTGTCAGACGCGCAGCGGAGTGGGTCCCCCTACAAGGACTGTCATTTCGAACGAGGAGAGAAATCTCAGTTCTTTATCAGACCTCTTCGCTTACCAAGCCGCTAGCACAAACAACCAGTAGTGTTCGCGCACTCGGTTTGATCACCGACTGGGGCGACCTCGCACGCACTGAGCAAGTTGCACTTGACCTTTTCATCGTGACGCCGCTACAGTCGACACAACTTCACTGTTCCACACTTGCCAACGCAATGAAACGCTCGCTGATTTCCCTGACCGTCGTAGTGGTAGTCGTTACCGACGCGCCGTAGGGGAATCCATTGACTGCTTAAATGAACCCCCTGCCGGCGCGACAGCCGGCAGGGGGTTCATGCTTTCTGCACCGGCAAAACACCGACAGGCTTCGAAGCCTGCTCAGAACCTCGCTGAAGGGCGCATTGCTGTGTTGAAACGATGCAAAAAATACTCACGTACTGTTTGTACGCTGCGTTTTTTTGCATCGTTTCAACTTGCACTGCATCCCTTGATCAAGGTCCTGAACAGGCTTCATAAACAACCGGAGCCCATCGTGACCATCTATCTCCAACCTCAGCACGGCCAGCGCATCAGTGGCGCTGAACTCACCATTCACTGTCTTGAGCAGCATGGCGTGCGCATTGTCTGCGGCGTTCCCGGTGGCGCGTTGTTGCCGCTGTATGAAGCACTCGGACGTTCGCGATTGATTCGTCACATTCTCGCGCGTCATGAACAAGCGGCAGGCTTCATGGCACAAGGCATGGCGCGCGTAACAGGACGTGCGGGTGTGTGTCTCGCGACGTCCGGCCCCGGTGTTACCAACATTGTTACGGCGCTGGCGGATGCGAAGCTCGATTCCGTGCCGCTGGTGTGTATTGCCGGCCAAGTGCCACAGCACTTGATCGGCACCGATGCGTTTCAGGAAGTTGCCACCATTGACATGGTAAAGCCCATTACCAAAGCGAGTTACTTCGTGCGCTCCGCTGAAGAAATTCCCGGCGTGATTGCTGCGGCGGTTCATGCTGCAGAGACGGGTCGGCCCGGGCCGGTGTTGATCGATCTGCCTAAAGACGTGCAGATGCAAAGCGTCGCGTTGTCTGTGCTTAAGCCAATCACCGTGCACGCAAAGCACATCCCTGCATCCCGTGATGCCGAGTACGATGCTGCGGCAACGTTGATTGCATCCGCCCACCGCCCGTTGTTTTATTTCGGGGGTGGTATCGTCAAGGCGCAAGCAGAAGCACAGGCGCGACAGCTTATCGAACTGACTGGCATTCCAGCGACGACCACACTAATGGCGCTAGGCGCATTGCCGCGTGAGCATGCGTTGAATATCGGTATGCTGGGAATGCATGGCGCGCGTTATACCAATCACATCATTGAAGCAGCGGACGTGATCGTTACCATCGGTGCACGCTTCGACGATCGCGCCACAGGTGACCCAAAACAGTTTGCACGTCAGGCGCGCATCATTCATATCGATATCGATGCACGCGAACTCGGCAAGATCATCACGCCGAAGATCGGAATTCAGGACGATGCCGCTGGTGCCATTCAAGCGTTGCTGCAAAGAGTGGCAACGCTGAATCGTCATGCCAGCACTCGCAAGCAATGGCATGAACACATCAAGGAGCTTAAGCAAGCGCATCCATTGCTGATGCCCGGCGTTGAGGAAGTGTCTTCACCTTATGGAATTATGAAAGCGGTTGGCGAGGTGCTCACTGCGGACAGCATCGTCACCACCGATGTTGGGCAGCATCAAATGTGGGCAGCTCAAGCCCTGCCCTTGCAACGCGCACAGCATTGGTTGACCTCGGGAGGCCTTGGCACGATGGGCTTTGGCTTGCCTGCTGCTATCGGCGCTGCACTCGCTTGCCCGAATAATCCGGTGATTTGCATCACGGGTGACGGCAGCCTGCTGATGAACATTCAGGAGTTCGCCACGCTCGCAGAGTTAAAACTCAACATCAAATTGGTGTTGCTCGACAATGCAGCGCTGGGGTTGGTGCGTCAGCAACAAGAGCTGTTTTATCAGGAACGTTACGTGGCCTCGCGTTATCAGCATCGCACTGACTTCATTGCGATTGCCAAAGCATTCGGGCTACAAGCCTGCGATTTGGGTGAATGCGAAACGCCCGCAACAGAACTTAAAGCGGCCCTGCAATCACAAGGGCCGATGTTGATCCGCGTGCCAATCGATGAGGTTGCCAACGTGCTGCCGATGGTGGGGCCCGGTAAAGCGAATACGCTGGCGCTGGATCATCCGGAGCAGGTGGCCATGGTAAGGATGGTTAATGAATGAGATTGAAGTTCGGAAAAATCGGAGCACCCTCACCCCGACCCTCTCCCTGAGGGAGAGGGAGTTTGAAGAATGCTTCGATACGCTCAGGGCGAACGGCGCTGAACGTCGTCAGGTTAGTAGCTTGATGTCAACCAGCCGCGGCTCGTCAGCAGCGCGAGCAACTAACCCTCAGTTTCAACCGTTATCAGATCCGCACTTTCAGTGACTTGATCGCCCTTCGCCACGTTCAAGTTGATCACCTTGCCGGCAGCAGGTGCGCGCAAAGTGTGCTCCATCTTCATGGCCTCGAGCACCATCAAGGGCTGGTTCTTCGCGACGGTCTGACCTTCCGTCACCAACACGGCCACTACAGTGCCGGGCATCGGCGCAGTGACGCGGCCTGAGCCACCTTCCTGATCAGCAGCGCGCGCCAGTGGATCATCGAGTTCTACAAACCAGGTGTTGCCGTCGATGAACAAGGTGAGCTGACGATTCTCGAACACGATGTTGGCGCGACGACGCACGCCGTCCAGCGTAACGCTGAGCACATTGTTATCCAACGCAGCGTTGCTCACTTTGACATTGCGACCCTCATTCACCACTTCGTAGTGATCCCGGCGGAAATGCAAGGTGAGCTTGTGCAGAGAATTTGCATCGCGCAAGTGCATTGCGTAGTCACTATCGGCATTCATGGTCCAGCCATTCACTTGCTGCCAGGGTGAATGCGGATCGCTCAGTGCACGGCTGCTGTGAGCGTTGGCTGGGCGCAACAAGAAAGCCAGGGAACCCAGCGCCAATACATCGTCCGGCGTGGGCACGGGTGATGGCATCAGTTCGTCGCGATGACGCTCGATGAACCCTGTGTCGATTTCAATTGCTGCAAACGCGGGATGTGCAGCGATGTTTTTCAGGAACGACACATTGGTGGTCAGGCCGGCGATTTCATACTCGGCCAGCGCTACGCGCATACGCCGTAAAGCAGCATCGCGATCTTCATCCCAGACGATCAGCTTGGCGATCATCGGGTCGTAGTACATGGAGATTTCATCGCCCGTACGCACGCCGGTATCGACACGCACATGCTGATTTTCAGCGGGCGGATGTAAGTGAGTGAGCTTGCCGATTTGCGGCAGGAACTCGCGTTGTGGATCTTCGGCATACACGCGTGCTTCGAAGGCGTGGCCGCGACGCATGAGTTGGTTCTGGGTCAAGGGCAGCGTTTCACCGCAAGCCACGCGCAATTGCCATTCAACAAGGTCCTGTCCTGTGATCATCTCCGTCACCGGATGCTCGACCTGCAAGCGCGTGTTCATTTCGATGAAGTAAAACTCGCCGCCGGCATACATGAACTCAACGGTACCGGCACCGACATAGTTAACCGCGCGTGCCGCGTTGACGGCGGCTTCACCGATGCGTTTGCGTAGTTCATCGCTCAACGCAGGCGCCGGGGCTTCTTCGATCACCTTCTGGTGACGACGTTGCAACGAGCAATCGCGTTCGAACAAATATACGAAATTGCCATGCGTATCCCCGAACACTTGGATTTCAACGTGACGCGGTTGCGTAAGATATTTTTCCAATAGCAAGGTGTCATCGCCAAATGCAGCTTGGGATTCGCGTTTCGCACCACTCACAGCATCAGCCAGTTCAGCAGCAACACGCACGATGCGCATGCCTTTACCGCCACCACCAGCAGAAGCCTTGACCAATATTGGAAAGCCCAGGCGATCCGCTTCCTTTTTCAACGTCTCAAAATTTTGTTCAGTGCCGTGATAACCCGGCACCAACGGCACGCCGGCTTTACTCATTACGCGCTTGGATTCCGATTTGGAACCCATGATTCGAATCGCCTCAACAGGCGGCCCGATGAACACCAAGCCCGCTTTCGCACAAGCATCAGCAAACTTGGCGTTCTCCGACAAGAAGCCGTAACCCGGATGAATGCCTTGCGCGCCTGTTTTCCTTGCAACTTCAAGAATAACGTCGCCACGCAAATAACTTTCCGCTGCCGGCGCCGCACCGATGCACACAGCTTCGTCAGCCATCTGCACATGCATGGCATTGGCATCGGCTTCGCTGTACACCGCCACGGTGCGAATACCCAAACGCTTGGCAGTGCGAATGACTCGCACGGCAATTTCGCCACGGTTTGCAATCAGGATTTTTTCAAACATGCTCATTGCAATTCTCAGAAAGAACCGTGCTCAAATGCTGGTCTTAAGTCATGCAAGCAATTGTTAATCCATGTCATCCCCACGAAAGTGGGGATCCAGTAAAACAAAAAACCTTTATTGAATCTTTTCTCACTGGATCCCCGCCTGCGCGGGGATGACGGCTTAATCTAAATACCTAACTGTTCGCTGCCCAGCTCGACCAAACGCATTCACAACCGAGCAAAACAAACTACATTCGGAACACGCCAAACTTGGTCTCCTCAATCGGTGCATTCAGCGCCGCGGATAAGCCCAATCCGAGCACCATGCGCGTATCTTTCGGATCAATGATGCCGTCATCCCATAGACGTGCGCTGGCGTAGTACGGATGACCCTGTACTTCGTACTGTTTGCGAATTGGATCTTTGAAAGCTTCCTCCTCTGCAACAGTCCATGACTTGCCTTTGAGGTTGTCGCGACGCACTTGCGCCAGCACACCGGCGGCTTGTTCACCGCCCATCACCGAGATGCGTGCATTCGGCCACATCCACAGGAAGCGTGGCGAATATGCACGACCGCACATCGCATAGTTGCCGGCACCGAACGAGCCACCAATTACTACGGTGAGCTTTGGTACTTTGGCGCAGGCCACAGCGGTTACCATCTTGGCGCCGTCTTTGGCAATACCACCTGCTTCATACTTGCGGCCTACCATGAAGCCGGTGATGTTCTGCAGGAAGATCAAGGGAATTTTGCGTTGACAGCACAGCTCAACAAAGTGCGCGCCTTTCAAAGCCGACTCGCTGAACAGAATGCCGTTGTTGGCAATGATGCCAACGGGATAACCGAATAGACGCGCAAAGCCACATACCAGTGTGGTGCCATACAACGGCTTGAATTCATCGAGACGACTGCCATCGACCACGCGAGCAATCACTTCATGCACATCGAAAGGCTTGCGTGCATCGATGGGAATCACGCCGTACAACTCTTCAGCCGAGTACAAGGGTTCTTCGGGCTGCTCGATCTGCAGCGAAATGTGTTTACGGATGTTGAGGTTGCTGACGATGCGACGCGTGATAGCAAGTGCATGTGCGTCATCCATCGCATAGTGATCGGTCACGCCGGAAATACGCGAGTGCACATCAGCGCCACCGAGATCTTCAGCCGTTACGACCTCACCTGTCGCGGCGCGCACCAGCGGCGGACCGCCGAGGAAAATGGTGCCTTGATTACGCACGATTACTGCTTCGTCGGACATCGCCGGCACGTAAGCGCCGCCTGCAGTACAGCTGCCCATCACCACGGCGATTTGTGGAATGCCAGCTGCGGAAAGATTGGCCTGATTGTAGAAGATGCGGCCGAAGTGATCGCGATCGGGAAACACTTCATCTTGTGCAGGCAGAAATGCACCACCGCTATCGACGAGATAAATACACGGCAGACGATTCTGTTGCGCCACTTCCTGCGCACGAAGGTGCTTCTTGACGGTAAGCGGATAGTAAGTGCCGCCTTTGACCGTCGCATCGTTGGCGATGATCAAACACTCATAGCCCGACACGCGGCCGATGCCGGTGATCAAACCTGCAGCGGGCACCTTGTCTTCATACACGTTGTAGGCAGCCAATTGCGATAGCTCAAGAAACGGCGAACCCGGATCGAGCAGTTGACCAATACGTTCACGCGGCAACAACTTGCCACGCGCCGTGTGCTTGGCACGTGCGGCTTCACCACCTCCCGACATGGCCTCAGCAACTTTCGCGCGCAGGTCGGCAACCAGCTCGCTCATGGCTGTGACGTTGGCACTGAAATCTGGGCTGCGAAGCTCCAGCTTGGACTGAATGGCTGACACGCTTTAGTCGCTCCTGACGCGGTTCTAAATTACAACGCTACCAAAACAAATTTCATAGCTGTCATGTTCGCGAAGGAGGGATGACGATCAGCAGACGCCATACCATATAGGCGATTATAGAATCTGAGTGCCGCCCGGCTGTGACATGCGGCGCATCTCTATGTATGGTTGGCGACCACCGTTAACAGACGCTCAGGCTACAACTTTTGTGGTGCGGGTTGCGCAATTTGTTCGGCCTCCGGGCCCAGTGCCTCGCGCAATTCCGCGATGCCAATAAATGTCATCGGCATGCCAGATGTTCAAAATATTCAATGCTGTAACCGGAGGGCGCAATAAATTGCGCCCCTACGTGAGATGACCTAGCTGCAGGGACTCGCTTTATCGAGCCCGATAACGTCTCTGGAATCTGAATGACGCGTGACGGACTGCGGTGAATTCAAGCGATCACTCTTTGAGTTATTCTTTTGTGCAGCCGACTGTCGGCCGCTGCGCAATCTAAGGAATCTCTAATTAAGGGAGGTCTGATTTATTCCCCGTTCGCGTTGAGCCCTTCGGCGAACTCAGGACAGGCCTGTCGAAACGTTCTTTGATTTGGAAGAATCCTTCGACACGCTGCGCTACTCAGGACGAACGGAATTAATCAGACCTTCCGAGCAAACCGCTCGATGGCACACGGGGCTGTATCAGGTGCTGGCAATAACCCCCGCAGTTGTGTTTCTATCGCGTAGTACCAAACCGGAGAACACAATGAAAATTACTCCACGACTTGCTGCGCTGCTGTTCATGTCGACCAGCCTTCTGTCCAGCGCTTGGAGCGCATCGCTTAATCTGAAAGGTCGGCCAGACGTGAGTTGCGAGCTGGAAGCGGATTCAGGCTTGATCGTCCTCTCGGCCACCGCGCCGAAACCTGACAATGCCACCGATCCCACCGCCATCTGGTTTCACTTCAATGCCGTGGGCAAGAGCCGCTTCAGCGACCAGAAAATTCTGGTGACGCGCCAGCAACTGATAATGAAAGTCGACAGCGATTTTCCCGGCACGTTCGCTCGTTTGTATGCCTTGCAGTTGAAAGCCGGCGACTACGAATTCAAAACCTGGTCGTTCACCCAGGCTGTTCCCAATGAACGCACCTCGGTGCATACCCCTGCCAAAGCGCCCGCCAGGTTGCCGTTCAAAGTGGTTGCCGGTCGCGTGACCTACCTGGGCAGCTTCACGCCCAGCGTCGCTTCGGATACCGACCTGACCGTGACCATCGGCGATCAAAGCGCGCGCGACTTGCCGGCCTTCGCACAGAAGTGCCCGAACATCGCCAGCAATCTGGTCGACACGCAATTGCTCAAGACCGGCCCGTGGAACTAATGACCAGGGTTGATTGCTTCACAGGAAATTGCGCGCTCTCCCGCGCTCTCCCTGGGGGAGAGGAACCAAACCACGCAACACACACCAATCGTGGCGTTCAATTTGCATAGCTGATAAAGGTTACGGCCTGATGGCTCGGTCGCCACTCGTTTTGCGAACTATGCGTGCAACGTTGCATAGCTAGCATGCACGGCGTCGGCGATGCGCACCACCGCGGTTCGAGGCGATACGTTCAACTGATCTAGACCCAAGAGGTTAAGCTAAGGTGGCAAAGATTCCTGCAGGTGTTGGACCACGCTTTCCGCAGGTGGTGGTGTTGTTCGGCGCCACCGGCGATTTGTCCAGACGCAAGTTGTTGCCGGGCTTGTTTCATCTGTCCAGCGCGGGTTTTATTCCCGATTGCCGCATCATTGGCGTCTCGCTGGATGACATCAGTCCCGAGGAATTTCGCAATGCCGCACGCAGGGCGCTGGATGAATTCTCCAGCCGCAAAATCGCTGATGCCGATTGGCAGGCGTTCGCTGTCAACCTCGACTATGTGCCATTGAATGCCGGCGCAGCAGCACTCAAAGCCGCCGTCGATCGCGCCGAACACAGTCTCAGCAGCGAATGCCGACGCTTGCACTACCTGAGTGTGCCGCCTAATGCCGCTTTGTCGGCAGTGCGGATGCTCGGCGAAGCGAGTCTTGTCGAGCGTTCGCGCATCATCATGGAAAAGCCATTCGGCACTGATCTCGCCAGCGCCGTGTCGCTGAACAGCAAGCTGCATGAAGTGTTCAGCGAAGAACAGATCTTTCGCATCGATCACTTTCTCGGCAAGGAACCGGCGCAGAACATTCTTGCCTTTCGTTTCGCCAACGGTCTGTTCGAACCGATCTGGAATCGTAACTTCATCGATCACGTGCAAATCGATGTGCCGGAAACCTTAGGCCTCGGCAAACGCGCGGCGTTCTATGAAACCACCGGTGCATTCCGCGACATGGTGGTAACGCATTTGTTCCAGATTCTCGGTTTCATGGCGATGGAGCCGCCCACCTCGCTCGAACCCAAGCCCATCAGCGAAGAAAAGAACAAAGTGTTTCGCAGCATGCTGCCGCTCGATCCACTCGATGTGGTGCGTGGTCAATACACCGGTTATCGCGCCGAAGAAGGCATCGATGCCGAATCGGACACTGAAACCTTTATCGCCTTGAAATGCTATATCGACAACTGGCGCTGGGCGGGTGTGCCGTTTTATCTGCGCACCGGCAAACGCATGGCCGAAGGCCAGCGCATCATCTCCATCGCCTTTCGCGAACCGCCCAAGAGCATGTTCCCCGCCAATTCCGGTGTGGGCGCACGCGGCCCCGATCATCTGACCTTCGATCTCGCCGATTCATCGAAGATGTCACTGTCGTTCTACGGCAAACGCCCGGGTCCCGGCATGCGTCTGGATAAACTCAGTCTGCAATTTGCCATGCACGACACCGGTCTGGCCGGCGAAGTGCTCGAAGCCTATGAACGTCTGATTCTCGATGCGATGCGCGGCGATCACACCTTGTTCACGACTGCCGAAGGCATCGAGCGCCTGTGGGAAGTGGCCACACCCTTGCTGGATAATCCACCGCCCGTGCGCTTTTACTCCACCGGCTCATGGGGACCGAATGCCATTCATCAAATGATTGCACCGCATGCGTGGCGCCTGCCGTTCGAACGGCTGTGGCGTGATCCGAACCCGTTGGGGAATTGATACTTGCCATTCAACGATTAGGTTCAATCGTAGGGGCGGTTCGCGAACCGCCCTCAGAGTATGAAGGCCGTTCGCGAACGGCCACTACATAAAGCATCCGTCGCTGAGCAGCGCAGCGTGTAGTGTCTTACGCATCTCACATCAATTCAGGAGCAGCCCATGTACGTAGATGGCTTTGTTATCGCCGTGCCCAATGACAACAAGCAGGCATTCATCGAACACGCACGAAAATTCGACAGCATCTTCATGAAGTATGGCGCGACACGCATCCTCGAATGCTGGGGTGACGATGTGCCCGATGGCAAGCTCACCGATTTCCGACGCGCGGTGCAAGCCAATGCGCAGGAGTCAGTGGTGTTCTCGTGGGTCGAATGGCCGGACAAAGCGACGCGCGATAGCGCAATGGCCAGCATGATGAATGAACCCGCAATGAGCGAAGCCGATCCCACCATGCCGTTTGATGGCAAACGGTTGATCTATGGCGGTTTCGCGCCAATGTTGGAGATGAAGAGTTAAAACTTCGCAGCTATCTTGTACATCGTGAGGAAGGCAATTAATTGCGCCACTACGGATATCCGTTTATTAACCCGGCTCGAAAATATAGCTGACGCTTCGACAGGCTCAGCGACCGGAGAAGCGCTTCTCCGGTCGCTGAGCCTGTCGAAGCGTCTTGGTTTCATCAGATGTATTTATAGGCCGGGTTAATAACTCGATATAGGGGCGACCACGTGCTCCGCTACGTACGGCAAGTCAGTCAAATCGCACTTTAGCGAGGCCGGCATACCTACTGACCATCTCATCAATAGAGCGATAATTGACGCGAAACATTAGCGACTCACACCACTTCGGTCTTTATCGCTCCGGCGTTCACTGTCTTGTTTATGTCGCAGCGCTCAGCTTGCTTCGCTACTCCATTTCATTACGCATCTCCTTCATTTCTCAGGAGCACATCATGAGTTACGTAGACGGTTTTGTAATTGCAGTGCCAAACGACAATCGCCAACAGTTTCTCGATCACGCCAAGAAATTCGACAGCCTATTTATGAAACACGGCGCCACCCGCATCGTGGAATGCTGGGGCGATGACGTGAAAGACGGCAAGCTCACTGATTTTAGACGCGCAGTGCAGGCCAACGATAAAGAGTCAGTTGTGTTTTCGTGGGTGGAATGGCCCGACAAGGCCACGCGCGATGACGCCGTGAATAAGATGAGGAGCGATCCCGCCATGAGCTCGCAAGGCATGCCCTTCGATGGCAAGCGCATGATCTTTGGTGGCTTCACGCCTGTGTTGGAGTTGAATAGTTAGCGTCTTATGACGGGCGCATTGCGATTGAATTCAAGAGGGGCGCAATGAATAGCCCCTACGAGGAAGTGCAACGGCAATTCGATACATCAGTTCGACGACACGATCAAACCATCGTCGGGTTCGATTCATCGACCCTTTCGCGGAATACCGCACACCGATGACGTTCGACTACCGTTTGCAAATCAAAAAGGCCGGATCCTTTCGATATCCGGCCTTCGCATCATCAACACACAATCTATTAATTCAACACATCAAGGCGCAGCTGCCACCTGCGCATTCAACGCATGTAACCACTCACCTGCCTGCTTGCGCGATTCATCGAAGGTAATGGCTTTCTGCAACGCAGCAATCGCTGCCATATTGTCCTTCATACTGTAGTTGGCCATGGCGATACGCATCCACACGTCACCGGGACGCTTCAAACCACCTTTCGCCAGCGCTTTTTCCAGCATTTCCTTCGACTCTTTCCAGCGCTCGTTATCGCCGTACATGCCGCCCAGCTTGTAGTAGTAATCGCCCTTCTCCGACATCGAGGCGAGCTTCTTCAAAGTGGTTTCGGCTTTCGCCATTTCGCGCGCGTTGATCCATGCATCGGACAATGCACTCAAATTGGCTTCATCCGCAGGCAGACGATTCTTTGCCATCGCATCTTCCAGCAACATGCCGGCTTTGTACGGCGATTCCATCATCATGTAGATGCTGTACAGATTCTTGACTTCCTGCGGCTTTTGCAACATGCCCTGGCGTTCGGCCAGCGCCAATACCGCAGTGGCTTCCGGATCGCTCTTCAATTCGAGAAACACACCCGAAAGTTGTTTCCAGTACTCAGCCTTTTCCGGCACCTTGCCGATCAGCAACACCAATGCTTCGGCGCAGCTCTTGTAATCCTTCTGATCGTAGGCGATGGCCAACTTCATTTGATACCACAGCTCTTTCGCTTCCTTGGCTTTGGAAATGGCCAGATCGATTTGCGGCAAGGCTTCGGCATAACGCTTCTTCTCCGTCAACGCATTGGCAAGGAAGATATGCGCATCCGCAGTGATCGGCTGACAGGCGTTCTGCATATAGTTCTGCAGTGTCTTGATGCCCTCATCGTACTGGTTCGTCGCGATGTATAGCTGACCCAGGTTGTACTGCAATTGCTCGCGCTGCTTCTGCGGCAAGGCATTGGTGGACAGTGCTTTTGCAAACGCCTTCACGGCATTCGCGTAGTCGTTCTTGGAGCTGAAGATCAGCCCCAAGTTGTTATTCACCGTCGCCTTCTCGTAGTCAGTACCTTTGTCAGCGATTTTAGATAACTTTTCGACAGCTTCAGCAGTCTTCTGTTTGCTGGCCAACTCCATCGCGCTTTGAATGACGTCGTAAGTTTCCTCACTCATTTCCGTCTCGATTTTTTCCTGCTTGTTGCAGTCGGCGGCGTAGACCTGACTAACGCCGAACAAACCAATAAGCAAGACCTTCGCAATTTCTCTTTGGAGACTGATCATGTCGGTATTTACTCCGCACCCTTCAAGCCGAAATTAAAACGTCGTTTACCTTGAGCAGCAACCGGCACACCGTCCTTGACGGTTGGCTTGAACTTACAGCGCTGTATCGACGTAATAACTGCCGCATCGAAAAGACCCTTTGGTTGTGACTCAAGAATCTTCGCCGTCTTAAACGAGCCATCGGCAGTAATGTCGATCAAAACAACCACGTAACCCGTTAGCCCTGCTCGTCTTGCATCTGAGGGCATTGTTGGTGGCGGACAGTTGAGTGGAATCATTTCACCGTCAAACATTCCAGCCCCAACACCCTTGGTGCCGATCATTGCTTCGCCGCCCACATCAGCCTTGAGATTCAAGTTGGGAATTTCCAGACCCGACATGCCCGGCGCCGAAACCGCATCGGCAACCACTTTCATCTTGCTGGGTGGCGGTGGTGCAGGCGGTGGCGGTGGTGGCTTGCGACGCGAGATCGATTCCACTTCGGAATCGCGCTTCAAGCGCACGAAGTCGATGGTGGGTAATGCTTCCTTTTTTTCAAGACCGGCATGACTGCCCTTGATCACCGAATACATCAGGCCGAACAGACCGAGCGACAGCAGCAGCGCCATGGCCGCCGATGGCAACATCAAATTCTTGGGAGACATTGATATGGATTTTGCTTGCATAGCGATCACCCACTGGCGCCAGGTAAGGTTGCAATTGACACATCACCCACACCGCCCGCTTTCACGGCGTCCATCACTTTGGTGAGGACATTGGTTTGCGATTCTTTGTCGGCAATGATGACGACGGTATCTTCGGAGCGTTCGACATGCAGTCGTTCAATCAACGGCCGCACTTCGCGAATGTCGACGCGACGTTTGTCCATCCAGATATCGCCGTTGGGGCGAATCGCAATCAGAATGTTGCCGTTTTCCTGACTGTCGGCGGTCAGCGCCTGTTCCTTATTGACGGTGATACCCGCCTCTTTAACGAATGAAGTGGTGATGATGAAGAAGATCAGCAGGTTGAGTACGAAGTCCAACATCGGCGCCAGGTCGATGCCGGTTTCTTCGCTTTCACCTTCAGAGTGACGTCTCGATTGCATATTAAGTCTCTACGAATTCAGCTCTACGATTTGTGCTCTTGAGCCAGCACTCAGAGCACAAGCTTCAGATCAGGCACGTTCAGCCGCGGCAATCGATACGCTTTGTATGCCGCCTTGACGAACTTGGTCGATAACCTGCACCAGCACACCGGTTTGCGAGCCTTTCTCGGCCACTACCACCACCGCATCATCCGGTCGTTGTGCATGCAGGCGTTCGATGTTGGCGCGTACTGCACGTATATCCACGGTTTTCTTGTCGACAATGATGCCGCCCGATGGATCGATCTTGATTACGATGCTGCCCGACTCTTTCTTCTCGGATGCCGCCGAAGAATTGGGGCGACTCACGGTCAAACCCACTTCTTTGGCGAACACTGCAGTGATGATGAAAAAGATCAGCAGATTCAGCACGAAGTCCAACATCGGCGCCAGATCAATGCCGGTTTCGTCACTACCGTGCTCCGACATTCGTCTTTTACGCATTTCGCTACTCCCAATACCTTAGTCAGAAAAAGTCGGTGGCTTGCAATGCCAATCACAGTTTGTTCAAAACTGAAAACTGTCAGCCAGCAACTCCGTTTCTATATTGGCTTTGTGCTTGAAGTGATACACCGGATACAGCCCGGAGATACTCACTGCCAGACCACTCAGCGTGCACACCATGGCCTCGGATACACCGGTTGCCATGGAGCGCGCATCTGCCGATCCCAGCGCCGCCATCGAGTCGAATACCGCGAGCATGCCGGTCACGGTACCGACGAGGCCCAGTAGCGGCGACATCGGTACCAGTACGCGTAGCACTTGCAGATTCCTGGTCATGCCCGCATTCAGACGCGAGATCATGGCGGTGCGAATCTGCCGTGAGGCCCAACTCATCTTGTCGCTGCGCTGGTTCCACTGCGCCAGTAACCTGGCGGCTTCGCCTGGCAGTACCTTTTTGAAATACCAGAAGCGTTCCAGTGCAATCGTCCACATCAACACACAAGACAGGAAGATCCAGACGATGACCGGCCCACCCAACTGCCGCATGTCCAATACGGCTTCAAACGGCGCAGCAATGAAATCAGGCATGAGACTCGCCCTCTAAAGTTTCCAGGCGTTCGGCCAATAAGCCGGCGCTCTGTTCATCGAGTACCTGCACGATGGACTTCGACATCGTCACCAACCAGGCATTCATGAATAGCAGCGGGATGGCGATACTCAGGCCGAGTACGGTGGCGATCATGGCTTGCGAGATACCTGCGGCCATCAGCTTCGGGTCGCTGGAGCCTGATTCGGTAATGCTCTGGAAGGTCAGGATCATGCCGACCACGGTACCGATCAATCCAAGCAACGGACCTGCAGCCACTGCCAGCTTGAGGAAGGACTGGAAGCGTTCGAGACGAGGCACCTCTTTCAGCACAGCTTCAGAGATACGTAGTTCCACCACTTCAGCAGTTTGTTCCAGCTTCTCGGTATCGGTGCCTTTGAAGGTAGCCAGCACACGACCCAATGGATTGTCGGTAACTGGGTCTCTGAGGAACTGCAATTGCTTGCGCACCTTGCCACGTACCTGCGCGAGGTAGAACAACTGGAAGATACCCAGGCCCGCACCAATCACACCAACGAGGATGATGAGATAGCCCACTTCTTCGCCCTTCTCGATACGTTCCATGACGTTCGGACGTTGCGAGTAAATGGTGAGCAACGTGCCGCGCGTTGGATCAACAATACCTTCGGCATAACCGCTGCTGATCGATTCCAGACGCTTGGCCGGTGTTGCAAACTTGCTGCCGGGTTGGCGCGCCATGATCGCCAGTTGTTCCTGACTGGGTAGATAGCTCATGTATTTGCCGCCGGTGGTAGCGCTGAACGGACCAATGCGTGTCACCACTGTGTCCACTGGCTTACCGTCATCACCGATGACCTTGCCTTTGTACTTGGATACCTTGCCAGTCTCGGTCATTTCGCGTTGCAGTTCGAACCAGAAGCGTTCGAGATCAGCCATCGATGGCAGCGCCTTCGATTGCGCCAGCTTGGTGGTGAACTCGGCACGACCCGGAAACTCGGCGCTGATGATGGAGTTGTTGACCACCGACGAGAAGTCGTTGGCCACCTGACGCACCACACCAAACATTTCACCGAGGTTGCCGGCGCGCGAATCCAGTTGCGCCTGCATCTCGGTCAGCTTCTTTTCGTTGGCATCGAATGTCGATTGCAACTGCGCGCTGCGCGAACGTTGTTCCTGCAGCTCAGCGCGCGCTTCAGCCATCATCTGCATCTGCTTGCTGCTGTCGGCAGTGAATTTGGCTTCACGTGCGGCATTGGCTTTCGCTTCTGCGTCGCGCGCGGTGCGAGTCTGTTCCAACAGTTCGTCGAGATTACCCGGCGTTGCTGCGGTGACGGTACCTGCACTCATTGCCAGCGCGAGGCCGGCGGTCATGAGGAGGGAGAGATACGAGCGCTTCATTAGGTGGCCTCCTTCGGCGCAGCAATGGCAACTTCGAGGAAGTCAGGCGCAGCCTGCTTCTTCGCAACTTTCAAACCTTTCTTCATGGCATCGCGATAGTCGTTGTCGACTACGAACTTTTTGGCAGTGGCATCCCAGTAACCGGTTTCCTTGCCATCGAGTGTCGAGTACATCAGCGAGACACGACCGACGCGCATGAACTCGACCGTCTTGTCGTCGACCTTGCCTTGATACACTTCAACCGTGCGGCCGTATTCCACTTCAATCTGATAGGCCTCAACCAGGCGGCGATATTTTTCCGACGTCGAGACATCGGCGCGGCCCATGGTCAATTGCAATTGCGCAATGCGGTTCTTGCGTTCGTCCTGCAGGAACGGCACATCGAGCGCAACAAACTTGACCAGCGTGTCGAGCATCTTGTCCATCAACGGCAGCACTTCGCGCGAGGTAGTGGCGATCTCTTCCAGTTGCTTGGTCATGTCACCGATCTGTTCGGTTTGCGATTTGACCTGCACGGCGATCTGATCGTTGTAGGCTTTCAAGCTGGCCGCTTCAGCAATGGCTTGTCGATATTCGCTGACCGCCTTGCCGGCTGCATCGTCCATGGCTTCGATTTTTTTCTGCGACGCTACCGCCGCTTGCTCGGCCTTGACCTGTTCATTGATAACGGTCTTGACCTTTTCCGGATCGGCGGCTTGTGACCCGGCGGCCACCCAGAACACCGAACCGGTACAAGCCGCTATCAAAGCGGCACGAATGGCATCTCTAAGTTTGGGTCTCATATCTCGCTTTTCCTCAATTCAAAGTCGGCGTCTTCACTACTTGGACAGAACTGCAAAATTCACTCCACATTTAAAAATTCAACATCACGATGGGGAAGCCACGCTGCTTGACGCTGTTAAAAGCATCACGCCGCCGGCATGCCGCATCGAAACATGGAACGCTGCACAGTGATGAATCATGCAGAGCCCATGTCGCACTGTTTGCGCGCCTTGCGGGTGATTCCGGAATCGGCGGCAGCAGTGACTTGCACTGATTCAGACGCGATGGTTTTTTTGCACCCTACCCTTCAGATGCATCGAGATGAGGCAGAAGGTGGTGTGAAAGCGACTGATTCAATCGCGAATACATAGGGTGAGATGAAGACGCTTCGACAGGCTTAGCGACCGGATTCCGGTAGCTGAGCCTGTCGAAGCGTCTTATGTGCATGAAGTACATCTATAGAGAGAAGATGATTGGTACATAACCTGTAAGAGCGGTTTATGAATCACTCTTCAATACAGATAACCGGTCTGATCATTCCGTTCGTCCTGAGCAGCGCAGCATGTCGAAAGATCCTTCAACAAAACATTCATGGCAATGCACGCTGCCGTTCACAACAAGATCGCGCGACGCGTAACGACACATTCATCACTCAAAAAAAAGGCGCATGGCAGAGAACCATGCGCCTAAAACCGGACAAGCTAATTCATCAAACAATGAATCAACGATTGCCCGGCGCACCAAACCCTGCAGGCGATTCGCGATGATGTGTCGCGGCGGTGTAGGCCGCGGCGATGCGCAATAGTGTTGGTTCCGAAAACGGCCGCCCGAGAAAATCGATGCCCACCGGCAGATGTGCAGCTATTGGGCCAACCAAGCGTGTGCCACCCGGCGCCGCTGCATCGACCACACGGTCATACACTTCCGTCGTAAAACCAGCGGGCACCGAGATGGCGGGAAAACCATTCGCGCCCAACAAAGTCCACGCTAATGCCGAACGGCCATGAACGGTGGGTTCGGTGGGTGCGCCGAGTTTCGGCGCCGGCACATTACCGGTGGGATAGGTCACTGCATCGAGTTTCTGCTCGGCCATGCATTGCAACCCGATCTGCTGTAGCGCGAAACGCATCTGCATGCGATTGCTCATGTCCAATGTCTTGTCATCAAACTTGGTTTGCAAGCCCTTCTTCTTGTCGTTGAAGCCAGAGCTTTCGCGAATGTCGGTATAGAAAGTGGACTTCTTGATCAAGTCTTCCGTGGTCTTGATATTAGCGTCGCCGCGTTCTTTCAAGTAGGCATCAAGTACATAACGTCCCTCGCCGACTGTGCGCTCATTACCCAATCCGCGAATGCTCGGTCCATCGGGAAACAGGGAGCTGTCATATGACATGCTCAGCAGCAGCGGAATGTGGTCGCCGGCAGGCTTGCCGTCAGCGGTGCGCGGAAACAGTTTCGGATACTGTTCGATGAATGCGGAGTTGTGTGCGCTAGGCGCATAACGCTGCACGCAACTCTGGAACAACGCACCACCAGCACCGGGATCAACAATAGTTGCGCCCAGTTGCTTTAACACACCAATCTCACGCTCAACGATATCGATGCTTTGTTCATCGGCCTTGGTGAACAACTCCTTGTTCATGAATTCGCGAACCACCCCAATGCGCACGCCTTTCAAGCTGCGCTCGCCGGTGAAGCTGGCATAAGGTTTGGCTGGCATGCGATCTACCGCAAAGGCCGTAAGCTCGTCTTTGGGATCGTATCCGGCGATCACATCGAGCAGCTTGGCCACATCTTCGACATTGCGACATACCGGCCCGACGCGATCGTTCATGTATGACGCCTTGATCATGCCGGCACGACTGACCAACTCCTGCGTCGCGGCGAAGCCGACGACGTTGTTGTTCTTCGCTGGATTGCGTACTGAGGGGCCCGACTCTTCACCTATCGCGCAGGTCACCAGGTTTGCAGCAACAGCAGAACCCGAACCGCCGCTGGAACGACCAGGACTGCGTTCTGTGTCATAAGGATTGCAGAACACGCCGCCAAAGCTGCTGCGATCGCCGCCGGCATATTCACCCATGTTGGCTTTGCCGATCACAATCGCACCGGCGGCACGCAAGCGCTCGGCGAAGGTGGAATCATGCGGTGGACGATCATTCGCATACGGCGCATCGGCGCCGGAGGTCGTGCGCATATCGCGCGTATCGAATTGATCCTTGATCGCCAGCACCATGCCGTGCAGCGGTCCCACGAGTTTGCCGGTCTTGGCAAACTGTTTGTCCTGTGCGGCTGCCACTTCCAAGGCATCGGGCATGGTGGGATCAGCATCGGCCGTATCGGTCATGCTGCGCGCCTTGTGTTCATCGAACCCCATGCTTCTGCGCGTGGCTGGACGCAGATTCAATGTCGACAACGCATTGAGTTGACCGGCGTTGGCAATGGTGGTGATTGGCCCGAGCGCGCCTTGCGGTTGATTGACGCACACACCGTTGTAGGCCTTGATGCGTTGCAGATACAGATTCACCAGTTCGACGGTGGTGAGTTGTTTCGCCTGCAACGCGCTTTGTATTTGCGCCAGCGTAGCTTCTTCAACTTGAAATTTGGCGGCGGCTGCAGCTTCATGCGGTGTCACTATCAAGGCAGCGCTGCCGAGCAACCCTGCCGCGAAGCTTAATGTGCAGACCAAGCCTGATGTTTTCATTTTGTATGTTTAGAAGTGAGGTAGATGTTTGCAATTACGCCCTCTCTCCCACCATGGTTGTTCAAGAGGAGAGGGGCAGATTCATTTGTCGACTGCCGTTAAGGAAGATCTGATTAATCACCCGACTGTCATTTCGACCGGAGGGAGAAATCTGCAAAGTACCTGCCAGGTAGTATTCAAACCAAAGAAGATTTCTCCCTGAGTTTTATCCTGAGCCTGTCGAAGGGGTCGAAATGACAATTAATCAGAGGTTCCTTCAGTAATTATTAAACAATAGTATTTGGTTCCGTTCGTGGTGAGCTTGTCGAACCACTCTGCTTTCAGCGGGTTGGCCCTTCGACAGGCTCAGGGCGAACGGTGCTAGTTATTGCCGGGTCGTTACTTCGTTGGCTTGTACCAATAGTTACTCTTGATGTTCTTGAACACCGCCTTGGGAATCATTGAATGAATACCCTTGGTGAAATCCACGATCTGCGTAACGTGGAAGTCCACACCCAGACTCGTCAATGCATACGCGTCTTCGGTGCCGCTCCAGCCGGTCACATCATTGATGTACGACACGGTTTCATCCACGGCTTGTTGCATCGCGTTTTCGAGATCGGGATCGAGACCATAAGCAATGTAATGCGTGGGTGTTTCCGCACGCGGCATCTTCAAGGTCTTGCCCTTGTGCAAAATGAATTGCAGCGTCACCGTGTTGGCGGTTTCAATCGCGGTGCCGGTGATCTCACCATCGCCTTGCGCTGCATGCGCATCACCCGTGAAGAATCGTCCGCCGGGTGAAAACACCGGCAGATACAGCGTCGTACCGGCAACCAGTTCACGACAATCAAGATTGCCGCCGAATACACCGGGAGGACTGCTGCTGGGATTCATGCCCATTTCAGCAGGCGGTTGTACTCCCATCACGCCCATGAACGGACCGAGCGGCACTTCAACGCCATTGCCGAACATGCCGACATTGCGCTTCAGATCCAGAATCGTGACATGGCTTGGCGGCTTCACACCTTCAAGTTGCTTGAGACTGCGTCCCGGTGCAGCACCGGTAGTGCCATACGGAATGCGCGGCACGATGGAGAGAATGCGGATCTCCAATGAATCACCAGGCAACGCGCCTTCAACATTGATCGGACCAATCAGAAAGTGACCGGTCTTGATATCGGCATAACGCGTGGTTTTTTCCAGCACCGCAATGCTTTCCTGCAACGCAGGATTATCGATGGTGGTGGGAATGTTGTTCTTCTTTAACCATTCCGACGGCGGCATTTCCGGATTACGCCAGCCTGCTCCGCCGCCCGTGTCGATCTTGACTGTCTGTCCCGATCTCACGGTCAGAATCGCCGCTTTCTGTGCCGGGTAATTACCGATCGCGGAATTCTCCGGCGTAAGTTGTACGTGATAATCGAACGAAGGTTCGGCCGACGCGGCTTGCGTCAACGCAGTCAGCGAATACAAACCCAGTAACGCCGACAATGCCGCTGCGATGCGACGTTTGGAATTGACAGATTGCGCACTCGATACAGAACGCTCATGCATAAACTTGCCCACCGGTGTCTGAACATTGGATTGCGTCGTTGTGTTGCTTCAGACGCAGTCCGCCGCCATGCCCCCACCTGTGGCAATGCGCGATTGTTATCGCACGCTTTAAGGTCGTGCCGATATGCGACGCATGGCAATCTGAATACACTTGTTAACATCCATCACGACGTACCTGAATGGAGACCACCATGCAAACCGATGAACAAGCAATTCGCCAGTTGGCCGCCACTTGGCAAAGCGCCACCACCGCAGGCGATGTCGACACCGTGTTGAGTTTGATGACCGACGATGTGGTGTTTCTCCTTCCAGGCAGAGCGCCGATGAACAAAAGCGAATTCGCTTCGCTATCGCGGCCCGCTGGCAACACCCCGATGCCGAAAATTATCGGCAATCAAAAGATCAAGGAAATACAGGTGTCCGGCGATTGGGCCTTCATGTGGTCTGAGTTATCGGTGACGGTCACGCCGGCGGATAACAGCAAGACGATCGAACGCGCTGGTCATACATTGACCGTATTGCAACGAGTCAATGGCAAATGGTTGCTCGCGCGTGATGCGAATTTGCTGACCCTGGTGCAGCGTTAAGTAAGACGTGCTGTGCTGATGAGGCATCACATCGCCTCTGCCATTTGGGTGATATCCGCTGGAGGACTACGCCTGTTAATTTGAGCTGCAAGTTTCGCGGGTTCGTTGCATGGGGATGAGGATGTTTCTTTACCCCCACCCTAACCCTCCCCCGCAGAGCAGGGGAGGGACAGAACGAGGTGGTGATGCTTCCAGTTCCCTCCTCCGCTCGGCGGGGGAGGGTTAGGGTGGGGGCACTCTGACTCATGCAGCATCATTTCGCAGGCACACCATGAATCCCATTGCCGGCTGGACAAGAAATCGATTCCACTACGCATGGATCGCGGTAGGCATCACCTTCCTGGTGATGCTGATCACTGCCGGCATTCGCGCCACACCCAGTGTGATGATGGTGCCGCTGGAACGCAGCTTTGGTTGGACACGCGCCACCATCTCCATGGCCCTCGCCATCAACCTTGCCTTGTTCGGTTTGATGGGACCCTTCGCTGCGGCAGCAATGCAACGCTTCGGCTTGCGCCGCACAGTGTTAACCGCACTCGCGATATTGGCTGCAAGCGTTGCGTTATCGAGTCGCATGACCGCTGCATGGCAAATGATTTTGATCTGGGGTGTATTGGTTGGCGGCGCGACGGGCGCAACGTTCATGACACTGGGTGCAACCGTTGTCAATCGCTGGTTCAGTGAACGACGCGGTTTGGCGATGGGCATCTTGACGGCAAGTTCCGCCACCGGTCAGTTGGTGTTCTTGCCGTTGATGGCATGGGTCGTCGAACGTCAAGGCTGGCAACTCATTGTGATCTCGGTGGCGATTGCGGCTGCAGTGATATGGCCGTTGTTTGCGCTGCTACTACCTGAAACGCCAGCAAAGATCGGTTTGCGTCGCTATGGCGAAGCCATCGATGCACCAGTTGAAACAACCGCCAGCAACAGCAATCCCATCACCATTGCGTTCGCGGCATTGGGCAAAGCATCGCGAAGCGGTGACTTCTGGTTGTTGTTCTTCAGCTTCTTCATCTGCGGCGCCAGCACCAATGGTTACATCGGCACACACTTCATCGCCATGTGCGGCGACTATGGTTTATCAGAAGTGCGCGGCGCGAGCATGCTGGCGATGATGGGCATTTGCGATCTCATCGGCACCACATTGTCGGGTTGGTTATCGGATCGTTACAACAACCGCGTGTTGTTGTTCTGGTATTACGGCCTGCGCGGTCTTGCGTTGTTATTCCTGCCGACTGCATTCGGTTACCAATACTTCGGCTTGCCGATATTTGGTTTGTTTTATGGCCTCGATTGGGTTGCCACTGTGCCGCCGACTGTGCGGCTTACTACTGATATTTTCGGCAGCAAAGACGCACCGGTAGTATTCGGCTGGGTCATGGCCGGTCATCAACTCGGCGCTGCGTTTGCTGCCTTGGGTGGCGGTTTGATCCGCACTGCACTGGGTAGTTACACCGTGGCGACGATGATCTCTGGTGGCTTGTGTGTGATCGGTGCGGTATTGGTGTTGAAGATCAATCGACGTAGGTTTGAACCGGCGTTAGCTGCAGCAGGTGCGTAAAGACATTTCTGGCTATTGGAACGGCAACCTTTACGGAACTTCTGATTTATTCCCCGTTCGCGTTGAGCAGCGCAGCGTGTCGAAACGTTCTTTTATCTTGCTTGGGAATCCTTCGACACGCTGCGCTGCTCAGGACGAACGGAACTCATCAGAGTTTCCTTAAAATGTAGGGGCTGCTCGCGAGCAGCCCTCTTACTTCGAGAAGGGCGATTCGCGAATCGCCCCTACGAAGATGACCGTTTAATGAATCAGGCACCATCTTTTCCATCCGTCATTCCCGCATGCGCGGGAATGACAGTTGGCTTTTATGCTCATCTTCATACTGTTGATCACGGTATCTTAGCCTGCATACGACATTCTCCGGCACTGCTTCCCTCACTCCACTTGACCTCGCCACCAGAGTTTCATATTCAGTCACTCTTATATCGACCCGCCTCTGCGTGGTCCAACAATAACGATGGAGACTGGCAATGGGCGCAGTGGCATTATTCGAACTACTCATCGCAATGCTGATCGCGGTGATTGCGTTGCATTACGTCGCCAACAAGTTGCATTTGCCGCCCGCGGTTGCGTTGATTACCGGCGGCGCAGCGCTGGCGTTTATCCCCGGATTGCCGGCAATTTCGCTGGATCCGGAATTGGTGCTGGTGATCTTCCTGCCGCCGCTATTGATGGATGGCGCATGGTTCATTCCGCTGCGACATCTGCATCGCCATCTCATCGGCATTCTGTCGCTGGCCATTGGCGCGGTGATCTTTACCACGCTGGTCGTCGCCATGGTTGCGCATGCACTGCTGCCCTCCTTGCCTTGGGCTGCGTGCGCGGCATTGGGCGCGATTGTATCGCCGCCCGATGCCATCGCCGCACGTGCAGTGTTACAGCAAGTACGTTTGCCGCGACGACTATCCATCCTGCTTGAAGGCGAAAGTCTGTTGAACGATGCCACCGGTCTGGTGTTGTTTCGCTTTTCCGTTGCAGCGGCAGTGACGGGCGCCTTCAGTACCGTCGATGCGCTCGGCAGCTTTGCACTGCTGGCAGTGGGCGGTGCGATGGTCGGCGCTGCATCAGCGTCGGTGTGGATATTTGTCGTGAAGCGATTGGGCGATGAGTACTTGGTGATCGCCGCGTCGGTGCTGCAAGGCTGGGCTGCTTACATTTTGGCCGAGCGCTTACACGTGTCCGGGGTCATTGCCACGGTGGTAGCCGGACTTATCTGCGGCTGGTATCAACATCAAGTGTTCTCCGCCGCCATTCGTTTGCGTGGCACCTCGTTCTGGGCCGTGATGGTGTTTCTGCTTGAAGCCAGCGTGTTCATGTTGATCGGCTCATCGCTACGCGAAGTGATCGATCGTGCCGGCGGCATTGCCATGGTGTTGGAACAAATGACCGTGCCGATTCTATGGATACTGCTGGCGCTGACTGTCGCACGCTTTGCATGGATATTCGGTTGCGATGGCATCATTGCATTGCGCAGAAAACTAGGCTGGCGACGTTTCGAAACCTTAGGTCCCCGCGCATCGACCGTGCTGAGTTGGGCCGGTATGCGCGGCGTCGTCACACTGGCAGTCGCACTCAGCGTGCCCGCCGACATGCCCGGCCGTGACTTTTTGTTGGTCACTGCGTTCGCCGTGATTCTTGTCACTGTGATGATTCAAGGGACAACACTGGGATTGGTAATCCGCTGGCTGCGTCCACCCGAAGCCGGTGCACAGGTCGCACCACTCAACATGTCACAAGCCGAAGCCGCAATGGCACAAGCAAAATTAAAAGTAGTGGAAGCACGCGCCTACGCCGCAGACGGCACATTGATCCATCCGCGCCTGCTCGATCGCTACAAACGCATCGCCGATGCTTCGGTGAATTACGCCGATAACGAACAGCAATACATTCCAATGCTGCATGCCCACTTCGATGTGGTGCTCGAAGCAGTGGCAGCCGCCCGTAGTGAGTTACTACGCCTGCATCGCACCGGCCAGATTGAAGATCATGTGATGCATGAGTTGGAGAGAGATCTGGATTTGGAGGAGCTGGCGTCGATTTCTGCGAAGGCAACTTGAAATGTTGCCTCGAAGAGTTGTGCTGGCGTGTTGCTTGCTGCCAGCACTGATGTGCCTCTGCCGTACATCGTAAGGTGTGTTTGCTGTTTTCTTTTGGGGTGTGCTAAAAATGACTAACCGATTGAATGCAGGGAAAAGTCGAATGCAAAAAGTAACCAATCTTCGGATGGTGGTGGGTTTAAAAGCACCTTTTAGGGCGTCCACTTCTCGTTGGGCCTAAACTATGACCATCTCCATAAACAACTATCCGGTATGGAAGGTCGTGTTTATTGCGCTCATGGGTTACGTACCAGTAGTTGCACTGGATAAGATGTATTCCATGTACATTTTGAGGGTTAAAACAGAGTTCTTTAGCCCCGGCAGCGTTGTTCTTATAAATACTTTGTTTGCGCCATTAGAAGGGGTAGCGGTCATGATTCTGCCTCTTCTGGCATCCTCAGCTTTGAATGACGGCCTGAAAGGAACAAGTAAATTTATAGGCCGGAGGTCAGTTCTATTCGGTTTTGTATCCGCGGCATTGGTCCACGTCTGGCCACACGATCCACCTGGCTCCACGACATCGCACCCGGTAGCAATCATATTCGTAATTATCGCGCTATTCGCCTCAGCGCTTTTTATGTTCGCGCGTCGTGCTGAAGTGAATCTCTTGGAAAGAGAGCATGGAAAAGAAGGCGTGACTTCTGAGGAAGCCCAACAAACCATTTCAGCCGATCGCCGCGAAGACGCGGCTCCGGCTGAACGGTAGCGTTGCGCCACGACATCAACCATAACTCATTCAACGCCATGATCAACATTCCAAAGTTACAAGCTCTAGCTTCGGCTTTAATTCTTGCTGGATGTGCGTCCACATATGTGGCGCCGCCTGCTAATACCGCGTCCCGTCTCCGCATTGCAGTTCCCCAATCTGAAATGTTCGCGTCCGTTAAAGCGCTTACTTATCCATCAGGTCGGTGTGAATCGCCAATGGCGCTTGGCATGATTGGTGGTATCGCCCGCTTGACCGAGGAAAAGGGGTTAAACATGCCTGCCCAACAACAATTTTCGCCTCACGGGTCTATTGAGCGGCTGATCCCCGCTGGTTCACCAGTTTTGATTTCACTCCGCGGGATGTACTCCGGAAAAGAATGCATCATCACATTCAGTGTTAATCCAGTTCATGGCGATGACTATGAAGCGGTTTACTCATGGGGTGGCGGTGTATGCCATGTGTCGCTCAACCAGCTTGTTACGTCAAGCTCCGGCGAAGTTGCTCGCATCAAGTCGCGAAATGCAGAGCAAACGGCAGAGTGTTCAAAAGGCTTTAACTAGCTTTGCCCCAAATTGACATGGCCTAACACCTCGTATATGGACTCCCCCTGCAAGTAGCAGAGCTGATCTTTTTTGTGGCTTGAAGAAACACTTGCAGTCGCCTGTTAGCGAAATGGCCGGCATCTGAAGTGGGAGCGTTGTGTCCCGTGCCGACATGGAATCTGCAACACCCGAGTGCCAATCGCTACGAACGGCAGGTAAGCTGCCAGAAAAGTTATCGGCATCATCGAGTGCCGATGTTGGCCTAGTTGCCATGATGGACGATCAATCTCTGCGCAAGTGAAGGTCGATTAAAACAATCCCGGCTCTTTTTCGACTTTTCTGCAGTCTAGGCGGAGATTGCGGCACGTATTCATCACCTTGGAGCGACTATGGCAGCACAACTCGACCATCTGATCGTACCTGCAAAGGACAGGGTTGCTTCTGCACGACGACTGGCTGAGCTACTAGCGGTTCCCTGGGCAGAGCAAGGAGCAGTCGGTCCGTTTTCACCGGTGTTCGTCAATGACGGACTGACGCTGGACTTTGATCAATGGGTAGATCCCATCCCGAAGCAGCACTACTGCTTTCGAGTGACGCAGAAAGAGTTCGACGAGATCCTCGCGAGAATCCGTGCGGCCGGCATCGCGTATCGAAGCACACCGCTCGGTCAAGACGACTACAAGGTGAACGAAGCGTTCGGCGGAAACTTGGTTTACTGGAGTGAACCGGATGGTCACGTCTGGGAAATGCTTACTGTCAGCTATGAGCGGCAACGCAACAAGCCGGATTGAAGAAATAGGTTAAGTCCAATGCGCTACGCAATTGTTATTGAAGACGCCGAGGCAATTTCTCGGGTCATGTACCCGATCTTACGGGCTGCGGGGCCACGGACTCAACCGTCGAAGAGACGGAGGCCGCTCTTCGTGAGGCGATCGAATTTCACATGAGGTGTTTAACCTCTCGAACATTACTGACACATCGCTAATACCCAAGACCTCGATTTTCGCGATGCGATAAGAGTCTTTGAAGGGCCGACGTTCACATTTGAGGACGACCGCTTCAAATATCTAGAGCAACGGTTCGTTACGCTAGGTTTCCTGGGTGGAGTCGCAGTCTCGCTCGTACATACCGAAACGATCGATAAAATACACGTTATTTCTTTTCGCAAGGCCACCAGAAATGAAGAAGCAATCCTCTTCAAAAGCATCTAAGACAAATTGGAAGCGCGTCCGGGCGATAAAGAACAAGGATATCGCCTTGTCTGCGGAGCATCCGGAAGCTGCAGTGAAACACATTGTTCGCGGCATCGTGCGCAGAGGGCTAAAGCCGGTTCCACCTAAGGCAGCCGTTGCCTTGCGGCTCGATGCAGATGTGCTCTCCTGGTTCAAAGCGCAGGGTGCAGGGTATCAGACGCGCATCAATGCGGTGTTACGTGCATTCAGAGATGCATCGCTTTAGCAAATGCGACTCGAATATTACTGACACTTTGCTAATGCTCTGTTACACCTATAACGAACTGCTTGCAGGGCAACACAACCCCGAGCCCACGCCACCGATAAATCAGTTCAACTACAACCAGGCTTTACTTGAACTACCCGCAACCCGCTAAGTAGATCACCGCATAATCCGCATGCATCGACCAACGTCGACTATGATGAGCTTCACCCTGTAGCGGATCACCCAGCAATGTCGTCGGACTTCAATGCGCGTGGCTTGACTCAACAAGAAGCGCTTCGCAAGCTGCACAGAGACGGGCCGAACGCACTGCCGAATCAAGGGCCGCGTACGTTGCGCAACATCGTGCTTGATGTATTGCGCGAACCGATGTTTCTGTTGTTGATTGCCGCCGCCGTCGTTTATGTGGTGTTTGGCGATGGGCGTGAAGCCAGCGTGTTATTTTGCTCGACGTTCGTCGTTATCGCGATCACCGCATTGCAGGAGCGACGCACCGAGCGTGCACTCACTCGCCTGAAAGATTTATCCAGCCCCAGAGCGCTGGTGATTCGCGATGGCGTTGAACAACGCATCGCCGGCCATGATGTCGTGGTCGGCGATCTCATCATCCTCAGAGAAGGCGATCGGGTACCGGCAGATGGCGTGTTGCTCAGCGCCACTGCACTAGCGATCGATGAATCGATATTGACCGGCGAATCATTGCCTGTCGACAAACTTGCCGGCGACGCAACAAGCGATGCAGCGAAGGTGTATTCGGGCAGCCTGGTTGTTCATGGTTATGGCCTGGCGCAGGTGTTGATGACCGGCGCACGCAGTGAGCTGGGAAAAATTGGCCGCTCACTGACCACCCTGTCAACTGAAGTCACGCCGTTGTTCAGCGAAGTTCGTCGCATGGTCCGCTGGGTTGCCGGCGGCGGTTTGTTGCTGTGCGCCGGCATTGCCGTTGGTTATGCCGTGATCCGCAACGATTGGCTTGGCGGCTTACTCGCTGGAATCACGGTGGCAATGAGTGTGCTGCCTGAGGAGTTTCCGGTGGTGCTTACCGTGTTTCTCGCCATGGGCGCATGGCGCATTTCGCGTGTCGGCGTGCTCACGCGGCGCATGCCTGCAGTCGAGACAATCGGCGCTGTCACCATATTGGCCGTCGATAAAACCGGCACACTCACCGAAAACCGCATGCGCGTGGCCATGCTCGACACGCTGCAAGCGCAATTCGATTTGCGTCAAGCGAGCGTTGCTTTGGATCAATCGGCTGAACGCCTGTTGCATACGGCGCTTGCGGCCAGCGAACGCGATCCGTTTGATCCGATGGAACGTGCGATTCATCAAGCAGCGCAGCAATACATCGCGACGATAGCCAATCGACTCGCAGCAACCACACTTGCTCGTGAATACGAGTTGACGCCCGAGCTACTCGCAGTCACGCATGTTTGGTGCGAGTCAGAGGCTGCATATCACGTAACCGCGAAAGGTGCACCGGAAACCATTCTTGATCTGTGCGGTGTCGACAACGAGACACGCGCGCTGTTGTTGCAACGCGTGGCGGCATATGCGCAGGACGGACTTCGTGTGCTGGGTGTTGCCGTGTGTGGATTTTCTGGCGAGTTGCCGGAATCGCCGCGCGCATTCACCTTGCAGTTGCTTGGGTTTGTCTGTCTTGCCGATCCGTTGCGCCATGATGTGCCGGCGGCGCTGATCGAATGTAAACAAGCAGGCATTCGCGTCGTGATGATCACTGGCGATCATCCCGGCACTGCACTCGCCATCGGCGCGCAAGCCGGTCTTGATACAACAGGCGGCGTACTGACCGGCACTGAACTTAACGCGCTCGATGCTGCAGGACTGCGCGAGAAAGCGCGGTGCATCAATATTTATGCGCGCTTCAAGCCAGAACAGAAACTGCGCCTGGTGCAAGCGTTCAAAGCGAATGGCGAAATCATTGCGATGACCGGCGATGGCGTGAACGATGCACCGGCATTGAAATCTGCGCATGTCGGCGTCGCGATGGGCGCGCGCGGCACTGATGTCGCACGCGAGGCTGCGGCATTGATATTGGTCAATGACGACTTCGCTTCACTGGTTGCAGCGGTGCGACTGGGTCGTCGCATCTACGACAATATTCGTCATGCTATGAGTTATATCGTGGCCGTACACATCCCCATTGCCGGCCTTGGCTTGGTGCCGGTGATGTTCGGCTGGCCGCTATTGTTTTTTCCATTGCATGTATTGTTTCTGGAGTTCGTCATCGATCCCGCGTGCGCCTTTGTGTTTGAAGCCGACGCGGCGTCGCACGACATCATGCGACGCGCACCAAGAGATCCAAAGAAATCGTTATTTTCGCGCGCGCTGCTGCAACGTAGCCTGTTGCTTGGCACCGTAACTCTGCTGCTTGAAGCCACGATCTATGGCGTTTCGCTAACCTTAATGAGCGAACATAGCGCCCGTGCATTAACCTTTGTCGCCGTTGTGGTCGCCAATCTTGCCTTGATCTTCGTCAGTCGCTCGCACAGCCAGAGCCTGAGCACGATTTACGCGAAGACCAATCACGTGTTTTGGTGGATTACCGCCGCGACCTGCGCCGCATTAACACTGGTGATCTGCGTCCCGAGTCTGGCGGCGTTGTTCAAATTCTCCATGCCATCGCCAATCGCAATCGGTTCAGTCACTGTCCTGTCACTTGGCTCTGTGCTTCTGACCGGTTTGGTGTCCACCGGCAGGGCGCGACCATTTCTATAAAATTGGCGCGCCGCTACTCCAGGCGTGTTGTAACAATACTGTCAAATTTGCTGTGCCACACTGTCCATATACATCGACCAGCACTCATGCCGTGGCCTTGCGGACAATCTCATGCCCCTTCCCCTCCATAAACGCCTGCTTGCCGAAGCATTCGGCACCTTCTGGATCGTCTTTGCAGGCACGGGAGCGATTGTTATCAACCAAGTCAGTGGCGCGATTCCTCATATTGGTGTGGCGCTGGCATTCGGATTGGTGGTGTTCGCCATGATCGCCGCGCTGGGCGATATCTCTGGCGCGCACTTTAATCCCGCAGTGACCATCGGTTTTTATCTCGCCAAGCGTTTTCGCGGCAGCAACGTATTGCCGTATGTGTTGAGTCAGTTGGTCGGTGCGCTGGTTGCCAGTCTGATTCTTTACGCGATGTTCCCGACAAATGATTCGCTGGGCGCAACCAGTCCAGCAGGATCTGTCATGCAGTCCTGGGTGCTGGAAGTCATTCTCACCATGGGTCTGATGTTCGTCATTCTCAGTGTCTCCACCGGTGCGAGCGAGAAAGGCATTACGGCAGGCCTGGCCATTGGCAGCGTCGTTGCACTTGAAGCGTTGTTTGCTGGCCCGATCAGTGGCGCATCGATGAATCCTGCGCGTTCGCTGGCGCCTGCGTTGGTGTCGGGACATATCGAACACTTACTTATCTATCTGACCGCGCCGGTGGTCGGCGCCGCACTCGCTGTTGCAGCGTGCCGATGCACGCGAGAAAAGCATTGCTGTTCGGGTAACGTGATGGAGAGCTGCTCATGAGTGCATCCGTGAAGCGTGTGTTGTTCGTCTGCGTGGAAAACTCCAATCGCAGTCAGATGGCTGAAGCCTTCGCGCGCATGTTAGGCGGCAGCGAGGTGGAGGCATACAGCGCCGGTTCGAATCCATCGGGCATCATCAATCCCAAAGCTATTGCAGCAATGAGCGAGCTGGGTTACGACCTCACAGCACATGGCTCGAAGTCGCTCGATGACTTACCGGATGTTGAGTTCGATTTTGTTGCCACCATGGGTTGTGGCGACAAGTGTCCCTTGATCAAGGCGCGTCGACGCAGCGATTGGGCCCTTCCTGATCCGAAGCACATGGGCCCGGAAGAATATCGCGGTGTACGTGATGAGATTCGTGAACGCGTGCGGGTGATGCTGAGTGAGCTGGGCGTAGCTGTTTCGACGCGATGAAATGCTTCGGAACGCGCGACCATTTCTATTAAATTGGCGCGCCACTACAAGGACCACAGACTATTTGTAGGGGCGCAATTTATTGCGCCCTCTTCATGCTGTTAACCCGCCCTGTAAATACCTCTGATGGAACCGAGACACTTCAACAGGCTCAGCGACCGGAGAAGCGCTTTCCGGTCGCTGAGCAGCGCAGCGTGTCGAAGCGACCGATATATTTTGAGCCCCGTTATAACTTCGGTAACAACTCCTGAAACCGCAGCAACCTTCCTGCATTACCCAACACCAACAAGGTGCTTAAGTTATGCAGTATCGCTGCGATCAATGCGCCGGCTGCGCCTAACCAGCCGAATGCTGCGGCAAGCACGATGGCCAGTGTCCAGCCGAGGCCGATGATCACGTTGGCTTGCAACGTTTGCCGACAACGCCGACTCAAGCGCAGACAGGTGCCCAGGCGTCTTAAGTCACTGCCGATCAATACGACGTCTGCAGATGCCAGTGCGATGTCGGAACCACCAACGCCCATCGCGATGCCGACGACACCGGCTTTCAACGCCAGTGAATCATTGATGCCGTCGCCCACCACCATGGGTCTGAAGCCGGTGCTGATTTCAGCTTTAACGCGCAACAGCTTGTCTTCGGGCAATGCTTGTGCAACGACTTCGCTGATGCCGACTTGTTGCGCAATGCTGTGTGCAACGCTGTCGCGATCGCCGGTCAGCAGCAATTGTCGGGTCAGACCTTGGTGACGCAGGTCTTGCATGGCGATGGCCGCTTCGGCACGCAGAGTATCGGCGAGCAACAGCCAACCGAGAAATTGTCCATTCATCGCGACCCCGGCAATGGGGCCATCGTGTAAAGGTGCATTGCCGGTGACAACGCCGAGTTGTGTAAATAACTCCGGCCTGCCTAATGCCACTTCAACATCAGCATTTGTAGGCAGCTCTTTATTCTCTTCCTCCGTTCGCGTTGAGCTTGTCGAAACGTTCTGGAATTGAGCAAAGAATCCTTCGACGAGCTCAGGACGAACGGAAGAAACTAATCCATCTTTGGCGGTCATCAGCGCAACCACTCCCAAGCCATGTCGCTCGCGAATGTCTTTCAAGCTGATGTAGCGATCGCTACTGATTTGTGCTGCCAAGGTGCGACTCACTGGATGACTGCTCGCCGCGCCCAGGCTGGCAGCAAGCCGCAATACAAAGTCTTGATCGGTGTTATTGAATGATTGAATTTCCTGCAGCCGTAAACTGCCAGTGCTAAGCGTGCCGGTTTTATCGATCACTAAAGAAGTGGTATCGGCTAACTCTTCAAGAAATGCCGAGCCGCGAATCAGAATGCCGTGACGTGCGGCGACAGCAATGCCGGCAATGGATGTGGCCGGCGCCGATAACGCCAATGCACAAGGACAGGCCGCCACCAACACCGCCAACATGGCTTGTGCGTTGTTCGATACAAACCACGTGAGTGCTGCGATCAACAACACCAGTATCAAGTACTGACCAGCATGTCGTTCGAGCAGACGCGTAATCGGTGGTTTGGCGCGCTCGGCATCTTGCATGAGCGCGATGACTTTGCCCAAGGTCGATTCCTTGCCGGTACGCGTGACTTCGATACGCAGCAAGCCGTCGAGATTGATAGCGCCACCGAATACTTCCATGTTGGCCGTGACTTCAACGGGTACGGATTCGCCGGTGATGGGTGCGGTATCGAGACTTGCCTGACCGCTCAACACACGACCATCGGCGGGAATGCGATCACCAGCCCGCACTTCGATGTGATCGCCGCGTCGCAGGCGCAGGTTGTTTACTTCACTGATGCTGCCATCGGAGTTAATCCGTCGCGCCTGACTACGCGTCAGCCTGCCAAGCGCATTAATGGCTTCTTGCGAACCGATCACGCTGCGCTCTTCCAGCACATGACCGAAGATCATCACGATGGGCAGCAATACCGCGGTGAGTAAATCGCCGGTAGCCCATGCACCCAACATCGCCAATGCGATCAATAGATCGGTGACACCATGCAAGTTGGGATAACGCAAGGCATGCCAGCCGGAACGTATCACCGGTAATGCCACCAGCAGTGCCGCTGCGCCCAGCAATAACTGCGCAACGCCGCTTTGTCCTGGCACGATGACATTCCACAACAAACCTAGCGCTAATAAACCTAGCGCCACCATCGCGGTCGTGAGTTGCACCGCTGCGCTGAATTGCTCTGCGCGTGTGAGCATGCTGGTTGAAGCGTTGCTGACTGCTTGGTTCATGGGATTAATCAGATAGATCTGAGATTTCGTAGGGGCAGTTCGTGAACTGCCCTTCTCGATGCATATAAGAGGGCGGTTCGCGAACCGCCCCTACGCGACAAATCAAATACTTCATCATGGCGTCCCGCCACTCGCCGCTGCTCCCGGCACAATCACCTGCGCATCTTCACCCGGATTCACCGTCGTGATCGAACCCGCTTTAGCAAGAATGCCGGGCATGCGTTCGCGATATACACGCATCAACAAACCCGGTTCAGTTCCTTTCTTCACTGAATCGGCGAGATGCAGCACGGTCGCGGTATCGGTTTGTGCTTTGGATAAACGTTCGGATGCCAATGCGCTGGCTACTTGCAAGCTGCGATCCGATGCCTGCGTGGCAATCTGCAGGATGCGTGCAGCTTCGGTGCGCGCATCGGCTATGCCTTGTTCGGCTTGCTGACTTGCGGTAAGCACCGCATTGAATGCATTGATGGTGTCGCGCGGCAATGCCGATTGCACATCGATGCGCGTGGCTTCAATCCCTAAGCCCATGCCCGACAATTGCAACGCGATGAGCTGTTGATTCACGCCGCGCAATAAATCGCTGCGCAAGCGTTCGCGTTGTTCTGCGCCATCGTTGCCTGCATTGGCTTGGCCGATCAACTCGGGCCGCGCAACCAGAATGGTATCGAGATCGCGGCCGGCGCAGATGGCCACGGCACTGCGCGATACCAGTCGCTCCAGCGCCGGCAACACCAGTTCATCCTGCAACACATACGCGAACGGATCGGTGACCTTGTAATAGACGCGCACGTCGAGCTGCACAATGCCGCTATCGCCGGTGAGCAAGTAACCGGAGCCGGCCAACTCATCGCTCACCGGTCCGCCTTCATCGTCGTCGTAGGACATGGCATCGGCTTGAATGGCCTGCTGCGAACGAATCAACGATTGCACACGATGTTCGAGTACGGTTTCGGCAGCGGGAATCATGCGTACTTGATCGATGGGTTGTGGCCAGGCCCACAGCAATCCCGATGTAGCAACGCGCGTCAACGCGCCCGCGCGAATCACCACCGCACGATTCTCGGGACTCACTTCACGCACGTTGGAACTTAGCCAGCGCAACGCCGCCAATGCCGTGCAAACATACAACGCGATAAACGCAATGCGTCCGGCTTGCAGCCAGGGACTATCGCTGAGCTTGTCTTCAACTTCGCCGCTCATGGCTTACCGGCAGGCAGCGGCGCACGCGCAATATCCTGCGGTGCATCGATCAACACTCTGAATGGCGCCGCATCGGTACGCAGGATCAACTTGGTTTGCGGATTGATGATGCCGCTCAAGGTGTCGAGCGAACGCAATGTGTTGTACAACTGCGGCGAACCGTTATAAGCCTTGCCATACAACGCCGCTGCTTGCACGCGCGATTGCGCTTCGATGGTAGCGGCCTTAGCCAGGGCATCGGCTTGAATGATGCGTGCATCGCGCTCCGCCGTCGCACGAATCTCTGCTGCTTGACGCTTGCCCACCGCCGTACGTTCGGTGGCGATGGTTTCGCGTTCGGCACGCATGCGATCCACGGTTGCGGACAGCGTGACTGAGGGCAACGTCAAACGCTCGATGCCCACTTGCATCACACGCACGCCGTAGGTCGCCAATAACTGCGCTTCGATCTGGTTACGCAAGCGTGTTTCGAAGTCGGCAATCTTCACCTGCGTCGCATCGGTGTTGACCAGATTCGCCAGATCGTAAGCCGCGGCCGTGGTCTCCAACGCCGAACCGACGAAGGTACGAATCTGTCGCGCCGCTTCATCAGGTTGATTCTGTACAGCGCGCATGAAGCGCTGCACATTATCGGCATCGGGCTGCACCTGCCACGCCACGTACGCCTGCACGATGATGCGTAGACCATCGCGCGTACCTGCATCCTGCAAGCCGCTCGACGTAGTACGCAAACGCAGATCGACAGGGACAATGGTTTCAAACGGTGCGGGCCAACGCCACGCCAGACCCGGTGACAACAACACGCGCGCGGGATTGCCGAAACGCGTGACCACTGAGGCCGTGCCGGAACGCACTTGCACGATGCTGGCGGTAGCAAGCACCAATGCAACCAGTGCGATGCCAATGATCACTCGCCGCCAAGGAACGGGCGCTGAAGTATCGACATCGTGATGATGATGGTGGCCGTGATGACCGTGTCCAGCATGTGAATGCTCATGGTCGTGGTCACATTGTTCATCATGAACGTGCGCGTCATCAGCAGCGCCTACCGGTCGAATTGATGTGTATTTTGTCTCGGCTGTGTGGCCAGATGATTCGGGATCGTGAGTGTTAGACATCATTCATTCCCGCTGTTCTTATTGACTCTTGCGCGCACTGCCATCAAGCGGCGCGCCGAAGGAACGTAAATCGATGGTTGGTGCGGCAGTACGCAGGCGATGATCGATGATCACCAATTGCGCATTCGACAAGCCTTGCGTTAGTTGACTGAGATACTGCTCCAGCAAAAAAGCTTTGCCCGCCGTTGCATATGCATCGCGCTCGGCTGCAAAGCGCAGTTGCGCCGCTTCAGCGGTAGCAACCGTCTCGCGCGCAGTGGCATCGGCTTGCGAGCTGGCGACCAGCGCACGCAACTGCGCGGTATTGACCTGCTCCGCTGCCTTGCCGCGTTCGCGAGCGATGATGGCCTGCGCACTGATCTGCGCGGCCTGCACGGAGTGATAGGCATTGGCCGCAGCAGCAGGTGGATGAATGGCTTCGATGACGGTGGCCAGAATTTCCACGCCGCTATGCAGGGCATTGAGATCGGCTTGCACCTGCGTACCGATATCGATGGCCAGTTGCGAGCGTGCTTCACCCAACACACCATCTAGCGTGCGTGAGGCGAAATCGCGCACCAACACGCGACTGGCGGCGCTGCGAATCAAAGTTGCAACATCGCTGCTGTTGTAAGTGGCAGCCAACGCCGCCTGATCATTAAGGCCGATGCGATACATGAAGCGCACGTCCATGTTCACCACATGAAAACTTTGTTTGTCGCCGGCGCGACTGGCAATCACCTGCGACTTCTCGGCAATGTGTGAGGCATCCCACAAGCGATTTGCGCTGCTAGGTGCGGCGCCATCGGCGCTGGTGACTTCGGCGATCGGTTCGGATTGATTGTCATCAGGCGATGCCGACGCGGTAGCGAGCTCATGAATCACGCCGTATTCAACACGACGCACGCGTGCGAATGGCCATGGCAGTCCTGCATGCAGTCCCGGCGCCCACACCGACACAGGTTTGCCGAAACGTTCATAGATGCCGCGCTCGGCAGTGGCAATCTCCACGACGCCGCTTAATAACCAGGCGATGGTCATCATGACCGCCATCACCGGCAACAACGCGCGCCGCACGAAACCAAACGCCCAGTTCTGCCGCAGATCGATGCCGAAGCGTTGTTGCAATTCGTTATGCAGGTTGTGCAATGGCCGTAACGGCCAGCGCCAGAAACCAGCAAGCAAACTGTCGGCCAGCATGTCGGGTTCAACATCGCGATTGGCGGGTGCGAATGCCGACAACAACGCACGCAAGCCGTATTCAATGGCAAACAACACAGGCAACAAGAGCAGACCACGCGCCGCAGTTGCCAGCCACGGTCGCGCTGGATTGTCGGCGAGCAGACAAGCACCGACCAACAACATCACTGTGATGGTGACACGCAGCAATAACGCCACTGTCGCCGCTTCAGGCAGCGCCGTTGGTGGTTGATTACTGAAGTAACGTTCCAGCACCAGCGAGCCGAACGCCAGGACCAATGCGGCAATGGCTAACAGCAACGAGCGTGACGAGCCGTCGACGGTGATCGGCAATTTCCACAGCTTGAACACCGCCGCAACGATCAGCAGCGACAACAGGCCCATGAAGATCGCGGCACGGCTTTGCGCGGAGGTGTGCGTGGCGATGACTGTGCGCAACCAGCGCGGCACGCGTTGCAATAATTTGCGCACACGTTGCCGACGAGTGAGTGGCTCGCTAATTGGCCGATCGACAACTGTTGCGGGAGCCATCCGCTGCACACGCCACCGCACCACCCACCAGGCAGATTGCAGGGTGATGCTCATCAGCAGCAACGTCATGGCAGCCGTGCTGAGCAAGGGTTGCCACAGCGATACCTGCGAACGCCACGCGATGGCGAATAACGTCAGCGCAACAATGACGGAGACGATCAGAAGTTGGAGCAGCGTTCGCGAGTAACGCGCTGCCTGCTGGAATCTCGGCAGCACTGAGTGATCAGAATCGTCGAGAGGTGCAGCTAGTCGCGCATGCATGGGCTGAATTCACGGAAGCCCGTGTTTGTGCAACCTGGCCGTACGCAATCGGGGCGGAAGTGTTTGGTGAAGCGAAGGATGCGTGGGATAGGCGCAATGAATTGCGCCGCTACGACAGATTGTGTCCTTTTGTAGGGGCGCAATTCATTGCGCCCTCCGCTTTCATGTCGAACATCGAGAGGCGCCCTCACCCCAGCCCTCTCCCTTAGGGAGAGGGAGTTCAGACGGAGGCAAAGCCATCCTTCAACACCTTCTTCCATCGCGCCGTGCCGTTCAACCATGATGCGGCGCCTCGCTCAGTGTCGGCAATGCTTCGGCAGCAGTCGCACGATGCGTGCTGCGATTCAGCAAGACATACATGGCTGGGATCACAAACAAGGTCAACGCGCTGCCGAACACCAGACCACCGATCACGGCGATGCCCATCGACATACGGCTTTCGGAACCGGCGCCTAATGCCAATGCAATCGGCAGAATACCGAGCACGGTGGCCAGCGTGGTCATCAAGATCGGACGCAGACGTGCAGCCGCGGCTTCTTGCACAGCCGCGAGGCGCGTCGGTGCACCGGCTTCGAAGCGCTGATTGGCGAACTCAACAATCAAAATGCCGTTCTTGGTAATCAAGCCAATCAACATGATCAAGCCGATCTGCGAGAACACATTCAATGTTTGATTGAAGTACCACAGCGCCAGCAACGCGCCGGCCAGCGCCAACGGCACCGTCAGCAGAATGACGAAGGGACTGATGAAACTTTCGAACTGCGCGGCCAGCACCAAGTAGATCAACACCAGCGCCAATGCAAACACCCAACCCAACGCTGATGAGCTTTGCACGAAGTCGCGCGCCGCACCCGTGAGATCGGTGCTGAAGCGATCATCCAAGGTTTCTTTTGCCACGTCGTGTAGCGCCTTGATGCCATCGGCGATGGTGTGACCAGGCGCAAGCGTGCCGGAAATCGTCGCGGCACTGTAGCGGTTATAGCGATACAACTCGGGCGGTGAACTGGATTCGGTCAACGTCACCAGATTGTCGAGCTTGACCTGATCGCCGCTGGCGGAACGTACCGAGATATTTTCCAGATCATTAGGACGCGAACGAAAGTCACGCGTCAACTGACCGGTTACGTCGTACTGCTTGCCATTGAAAATGAAGTAGCCGAAGCGCTGACCGCTGAGCGATGACTGCAAGGTCTGCGCAATATCCTGTGTGCTCACACCGAGCGTCTGCGCCTTTTCGCGGTTGATGCTCACCTTCACTTCCGGCTTGCTGAACTTCAAATCGCTATCGACGAAGGTAAACACCGGGCTCTTGTGAGCTTCTTCGAGAAACTTCGGCAGTACTTCGCGCAGCGCATCGACGTTCGGCGCCTGCAGTACAAACTGCACACCGCTGGCAGTGGATTTATTCTGGCCGATGCTGGCTTCCTGCGTGATGTTGACGCGCGCGCCGGTGAACTGACGTTGCAGACCGCGCAGACTGTCGGCGATTTCCTGTTGCGAACGATCACGCTTGTCGCGGTCTTTCAAAAACACGCGCACGAAGCCGCTATTCACACTGCCTTGTACGCCCGGCCCACCGCCGGTGCCAGGCACCTGCGTCATCATGATGTCCGCTTCCGGCACTTTGTCGTGTACGGCGCGCGTCAGATCATCCATGTAACCTTGCATGAAGTCGAAGCTTGCGCCTTCCGCCGCCGTGGCACGCACCCAGATGCGGCCGCGATCTTCCAGCGGTGTGAGCTCGCGCGGCAATAAACCCAAGAACAGATAGATCAATCCCATCGCGGCGATGAGAATCAAGATCGCCCAACCACGCAGCTTCAAGAAGCCTTGCAAACCACGCTCGTAGCTTTGCTCCATGTTGCTGAAGAACGGTTCGGTCTTCTTGAACAACCAGCCATGCGATTGATGTGGCTTAAGCAGTTTGGCGCTGAGCATGGGGGTGAGCGTCAGTGCGACCACCGCCGAGATTAGCACTGCACCCGCAATCGTCATGCCGAACTCGCGGAACAAGCGTCCCGACAAGCCGCCAAGAAACAACAACGGCAGGAATACTACGGCCAGTGTGATGGTGGTGGCGATCACCGCCAGAAAAATTTCCTTGGTGCCTTGGATGCCGGCTTCGACTGGCGCCATGCCGGATTCGATTTTGCTGTAGATGTTTTCCAGCACCACGATAGCGTCGTCTACGACCAGACCAATGGCGAGCACGATGCCAAGCAAGGTCAATGTGTTGATCGAAAAGCCGGCAGCAGACATCACCCAAAATGCGCCGACAATCGATACCGGAATGGCCAGCACGGGAATCAGTGTGGTGCGCCACTCACGCAGGAACGCGAACACCACCAGCACCACCAGCACGAATGCGACGAGAATGGTCTCGCTCACTTCTTCGAGTGAACGGCGCACGTAAGTGGTGTTGTCGTAGGCGATGTCCAGCTTGATATCGGGCGGCAGTTCTTTCTTGACTTGATCGAGTCGTTTGCGGAGTTCATTGACGATGTCGATCTGATTCGCGCCAGGCTGTTGTTTGAAATACAAACCAGCGATCGGCGTATCGCCCATCTTCAATGCGCCGCGTTCGTTCTGCGGACCCAGTTGCACGTAACCGATGTCACTGAAACGCACGATGCGATCTTCAGTGCGCTTGACGATGACGTTGTTGAAGTCCTCAACCGTATTCAGTCGCGATAATGTTTTGACCGGAAACTCGATCGACGCGCCTTCGATGCGGCCCGACGGCAACTCGACATTTTCTTTTTGCAGCACCTGGCGCACATCCAGTGGCGAGATGCCATACGCCGCCAGCTTCTCCGGATCCATCCACATGCGCATCGAATAGCGCTTCTCGGCAGGCTGATCGACGCCTGCTATTCCCGGCACGGTTTGCAAGCGCTCGCGCAAGTTGTCTGCAAACGCGCTGAGCTGTAACTGCGAACGATACTGACTGCTGAGCGCGATACCGAAGATCGGTGTGGAGTCGGCATTGGCTTTGTTAAGAATGGGCGGATCGACATCAGCAGGCAACGATTTCACCGCACGCGCCAATTGATCCCGCACATCGCTGGCGGCCGTATCGAGATTGGTATCGAGCGAGAACTCGGCAGAAATGACACTGGCGCCTTCGCGACTGGTGGAAGTCAGCGCCGTAATGCCGGCCACAGCGTTCACGGCTTCTTCAATCGGCTCGGTGATCTGCGCCTGCACGATTTCTGCCGCAGCGCCCGGATAGGAAGTGGTAATCGACACGGTCGGCGGATCGACCGCGGGAAATTCGCGCACCGGCAATGAAGACAAACTGATGCCGCCCATCAACAAGATGAGCAGCGATAACACGATGGTCAGAACCGGCCGCTTGATGCTGAGTTCCGCGACTTTCATGCGTGTGCCATCTGCGTTGCTTTGCCGGGAGCACTAGTGACTTCGGGCTTGTCGGATTTCTTGCCGCCGGATTGTTTATCTTTCTTGTCGCCCTTACCTTTATCGGTCAACGACACCACCGCCTGACCGGCGCGCATCTGTTGCAGACCCGAGGTAATCAACACATCACCCGGTTTCAAGCCGGTGAGAATGTGTACTTCAGTGGCCGTGCGTGAACCAGTCTCAACCGGGCGACGTTCGGCTTTGCCATCCTTGATCACAAACACATTCTTTTCTTCAAGCCCCGGTACCACAGCTTCAGCGGGCACCAGCAAGGCATCGTTGATTTTTTCCAACTGCACCGTGACATTGGCGAACGCACCGGGCAAGAGTGTGCCGTCGTTGTTTGGACATACCGCACGCAACAACAAGGTACGCGTGCCGCTGTCGATGCGTGGATCGATGGCGAAGATCTTGCCGGTGTATTTCTTCAAGCCGCCGGCGATCGAAAAGGTGATGTCGGTGCCTACGTTGATGCGACCCGAATATTTTTCGGGAATGGAGAAATCGATTTTCAGTTTGTCGACGCGTTGTAACGTGGCGATCTTAGTGGTGGCGTTGACATACGCGCCGGTACTCACATAGCGCAGACCAACCACACCATCGAAGGGCGCGCGGATCTCGGTCTTTTCGATTTGCGCTTTATACAAATCAATGTTGGCGGTTTGTACATTCACATCGGTGAGCGCGGTGTCGTACTCATCCTGAGTCACGACTTTTTGTGCGAGCAGTTTGGCGTAACGACGTTCGCGCAACACAGCGAGTTGTTTGCTGTAGTTGTAACGATCGACATTCGCGCGCAGATCGCTGTCGTTGAGCTTGACCAACAAGGTGCCTTTCTTGACCGCGGTGCCTTCGACGAAATTAATACTGACGACCTTGCCGTTGGTCTCTGCTTGTAATTCAACGCCTTCATCGGCGCGCAAGGTACCGGTGGACGCAATGGTTTCGGAATACTGCGTTGGCGTTACTACGAAGGTGGCCACTTTCAGTGGCGGCGCTTCCTTCTTACCGCCCTCCTTGCCCTTGCCGCCTTCAGACTTGTCTTTGCCGCCCGCACCACCGCTACCTTTCGCATCGGCCCCCTTCGTATCAGCCTGGGCAGTTTGCAGTTTATCGCCACCATTGGGCAGCAGCGGCTTGATCTTGGGATAAGCCAAGCCAGCCAATATCAATACGATTACCGTAATCCAGACAGTTTGCTTCATCGTGTGTTTCTGACTAATGCGTGGAGGCCACGCTCAAGGGCGGGGTGCTGGCAGGCGGACGTCGATAGTGAGTTGCCTGTTCGTAAGCATACGCATAGCTGATGATCTTCGCTTCATCCCATGCACGACCCAGTATCTGCAACCCCACCGGCAAACCTTGACCGAGATAGCCGCTGGGCACCGACAATGCCGGCCACTGCAAGGTGCTGCCGACAAAGGTCAGGCTGCTGCCAAGACCGGTCACGCCGCCCTTGGGATTAGGCTCGTCAGTCATGAGCTGTGTGTTGCGATCACCATTCACCACCGGCAATTGCGCCCAGGTGGGGAAGATCACTGCATCGATCTTGCCGGCATCCATCGCCTTGGTGAATGCCACGCGATATGCCTCTTCAACTTTCAAACCATTGATCGTGGCAGGATCGGTTTCCGGCGGACCCGCTGCGGCAACCAGTTCGAGGTTGAGTTGATGTAGTGGATGCGCGAGCTTCGAATCGGCCATTGCTTGTGGCGTGTTGTAAGGGATGCCCGGGTGATCGCCGAGGAACTTGATCATGTCGGCCTTGCGACGCGCCGGTGTCTGCGGCGCACGCGGCAAAGCATCGATTTCCGGCACATCGAAATCATCGACGATCACCGCGCCGGCATCACGCAGCTCTTTAATCGTTTCGTTAAAGTGCGCAATGATGCGTGGGTCGGCAACCTTGTCGGTAAACACGCGATGCAACACACCCAGACGCGCGCCCTTCAATGCATCGCGCTTCAAGAAGCTGGTATACGTTTTGGGAATGTGGCCCTTGCTGTTGAGAGATACTGGATCCTTACTATCGGCGCCGACAATCGCATCGAGCAACAACGCCATGTCGGTGACACTGCGCGCCATTGGACCTGCAGTATCACGCACGCTGTCGTTGGGTTGAATGCCAACCCGCGATACCAACCCCACCGTGGGACGCAAGCCCACCAACGCGTTATGCGCCGATGGCATGCGCACTGAACCACCGGTGTCGGTGCCAATGCCGATCAAGGCAAAGTTGGCGGCGATGGCGGCACCCGTGCCGCCCGATGATCCGCCGGTCGCGAATGCCGTGTTGTAAGGATTGCGCGCAAAGCCCGGCAATACCGAGTTGATGTTATCGCCGCCACCATTGGTGAATTCGGATAGCGATGCCTTGCCCAAAATGATGCCGCCTGCGGCTTTGATCTTGGCAACCAGTGGTGCATCGCTGGGCGGGTAATAATTCTTCCAGCCTTGAAAGCCCGAGGTCATCGGCATGCCGGCGGCATCGATGCAGTCCTTGATCAGAATCGGCACGCCGTGCAATGGCCCGACAAACTTGCCGCTGGTTTTGAACTTGGCATCGAGCGCATCGGCTTCTTCCAACGCTTTGGGATTCAGGTTGATGATGGAGTTGATGTACGGACCTTGCTTGTCGTACGCGGCAATGCGGTCGAGATAGGCTTGCACCAATTGATGCGCCGACATCTGACCTGATGTAAATGCGGCTTGCACATCTGCCACGGTGGCCTCTTCCACCGCCAGTGCATAACTGGGCGCAGCTTGTAACATCAACGTCATGATGCCCATACCCGCCAGCAACACGCGGTATTTGTTGGATAGCTGAGCGGCGATTGGCAGCTTGGCAAGCATCATGGGTCCGTGGGATGGAATAACTGTCGTTTCGAAGCACTCCGGCGCCGGACCGGATAGGCGTTATGCACCTACGGTTTCAGACGCTCGCAATGCCGTTTCCCCCACCTGAAATCGCTATCTTTTACGCAATATGTCACTGACTGCATTGGCTTAACAACGCGCAGCGTTGCCTGGCATTTAGGGAATCTCTAGTTAATTGTCAGGTAATTAATCAACCCTTCCTTAGTAGCTACGCGCCGCACTCGGCCACTGCATCGACCGCGTCACTTCCACTAATACCGGCAGGCCATCCTGCGTCGGCGGCGCATAGCGCCATTGTTTAACCGCATCGAGCACTGACTGCGCGAGTTGCGGATCGCTCACCGTCGCCACCGGCACGCGCACCTTGCCGGTGGTATCGATTACGAAGTTAACGACCAAGGGTTGCTTGCCTTGCGTATCGAGCTGCGCCGTGGACACGCGCGCCATTTGCGCCGTCAAACGCTGCGGCGGCGCGTCCAGCTCAGTGACCTTGACGGTCCTAATGTCTGGATGCCGAGTAGTGAGATTGAAGCCTTCGCGCGCGGCTTCCACATGTTGCAATGTGGTTACTACGCCATCGCGGTGAAATGCAAACTCCATCACCTCACGGCGCGGCAAATAACCAGTGGGCTTAGCCGCTGCAAATTGCCACTCCATGACTGCCTCAATTGCCGCATCAGCAAATTCTTTTTGCGTGGCCTGCAATGCCACGCTGTCGACGACCTGGCCGTCGCCATTTACCGTGATCGCCAGCACCACTTGTGCATCGCCCGCCATGATGCCGCGCAAACCAACCGGGAACTGCGGCGGACTGTACTTGAGCAAACCGGCTGGTGGCGCGTTTGACGATTCACTTGCTGATGCCGGCTGCGCAGGTATTACTTGGGCAGGTATCACTGAACACAGCACTATGAGGAATGAAGCAACAAGCACTCCGCGCATGATGTCCTCCGGTCACTGCCGCTTACCGACTCATGCGCCAACTCTAACCCATATTTGCAACCACGTCGTCACGGCACGTTAATCACTTCGCCGCGCGCCGGCGTATTCACCGGCACGCGAATCGCGTGTGTAGCCTGCTCAAAGCTATAACCCAACGCCAGCAACTTAGGTTCGCTGAAAGCCGGACCGAAGAACGAAATGCCCACCGGCAAATCATCGCCGGTGAAACCGGCCGGCACGATCAAATCGGGAAAGCCGCTCAAATTGGCGAAGTTGGTCGCCGAGCCCACACCACCTCCTTCTGCTGCGGGCGCGGCAATTTGTGCCGGTCGCTTCGGTGAGGTGGGATACACGATGGCATCAAGCTTGTTGCTGTCGATCATGCCTTGCAACGTCGCGCGCACCAGCGTCAGACCTTGTTCATGCACACTGGTGTAACGATAGTCATCGAGCTTGCCACTGGCGGCTTCGCGCTTGAACAGATTCCAACGACTGGGATTGGGACCTGCGCCATCGGCACGCAATGAACGGAAGCTATCGGCACGCGCGATCATTTCATTGATGTCTTTGGGATACTGCGGGCCGATGGTCTTCAAATAATCGGCAATCTGCGCCGCGAACTCGGGATAACGCACCGCTGCGTAAAATTCAGTCTTCGAGTCGAGCAACCATTTTGGATAGCGCACATCGACGACGGTTGCACCGGCGGCGCGCATGGCCGACAGCGCCGATTCGATCACCCAATCCACTTCAGGATCCTGGCCGAGAAAATCGCGCGCAATGCCGATGCGTGCGCCTTTCAATGCATCTTTCTTGAGAAACTGCGTGTAGTCGGTGAACGATTTGCCTTCACTTTTTTTCGTGGCCGGATCGGCGCTATCCACGCCCGTCATCAAACCCAGTGACACGGCGACGTCGTACACGCTGCGCGCCATCGGTCCACCCGTATCGAAACTCAACGCCAGTGGAATTATGCCATCGCGACTGAGCAACCCATGCGTGGGCTTCAAACCCACAATGCCATTGGATGTCGATGGTCCGCGAATCGAACCGCCTGTGTCGGTGCCAAAACCCAACGGCGCGTAATCAGCAGCAATCGCTGCGCCCGTGCCGCCGGACGAGCCTGATGGCGTGCGCGTTAAATCATGGGGATTCAGTGTCTGTCCGCCGAGCGAACTATACGCACCGCCCGACGCGAATTCAGACAGATTCACTTTGGCGAGAATGATCGCGCCGGCATCGCGCAGGCGCTTCACCATGTAGGCATCATCGGGCGGAATGGAATCTTCGAGCAGCAATGAACCGCCAGTCGTCGGCAGATCCTTGGTATCGAAGTTGTCTTTCAGCACGATGGGAATGCCATGCAAGGGTGACCGCGGCCCCTTGGCCTTGCGTTCCTTATCCAGCGCCCGCGCCACCTCAAGCGCATTGGGATTGAGCTTGATGACTGCATTGATCTTTGGACCATGTTTGTCATACGCATCGATGCGTGCGAGATACATCTTCACTAACTGCTCGGAACTCAGCGTGCCAGCTTTGAACGCGGCATCGATATCGGCAATGGTGGCCGACGCAAGTGGTATGGGGGCAGCTTGCAGCGTTGACCATGAAGTCAGCGCCAGACTGATGCCCAAAGCCAGAGCCGAAGCTATGCGTTTTTTGTTGTGCATACCGAATCGCTGAGTGAGTTTTGTCATGACTGCTCAGACGCGGCCATTGAGCGAACACCCTACTTATGGAAGGCGCTTTATGTAGGGGCGGCCTGATTCAATGGATGGGGCCGCGATTGATTTAATTCGCGGCCGGAGGCCGCTCCTACACATTGGGGTAATCCATCAATCCCCCGTCTCACACTCATCGGCCATATCCATGACGGGCGTGACATGAACAAACTAACGATTCCCGATCTGATTCGACCAAACTTTGTGCGTCGTTACTTCGTCGCCGGCTTGAGCGCCGGCGCAGTGGTGCTCGGTTACCTCCCTGAATCAGCGTCAGCTACGCAATCGGAATTCAAACTTGAAGAAGCCACCATCGACGATATTCAGAAAGCAGTAGACAGTGGCGCGCTCACTTATAAAAAATTGGTGCAACTGTATCTGGCGCGCATTGCCGCGTATGAAAACGCCGGGCCCAAGCTCAATTCCATCATCACACTCAATCCCGATGCGTTGAAAGTTGCTGCAGCGATGGACAAAGAACGCAAAGCCAAGGGCAAGCGTTCGCCACTGCATGGCATCCCGGTGTTGCTGAAAGACAATGTCGATACCTTCGACATGCCCACCAGCAATGGCTCGGCGATTCTTAAAGCGTCGGTTCCACCTGACGACGCGCATCTCGCCAAAGCCTTGCGCGATGCCGGCGCCGTAATTCTCGGTAAAACCGCCATGGGTGAATTCGCCGGCGGCAGTTACAACTCGGTGAAGGGACAAACTATCAATCCCTATAACTTCAAGCGTCACACCGGTGGTTCAAGCTCGGGCTCGGGTTGCGCGATTGCGGCGAACTTTGCGGTACTCGCCGTCGGCACCGACACCAGCACCTCGGTGCGTGGTCCTTCTTCTTATAACGGCATTGTTGGTTTGCGGCCCACTACGGGTTTGATTTCACGCGATGGCATCGCGCCAAAAAATCTCAACTACGATACCTCAGGGCCCATGGCGCGCACTGTCACCGACATGGCGCAGATGCTGAGCATCATGGCGGGTCCCGATGCCGCCGATCCCATCAGCTTGCAAGTGTGGGATGAAGTCAAACGTCGTCATGCCGGGCAACTGCAAGCCAACGGCGCGCGCATCGATTACACCGCGTTCCTCAAAGCAGATGCATTGCGTGGCGTACGATTGGGTGTGGTACGCGATTTCTTCGGCGGCGATCCGGAGATCGATGCACTCGCCAACGCTGCCGTAAAACAAATGCAGTCATTGGGCGCGACCATCGTCGAAATCAAACTCGACGCGACCTTCCTCGATGCGCTGCTCAACGCCGGTGGCCGCAGCATGCGCAAGATTGGCGACTATCGCTTCAAAGCGGATTGGGAAAAGTATCTGTCCACACTCGGACCCAATGTGCCGAAGACCGTCGCCGAGTTTGTGCGCATCTATGAAACCGAAGTGATGAAGTCGCCGCTGCCGGTGGAAGACAGCGTGATGAATCTGCTCAAGACCTCATTAACGACTTCTACAAATGATCTTGCCTACAAGGAATTGATCGAGAAGACGCTGCCCGCTGCCACGCAGATGAAGTTGAAGTTGTTCGAGCAATACAACGTGGAAGCGCTGGTGTTCCCGTACTTCAGCAGCTTCGCGCCGCCGATCAGCAACCCTGCTTACAAGCTCGACGACCCGACCTATGTCGATTCCAAGCAACCGCAACCGGCCATCCTCTCTGGTTACAGTTCAGTAGGCTTCCCCTGCATCGTCGTGCCCATGGGCTTCGGTTCACAAGGTTTGCCAATGGACATTGCCATCTTCGGCAAGCCGTATGAAGAAGCGAAGTTGATCGGCTTTGGATATGCGTATGAGCAGGCCAGCAAGCTGCGTCGGCCGTCGCCCTTGGTGCCGCCGCTGTAGTACGGAATCTTGTAGCTACACTTAATACACTAGCTCAAGCGATTACTCATCAGCTATGCAGTGTGCTACATTTTTTACGATGCTTTGACGCTGGATAGGCATTCGTCATGAAGTACTCACCATCTTCCCCGATGGTGTTGTTCGACTATCGGTTAATGGAGAAACATGGTGATCGTAAAGTGTAGATGGAGTGCCTTACCCCCAATAGCTATGCTTCTCGCCGGTTGTATTAGCGTACCTAATCACAGTTTGACTCCGTTGCAACGCGAAATAGAGGGTGGTAGAGAAGTTGAAGTATCAGTTGCACAAGGCGAGATCAAAACAAATATAAACTCCTCAGGACTAGCTGCTGTTACGGGCGGCGGTTTCTTGGCGGCAGCTATCGACGCGAGTATAGAGGTTCATCGGGCCAAGCTAGCCGAGAGCTACGCCAAACCTTTACGTGATGCGCTCATTGAGTACGACTTCGACTCGAAGGCGCAGGAAACCACTAAGAGGGCCCTAACCGAGCTTAGCTGGCTCCGTTCAACTGACTATAGTTTTGTGAAAGAGGTAAGCGCGGAAAATCGATCGGCTAAGTTGGATGCGACAAATTCGAAGCAGATGATCTTTGTAGATTACGAGTACGAGTTGTCGGTTGAGTTTGATGCTATTGAAGTGAATATTCTCGTCGCTATTGCTGACAAAAAAATCCCTTCCGGGTACGTACCCACCGGTCGCCTCAATCCAAAAAATCTAGTTTATCAACGGTGGATTAACGTAATAATCCCATTAAGCAACCCATCCTCTGTAGCGGAAGAGAACGTAAAAAGATGGGCAGCCGATGATGCTTTATTAGCCAGACAAGCGCTGAATACCAGTCTGGAGTCCGCTTACTGGATGATAAAAAAAAGTTTATCCCAATTTCCGGAAGAAGAACGCTCAATCAGAAAAAGTAAGAAGATAGACCTTAGTCAGTACCATATAAAATCTCAAACATATAGCGGCAGGGTCATCGAGCAAAAAGATAATGCTTCATTGTTGTTACTGACGTGGCCGGATGATAAGTGGGTACTTCTGTTCAATCCTATTGGTTAAGGCTTGCACGTGCGTTTCGATTTCAATCCAAGATTAATTCGTCTTTATATATGCAGCCTTGCGGTAACAATCACCGGCTGCATGGATACGAGTCCGCTCGTTTTGAAATCAACCTATGAATCTCTACCGGCGCGGCCAAATATCGATCAAGCTCGTGACAAGTCAGCGATGGCATGCACGATAAATCTAGATAAGCTGATTGATAAACGGGCAGACCCACTGACACTTGGCACCCTGGCCGGGCGACCGGTCAGGACGCCACCCAATAGAGAACGATGGCTGCATCAAGTATTTCAACGACTCGACGACTACGGCGTAATCATGGTGGGGAATGAATCGACGGCAAAAGTCCAAATAGAAATCGAGTTATTAACCGCGTGGGTTTCAGGCATGTATGAGACAAAAACTGCCAACATAGTAATTCGTGTTACTTATCTTCATCGTAACGATGGCGAAAACCCGGACCCAAAGCTTTATAGAGGGGCGGTCAGCAGCGTTAATTGGGCCAACGAAGACGATGAAATTCAAGAAATGGTCGATGGCGCGTTTGCGAAAATCATGCAGAACCTGGGTGCGGATTTGCGGTCGCTATGTAGCACTTAAGGTTTGTCGAAGTTTATTGCGGCCGAAAAAAAGTCGCGAATACTAATTAAAATGTTCCGACGCGTTCCCTCTACTCCTGCTGCTTATCCGCATCTCAAGATTTTTCCGCTCTCGTGGATTCACTAGCATCCGCCTCGAACAACGATTCCAATTGCCGTGTGGCTTCCTGTGTTGAGGCAATCAACTTCGAATCGTCGTCACGCACGGAAAATTGCTTCAACAATGTTGCTTCGTCGTGCTCGCGGAAGCGACGCACGATCTGGCGCGCGTTGCCGGCCGGCTCACCCAGCGATTCGAGCACGCCGACGGACATCTCCAGACTGGAGCCGTAGGTTTCGCGGAAGATCTTGTGCACGCCCAACTCCATGAGCTTGAAGGCATGCTGACGACTGCGGGCGCGTGCGTAAATTTTCAACTCAGGGAAATATTGGCGCACGATTTCTGCCGTGCGTATCGACGCATCGACATCATCGATGGCCAACACGAACACCGTTGCTTGTTCAGCGCCGGCTGCACGCAATACATCAAGTCGCGACGCATCACCGTAGTACGCGCTGCTGCCGAAGCGGCGAATGAAATCGATATTCGCCGAGCTGGAATCCAATGCCGTAAAGCTGATGTGTCGCGCGCGCAGCACGCGACCGACAATCTGCCCAAAGCGACCGAAGCCGGCGATTAATACATGCCCGTCGTTTTTTTCGATGTGGTCGAAGGGCCGCGCCTCGCCGCGCGCGAACAACTTGTGCAACGTCGCATCGTAAGCAGCCAGCATCAAGGGCCCCAACACCATGGAGAAAGTCACTGACAGAATCAGTAGATCGCCCAGCTCGGGATCGATGATGCTTTGCTTGGCAGCAAGCGCGAACAACACAAATGCAAATTCACCGCCCGCTACCAGCGACAGACTCAGACGCCAGGCCGAATCGCGTGGCTGCTTGCTGATTCTGCCGATCAACGCGATGCCGGCAAACTTGAGCAGCATGAAGCCGATCGTCACCAGCAAAAACCTGCCGGGTTGTTGCACCAGCACACCAAGATTTGCCGACATGCCCACTGCGATAAAGAACAATCCCAGCAGCAAACCTTTGAACGGCTCGATATCCGCTTCCAGTTCATGACGGAATTCACTGTCGGCCAGCAACACGCCAGCAAGAAAGGCTCCCAGCGACATCGACAACCCCACTGCATGCACGGCCAGCGCCATGCCAATCACAATCAACAAGGTTGCAGCAGTAAACACTTCGGTGACTTTGGTGCGCGCAATCAAGCGCAGCAGCGGTCGCAACAACACACGGCTGCCGATAATGACTGCAGCAACTACCAATACGAGCTTGCCAAGTGCGAGAAGCGAATTACCCGATGGATGCGCGTCGCTGGTGAACATCGGTAGTACGGCCAGCATAGGCAATACCGCCAGATCCTGAAACAACAAGATGCCGAAGGCGGCGCGGCCATGATTGCTTTTTAGTTGTCCACGCTCGGCCAACACTTGCAACGCCAGCGCTGTAGACGACAGTGCAAGGTCGAAGCCGATCACGATCGAGCCAAGTATGTTTACACCACTCCAATAAGCAGCGCCCGCGATCAGCAAGGTGCACAACACCATCTGCATTGAGCCGACCACGAATACGGCATGCCTGAGCACCAGCAATCGCGATGGCTGCAATTCAAGACCAATTACAAACAGCAGCAACACCACGCCGAATTCAGATGCTTTCAGAATGCTTTCCACGTCGCTGACCAGACCGAAGCCCCACGGGCCGATGACCAGGCCCGCAGCAACATAGCCAAGGATGGAACTCAGCTTCAACCAGCGGAACAGCGGTACGAACACGACTGCTGCAAACAGAAACACCGCCACCTGTGCTAGAGAAATCATGCTTTGTTGCTCGTTGATAGTTCGTATTTATAAGAGAGCTCTTCCTGTAGGTCGGGTTTTACACCCGACATCCGACATTGTCGTCGGGTGTAAAACCCGACCTACAGGAAGATCACGGAAGATTCGCACATGGTACAGGCAACGTATCTCCCATAAGAGAGAGCCGCAAACCTACCGAGGGAAGTCACCCCTCCCTATCGCGTGACAAATATTCGACACGCACTGTCGATTCGACAATAGCAACTAACAAGGACGCCGGTTGCCGCGTGTTTTCAGCATCGCTGCACCGCCTGAACTCCTTGCCGCCTCAACATCATCACGAGGCAGCGACTGTGATGACCCACGGAGTGAATCATGTCATTCCAACCTATACTACGACGAGGTCGGCTCGCGCTGTGGCTTCTGCCTTTGCTATTGATCGGCCCTTTGCTGATCGACGGCAACACGGCTGCCGCGTTCTCTTACGATGTCATCGTACCGTCGACATTATTCCTGCAAGCCGGAACAGCCGGCAGCGAGACACAAACCTATTCGGCCGGCGCAGCCTGGGATTGGGGCTGGCATCGTCAGTCGGCGCTCGGCCGGCTTTCCGGTTATTCGGAGATATCGTTCGGTCGCTGGATCACCGATGTCGGCAGTGGTGGTTCCGCATGGGAAACGCAGTTGGGCATCACGCCCGTGGTGCGCCTGCAAGCTATGCATCACGATAACTGGTTGCATGACTGGTTCGCCGAGATCGGTGTTGGCGCGAATGTCATTCTGCCGATTTATCGCAGCAAGGAAAAACGCTTCAGCACCACGTTCAACTTCGGCGATCACTTCGCAATCGGCAGGCAATTCGGTGCACATCAACAGCATGAGCTGGCGTTACGCATTCAGCATTTTTCGAATGGCGGTATCGATCAACCGAATCCCGGCGAAAACTTCCTGCAGTTGCGTTATTCGCATCGGTGGTGAGGTTATTAACCCGGCCTATAAATACATCTGATGAAACCAAGACGCTTCGACAGGCTCAGCGACCGGAGAAGCGCTTCTCCGGTCGCTGAGCCTGTCGAAGCGTCAGCTATATTTCCGAGCCGGGTTAATAGTTAACGATTGCCGCAACTCATCTCGTCCTTAGTACCTGTCATTCCCGCGAAAGCGGGATGACAGCATCAAACCGCTGCGTCATTACCTTAACTGATGGCGCTCGCTTGCCGATAGCTGCAACCATGTCACTCTTCAAGCAACCAATCAATAGCCTCTTGCCGAGTGCGGAAGCTTTTATACGGCAGCGTCACGTGATTTATATCACGATAGGCCTGATACATGCGGCTGAAACCATATCCGAGATCGGATGTGGCCACCACGGCGCTCTTGCCGCCACTGCGGACTCTAAGCAGCGGCGCGGCAGCCAGCGAGATTTGTTCAATATCGACAGAATTTAATTTGCTGAACCCGGCCCGGGAAAGATCCCACATCACACGCTTGGTGATGGGTCGGTCAAAAAAACGGCCCAGCTCACTCATGACATCGCCTACCGTCAGTTCACCCTCCATCACCGTTTCCGTCAGATCCCATTCTTCATGTACAACGACACTTACTGTAACCAACTCACGCTCCGCATTGATATCGATAAGCGCCCACGCTGAGTTCAGCGACGAGCATTGCAAAGACTGCGATTTTATAGGTTAACGGCAGTCGCGTCAGTAAGAACCACATCACTGACAAATTTTGACGATTTGATTTATCCGTTCGCCATAAGCAATGGATAACAAGAGTGCTTGAGCTTCCCTGCTCAGAAGACTCTCCACTTGCTTTCAAGTCAGTCCCACGTGCAACTCGATGAACAGGTTCCCTCTCCGGTTGGGGAGAAGGGAATAAGGAAACGAATGCTTATGCCGTTCCACACTAAACCTTACTTACCAGCCAATGGACCAAACGCTGCAGGTGGTGCGCGATGCTTGGTCGCGGCTTCATAAATCGATGCCACTTTGATCACCGTTGGCTCTTCACCGATGCCAGCCCAGAATGAAATGCCGAAGGGCATGGGTTGAGCCATAGTAGTCTTCACGGTGTTGTTGGCGACGCTCTTGTAGCTGTCTTTCTTATCGTTCAGTTCATACTGCGGTTCATAGATCACTGTGTTGAAGCCAGCGGGCACAGTGATTTCGGGAATGCCCAGGTCGGCGCTGGTGGGGAAGCGACCCACGGGACGATTGTTCACCTGCGGCTGGCTGGCATAACCGATCTTCGCGGCGGGAATCGTGGTGGTCGGATTCACCAAGACATCCAGCTTGTTCTGCTGCATCACCTTGTTGATCACCATGCGCATCACATCACGCATCTTCACGCGCTGCGTGATACCGGCGGATTGCAGGTCCAACTTGTTCTCCCAGTTCTTCATGGCCACCGTGCGATCTTCGGTGTAGTACTTGGCATTGGCATTCAGCGTCGCCCAGTCGTTGACGATGGCATCGCCACGCTCATGCAGATACTGCGCAAAGTGCAAACTGAAACTGTATGTACCCGGCGAACTGGTGACGGTGCGAATGTTGAATTTATCGGACAGCGGCGCAAGACCCAACGATGCTTTCACCATATAGTCGCGCTTGGTGATGTCGTAACCCGGTACATCGAAGGTCAACTTGTCATTGGACTTCTGCGCCAGATACTCGGGCATGTGCATCGGCAGAATCTCTGCCAGCGCTTGCTGGAAGGTATAAGTCATATCGACGATATCAGGATCGTCGGGATAAGCAGGGTCTTTGGATTCCACCAAGGTTGCGCCCAACTGATCGCGCAACACCTTCTTGATCTCGTCGTTGATGGCATCGCTCATCGCCGCATCGTTGGCGGCATGCTTGACCATGTATTCACGCACGATGCCAATGCGCATACCGGCCAATGGTTTGCCGCCCTTCTTGATATCGGTGGCAGCAAAGGATGCATACGGCTTTGATGAGATCAACGCCTTGGGTAACGCGCTATACATATCGCGCGGATCGAAGTAACCACGCTCGGGGTCTTTCAATGCATCGAGCACCATCGCTGCATCTTTGACGCTGCGACATTGAATACCGGCGCGATCAAGATAAGGATCGGCGCCAATCGCGCCACCATAAGCCATCAGACCTTTGGTGGTGACAAAGCCCACCACCCCATTGCGCCATGCGGGTTGACGACACGAACCGCCGGTTTCTTCGCAGATGGAGCAGGTCACCAGATTCGCGCCCACTGATACTGCCGAGCCGGAACTCGAACCACCCGTCTCGCGTTCGGTGTCATACGGGTTACACGTCGGTCCACCCCAGGTGCTGCGCGCACCGGCGCCGAACTGCTGTGTTTTCGGTTTCGCATCGCCACCGGGGTTACCGGCGCCACCGTTGTATTCAGACAAGTTGGCCTTGGCATAAATGATTGCGCCCTTGGCACGCAACTCGGCAACGATGGTCGAGTCTTTCGGCGCCGCATCCATTGCATATTTCACATCAGCACCGCCGGTGGTGCGCATATCACTGGTGTCGAATACATCCTTGAATGAAAACGCCACACAGTACATCGGCATCTTTGCCAGGTCGGGCTTGCGACCATACTTCGCATCGAGCATCGCTGCGTATTCCAATGCATCGGGTTGCTGTCGAAACGTTTCGCAGACCGCAGGCGCATCGGCAGGTAATGGTCCCGTCGACGGTGCGGCATCGAACTTGCCCTTGCAAGTCACCGAGCGTTCACCGCGTATGTTCAATGTATTCAGCGCAGCCAACTGACCGGCATTCGGCACACCCACCACCATGCCGTACTGCTGCTGCACCGACGGATCGGACATGGTTGGCTCCATGCGACCATATTCAATCGGCTTGCCTTGGTACTGATTGAAGTCAGGCAGAATCTTGTCAACCGCCATCGTGTCGGTAGGAAACTGGATCGGCTGCGTGCCGCGCACCGTGCCCATGACAGATGCGATCGAACCACCCTCCTTGGTCACCAGGCGCGTGCATGCGCCGTTATAAGTCCGCGCGCGATTAATGTAAGACTGCACGATCTGCCTGCAGGTAGTGCGGCCATCCTTGATGGCCTGATGCAGCTCGTCGATGCTGGCTTCTTCAACCTGAAACGGTTTGGCAGCGATTGCCAGCGACGACGTGAACAATAGCGTCGTCATGCAAAGACCGTAGGTGTAATGCAATAAGGTCTTGCTGTTCATGCTCGCGCCCGCCCTCATGATCACTGTTGCAATGAGAATTTCTTATGTGAGGCAGACGGGATTGGGCGTTGTTACCCTATACCCCCTGATTGGCCGTGAACCATAGAATGGATTCGATAAGCCCAAGTCGAAAAGATTGGTATCGACTACTTTGAACACCATAGAACCTGGCATCACTGACACCGTGTTGTGACACAACTCCAGCGCCGACGCACCCACTCGGTGTTCTTTCAGAATGATGATGATCTACTCTTCACTGAATTTTGATTTCTTTATGCTCTGTCTCGTCGTTGGAGAGCAAAGTTAACTTTACAGTGAGTACATCTATGGGGAGCGGGTCACAAAGACTAACTCCAGCCATCGCGACTGGCACGGTTCACGGACAGTACCGCAGCGCGTCATGACTGCACACTGCGGGCTCCCTATACTCATGGCTTAATACTACGAGGGGGATAAGCCATGAGTCTTGTGATTGATGTCGATGCACACTTCGAACCCGGCGCCGATTGGCTTGCACCCTATCCCAACCTCGCGCGACGTTTGCCTGCGCTCGATGGCGCGGCGCTGGCGGTGAAAGTGATTTGCGGCGACTTGCTTGAATCGATCCCGCCGCGACAACGTCCGCCACTGTCGGAACTGTCGCCGCCCGGCCTGCTCACGCTGTTCGCCAAGGAAAAGGACGATGAGAAGCAGCGGCGCGCCGAGTTCGAACACAAAAACCAGATGGAAGTGGCCAATGCCAAGGCGCGCCTCAAGTGGATGGATGTCCAAGGCATCGACATCCAAAACGTCATTTGCATCTCCGGTGTGACGTATCTCACCTTCATCGAAGATCTCGGTCTGCGCCAAGAAGTGATTGCCGCTTGCAACGACTGGCTGGCGAATACTTGCGCAGAGGGCAACGGCCGTCTGCTACCCGTGACTGCGCTCGATTACACCGATCTCGATTGGGCCATTGCCGAACTCAAGCGCATGCGTCGCCGCGGCAGTCGCATCGTACTGGTGCCGGGCTCACCGATAAATGGCATGTCGCCGGCGCATCCGTCATGGGACAAGTTCTGGCACGCTGTCACCGACAGCGGCATGGTGGCGATGCTGCATACCGGCTTCGAGCGTATGAGTTTCGCGCCCGGCTGGGGCAGCAACATGAGCGACGATGTCACGCTGATGCGGCAGTTCGGCGGCAGCTTTCGCCATGTGACGCCGATGTTGATGCTCAATGCCATGACACTGAGTGGTGTGTTCGAACGTCATCCAACATCGACTCTGTTGATCGCCGAACTCGGCGTCGGCTGGCTGCCTTTTATGCTCAACGATGTCGATGATCGCGTTACTCCGACAGCCGAGCTGTTTCTCGGTAAGTGGAAGTATCCGCTCAAGCCCAGCGAATACATCAAGCGCAACGTGCGCGCCACGCCGCTCGCGGGCGGCAACGATTCACCGCTGTTGCGCATCATGAGCGAACTGCCCGATGACATGCTGGTGTTCTCTTCCGACTTCCCGCACTTCGAAGGCTTCGCCAATCCCAAGGATCATTACGACAACTTGCTTGCAGGCCTGAGCAAGCAGCGCCGCGCATTGTTCATGGGTGGCGCCACTGCTGCTCTATACGAACGCATGGAGGATCCGATCGGATTGGAAGCGGCAGTGTCGGCGTAGCAAGCAAAGACAAAGACACTTCGACTGGCTCAGTGACCGAAACCCGAATTCGGTCGTTGAACAGCGCAGCGTGTCAAACTGTTTTGCAGAAAGCTCGTAGGTCAGGCTGAGTCTGCGAAGCCCAACATGCAACCTTGCTGTCGCTGTTGGGCTTCGCAGACTCAGCCCAACCTACTCCAACAAATTTTGGAGCATCGAGAGTGCGCAAAGTCGTTTGATCACCGGTGGAACACGCGGCATCGGCAAGGCGGCCGCTATCACCGGCGATAACACCATGTCCCAGGTTGCTTGGCTTGCGCGGCGTCATGGTGCCATCTGACATCACTGTCGGGTAGCCCTGAAGACAGCTAACCAATCTACAAAAAAAAGAGAGCATTTATGATCATTGGCATGCCATCACGGCGGATTATTAGTCTCCAGAAACTTCACCACCGCCTGCAACATTTGCAAACGCGTATCGGCTTTTGATAGCCAGTGATCTTCGGACTTGAGTTTGACGAATTCGTAGGGCTTGCCGGCTTTCTTCAAAGCGCTAGCCATAATTTCGCTTTGCTCAATCGACACTACTGCATCGTTATCGCCGTGTATCAACAGAACAGGTCCGCTGACCGTTTCCGCATGCATAGCGGGAGAACGCTCGACTAAAACAGCATCGTTAAGCGTCGTCGCGCCGGTATAACGGAGCATGTAGCGCAGCGCTCCGCTGTCAGGACTGACCGCTGGATCCAGATGCTTGTCGAAATTCGCTCTAAGATCAGATACGCCTGCAATCGATACCGCACAGCGGTAGATATCTGTTTCACGAGTCGCACCCATCAGCGCGACGTACCCGCCATAACTGGCGCCGACAATACAGACACGCTTCGGATCGACAATACCTAACTTGACCAGAGCGCGAACACCGTCTGAAACGTCCGTCTGCATTTTCCTGCCGTATTCTCCGTAGCCGGCCTGCTCAAGGGACCAATCTATTCCCCATGAACCTCGGAAATTTGGTTGCAGCACCAAGTAGCCTCGCGACGCAAGCGCCTGCGCAAACCACTCGAAGCGCAACTCGTCGCGTGCAGCCGGCCCTCCATGGGGCATCACAATCAGCGGCAGGTTCTTTATTGCTTTCCCTGACGGCAACGTTAAATAACCTGGTATCTGTAAACCATCAGCCGCGTTATAAACGATAGGCTTGACGGTCTTTATATCGTTCGTAGCGATTCCGGCATATACATCACCAAGGCGCGACGTCTGCTTTGCATCCATATCCACCAGAAAATAGGCAGCGCCACTGGTCTTGCCAAAGACCTTCACAACCATCTTGTTCAGTCCGTTGGAATAACTTTCCAGCGTCACTTCTTCACCAGGAAACGATTGAACTACTTGGTCCCATCGTTGCTGCAGAGTTTTGTCGTAGAAGAGGTAATGGCGACGGGCATCTTGCCATGAAGAGCCAACGATTAAATTTGTCTTTGGATCGCTTATATAGTGCTCTCCACAACACCTATCAGGTAACGGCTCGCTCCATGCTCCGTCGGCAAGTGAAAAATCTCTTAGCACCCATTTCCCGTTCTCCAGCTTCTTAATAAGGAAGTGAATGTTATCGCGATAAAAACCGATCAGGCCCGGCGTATCAATAAGCGTCGACTCGGAATACGCCTTCTGCCATTGGCCGTTCCTTTTCGTAGAAAGTACCCATGACTTTTTCCCTTCGTCGTAAACAGATTGAACGGCAGGATCACCGTGCATATCGATGGCCCATCGATAGTGCTGACGCGGGTTATTTTCCGGAGCAGCATCGATTAATCTGGTTGTTTGATCTTTTAGATCAGATCGGAAGAGTGCTTGAGTAAAATAATTGGGGCCAGCGGTATAACTAATAGGCGGTTTCGTAAATCCATGCAAATAAACCACTGGTTTACCGTCCACTACCCGATGCATAGGACTGTATGACATCAAATCCAATGTATCGACAAGCCATTCCATCGGACCGAATGCTTGTTTTCTTCGCAGGTCGAAATTTTGTACGGTAAAGTTTTCGTCTTGTTCGCTACCGAAGTATCCAGGTGATTGCGAGACAGTAATCAGAAGCTGCTCTGTCCCGACCCAATTGATATCCCGTATCTTTTGCGCGCCAGCACGAAGCCTGATTACTCCGTCCTTGCTTGCCAATGACTGAACGATTATTTCGCGCTGCTCACCGACAGTCGTCACAAATGCAGCTTTCTCTCCATCTGGAGACAACGCGACGTTTTCGTACTGAGGCAACCGCCCATAGCTTTCAAGCGGCGCCGCGATGACCGGGCAAGACATCGCTATCGACGCCATCAATGTGCACACAAACAATTCAACGCGATTCAATTCCTGCCTCCCTTTGTCGCAAACAACCCGCATCCGAACGATGAATTGAGCTTCTAAAAGAAGCCCCCACAAGTCAATACAAGTATTGCGCCATTCGCTCGCGAACTATGCTGCTCGAAGGTCGTAGGTACGCTGTTAAATACCAATGCCGTCGAAAATAACTTTGAGCCATCGCGGCTGGCACGGTTCACGGACAGTACCGCAGCGTGTCATGACTGCACAATGCGGGCTGCGGATTGCCAGTCGGTATGCAGCACCTTGCAGGCACAATTTCAGGCCACTGGTCATTTGTTTGAACGGCGCTACCAGCGGTGCTGGTCGATGCGAATGCTTACTTGCTCGAACTACTGCGCTACATCCATCTCAATCCAATTCGTGCGCACATGGTTGCTTACCCTGCGATGTATCCCTGATCAAGTCACCACACCTATCTTGGCACGCACCGCAAACCTTGCGATCGTGTGGTGCCTGTTCACGCTCGCAGCGCGGACACTCGGCGCCTTGGCCGAGTGCGCATAATGCTCGGTGCGTTATGTTGGCGTGACCGCTTAAAGCCCCTGGAGGGGATGGGGGTGATCTGCCTGCACGTGCAAGCATGACATGCCACATGTGACGCTTGGACGTGCAGGCAGTGAACAAACTCCAGCCCGCGCCGTCCGGCGGGGGCTGACCGACTCGTTCCACTGCACTCGAACGAAGCTACTAAGACTAAAGCGGCTTCTTAGGCATCAAGTATTTTGCTCTATACCAAACGACAACAAAAAGTAGCGCAACTATTAATTCGCCTATGAAAACTTGAGACCAATATGCACCCGTCGATTGACTACTCTCTGGCAAAAGCGGAAACAAGAATGGGAGTGAGATTGGAAATGCTGTTAGCAACAGCATTGTCCACGGCCGCGTTTTAAATGCTCGCCGAATGGGGTGCTCGACAGCAGTAAGCGCTTCATTGAAATTAAGAACCGGCGTCTCTCCACTGCCGCCTCGGCGACGGGACTTAAGAATTGCAGCACCCAACAAGTAACAAGCGATCGCAACGGCAACAAGGAATGCGAGCCTTAAAAACCCGATTCGATCTAACTCGAAGAGTGTTGCAGGGCGACTCACATAACCAAAAATCAACTGAAACAGGACATAGAGCAAATACAGCAATAATCCCCATCTTACGAATGCGGCCATATCACTACCCTCAAATTCGGGATTGGGTTTCATTGGCAAGGCCTCAATGAATCAGGTAGAACAGTTGACAATACATTGTTCGTCAAGTCTGCAATAAAACCTGAAGAACCGGCTTTGCCTGATTTAATCGCCCCGGTTAAACCTCTAATGCCCAAAGCGGCATTAATCATTTCGCCGCCAGTTCTACCATTCTCTCCCCCAACCAATGCACCAATGTTTCCAAACGTTGATCCACGCTGTACGCCATCAAATCCCGTTTGCAAAAGCGACAACCCATCGCGGAAAGAAACGGCGCCCAACCCTACATCAACAACACCCTTTCCGACGAGCAGCAAACTTCCGCCGCCGGTCTCGAGTGCGCCACCTACACCGACAACAGCTTCTAAAGCACCTTCAGTGAATTGAGCTGCGCCAAGACCAGCACCTAACAACCCAGCTCCGACCTGAGCATAGTTAACGCACTTATCTGGCTTCTGAGTTTGTGGCGCTTGCGGCAAACTCACTGTTCGCGATGACGATTTCTTGTTAGGGGTACCGGTATTTTTACCTGTACCTCCTCCATCGGTCGGATCCGCACCCGGGGACGCAGGTAGCGGGTCTGGATCTTCAACATTTTCACAAACCACTTTCTGATTGATAATCAAACCACCAGAAGAATCTTCATCCTCGGTAAATGTGGAGTAGCATTCTCTGTGCGCCTTAAAGCCACTAGGATCATCTAGAGTCATCGGATTATTGTAGACATACGAATACCGATTGTAATTCTGCGTATTTCCTTGCTCGGTGATGTACGGATCTGGTGATAGGAATCGCCCAGTAATCGCATCCTGCACTCGCCCATTCATGTGATTGAGTCCCAGGCTGCCGATGAAGTCCTGGCCGGTATAGCCTTCACGACTCACTGCATTGATGTTGGTCAGGTCGCTGGCAGTGGGCGCGCCGGACCAGGTCGCCGGATTGCGGCGGTTGCCGAAGGCACTGAAGTTCTCGCTCACGTAAATCGCGCCGGTGTCGCTGGTGATCTTGGCAATGCTGCCTTGATGGTCTTCCAGCATGTAGCGGAAGGTATTGGTACCCGAGCTTAGGCGTGAATACACCGCAATGGTCTGACTGCCAACTTTAATGTAGTGGCGCCAGTCGGTGGTCGAGCCACTGGTGACTTTCTCCAGCAGATCGCCGATATACAGGGTCGTCTCGGTTGTGGCACCGCTTACGTAGACTTGCTTCCAACGTTGATTGTTGCCGTCATAGTAAAAACTAGCTGTCTCTCCTGACCCAGCAATGGAAGTGGGATAATTAGATTTGTTCCAGCCAATCGAGTAACCGTTGCGCGTGATGGCATTGCCGTTCGCATCATAGTTATAGGTAAAGCTACTGCTGCCCGCTTGTCGCACAGCGTGTTTCTTGGTGGCGTCGTAAGTCCAGGTAGCATTACTTGCTACGTCACTACGATTGATGATGTTGCCCAGGTTGTCATAGCCGACCGTTAGGTTGTTGCCGGTAGTACAAGTCGAGTCGCCACTAAGTGCTGACTTGGTCAAACGATACACATTGTCATAGCAAAAGCTCTCGGTGAGCCCGAGCGCGTTGTTCTGACGCTGGATAACATTGCCCATCGAGTCGAATAGATAGCTCTCGTTCTGCACACCCGTGCCGCCGCCTACGCCGGATTGAATGCTATTGATCTGGCCAGTCACCGCGTCGTAATTACGATTAGTCACGATACCGTTCCCCAACGCTTCTTGGGTGACTTGGCCTCGCACATTCATTGCATTGGCCTGCCAGTAACTTTTTCCCGTGTTGTTGTCCTTCAACTGTGCAAGCAATCCATTTTGATATACATACTTCAATGCAAAACGATAACTGGAAGTGCTAGTCGGATAGGTCTGCGTATCCAGTAGACCGGTTGTAGCATCATAGTTGTAGTTATAGTCGTAAGCTGCATCAGAGACGATATGACGCTGACTTAATCGTCCCTTGCTGTCATAAGTGTAGCTTTCGGTTGTACCGCCTGTATTTGTAATGCCGGCCAATTGGCCGATATTGTGCCCAGCGGCTGATGTTCCCCATGTCCACGTTGTAGTGCCGTCAACAGGGGCAGTTTTGGTCAACGGTCGTGACAACTTGTCGTATGTCATGGTGAATGTGGCATTGTTGGCGTCGGTGTAGTTGAGCACCTCGCCTAATGCGTCAATGTTGGTGTAATTCCACGTCCCGAGGTCCATGTCCACGGTTTGGGTTTGGAAAGCGCCAATACCATACGCATAGCTGGCACTGAACAGTGTATTCGATGCACTATCAACAACCGTCTTCACGCTGCCGAAGGCATCGTAGGCGAAGTTGACCGCGTAGCCATTGGCATCTTTGGTCTGCCGCGCCCAGCCATTCGGGTCAGTGACCTTCGTGGTCTGCTTGTTTTGTGGATCGGTAGTAACCGTGGTCATGCCCTGATAGGCAATAGACGTGGTTTGTGGCGTGGAATCATTGGCGCTGGTCGGGCGCTGGATCTGAGTGACACGATTCAACGCATCGTTGGTAAAGGTGGTCCAATAAACAGTACAGCTTGCGGCATCACACGGCGCCGTTTGACGAGACATGCGACCTAACGAATCGTATTGCACACCGACGCGACTGTAGCCACCACTAAGTGTCTTCGACTTGGTGACAATCGGTCGAGACAATTGATCGAAGTAAGTCCACACATCGCCGAGAATCGTCGCGCCGTCCGTACCCTTGGTGGTTGCGATAACAACCATTTTGTTGATGCCGGTCGCACCGTTCGGGTCGCCGTTTTGGCACCCACCGCTCACACTGGCGCATGCGTTATAACTCCAGCTAGTAGTGGTATTGTCAGGGCGCGTCTCCAACGTCTTGCGAGCAAAACTATCGTACTGCCAAGCGGTGACGAGACCATTCGGATCGGTCTGGCTGCTCTGTACGCCCTTGCTGTAGTCATAGCCAAATTGACTCGTTTGACTCAATGCATTGGTGACGCTGATGGGAAACTGGCCAGTGGTTCCCCAATCAACCGTGGTAGTACGCGCCGTCATGCCAATGCCGGTGACGGTTTGCGAATTTACATTGCCAAAATTGTCGTAGCCGATATCCGTAGTGACTTTGTAAAGCGTGCTAGTCGGTTCAACGATGGTCTGAGTGATGCGGCAGTTAACGTAGTCGGGAGTCAGGTCAGTCCTGCGGGAGAACGCGGTCTCGGTAGATCCTGTTCCAGACTTCGTCACGATGGTGCGCGTCGGTAAGCTCAAACACCAATTCGCAGTGTCGGGATAGAAGGTATTGACGACGGCCGTGGTCCAACTTTGAGTATAAGTTGGCGATTGCGGCGCGGTGCCGTCCTTGTCAGTGATCGTGGAGGTCGATGCCGTGAGGTTGCCATAGTTGTCGTAGGTAAAGTTCGTGCTGCTCTGAGTGAGCAAGGCACCATTCTTTGTACCACCGACTTCATAGGTATCCACTGCCGCATTAGCGGTATAGGGGAAGTAGCGTTGATTGTTGGCAGTGCCATCCAGCGTGCTGGCGGGCAGCGTCGAGGGCGTGTTTATCGTGTGTGAGATCAGCGTCGTGCCGTTGTTCTGATACACATCCTGCTGGGACACCATGCCGGTGAACGGAAAGGCGGTTTGGAAATATGTCTTTTGTACGGGCGCATTGGCACGACTATCGGTCACCGTACGAGATTGAAAGCCAAGCAACCCACGACCGCTAATGTCGCGGCGAGCGCCGGTGTAGGCGTAGGTCTGGGTGAATGTACCGCCAATACCATCAGACGTACTGACGTTGCCCACCACGTACATGGGGCTTTGAATATCTTGCTCTGGATATGTGGCGCCTGTGCCTTTGGTGTAATTGCTTTGGGCAATGGACACATAGGTGGGGCTATAGGTTGTATAGAAATCTGTCGCGGATACGTAACCTTCAGTAATGGAGGTGACCAAATCAGGTGGCGTACCGGTGCCGTTGTGTAACCTGTATGACAACGTATACGGCGCGGCGGAGCCGGTGTTGAACGCGAGGTCGTCCAGCCCATCACCATTTTGATCAAACCGGAAGAAGCTATTAACACCGGCCGTTGGAATGGTAGTGGTAATCATCGAACTGAGGCTATCACCCTTCGATAAATACACGCCCACTGTACCAGCGTTGTTGACGATGACATCGTCACGACCGTCCCCATCCCAATCCATAAGACCCAGCGGCGTGCCCGAAATGGTGAGTTGCAGCGCAGCCGAACCATTACAGGCGGAGATCACGACGGTCGTACCGCCTACCATGTCCGTGCAGTTATCAGAATTTAGGTTTCCATAGAAGGTCGGAGAGACGGAGACTGAATAATTATTGGGCGGCAGCAGGGTCGGCGCGGTGACGGGCCCAGTGGTCACATAGCCTCTACTCAATGTTTGATAATTGCAGGTCACCACGGGATACCCACCGCACCCACCAGCGACGCTCGTAATCACGATATCTTCGCGGCCATCGCCGTTGATGTCGACGGCTCCGCGGCGATCCGACGTTGGAGCAGCTGCGTTGGCAATGAACCAAGCAATAAAACCTGCTGGGGAAAAACTCATCGCTTGCGTGGGAGTGGCGGAGAATGACAGCACACCGCCAACACTGGTATTCACGCGCACCCAGATGAAATTATTTTGATAATAGATAAGATCGGGCAAGCCATCGCCGGTCACATCGGCAAACGTCGTGTGCATAGCTGCATCTGCAAGGTTAGGCACAGTCGCTACCATTGAGAAGGCCGAGCCGTTCCAACTCACGTATTTCCATGTGCCGCCTTGGTCGATTGCAAATCCCGCACGTCCAGTGCCGGTCAAATCAGCAAACCGAGCCAGGGAAGCGTAAGCAACGCCGGTGGAAATACCGGCGCTATAGCCATTGGGCACGGCGAACGCCACATAGATCATACCGCCGCTGATATAGACTATATCGGCGCGCCCATCACCGTTGATGTCCTGGATGCCATAGATCGAGTCCGCACTAATGGCCGTCGTCGCCGCGCCGGCAACGCCTGCTTGACCATCTTGATAAACAATGTTGGTGGGCAATAGACAATCACTCGCCGCGTCGTCGCTGCACTCTTTAACTTGCGACAATCGCGCGCGGGTGGTCGTGGGCGCCGCCTGGTAGTTAAATATGTACTTACGAAGTACTGTTTGTGCGGAATTCACGACGCTGACGCTCGTCAAGAGATTGGTGTTCTTGATTAACGTGCCGCCGACATAGCCGACCTCTGAACTTCCCGTCCCATAGGTTGAATCAGGACCATAGACAAAGTTCACCGAGTATCTATACGTCGCGGCGTTGGGACTGGTGGGTGTATAGGAAACACTCGTTGGCACTCCGAAGCCAGTCGTGCCAGCTTGCCCCGAACCATACGTAACGATGTAGCTGTTTCCGGAACGGTCTCTAACCTTGCTCAACAGCCACTGAGAGGCGGTGCTGGTCGACGTGGCGATGATCCGAGAGTCTGTTGTGTTGCCATACTCGTAGATCAACCCATTCTTGCCCTGCACGGTGAATGACGCTGGACCATTGCCCGCCGCACCATTCGCGGTTATCTGTGAGAAGTCGGCCATCTCAGACTGATAGGTTGAACCAGCCGCACCATAGGTGCCACTGATGAGCCGCAAGCGATTACCATTGAGGCAATAGCCATCAGTGGCATTCAATGCAACCGCGGCAGGCGCAGTGTCTTGCGCAAAAGTCTTGTTGCAGCGGGTGATGGCGGAGAGTCCCGCAATAGACCAACCTGGTCCCATCGTGCCATCGCTCGCTCGACTGTCATAACTGATCGCGAGATGAGGCTGCAGGCCATTAGGGCCGGGCGGCATCCAAATTGGAATTTGATAGGAAGCTGTGCCGGTGGATGAAACGTTGAAGCTACCAGCAGTTCGCCCTACAGCAGCTTGAACTTGATAACTCAGCAAAGAGAGCACAAACCAAGACAGAATGATTCCAATATAACGCGCGTGAGTCGGCATCTTCTTTTTCCTTAAGTCCATCTGCACTAGCCAACAAAACGACCAATACGATGCTCCCCCTACCTGAGAAGAAGATATTTAATGAGCTGACAATCAGCGCACCGCATCGCGAGCCACGATGGTGGATACGGCAGTGAAGTTAAGCGTGAGTACGCTGGTATATACGGAGTCGCTAGGTGCTGCTGACAACGGTGAAGCACGCTGAATGGCCTGCACTAACGAGACCTGCCATGCAGGATCGTCGCCACAGCGTTGCAACGTGATTTCCAGGACATCACCTTGTTTGCTCTGCTTGATTTGGGCTGTGCAGTCGAAGGAAGGTACTTGCGTTGAGGACGGATATTCCCAGATGCGTTCGATCCTCGCTTTCACCTGCCCCATGTAACGACCAAACAGCATCGCTCGCCCCGCTTCATCTCCGGATGCTTCTGCCGTCGGCGACGCTTCATCGGTTCCACCTTCAACGCCACTGAGTTCCGGTGGTTTAGGTTCATCGATACTGACTAATAACTTTGCATCTTCAGCGAGTGCTTGAGCAGAGTTGGACGCCGTGTAGGCCGAGTCATCCGGCGATTGATCAGTCAAGGTAATACTGTGATCGTTCAGCAATATCAGGGTGGACACAAATTCAACGGCATCTTGGCGCTGAATGCTGGCAGCGGCTTCTTCGTTAATCGGCTTTAATGGTGGGCGCCCGGCAGTGCCCATCATTGCTGTGCCAACCAGTACTGCATGCAGCCCGGCGGTAAACAAAATTGCAACGACTTTGCTACCCCAACGACGACCCGAATAGTTGATGTGAGACGGCGAGGCTGCGGGTGCAGGATCTGGAAGAGGCGAACCAAACTGCGCCCATAGGTCCTCCGCCGTGACCACTTCAACATCTACCTTTGCTGGAGTCTTTCGCTGCATGATTCCTTTTCCCTGCTGCCGGAGATGAGTCTTGCATGGAAACCTATAGATTGACCAGCACTCTGAAAGCAAGCGGCAAGACGAGAGACTTTCCGCGCTTCGTTCAATTGATCGTATGTTGATGACGAATCTTAGGGAAGGTTTGATTTATTCCGTTCGTCCTGAGCAGCGCAGCGTGTCGATGGATTCTTCAAAGAACCAAAGAACGTTTCGACAGGCTCAACGCGAACGGGGAATAAATCAGATCTCCCCTAGGAGGATTGCACCGTGCTGATGAAAGAGCGACTGCAACGCACTAAAAAGCATCATTGCATGATGAACGCAGCTACCCCTATCTGAACCAAATCCGATGATCAATAGAGACTTACAAGGTGACCTCAATCAGTAGCGGAACCAGCATTCCATGGGGGCAGTTCACGAACCGCCGCTACGCCATATCACCAATCAATTCTTAAATATCGACTTCGGTATCAACGCATGCACGCCCTTATTGCCATCTACCAATTGCGTGACCTGCAGATTCATCGCGGCGCTGGATAACATGTAAGCCACTTCGCGCGTTAATCCTTTGCGCTCGACGAGGAAATCGAGCATCTCAGACGTTGCGGCTTTGGCGGCTTCATCGAGATCCTTGTTGATGCCAACGGTGATGTAGTAGTTGGCGTTCTCGGCGCGCGGCCATTTCAGGTTCATGTTCTTATGCAGAATGATCTGTACTTCGCCTTTCAGTGAGGTCTCCACTGCCCCGCCACATACTTCACCATGACCTTGGGCAGCGTGGCCATCGCCGATAGATAGCAGACCACCGGTATTGAATACCGGTAGATATAACGTTGCGCCGGCAACGAGGTCGGTGTTGTCCATGTTGCCGCCGAAGAAATTCGGCGGACCGCTGGGCACGCGGCCCATTTCGGGTGGTGGCGCGGTGGCGATCACGCCCCAGAAGGGTTTGAACGGCACTTCGACGCCGGGTGCGTATTCAACAACGCGCTTTTTCATATCAAGAAAGAACGCGCGATCTTTTTTGTAATCGAATTGCTCCGGCAATGTACCTCTGCCAACGTTGAAACCTTGACCTGCAATCGGTAGACGCACATCAACCGACTTGATGCGTACTTCCAAGACATCACCGGGCTCTGCGCCACGCACGGCAATGGGCCCATCAAGCGAGTGATCGCCGCGACCATCGTTATCGACGCCGGCAAATTCTGCGTACAACTCCTGCGGAATTTTTTCTTTGGGTACGCCAAGCTTTTCGAAGTAGCGCGGGTTACCGCTGGTGGTTTCGAGTTTGACGAAATCGCCGGAGTCGATGGTCAGTACCGGCGGCAAGGTGGCATCAAAGAAGCCACGATGCACGGTTTGTGGTGTGGCTTTGAGCTCGTAGGTTTTGGGGGCAGCGTGTGTGGTGGCGCCCAATAACAAACAGATGCAGAGTAGGAGCGACCTCTGGTCGCGAATGATTGAATCGCGACCAGAGGTCGCTCCTACAGCAGATTTAGATTTGAACATGGTGTGTTCCATAACGAGTGAAACAATCTGATCTTGTAGGAGCGGCCAACTTTTTAATGTGGCCGCGTTGTTTATTCGCGACCGGAGGTCACTCCCCCAAGTTGCATCAGCTATAAGCGGTGATATTCGGCTTCGTTGTTGCAGGCGTCAGTGGCGGCAGCTTTTTATGCCATTCGGTGGCTTGCTCATAAGCTTTCGCCAACGCAAACACTTTGCCCTCGGAAAAATGTGGACCAGCAATCATCAAGCCAATAGGCAGTCCGCTCTTGCTGAAACCGCAAGGAATCGATAGCGCTGGCAAACCAAAGATATTGAATGGCGTGCAATTGGAGCTCACACGCGGATTGGTGGTCTTGTTGTCGTTCACCCGACCGATCAGCTCATTCAATGTGGGCGGCAGAATGCGTTGTGTCGGCAGCACCACCAGATCGAAGTTGTTGAACGCGTCATCCACTTTGCGGCGCACTGCTTCGATTTCCCACTTGGCGCGAATGTAATCCGCTGCAGTGGGTGGATTATCCATTGCTGCCTGCAGGCGACGTCGCTCTTGCAACATGTACTTGGTCGGTGCGTTCTTGAAATACTGTTCATGCCACGCGATGGTTTCGCCCAACTGGCCCAGGCTGCCCAGATGCGTGGTGCCCGGCAATACGCCTTCACTGACTCCCTTGGTCAGCTTGCCCAACAACGCAATCGCATCGTCGATGGCCTTGGCTACTTCAGGATCGAGATCATCAAAATAACCCACCGGCATCGCCAGTTTGAAACCGGTGACAGGTTGCGCCATCTGCGCAACATAGTCTTCCTTGGCATGATCGACGCTGGTGATGTCGTATTTGTCGTAGCCAGCCATCACGCTGAGCATCAACGCATTGTCTGCAACGGTGCGCGTCATCGGCCCGCAATGGTCCAACGACAGCGTGAGCGGCATGACGCCTTTAATCGGCACCAAACCATACGTTGCCTTCATGCCGACGATGCCGCAGTACGATGCCGGGATGCGCACCGAACCACCGGTGTCGGTGCCAAGCGCGCCATAGGCAAGATGCGCCGCCATCGCCGCGCCCGATCCCGATGACGATCCGCCGGTGTTGTGCGCCAGGTTCCAGGGATTGCGTGCAGCGCCGAAATAGGATGTCTCGCCACCGCCCATTGCAAACTCTTGTGTGTTGGCTTTGCCGATGATGATGGCGCCCGCAGCGCGTAAACGCGCAACGACTGTGGCGTCTTCGGCTGGGACGCGATCTTCGAACAAAGCACTGCCGCCGGTGGTACGCGCGTCGTAGGTATCGATGATGTCCTTGATCGCTAGTGGCACGCCATGCAATGGACCACGCAACTTGCCGGCTTTTTGTTCGGCATCGAGTTGCGCCGCCGCAGCCAAGGCTTGCGACTTCATTACGGTGATGAAAGCATCGAGCTTGGAATTGTAAACTTCGATGCGATCTAAACAGGCCTGCGTCAATGCAGTAGCAGTCGTCGCACCACTGCGTACCTTCGCGGCAGCTTCAGTAAGACTGAGTGATGCCAACTCAGACACATCGCCCGCGGTGGGCGCGGTCTTAGCAAATGCGACAGAAGTCAGTAGCTGCGTAGCGGCGGCGCCCAACGCCATGGAGTTGAAATCGCGTCGATTGAGTTTCATAGGTTGCCTGTTGTTGGATGCGTGTATTCGATCGATAACTTTACGTTGCCTTAAAATTCGTCATCCCCGCGTAGGCGGGGATCCAGTGATATAACGAGTCGCTTTGCGACACTTAATTGACTGGATTCCCGTCCCCGATCGAGTCGAGGACAGGCTCTTCGCGGGAATGACAGCAGTAAGGTGTTCATGGGCCTCACACCGACAACATCGGCCGCTTGAGATTGAACTCCGTCGCGTCCTGATACACCTTTGCCACTTTCATCAACTCGGCTTCGCCAAACGGGCGCGCCATGAAGTTGATGCTGGTGGGTGTACCTTGCGCAGTGAAACCATTGGGCAATGCCAGGCCGGGATAACAAGCGAGATTCGCCATCTGCGAATGTTGCTGCGTCTTGTTCTGCGTGGTGTTGCCACCGCTGCCATCGGGTGCGCGTGGATTGCCGTTGGCGGAAGGCGCGAGATACACATCCACGTGTTCAGTGGCTTTGAACAACGCCATCATCATCTGCGAACGCAAGCGTTGCGATTGCAAGTACTCAACCGCCGGCACAAAACGGCTGACACGAAAGCGATCGGCCTTAGTTTTTGCGGTGAGCAACTTGTCGCGACCGGAGCGCAGCAGATCATCGAAGAACACTGCGGCTTCAACGCTGACACTCAACAGGTCATACGGAAAATCGGGAACATTGATAGGCACCAGCTTGATGCCCAGCTTTGCAAGTTGTTCCAGCGTGCGTTGATCGTTGTTGATCCAGTCGACCTGGCGATCGGTATCGGCGAATGCATCTTGTAAATAGCCGACACGCAAAGTCTTGATGCTTTTCTGCGCGTCCCAGTTGAAAGGCAGCTCGGACACACTCAAATCGAGATCGTCGGGCTTGGCAATCACGCTCATCACCGCAGCGCAATCTTCGACGTAACGACAGATGGGACCGAGGCGATCCTGCGTCCACGCCAATGCCATCACACCATGACGGCTGACTCGACCGAAGGTAGGACGCAACCCGGTCGCGCCGCAACGCGCCGAGGGACTCAAGATCGAACCACCGGTTTCAGTGCCGATAGCGAATGGCACCAAGCCCGCTGCCGCCGCACATGCAGGGCCTGCGGATGAACCGCTGGCGCCTTCATCGAGATTCCATGGATTATTCGTGCGTCCACCGAACCATTGATCGCCACCGGCGAGTTCGCCCGTGGTGAGTTTGGCCAGGCACACCGCGCCCGCTGCGTTCAGCAGCTCAACAATGCTCGCGTTCTCGGTGAAGCTTTGATCTTGATATGCGCCTGAACCCCAGGTGGTCTTGTAACCTTTGACCGCGATGATGTCCTTGCAACCCCAGGGCATACCGTGCAACAGCCCTTTGTACTTGCCTGCAGCGATTTCCGCATCCGCTTGTTTGGCTTGGGCAATCGCCAGTTCGTCGCAGAAGCTCACCACGCAATTGAGCTTGGAGTTGTAGCGATGCAAACGCGACAGATACATTTCAGTCAGCTCAAGCGACGTGACTTGTTTGGTCTTGAGCAATTGCGCCAGACGCATCACGGGCCAGAACGCCACTTCTTCCAGATCGGCAGGACGCTTCACCAACAGTGGTTGCGTAAACTTCAACGGTGCTGCTACGCGATTCACTTTCATACCCGGCACCAGCGGGCTGAAGTAGAACGGCGGCGCGAGATCGTTGGGAATCGATTGCTGACGAATCTTGGTATAGCGACCGAGATTCTTTTGTACTTCAGCAAGCATGGTGCTGTATTGATCGCTGCTGAATTCAAGACCGGCTACTGCTGCAGCAGCTTGCAGATTGGCGACAGTCAATGCACCGGCGCTACCGACAGACGCGCCTGTTGTCACGCCGGTTGTTTGGGCCACTGCTTCTGTGGCTACCAGCGATGAACCCACCGCTGCGCCTACACCCAACTGCAAACCCAGCGCAGGTAATGCAGTGATGAATTGGCGTCGTGATTCGTGGTGACTCATGGTGTGGCGCTCAGTGACTACCAATTCAACTTGTTTGATTTGCCGCATCCCTGGAAACTTTGGGGAACCTGTGTTCCGTCATTCCCGCGCAAGCGGGAATCCAGTCAATACCATGTCGCGAAGCGACTCGTTTATAACTGGATCCCCGCCTTCGCGGGGATGACGTGATTGAAGCGTCGTTATCAACTTTCAAATCGGCGGCTTCTGCCAGCCACCGCTCTTGCTCTCGAGATAACTTGCCACAGCAAGACAAATATCTTCACGCCATGGCGCACAAACCACTTGCACACCAATCGGCAACTTGCCGTCGGATGAGGTGCCGCAACGCACGACGACCACTGGCCAACCCGTGCTGTTGAATGCGCCGGTATAACTCCAGTTCATCGCGCCCGGTGCTGGTGGCTTCTCGCGATCGATGGCTTCAGCGGGCTTGCCGGCCACTGGGCACAACAACACGTCGTATGACTTCATCCAGCCCAGCATGCGCGACTTGGCGTTATCGGCTTTTTCCCAGGCTTCAACGGTTTCGGCAGAAGTGAGCGGCTTGATGGTCTTCATGCGCTCGGTGACTTGCGGCGAGAAGTTATGCGTGCCCCATTTGTCGGCGAGGCGTTGATAGAACTGCCAGCCATCGGCGCTGGTGAGCTTGGTGCGTGCGTCGTACAAGTCGCCAAGAATGTCTTTCGGCAAATCTTCTTTCACGCTTGCGGTGACCGACTCCAGCCATTTCGCGGCGGCTTTAATTGTTTTCTGCGTGTCTTCATCGGTGTCGGTCACGCCATTGGTAGCGAAGAACGCCACTTTCAATTTCTTTAAGTCCACCGCAGCAGGATCGGCCCATGGCACCGGGGCACAGGACACGTCATGAAAATCAGGGCCGGAAATAATCGGCGTGATCAGCGACAGATCTTCAACGCGACGACACATCGGCCCAAGCTGCTGCCATAGATCAAAGATGCCACCGTAATCGACGATGTGACCGGTACGCGGCACGCGCACGCTGGTGGGTTTGATGCCAGCGATGCCGTTGTTGTGTGAAGGTCCGCGAATCGAACCACCCCAGTCGGAACCGATATCGAACGATGCGCCACCGGCAGCCACAATCGCGCCTGCACCACCGGACGAGCCGGAAGTACTGCGTGTCAAGTCATAAGGATTGTGCGACGAGCCATACAGAAGATTGCTGGCTGCGTTGATGCCGGCAAGTCCGCCCAGGGTGAACTCCGGTGTGTTGGTTTTGCCCAGCAGAATCGCGCCGGCTTTGCGCACGCGACCAACCACCGTTGCATCTTTGGCCGGCACATATTGTTGACGACCATAGGTTGCGCCGGTAGTGATCACGCCTTCGGTGTCGAGCGAATCCTTGATGGTCATGGGCACGCCGTGCAGTGGCCCCATCCATTCGCCTTTCGCCGCTTTGGCGTCGAGGGCTTTCGCTTCTGTGCGCGCGCGTTCGTAGCAATTCATCACCACGGCATTCAGTCTGTCGTTTACCGACAACTGGCGCTTGATGTATGCCTCGACCGCTTCCACCGCCGATACTTTCTTGGCGCGGATCAATCCGGCCAACTTGGTGGTGGACATGTAGATGAGTTCATCGGTTTTGTCGGTGGATGCAGCGAAGCTGCGCGTCGTGAGGACGTTGCTCGCGGCCGCCGCCATGGTGGTGGCGACAGCGGCGCGTACTGTCGGCACATCAGCGCTGGGTAGTCCCAGTAACGCACGACGACTGCGTGATGGCATGGCCGATTCATCAGCCTGATCGATAGCCAGATTCAATTTGGATGACTTCATGTTTCTACCCGCGAAGAAAGTTTTGCGCGACTCACAACCGATACATCAAACGACAACCGTCATCCCCGCGAAAGCGGGGATCCAGTAATAAGAAAATTCATTTCACTGGATCCCCGCTTTCGCGGGGATGACAGTTGAATACGGCACACAAACATCAACACTCGCTCACTCGATTAAGGCTCATCTGCTCACGGTTCACCCGCAACAGGCCCAAAGCCCTTCGGCGCCACACGATGTTTGCTCGCCGCTTCGTACGCCGATGCGATCTTGATCAGCTTCGGCTCATTAAAAGGACGTGCAAGAAAGTCGATACCCACCGGTAACTTTGCATTTATCGGTCCCACTAATTTGGTGCCGCCTTTGGCTGATGGATCCACCTCGCGGTCGTACACCACGGTGGTGAAACCAGCGGGCACCGTGATCGCGGGGAAGCCGTTCGCACCGAGTAAGGTCCAGGCATTGGACGCGCGACCATTGACGGCAGGCTCGGTGGGTGAGCCGAGTTTGGGTGCGGGAATGTTGCCGGTGGGATAGGTCAACGCATCGAGATTCATTTCACTCATGCATTGCAGAGCAATCTGCTGTAACGCGAAGCGCGATTGCAGACGATTGGCGATGTCCAGGGTCATATCCTTGTTGGTGTCTTCCAGCACCTTCTTCTTGTCCATAAAGCCGTTTTTATCGCTGCCGCCGGTATAGAACGTGGATTTGTCGATCAAGTCCTGCACGGTCTTGATGTTGATGTCGCCGCGATTCTGCAGATAGCGTTCCATCATGTACTTACGCTCGCCCGTGGTGGGCGCGGGACCGATGTCGCGAATGCTCGGACTCCCAGTTGATGACTGGGGAAACTTGGTTGAATCGAAGAACATGCTGGCCAGCAGCTTGGTGTGATCGCTGGTGGGCTTGCCGTTGGCATCAACGGGAAACAACTGCGGGAACTGTTTGGTGAACGCCGAGTTGTGGGCACTCGGGTCATACTTGGCCAGGCACGATTGAAACAAGGCGCCGCCCTCGCCGGGATCGACCAGCGTGGCGCCCAACTTTTTCAACGTAGCCAGTTCACGATCGATGATGTCGATACTTTCGACATCAGCGGCGGTAAACAACTTCTTGTCCATGTATTCACGCACCACGCCGGTACGCATGCCATCAAGCGGCTTCGCCTTGTTGGCGCTGACCGCGTAGGTGGCGTACTTCTGTGGCGGTAGACGATCCACCGCGAATGCGGTCAATTCGTCTTTAGGATCGTAGCCTGCGATCACATCCAACACTTTGGCTGCATCGACCACGCTTCTGCATAGCGGGCCGACGCGATCATTCATGAATGATGCGGGGATCATGCCGTAGCGACTGACCAATTCCTGTGTGGGCGATAAACCCACCACGTTGTTGTTCTTCGCGGGACTGCGAATCGATGGCCCTGATTCTTCACCGATCGAACACGTGACCATGTTGGTGGCCACCGATGAACCCGAGCCGCCACTGGAACCACCGGGGCTGCGCTCAGTGTCGTACGGATTGCAGAACGTGCCACCGAATGAACTGCGCGGTCCCGCTGCATATTCACCAAGATTGGCTTTGCCAATGATGATGGCCCCGGCCGCACGCAATCGTTCGACGAAGGTTGAATCATGCGGTGGACGATCATTCGCATACGGCGCATCGCCGCCCGACGTGGTGCGCATATCGAAGGTGTCGTATTGATCCTTCACCGAGATCACCACGCCATGCAGTGGTCCCACCAGCTTGCCGGTCTTGGCGAACTGCTGATCAAGTGCTGCAGCGGCTTCCAATGCATCGGGCATAGTGGGATTGTCATCAGCCGCATCGGTCATGCTGCGCGCCTTGCGCTCATCGAAGCCCATCGCTTTGCGCGTTGCCGGACGCAGATTCAAGGTTGCCAACGCATTGACCTGTCCCGCGTTGGGAATAGTCGATACCGGTCCGAGCAGACCCTGTGGCTGATTGACGCAAGTGCCGTTGTAAGCCTTGATGCGTGCGAGATACAGCTCCACTACATCAGTGGCAGTGAGCTGTTTGCTCGTGATGGCCGATTGAATGTCGGCAATACTAGCTTCTTCGAGATGAAACTTGCCGGCTGCTTGTGCTGTTGAATGCAGACCCAGCGATGCAATACTGATTGCAATGCCAATCGTTACAGAGTGGCCCAGGGACTGGCGCGCTTTGCCGAACATCAATCAATCCTCGGATTCGTTGTTATTTGTTCTGCGTTATCAGTGCTTGGCTTTAGCTGCACCGATATGCCGATGAGTTGCACGTCCATGGAGGCGGAGATGCTGAAGCTTGCTTCTACGTGTGCAGGTGCTGTTAACGAATCAAGGACTTTCTGATTCATCTCCTCCGTTCGCGTTGAGCTTGTCGAAACGTTCTGAGATTGATTGGAGAATCCTTCGCCAGGCCTGTCCTGAGCGGAGTCGAAGGGCTCAGGACGAACGGGAGAAATCAGTGCGAGCCCTTCGACTTCGCTCAGGATGAACTCCGTCGAAGTGTCCGTGGTCCCTATTAACTCTTTCACTGGCTGCAATCTTTCACACGCGTGCGATGGGATTGACGGCTCAAATCGCCGTCTTCTGCCAGCCACCCGTTTGCTTCTCGATGTGCAACATCGCAGCCAGCACCACATCGTCGCGCCAGGGTTGCCCCACCACTTGAATGCCCAACGGCAAGCCAGGTTCGTCTTTCGATGTCCCCGCACGCACTACGCCGGCAGGCCAACCCGTAGTGTTGTACTGACTGGTGTAACCACCGCCGGCACCACTGCCTGGCGGACGTACAAATTCAGGTGGCACGGGCTTGGGTGCATTGGCATTAACTGGGCAAATGATGAGGTCGTATTTCTCGAGCCACGTGAGTTGTTCGCTCTTGATGCTGTCCATCACTTCGCACCACTTGGTGAACTCGGCGCTGGGCAGTTGTTCGCCGTCGCCAAGATTCAATCCCGGCGACGCTTGTGATGAACCATGCAGCTTCAACAAACGACGCATGTGATCGCCGCCATCGGCATTGCTGAACTTCTGGCGCGCTTCGGCTAGTTCTTTCATCTTTGGTGGTTTGTCTTCAGTCACCTTGCAACCGAGTTTGCTGAAGTAACCCACGCAATCTTTCACCATCGCTTTGATTTCGGCGGTGGATTCGCTGATGCCATCGGTGGTGTAGAACGCGACGCGCAATTTTTTCAGATCGACTTTTGCTGGATCGCCCAATGGCACCGGCGCCATCGTTGCATCCGAATCGTCCGGGCCTTGCAGAATAGGCATCAGCAGAATGAGATCTTCCACGCGACGCGCGAGCGGACCTGTTTCCTGAAAAGTATCGAAGGCACCGCCGTAACCAACGATGTGTCCCGTACGCGGCACGCGGCCCAGTGTCGGTTTGATGCCGGCAATGCCATTTACATTCGCAGGGCTGCGAATCGAGCCGCCGTAGTCAGAGCCGATATCAAAGAACGATCCCGCTGCCGCAACAATCGCACCCGCACCACCCGACGAGCCCGCTGGGTTGTACTTGATGTTGTTGGGGTTGTAAGTCTGGCCATACACCAGGTTGTAAGTACCGCGCGCGCCACCACCCAACGTGAACTCAGGCGTATTGGTTTTGCCGAGCAGAATCGCGCCGGCAGCGCGTGCACGTGCAACCACGGTTGCATCCTTGCCCGGCACAAAATCTTTGCGACCCAAGGTGCCACCAGTGCTCACCACACCGGCGGTATCGAATGAATCTTTGACCGTGAATGGCACGCCATGCAACGGACCTTTGGTCTTGCCTGCAGCCAGCATCGCATCGGCTTCTTCGGCTTCGGCGAATGCACGCTCACGACATTGCGCGACGACGGCATTGATCTTGGGATTCACCGCATCGATGCGCGCGTAACAAGCCTTCACCGCCTCGACTGACGTGATCTGCTTGTTGCGAATCATCGCCGCAATTTCACTAGCCGACTTGTAGATGATGTCATCCGCCGCTGCGTTGGCAGAGCTGAATCGCAACAGGCTTAATGAGGTGCCTACTGCGGCGCTGGTGCCGATGAAACGGCGGCGCGAGACGGTGGTGTCGGCTATGGCTTGCAGAGACTTGATTGTGGTGGACTCTTTCATCAGCGTTACCTATGTCTTCTTACTGTAGGTCGGGTTTTCAACCCGATATTTAAAAGTCGGGTTGAAAACCCGACCTACAAAACAACTCACCCGTTCGCCACTCCCGCAAAAGCGGGAATCTAGTGAAAAAGAAATTCATTTATTACTGGATCCCCGCTTTCGCGGGGATGACGGAATTGAAGTACTAACGCGCCATTCGCCGCCGATCCACACTCCGTTGATTTCGAACTCCACACTTCTCACTCATCAATACTCATCAAAAATTCGGGTGATCTCGGCAATGTCGGTGGTCTTGGTCAATGCCAGTTCCAACAGAATGCGTGCCTTCTCCGGTTGCAGGTTGTCACCGGGAACGATCATCGCTTCCTTGCGACGCGGCGTGTCTTGCACGCGGCCGGAACGAGTTCGCGATGTCATGACAATCACCACGCCCTTGGCTTGCGCGCGCTTGATCGCTTCGGTTTGCGAGGTGGTGGCACTGCCCGCGCCGGTGCCGTCGATGACAATACCTTTCACGCCATGATCGACCATGGCATCGATGAGATAGCCGGGTGCTTCCTGATAACCATAAGCGACTTGCACCTGGGGTACTTCGGTGTAGTCATGGCCGGCGAACTCGGACATGTACGTGTGCTTGCGTACTGGCTCACGATAGAACACCACTTTATCGGGATCGGCAAAACCAATCGGACCGACGTCCACACCCTTGAAGGTTTGCACGCGATACGAGCTGCTCTTCATCACATCGCGAGCGGTGTTGATGTTTTGATTCATTGCATGCAACACGCCTTTGTCCCAGGCATCTTTCGACGCCGCGACGCGCACTGCGTTGAACAGATTCAATGGACTATCGCCGGATAAACCTGTCCACGGACGTTGCGCACCGACAAACACGATGGGCTTGTGCGTCTTCACCACCAGGTCCATGTAGTACGCGGTTTCGGCCATGGTGTTGGTGCCGTGCGTAACGACAATGCCGTCTACCGACTTATCTGCTGCCAGTTCGTTGAGTCGCTTGGCAACTTTCTGCAAGTCTTCAAAAGTTTCAGTACCAGTGGCACGACCCACCGGTGAACGAAAATCTTCTGTCGTTACCCGCGCAATGTTTGCCAACTCGGGCAAGTCATGCACCCAATCGTCAGGATCGACGCGTGGCACGCCGGGACCGCCATAGTTGGTGATGTTCAACCGATCTGCCGCGCGGCTGGCGATGGTGCCGCCCATCGACATCAACACCACATGCGGCAACTTGGATTGATCGGTGACGATGGCCGGCATGCCCGCTTTGGGAATTTCCTGTGCATTGCCGCTGCCGCATACACTCAATGCGGCCAGTAAACCCATCAACGTCGGTCTGATCAACATGGCGGCGCGAGACTTCATGACTGTGTTGGTTAAGTTGGTCATGACATCAATACTCGTTGAAGATGCGCTGGATTTCTTTCGGGTCACTGGTCTTGGTCAACGCCAGACGCAACAGGATGCGTGACTTCTGCGCATTTAAATTGTCCGCGGTGACGACGCCGCGTGCGGCGGCTTTATCGCTCAGCACTACGCGGCCGCTGCCCTTGCGATCGCTTTGCACGAACACCACGCCCTTGGCCTGGCCATCTTTCGCTGCGGCGGCGAACGCGGTGGCACTGTCATCAAGAATGATGCCTTTGGCGCCTGCGGCAACCAGCGCATCGATCGGCGCACGATCCGCTTCTTGATAGCCGTAAACGATATCTACCTTGGGTAGATTCATCAGCTTGCTGACATCAAACTCGGACTTTGCCGTGTGGCGTTTGAGTGAGTTGCGATAAAACGCAATGCGATCCGAATCGGCAAAGCCAATTGGACCCATGTCGCGCGAGACGAAGGTATCGACACGATACGTGTTGTTCTTGGTCACATCGCGCGCGGCGCTGATCTCATCGTTGAGCAACACCATCACGCCCTTGCCCTTGGCTTCTTTCGACGCGGCAACGCGTACACCGTTGTACAAGTTGAAGGGACCATCGCGACTGATGGCGCTGAACGGGTGCATGGCGCCGATCACGACCACCGGCTTGTCGGACTTCACCACGAGATTGAGAAAGTAAGCGGTCTCTTCCAGGGTGGCCGTGCCATGTGTGACCACGGCACCTGTGGATTCAGGTTTCGCCAGCCACTCGTTGATTGCTTTCGCCAGCTTGAGTTGAATTTCAGTATTGACCGAGGGCGAACCGACATTGGAAATCTCGGTGTAACTGACGTCGGCAATGTCTTTGAGTTCGGGAAGATCGGCGATGAGTTCTTCGGGCGTGACCTTCGGTCCATCGTCATATTCCATCATCTTGTCGCGGCTTAACGCGCGACTCTGGATGGTGCCGCCGGTGGTAAATAGTTTTACCTTTGGCAGCGGCGCAGCGAGGACTGCGCTGGATACGAATACAGCAAGCAATGTAATCAACTTGCTGCCACTAAGCACACGAGACATGCACTGCCCTCTTCTGTGCGATACCGCCGTTGGCATCACTAGTGAAGGAGACGTGTATGGTGATGGTTACCCTACCTGATGCCGACGTCTGAACATTGCTTGCAGGAGGGCGCGATAAATCGCGCCACTACAGTGGGTTGCAACGCTTACTACTGCACCTGATGCTGCCAACTCAACGCCACTGCCGCGGCCTGATCGCTGGTTAATGCTTCATGACCCGGATGTGCCACATCGCCGCCACGATACACCGCACTCATCAATAGCTCGCTGGCTTGCGCAACATGATGATGATGTTGCTGCATCTGCGCCTGTGTCGGTTGCATGCCGGCCAACTGCGGCATCACCACATTTTCGTACAGCGATTCGTTGTAAAGCAGAAACGCCAGCTCTGCTTCATGCGAGGAACTCGGCTTGAGTTCGGCCAGTTTGGCGACAAACGGCAACTCCGCCTGCATGCGCGCATAGGCATGACGCGCCGCTTCCGCCGCGGCGCTGGCCTTGCCTTGTTGACTCAGTTGCTGCGCCTGATTCATGTGTTGCACGTAACTGCTCTTGTCACCCTGTAACACCGACAATGCGCCCAGCGTGAGAATGCCCAGCGGTATGCCAAAGTACAGCAATTGACGACTCAGCATACGACCGGCGGTCATCTCACTGGCGGCGCTCCACCACGAACTCACAGGGGTTGCAGTTGCACCAAGCGCGCCATCGCCACTCTCCATATTCAACGCCGCACGGTTTTGTTGATGACGCACCTTCCAGATGAAACCGTCGTAGTAGTAATGCATTGACGTCGAAATAAAACCGATGGCCAGCATCATCGACATCAACCAGCGATTGTCGCGCGCGGTGGTGACGACATTGCCGTAACTCACGCACAGCAGCACGTATATCGCAGCGGCCAGCATGATCCCTGCGCGGGTGCGGCGCGCGTGCAACCAGGCGAACCAGCCTTCGCGCGCGCGACCCTGTTGCGCAATGCGTTGGTCGTAACGCCACACGATGGCGAGGTACTGCGTCATGTGCACGATGCCTACGCTGGCAAAGCCCACCTTGAAACCCCAGCCCGGCGCCAATTGCAGAATCAGATTGTTCGGTGTGTAGGTGAGATACATCACGCCAAAGGTGATCACCAGCAACGCGATCTTGGCCCAGCTCACGTAGTAGCGCTGCTGCACGCACCACAGCAAGTAACCCACATAAGCCAGCGTCATCAATACCGCCGCCCACCACGTGAACGCTTGTGCTGAATCAATCGCGCTGGCGGACAACCACATGATCGCGGGGATATGCGCGTTGCGATACATGTCTTCCAGCAGACCGGGAATCCAGTCGACACTGGCCACCATGATGTGCAGGAACCACAAGGTGCAAATCCACCAATCCATATTCGACGCCAGCGCATGCGGCGCGGCATTGTGACGATCGTAGATGCGCATGAAGCCGAAGTGCTGACGCAGAAAATGCCACGGGTCCCACAGCGTCAGAAAAATGTACAGATATAAAAAGTATTCAACCGGATAGTGGTGATAGTTGAGATAGCCAAGCACACCAATTGAAAACAACAGCGGTATTACCGGTCCCAGCACGAAGCTCCACTTGAAACGCTTGAACAGATCCACATCGCCATAAATACGAATGAAGGTTGGCAGATGATGCGCCACGGTGAGAATGACATGCGCAAGAATGACCATGCCCGCACCGCGCTCCACGCCGTAACGCTGAATGGCAAGCAAGGCCAGGCCAAGACTGAGCAGCGGCGCGGCAATGATGAACAGTGCATCCTGAAACGGATCGAGCACCCAGTTCTGCTTCGGACGTGCCGCCGTCACAATCGACGCCGGGGCCGAAGCGGTATTCAGCAGGGGAATGGATGAAGCGGCCGGGCCTAAGTGTTCTGAGGGTGTCACCGCGGGTGAGACGAAGCTGGATAAACACCCCCTACCCTGTAAAACTTTTTTCCGCGAGGCCGTTATTAACTCGGCAGCAGTTATTACCTGATCGGTCAGCACGAGTTAAGACACTTCGACAGGCTCAGCGCCCAGAAAATTGTGATTCCGGTCGCTGAGCCCGTCGAAGCGTCTGACTGTCGCTGACAGGTACTATTGATTGCCGGTTTAATAATCCAGCCAACAGTCGTGTGTGGTTCCGTTCGTGGTGAACCTGTCCTGCGCAGCGCATCGAGGGCTCAGCGCGAACGGTACTAAATATTGCCAGGTTATTAGTGGCTGGCCGGCACCAGCAAATCCTCTAGAAAAAAAGCCGCTAGTTCGGATCGGCCGGAGAGCTTCGCCTTGGCGTATATGGCAGTGGACTGCACGCGCGCAGTTTTCTCCGTCGTTTTTCGTACCTCGGCGATTTCCTTCAGACCGAGCCCTTTCAACAATAGAAAAGCCACTTCTTTTTCCGCCACGGTCAGGCCCCATTTGTCGAGTTGCTGGTCGATGACCTTGGATAGACCTTCTACATACTTGCGCGACTCGGCGCGCCATTGCTCCGCATCCCGCTTAAGCACCCATGAGTTCTGCTGTTCTTCAGCAAGGCGGTGCTGCAAAGCAAAGGCGCCGCGCAACAAATAAAACAAACCGAACAATGCAGCCAACCCCGCCGAACCTTCAACGAGCACATGCCATATCGCGACACCCTCACCAGAATCATTCAACAAATCAATACCGACCATTGCAAAGATGACGGCAAGCGTTGTTGCGACTATCCAGCGTTCCTGTTTGATCATGCGGCACCTCTGGACCGTCGCCGTTTAATCGTCATCGTCACGAGCTGTTTTGTGGTGCGCGTCACTTTCATTCGCTTCACCGGGGTTTCCTGCTTCATCCGCGCCGAGCAGCAATGCATTGCCGAACAGGTTGAGTGTCTGCGTACCGGTGTCGTAATTGCGCACCAGCATGACCGCAAACGCTGCAACGATAGCGAGCAGCAGCATGCCCACCACTGGGCGCGAGCTTGAAATCGATTCGTCTTCAGCGACCTGTTGCTTGCAGCCATCGACCATGCTCAACGGCAACCCGTCGCGATACCGCACCGCATGCAGTACCAGGCCGGCAACGTGGAGCATTACCATCGCGATAAACGCGTTGGCCAGCAACTCGTGGATGTCCTCATACACTTCGGTGTTGCCGCCGCTGGCCATCAAGTAGCCGGTGACGCCGAGCGCAACCGCCAGTCCCACCATGATGAGGGCCGCCCAACTTGACGCAGGGTTATGTCCCGACCAACGTTGTTTCTCTCCTGAAACAAGGTGCTTGAAGTATGTGAACAATGCTCGTGGGCTCAATGAAAAGTCACTGAACCGTGCATGACGAGTTCCGATCACGCCCCACACCACCCGCATCAACACCAGCAGCGCCAGCGTCAATCCCGCAAGCATGTGCCAGGGAAAGAGCGGCGACTCCTCCGCTGTGCTGGCGATGACGTAAGCAATGATGAACAGCCCTGCGAACAACCAGTGGAACAGCCTGGTCGGCAAGTCGTAGACAAGTTGGTTTCTCATGTGGCGATCACTCGATGAACAGGACGGTTGTGTCCCGTCGCCACTATCGAACCATGAACGCGCCTGCTCTATTGGCCAAATGACCTATGCGTTGTTTAATCAACGCGTTATTCGTTATTTCCCACCCACATCCGCTTTACGCATCGTGTCTTCCATCGCCTTCTGTTTGCCACTGCGCTGATCGTCGGTGGATTGTTTCGCTTGTTGCTCTTGCTGCTGTCGCGTGTCTTTGGGATGCGTGGGTGACGCGGCTGGTTGAGCAGGATGTTGCGATTGCGAAGAGCGATGCTGCGGTTGTGACATGACTGCCCCCATTCCTGACCAATGACGATGTGCCAATGGTTGCCGGGTGCCGAGACATTGTCGGCAGGCAAAGCCGCGCGGTGGGCGGCAGATACGTCCTACAACCCACACGTAGTTGCCGCACCAAGCGTAGTTAGTCTGGCTGAGGAAGGGCGCAATGAATTGCGCCCCTACATTAGATGCAACATCCTCACATACAAGGTTCATTGTAGAGGCGCGATTCATCGCGCCCTCTTCTTGCAAGATCAATGTCATAGGGTAACAACGAGTAACAGCGTCTGCATCCAGTACTCCGCTGCATCTGTCACGGATGCCCATAGTCGAGCGCTGTCATGCGAAAGCTCCCTGCTGCACATCCATTAATCGCCCAGGCAAACGCATTGCGTCGCACCACGCACGCACTGCTGCTTATCACTGCTGGATGTCTATCCCTATTACCCGGCCTGGCGGCAGCGGCAAAACCCTTTCATGTTGAAGAAGCCAGTATCGATGGCATTCAACAGGCCATTCAAAGCGGCGCTACCACTTGCAAGGGCGTTGTGCAGGCGTACATCGCGCGAGCCAAGGCTTACAACGGCGTCTGCACGCAACTAGTCACATCGGACGGCGCATCGATCGCGCCGGCCACCGGTTATGTGCGTGCCGGTTCACCAATTACTTTCCCCACCACTACATTGCGCGCATCGAGCTATCTGCCCAATCTCGATCAATACAAAGGAACGCCACTCGATCTCGGCAGGATGGATACCACGGCCTCCGATCCCAGCGTGGTGCAGCAGTACGGCATGATCGTCGGCATTCCGAATGCAGGACAGCTCAATGCGCTGGAGACAATCAACATTCGCGGCGAACGTTCGGTGACTTGCAAGGGCAAGTTCGATGCGCATCCCTCCACCGGTCCCTTGCCTGCCGATGCGCCACCCGAGTGTGAGAAATTTCGCCAGCAACCCGATGCCCTGGAGCGCGCTGCGGAACTCGATGCGCAGTATGGCAGTAAGCCTGATCTGAAAAAGCTGCCGATGTACTGCAGCGTCATGTCGATCAAGGATTGGTACGACGTGAAAGATATGCGCTCCACCGGCGGCAACGATGTGAAATTTGCCATGGACGCCGCACCGGACGATTCCACCGTCGTGGCTGAGTTGCGCAACAAAGGCGCGATCATCTATGCCGTAACCATTGCCGCGGAATCCACGTTCAGCGCCAGTGGTTCCATCAAACCCACCAAGTCATTTGTTGGCGGTGGCGGCGCGATCAGAAGCAGTTGGGGCGGACATGTGTGCAGTCCTTTCGACACCGAAAGATCTGCCGGTCCATCGAGCGGCGGTGCCGGCGTATCGGTGGCAGCGAACCTGGCTACTTGTGCCATCTGTGAAACCACCGGCGGCTCGTGTCGCGAACCTGCCGGTCAAAACTCCATCGCCAGCTTCGTCACTACCAAAGGACTGACTTCTGAAGACGGCACGGCCACCGCGCGCTTTATCAATCATCGCCCCGGCGCACTGTGTCGCAGCGTGGGCGATGCCGCGCGGGTCATCGATGCCATGAAAAGTCCGACGCAAGGTTACTTCGATGCGAAAGATGTATTCACTGCCATTCCCAATGGCCTGATCGCAAGCAAATCATTCGCGAGCTTTGTGATGGATGCCAAACATCTCACCAAGGACAAGCCACTCAAAGGTGTGCGTATTGGCATCGTGCGTGAATTCATGATCAAACCCACACCCAACGATGTGGCGATCAGCGATCGCGTCGACGCTGAAATCAAGAAAGTGCTGCGCGATCAATTGGGCGCGGAACTGGTTGAATCGGTAGATCCGATGTATCCCGATGATCCAGCCATCGCAAATATGCAGTACACCTTCCAGGATGCACTCGCGGAAACCATTGCCTTCACCGCGCCTGAGTATTTATTGCAGAAGAAAAATGGCGAACTGGAATTTGCGGTCCCGGGGTATGACATTACTTCGCGCGACTATCTCTTGAAATTATCAATGCGTCAGGCGCCGCTATCGCCCAACTTGAATATGCGTCGCATCCAGAGCGGCATGGACGACAACGATCTCACTACCTTCAGCATGAGCAAGTACTTGGCGGAACGCGGCGATGGTCGCGTCAACGATCTTGCCAGCTATGCCGCCAATTCAAAATGGCGCGCCGAATCACAAGCGGTGGGCACGCAGAATGCAGCGCAACAGCAATCTGCCGGTTACAGCGCCGCGCGCGGCATCGATCGCATCAAGATGCAAACCGTATTCAGAATGGCTGTATTAAAAGTGATGCGGGAAAACCATATCGATGTGTTCGTGCATCCCAACATCGGCGTGCCGCAATGGAAGATCGGTATCGACCGCGAACCCACCATCGCGGATCGCACCGCTGCCGGCCCGTCGATCACCGATCTATTAGGCGCACCCGAGATCACCGTGCCTGCGGGCTTCAACAATATTGTGTACGACCCCAAGTATGTGTTGAGCAAGGATCAGAAGAGTTACACCTTGGCCACCGGCGACACACAATCCATCATGCCCAACGCCATGCCATTCAGTATCAACTTCTGGGCCGGACCCGGCGATGAACCCGCTGTGCTCAAGGTTGCATCGAGTTACGAAGTCGCCACCAAACATCATCGACCACCGGCTGGGTTTGGTCCGGTGAGCAACAAGTAATGACAGTAGCCATAAGCTCTATATCTGGCGACGAACTTTACATACGTCATCCCCGCGCAGGCGGGGATCCAGTATTTAATGAGTCGCTTCGCGACGCGCTGTTGATTGGATTCCCGCCTGCGCGGGAATGACAGCGACAATGATCAACAGCTGCTATCGAATTGGGTAAATAAGTCACGATCTTCAAGAGCACCCATGACCACCTTCTTCCGCTCGCTATTCGGTCAGGTCGTCATCGCAGCAATCGCTGGCGTAATGATCGGCAGCGCATGGCCTGAAACCGCACAAGCGTTACGCCCGCTGGGCGATGCTTTCATCAAGCTCATCAAGATGGTGGTGCCGATACTGGTGTTCTGTGTGGTTGTGCATGGCATTGCCGGCGCCGGCGATCTTAAACGTGTGGGACGCGTTGGCATCAAAGCGCTGGTGTATTTCGAAGTCATGACCACGATTGCGTTGGCGCTGGGCTTGGTGGTTGCCTGGCTCATCGCGCCCGGCGCGGGCATGAATGTGGATACACATCAGCTGGACGGCACGGCGTTGCAGGCTTACACCGATAACGCACATTCGCTGGCCAGCGGTGGCGCTGCAGAGTTCTTCATGAAACTCATTCCCACCACTGTAGTTGGCGCGTTTGCCAGCGGCGACGTATTGCAAGTGTTGTTGTTCGCGATTTTATTTGGCAGCGCCGTGGCCTTGATGGGCGAACACGCTGCGCCAATCGCGACGCTGGTCGATACCTTGGGTCAGGTGATCTTCAAGATCATGAGCATGTTGATCCGCCTTGCGCCGCTTGGCGTGTTGGGCGCAATTGCTTTCACTGTCGGCAAGTATGGCGTTGGCTCGTTGAAACAATTAGGCATGCTGATTGCCACTTATTATTTGACGGTCGCTATGTTCGTCTTCGGCGTGCTCGGCTTGGTGATGCGCATGGCGGGGTTCTCATTGATCAAGCTGCTGAAATATCTGCGTACCGAACTCACTATCGTCTTCGCCACTACCTCATCGGATAGCGTTCTGCCGCAGATCATGGCCAAGCTCAAACGCCTAGGCATTCGCGACTCGACAGTGGGACTGGTGGTGCCCACCGGTTATTCATTCAATCTCGATGCATTCTCGATCTACATCACGCTTGCTGCAGTGTTCATTGCTCAAGCCACCAACACTCCTTTATCAACCGCTGATTTGATCAAGATTCTCGCCATCTCGTTGCTCACCTCGAAAGGCGCACACGGCGTACCCGGCTCGGCGATTGTGGTATTGGCTGCAACACTACAAGCCATTCCCGCGATTCCCGTCATTGGCCTGGTGCTGGTGCTATCAGTGGATTGGTTCATGGGCATGGCACGCGCACTGGGCAATTTAATCGGCAACTGCGTCGCTACCGTCGCGATTGCTGCTTGGGAGAATGATATTGATCGGGAGCGGGCGAGAATGGTGCTGGACGCGGTCGTGCTTAATGAAAATCCCGCAGCCGTGGGTGAAACGGTTGGCTCGACTTGATAGCGTGCGCACGCGGAAAAAATTCAACCATTAACCGCAATTAAAGCACTGTAGAAATTTCGCTTTGCCCCTCGTTCGGCTGTAACCGCTTGTCCTTTTGATTCGCTTTGTCAAATTTTCGTTATTGTGGAGCACGCGCATCCAGGTGACGGCAATAAAAATGCCGAGCAAGACCAAAATTACGCATCCAAATTTAATACCAATAAGGAATCCCCAAGTGGTAGAAAATTCATAAGGCAATCCAACAGCGCACACCCATCCGGCAATAGTCGTCGACAGCGATATGCCATACGTTGGCAGTGAAAATTCCTTCTTGATTTTCGCCATAGCCACCGTTGCAGCCAACGCACCGATAAAGATCAGGATACTCGTGAACAAGCCAATCGCCTTTAAGCCGTTGAGCAGGTGATCAACAAGCTGGCGATAGTCTTTCGTACAAGCATCCGCTTTCTCTGATGCGAGCTGTTGAATTGCGATCCCGTACGCCGCAAAAAGAATTGCCTGCGTCAACCCCAACCAAGTCAGTCGATGATTAAGCAGAACATCTTCATGAACCCATTTGGCACGCCCTTCTTTTTGTCTGCTAGTCTTCATCTGTCCTTCTCTCCTATTTCCCAAATGCGTGTCATGTATTTGGATACATGGTTACCTGCTGCGAGAAGCATTCAGAGCTTCTGCGTTAATTCAAGCGCATGATTGATATCGGCAACAATATCGCCCAGCTCGCTTTCATCATAGCCTCGATAGACTTTGAGAATACGGCCGTCGGGCCCAATGATGACCATATGGGGAATTCCATCAACACCGTAAGCCTTCGCAGCTTTATCGCCGGTGTCATGAGCGAGGATAAGTGAGAAGTTCTTTAAGACTTTGGCGGCTTCGCGATAAGTTTCACGTGATTCGGTGTTGATGGCGATGACCTGCATGTGCTCGCCGCCTGCTTGTTTTTGAACACCTTCAAGGATTGGCAGTTCTTTTAAACAATATTGGCACCAGGTTGCCCAAAACGAAACGACTACCGCTTTACCGCGATAGTTCGTCAACACTAACTGCTCTCCCGCCAAGTTTTTTCCGACTTGCTCAGGCGCGATATCCCCCACGTCCGGCATCGCAGCTGAAGTCGAAGTGAACGCAAATACTGTGGCGACAAGCGCGCCAACAGCGACCCTATGAAGCTGGGCTGACAATAACGTATTCACTGAAAGCGATTCATCCACGCTTTTGACCAGGATCAGCTGAATCAGCAATAGCGCGCCGATATTGCAAAGGCGTTAGCAAACGCTAATGAATGCCGGCGACAACAGTATCACGGCAGATATTGACTACAACATTACCGATAGGATGAGACCATCAATAACTAAACTTCTCCCCCGCCAACGGTGGCGTGCTTGCCGGCACGCGACGATTCTTGGTCACTGCTTCAAAGCCGCTGGCCAGTTTGATCAAGGTCGGTTCGCTCCATGGGCGACCGAGAATTTCCAGACCAGCAGGCAAGCCTTCCGGTGTGAAACCCATCGGCACGATGAATGCCGGCAAGCCGGTGGTGGGACTCAATTGATTTGGCGTGTACTGACGCTCTGGGTCGCCCTTGGGGCCGATCTTCAGCGGGCCCGATAACTTGGTGGGATAAATTAAGGCATCAAGTTGATAACGATCCATCAATGCGATGACCGCTTCGCGCAGTTTGGCTTTGCCTTCCAGCGATGCGCGATATTCCGGATCGCGATCCATATCGACTGGTTTTTTCAGCAGTTGTTCATCCGCAGGCCTGGTCGGCACACCGGGATGATTCAACAACAACTGCGCGGCATTCTTGATCGGATAGCTCGGACCTTGATGTGCGAGGTATTGGTTAATCGCAGCGATGCGCTCGTAACGACTGGGTATGCCGCTGACTTGCAAGTAATTCACCAAATCCATGCCGAGCGATACGGGTTGCAATACTTGTGCGCCATTGTCGCTGAATACTTTGATGGCGTTGCTAGCAAGCTTCAACACTTCCGGATCGACAGGACTGAAGTCGTAAGCCTCTTTCAGCACGCCGACACGTGCGCCGCGTAATCCCTGTTTGTTGATAAAGCTCACATAGGGTTGCATGGGCATTTTGCCAAGACTATTCGCGGTCCATAAATCGGCGCTATCAAAACCAGCGATGATGTCGAGCGTCACGGCGAGATCGTACACCGAGTGCGCCATCGGACCACCGCGTTCGCCGGTGATATAGCTCCACATCTGACCGCTGCGACTGATCAATCCCGACGTGCTGGCGAGACCGAACAAGTTGCTGTCGCTGGTTGGCGTGCGCACCGAGAAGCCTGTTTCACTGCCAAGACCTACCGTAGCGAAGTGCGCGGCCAGTCCGGCGCCGGTGCCAGCGCTCGACCAACCCGGCGTGCGATCCAGTGCAAATGGATTCAATGTTGAACCACCCAACGTGCTGCTGGCCATGATATCGGGATTGCCATACCAATCGCTTTGATTCACTTTGGCCAGAATGATCGCACCGGCATCACGGAGCTTTCTGATAATGGTGGCATCTTGTGTGGGCATGACGCCCTTCAACGGCAGATAGCCGCCGGTGGTCGGCATATCGGCGGTGTCGAATACATCCTTGGCTATCACGGGGATGCCATGCAATGGCGAACGTGGACCTTTCGCTTTGCGTTCTTTATCCAGAGCACGTGCGGTATCCAGTGCCTTGGCGTTCAAGGTCAGCACCGCATTGATCTTCGGACCTTTGTGATCGTAGGCATCGATACGTGCCAGATATAACTTGACCAACTTCTCTGAAGTCAGAGTACCGGAATCAAAAGCGGCATTGATATCGGCGATGCTGGCAGTGGTGAGATCGAACTCGGCGGCAGGCGCGGCAGTAGCGCCAGCTAACATCAATACTGCGGTCAACAGCAGCCCGTACGGCGAACGCTTCAAGCCAGTACCCTGCGTCATCATTCCATCTCCTGAATCAGTGGTAGGTGCCGTTGTTCGTCATGCAACCAACGAGCAGACTAGAGGTCAGACGCAACTGCATGGTGAAGCCCCACCTTTCGCAATTGACAATCCATACGCACGCACAGTGTTTTCACATCGCTCTTAGGAACCAATCACATGCCTCATTGCGTTTTCGGACGACGAACATTTTTGCTCGGTGCAATGCTGGGAACTGCCGTCCTCGCCAAAGCACGTCCGACAATGGAGCTCGTCGCAACGCAGCGATTGACCGAACTGGAAAATCAAGTGGGTGGACGCATAGGCGTGCTCGCCCTCAACACCGCCAACGGAGCGCGGCTGGCACATCGGGAAAACGAGCGCTTTGCGATGTGTTCAACCTTCAAGTGGCTGCTCGCGGCCCTCATCCTGTCGGAGGTTGAACGCGGCAAGTTAACGCTGACCCAGAAAGTGCCGTTCACGCCGAATGATCTGTTCGATCATGCGCCGGTGGTCAAAGCACGCATCAACGAAGGCGAGTTATCGGTCGAGACGCTGACACAGGCGATTGTCGAAGTGAGCGATAACACGGCCGCCAATCTACTGCTGCGGCTCATCGATGGACCTGCCGGCCTGACTCGTTACCTGCGCAAGCTCGGCGATGACACCACGCGCCTGGATCGCTTTGAAACCGAGTTGAACAGCAACCTGCGAGGCGACCAACGCGATACCACCACACCATCAGCCATGGTCAGCACCATGCAGACATTGCTCACCGGTAATGCGCTCACCACCGCATCGCGCGAGAAGTTGATCGGCTGGATGAAAACCAGTAGCACTGGCCTGGAAAGATTGCGCTCAGGTTTGCCTGGCGAGTGGAGTGTGGGCGACAAAACCGGCACCGGCGCCAATGGCGCAGTAAATGATGTCGCAATCATCTGGCCGCCGAAGCGCGCGCCGATATTGGTAGCGGTTTATATGAGTGGATCGACGCGGCCGCTTAAGGAGCTCAATGCGGCGCATGCGGAGATTGGAAGGATGGTTGCCACCACATTTGCCTGACTCCGTAGCAGTGTGGGCGCAATGAATTGCGCCCCTACAAAAACATTGCATGACTTGTCGTAGCGGCGCGATTCATCGCGCCCTTCTACCGTTTATATAGCTAGGGAAGGTCTGATTTATTCCCGTTCGCGTTGAGCCTGTCGAAACGTTCTTTGATTTTGTTGAAGAATCCTTCGACACGCTTCGCTGCTCAGGACGAACGGAATTGACAGACCTTCCCTACGTCATCGGTTAGCCGACCGCGCTTTCGCGGTAATCGGCTGTGACGGACTATTGCGCTGCACTGTGCATCGGACGCCTGCATCCCACGAAAAGTAACCACAGGCAAGTTCCGATCTCCGCGACACTCGCGGGCTTCATCACAAACTTTGAAGCACCCGAGCTTGCGTAGGCGGGGACTAGCAGCTTGCCGAACACGTCGATCATGTAGCTTGCACACGCAAGCATCAAAAGTACACCCAAGATCTTTGGCAAGAATCCCGAGTTGAATATTAGATATCCCAAGGGGAGCAGCCAAAGACCCCAAAATAGTTTTACGACAAACATTGCATTTCGGTACTCGCCGAGTGCGACGAGCGCTTGGGCTTGAAGCTGTTCTGGTACCGATGTGGCAGCATGCGAAGCATCAGTGAGTAAGGAGAGCGCATCCAGCCTCTTGGATATGGCGACTAGGGCAATCGGAACGCTCACAAGCGCGAACGCAACCATTACTGATGCTGATGTTTGATTAACAGACCGCAATAGCTTGTATAGCGTGAGTGGCAGCAGAACGAATGCGACTTGATTAACCATGAAGCCGGCTATTCCGGCTCTAAACAATGCTTCGGAGGCGAGAATGCTCTGAGCTATTGTTTTCGGATCAGTTGATCCGGCGAGTTGCGAGGGCACATATCCAAGACTGAATATGCCGGTGATCACGACCACAAGGTACAGAAAACCTGCCAACCTGCCTGTCTCGTGTTTTGCCATTTCGTCCCGCTCCGTTTAGCTATGAGCAGCCCAACTAGCGGATCATGGCTCTCCCTTCAACGGCCCAAACTCCGGTGGCGGTGTGCGATGTTTGGTGGCCGCTTCGTATGCTGCAGCTATACGCAGTGCAGTGGGTTCATCGAATGGTTTTGCCACAATGTCCATACCGACCGGCAGCTTGGCGGCGACGGGACCAACAAGTCGAGTACGTTCCATTGCATCTCCGCCAGGCGCGCCTGACGGCAATGCCGGTGCGGATGGATCACGCACGCGATCGTAAACTTGCGTGGTGAATCCCGCCGGCACAGTGATGACCGGAAAACCTTGTTGACCCAGGAAGCTCCAGATCACACCGCGACCATTGACCGAAGGCTCGTCGGGCGCACCAAGAATCGCAGCGGGAATGTTGCCGGTGGGATAGACCAACGCATCAAGGTTCTGCTCGGCCATGCATTGCAGAATCGTCTCTTGCACAGCGAAGCGACGTTGCATGCGTTCGGCAGTATTCAACTCAACCGGTTTTTCCATCGTCTCACGTTGCTGGCGACGATCGGTGAATTGCGGATCGTTGTAGAACGTCGACTTGTTGAGCAGATCAGTGTTGCTCTTGATGTTGGCATCGCCGCGCTCGCGCAGATACAAGTTCATTTCATACTTGCTTTCGCCTACTGCCTGCGCTTGACCGAAGTCGCGCAGCGTGACGTTATCGGGCACCAGCGTGGGGTCCATCGCCATGTCGAGCAACGTGGATAGGTGATCGCCGACCGGCTTGCCCTGCGCATCGACGGGAAACTTATCCGGAAAGCGTTTGGTGAATAGTTTATTGTCGGCTTGCGGCACGTATTTTTTTAGACAGCTGGTGAATAGCGCGCCACCGGCACCGGGATCGACGACGGTGACGTCGAGCTTTTTCAAATCATCGATAGCTTTAACTACTACATCAATGGTTTCTTCATCGGTCTTGGTGAACTTCGATTTGTCCATGTATTCACGCACCACGCCGACACGCAGGCCATGCAAGCTATTGCTCTGCGCGAAGCTCGCATACGGCTGCGACGGTTTACGATTGATGCTGAATACCGTCAATGGATCTTTAGGATCGTAACCCGCATACACATCAAGGATTTTCGCCGCGTCTTGCACATTGCGACAGATCGGACCCACGCGCGTATTGATGCCACGACCGATCATGCCATCGCGACTCACCAATTCCTGTGTGGGTGATATACCCACTGAATTCGCGGCGCGCGCTGGGCCACGAATCGATGAACCGGTTTCTTCGGCAATGGCGCACGTAACAAGATTGGCCGCCACTGATGAACCCGAACCGGAACTGGAGCCTGCCGGGCTGCGATCAGTTGCATACGCATTGCAAAACACACCACCGTAAGAACTGCGCGGACTGGTGCCGCCGGCATATTCAACCAGGTTGGCTTTGGCGAGAATAATTGCGCCCGCGTCTCGCAAACGTTTGATGAAGGTGGCATCGTCAGGTGGGCGATCGTTGGCGTACGGCACATCGGCACCCGAGGTGGTGCGCATATCAAAGGTGTCGTACTGATCTTTGAACGCCATCACCACGCCATGCAACGGACCCACTAACTTCCCGGTCTTGGCGAAGTACGCATCTTCAGCAGCGGCCACTTCTAACGCATCGGGCATGTCCGGATCACTATCGATCTTATCCGTGAGACTGCGCGCCTTGCGTGCATCAAAGCCCCAGGCTTTAAGTGTTGCAGGCCGCAAATTCAACGTCTGCAATGCATTCAACTGACCGGCGTGCGCAATTGGCGTTACTGGTCCGAGAATACCTTGCGGCTGTTTCACACAGGTGCCGTTATAAGCCTTGATACGCGCCAGATATAACTTCACCAAACCTTGCGTCGTGATCTCGCCGCTTTTTATGGCGTTTTGAATATCGTCGATGGTGGCTTCTTCGAGATGGAAGGTGCCTCTCTTGGGTGCTGCATTCGTCGCAACCGGCAAAGCAATCGTCAGCGTCAACAATAGTGATACTACTGCGCTGCCGGCATTCATAGAACGCAAACCATGCTTCATATGCAGCTGAAAACCATTCAAGACAGCCTTCATGTCTTTACCTGCGCGCCAAGTAGTAAATAATTGTTCAAGTCCATTATCGGGATGTTGTTGGACTTACCTGTGAGGTCAGACGCGCGGATGAGATAGAACCCCACCAAGAGGGCGCGATGAATCACGCCCCTACAGGATATTGTAGGGGCGCAATTCATTGCGCCCTCTTAATCCATCAACAGCATCACCGGTAATAAACCCGATAAATCTGATTCGCCGCATCGTCGCTGATCAACAGCGAACCATCATGCAACACGGTGGTGGCCACGGGCCTACCCCACACATTGCCGTCGTCGACGATGAAACCCGTCATGAAGTCTTCGTAGCCGCCGGTGGGCACGCCATTCTTCATGCGTACGCGCACGATCTTGTAGCCGGTGCGGAAATTGCGGTTCCATGAACCATGAAAGGCGACGAATGCATCACCCACATATTCTTTGGGAAATGCTGCCTTGCCCTGCGTGGCAGGGTAGAACGTGAGATTCAATGCCGCCGAATGCGCTTGATACAACACATCCGGCATGATGACCTTGCCGGCTAAATCGGGGCGCTCTCCTGGCAAGCGTGGATCTTCATGATTGCCCAGGTAATACCATGGCCAGCCGTAGAAGCCGCCGCGCGTGATGCGTGTCGAATAATCGGGCACCAGATCATCACCCAGTAAATCTCGTTCATTGGTTGTGCACCACAGATCATGCGTTTGTGGTTGCATAGCGAGACTCACACAGTTGCGTATGCCGCTGGCGAATACCTTGCCTGTCGCGCTGCTAACAGTACCGTTGCCGCCAATTTCGTATTCCAGCACTGCAGCACGATTCGTCTCGTAATCCCACGCCGCACCCAAGCCATGCTCTGCTTCCCATGCTTGCGCTTCGGCCACCGTCTTTCTCGGCAGACCTTCGGCTACATTGGAAGCCGAGCCCACCGCGACATACAGGTGTTTGCCGTCGGCGGAGAACAACACATCGCGGGTGAAGTGACCGCGTCCTGCCGGCAGTTCGGGCACCACTACTTCAACATCTGCACGCGGTTTTACATCGCCATTGCGCCACGCATAACGCACGATGCGATGCGTCTCTGCGATGTATAACCACTGCGGATTCTTCGCATTGGGGAAGAAGGCCATGCCGAAAGGTTGCTTCAATCCTTCAACATACACCGACGCCGTTGCCGACTTGCCGTCTTTAGCAGGATGCAACACCGAGATACGCCCTGCACGCGTCTCACTCACCAACACATCACCATTGGCAGTGACCAACAAGCGTCGCGGTCCCTGCAATTGCGTCGTGTACACATCGACCTTGAAACCATCAGGAACGGACAACTCGGCGTTGGCTGGACGTTCGATGGCTTTCGGTGCGTTACGCACGCTTGGCGTATCAAAAGGCTTCGGCAAGGCATCGACATCGATGCGATGCACGCGGCCTGGTTTATCCTTGCGCCAATCGGCGGCATCGCTTCCTGTTGGTGCCGATGAACTCGCAGCACTGACGCTGCCTTTGATGCTCTGCAGATAAGCAACGAGGTTATCTCGATCATTCGCATCACTGACCGCCACCACCATGGCGGAGCCGGGCGCCACTGCGGTTGGCGATTCAAGAAATTTATTAAGTGTCGCCGCATCCCACGTGAGCTTCGCATCACGCAATGCCTGGGTGTAAGCAAACGAAGTGGAACTCGCCGCGGGCTTACCGTAGATATTGGATAAAGCCGGCCCTTGCGCACCACCTTGATCGTTGTCTTCGGCGGTGTGGCAGATGGTGCATTGCTGGCGGAAGACCATACGACCCGCCTCGATGTCTGCGCCGAACGCCGGCGCGCCAAGCGCAATCGGCAGCAGCGAGATAACAAATCGGTTCCAACACAACTTCACCGTTTTCTCCAATGCTATAAATGCGGCAATTAAAAATACCTTATTCCGTTCGTGGTGAGTTGTCGCATCAATCTTTGTTCCAAGCTTGAGCCCAGCGGCGCTAAGCGCATCTAACAAAATGATGCCACCCCCACCCCAACCCTCCCCCGCAAGCGGGGGAGGAAGTGAGAATTTTTACTCTCCTCAGTCCTGTCGCCGTCATTCCCGCGTAGGCGGGAATCCAGTGAGAGTCGTGTCGCGAAGCGACTCAAAACAACTGGATCCCCGCCTACGCGGGGATGACGAGACTTAACTTAGTGCCATTCAGTTTGAGATAGATTCTAGGCAGGCGACTGCTGCCTAACGCACGCATAACAGTTCGGCAAGCATGCCGCTCATTTCACCGATCCAGATGCGATGTGCATACCTCACTTTGCCTCTGTGCTGCCGGCAACACTGAAATTCCATTTGCGAATTCTGCTGCTGGTGGCGGGCATGCCGAGCACAACGGGCGGTACCACCGTGCACAGGCGCGCGGCGGCAAGGACGCCATCGATATATCTTTTATCTGTCTGTGCTTCGAGTATCTTGGTGTCGGACACTTTTCCATGTTCATCGAACGTCAGCAGTAACGTTACTTTGACGGTCACTCCCGGTCGTTTTGCCTCGGCCGGATAAACCGGATCTGGACATGAGATGTCGGCAGCGGTGTCAGTCTGTTGTGCCAAGCCAGACTCTGCAGTTGGTATGCCTTTTTCAGTGATCAATCCTTCGCGTTGCAAACGCTCAATCACATTCGACATTTGCGGCATCTTGCGAAATCTCGCCGTAAACGTATTGAGCTGCCTAGTGATTGAATCGTCGCGATCGCTCATGCGCACCAGCGCGTCGAACGTGCCCGCACATTGATCCCAGCGCTGTTGTGCACAGTCGAGACGCAGCCCCAATAGTTTCCACTTTTGCAGTGCCAGATCATTTTCGCCGGACGCCAACTCGTTGACTGGTATCTTGTCGAAAACCTGCTGCGCTTTGGCATCGTTACCAACGGCGAGATAAGCCTGCGACAACACATACGCCGCGTCCGCGCTGAGTTCACCGCATACCGGGCGATCAACGCGTTCATACAGCGCGATGACATCGCGAGGTTTGCTCTGCTGTATCAGCAATTCTGCAATCTGGTCGCGTGCTTCACCACGTTGTGCGGTGTTGATCGCATTGGTGTCGAATATTTCTCGAAGGGTGCTCTCAGCATCGGCGAGTTGATTCAGCATCTGCTGCTGCCGCGCCAGTTCCCAGTGCAAAAATGCATTGCTATCACCGGAACTGGATTGCAGCATTTTTTTAAGGAGCGCAACTCGCTGCTCCGGTGTGCCGACCGGCAATGTGATCTTGCTGCCATCAGCCAACGTGACATCAACGACATTGCCGTCGGCATCAACATTGATCTGCATCTCTTTCGCAGCCGCTGCGTCATTGCAATTCCACTCGCTCGCCTGCGCCGACACTGAATAGACTACGGCCACAATCGCCAGCAACGTCCGCAAACTCATTGATTGACCTCATACCACTACAACTGCGTTTCATAGTTGAGCAATTTGCTCAAGCCGATTGTGGGAGCCGCCGCTTCACCCCGCAAGCAATAAAAAACTCGATGTAGGGTCACGCATCAGCTCTGCGTCTGCTGACATGAAGTCATCTAGATCCTCTAAGGGATCTCTGATGTGTTCTCCGTTCGCGTTGAGCCCTTCGGCACGCTGCGCCACTCAGAACAGGCCTGTCGAAACGTTCCTTAGTTTTTGTTGAGGAATCCTTCGACACGCTACGCTGCTCAGGACGAGCGGAATTAATCAACATTAATTGACACGCATAGGCACTCACAACCATGAAAGCTCGCAAGCTGACGAACACTGCACCGATCAAGCACGCATCAACCACTACCGCCGCTGGCCGCTTTGCTGTTGGGCTCTCAGTGGTGGCGCTGACGTTTGGCTTTGCAGCCGTTGCCGATGCCCGCACCTTCGATCTGCAGACCGCCAGCATTCAGGACATTCAAGCCGCCGTTGCATCGGGCAAGCTCAGCTATGAAAAGCTGGTGAAGTTGTATCTGGCACGCATCGATGCTTACGACAAGAAAGGCCCGATGCTTAACTCCGTTATCACTTTGAACAGCCAGGCGATTGAAACCGCGCGAGCGCTGGATGTAGAACGCAAGAGTAAAGGCCTGCGTTCACCGTTGATGGGCATTCCAGTGTTGGCAAAGGACAACTACGACACCGCCGACATGCCCACCAGTGGCGGCAATTTTTCCTTGGCGAAGTCCGTGCCTTATGCAGATGCACCGACGATCAAACAACTGCGTGAAGCCGGCGCCATCATCATTGCCAAAACCAACATGGATGAATTTGCCCATGGCGGCATTGGCTTCAGCTCGCGCCTGGGTCAAACGCATAACCCGCATGATCCACGTCGTCATCCAGCGGGTTCTTCCGGCGGCACGGGTGCAGGACTGGCTGCGTGGTTTGCACCACTGGGCTTGGGCTCGGATACCGGCGGTTCAATTCGCGGTCCGTCATCGGCGAATGGTGTGGTTGGCATCAAGCCTACCAACGGTCTGGTTTCGCGCACCGGCATCATGCCCTGCGTACTCACCTTCGATACCGGTGGGCCGATGGCGCGCACGGTGGCGGATGCAGCACTCGCATTGGGGTTCTTAACTGGCGTCGATCCGAAAGATCCGCTCACCAGCACCAGCGCGGGTCTTGGTTACAAGGACTACACGCAGTTCCTGAAAAAAGATGCATTGAACGGCGTGCGTGTCGGTGTGATTCGCAATTTGCAAGGCACCGATCCTGAAGTGGATCGCGTGTTCAACGAAAGCCTCGAAGAGTTGAAGAAGCTCGGTGCGGTGCTGGTTGATCCGGTGATCTATCCCGCTGCCGTGATGAATGCACGCACGTCAGTGATGGATCCGATTCGTGCTGAAGTGAAAGACAACTACGTGGCCTACCTCGGCGGCCTGCGTCCTGGCTTTCCGAAAACCGTTACCGAGCTGGCCGAACAGGGCATGAAGCTCACTGCACCGCAAGGCGAGTTTCAACCGCATCCCAGCGTGTTCACGCGCTTCAAAGCATTGGGCGAACGTGAACCGCTCACCTCGCTCAGCTATACCAGCGCCAAACAATATGGCATGCCTGCTGTGAAAGGCGCGGTGCTGGGTTTGATGGAAGAAAAACAGGTGGAAGTGTTCGTCTACCCCACCCGCTCGAAACAACCTGAATTCATCGATCCGAACACGCCCAACATTGTCGATCGTGTCTCTGCACCATCACTGACCAGCATTGCCAATGTCACTCAATTTCCCGATGTTATCGTGCCTGCCGGGGTGACCAATGAACACATGCCGGTGACCATCTCCTTTTTTGGCCCGGCTTACAGCGAACCGAAGTTGATTGCCTACGCGTACAGCTACGAGCAGGCGACGCATCATCGTGTACCGCCCGCCACCACACCTTCACTGCCCGGAGAAAAATTCGAATACTGATTTTCGAATATGAATTTGAATATGAATCCTGGCGCGACATGCCTTTCGGTGATTGCCAGCAATCGCCTGTGCCGATAATCTCTTTTGACTTGGGCTCGACCGGCCACCGGCCGGCCGACTCGATTTGAAGGATCGGCACATGCGACAACTCCCTGGCGAGGACATTGAAGCGACGGCAGTCATGCCGCAGCTCGATATCCGCATTCTCTCCGCCGCGTTGGAGCGTGTCGAACACAGTGACACCCCGGCGCCGGTGGCTGCCGTAGCATCGCCTGAATGGAAAGTGTCGGATCAACTGGCTGCGTTGCAAGATCAAGTCGCCAACCTGCAAGCCGAATTGCAGGAAAGCGAAAATCGTTATACGCGTCTGGCCATGCGCCATGAAACCTTGCTGCAGAAATTCGAAGAGCGCGATGCGGTGCAAACAGGCTTGCAACTGGCGTTGAATCAAACCCGCAATCAAGTCGCCGCACTTGAACAAGAGTTGCAGCAGCTTAACAGCGACGCAGTAGACCTGCGCCAGAGCGTGGCTATGTCCATCAAGCAACGCCGTCAGCATGAACAATTCATCCTGAAGCAGGCCGATGAGATCAAGCGGCTGCGGAAGTTGATTCCATAGAGGTGTGACGCGCGAATTTATTTCGTGCGTCTCAAATTCAATCTAGATTGCAATTCAGTGTAGAGCAGTCTCAGACCGCGAATCGTCAATTGCGACGAGACCTCTTTCCTACAAAGCGATGGCGAACATCATTGTGCGAGAAAGTAAGCGTGCGGCGCACACTAAAGTGCACTCCCACATGCAAAATACCCCCGAATGTGTGAACCGGCACCGTTCACGATCCCGTTCACGATCGGAGTGCGGGTTACGCGATGTGACTACCGAAATACCGAACCCGGTACCATTAATCCTTGGACTGGCGCCGTTCGCGGGCATTTCGCATGATCGCTCATCTGCAGCGACTAAATGCTAACCGAAGTGCAGCTCCCACTTCTGAGTCTGAACTGGTGTCCGTGATCGACACATAGTCCTCTGGAGCAATGTCATCACCACTCCACCCCCCAGACTTCTCCTGCACACTGGGCATGATCTGGAGTACATGATCAGCACATTCAATGCTGCAATTCTTCATGCCCTTAAACAAAACACGTTGTGACTTATAGCCATACCGCTTGCAGACTTGATCAATCCAGATTCCTTGACGCTCTTCCGCACCAGCACGTAACTGTTCCGCCTCTGCAACGCTCAGGAATCTGCTTTTTGAAAGTGCGCTAACGACCGCGGTCCCCAGCTCTTCGTTTGAAACGAAAGGGGACAGCATAAAGCTATCACCCAACGGATCAGCGTATGCCATTCGATAACGAGACTTCGTATACACGTGGATAAATTGCTCATTCATCCAGGCTCCCACCAGTCGAGCACGAGTTGGTTCGTTCATCTGCTACTTCACCTGAGTGACGATAACTTTGACGGGGGTCTTCAAGTCTTGGCCATATGCAATCGATTTATTTGCGAGAACGGTGCCGGGTTTCGGTATTTCGGTATTTCGGTATTTCTGGGTACCAACACTAGAAATGGCACATCCTTGATAGTCAATTCTCATACATGATTTCCTTCGCGTAACGGTAAGGAAGTAACAAGGATGTCACGCAAACCTCGGCTGCATGTGGATGGGGGTTTTTATCATGTGATCTTGCGCGGCAATCATCGCGACCGCATTTTCTTCAAGCCCACTGATAG